>OENZ01000001.1_pt1 | contig 669609 bp, 538 predicted proteins | sample 1539401 | NCBI WGS metagenome assembly OENZ01 (sample SAMN03777355, study PRJEB22549) | human gut metagenome | biome: gut; feature: infant; material: feces | host: Homo sapiens | collected 2013-11-23 | reverse complement strand
TCACCTGACCCTCCTTGCGGTAGGTCAGGTGTTGCAACGATCACTAGAACCCGCCCGCTGGGTAATTACTCAGGGGGGGGCAGCGCGTCATCGTCGTCCATATTGTCCTTTGTCCTTTACGTCAATGTCGTCTCTCTAGATGTCAGTGTACGAAGGATAGGGGATTATGCGTGAACTTGATAAGCTCGATGGATTCGAATGGGTTTGCTCAGGGAAGCAACTGGAATTGCGGGATGGTCAAACCGGTGGAAAGGACGCGGATGATGCATGGCGTTGATATGGCTCACTATGCCCCGGCGGTAGACTGCGCCGATACGGCCATGGCGTGTTCAGACGGCGTTTCCAGCGGTAACGGCAGCAGTCTCGGCATGCACGATAATCGTCAGGGGAACGCGGCTTTGCGATTGGGCGCATGGTGGGAGGCCAATGCGCGCGATTTGCCATGGCGCTTCGGACGGGCCACGCCGTGGGGCGTGCTGGTATCCGAAGTCATGAGCCAGCAGACGCAGATGAGCCGTGTAGTGCCGTACTGGACCGACTGGATGGAACGCTGGCCCGACGCCCGCGCGCTCGCGGAGGCCCCCAAGGCCGAGGTGATTACCGCATGGGGTCGGCTTGGATACCCACGCCGTGCATTGCGCTTGCAGGAATGTGCCTGCGTGGTGGCCGAGCAGTACGCCGACAAACTGCCGCGCACGTATGACGAACTCACTGCGTTGCCCGGCATCGGCGATTACACCGCCTCCGCGGTGATGAGCTTTGCGTTCGGCGAACGAATTGCCGTGATCGATACCAACATCCGCCGCGTGCTGAGCCGTGTGTTCCTTGGCATCGAATCGCGCGGGGGAGCGGCCAGTCCGGCCGAACGTGCGCTGGCGAACCGCATGCTGCCCAAAGACGAGATTTTCGGATGCGATGCTGACGTCGCCGATAATGTCGGTAGCGCCGAACATGCCGCGAACAGCACTATCCGGGGCGACAAACGCTTCCGACTGCATCGTGGCGAACGCCCATCGGTCACGTGGAACCAGTCGGTAATGGAACTGGGCGCGGTGATCTGCACGGCCAAGTCGCCGCTGTGCGACACCTGCCCGATTGCGGACGACTGTGCATTTCTCAAGGCCGGCCGCCCCGGACTGGGGGAGCGCCGCACCCGCCCGCGCCAACGATTCCAAGGCACGGATCGACAGGTGCGCGGTCTGGTCCTCGCCGCGCTGCGCGAGCTTCCCGCTGGAGCCACGTTGCCCAGGGAAGATGCCGACAAGCTTTGGAAGGACCAGATTCAGCTTGCCGCCTGCATCGCCAGCCTTGACGATGACGGCCTGATCGAGATTCTGGACGGCGGCCTGCGACTACCCAGCTGACATTGTGAAAAAATGGTGGGCTCCCCAAGCGTGTATGGGTGTGGTGACCGTAGACTGGAAGAGTTATGGCAGTGCAGAGGAACACATCAGGCGCGAGAACGGCACGCGGAGCCGGCACCGGGGCCAATGGGCCATCCGGCAGGCCCTCCCAGAACAACCGTTCCGGCAAGCCACGCAAGCGCAGGATCAGCAAAAAGCAGCAGGCCATCTATCGTCGCCGGCGTATCGTGGCCGGTACGGTGTTGCTGCTGATAATCGCGCTGATCGTATTCTGCGTGTACAGCCTCGGCCGGGGTATCGGTGCCGTGAACACGATGGTTCACCATGACGAGGTGTATGCGATTTCCCGCGACGCCACGCCGGCGCCGAAGAAAGTCAGCAACGTCAAGGATTGCTCGGCCAGTGATGTGACATTGCAGCTTTCCGCGGCCTCCCAATCCGTGCCGGTAGGAGGATCGCTTGATTTCACCGCGACCATCGTGCACGAGGGGTCAGGCAACTGTTTGGTGGACGGGTCCGATTCCGGCCGTGTGCTCACCATTACTTCCGGTCAGGAAACGATTTACAAGTCTGATGTGTGCCCGGCGGATTCACGTCTGCTGCTGATGGCCAAGGGTGATAAGGACGTTCAGAAGGTCACGTGGAATACCAATGCGAACGCCACGCTCACCGAATGCACGGATGAGTCGGATTGGGCCAAGGTCAATGCGGGAACGTACGTGGCGCAGTTGAGTTTGAAGGATCATCCGAAGGTGAAGAGCGATCCGGTGACGTTTACGGTGGGGTAGGATTTGCGGTTGGTGTTTGGACGCTGGGTCTCTCCCTCAGTCTCGCTCCGCTCGACAGCTTCCTCGTCAGCGGGAGCTAAAGATGTCCTCGCATATCAGTATTCTTTTGACTTTGCATGAGGTGTGTCATATTGCGGGCATGCCGTCGACAATGAAGCGTCCGCATAGGCATATGGTGGCCATGCCGGCGCTCCCAGGGGAATTACCACATATTAGCGAGCGATAAGGAACGTCCATTGGCTACTGAGTCTACGACGAACACCACCACCATCATCGCACGCGCCGACCAGCATGATATTGACCTGCACAAGGCGTCGGATCGCGTGAACTTCGGTTCCATCAAGGAACCCATCGATGTGCCCTACCTGCTGGGCGTGCAGACCGACAGCTTCGATTGGCTGATCGGCAACGAACGCTGGAAGGCGCGCGTCGAGGAGGACGAAAAGAACGGCACTAACACCGTGGCCCACACCTCCGGCCTCGATGAGGTCTTCAACGAGATCTCTCCGATCGAGAACTTCGCTCAGACCATGAGCCTGACCTTCTCCGATCCGTACTTCGAGGAGCCGCGCCACACCGTGCAGGAGTGCAAGGAGAAGGATTACACCTACTCCGCTCCGCTGTACGTGAACGCCGAATTCGAGAACGGCGACACCGGCGAGATCAAGTCCCAGACCGTGTTCATGGGCGACTTCCCGCTGCAGACCCCGCACGGTACCTTCATCATCGGCGGCACCGAGCGAGTCATCGTCTCCCAGCTCGTGCGTTCCCCGGGCGTCTACTTCGACCGCCAGCAGGATCGCACTTCCGATAAGGAAGTCTTCGGCGCGAAGATCATCCCGAGCCGTGGTGCATGGCTCGAGTTCGAAATCGACAAGAAGGACCAGCCGCAGGTGCGCGTGGACCGCAAGCGCAAGCAGTCCGCCATCGTGTTCCTTATGGCCATCGGCATGACCAAGTCCGAGATCGCCCAGGCATTCAAGGACTACCCGCTGGTGCTCGACGCACTGGAGAAGGAAACCCTCGAGACCCAGGACGAGGCCCTCGTTGACCTCTACCGCAAGATTCGTCCGGCCGACACCCCGACCCCCGAGGCCGGCAAGAACCTGCTGGACTCCTTCTACTTCAACACCAAGCGCTACGATCTGGCCCGTGTTGGCCGCTACAAGATCAACCGCAAGCTGGGTGTCGAGGCCGATTTCAACGATCGTTCCCTCCACCAGGAAGATATCATCGCCACAATCAAGTACCTGGTGGCCCTGCACGACGGTGCGGCGACCTTCCCGGGCAAGCGCAACGGCGAAGATGTTGACCTGCGCGTGGACGTCGACGATATCGATCACTTCGGCAACCGTCGTATCCGCCAGGTCGGCGAGCTGATTCAGAACCAGCTGCGTACCGGTCTGAGCCGTATGGAGCGCGTGGTGCGCGAGCGTATGACCACTCAGGACGCCGAGGCCATCACCCCGCAGTCCCTGATCAACATCCGCCCGGTGAACGCCACCATCAAGGAGTTCTTCGGCACTTCCCAGCTCTCCCAGTTCATGGATCAGAACAACCCGCTGTCCGGTGTGACGAACAAGCGTCGTCTTTCCGCACTGGGCCCCGGCGGTCTGTCCCGTGATCGCGCCTCCATGGAGGTGCGCGACGTGCACCCGTCCCACTTCGGCCGTATGTGCCCGATCGAGTCTCCTGAAGGCCCGAACATCGGTCTGATCGGCTCCCTGGCAACCTTCGGCCGCGTCAACCCGTTCGGCTTCATTGAGACCCCGTACCGCAAGGTCGTCAACGGCCACGTGACCGACGAGGTCGAGTACATGACCGCTGACCGCGATCTTGACCACGTCATCGCCCAGGCCAACCAGGAGCTCGACGAGAACGGCAACTTCGTGCAGAAGTCCGCCCTTGCCCGAGTCGGCGAAGAAGAGGCGGTCGATGTGCCGGTGAGCTCCGTGGACTACATGGACGTCTCCCCGCGCCAGATGGTCTCCCTCGGCGCCTCCCTGATCCCGTTCCTGGAGCACGATGAGGGCCACCGTGCACTGATGGGTACCAACATGCAGCGTCAGGCCGTGCCGCTGATCGAATCCGAGCGCCCGCTGGTGGGCACCGGCTCCGAATGGCGCGCCGCCAACGACTCCGGCGACGTCATCAAGTCCGAGAAGGACGGTGTGGTCACCTACGTGTCCGCCGACCTGATCCGCGTGATGAACGACGACGGCACCACCAGTTCCTACAAGCTGGCTAAGTTCCAGCGCTCCAACCAGACCACCTGCTACAACCAGCGCCCGATCGTCCACGACGGCGAGCGTGTGGAAGCCGGCTCGGTTATGGCCGACGGCCCCGCCATCCAGAACGGCGACCTGGCCCTGGGCAAGAACCTGCTCATCGCCTTCATGCCTTGGAACGGCTACAACTACGAGGATGCTGTGATCATCTCCCAGCGCCTCGTGCAGGACGACACCCTCTCCTCCATCCACATCGAGGAGTACGAGATCGACGCCCGCGAAACCAAGCTGGGCGCCGAAGAGATCACCCGCGACCTGCCGAACGTCGGCGAGGACGCCGTGGCCAACCTCGACGAGCGCGGCATCATCCGCATTGGCGCCGAGGTCGAGGCCGGCGACATCCTGGTCGGTAAGGTCACCCCGAAGGGCGAGACCGAGCTGACCCCGGAGGAGCGCCTGCTGCGCGCCATCTTCGGCGAGAAGTCCCGCGAGGTGCGTGACACCTCCCTGCGCGTGCCTCACGGCGAGACCGGTACCGTCATCGGTGTCAAGGAGATCACCCGTGAGGATGCCGAGGAGGACGGCGACGAGCTGCCCAACGGCGTCAACCAGATGATCCGCGTCTACATCGCCCAGCACCGTAAGATCACGGTGGGCGACAAGCTCTCCGGCCGCCACGGCAACAAGGGTTGCATCTCCCGCATCCTGCCGGAAGAGGACATGCCGTTCCTGGCTGACGGTACTCCGGTCGACATCATGTTGAACCCGCTGGGTGTGCCTTCCCGAATGAACCTCGGCCAGGTGCTCGAACTGCACCTCGGCTGGATTGCTCACTCCGGTTGGGACATCTCTTTGGATCCGAATCTGGAAGCCGAGTGGAAGAAGCTGATTCCGTCCGGTGCCGAGAAGGCCGAGCCGAACACCCCGGTCGCCACCCCGGTGTTCGACGGTGTCAAGCCTGAGGTCCTGAAGGGCCTGCTGTCCACCACGCTGCCGAACCGCGACGGCGACCGTCTGGTCGGCCCCGACGGCAAGGCCACCCTGTTCGATGGCCGTACCGGTGAGCCGTACACCAAGCCGATTTCCGTTGGCTACATGTACATGCTGAAGCTGCACCACTTGGTCGACGACAAGATTCACGCTCGTTCCACCGGCCCGTACTCCATGATCACCCAGCAGCCGCTCGGTGGTAAGGCCCAGTTCGGTGGCCAGCGCTTCGGCGAGATGGAGGTGTGGGCCCTTGAGGCCTACGGCGCCGCCTACACGCTGCACGAGATGATGACCACCAAGTCCGATGACGTCGACGGCCGCGTGCGCGTCTACGGTGCCATCGTCAAGGGCGATAACCTGCCGCCGGCAGGCATCCCCGAGTCGTTCAAGGTGCTCCTGAAGGAAATGCAGTCCCTGTCCCTGAACGTCGAAGTGCTCAACGCCGAAGGCGTGGCCATCGACATGAAGGATGAGGATGACGATCCGGCCAGCTCCGCTGACGACCTCGGCTTCAACATCGGCGCCCGCCCCGACGCGGCCGCCAAGGAAGACCAGAAGGCCGAAGAGCCCGAATACCAGTGATCCCTCGGGCTGCATGCGGTCAATACGCCGCGTGTAGCCCCGCCAACGTGAAATAAATAACGTACAGAGACCTTTCCGGTTTGCACTACCCCTCAGTCAACCTTGGCTGACAGCTCCCCTGACAAGGGGAGCTTGGGAAGGTCTCAAGAACAGAAACGGATTAACAAGTGCTGGACGTCAACGCATTTGACAAGATTCGCATCGGCCTTGCCACCGCCGATGACATCCGTGGTTGGAGCCACGGTGAGGTCAAGAAGCCTGAAACCATCAACTACCGTACGCTGAAGCCTGAGAAGGACGGTCTGTTCGGCGAACAGATCTTCGGCCCGACCCGTGACTGGGAGTGCGCCTGCGGCAAGTACAAGCGCGTGCGCTTCAAGGGCATCGTCTGCGAGCGATGCGGCGTCGAAGTGACCCGCAGCCGCGTGCGCCGTGAGCGCATGGGCCACATCGAGCTCGCCGCCCCGGTGACGCACATCTGGTTCTTCAAGGGTGTGCCTTCCCGCCTCGGCTACCTGCTGAACGTCACCCCGAAGGACCTGGAGCGCGTGATTTACTTCGCCTCCTACATGGTCACCGAGGTGAACGAAGACGAGCGTCACAACGATCTGCCCGGCCTGCAGGACGAGTTCGATTCCGAGATCAAGCGCCTTGAGCAGCGCCGTGACTCCGACATCGAAGCCCGCGCTAAGAAGGTCGAAGAGGATCTCGCCGCCCTTGAGGAGGCCGGCGAGGCCAAGGGCCCGGCCCGCACCAAGCTGCGTAACGGTGCCGAGCGCGATATGGCCGCCATCCGCACCCGCTACAACGACCAGATCGCCCGTGTGGACGCCGTCTTCGACAAGTTCAAGAAGCTCAAGCCCGGCGACATGGTCGACGACGTGGACCTGTGGCGCGAGATGCAGGACCGCTACGGCGATTACTTCGACGGCTGCATGGGCGCCGAAGCCATCAAGAAGCGCCTGCAGTCCCTCGACCTGGAGACCATCTCCAAGGAACTGCGTGAGGAGATCAAGGACGCTTCCGAACAGCGTAAGACCAAGGCCCTGAAGCGCCTCAAGGTCGTCAACGCCTTCCTGACCACCGGCAACAAGCCGGAGGCCATGGTGCTCGACGTGATCCCGGTCATCCCGCCGGACCTGCGCCCGATGGTCCAGCTCGACGGTGGCCGCTTCGCCACCTCCGACCTCAACGACCTGTACCGCCGTGTGATCAACCGTAACAACCGTCTGAAGCGACTGATCGAGCTCGGCGCCCCTGAAATCATGCTCAACAACGAGAAGCGCATGCTCCAGGAAGCCGTCGACTCCCTGTTCGACAACGGCCGTCGTGGTCGCCCGGTCACCGGTGCCTCCAACCGTCCGCTGAAGTCTCTGTCCGACATGCTCAAGGGTAAGCAGGGTCGTTTCCGTCAGAACCTGCTCGGTAAGCGAGTCGACTACTCCGGCCGTTCCGTGATCGTGGTCGGCCCGTCCCTGCGCATGCACCAGTGCGGTCTGCCGAAGCCGATGGCCCTCGAGCTGTTCAAGCCGTTCGTCATCAAGCGCCTCGTGGACCTGAACTATGCGCAGAACATGAAGTCCGCCAAGCGTCTTGTGGACCGCGGCGACGCCGAAGTATGGGGCGTGCTCGAGGAGGTCATCTCCGAGCACCCCGTGCTGCTCAACCGTGCACCTACGCTGCACCGTCTGGGTATTCAGGCATTCGAGCCGATCCTGGTGGAAGGCAAGGCCATCCACCTGCCGCCGCTGGCCTGCGCCGCCTTCAACGCCGACTTCGATGGTGACCAGATGGCAGTCCACCTGCCGCTCTCCGCCGAAGCCCAGGCCGAGGCCCGCTCGCTGATGATGGCTTCCGACAACATCCTGAAGCCGGCCGACGGCCACACCGTGACCATGCCGAGCCAGGATATGATCCTCGGTCTGTACTACCTGTCCACTGTGCTGGAAGGCGTCAAGGGCCAGGGCCGCGTGTTCTCCTCGCTGGAAGAGGCCGAAATGGCCCTCGACCGCCACGAGATCGACATGCAGGCCAAGGTGCTCATCCGCCTGCCCGAGAGCTTCGTGCTGCCGAAGAACTGGGAGCCCGGCGAAGTCAAGGTGCTCGACCCGCGCGAAGGTGAGGACGAGGTCGTCAAGGAAGAACGCTTCCACGACGGCACCGTGCTGTTCGCCACCTCCTACGGCCGCATCCTGTTCAACGAGACCCTGCCGACCGACTACCCGTTCGTCAACGAGCAGGTGGCCAAGGGCCGTCTGTCCAAGATCGTCGATGACATCGCCATGCGTTACTCCACCCAGCAGGTGGCCGCCACGCTGGATGCCCTGAAGGATCTCGGCTTCACCCGCGCACCGTGGTCCGGCGTGTCCTTCGCGTTCTCCGACGTGAACGAGCCGCCCGAGCGCGACGAGAAGATCGCCGAGTACGAGGCCAAGGCCGACAAGGTCAACGCCAACTACGAGATGGGTCTGTTGACCGAGGAAGCTCGCCGTCAGGAACTCATCGACCTGTGGACCGAGTGCACCGCCGAAGTGTCCAAGGAAGTCGAGGAGAAGTTCGACCCGACCTCCAACCTGGCCATCATCGTGCAGTCTGGTGCACGAGGCAACATGATGCAGATCAACCAGATTGCAGGTATGCGAGGCCTCGTGGCTAACCCGAAGGGTGAGATCATTCCTCGTCCTGTGAAGTCCAACTACCGCGACGGCCTGTCCGTGCTGGAGTACTTCATCTCCCAGCACGGTGCACGTAAGGGTCTGGCCGATACCGCACTGCGTACCGCAGAATCCGGTTACCTGACCCGTCGTCTGGTCGACGTCTCCCAGGACGTCATCGTGCGCGAAGAGGACTGCGGCACCAAGGCCGGTCTGCCCATCCGCGTCGCCGAGCGCGACAACGACGGCAACCTGGTGCTCGTCAAGGCCGCCGACGGTGGCCCGTACTCCCGTCTGCTCGCCGCCGACGTCATCGACCCGGCCGACGGACAGACCGTGCTGTACAAGCGCGACGACGCCCTGTCCATGGACGTGCTCAACGACCTCGTGGCCCACGGCGTCGAGGAAGTCAAGTGCCGTTCCGTGCTGACCTGCGAGTCCAAGCGCGGCGTGTGCGCCAAGTGCTACGGCTGGTCCCTGGCCACCAACAAGCTGGTCGATGTTGGCGAGACCGTCGGTATCGTCGCCGCCCAGTCCATCGGTGAGCCTGGTACCCAGCTGACGCTGCGTTCCTTCCACTCCGGTGGTGTGGCCGCGGCCTCCGATATCACCCAGGGTCTTCCCCGTGTCACCGAGCTTTTCGAGGCCCGCACCCCGAAGGGTGAGGCCCCGATCACCGAGTTCGCCGGCAGCATCAAGATCGTGGAGAACGATCGCGGTCGCCAGATCATCCTGACCCCGGACGCCGATTCCGGCGCACCGAAGGAAGACGGCGTGATCAAGCCGATCACCTACCAGGTCTCCAAGCGCGTGCCGCTCAAGGTTGCCGACGGCGACCACATCAAGGTCGGCACCCAGCTGGTCGAAGGTTCTGTGGACCCCAAGAAGATCCTCACCATCCTCGGCAAGCGCGCCGCCCAGGTCAACATCGTGGAGGAAGTGCACACCGTGTACCGCTCCCAGGGTGTGGATATCCACGACAAGCACATCGAGGTCATCGTGCACCAGATGACCCGTCGCGTGACCATCATCGACTCCGGCGACACCGACCTGCTGCCGGGTGAGCTGGTGGACAACGCCCGCTTCCGCGAGATCAACCGCAACATCGTCAAGAACGGTGGCCGTCCGGCCGTCGGTCGTCCGGCGCTTATGGGTATCACCAAGGCGTCGCTGGCCACCGACTCTTGGCTGTCCGCCGCATCCTTCCAGGAGACCACCCGCGTGCTCACCGAAGCCGCCCTCTCCGAGAAGGTCGACGACCTCAAGGGCCTCAAGGAGAACGTCATCATCGGTAAGCTCATCCCGGCCGGTACGGGCCTCGCGCGCTACCGCAACGCCGTGGTCGAGCCTGACAAGGCCATCCGCGACACCATCTACCCGAACTTCGGTCTGGGCGGCGATGGCGATCTCGGCGACGCGAGCTTCTCCGACGCCGACCTGTCTGACCTGAACTTCTCGAACCTCGAGTTCGGCGATCTGAAGCTCGGCGACGACTTCAACCCGGATGATTTCTACTCCGATCAGGGCGGTCAGCCTGACATCGAGGAGTAAGTGAGAAGGTCCTAGAAAGGATGCCCCTTCTAGGACTCAGATCTTGCGTTAATCGCAATAAGATGGCCCGGAACTATATCAGTTCCGGGCCATCCGTATATTTGCCATTGTGATTTTCCTGTTGAACAAGAGCAGGCAGCCGCTCGTTGCTTGATTACTCAAGCCTGTTTTTCGGTGAACTGGAAGAACTGGTCGCCGATACGCACCGTGGCAGGCGCGCTGAGCTTGAGCGGTGTGCCCTTGGTGACTTGTGTCTCTTGGCCATTGGTGATGATGTAGGTGCCGTTCAACGAGCCGTAGTCCTCGATCCACAGCGCGCCATCGGTGTCGATGCTGATGGCGGCATGGTTGCGGGATGTGGTGCGGGTCGGGTCTACGATACGCACCGCCTTGGCACCCTGCGGCACATCCATGGAAGGCTTGCGGCCCAGCAACGTGCTCTTATCGATCACGATGGTCTGGCCGGTGACATCGTTATGCAGCAGGTACGTCTTCTTCGGTGCCTTGGACGTGAACGAGGAGGAGAGCACGGTGCTGTCCCAATCCTCGATGTCGTTTTCGGCGGCGTGCGGTGTGGTGTCTGCCGGAGCGGTGGCAGCGGGCTCAGCGGCGGCGGCCGTGGCGGCAGGCTCTGCGGTAAAAGCGGTATTGGTTGCCGCTTCCGCGGTACTGGGCTGCCCGTAGTCGTTCTGCGGTTCGGCTGTGCCAACTGCGGAATCCGGGGTGCCTTCCACCGGATCGTCAGAATACCAACCCAGTTCAGGTGCTGGAGGGTAGGGAAGTTTGGCCATGATGATGCCGTCCTTTCACTGACGGGAAGCCAGAGCGGCGTTGATTGCCGGGTCGCCGAGCTGGCCCAGCCATTCGATCAGTGCCGGATAGGTGTTGGGATTACGTGCGATGCAGGCGCGTAGTTCAGGCGCGTACTGGGCAATCTGGGCGATTTGCATCTGGTCGGTGGTGGTCAGGGCCTGTTCGGCGGTGAAACCGTAAGGATTGGTGGCCACAGGCTCCTCGAATGCCGCCTGAGCCGCGGGCTGCTGAGCCTGTTCGGCGGCGGGCTGCTGGGCCGCCTGTGCCGTGGCTTTCTGATCCTGAACCGGGCCGCCGAATGCCTCGGCAGTGAACCCGTATTGCGCCAGGGTCTCGCGGGCGCGATCGTCACCGAACTCGGCGATCCAACGCTTCAAGCCGGGATAACAGCGCGGATTCACGGCGACATTGGCACCGAATTCCGGATTCTCGTAGGCGATTTTTGCCAGCAGAATCGGATCCGCGTTCGGATCCTGAACGGCAGCGACCGCAGCATCATAATCAACCATGGGATTACCTCCTTATGTTCGCTCGGTTATGCCGAACGTATGGTCCGTAGTGTTTGTAGTGTTGCGTCTTCAATGGCGCCGATATCCTCACCTTCGTCCAGCCTGAATGCGCTGAACGCATGATGTTCGGGTTCGGTCAATGGCATATCGGCCACAATCACAGTGATATTGTCGGTTCCGCCCGCATCAAGAGCGGCCGCCACCAAGGCGTCCACGGCCTCCTGCGGACTGGAATGCGCCGCGGCGATGGCCGCGATCTGTTCGTCCGGCACCTCGCCATGCAATCCATCCGAACAGATGATGAAGCGGCCGGTCAGATCGGCGACATATACGTCGGGCATGATGCCATCCGGATCACCCAGACATTGGGTGATGATGTTGCGTGGAATGGTCGCCTCCGCCTCTTCCGGCAACATCTGCCCGGAATCGATGGCTTCTTGGCGCTGGGAATGGTCTCGCGTGATGCGGGTCAGCGAAGCGGCGTCCCACACGGGAATGATATCCGTGGCGGGAGCATCGGCATGCGCCAACGGACTGAGATGGTAGGTGCGGGAATCGCCGACATTGACCACATAGGTCTGGTCCGAGAAGTCCTGATCATCGGCGTCACTGAACAAAGCAGCGCTGCGGGCGCTGGCGGAATCCGCATGATCTTGGGGCAGTACCAAACCGGAGCAGGTTGTGCCGGCCACGCCGCCAAGGCGGTCTCCCAGATCGAGAATGTCGTGCTGGGCCCGTGCCAAGGTGTCGTCGATATCCTGACGGGTGCGTGAAGGCATGGCGGCCAATTGTGCGAAATGCTGGGCAGCCAACTGGCTTGCCTGCTCGCCGCCTTTGCCGCCGCCCATGCCGTCACAGACCATGAACACGCCTTGTTGCGCGAATCCGGTGTCTTGGTTGTTTTTGCGCCTAAGACCCACGTCACTGGTCATCGCGATACGGATGGAGCCTGTGGTCATGACGCCTTCCCCTTCTTACGCGTGCGCTTGACATGCGTCGTGTGCGGCTTTGCTGCGTGCCCATTTGACAGTATAGCCACGCTTTTCAGGGAAAGTCGTGTACGTATCCTCCTGAAACGCGGCAAAGAAGCGAGCATTGCCTTGCGTAATTGGTCGACTCCTGTCCAATATGTGGTGGCTTGGCCCGATTCAATGTCTTGCCCCGAGAACGTGGCGTAGTCGGCTTCCCGGCCAAGCTGGATCAAAGCCTGGTCATCTGTGCCGAGTTGACGGGCGATGGCACCGGCCTGATCTCGACGAGTGCCCTTGGCTGTGATGCCGCTTTGCTCGGCAAGCATGCGTATGGCATTCCAACCTGCTGCCACACGGGCTTTCGGACTGCCATGCCGCCGCGCTCGTGCCAGCAGTATGGCCTTGAACATCAGAATCAGACCGCAGGCGATGAGTAGGGTCCACAATGGGCTGCCGTACAGGGCCACCTTGCGGGTCACTCGCCAGAACCGCGCCCAGAACAGGTTGGTCGGCGAATCATCGGCGTCGGCGCCGGCCAATGAGCTTTGGCCCTTGGCTTGCGTCTGATCGCGCAGCGGATCGGTCAACGGCACTGGTGGTTGCCGGACCAGCGTCTGCGGATTCGGCGGCGTCAGGTTCTGGTTTTCATCAGGCATCTTGGTCTCCTTGGGCGTCGGATAGAACGCCACCCATCCCAGGCCCTGCAATTTGATTTCCACCCAAGCGGTGACATCGTTGCCGGTGAATTCGATTTTGGTGCCATTGCCTGAGGTCTTCTCCGTGCGGGCATCGGTGATTTCGCCATCCTCGTTTTTCGGCAGGAAGCCCAGGACCACACGGGAGGGCAGTCCCAGATCACGAGCCATCAGTGCCATGGCGGAGGCATATTGCTCGGAGTCGCCCACCATGGCCGTGCCTGCCAGCAGCTTGTTGATGCGGTAGTTGCCATGGCCGGCATCGGAGGGATAGTCGCCTTCAAGTCCATGAGAGAACCATCCGGAGTCTTTCAATGTGTCGGCCAACGCCGTGGCTGCGGCACCGCCCGAGGACTGCCCGCCGGCAATGGACGTGGCCAGTTTGCTGGCCGAATCGGGAACATCCTGGGCTTCTGGTTGGGTGATGCGGGCCGCAGCCGCACTGCTGATCTGCTTATCGGTGGGATTACGGGCGATAATGCCGGATTCGGTATAGGTGAGGCTTTTACGCGTGCCGGCGGGAATAATGGCGGAATCGGTATCCGTGTTGTAGTAAAACGTGTCATTGCCGTTGTCGGCATCGTTGGCGAAGCTCACGCCAGTGGCCGCTCCCGCCAGCGGCAGCCAGGTGTCGGTCAGTTCCTGATCGACGGTGAAGGTCGCAGTGAAGGATTTACCCTGCTCATCCGCCTTGATCGTGGTGCCCACGCGATGATAATTCGAGGAGTCCGTGGCTTCGGAAGAATCGGACAGGTTCCATACTGTGCCATCGAATCGATCCATCACCGCAAGTTTGACCGGTGTTCCGGCCGGCAGATTATGAACGGTCAGCAACACGTCTTTTTTGTGGTCCTTGATATAGGATCGCATGCCGCTGAGCGGGCTGGTGTAATCGTAGGGGCTTAACGGCGGATCGTAGCGGTCACGCAGCACGAAACGGTCCTGTGGCACCAGCAACGTGCCCCCGAAAGCAAGGCCGGCAGCGAGCACGACGATGATCAGCGCGGATATCCAGCGCCCCCCTTCCAGCAGTTCAAGAAGCCAAGACAGCCAGATAATCAGCAGCAAGGCAAAGGCAATACCGCAGATGGCGCGTTGCCAGCCGCTGTCTGTGCCCAGCAGGGCACATACGGCCACGGCCGCCGCAAGGGGCAGCACTCCCACCAGAGACAACCATGCGTTGGCATTAATGGCAAACACGCCGGTGAAGAACGTAAGCCACAGGCCGATGGTCCATACCGCCATCAGCACGCCGTCTTGCGTGCCCAGAGGCGGATCGACGGAAATAATGTACTTGAACGAGCCAAACGTCATTTCCCAACCTGAACTCAAGGTCTTCAAGGTGGGAATCACGTAATGGGACGTAGTGGAACTCAGCGTTACCACCGGGCCGATGATGAATTGGGCAAACGCCAGAAACACGATTTGCCACCACAGTCGCAACGCCGGCAACATGCCCGCCAGAGCGATGATCGCGCCCAGCAAGGTGGCCGGTACAGCGGCAATCGCCCAAGTGGCCACGCCGCCGTACACGTCGATGAGATTGGCTTGCGCCAGCAACATCATCGCCGCTATGAGTACGAGGCTGGCGATTCGTTTGCCCCACGGCTGGCGACTGAGGCCCATGCCGCGAAGCACATTGCCTCTGGTCATCCAGATAACCGAATGTGTGGAGTCGGCCCAGGAGCCGGTGGTGGTGGAGGTCCCGGTGTACGTGCCGGAGGAAGTGCCGGTGTATGTGCCGCTCGATCCGGCGTACGCAGCGGTATTGGTATTGGTGATACTGGACTGGTCGAAGGTCATGCGAGCACCCCCATGATCAGCGGGAGATCATCGAGGTCGCCGATGGTGGCCAATGTGAAGTTGGCGAATCTTCTGATGCCGCGATTGGCGCCGGCGCTGGCCTGCAATACCACGCAGCTGGCCGATCGGGGCAAGGCCAAGGTCATGCGCTTGATTTGCTCGATGTCTTTCAGCGATCCAACAGTGAAAAAATAGAACGAAGCATCAGGACTGTGCTTCAGCGTGCCCTCGGCGAGATTCGGATTATCCTCACGATCAGGCTCTATGGCACTGGCGTTGTCGAGGAACTCCATGGCGTTGCGCGGCTGGCCGTGCGCGTTGCCCGCGTGGCAGAACAATGGACGATCCTGCAGCAGGCATTTGACGCCGATGGAGGAGTGGATGGACACCGCCATCTCGAATTCCTCGCCGTTGACGTATTCGTCCGGGTTCACGCTGATGGTCACCGAGGTGTCGGTGCGGCGCGTGGCCTCATATTGGCGAATCATCAACGTGCCGGTTTTCGCGGAGCTCAGCCAGTGGACGTTACGCACGTCGTCGCCCGGCTCGTATTCGCGCAATCCGTAGAAGTCGAGATCATCATCCACGATCTGGCCGGATGGTTGGCCTTCCAGGTCGCGGGGCACGCCGGCATTCAGAGTATCGAGACGCACGGTACGAGGGTGGATGAATACGGTGATGCGGTCGGCCAGCTCCTTTTCGTGACGCACCAGACCGAACGGGTCTCCCTTGCGGATGCGCAATGGGCCGATGGGCAGTATTGCGCGCGATACGGTACGGAACTCCACATCGGTTTGCTTGGATTGCCCGGGAGCCAGCATGGGGATGTTGAATCGTTCATGCGCATCGCCGATTGGCAGATATCCGCGTGCCGTGGTCGTCGGCGTTCTGCCGGTGTTGTCGATGCCGACGATAACGGATACGGTGTCTCCCACGGTCACGCGATGATTGGATACGACGATGGACGCGTGGAAGCGTGTGTTGCCGAGGGAAAGCACGATTGCCGCGAGCATCATCACCATCGCCACGATGCCGAATACGAGCAGCTCATACCAGCCCAGAAACGGGAACGCAATAAGGCATGCGATGCCTGCGCCCGTTACCGCCCAGCCCAAGGGCGAGACGTAGGATGCGAAGAACCGTCTGATGCGTCTTACCGCGCGCTTGAACATGCGTTCAGCGCGCCGGCGACGGCGTAATGCGGCGGATGTAGATGCCATGGTCGGATACCTTTCCGGGCCCTATCAGGAACCGATGGTGGGGGAGGGAACGTCTTCGAGCACCTGTGCGATCAGGCTTTCCGGAGTCGCGCCATCGAAGGTGGCTTCCGGAGTCAGCGTGATACGGTGTGCGAGCACGGCCACTGCAAGGTCCTTGACGTCATCCGGCACCACGTAGGCGCGGCCATCGGCCGCGGCCCAGATACGGGCGCATCGGGTCAGTGCCAAAGCGCCACGCATGGAGGAGCCGACCGTGATCTTCTCGTTGTGGCGGGTCGCCTCGACGAGCCTGACGATGTATTCACGAATCGCATCATCCACATAGATTTCGGTGGCCACCTGACGCAGCCGCATGACATCGTCACCGCTCAGCACCGGGGAAATGGTCTGCGCACGGTCGGTGATATCGACCTGCTTGAGGATATCGACGGACACATCATGGCCCGGGTAGCCGATTGACGTCTTGATAAGGAATCGGTCCATCTGCGCCTCAGGCAGCTTATAGGTACCGAGCTGCTCGATGGGGTTCTGGGTTGCGATCACGATAAACGGCTGCGGCACATCATGTGTGACGCCGTCAACGGTGACTTTCTGCTCTTCCATAACCTCCAGAAGTGCGGACTGCGTCTTCGGCGATGCACGGTTGATCTCATCGGCCAGCACGATGGAGGCGAAAATCGGGCCTTCGCGGAACTCAAATTCTCCGCGCTTCTGATCGTAGAAAGTCACACCCACCACATCCGAAGGCAGCAGATCGGGCGTGAACTGAACACGCTTGAAACCGGTGGAAATGGAATTGGCCAAGCCTCGGGCCAACTGGGTCTTACCGGTGCCGGGGTTGTCTTCAAGCAGAATATGGCCACCGACCATCAGTGCGGTGACGCATTGCTTGATAGGGATGGTCTTGCCGATAACCACCTTGGAGACATTTTCGACCAGCGCATTGAAGGACTGCTGGAAATCCCGGACCTGAGCCGTGGGCTGGGGCAGTAGTCCGGAATTGATGCTGGCGGGCAGTGCCGATGCGGCTGCTTGCGCGGCTTTGCTCGACTGACGCTGCGGCTGTGATTGCGGCTGGGATTGCGCGGTGGCCTGCTGCGGGATGGCTGGCGTCGATCCCTTGCGCGGCTTGAGCACGGTGCTGTCATCGCCCGCAGGAATGGAGGCGGCATCAGTAGTAGGAGACGGCTTTTCTGACGGCGCTTGTGACGGCCGCTGCGGCAGGTTAGGCAGCGCAACGGACTGCGGCGCCGACTCGGTGCTTGGGGTCGTGCCGGTGTGTGGTGCGGATGCCAGGTGCGTGGCGTCGGACAAGTGCGTGCTGTCGGATAGCTGCGTGCTGTCGGACAGGCGGGTCGTGTCAGACAACTGCGTCGCGTCATCGATGTTCTCGCTCATGGATGTTCTCCTACTGCTTGTGAATGGTGGTTGACGATATTGGGGTATTGCCGAAACCAAGAATCCAGGGGTTCTTGGCCAAAGTGGTGACATCGGTACCGGATTTGAGCGACTTGGTCCCCTCCGAGGAGTCAGAGGGACGTGTGCCCGCGACGCTGCCTCCGTCCGCAGTGTTGTCGAGACCGGAGTATCCCGGCCCGCCGGTGACTTTGACGCTCCACGCGTAGTTGCCATCGGCGGCCACGGTCAAGTCGGTGACATCCAATTGCTGGCCGGAGTTCCACGTGAACGGTTGGCCATTGATGATGATTTGTACAGTGGCCGACTTGCCATAGACATCAACCGAACCGCCGGTGACGTTAATGACGTGAGCGTTGTCTGACCAGCGCAGCTCCTGCGGTTTGTTGATTACAGCCTTCTTCTCATAGGTGTAAGGAGCGCCATTGTGCGGGCCTCCGGTGACGGCGTCGCTGGTAGCGCCGTTGAACACCTGTTGCACCGATGCGGTGTTGCATTTGGCCCAAGGACTCATTCGGAAGTCGAGTGAGTTCCGGTTAGTAGCTGTACCGGAATCGATGCCATCGGCAGTCACGCTGTAGGACTGCGCATGTCCCTGCTTGGTCCAATGCACGGTGCATGTACTGCCGGATCCGGTGGTGTAGACGTCAGTGGGCGGCTGGACCTTGTACTGCGGGACAAAGCTGCTCTTGCCCGTGCCGGAGGAAGCATCGCGCTGCGGCACCACGGTGGCCGTTACGGTGATTTCCCGGGTGTTCAAATCGTTCTCATTGATATCGAACGTAGCGCCACTGTCACTGCAATCGATGGTGTCCTTGACATCTCCTCCCAAGGAAATTCGCCGGCAGCCGGCATTGCGGTTGTTGCCGAGAGTGACTTTCGCCGTTACCGTGGTGTCGTCGTTCGACAACGCAATGTTCGGCGCATCCGGGTCTCCCCAGATCTTTTCTGACGGCGATGCGGCGGACTCGGCACTCCAATTGATTTTGTTATGGGCTTTGACGGTCGCCGTAATGGCGGTGCCATCGGAAATGTCGTTGTTGTTGAACGTAAACGACAGCTCGGTGGCCGTATTGCCGGTTTCCTTGGTCTGCGGAGCACCTGCACCGGTGACGGTCACCGAATAGTTGTCGACGGCGCTGAAATCACCGCTCGGTGCCTTCCATATCACCTTGGCGGTTTTATTGCCACCTGTGACCGTAACATCGGTGGGAGCGGACGGCACCTTGTCCGGTGTGGCTTCGACGGCGGTGGACGGCTTGGACCAGCCGACGTCATTTCGCGCGGCGACGGTGAAGGAATAGGTTTTGCCGTTCTTCAGACCAGTGACCTGGCATGAGGTGACGGCACCGCAATCCTTCTCTCCGGTGGCGGCACCGGTCCAACTGACCTTGTAGTTGGTGATCGGGCTGCCATTGGCGGCACCGGGCGTCCATGTGAGGCTGACCGCGCTGTCCTGCGGTTCCCCGGCTACGGGGGAGAGCAGTGGCGGCTCGGGCTTGTCGATCACGGACACGGTAATCGATGCGGTGACTTCACGATCCTTGGACTTGGTGCCGTCTTGCACGGTGACGAGCACGGTGTTCGTGGAAGCACCCACATCGGATGCGACGGCGATGGTGATGTTTCCGGAGGCATCGCATCCGGCGATGGTGAGTTTGGCGGCGTCATCCGCCTTGCAGCTGATGACGGTCAGCGAGGAATCGGGGAACGGATTGTACGCGCCGGTAAGCACGTTCACGGCATCGCTGGCACCGGCCTTGATCTTCAACGTCTTGTCGCCGACGCGTGTCAGCGGACGGGTCGAAGACACTACGCGCACGGTCACACCGGCATTCACGGTGCCCGCGCCGTATGCGATTTGCACGGGAATGGACGCGGTGGTGCCAGGATCGGCATCCTTGGTGGCGGAAACCTGCAAGCTACCGGAACGGGACAGGTTTGCGGTGATTTGCCTGGATGATGAGCTTCCACCGGAATACGTGTATTGCTTTTCGTCGTCATACACGCCGGACGGTGCATGGGTGAGCGCCGTCAGATCAACGGTCTTGGGGTCCGCGCCCGCCTCGACATCAATAGTGGAGGACGAGAACGTGGGCGGCGGCACATCGCGGCCTATCACCGTGATCTGGAGAGTGATCACTGCGGAATTGATGATCTTGGTCTTATCCGATCCCTGCTTGCCATCCACAGCGGTAAAGGTAATGGAGGCGGGGCCTGCGTAGTCTTTTGCCGCAGTGAACTTCAGGGTCTTGTCGTTCACGTAGAAATCGGAGTTGGAAGCCTTGGTGGCGCTGACGGAATCAGCGCTTTCGATATACGGTTCCTTGCCGGCGCCGACGCGGACATAGTCATTGATGTTGATTTCAATGGTCTCGCGCGAGTTGACCTTCAATTCCGGTGCCTTGGGACGCAGCGTGGGCGGAAAGACACCATAGGCCGGTACCTGGATGAACGCGGTGGAGGTGATGTTGTATTTCGTATTGGTCACCGTGTAAGGCACGGCTCGCGCCTGTGACGTCAGGTCGACGGTGATGGTGGTCGAATGCTCGCCGCCCCTGACGTGAGCGTGAGCGCTGGCGGAGGGATGCACGCCGACCTTGAGCTCATTGGCTGTGCCGGAAGGATTGGCGATCCACTGGGAAACATCCACATCCACGGACTTCTTATCGATGGTGGCGGCGGACGGCACGCGATAGTCGTAGGCGGTAGGCGGCTCGATGGCGGCATTCGGATCCACGTTTACCGTGAGGGTGGCCGTATCGGACAAGCCGGCCTTGTCTTTGACCGTGTAGGCGATATAGTCGGTGGTGGCGCTGTCGGGCGTGGTGAAGGAGAGCATATTGTCTTTCACGCTCACCCCGTCGAGACCTTGGACCTCGACATGCTTGTCGACGGTCAGATTGGTGTTGTCGCCGGAGATGTCGTTCTGCGCGACCGGCACGGTTGCGGCCGTATTGGGCCTCAACGTGATTTCGTCATCCCTGGCGTATACGCCGGAGTCGGACGATCCTTGGAATACGCCCACGCGGATCTGCGCCTGTGCGCGCTGACCGGTCCAATCCTCCACGGCATAGGAGAAGGTGTCGGTGCCGGACGAATCCGGATACGCTTCATAGACCAAGTAGTCGGAACCGACTTCGGATATGCGGCCCAGCGTGGGTGCCTTGTTGCCCAGACCCAACAGCTGATCGTCGTCGCCATCCGTGTCTATGCCGGTCAGTGTGATGGGGATGCGGACCTTCTGCCCGGCGGCAACCTGCGCTTCGGCGTCATGCGGGGTTGGCGCGGCCTTGCTCGCTGCGTCGCTCTTATGCACGGTAATGGTGATATTGGCGGAAGCCACATTACCCAGATTGTCTTCAACCGTATAGGTGATGGGGAAGTTGCCGGTCTCGCTGGATGCTTGGTAGCGGACCGTGTCTCCAGAGACGAAGGCCAGACCCTTGAACGTCCCCTTGTCGTATTGCAGGTTGTTCTTGAGTTTGACCGTGGTGCCATCCGAGTAGGCCACATGGTCAAGCACATCCACGGACACGATGCCGTCGGTACGCACCTGGGCATTGATATTGCTGGCCTTGGGCACTGAATTCGAGGTGGCCAGAGCCGGCGGCTGCAACACGATGGTGCCCTTGGCGGTTCCGGAGGCGTTGGCCACGGTGTAGGTAAGGGCGACGGGCTTCGTGGGCACCTGACGCGCGGTGATATACACGCGCTTATGGCTGACGAGACCAACCTTGATGCCGGAGTCGGCCGGTGCGCTCACCGTGGTGACGGACAGCACACCGCCCATCGGATCGACGTCATTGGTGAGCGGCTCCACAATGGCGGTATTATCCGCGCCAAGCAGGGCGACATCGTTGGCGGCAACCGGTTTGGCGGCCTCGCCGGTGGCGGGCTGCACCTCGACTCGAGCCAATCCGGTGGCCGGAATCGAACCTTGAGTAATGATGTAGGGCACATAATAGGTGCCGGGATTGGTGGCCTTGAACGTCAACGACATATCCGCCGCATTGGTGGTCGTCGAAGCGCCGTTGGGCGTATCCACCTGAGTCAGTTGTGCCGGCTGCAAGGAAGTGCCATGCACATAAGAGGACAGCTTGACGACGGTATCCGTGTTGGGAACGGTGGTTTTCGCTACCGGGTCGATGACCGCGGCCAAGGTGTTCGCGGGCTTGACCGAGAAATACACCATGCCGGTGCCGGTTGCCGTGCCGTCGGAGACGGTGACCTCGACGCCCACACGTCCCGACGCCAGCGCACCGGTGTTGAACGTAAGCTGGCCGTCGGCTCGGGTGGACACCTGCACCTGGTCGGTGTTCTGGGCCACAGCGGAGACCAGAGTGAGCGGGTCTCCATCCGGATCGTTGAAGCTGCTCAGCGCATTGGCGGTATAACTGGCTCCCTGCTCCACATCGATCTCGGGAGGAGTGTCGAACTGTACGGGAGCGTGGTTGCCTCCATCATTCAGGGTTACGGTCACCGTGGCGGAAGAGGTCTGGCCGCGACCATCGGAAATGTCGTAAGTAAAGGTAACGGTGCCTGCGGATGCGGCGGAGGCATCGAGTTGCAGATACCGGCCGTCGTAAATCGGCGAAATGGTGACGTCTTTGTTGTTTGGTGCGCCAACCTTGGTGATTTTCAGTACGGAACAATCGGTCTGCTCGTCATTGCGCAGCGCGTCGAGAATCTGTTCCGAACCGGCTCGTGCGCCGATTTCATCATCCTCGGCTTTGATTTGGCCGGATTGTGCGGAACAGGTCTTGGAGAAGTCGTGGTGGTTGTTGGCCGAGTCGTTGTTCTGCTGTTCTTTCTCGGTCTGCTCGGTCTGTATTTTGTTCCACTGTATTTTGATGACTTTGGTGGAATCCTCAGGGTCCCACACATTGCCGTTAACCGTGTCGTTGAGCACCACAAGGCGATGGTTGGTGCGGAACACCAATTCGGAAGTAGTATTGACGGATTCGAGGGTTTGCGGCTTGACGCTGGTATCCGTGGGGGAGCAGGCGCGAATGTAGTTGCTGGCCTTCTGGCTCCAAGCCGAGTACACGCAGCCCTTGGACGATACCGGTCGTGCTGGATTCGCCTTGCCCCCGTTGGCTATGAAATTCGCCTTGGCATTGGACTTCAACGGGATAAGCGCAAGGCCTCTCGGTGATGCCGCGGCCACCCAATCGGACTGTATGTCATCGGTGGGAGGCTCCTGAAGGGTGAGGGTGCCGGTCGTGTCGACATCGACGCGGCCGCCCTTGAATATGACGGTTTTGCCGGTTGCGATTACCGGCGTGCTCCCGATGACGGTAAAGCTTTCAACGGTCTGCTGCTTGCCGTCGGTCAGCGATTCGAGGGTTTTGGCCTTGGCGCTGCTGGGATTGTCAAGACGCAGCACCATACCGTCGGATGGACGGTATCCGTAGACCTTGCCATCGTGGGTTACTGCGATGCGCCCGCCCTCGCCCAGCTTTATTTTCGGATCGGAAGTGGTGGGGGTCACGGAATCAAGGTTTTCCGACAAGCCGGTCCACACATTGCCGGTCTTCTCGTTGATCAGGGCTGCGGTATCCCCGCCGACCACAGTGGTGGTGTTGGCTTTGATGTCGGTCTTGACACCGGTGCTGACCGTGGATGCCTTGATGGTGGAGGCTTTGGTCGTTTCGGTCAGGATGGTGTCGCCATTATGCTGTGCGATGTCGAATCGTGGGGCGGAGGAGGAGACGCCGGCGTCGGCCTCCTTGTTCTTTACGTTGAATCGTGCGGCCTTCTGGTTTTTCAGCGAAGTGACCCATACGGTGCCATCGTCCAGTTGCACATGGCGGCGCGTGACGGTGCTCATGATCACCGCGCCGGCAACAAGTCCCAGAAGCAGCAGGAGCGTGATTACGGGAACCGTCCACGTATGCCCTCCGGAGGGCATAAGGCGGCGCAAAGCCGCGCTGATGCGTCGGCGACGATCGTATGACTGGGACGATGTGGCCATCTGAACTCCCTGACCCCTGTTTTCTCTGGTTGCTGGTGTAATGACAACGCTTTACGGTTCCAATACCTGCCGTTCCTGTTGTCCATTTGGTGAATTCGCCGCTGCTGGGCGCACGTCTGATGCGATACGCAATGCCAGGGTGGCATGCCCGGCAGTGGCGAGCGGATCATTCTTGCGGCTTGGCCGCACAGGCGATGGCGGGGCTGACGGACATCTGGTGGTTCTTGCGCACAATGGACACCTGAATGCAGGTCTGCGAGCCTTCCTGCGCGTTGACGGTCACCGTGGGATCTGACGTTGTGACGGTTTGCGCGCTCTGGTCGGTATTGCTGCCCTGCACTATGGCCCACGCATAGGTATCACCGCTTTGCGGGTCTGGATTCGTCCAGGTGAACGTCACGGATGACCCATCCGCCGCATAGGTGCCGTTCAGATTCTCCGGGGAAGGAATCTGGGCGTTCGCGGTATCGGTGATCACGTCATCCTGATTATTGCGGTTGTTGTCATCATCCTTGGTGCCGGGCGTCGCCACCTGTTTGGTATCTGATCCGGTGGCGCTGTCCATGCGGGGAACGACCACGAAGGCGAATATCAGTGCCGCTGCGGTGATCGCCGCAAGTATACCGACGGTAATACCCACCGGTTTGACCCATCGCCGTGACGAACGGGTGATCTGATCTCGCTGGTCCGTGGCCCGGCGCCGACGCTCGATGTCTTTGGGATAGGCCGGCATCCCTTCCACGGTAACGGGAGTGGCATGCCCGAAATATGCGAATTGCACACGCTGCATGGCACGTGCGAACTCCAACGCGGAGTAGTACCGCTGGTCGGGGTCCTTGTTCAGGGCCCGGCGCAGCACCGCTTCCACATCGGCCGGCACGTCGGGGCGGTTGAGGCGAGGCAATGGCTGGTTGACGATCAGCGAAATCAGTTCCGATTGCGAACGCGGGTGATAATCGTGCTGGAATGGCGAGCAGCCGACGAACATGGCGTACAGGGTGGCCGCCAGTGAATAGATGTCGGCGGCTTCCGAACCATTGGTCAGATGCTGAAGCACCTCAGGCGGTGCCCACGGCGGCGAGAATCCGGTTTCGGTGCGGTCATACACATCGGTGGAGATACCGAAATCACCCAGAACAGGCAAGCCCTGCGAGGTGATGAGAATGTTGCTGGGCTTGATGTCGTGATGGATGATATTGCTGCGATGCGCGGTGAACAGCGCGCTTGACAGCTTGATGCCGAGGTCGAGTACCTGCTCGCAGGTCATGGACCGGGCCTTCATGATGCTGTTGTAGGTGCCGCCCGGCGCATATTCGATGACGATGTAGCCATGGCCATCGGAGGTGACGCCGGCACCATATACCGGCAGAATGTACGGGTGGGATGACAGCTTGGCCATGAAGTTGGCCTCGCGGTTGAACAGGGCAGCGGCCCGTGGGTCAAGGGTTTTGGCGCTGGCCTTTACCGCCACCGGGCGTGCGGGCATACGCTGGTTATATAGGTACACCGTGGCGGTGGCACCGCTTCCCAACATCTGGACGAAATCATATCCGGGCAGCTTCGGCGGTCTCATCGGAATGTTGTCCATCTGTTCCCTCCCTCCTTGGAAAATGCGCTCTCCCTGCATTCGTTCTACAGGATACCGTCAAGGGTACGATTCTTCGTCGGGTTCGGTAAAATTTTTCCCTCTGTGACGGTCGGGTTTAGGCTGGAGCCATGATGACGAGACTTGAACCTGGAACAGTGCTGGACGGCATCGACCGTGATGGAGCGGCGAGGCTGATTGTCGGCACGCCTGGAAGCGGCAAAACTGAATTCGCCTTATCGGTGTTGATGGCGGGGCTGCGCCGCTACGGTGGCACGCAGGCGGTGATGGCCGTATCCGGCCGTGTGGCCGCCGACGCATTGGGCAATCGGGTGATTCGTGAGCTCGGGTTTTCCGTGCAGGCCAGGCCGGTCACCACGCTGGGTGCCGTGGCATTCCGGGCCATATCGGCTTCGCGCGAGGGAACTGGATTGCCGTCGCCTCGATTGCTGAACGGTGCGGAACAGGATGCTTTGCTGCGTCAAGTCATGGCCGTGCATCTGCGCCATGCCGTAGCGGGAGATGATTGCGGCACCTGTGATTTGCTGCGCGTCTACTTTGCCCAGGATGACTGGGCGAGACTCATACGCGATGCCGGTGCCGGCGAGATGCCCGGCTCGGCCGCTTCCGCACAATCAAGCCTCTCGCAACAAGGGTCGGATTCGCCGTCTCCGACGTCGGCAGGCGGCTCGACCAGCGCGGATAGGTTCACGCGAGGTATTTCAGATGCGTTTATCAGCCAGTTGCGCGATATGCTGGCCCGATTGGATGAGCTCGGTGTAGGCGTTCACGAAGAGCCACGTCTCTTGGACGCCGTGACGGAGGACGCGCGATTGTCGGTGCAATGGCGTTTGGCTTTCGCGTTGCGCCGTGAATATATTGCAGCCCAAAGCGCGGTATATCCGGGGCAATACCGTTTGGATGCCTCGTATTTGCTGGTGGCAGGCGCTCGTGTGGTGCGTGAGGCATTCGCCGCCGATCACGCGGATGATTCCGACCGGCCTATGTGTGTGGAGGCGTTGGGCTTGCCCCGGCTGCTGGTTGTGGATGATGTTCAAGACACCACGCTGGCCGGCATGCGCTTCTTGGAGGAGTTGGGGAATGCCGGCGTCAAGTTGGTGCTGGTCGGCAACCCGGATGAATCGGTGCAGACCTTCCGCGGATCGTATCCGGAATATCTGATGCGCCGTGCCGTGGAAGGGCGGCTGAAGGCCAAGGAAGAACAGCTGGTTGGCGGCAGTGCCGTCGCTGATCAGTCGCACATGACGATGGCTGATGTGATCGCGTCTCGTATTTCGCTGTCGATTCCCTCGCCGGAAGACGAGCCGCTGCCTCCGGCCGAGCGTCCCGGCAAGCTGACCGCCATACTGGGCGGAGTCGATGCAGCGAATTATCAGGCGGACGGCACGGTGACCGCCGGCCTGTACCGATCCTCACGTGAGGAGCTGGATGATGTGGTCTGGCGCATCAAGCGGGCGCATCTTGACCGGCATATTCGGTGGAACGACATGGCGGTCATCACCCACGACAATGCCGCCGTGCGGCTGTTCGGCGAACGACTGCGCCGAGATGGTGTACCGGTGCGGTATTCGTCGGTCACCCGTCCTTTGAAGGACGAGACTTTCGTGCAGGGATTGTTCGCGCTTGTGGAGCTTGCCCGATTGCGTGCCGAGGGGATGGCGGAATGCCAGATGACGTTGGCTTCCTGCGCGGCATATATAAGGACTAGAGTGGCCACGTTGATGAACGGCCCGTTGGTGAGTGCCGGGGCCAAACCCGGTCAGGGGCGTCCCGCAAGGCTTGCGCCGATCGAATCGGCCATGGGGTCGTTGGAGTCGCTGGCGCATCTCGCCACGGATGATGCCATGCTGACCTCTCTGACGACGGCATGGGAAACATTGCGTGAAACATACCATGAAACACGGCGTGAAACAGGTCGTGAAACATCCTCGTCAGTGGTTTCGACGTCAGCGGTTTCGTCGTCAGTGACTTCGTTGCCAGTGTCTGTCGAAATACTCGGTGAACCGTCCGGCGATGACTTGGCCTTTGGCGTTGACGCGCTGTACGTGATGCTTGCCATTGATGATGCCGCCGCGCCGGCGCAGGCTGCGCTCGCATCCATCCACGCGGTGCTCGGCAACGACCCTCAGGCCCGCGCTTTTGCGAACCTGTGGCATCTGGTGGGCAGCGTTGCTTCCGGCTTGGAGCGGCTGCCGGCAAGCCAGCGCGTACAGCCGCGCTATGCGCTGTCTGTTGCGTGGAACGCCACCGGTCTGGCACCGGTCTGGCAGCGTGCGGCATTATTCAACACGGCAGAGGGGCGTACGGCCAATGACCGGCTGGACGCGGCAATGCGCCTGTTCCAGTTCGCCGATGATTCCACCGCCAGTCGAGACATCACGTCATTCATGGCACAGGTTCGGGGCATGGAAGTGCAGGCCGATTCCTTGGCCCACATAGGACCGGTGGAAGACGCGGTGACATTGACTACGCCGGCAGGCGCGGCCGGACGCCACTGGGAATATGCGTGGATACCGGTGGTCCAGCAAGACGTGTGGCCGAACCTCGCCGGGCGCAACACCATGTTCGGTGGTGAAGACCTTGCCGAGCTCGTGCTGAGGGGAGCGCTTGAAGAAAGCGACAAAACCGGGCATGATCCGCGGTTCGCGGCTGTATTGTCGGGCGAGAAGAAGAGTTTCCTGGTCGCGCTGACCCGTGCACGGCGAATCATGATCAGCGCGGTATGGAACGACAGCATGAGCCCCTCGGACTTTCTCTTCGGGTATCTGCCGGAATACTATCCGCGCAACCGGCAACAGGCGCCTTTCACCACAGTGGGGGCACATGCGGGATTCGCCGAATATGATCTGGCCGGATTGGACGCCGACCCACGTGGGTTGGTCAGCGCCGCCCGCGCGGTTCTGGCCACTGCTCAACCGCAGCAGGCTGCCGCAAAGGACGCCGCGATTGCGTTGGCACTCCTGTTAGAGCATGGTGTGCGCGCCGCAAATCCGCAGAGCTGGGCGTTTGTGGAATCGCCGGCCCAATCGGATAGCGCGTCATCTGGCGGTGCGTCATCTGGCGGTGCGTCATCTGGCGATACCTCATCTGACAGTGCCTCATCCGACAGCGCGTCATCTGGTGGTGTACAGCCTGACGGTATCCAAACAGGGAAAGGCAAGACGGATGCGCAGGCCGCGCCCATGGTCACCTTATCTCCATCGGCGGTCGACAGCCTATGGGCGTGCCCGGTGTGCTGGATGCTGGAGAACCGGTTCGCCGGTCCTCGCCCCAGCTCCGTGGCCACCAGTTTCGGAACCCTCATCCATGCGGTTGCGCAGCAAGGCAGCGAGGAAGGGCTGGACCATCTTTCCCACAATGCCCAGGCGTTGGCCGCACTGGGCTTGGACTCCACGGCCGGCACGGAACGTCGCATCGAGGCTGTCTCGGCACGGCTTAATGCCATCTATCAGAGCAAACGTCCTGATCCGAATGCCATAGCCGACACCCGGAACCGCTATGAGGCCACCCGTAAGGACGAGTCCGCGGCGGATACCCTGCGCAACATCGCCGATTACTTTGTGCGCAGCGACGCCGATCCGGAAACGTATCTTGGCAAGAACTCCAGCAACTTCAGCATTGGCGCATTGGCCGGTGCCGAATGCGAACGGGAGTTTGCCGCACGATTCGATGTGCGTGACATACTCGACGCATACAATGCCGTGCCCGGCCTGCCCCCAATCGGTCGGAACACGCTGGTCCGTCTGATGGGAGCACTGGTCGGAGGGTGGCCGGAAGGCATGGACGAGCATCTGACCGTGAGACTGTCCGGGCGCATCGACCGTATGGAAACCCGCGTACTCGCAGACGGCGGCGAATGCATTCGCCTCATTGACTACAAAACAGGCAGAACGCCCACGGTCAAACAGATTTTCAATGATTTGCAGCTCGTGTGCTATCAGCTTGGCCTCGTGTTCCCCGAAGACGGGCCGCGCGGTGCCAAGGCACTTGCCGCAATGCCGCATATCAGCCAAAGCGTGCTATTCCATGTCGGGCAGAATGCGGCACCAGCCAGAAGCTACGCTCCGGAAGGTGCCTTCCAGCCGCCGCTGTTCACTGATGGCTCGTTGAATGCCGAACCGTTCACGCCCCGATACTGGTATAAAGACCCCAACCGTTTCTTCGACATACCCGCCATAGATCCGGCTACTCCTCCCGAAGGTGTGAGTGCCGAAGCGTGGGCGCAATTCGCCGCGCTCGCCGGTACGCAGACGTTATGGTCGCTGACCATGATCGCCCGCGTATTCTATGCCGCGGCGGCCAGCAGATCAGCCATCATCGAGGCCCATCCGCAAGACACCCATATCGGATTCTGCCGTATGAAGAACGTCTGCCCTGCCTGTGCAGGCCAGATCGACACGATTTTCGAAACGAGGCAAGCATGAGCACGTTCACTCCCAGTGCGGAACAGGCCGCCATCATCGATGCGCCAGTCGATGCTGACGTATTGGTGGTTGCCGGTGCCGGTTCCGGCAAAACCTTTACGATGACCCAACGCATCATCGCGCTTATCAATCGAGGTGTGGCACCTGAACGCATCCTTGGCCTGACCTTCACACGCAAGGCCGCAGGCGAACTGCTGGAACGCGTCTCCGCCGCAGTGGCCGGTGATATGGCGGGCTCTACGACCGCCACGGTGTCTGATCGGGCATTCCTCAAGCCGGCCATTTTCACGTATGACGCCTTCTTCCAGACCATCGTGCGCCAATATGGACTGCTTGTCGGATTCGATCAGAACACGCAACCATTGAGCGCAGCCGGAGCGCTTCAACTGGCCACCGAAGTCATCGACAGTCACATGGATCTGGCGTTCAGTGAGGATTTTGGCGCCTTCTCCAGTTTGGCGAACCGTGTTCTGGCGTTGTCGGATGCCATTGGCAGTGCCATGATCGGTGCCGGCTGCACCAGCTTCGATGATGCGATCAATCGAGTACGGCAATGGGATTCGGCATTCATCAATCGATTGCAACAAGCCGTTGCAGACGAACCCATGCCCGAGGACGAGCCGAAAATCCCCAAGATCAAACGACTGAAGAAAGATACCGACGCCAGCTGGCAAGCCAAGCTCGATGACCGTGCCGAACATTTGCACGCCCGCTGCACCTATCATTGCGGTGCGCTGCTGGAGACCACACGCAAACGCGATATTCTGCTCCAGCTGGTGGAGGCCTATGCCCAAGCCAAGCGGGAACGCAATATGGCCGAATTCTCCGACTTCACCATTGCCGCGTATCAGCTTATCGAGCGCTTCCCCTCCATCGGAGAGCGTACGCGCCGCAGGTACAGCCACGTGCTGCTCGACGAATATCAGGACACCTCCACCACGCAGGCCGCTCTGCTGGCAGCACTGTTCCACGTGGATGCGTCACAGAGGTCCGCCGTCAACGCGGTGGGTGATCCGTTCCAGTCGATTTACGCATGGCGTGGTGCCAGCCCTGGTGCATTCCGTATGTTCCAGCAAGATTTCCACCTGTCTGCCGGATACAAGCCATTCCCGCTGTCCGTCACCAGGCGAAACAGCCGTATAGTGCTCGAAGCCGCCAATAATCTCACGCTGCCGTTGCGCTCCAATCCGTCGCGTCCTTCCAGCTCATTGATGCGTGAGGTCGATGTCTCATCGCTCGACCCCATGCCTGATGCCCCCGAAGGAACATTGGGAGTACTGGGCTTCGCCACGGCCGGGCAGGAGATCGACGCCGTAGTGCGTTTCTGCAAGACGGCCATCGCACGGCACCGTTCCGCAGCCGAACAACAGGAACAGATGCCGGGCGAACAGAAAGCGCCGGTCGCCGTGCTGTTTCGGTCCAAATCACATATGCCCGAATATCAGGCGGCATTGGAACAGGCCGGATTGACCACATTCGTGGTCGGCTATTCCGCGCTGTTGGAACGTCCGGAAATCCGCGATCTGATGGCGTTGCTGCACGTGGCCGCCGACCACACCGATACGGGATCGCTGATGCGCTTGCTGGCCACGCCACGATTCACCATGTCCGCAGCGGATTTGACCATGTTGGCCCGTTTTGCTGAAGAACAGAACACGGAACAACGCTTCCAAGCATTGGTGCAGGCCGGCCTTGCCCAACCGGATACACCAGCGAATGAATGGGCGGCTGTGGTGCGTGAGTACCGCGATCAGGTGGCCAATGCGGTATTCCTGCCAGACGTATTGCTACGCGGCGACCTGGTAAAACTGCTTGAACGGTTGAGCGCACACGGGCGCAACGCCATAACCCGGGCCGCGGTGATGCTCCGTCAGGTGCATGATGCCGTCGGGCGGCCACTGGGCGACGTGATTCGCGCCGGCATAGAAGCGTTGGATCTTGACATCGACACCGTATTGGCCGGTGTGCTGCATAATCCGCAGCACCGCGCCAATCCCGCTTTGGCGCATATGCCTATGGATGCGATTGTGGATTTGGTGGATACGTACACGCAAGAGATTGCCGCTGAGCAAACTCCCTCGTTGCATGGGTTCATCACATGGGTGGATCATCTGGCTTCGGTGGAGGATGAAGCCGCCAGTCTCCCTGACGCTCCGGTGGATGTGGAACTGATGACCGTACACCAGTCCAAAGGGTTGGAATGGGATGCCGTTGCGGTAGTGGGGCTTACCGCCGTCGGATTCCCCAGCAATCAGGGCGACCATCTCAAGATCGTGCTGGACGAGCACCATACGGGAGGCACCGAGCAAGGTCACTGGACCGCACCCGAATATCATGAGACCGCCGACTCCTGGCTCACCAACCCCACCGCCGTACCCGTGCCTATGCGTGCCGATGCCGGCATTCTGCCGCGATTCCCCCATGATGCCGATGTGGAAGCCGACCCCATCGCATCGTTGGCGGCTTTGGATGATGTGGAGCTTATTGATGATGAAGTGTTCGGCTCCATGCGCGAATTCGGCGATGGCGTGGAAGAAGTGGATGCATCCGGCTGGTATTTGACGCAGGCGGAGGAATATGGGCGCCGGCTGCATGCCGACGAACGTCGATTGATGTATGTGGCGCTTACCCGTGCGCGAGAAGATGCCCTGATGACCTATTGCGCCTATACGGGCGAATCCGGGCGGGACCCGTCAGTGGTGCCCAAAGGCTCTCGCGCCGCTCAGCCATCCAATTTCTGGCTTGAAGTGCATGACGCGCTCCAAGCCCGTGAACATGCGATATCGGCTCAGGACTGTGTGGAACGGCTGCAAGCCGCCAATGCCGGGAAGCCTATGCTGATCTCGGCGCAAGGCGAAGCGATTGCCACTCCCGAAGGGTTCTTTATCGGAGAGCATGCCGCGGCATACGGTGACGCCGTGGTGGGGGAGGCATGGCAGACGCCGATTACGCAGACGGATGCCGCTGTCGAATTGCCGTGGCCGGCTACCCTCAGCGACGCAGTGCATGAACAGCTGTCACGTGGCATCGATGTTATCGCCGCAGATTCCTCGTCACTTGAGCAGCACCAGGACGCCGGTCCACTGCTGCAACGGGCGCAATTGCTGGTGGACGACGCCGATTTGATGGCCGATGCCGCCAGCGGCCAGTCGCTTGATGAGGCAGTCAAAGCCAAGGCGCAACGCATTCTGGCCGTCGGACGTCAGAACGTGACAAGCCTGCAAGCCCGCGTAGGTGGCATGAGCGAACGGGAGGAGCGCCTCTACTGGCGTAGCATTATCCGTCCGATTCCACGAATATCGTCTCCGGCGGCCGAAGCCGGCACGCAGTTCCATGCGTGGGCTGAGCAATTCATCAATGCCGGTAAGCCGGATGAAGCGGTACTGGCATATGAAGCCGAATCAAGTATGCCGCATACAGGTCAGGATGCGGGATTCGTTTCCCGGGAAGCCATGTTGGCCGATTTGGCCGAACGGGAGCGGCAATGCCGCAAGCCATCCACACGGCAGCCCGCTGTCCCACAGCCCACGGCTCAACAATCCGTATCCGCCGTATCCGCCACTTCCATAAGCAGCGACAATGCCACCGAGTCCAAGCTGGTGGCGTGGCAGCGCAGACTGGCCGAATCATCGTGGGCCAAGCGCATCCCGGCGTGGACGGAGCGTGCCATCGTCGTGGACGTGCCGGGCGTGGGCCTGGTCAATGGCAAACTCGATGCGGTATTCATCGGTGGACTTGACCCGTCCAGCACCACCGCACGCTTTACCGTGGTCGACTGGAAAACCGGTCGTCGGCCCACCAAGCCAGACGACATCACCCGCAAACTCGCCCAGCTCGACATGTACCGACTGCTGCTGGCAGCGGTCGAAGGTGTGGAATTGGACAGTATCGACGCCACTCTCTACTATGTCAGTGAGCCCGACGAGGGCTTGCGCGAGCTTCACGCCCGCGCGAAAACCAAACAGGAAATCCTTACCGAGTTGAGCTCCGGCATTCCCGAACAATCTGACAACGACTGAGCCCAAAGGCTCATGACCTGTACAGCATCGGACGGCCTTCACCGGTGGAGAGACCTTATGCATCGCAAGGCATCTCCGACGATGAAGACGACTGGCCACGTACCGGTCCGCGGTTGAAACGCACCGCGTGACGTTGCCCGGGAACCGCTACCCTCGGATGGCACGTGTGGGCGGGCGCACGTGCCGGACAACGCACCAGTAAGGAGTTATTGTGTCCACGACTCGCGCGGTTTCGAAGTCGTCCGCTGCCCACTCGCCCTACCAGCGCCTGTTCATGCTGCCCGGAGCCAAGGCGTTCTGCCTGTCCGGCGCGGTGGCACGATTGCCGATCTCCATGATGAGTCTCGGCATCGTTCTGGCGCTCAACCATCTCTACGACAATTGGACCATCGCCGGCACCATGAGCGCCGCCTATGTGCTGGCCATGAGCTGCGTCACCCCGTTCTACGCCCGCGCCTTCGACCGTTTCGGCCAAGCCCGCGTGGGCCGGCTTGCGCTCGCCGTGCAGATCGTGGCCATGCTCGCCTTCGCCTTCGCGGCGTTGGTGCGCGTGCCGATTCCGCTGCTGTTCGCCCTGGCCATCATCATGGGTCTGACGCAGTTCTCATTCGGCGCATTGGTCCGAACACGATGGTCCTATGCGTTGCGCGGTGTGGAAGATGGTGAACAGCTGCTCAACACGGCCTACGCCATGGAAGCCGCCATTGACGAGATCGTCTTTATTCTGGGGCCGATTCTGGCGGCTTGGCTGGCCACCTCCGTGCATCCGGTATCCCAACTGTTCGTGCCCACCGTGGCATGCGGCATCGGCGGCACCATATTCTTCTCGCTGAAATCCACCCAGCCACCGGTTATCGTGGAACAGGTCACCGTGGCCGCGCACGATGACGGCAGCCCCGCTGCAAGCGAAGATGCCGACCAGCTGACCCTGCGCCAGCTCAAACGCAGCGGCGCCAAGCCCAAGAGCGTATTGCTCTATGCCGGCGTACTGCCGTTGCTCGCTGTGTTCATCGTGTTCAATATGAGCTTCACGTCCTTCGACGTGTCCATTACCGCCACCATGAAATCCATGGGACTTGAGCCCTTCCTCGGTCTGCAATTGGCGATGTTCGCGGTCGGCTCGTGCATCGGCGCGCTGGTGTTCGGCTCTTGCCGACTCAAAGGCTCCCATTGGGCGCATATGGTGATGTTCCTATCGCTGCTGACCGTCGGCTACGTGTTCTTCCGGCTGTCAATGGACAATCTCATCCTGCTGGGCGTCTTCGAAATCCTCGCCGGCCTGACCGTCTCGCCGACGTTCGCCACCGGCAACCTCATCGTCAAGGATCTGGTGCCGGCGGAATCCCTGACCGAAGGACTGAGCTGGGTAACCACCGCAGGCACGGTCGGCACATCGATCGGCTCGTCCGTGGCCGGCATTGTGCTTGACGCCTCCAACCCTCATGTGGGCATGATGCTGCCATTCATCTTCACGCTGGCGTCCGTGCCATTGGCGTTGGCCGGATGGGTCTTGGCCAAGCGGCGTGGGTGAAACGGAATCGGGCTACGCCCGATGGATGGTTGGCGGCTTCGCCGGGGGTCTCTCCCTCAGTCCGCTTCGCGGCCAGCTCGAACGCAATTAAATGATGGCTTTCAGCCAACTGAATTATTGCTCACTGTCGTTCGCCCTCACCTAAAAACGCCTCCGGCGTTTTCTTCACGGTTCGGCTCATCAGAGGGAGCTCGACTTCACGGTTCGGCTTGTCAGAGGGAGCTCGATTCTGTGGACGGGATATTGGCGTGAGGGCTTGGCGGTGATAGGCTGATTGCCGATTGGAAAACGTTCCGGGTACATTGCCGGGCAGGTACGGGTAGACAGGGAAGAAGACATGATCAAGGTTTCGGTGGTCGGAGCAAAGGGCCGCATGGGCTCGCACGTGGTCGAAGCGGTGAACAACGCCGAGGATACGCAGCTGGCGCTCGCATTGGATGCCGGCGACGACCTGACCCAGGTCACCACCGACAACACCGATGTGGTCGTCGAATTCACCGTGCCGTCCGTCAGCCTGAACAACGTGCTGACCCTGATCGGCCAAGGCGTGGACGTGGTGGTCGGTACCACCGGCTGGACCGACGAGAAACTCGCCCAGGTCAAATCCGCCATCGCCAACGGCCCGAAGCCCGAAACCCAGAAGGTCTTCATCGCACCTAATTTCGCGATCTCCGCCGTACTGGCCGACTACTTTGCAACCAAGGCCGCGAAATACTTCGAATCCGCCGAAGTCATCGAACTGCACCACCCCACCAAGGTGGACGCCCCCTCCGGCACCGCCATTCACACCGCCCACGGCATCGCCGAAGCGCGCAAGGCCGCAGGACTCGCCCCCGTGCCGGACGCCACCGAAACCGATGGCGGCTCACGCGGCCAGGTGGTCGACGGCATCCACGTGCACGCCGTGCGTCTGCGCGGCCTCAACGCCCACGAGGAAGTGCTCTTCGGCAACGCCGGCGAGCAGCTGACCATTCGGGCCGACAGCTTCGACCGCACCAGCTTCATGCCCGGCGTCCTGCTTGCCGTGCGCAAGCTCGCCGGCGACGCTCCGGCCGGCCTGACCATCGGCCTCGACCACTTCCTCGACCTGTAATCGACCCGCAGTCGACCAGCAGTCGACCCCGCAATTCGGTCAGGGAAGCGCGCCGGGACGCGCATCACGGCATTGCTACCGGCTCCGGTCATAATGCCACGCATTCAGCAACAATCAAGGTACGTAATATAAGAGTCCACAATGGGAAGTACGGTGAACACTATGAGCGAGCATGACATGCACCTTCTTGAGTCAGCACCTTTCGGCCGCATTCTGCCGGCTATGGTCACCCCGATGAAATCCGACGGCAGCGTCGATTTCGCCGCCGCGCAGAAGCTCGCCAAATACCTCGTCGCCGATGGCGCGGATGGTCTGGTGGTCAATGGCACCACCGGTGAATCGCCCGTCACCCATATGGATGAGAAGGTCGAGCTGGTCAGGTCCGTCAAGGAGGTCGTCGACGTTCCGGTGATTTCCGGCGCCGGCTCCAACGACACCGCACACACCGTGCGTATGGTCGAACAGACTCAGGAAGCGGGCGCCGACGCGGTGCTCGTCGTCATGCCTTACTATTCCCGCCCCTCGCAGGACGGTATCGTCGGCCACTACAAGGCCGTCGACGAATCCGCCGAAAAGCCGATCATCGTCTACGATGTTCCCGGCCGTACCGGCTTGAAGGTCAAGGTCGAAACCTACGACCGACTGGCCGAACTTGAACACGTCAAGGCTGTCAAGGACGCCACCGGCGATCTTGCAGCCGCAGTGGAGAAGCAGCAGCGCACCGGCCTCGCCTGGTATTCCGGCGATGACGGCCTGTTCCTGCCGTTCCTCTCCATCGGCGCCGTCGGCATCATTTCGGTGATTGCCCACGTCGCCTCCAACCCCATGCAGCAGCTTGTCCAGGCATTCGATCGCGGCGATATCACCACCGCCCGTCGCCTCGCCAACCAGCTCGCCCCCCTTGTCCACGCGTTGAATGGCGACGGCTATCAGGCCGTCATGGCCAAGGCTGCGCTCAAGGTCAAGGGCGTTATCCCCTCCACCACCATGCGTCTGCCGAACATCGGTCCCGACGCCACTCAGCTTGACAAGGCTGAAGAGGGCATGCGCGCTGCCGGACTGCTGTAAGCCCGAAACGCTGCATACGGGTTGCCAGCCCGCCGCCCCTGCATGACAGAGCAGAGGCACCACAACAGAAATCCCAAAAAGGTTATGGCACAAGAACAAAAGAAAACAAGCAAGAACACGAATTCTCGCCGTCGCGGTTCCGCGCGCGGCCGCAACGCCAACGGATCCAACAGCCGTACGCCGTCCCGTAAGATCAACGCCACCCGGCAGGCCACCGCACCCCAGCAGGATGCCGTGCTGATCGCCCCGCCGAAGTACCGCAAGGGCTCCATGCGCATCACGCCGCTCGGCGGCTTGGGCGAAATCGGCCGCAACATGAACGTGATCGAATACAACGGTCACCTGCTGCTCATCGACTGCGGCGTGCTCTTCCCCGAGGAGGAGCAGCCGGGCGTGGATCTCATCCTGCCCGATTTCAGCTACATCAAGAACCGTCTCGACAAGGTCGACGCCCTGGTGCTCACCCACGGCCACGAGGACCACATCGGCGGCGTGCCCTACCTGCTCAAGCTGCGCCCGGACATCCCGCTGATCGGCTCCAAGCTGACCCTCGCCTTCGTGGACGCCAAGTGCAAGGAACACCACCAGAACCCCACCAAGGTTGAGGTTGCCGGCCGTGAGAAGCTCAAGGTGGGTCCCTTCGACCTCGAATTCGTCAACGTCACCCACTCCATCCCGGACGCCCTGGCCGTCTATGTCAAGACCCCGGCCGGCTCCCTGATCGACACGGGCGATATCAAGCTCGACCAGCTGCCGCTCGACCACCGCATCACCGACCTCGTCGAATTCGGCAAGATCGGCGAAAAGGGCGTGGACCTGCTGATGATGGACTCCACCAACGCCGAGGTGCCCGGCTTCGTCAAGCCCGAGACCTCCATCGGCCCGGCCCTTGACCAAGCGTTCGCCCAGGCCACCCGCAAAATCATCGTCGCCAGCTTCTCCTCCCACGTGCACCGTGTGCAGCAGGTGGTGGACGCCGCCCACAAGTACGGCCGCAAGGTCGTGTTCGTCGGCCGTTCGATGGTGCGCAACATGTCCATCGCCGCCGACCTCGGCTACCTGCACATCCCCGAAGGCACCGTCGTGGACCTGAAGCAGGCCAACGACATTCAGGACGACAAGCTCGTCTTCATGTGCACCGGCTCCCAGGGCGAACCGATGGCCGCACTCGGCCGCATCGCCGACGGCAACCACCGCGATATCCACATCAACGAGTTCGACACCGTGATTCTCGCCAGCTCCCTGATTCCAGGCAATGAGCACGGCGTCTACAAGGTGATCAACAAGCTCGTGCAGCTCGGCGCCAAGGTCGTCAACCGCGACAACGCCGCCGTGCACGTGTCCGGCCACTGCAACGAGGGCGAGCTGCTGTACATGTACAACATCGTCAAGCCCAAGTGCGCCATGCCGATCCACGGCGAAAACCGCCATCTGGTGGCCAACGGCCTGATCGCCGTCAAGACCGGCGTGGACCCGCAGAACGTGGTTTTGGCCGAAGACGGCGATGTGGTCGACCTGTACCACGGCAGGGCCGCGGTCGTCGGCTCCGTGCCGTGTGGTTACGTGTACGTCGATGGCGATTCCGTCGGCGAGCTGACCGATGACGAGCTGGAAAAGCGCCGCATTCTCGGCACCGAGGGCTTCGTCTCCGCGTTCGTGGTGGTCGACACCGACAATCACGAGGTCGTCACCGGCCCGAAGATCTACCTGAATGCCGTGGCCGAGGACGAAAGCGAGTTCGACAAGGTTCGTCACCAGATCGTCGAACAGCTCAACGACCAGATGATGCAGGGCACGCGCGACACCTACAAGCTGCAGCAGACCATGCGCCGCACGCTCGGCAGCTGGGTTGCGCGCCAGCTGCACCGCAAGCCGATGATCGTGCCCGTCGTGGCCGACATCGCCCAGGACGTCGAAACCGTAGAAACCAAGTAGTCCGGATTATCCAGGGACGACCGTAAGGAGTAATTGAAGTCATGCCCGGTTCTAATCTCACTCGTATTGAAGCCGAAGAACGTAAGGCCGTTATCGAAGCGCCGATTCACTATCACGTCGACCTTGACCTGACGGTCGGCGCGAAGAACTTCGGTTCCAAGTCGTTCATCTGCTTCAACGCGAAGCCTGGTTCGTCGACCTTCCTCGACCTGATCGCCGACGAAGTGACCTCCATCGACCTCAACGGCAAGTCCCTGGACCCGGCCGTGGCCTTCCAAGACAACCGCATCGAACTGACCGACCTCAAGGAGAAGAACGAGGTCACCGTCGAAGCCAGGTGCCGTTACTCCAACACTGGCGAGGGCCTGCACCGCTCGGTCGACCCGTCCGATGGCAACATCTACCTGTACTCCCAGTTCGAGGTGCCGGACGCTCGCCGCGTCTACGCCGTGTTCGACCAGCCTGACCTGAAGGCCACCTTCGACTTCAAGGTGCTCGCTCCCGCCAGCTGGATCGTCACCTCCAACATGCCGGTTGCCACCATCGAGGACGATCCGCGCGAAACCCTCGACGGCACCCTCGGCGACAAGCCGAACGAAAGCACCCGTCTGTGGGACTTCGAGCCGACCCCGGTGATGAGCTCCTACCTGACCGCCATCTGCGCCGGCCCGTACGCCGAATGGCACACCGAATACCTGAACGAAGACGGCCGTACCGTGCCAATGGCCCAGTACTGCCGACAGTCGTTGGCCAAGGCCTTCGCGAAGGACGTCGACTACCTGTTCGACATCACCAAGAAGGGCTTCGCGTTCTACGCCAAGACCTGGGGCGTGCCCTACCCGTACGCCAAGTTCGACCAGATCTACGTTCCCGAATACAACGCGGGCGCGATGGAGAACATCGGCATGGTCACCATCCGCGACTCCTACGTGTTCGAATCCAAGGTGACCGACGCGCTGGCCGAGCGTCGTGTGGTGACCGTGCTGCACGAGCTTGCGCACATGTGGTTCGGCGACTATGTGACCATGAAGTGGTGGAACGACCTGTGGCTCAACGAGTCCTTCGCTGAATTCACCTCCACGCTGGCCACTGCCGAAGCCACCGAATGGCATGACGCTTGGGCCACTTTCTGCTCCGGCGAGAAGAGCTGGGCGCTGCGCCAGGATCAGCTGCCCACCACGCACCCGATCGTCGCGCCGATCAACGACCTCAACGACACTTACGTCAACTTCGACGGCATCACCTACGCCAAGGGCGCCTCCGTGCTGAAGCAGCTGGCATTCTACGTGGGCCGCACGCAGTTCTTCGAAGGTATCCACAACTACCTGAACCGTCACGCCTACTCCAACGCCACCCTGGCCGACCTGCTGAGCGAACTGGAAAAGACCTCCGGCCGCGATCTCAAGGCCTGGAGCGCCAAGTGGCTGGAGGAATCCGGCATCAACACGATCGCCACTGGCCTGACCGTAAACGCGGACGGCACCATCGCCGAACTGAAGCTCACCCAGAGCGCGCCGGCCGAACACCCGGTGCTGCGCCCGCATCGCCTGGCCGTCGGCTTCTACAACGAAGACGCCGCAACCGGCAAGATCGTGCGCACCGAGCAGTTCGAACTCGATGTAGATGGCGAAACCACCATCGTCGAGGCCGCAGCCGGCAAGCCGCGCCCGGCATTCGTGCTGGTCAACGACGATGACCTGACCTACACCAAGATTCGTTTCGACGCCGAATCCCAGGCATTCGCCGAAGCCAACCTGCATCGTTTCGATGATGCCCTGGCCCGCGCCGTGACCTGGCTCGCCTTCTGGGATATGACCCGTGACGGCGAATTCCCGGCCGAACGCTTCGTGGACATGACCCTGCGTCTTCTGGCCACGGAAACCGAATCCACCACCTTCCGTTACGCGCTGGCCTGCATGAGCACCACCGCCCACCACTACGTGGCGCCCGCCCGCCGCGACGATGTGCTGCGCCACGTGGCCGCCGAACTGTGGACTCTGGCCAACGCCGCCGAAGCCGGCTCGGACACCCAGTTCCAGCTCGTCACCGCCTACTTGGGCTACGGTGAGGAGGGCGACGCCGCATTCGCCGCCAACGCACACGGTCTGCTGGACGGCACCGTGCGTCTTGAAGGCCTCGAAATCGACAACAACTTCACGTGGACCATCGTCCAAGCGCTCACCTCCGTCAACGAGATGACCAACGACGACGTGGACGCGCAGCTCGCCAAGAAGGAGACCACGGAAAACCGCGAGTTCGCCTACGGCGCCCGTGCCTCCATGGCCACCGCTGAGGCCAAGGAATGGGCTTGGGATCAGGCGCTCCACAACGACGAGCTGACCAACTCCCAGCTCGAGGCCGTGGCCCGTGGCTTCTCCGCCACCCCGCGCCCCGATCTGGCCGAGCCGTTCGCCGCCAAGTACTTCGAGACCGTTGACTGGGTCTGGGCCAACAAGACCTATCACATGGCCGAGGCGTTGCTCAACGGCCTGTACCCGGGCTACGCCGATCCCGCCACGCTGGTCAAGCTCGGTGACGCCTGGCTGGACGAGCACATTGCCGCCGACAATGCCCTGAAGCGTCTGATCGTCGAAAACGTGGCATCCTCCCACCGCACCCTCAAGGTTCGCGAATACAACGAAGCGCTCTGATTTCCTTCTGGCTCCCCTCGGGCGCGAGGGGAGCTGTCGCCTCAGGCGACTGAGGGGAGTCGCTTCCGCGAGAAGCTACGTCCACATTCCAACATAAAACCCGCAACCAATCCTCAACAGCGTATTCTCGCTCAAGGCCGGCAATATGCCGGTCGATGAGCGACAAGGATACGGGGAATGATTGCGGGCTTTTCCATAACTTCATTACTGCTGATTCTGTTGGCCGGAATCGGCGCAGGATTCGTGGGCTATGCGGTAGGCGCATCGTCACTGGTCTCATACCCGGCCCTGCTCGCGTTCGGCATTCCGCCTGTATTGGCAAACGCTTCTAACACCGTTGGCGTGGTCGGCACGGGCATCGGTGGCGTGATGGGTGCGCGCAAAGAACTCAAAGGCCAAGCGGTACGCTCCATTACGTATGTGGTCATCGGCGCATTCGGCGGGGTGGCCGGTGCGTTTCTGTTGCTCAAACTCGACCCGAGTGTCTTTGAATTTGCCGCACCAGTGCTGATTTTGCTGAGCTCGCTGATCATCGCCATCAATCCGCGCGGCCGCATGCAGGCCAAGCAAGCCGCCGCGGATGCCACCGCGCAACTCAAGCACATCGAAGCCACTGAAGCCACTGAAGCCACTGAAGCCGCCAAGCGCGCAACCACCCCTACCGCACCTCACCGCCCGCCGGAACAACTCGTGCAGCCCATGAGTCAGGATTCCTGGTGGGTATGGCTGGGCGTAGCGGCGGTCGCCATCTACTCCGGCTACTTCGGCGCGGGCGCCGGTACCTTGGCTCTCGCCGTGCTTGATGCCGCCAAAATCGGCCCATTCCACAAGATCAATGCATTGAAAACCCTGATCGGCACAGGCGCGAACATCAGCGCCTCAGTGGTATTCATCATCCAAGGCGCGGTCGATTGGCCGGCCGCCATCATGCTGTGCATCGGATGCTTCATCGGCGGGTACATCGCCCCGTCCATCACCCGCAAGATTCCCGCAAACATCATGCGCGCCGCCGCCGTAATCGCCGGCATCATTCTTACCATCGATCTGGGGCTCAAAACCTATTGATTCGTGCCTTACACTGATGCAGTGAAGCATACAGCATGGCCGTCAACCGCAGCGTGGTCGCAGACCCCGATAAGGTGGCCAATGTCTGGCATTTGGCGACTGCGGAACCTGAGCGCCTAGAAACCAGCGCGGCAGGCGAAGCGGTGAACGACTTCCTCGATCCGCCAGACACGTCGCAGATTCACGGCATTGCGTGTCATGCTGATTGGCGGTTCGCGGCGCGAGCAGGTGCTGTTCGCCGGCGTTATGAAGGAGCTACTCGCGCCCATCAACAATCCGCGATATGTCATCATCGGTAAGGAATGGGGCGTGCGCGCTTACTGCGTGAGCTTCCCCTGCCCGTCCGTATTTGCCCGCCGCCAGCAGGACGCCGAGATACTGAGCCGGCAGTTGGACCGCTGCCTGACGCATTGCACCATGGTATACGCCCGCACTGAGGAAGGTCGGCATACGCTACTTCGCTGCCAAACGCGTTCTTTCCTCAACCGCGACGAGCAACTGCCGCACATACTGACCACAACATCGGAGTAATAGATCGTTGCATTCATGGCCGAGACCACCCCGGTAGAGGAGATGCCGTTGGGCATGTTCATCGCATGGCTCAGCGTGTTCCTCGCCGTCGTTCTGTTTGGTGTTGCTTTGCCGGTTATCGATGTACGCTGGGTAGTTCCGTTCGTCGTATTTGCCGCTGTATTGTTTACAGGCGCGTTTGCCGGCCCGTTCTTACTAGTGCGATGGCTTCGTTCCCGTGCCGGAGTGCATCGGTCCGCCCGGCATGCCCGCTAACGAATGTATCTCATCATTCATCCGCCGAACAAGATGAATATGCGGGTTTGTGGGTGATGCCATTGCGGCTGTTGAATGCTGATTTCCGGTTCTGGAGCAGATTCCGTGGCGGTTTTTTGCCGAGTCGGGTCCTAGGGTGGAGCACAACGACTACGATGGTGCGGGTAACGCGATACAAGGAGTGGAACTTCATATGCCGAAGATGTTTGGAACCGATGGTGTTCGAGGACTGGCCAATAGGGATTTGACCGCACGTCTGGCGTTGGATTTGGGCGATGCCGCCGTGCGTGTGCTCGGCGACGCCGGCACCCAAGACGATCAGCCTGAGGGGCGCCGCCGCGCGCTCGTGGGTCGTGACACCCGTGTGTCCGGCGATTTTCTGGCTTCCGCCCTGTCTGCGGGCATGGCCGCCGGCGGATTCGACGTGATCGACGCAGGCATCATCCCGACCCCGGGCATCGCGTTCCTGACCAGCGTGCTCAACGTTGAGATGGGTGCCGTGATCTCCGCCTCCCACAACCCGATGCCCGACAACGGCATCAAGTTCTTCGCACGCGGCGGCTTCAAGCTGCCCGACCAGAAGGAAGACGACATCGAGGCCGTGCTCGGCCAGGACTGGGACCGCCCGACCGGTGCCGGCGTGGGCCGCGTGAGCCACGACCAGACCACTGCCACCAACCTGTACATCGATCATCTGGTGGCCACCATCGCTCCGCTGAACGATGACAAAACCCAGCCCAAGCCGCTCAAGGGACTGAAGATCGTGGCCGACTGCGCCAACGGCGCCACTTCCGTGGTGGCTCCCGAAGCCCTGCGCCGTGCCGGTGCGGATGTAATCGTGATCAACGCCTCGCCGGACGGCTACAACATCAACAAGAACGCCGGTTCCACCCACCCCGAGCAGCTGCAGGCCATGGTCAAGGCCACCGATGCCGTGATGGGCGTGGCCTTCGACGGCGACGCCGACCGTTGTCTCGCCGTGGACGAAGACGGCAACATGATCAACGGCGACCAGATCATGGGCATTCTGGCCCGCGCCAAGCAGCGCGAAGGCAAGCTCAACCACGACACCCTCGTGGTCACCGTGATGAGCAACCTCGGTCTGAAGCTCGCCCTGAAAGATATGGGCATCAAGACCGTGGAAACCGCCGTGGGCGATCGTTACGTGCTTGAGGAAATGCTCAAGGGCGATTACTCGCTCGGCGGCGAGCAGTCCGGCCACGTGATCAACCGCGAATTCGCCACCACCGGCGACGGCACCCTGACCGCACTGACCCTGTGCAACGAGGTCGTCAAGTCCGGCAAGAGCCTGAAGGAGCTCGCCGCCGACTTCCCGCAGCTGCCGCAGACCCTCATCAACGTGCCGAACGTGGACAAGAAGGCCGCCTCCACCAACAAGCGCATCCAGGATGCCGTGGCCCGTGAGGAGGAACTGCTGGGAGACACCGGCCGTGTGCTGCTGCGCCCCTCCGGCACCGAACCGCTCGTGCGCGTGATGGCCGAGGCCGCCACCCAAGCCTACGCCGACGAAGTCTGCACCCGCCTCGCCAAGATCGTCGCCGAAGAACTCGCGCTGTAGCACCCTTCCCTAAGGAAAAAAACAATGTTTGGAAAGAACGCCAAAGTCGACCTCGAACTCAACCGTGATGTCGAACAACTCATCAAAACCGGCGGCAAGGAGAAGCTCCTGCCCATCGTGCAGGCCGGCGAACCGGTGTTGCGCCAACGGACAGTGGCCTATAATGGCCAGCTTTCCAAGCGTACGCTCGCCAAACTCATCGATACGATGCACACCACCATGCTGGAGGCACCCGGCGTGGGGCTCGCCGCCACCCAGATCGGCTTGGGGCTCGCGCTCGCCGTGGTCGAAGACCACGTGCGCGACGACGAGGATGATCCGCGCGAAATCGCGGAATTCCCCTTCCACGTGATCATCAACCCGAGCTACAAACCCACCAGCGACAAAACCGCCTCGTTCTACGAGGGCTGCCTGAGCTTCGACGGATACCAAGCTGTGCGCAAGCGTTGGCTCGACATCACCGCCGAATGGGATGATGAAGACGGCAAACACCACAGCGAGCCGCTGCACGGCTGGCCCGCACGCATCTTCCAGCACGAAACCGATCATTTGAGCGGCGAGTTGTATATCGATCGCGCCGAAATCCGTTCGCTGACCACCAACGAGAACCTCGAGGACTACTGGTGCGAAGACCCGGTGCCCACCGAGGCCGCTGAAGAGCTCGGTTTCGCACTATGACCGACCGTGCATGGTTCGACGCCGCCAAGGGAGACATTCCCCAATGGGCGGCGTCCATGCCCAAGGACGCCGATGGCACCACCATCGACTGGGACTGGGTGCGTTCTCTGGACCTGGCGCATGGCGTCGGCACAATACCGGAATCCACCCCACAGTCCATCCACGACGCATTGAAGGCCGACTACGCCACACGCGAGCATCTGGAATCAATCATCGCCCAATGCAACAGCACATTCATGACCGATTACGATCGATTCATCGGCTCCTATCGTCTGCCTCGCGCGCTCGCCTACGCCAATCGTCGGCTCAACGACAACATCAACACGCTGTTGCATCTGGGCGAACAGCAACACCTATGGGTGGTCAGTCGCGAACGGCGGGGGAGGACTACCGTTGCCGTGCTCAGGCCGTACTCCGGCAGCCGCCCATCGAACGATGACCAAGGCATGCTGAATCTGAGCGGTGAAACCGGTGACGCATCTGCCGGAAACACTGCTGCCGAAAACAGCGATGTCAAGTTCCCCACAACAGTCGCCTTGGACGATATCCAAGACCGTACGGCGGCGATTCTTGACGCACGCGCCGAACGACGTAAGGCCCAGCGCTTCCAGAAGCGTGCGGGCGATGCGGCGATGGCCCGCGCCAATCTCTCCGGCGCGACTTCGCCGGGTGGTGCCGCTCTGCCGGGTGGTGCCGCCGCGTCTGGCAACGCTACCGGACACCATCCCAAGCCCGACTGGCGCGACGCCTACCTGCCCGGCCGCGACGTGGACGCGGTGATGGGCATCGACATCGAAACCACCGGCATCGATCCGGCACGTGACTACATCATCGACGTCGGCTTCGAGTTCATGAACATGGCCAGTCCGCGCCCGGCCGGCGAACCCGAGACATACGCCTATGAGCAGGGCTATTACGCCGCCGGCGACGCCTACGGCCAGTCCCGCCTCGCTTTTGGCGTGCCGCCGGAAAACGCGGCGCTCGGCAACGCCCTCATCGCCAAACTCACCGGCATCGATGTACGCGGCCGCAGCAGCGAGGCCGGGTACCGACTCTTCGACGAATGGCCCCAAGCCCAGGCCGGCCTGCTCGCGCGGCTTACCCAGCAGCCGTACGTGGCGCATAACGCCACCTTCGAACATAGCTGGTTCATGCTGAACGTCGCCGGATACGCGGAAAGCTACCGCGCCGGGCGCATCACCATCATCGATACCCTGCCGATGAGCCGGCAGTGGGACCCCGGCGCGGTACCCACCAACGAGCATCCTTACGGAGACAACACGCTCGACGCCTACGCCAAACGTCAGGGCGCGCTTGATTCCGCCCACAACGAACGCCACTTGGGCCTTGAGGATTCGCACATCATGCTGGTGGCCATGAAACACCATCTGGCGGCGCTGAAAGCGCAAAGGAAAGGGCCGTGGGGGTCCACCGGCAGGGCGGGCGTCGGCGGCAAGTCCTGCGGTCGTAAGCGGTGAGTACACTATTGGTCTCGTGAGTAACTATCAGGACAGCCGACAGCAGCGTGAGAACCGCCGCCGCACCATCGTGCGTGTGGTGTGCGTGGTCATAGCTGTGGCCATGCTCGGCTCCCTGATCATCCCGGCGATTTACGCGGGGCTTTGACGTTGCCTTCGCATATTCGTGCCCGCAGTTGAACACGTCTGATGCGAGGGATTCGTGAGGTCGCCCGGCCGGCTATCGGCAAGGCAGGCCCGGAACCTTCTGACAGCATGGATTGCAGGCGGATGCGCGTGTGGCGCGGCAATGCCCGCCAACGCCAGAGGAATGTGCGAAGGCTGTCAACAAGGACGTGACTTCCCAAAGAATCTCAAAGAATCAACAGTAAGGTAAACCACGATGGCAGAATTTGACTTTACCCAGGCGATCGGCGAAGCCCGCGCCAAATACGAATCCATCGCCAAGGCGCTGGACGTCGACCGACTCAAGGCCGATATCAAGGATCTCGAAACGCAGGCCGCGGCCCCGGGCCTGTGGGATGACCCGGAAAACGCCCAGAAGATCACCAGCCGGCTGTCCGCCGCGGAATCGCAGCTGAAGCGTCTGAACTCCGCCTCCCAGCGCATCGACGATGTGGAAACGCTCGTCGAACTCGGCCACGAGGAGGGCGACCAGGACTCTCTGGACGAGGCGCAAAGCGAAATCGGCGAGATCCAGAAGGATCTCGACCAGATGGAGATCCAGACCCTGCTTGACGGCGAATACGACGAACGTTCCGCCGTGGTGACCATCCGCTCCGGTGCCGGCGGCGTCGACGCGGCCGACTTCGCGCAGATGCTGCTGCGCATGTACCTGCGCTACTGCGAGCGTAACGGCTTCAAGGCCAAGGTCATGGACACCTCCTACGCCGAAGAGGCCGGCATCAAGTCCGCCACCTTCCAGGTGGACGCCCCCTACGCTTACGGCCGACTGTCCGTGGAAGGCGGCACCCACCGTCTGGTGCGCATCTCCCCGTTCGACAACCAGGGCCGCCGCCAGACCAGCTTCGCCGCCGTGGAAGTGGTGCCGCTGGTCGAGGCCACCGATCACATCGACATTCCGGATACGGACATCCGCGTGGACACCTACTGCTCCTCCGGCCCCGGCGGCCAGGGCGTGAACACCACGTACTCGGCCGTGCGCATCACCCACCTTCCCACCGGCATCGTGGTGACCATGCAGGATGAGCGTTCGCAGATTCAGAACCGCGCCTCCGCCATGGCCGTGCTCCAGTCCCGACTGCTCGTGCTGCGCCACGAGGAGGAGGCCAAGAAGAAGAAGGAGCTCGCCGGCGACATCAAGGCCAGCTGGGGCGATCAGATGCGCTCCTACGTGCTGCACCCCTACCAGATGGTCAAGGATTTGCGCACCGGCTACGAAACCAGCCAGACCCAGGCCGTGTTCGACGGCGACATCAACGCGTTCATCGAGGCCGGCATCCGCTGGCGCCACGAACAGCGCCGCGCCGCCGAAACCGAGGAGTAAACAGCATTATGGCACTGATCTCACTGGACAATGTGTCCAAGATCTATCCCAAAGGCACCCGACCGGCGCTTGACGACATCAACCTCGATATCGAACGCGGTGATTTCGTGTTCCTTGTGGGTGCGTCCGGCTCCGGCAAGACCACGCTCTTGAGCCTGCTGTTGCGCGAGGAAGAGGCCACCAACGGCGAGATTCGCGTGGCCGGCAACGATCTGCGGCGCATCACCAACCGTCAAGTGCCGCAGTACCGCCGTTCGCTGGGCTTCGTGTTCCAGGATTACAAGCTGCTCAATAACAAAACCGTATGGGAGAACGTGGCGTTCGCCCTTGAGGTGATCGGCACACGGCGGTCCACCATCAAATCGTTGGTGCCCAAGGTGCTGAATACCGTGGGGCTCACCGGCAAGGAAAAGAACTACCCGCATGAGCTCTCCGGTGGCGAGCAGCAGCGTGTGGCCATCGCCCGCGCCTACGTGAACCACCCGCAGATTCTGCTGGCCGACGAGCCCACCGGCAACCTCGACCCGACCACTTCGCTGGGCATCATGGAAGTGCTGGACGCCATCAACCGCACCGGCACCACCATCGTCATGGCCACGCATAACGAAGAGATCGTCAACTCGATGCGCAAGCGCGTGGTCGAACTGCACAACGGCAAGATCGTGCGTGACGAGGCTCATGGCTCCTACGATTCCGCCCTGTTCTTCCCGGATGCCGAAGTCGAAGCCAAGTCCGACACCGCCCATCATGTGCTGGCGGCGGCGACCAAGGCCATCGAGGGCAGTGACGAGCCGTCCGAAGGCATCGCCCGTCTGGCCAACTCCGTGCATTCCGGCCGCACCGGCCGCTATGGCGAGACGTTCGCGCCGCTGGAAGACACGCTGACCTGGGGCAAGGGCATTCCGTTGGATGAGCAGGCCGCCGCCCTGGAAAGCACCCAGGCGTTCGACCCGTTCAAGGACGAGTCCGCCGCGACCGCCGCGGTTGCCGATACGTCCGTGTCATCCGCCGCCGAGCCACCGGCCCCGCCGGAGCCGCCCGCACCGCCGGAACCGCCCGCACCGCCGGCCAACGAGCAGTCCGCCGACGAGCAGTCCGCCGACGAGCAGTCCGCCGACGAGCAGTCCGCCGCAGACCAAACATCCGACGATCAACCCGCTGAGGGCGCGAAGGAGTAAGGGGGATCATCATGCGAGCACGATTCATTCTGTCCGAAACGTGGGCCAACCTCACCCGTAACCTGTCGATGCTGCTGTCGCTGACGCTGGTCACCTTCATCTCATTCCTGTTCATCGGCGCTTCGGTGCTTACTCAGGCGCAGATCACCAAAGCCAAGGGCGACTGGTACGACAAGGTCGAGGTCGTGGTGTGGCTATGTCCCGACGGCACCAGCCAGTCCGCGAACTGTGCTTCCGGCAAATCGCCCTCAGCCAATGAGATCACGGCACTGCAGAAAACCATTCGCGATGAACTCAACGACGTGGTCTCCAACATCGACTATGTCAGCAAGCAGGATTTCTACGACAACACCTTCACCAAGCAGTACCCGAACGGTGAATTCCAAGGCCGTACGCTGACCGCGGACGATATGCAGGACTCCCTCTGGCTCAAGCTCAAGGACCCCACCAAATATCAGGTGGTCTCCGAAGTGCTCTCTGGCAAGGAGGGTGTGGAAGACGTTACCGATCAGCGCCAGATCTTCGACCCGGTGTTCGCCGTGCTCAACCGAGCCACGGCGGTTACGGCTGTGCTCGCCGGCGTGATGGTGGTGGTCGCCATCCTGCTGACCGGAACCACCATTCGTATGTCCGCCGCATCCAGACGAACCGAAACCGAAATCATGAGGTACGTGGGTGCCTCGAACTGGACGATTCGTCTGCCGTTCATTCTGGAGGGCGCCATCGCCTCGCTGATCGGCTCGGTGCTCTCGTGCCTGATGCTTTCGGCTATCGTCAACGTGTTCGTCACCGGCTGGCTGGCGAAATCCGTTACATGGATTCCTTATGTGAATCAGCTCACGGTACTGGTGATATCGCCGTTCCTGGTTGTGGGCGCGATACTGCTGTCCATCATCGCTTCAACCATCTCGTTGCGGCGTTATTTGAGGGCGTAACGCGACCGGCTTACCCGCGAGAAATGTGATGACATCATGTGCAAGCCTCTCAGGTTCGCATGTTATGGTATTGGCTTAAGTGAGCGAAAGGACTATTCACATATGACGAACGTACGTGTGATCAAGCCCGCACTGGCGGCACTGGTGGCCGCCGCAGCCTGTGTGGGAGGTCTGGCGTTCAGCTCGGCACAGCCTGCCCAGGCAGACACCTATTCCGACCTGATCAATGCGCAGAACCAGCACGCCGCGTCGGTACAGCGCGAGGCCGAACTCAAGCAGCAGCTGGCCGGTGCCAGCCAGGACCTGGCGAATAAGGTACTTGAGCTGGACGATCTGACCAACAACAAGATTGTCGCCGCGCAGGCCAAGGTCACACAGGCCAACGAGGATGCCGCCACCGCTCAGGACGAGGCCGATGCCGCATCCGGACGTCTTTCCGCCGCGCAGAAAGACAAGGAGACGCTTGAGGAGCAGATCAAGCAGACCGGCAAGGACTACGATGACGCGCACGCCGCCGTGGCCCAGCTGGCCCGTGACGAGATGCACGGCTCGAATGCTTCCGACGTGATGAGCGTGGTGACGGGTGCCACCAGCACACAGGACTTCGTCAACTCCATGCAGTCCCGGGACGCGTTGTCCCGCAACGAGGCGAATGCGGCTTCCTCCGCCGCGACCTCACTGAGCACGTCGAAGAACCGTGGCGAGCGCTTGGCGGCCATCGAAAAGCAGATCGCTGTGCTCAAGACCCAGTCCGATGAGAAGGCCGCTTCCGCACAGACCGCCGCCGAAACCGCGCAAAGCGAACGTGACGCTTTGGACAAGCTACGCCAGGAGGGTGAGACGCGGCGCAACGAACTGTCCTCCATGGTCGACAGTCTGGATTCCCAATCCGCCAAGCAGGCGGCCCAGACCGTACTGATCGCCTCCCAGGTCGATTCCTACAATCGTCAGTTCCAGAAGGAGCAGCAGGACGCCGCCAACCGGGTGGATACCGGTAACCAGGGCGGCACGCCGTCCACTCCGGTGACCCCCGCTCCGGCGCCCGCTCCGGCTCCGGCGCCGGCTCCGGCTCCCGCTCCCGCCCCCGCCCCCAGCGTCGGCGGCCAAGGCACGTCGAACGGCGACTATGGCAACGCCTATGCCGCCGGCCAGTGCACGTACTGGGCGTATGAACGTCGCAGGCAGATGGGCATCGGCACGCCGTCCTATCTGGGCAATGGCGGCTTCTGGTGGCGCAGCGCCCCCGCGTACGGCCTGCGCGTGGACCACACGCCGCAGGTCGGCGCCGCACTCTCCTTCCTGCCCGGCCAGGATGGCGCCGACGGCACCTATGGCCATGTTGCCGTAGTCGAAGCCGTGTATGGCGACGGCACATTCCAGATCTCCGAAATGAACTGGGGTGGTCCGTGGAACATGCACTACCGCACCTTGACCAATTTGGGTCAGTACTGGTTCGTCCACTGACCGGTTGGTTCGGCCGATATATGCGGTTGAAGGGTTCCTCTTGAAGAGGAACCCTTTTCGTATTCGAGGCCGGTCCGTGATATCGTCGGATGTTGCGTTGCTACCCACGAGTTGCTACCCACGAGTTGCTACTCACGAGTTATTGCCCACGAAAGGAGGAGACATGCCCAAGGAAACCGGTGAGAAACTCATCGTCCAGAACAAGAAGGCCCGGCATGACTATGCCATCGAAGACAAGTACGAGGCAGGGCTGGCCCTGACCGGCACCGAGGTCAAGTCGTTGCGCGAAGGCCGCGCATCGCTGTCCGAGGCGTTCATCTCCATCGACCGCCGTGGCGAGATGTGGCTGGAGGGCGCGAACATCCCCGAATACCTGAACGGCACATGGAACAACCATGCGCCCAAGCGCAAGCGCAAGCTGCTGCTGCACCGATTGCAGATCACCAAGCTCGCCCGCGGCATCGAGGCCAAGGGATACACGATTGTGCCGCTGAGCCTGTACTTCAAGGACGGTCGCGTCAAGGCGGAGATCGCACTGGCCCGAGGCAAGAAGGAATTCGACAAACGCCAGGCCCTGCGCGAAGAGCAGGACAAGCGTGAAGCCCTACGCGCCATGCGCTACGCCAACATGCGCCACTAGTCCCGCCTCTTGGCTCCCCTCCGGAGGGGAGCCAAGAGGCGGATGTCCGCGTTGTGGGCCATTTCGCCCACGATTAACGCTTCCGTAGCATTGCACTCCTACGCTCTGGAACCATCTGGGAAACATACCCGCCCAGCTGACTATCCGGAGAGAGGAAATCCAATGTCTCTAAGCAAGGGAATACAATCCGCTGCGGCCGCCGCCCTGAGCGCGGCCATGCTGATCGCCGTGGCGGCCTGTGGCACGACTGACAGCACCGACACCGTATCCAAGAGCGGCGATTCATCCAAGGACTCGTCCAGCACTTCGATTCAAGGCTTCGACACCAGCAGCATCCAGAAGGACGACGAGATCGCCGCACTGCTGCCCGATTCCGTGGCCGGCGACGGCACGCTGACCGTCGGCACCGATACTTCCTATGCCCCGGCCGAGTTCCTGGCCGAGGACGGCAAGACCCCGGTCGGCTTTGATGTCGACCTGTCCAAGGCGCTGGCCGCAGTGTTCGGACTGAAGGAAAACACCGTCTCCTCCACGTTCGATTCGATTATCCCGTCCGTCGGCTCCAAGTACGACATCGGCATCTCCTCCTTCACCGTGACCAAGGAACGCATGGAGGCTGTGGACTTCGTGACCTACTTCAAGGCCGGTTCCACGTTCGTGGTGCAGAAGGGCAACCCGAAGAAGATCGATACCTCCAACCTGTGCGGCGTGAAGGTGGCTGTGCAGACCGGCACCACGCAGGAAGAGGAAGTCAACAAGGATAACGAGCAGTGCAAGGCGGACGGTAAGGATGCCATCGACATCCAGTCCTCCAAGCTGCAGACCGATGTGACTACCGCCGTGGCTTCCGGTAAGGCTGATATCTTCTACGCCGATACGCCGGTTGCCGGCTACGCCATCAAGCAGACCGGTGATACGCTCGAGGCCCTCGGCGAGGACGTTGGTGTGACCCCTGAGGCCGTGGCCGTCAAGAAGGGCGATTCCAAGACCGCCGAGGCCGTACAGAAGGCCATCCAGAAGCTGATGGATGATGGCACGTACAAGAAGATCCTCGACACGTGGGGCGTCTCTTCCGGCGCCGTCGACAAGGCCGAGATCAACCCGTCCGTCGAGTAGTTTCGGTTACTATGAAGACTCCCGTTGCCCTGCGGCGGGAGTCTTTTTGTATATGTATGCACTGTAGTGTATAAATATGCTTAACCGTTGATCGTTGCCGTTGAAGCGGCGTAAGAGAGAAGAAGAAACGATTATGCAGTCCACCAAACTGAAGTCCATTATGGCCATTGCACTGAGCTCGGCCATGCTGTTCGCCACCGCCGCTTGCGGCACCTCCGGCAAGGCCGATGCCGGTACGGATTCCGCCAAGGGCTCCGATGCCGCCACCATCACCAGCTACGATGTCAGCTCCGTGGAGAAGGATGACACCATCGCCGCACTGCTGCCTGAATCCGTGACCAAGGACGGCAAGCTCACCATCGGCACCAACCCCTCCTACGCCCCGGCCGAATTCCTCGACGCCGACGGCAAGACCCAGATCGGCTACGACATGGATCTTGCCCGCGCCATGGGCAACATCTTCGGTCTCGATACCGAAATCGTCTCCTCCAACTTCGATACGATCATTCCGGCCATCGGCTCCAAGTACGATCTGGGCATCGCCGCCTTCACCATCACCAAGGAGCGCATGGAATCCGTCGACTTCGTCTCCTACTTCACCGCAGGCATGGGCTATGCAGTGGCCGCAGGCAACCCCAAGAACGTCGATGAGAACGACCTGTGCGGTCTGAACGTTGCCGTCGAGACCGGCACCGTCGAGGAAGAGGCCATCAACAAGACCGCCAAGCAGTGCAAGGCGGACGGCAAGAAAGACATCACCATCCAGTCCTCCAAGCAGCAGACCGACGCCACCACCGCTGTGGTGACCGGCAAGGCCGACGTCTTCTTCGCCGATTCCCCGGTTGTCGGCTACGCCATTGCCCAGACCGATGGTCAGCTGGAACAGCTCGGCAAGGACTTCGATGAAGTGCCGAACGCCATCGCCATCAAAAAGGGCGATTCCCAGACCACCGAAGCCGTGCAGAAGGCCATGCAAAAGCTTATGGACGACGGCACCTACACCAAGATCCTCCAGCACTGGGGCGTCGAATCCGGCGCACTGGACAAGGCCGAAATCAACCCGGCCGTCGAATAGCCGACAAGCTGTCGCGAAAATTCGAATGGGGCGCACTGTTTGTAACACAGTCGCCCCATTCGTACACTAAGGTTCAACGCTAGTTGCAACTTGCAGTTCAGGCTGCCCAACACGTCCAAGGAACCAAATTATGGCGAAGAAAGAAGTCGACGGTGAGGGAGTGAACATCCCCAACCGCATCAAGGCGCTGCCGGTCAAGCGCCCCGGCCCGATTGTGGCCGCAGTGATCGTGGTGCTGCTCGCCGCGATGCTCATTCAAGGCTTGATTACCAATCCGCGACTGGATTGGCCCACCGTCTGGAAGTACCTGTTCAACGAGAACGTGCTTGAAGGCATTCGCTATACCTTGGAGCTCACCGTGATCTCCATGGTCGTGGCGATCATCCTGTCGGTGATTCTCGCCATCATGCGCAAATCCATCAATCCGGTGCTGCGCGGCGTCAGCTGGTTCTTCATCTGGTTCTTCCGCGGCACGCCTGTGTACACGCAGCTCATTTTCTGGGGTCTGTTCGCCGTGCTGATTCCCAAGATTAGCCTCGGCATTCCGTTCACCTCGGTGGAGTTCTGGAGCATCGACTCCAACGTGGTGGTCACCGCATTCAACGCCGCATGGATTGGTTTGGCTCTGAACGAGGCCGCCTACCTGTCCGAAATCGTGCGTGCCGGCCTTGAAGCCGTGGACCCCGGCCAGACCGAGGCGGCCAAGGCATTGGGCATGAACCGCACGCTCATCATGCGCCGCATCGTGCTGCCGCAGGCTATGCGCATCATCATCCCGCCCACCGGCAACGAGACCATCGGCATGCTGAAGACCACCTCGCTGGTCACCGCCGTGCCGTTCACCCTCGAACTGCAGTTCGCCACCAACGCCATCGCCAACCGTATCTACAAGCCGATTCCGCTGCTTCTCGTGGCCTGCTTCTGGTACCTGCTGATCACCTCCATTCTGATGGTTGTGCAGTCCCGCCTTGAGGCGCACTTCGGCAAGGGCTTCAATGCCCGCCCGGTGGGCACCAAGGGCAAGCAGACGCCATTGCCGGGTAAGACCGACGGTGAACCGAAGGATGACGTGGACAAGCTCAACCAGACCACATTTGTCGGATTGAATGCATAAGGCGGGAGCGCGATTATGACTACGAATGACATCACCAGTGTTGCCCCGGTCGTGCGCAAGGCGGCTGACGGTTCCGTGATTCCTGCTGTCAAGGCCGTGCAGGTGCACAAGGCGTTTGGGCCGCTGCATGTGCTCAAGGGCATCGATCTAACCGTTATGCCCGGTACTGTGACCGTGATTCTGGGGCCCTCCGGTTCCGGCAAGTCCACGTTCCTGCGTCTGATCAACCAGCTGGAAACCCTGACCGGCGGTTCCATCGAGGTGGACGGCGAACTCATCGGCTACAAGCACGTGACCAAAAACGGCCAGGACATGCTGCAGACCCTGGACGATAAGGAGATCGCCGCACAGCGCTCTCGCCTCGGCATGGTGTTCCAGCGCTTCAACCTGTTCCCACACATGACCGCGCTGGAGAACGTGATGGAAGCCCCGATCCACGTGCAGCACCAGTCCAAGAAAGCTGCCCGTGACCTGGCCGTGGCCGAGCTTCAGCGCGTCGGTCTGGGCGATCGCATGGACTATTACCCCTCCCAGCTGTCGGGTGGTCAGCAGCAGCGCGTGGCCATTGCCCGTGCTCTGGCCATGAAGCCGGAGATCATGCTCTTCGATGAGCCGACCTCCGCCCTTGACCCCGAACTGGTGGGCGAAGTGCTCAACGTCATGCGTTCCTTGGCCAAGGAAGGCATGACCATGGTGTGCGTGACCCACGAAATCGGCTTCGCCCGCGAAGTCGCCGACCAGATCGTGTTCATGGACGGCGGCGTAGTCGTAGAAAAGGGCGGCCCCGACATCATCGACCACCCCACCGAGCCGAGGTTTAAGGACTTCCTACAGCACGTGCTGTAGGAAGGCTGTTATATTACCTCAGCACTGTCGTGCTTCGGCGTCGCCTACGGGGAGTCCACTGGGCTCCCCGCTTTACGGCTCCGCCTACAGCACGTGCTGTAGGAAGGCTCGTTGTTGCAGCTCCAAAAGCGTACGCTGATGAACTCAGCGTACGCTTTTCACGAAGGGGCATGTTCCAATCCTGCAAAGGCGGCGGGTTGGATTCGCTTTGCGCAATAATCGTCCGCTAGGCTGGTGAGCCATGTGTGGAATCGTTGGATACGCGGGAAATATTGAAACGGCATGCGGCAAGCCTTTGGAGGTCTGCCTGCAAGGCCTGGAACGTCTGGAATACCGAGGCTATGACTCGGCCGGTGTGGCGCTGACCGCGCCCGGCATGGATAAGGTGGTCGTGCGCAAGAAGGCCGGCCGTTTGAAGAACCTGGTCGAAGACATCGAGCGCAAGCCGATGCCGCTCGCCACGGTGGGCATCGGCCACACGCGCTGGGCCACCAATGGCGAGCCGAGCGACGTGAATGCCCACCCGCACACCAGCATGGACGGCAAGGTGGCTATCATCCATAACGGCATCATCGAAAACGCCTCTCAGCTGCGTCTCGACCTGCAAGCCGAAGGCTACCGATTCGCCTCCGCCACCGACACTGAGGTGGCCGCTAAGCTGCTCGGCAAGATCGTGGACAAGATTATCGCGGACGAAGGCAAGCCAGACTTGTTCAAGGCTGTGCGCCGTATGGCCCGCATGCTTGAAGGCGCGTTCACCATTCTGGCCACCGACTGCCGCCAGCCGGACATCGTGGTCGGAGCCCGCCATGATTCGCCACTGGTCGTGGGCCTTGGCGAGGGGGAGAACTTCCTCGGTTCCGACGTCGCCGCATTCGTGGCCTACACCAAGCGCGCCATGGAAGTCGACCAGGATCAGGCCGTATGCGTGTCCGCCGACAAGGTCATCGTCGCCGATTTCAACGGCAACGTGGTCGAAAACCCGAAGACCTACACCGTGGATTGGGATGCTTCGGCCGCCGAAAAGGGCGGCTGGGATTCCTTTATGGACAAGGAGATTCACGAAGACCCTGCCGCAGTGCAGCGCACCCTGCTTGGCCGCTTCGACACGAATGGCGACATCACCCTTGATGAAGTGCGTATCGACGAACACGACTTCAAGTCCATCGACAAAATCATCGTCGTGGCCTGTGGCACCGCCAGCTACGCCGGCCAGGTAGCCAAATACGCCATCGAACACTGGGTGCGTATCCCCGTGGAAATCGAACTCGCGCACGAATTCCGTTACCGTGACCCGATTCTGACCCCGCGTACGCTCGTGGTGGCCATTTCTCAGTCCGGCGAAACCATGGATACGCTGATGGCCCTGCGCCACGCGCGCGAACAGGGGTCCAAGGTGCTGGCCATCTGCAACACGCAGGGTGCCTCCATTCCGCGCGAATCCGACGCCGTGCTCTACACACACGCCGGCCCGGAAGTTGCCGTGGCATCCACCAAGGCGTTCGTGGCGCAGATTACCGCCGCCTACCTGCTGGGCCTGTATCTGGCGCAGGTCAAGGGCGCGATGTTCCGCGATGAGATTCATCAGATGCTCGACTCCCTGAAAGACATGCCGCGCAAGATTCAGTGGGTGCTCGACACCCAGCCCAAGACCATCCAGGCGGCCGCCGAGCGCATGGTGAACGCCAACTCCTTCTTGTTCCTCGGCCGCCACGTGGGCTACCCGGTGGCGCTTGAGGGCGCGTTGAAGCTCAAGGAAATCGCCTACACGTTCACCGAGGGCTTCGCGGCCGGCGAGCTCAAGCATGGACCGATCGCGCTGGTGGACGAGGGTGAGCCCGTGGTGTTCATCGTGCCGCCGCAGCGCGGCCGCAATGTGTTGCACGCCAAGGTGATCTCTGGTATCGAGGAGGTCAAGGCTCGTGGCGCGTACATCATCGCCGTGGCCGAGCAGGGCGACCCGGATGTGGAACGGTACGCTGACGTGGTGTTCTGGCGCCCCGCCTGCCCAACGCTGATGAGCCCGCTGGTTGACGTGGTGCCGCTGCAGCTGTTCGCCATGGACATGGCAAAGCTCAAGGGCTACGACGTGGACAAGCCCCGCAACCTCGCCAAGTCCGTGACCGTTGAGTAAGCCACATCGGTATGTGATTGACGAGCCTCATATTCCGTTTGAGATGGACGTGCTGTATGAGGACGAGCGGATCATCGTGGTGGACAAGCCGCATTTTCTGGCCACCATGCCACGCGGCATGTGGTATCGGCAGACCGCGCTGATCCGATTGCGTGAGCGGCTGGGGGAGCCGGACATCACGCCAGCGCACCGATTGGACCGCATGACCGCCGGCGTATTGGTGTTCGTGCGGGATTCGGCCTGCCGCGGCGCGTATCAGATGCTGTTCCAGAACCGGCAGGCCGTCAAGATCTATGAATGCCTGGCACCCTGCCGGCCGATCAGCGGCCCGCGATTCGGCACGATCATGCAGGTCGAACCGCCACGCCCGTTCCCATTGCTGCGCCGATCGCACATCACCAAGGAACACGGCACGATGGCCGCATTCGAGGAACCGGGTTTGGCCAACGCCGAAACCCTCATCGAGCGCGGCGACCTCTGTTTCCCTCCCGCTGGCGGGAGGTGGCGCGAAGCGCCGGAGGGTGGTCCCCATCCGGGAAATCACCCCATCTGCCGCTACACACTCCACCCGCGCACCGGCAAAACCCACCAATTGCGCGTCCACATGAATTCGCTCGGCCTGCCCATCGTGGGCGACGACTTCTACCCGCGCATCCAGACACGCCCCTACGACGATTTCAGCCAGCCGCTGCAATTAGTGGCGCGTGTGCTACGATTCACCGATCCAATAACAGGCGAGAAGCGCGAATTCGTTTCCCGTGTGCCGCTTAAGATCTGATTTCTTAGGGGGGATGGCGAGACCAATCCCCGCCCGTCCGAATCACTGTCCCTTTCGACTGGCCATCCAGCTCATTGCATCGTCGTACACCATCATGATGCGCTTGCGATAGCTATCGATGAATTCCTGCGCACCAATGCTCGCGATAACGTCGTGAGCGGGTTGCACGGTGCTGTCGAATGCCTCCGGCAGCCTATCCACCAAGGTGTGGAATCGTAAAATCACGGATTCCTCATCTAATCCCATCCGCTGTGCGAATCGTTCCAGATGTTTGCGGCGCAATCGAAGAAGATCTCGGCGTCCGCCGATGTTCATCGCCAAAGTGGCATTTATGATCTGCTTGCCATGCCCCAAATAAGGGAACACCGAAGCAAGGTCATAGAGCGGGGCAAGCCGCACGGACGCGCCATCGAGCAATAGCGAGTAGTTCTTGGCGTGGCTGTCTGTTGCCCCGACGAGATAACTGGCGAGGATGCCGTCGGTGAAGGCTCGGATATTGCTTTCGGCCTGACCGGGCAGACCGTGCTTGCGCAACATTTCCGCATATGCATTGGACGTTGGGCCGTTGTGTTCCTCGTATTTCAGCGATGAGGGAATGCCCAGCGCTTGGGTAAAGTCTTCTTGGTGCAGGGCCGTCACCGTACCATTGGCGGACACTATACGGTCATACCGCTCGCTGATGATGGCTGGGACCCCATCAAAGATGTGAAAAGAGGTGTGGGCCACGGGTATTCCCATCGCCTCCACAATGCGCATGGGTGATGTGTTCGTTGAATGCTTGGTGTGGAAGGGTCGGTATGCCGGGCTTGATGATATGAGTCGTCCGCGCGATTCCAGTGGTGGAGAACCATGATCCATTGCGGTTCCTCAGTGCGATCTTGCCCTGCTGTCCCGCGACCGACCAATGCTCGTCTACGCTTGCGGACTGGATGCCTGTGGGGGCGGCTGCGCGTAGTCGATTCGCGATCTGCGAATCGCTGATTGGAATAAGCGAATCGTCATCTATGGGCAAGTGCGGGTCGGCGGACAGCCGTAATGCGCCGGTGGCATCGAATCCGATGGCTTGCAACAGATCAAATGCGCTTGTCGATCGGGCATGATGCAATCGCATGGCTTCATCTCGGGCCTGAGGGGATTCCGGGACCAGGGCCTCAAGGAAATTACGCGGGATGTCGCCTGAATATTCGGCTGCGGTAATGGGCATGGAAAGCGATATTGGTGTGGGTGATTGCGACCAACGATAGGAATCGTGATATTGGAAAATAATGCTGCCATCGTTTGTTCTTCGAAACTGGCCGATGGGTGCTTCGCCGAGAAATGCATTGAGAGTGTTTTCGCTCATGGTGTCACCATTCATAGAGTTCGGCGGGCTGCGGGGTTTTGCGGACATCCAGCGACAAGCCAAGCTCAGTCAGAGCGCTGAGAATGGTGGAGAATCCGGGATTGGGGACTCGGGCGTGTTCAAATTCGATCAGCCAGCGACGTGACACGCCCAGCCGTTGGGCCATGTCGGTCTGACTGATGCCCTGGCGTTGCCTTTCATCCTTGATAAGCCGCGCGTATTCGGCGATATCCATGACAATCATGTGCAAAATATATCACAGTATAGTAAAGTGTGCAATATTCTGCACATAGTTGGAAATGTGCAGAATATTGCACAACCGAGTCGATTGGTCGGTGCGGAATTGCCTATGGATCACTGGCAGGTGAATCACTGACAGGTACCAGTGGATGCCAGCACATGCCGCTCGTCAGCTGATGTCGCGCACGGAACCGCGTTCGATCAGTTCCGGCGGGATTACGGTTTTGACGCCGACCGGTATCTTCTCGCCTTCGCATTGACGGCGGACCATGGAGAAGGCGGTGGCGCCAATGTCGTCAAAGCGCAGCTTCATGGTCGTCAGGTTCAAGCGCGGAACCATATCTACCAGCGAATCATCGACGCCCACGATGCTGACATCCTCGGGCACGCGCTTGCCCGCTGACTGCAACCCGAGCATTGCGCCGTATGCCATTTGGTCGTTGGCGGCGTAGATGGCCGTGCAGTCGGGGTCGTGGGCCAACGCCACGCCGGCCTGGTAGCCTGAATCCGCGCACCAATCGCCGATGTACATGCTCGGTACGCGTGCTCCCATTTGTTCCAACGCTTCTCGCCAACCGCGGGCGCGGCTTTCGGCGGCGCGCGAGGTGGACGGTCCGGCAATGTGGTAGACGGTCTTGTGCCCCTTGCTCATCAGGTAATCGACGATAGCGGTCGAGCAGCCATACTGGTCGGCGTCAACGGTGGGGCAGTGGTCGGCGGCGGATTCGCAGATGAGCACGACTGGAAATTCTCGCGGAGGCTTGTATCCGACGAAATCGGAGATGCGTTCCTCCAGCACTACGATGACACCATCCACCGGCTGACGCTGCATGCGATCGATGGCGGCGGAAAGCGTGCGTTCCGCACCGTGGCGCATGGTCTGGATGGTGACTGAATAATCGTCATCGGCCGCGTTGGCCACAATAGAATCAAGGATGCGGGCGTTGCCGAACGTGGCGGTGTTGAACATCACCACGCCGATATCCTGGAAGCGGCCGTGCTTTAGGGCTCGGGCCGCATAATTCGGACGATACCCAAGGCGTTCCATTGCAGCTTCGACACGCTGGCGTGTTTCGGGTTTCACCGCATCGCTGCCATTCGCCACGCGGGACACTGTCTGTGGCGAAACGCCGGCGGCTTTCGCTATGTCTTGCATGGACACCTGTGTTGGCCTCGACATTTCACCCTCGCTTGACTCATTAATGTCGGTGTTTCGTTTGCAACGCTTATCTTAGGGCCGCTTACGGTAACGATAACATCGTTGTCTTCGTGACCATTGTAGCAGAGTGACTGAGAAACCCTTAATTCAACACGGTACTCAACACGATTGGACAATGTTACAAATGGTGTTATGATGATAACGCAAACATTTTGGTCAACCTTCGAAGGAGAGGGGTTGGGAATGGCTTCAGCCGATATCGCAGCTGCGCCCGTGCATTCGGGCAAGGCTCGTGTGAATAAGCACAAGGCCGATTGGCGTGGATGGAAATTCATGTGGCCTTTTGCGGTGGTGTTCGTGTTCGTGTTCATCGTGCCGATTGTGTACGCCGTTTATATTTCGTTCTTCAAGAAGCAGATGATCGGCGGCACCAAGTTCGTCGGCTTCGAGAACTACGCGCGCCTGTTGGGTGATGGCCAGTTCTGGAGCAGTGTTGGTCGTGTGGCCCTGTTCACGTGCGTGCAGGTGCCGATCATGCTGTGCCTGTCGGCTTTGATGGCCCTGGCGTTGGATTCGATGAAGCTGCATGGCACGAGGTTCTTCCGTATCTCGACGTTCCTGCCCTACGCGGTGCCGGCGGTGGTGTCGACGTTGATCTGGGGTTTCGTGTATGGCGCGAAGTACGGCCTGGTGGGTTCGTTGAACGATTTCCTGGGCACGGACATCGACGTGCTCGCCCCCAGCGTGTTGTTGGCCAGTATCGGGAACATCGTGACGTGGGAGTTCACGGGCTACAACATGCTCATCTTCTACAGCTCGCTGTCGACCATCCCGCATTCCCTGTACGAGGCGGCCAGCATCGACGGCGCGTCGGAGTGGCAGATCGTGAAGAGCATCAAGCTTCCCGAATTGCGCGGCAGCCTGGCGATCACGGTGATCTTCAGCATCATCGGCTCGTTCCAGCTGTTCAACGAGCCGAGCATTTTGCAGAACATGGTTCCTGGTAATGCGATCACGACGTATTACACGCCGAACATGTACGCGTACAACCTGAGCTTCTCCGGCAACCAGTCGAACTACGCGGCCGCGTTGGCGATCGTGATGGCCGTGATCACCATGGCCATCGCCTACATCGTCCAGCTCAACAGCCTCAAGGAGCAGATGAAGTGACGACGACTACTGCTGTTCGTGTTGAGGAATCGATGATGATCGTGAAGGAGCGTATGTGATGAGTGCAGCAACGACTTCGGCCGCCGGTCGCCTGACCGACGGCGAGCTCAAGGCCCGGGAGAAGGCCGCCAGGAAGGCGGAGAAGGCCCGCCAGAAGAGGATCGCCGCCGACGAGGCCGCCGAACGCAGGCGCAGCGCGAAGGCGGGGTTCGCGAACGTGAACAACCCGAGGCGTTCCACGTTGTTGACCGTCCTGTGCGCGGTCTTCGCCGTGTACTGCCTGTTCCCGTTCGTCTACCTTTTGATCAACGCGACGAAGACGCAGGCCGACTTCACCAGTACGTTCGGCCTGGGCTTCGGCAAGACGTTCGCCCTGTTCGACAACATCGCGACGGTGTTCTCCTATCAGGACGGTATCTTCGGGCGCTGGCTGCTCAACACGCTCCTGTACGTGGTGGTCGGCGCCGGCGGCGCGACACTGCTGGCCATCATGGGCGGCTACGCTCTGGCCAAGTTCCGCTTCCCGGGGCGCAAAGCGGTGTTCGCGGTCATCATCGGCGCGATCAGCGTGCCGGGCATCGCTTTGGCGGTTCCCCAGTTCCTCCTGTTCGCCAAATTGGGCCTGACGAACACCCCGTGGGCCATGATCATCCCGTCGCTGATCAGCCCGTTCGGTTTGTACCTGATGTGGATCTTCAGCGAGCAGGCCGTGCCCCAGGAGCTGCTGGAGGCGGCGCGCGTGGACGGCGCGTCCGAGTTCCGCACGTTCTGGCAGATTTCCTTGCCCCTGTTGGCTCCGGGCATCGTTACGACGGCCCTGTTCACGATCGTGGCGACGTGGAACAACTACTTCCTGCCGTTGATCATGCTCAAGGACGCGGACTGGTACCCGCTGACCATCGGCCTGAACCAGTGGAAGGACCAGGCCTCGACCGCGGGCGGCCAGGCGATCCAGAACCTGGTGATCACGGGCTCCCTGATCACGATCATCCCCCTGGTGATCGCGTTCCTGTGCCTGCAGAAGTACTGGCAGTCCGGACTCGCCGCAGGCGCCGTCAAGGAGTGATGGAGTCGGCTCCGCCGACGCGGTGTCTTCACCGCCTCGCGGCGGGGTCTCTCCCTCCGTCCCGGCTCCGCCGAGACAACCTTCCTCATCAGAGGGAGGTAATAGTGCCAAGCCCCTCTCTGACGAGCTGAGCCGTTAGGCAAACAGCCCTGTGGGCTGTTTATTCCCGCGGACGCAGATTATCGATAAAATTCAATAAAGGAGCTGAATCATCATGGAACGTAAAGAGTTCAAGTGGCCGCAGCCGCTTGCGGGCAACAAGCCCCGCATCTGGTACGGCGGCGATTACAACCCCGACCAATGGCCTGAGGAAGTGTGGGACGAAGATGTAGCCCTCATGCAGCAGGCCGGCGTCAACCTCGTCTCCGTGGCCATCTTCTCCTGGGCCAAGCTTGAGCCCGAAGAAGGCGTGTACGACTTCGATTGGCTCGACCGCGTCATCGACAAGCTTGGTAAGGCCGGCATCGCCGTCGATCTCGCCTCCGGCACCGCATCCCCGCCGATGTGGATGACCCAGGCCCACCCGGAGATCCTCTGGGTCGACTACCGCGGCGACGTCTGCCAGCCCGGTGCCCGCCAGCACTGGCGCGCCACCAGCCCGGTCTTCCTTGACTACGCGCTCAGCTTGTGCCGCAAGATGGCCGAGCACTACAAGGACAACCCCTATGTGGTCTCTTGGCATGTGAGCAACGAGTACGGCTGCCACAACCGCTTCGACTATTCCGAAGACGCCGAGCGCGCCTTCCAGAAGTGGTGCGAGAAGAAGTACGGCACCATCGACGCCGTCAACGACGCTTGGGGCACCGCATTCTGGGCGCAGCGCATGAACAATTTTTCCGAGATCATCCCGCCGCGCTTCATCGGCGACGGCAACTTCATGAACCCGGGCAAGCTGCTTGACTGGAAGCGCTTCAGCTCCGACGCCCTGCTCGACTTTTACAAGGCCGAGCGCGACGCCCTGCTCGAGATCGCCCCCAAGCCGCAGACCACCAACTTCATGGTCTCCGCCGGCGGTGCCGGCATCGATTACGACAAGTGGGGTTACGACGTGGACTTCGTGTCCAACGATCACTACTTCACGCCTGGCGAAGCTCACTTCGACGAGCTGGCTTACTCGGCCTCCCTATGTGACGGCATCGCCCGCAAGAATCCGTGGTTCCTCATGGAGCACTCCAGCTCCGCCGTCAATTGGCGCCCGATCAACTATCGCGTCGAGCCCGGCGAATTGGTGCGCGACTCCCTGGCCCACTTGGCCATGGGCTCCGACGCCATCTGCTACTTCCAGTGGCGCCAGTCCAAGGCCGGTGCCGAGAAGTGGCACTCTTCGATGGTTCCTCACGCGGGCCCCGACTCCCAGATCTTCCGCGATGTGTGCGAGCTGGGTGCCGACCTCAACAAGCTTGCTGACGAGGGCCTGCTGAGCACCAAGCTGGTCAAGTCCAAGGTCGCCGTCGTCTTCGATTACGAGTCCCAGTGGGCTACGGAACACACCGCCACGCCTACTCAGGAGGTACGCCATTGGACCGAGCCGCTCGCGTGGTTCCGCGCGCTGGCGGACAACGGTCTGACCGCAGACGTGGTGCCGGTTCGCGGCCCTTGGGACGAGTACGAAGCCGTCGTGCTGCCGAGCCTGACCATCCTGTCCGAAGAGACCACGCGCCGCGTGCGCGAGTATGTGGCGAACGGCGGCAAGCTGTTCGTGACCTACTACACCGGTCTGGTGGACGACAAGGATCACGTCTGGCTGGGTGGCTACCCCGGTTCCATCCGTGACGTGGTGGGTGTGCGCGTTGAGGAATTCGCCCCGATGGGCAACGACTTCCCCGGTGCCATGGACCACCTTGACTTGGACAACGGAACCGTGGCGCACGATTTCGCCGACGTGATCACCTCCGTGGCCGATACCGCTCACGTGGTCGCCTCCTTCAAGGCAGATAAGTGGACCGGTTTCGACGGCGCTCCCGCCATCACCGTCAACGACTTCGGCGACGGCAAGGCCGCATACGTCGGTGCCCGTCTCGGCCGTGAGGGTTTGGCCAAGAGCCTGCCCGTGCTGCTGGAGGAACTCGGCATCGAGACTTCGGCTGAGGACGATCGCGGTGAAGTGCTGCGCGTCGAGCGTGCGGACGAAACTGGCGAGAACCACTTCGTGTTCCTGTTCAACCGCACCCACGATGTTGCGGTCGTGGACGTGGAAGGCGAACCGCTGGTCGCCTCGCTGGCCCAGGTCAACGAGTCCGAGCACACGGCCGCCATCCAGCCCAACGGCGTACTTGTCGTCAAGCTGTAAAACCGCGCATAGCGCCTAATTACCCAACGGCTCCCTTGCTGCTCATCGTAGCAGGGGAGTCGTTTTCGTATCTCCAGCAAAGTCGGGTAGGGTGGTCACTGTGCGAGGCAAAAACAGAGTGACGATGGCGGACGTGGCCCATGAGGCCGGTGTTTCGGTAGCCTCGGTGTCTAATTTTCTGAACAAACAGCCATATATGAGCGAGGCGATGGCCGCGCGTATTGCGGAAGCCATCGACAGGCTCGGATACAAAGTCAACTCGTCGGCCAGAAACCTGCGTTCCGGGCGTACCCGGTTGCTCAAGCTGGTTATTCCCGATCTGCGGCAGGTGTACTTCTCCGAACTCGCCGAGGATATTCTGGCCGAGGCCCGGCAACATGGCTACGGCGTCATCGTGGAATCCACCACTAACAATCGTGCCCGCGAGCTGGAAAGCATCGCATCGATGGGCACGCACAGCGCGGACGGGCTCATCTTAAGCCCTCTGATGATGACGGTTGACGATATCGCGGCTTTGGATGGCGATTACCCGCTTGTACTGTTGGGTGAACGTTTGTTCGGCGTCAACGCGCCGCACGTAGTGATTCGCAATCGCGAAGGGGCCGCCGCCGCGACTTATCACCTGCTTGATGCCGGTTGCCGCCGCATCGCCGTAGTCGGTGCCGTGCCCCACCCCGAGCACGATTTCTCGTCGGGCTCCATCCGCACCCACGGATATCGTGAGGCGCTGGCCGCGCGCGGCATCCCCTGTGATGACAGTCTGCTTATCGAAACCCAAGGCTGGGGGAGCGCCGACGGTTTGGTCGCGGTGGACACCATGCTGGAGAGTGGCCTGCAATTCGATGCCGTGTTCGCTTTGAATGACTTGCTGGCGTGGGGCGTGCTGCGTGAACTGCGCGAACGCGGCGTTGCCGTGCCGGATGATGTTCGCGTTATCGGCTTCGATGACGTGGAGGAATCGGCCTACATGGTGCCGTCTCTTTCCACCGTTAACCCCGGCAGGGAAGCCATCGCCCGACTGGCCGTCGAATCCATCATCCAACAGGTCGAATCCGGCAGCCGTGCCCCCGCCCAAACCATCGAGGCCCCCTATAGCCTCTCCCTGCGCGAGTCCTCACCGGCGTTGGCGCGCGCCTGATGAATCCGTGGTTCGAAATATCCGAAGTGAATGACAAGGCCCGTCAATCGTATGGTGATTGACGGGCCCTGGTCGTATTGGACTTGACTGTACTTGGTACGGGCGTGACTCTCCGTCTTTTAGCCGTGGAATTCCACGCTGATCCAGGAGATGGCGGGAAGCGTTGCCGTGCAGGTGCCGGTGGCGTTCATTGCAATGTCGAGCGGTTGCGGCGTGACGGCTTCGGGCGCTTCGGCGGTGTTGGTGCGGTACGGATCGTCCTCATGCAACAGTTGCGCCTTGCTGAGCGCGAGCGTGCCGAGACCGGGCAGGCCGGGCAGCCCGGAAAGGTCGATGGTGAGCGTGTGCGGGGTGTTGGCGTCGCGGTTGACGGCAAGCAGCAGACCGGTGCGGGCCTGTTCATCCCACGTGACTACCGCGTCGATGGCCGGCACGTCGTCATATGCCTCGGTATGGATGGTGGGGGAGCTGATGGCCGGAGCGTAGGCCTGGCCGCGCGCGTGAAGGGCGGCTTCGGCGAACGGGTAGAACGTGGTCTGCCGCCATGCCGGGCCGTGTTCCTCGGCCATGATGGGGGCGATGACGTTGACCAGCTGGGCGCGCGAGGCGGAACGCACGCGATCGCAGTGCTTGAGCAGGGTGATCATCAGGGAACCTTCGACCACCGCGTCGGCCGCGGTGTAGATGTCTTCCAGCAAATGCGGAGACTTAGGCCATGGCTCGTGGTGCAAACCCTGCGCGGCCTCCGCCTTCCACTGGTCTTCCTGCTCGTTCCACTTGTCCGAATACCATACGCCCCATTCGTCGAAGGACAGGGCGATGTCTTTGGTGCCGTTGTTGGCTTCTCGCGCCTGATCGGCCGCGTCCGAGACGGTGGCGATGAACTTGGTCATGTCTTCGGAAGAGGCCAGGAAGTCCTGCATGGAGGCGGCGGTCCGGGTTTTATGGCCGCGGTCGAAGTAGTAGGCATGGCAGGAGACGAAGTCGAGATTCTCGTAAGCCTTGGTGAGCACGGTCTTCTCCCACGTGCCGAAGGTCGGCATATAGGCACCCGAGGAACCGCAGGCCACGAGTTCGAGACCGGACTCGGCGAGCTTCATGGCGTGGGCCACCTTATCCACCGCGCCGGCATATTCTTCCGGGCTCATGTGGCCCACCTGCCACGGGCCGTCCATTTCGTTGCCGATGCACCACATCTTGATATCCATCGGCTCCTCGATGCCGTTGGCCACGCGCTGATCCGCCCAAGCGGTGCCGGGCGCGCCGTTGACATACTCGAGCTCGTCGAGCGCGGCTTTCAGCCCCCGGGTGCCCATGTTGACGGCAAGCATGATTTCGGTGCCGGCTTTCTGGCTCCAGCGGTAGAAGTCGTCGATGCCCATCTCGTTGGTTTCGGTGCAATGCCAGGCCAGGTCGCGGCGCACGGGGCGATTCTCGCGTGGACCGATGCCGTCTTCCCAGTTGTAGTTGGATACGAAATTGCCGCCGGGGTAGCGCACGCAGGTGACGCCCAGCTCCTTGACCAGGTCAAGCACGTCTTGGCGGAAGCCGTTTTCGTCGGCGGTGGGATGGCTGGGCTCGTAGATGCCGCCGTAGACGCAGCGGCCCAGATGTTCTACGAATGAGCCGAACAGACGCGGGGGAACGTCGGCTACCGGAGTGGCGTCGGCGTTGAGGGCGATGCTGGCGTCCGGCGTAGTTGCGTTGCCGGTTGTGGAGACGTTACTGGCCGTGGTGCCGGCGGCGGTCGGCGCCGGGCTGCTTTCCTGCTTGTCGGGATGGGTGGTTTCGGCGGAATACTGGCTGTTGTGAGTGGTCATGAGCGGGATGCATCTCCTTCGGTTTGCGGTTAATCACCATGGTGCGACGTGTCGTGTTTGCGTAAACATAAAACATGTGGTACTGTTTCTTAAAACGATACAATACTTGGAACAAAACGCCAAGTCCCGTCGTTTCCCATAACAAGGAAGGAAAGAACGATGAAGTTCGGCAAGAAGACAATTGCCCTGATCGGTGCTGTGGCCATGCTCTCCTCTGTAGCTGCCTGCGGTTCCACCTCTGCCGGGGATAGCGGAAGCACCGGATCCTCTGATAAGAAGATCGAGCTGACCGTGTGGTCCTGGGATTCCACACTGCCTCGTACGGTCAAGGGATTCGAGGCCAAGAACCCGAACATTAAGGTGAAGGTGACCAATGCCGGCACCAACAAGGACGAGTACAACGCACTGTCCAACGCCATCGAGGCCGGCTCCGGTGCTCCGGACATCGCCCAGATCGAATACTACGCACTGCCCGAATACGTGATTCGCGGCCACCTCGAGAACCTTTCCGATCTCGGTGCCTCCGATTTCAAGGACTTCTACACCCCGGGCACGTGGTCCTCGGTGAACATCAATGACGGCGTCTACGCCCTGCCGATGGATTCCGGCCCGATGGCCTGGTTCTACAACAAGGGCGTCTTCGACAAGGCCGGCGTCGATCCGACCCAGGTGCGCACGTGGGACGACTTCTACGAGGCCGCCAAGAAGATTCGCGCCGTGGACTCCTACATCACCTCCGATTCCGGTGACGCCGGCTTCTTCGACTCCATGACCTGGCTGGCCGGCGCGACCCCGTTCGAGACCTCCAAGGACGGCGGGACCGTGACCATCAACCTGACCGGTGACAAGAACGTCAAGACCTTCACCGACTTCTGGCAGAAGATGATCGACGAAGATCTCATCGACACCAAGACCGTCGGCTGGACCGACGATTGGAACAAGGGTCTGGATGACGGCTCCATCGCATCCCTGCTGACCGGCGCTTGGATGCCGTACAACCTGCTTTCCGGCGCTCCGAACGGTGACGGCAAGTGGCGCATCGCCCAGATGCCGACCGCAGACGGCTCCGAGACCAACTCCGAGAACGGTGGTTCCTCGCTGGCCATCGTGAAGTCCGACGACAAGGACAAGGTCGCCGCCGCCTACAAGTTCATGGAATACGCCTGCCACGACGCCGAGGGCATCAAGACCCGTGTTGACGGCGGCGCCTTCCCGGCCGACAACGACACCCTCAAGTCCGACGACTTCCTCAACATGACCTCCCTGACCGACTCCGACGGCAAGGCCCACGAGTACTTCGGCGGGCAGAAGTTCAACGAGGAGCTGGCCAAGGCCGCAGCCAATGTGTCCACCGGCTACAAGTTCCTGCCCTTCGAGGTCTACGCTCGCGGCAAGTTCGGCGACTACGCCGGCGATGCCTACACCGGCAAGACCACGCTCTCCGATGCCGTGGCTTCCTGGCAGAAGGACCTGCAGGATTACGCCAAGCAGCAGGGCTACCAGGTGAAGTAACGGCAATCGCAGCAGACTTCCTCCTGTGGTTTCTGTAGCGGGAGGTTGCGATAACAGGATCGGGCACTCTTCGGAGCGCCCGATTTTCTTATGCCATGGGAGCAGTGGCGCGCGGATTGCGATACCAAGATGGCGTGTTGCCGAAGAATGTGTATAATAAAAGATGTTATCGCAACCATAGCTACAAAGTGGCGAAACAAAGCCGTTTTGTGACTACTGAACCATAGAGTGATGGTTCACGATAGCATGACGACGAGGAGAGTTGCCATGCTGTTGTGGTGACAATCACTGCAGACCGCCGAAAGGCGATCCAAGGAAGGAGAACAGAACGATGAAGTTCACCGTTGCTAAGAAGGCCATTGCACTTACCGGTGCGGTTGCCATGCTGGGTTCCGTTGCCGCCTGCGGTTCCGACACCGCCAGTGGCAAGCCGGCTCAAGATAAGGACGTTACCGAAATCACCGTGTGGGCTTGGGAGCCCACGCTGACCCAGGTTGCCAAGGACTTCACCAAGAAGACCGGCATCAAGGTCGATCTCAAGAACGTCGGCACCAACACCAAGGAATACACCCAGCTTGATAACGCCATCGAGGCTGGCTCCGGTGCTCCGGACGTCGCTCAGGTTGAGTACTACGCCATCCCGCAGTACGCCATCAAGGGCAACCTGCTGGACATCACCGACAAGACCTCCGGCTACTCCGACTTCTACACCCCTGGCCCGTGGGCTTCCGTGCAGTTCGCCGGCAAGGTCTACGGCCTGCCGATGGATTCCGGCCCAATGGCCTTCTTCTACAACAAGGAGGTCTTCGACAAGGCCGGTGTTGACGCCGAGCAGATCAAGACCTGGGATCAGTACTACGACGCCGCCAAGAAGATTCACGCTCTGGGCGACAACTACTACATCACCTCCGACACCGGTGACGCCGGCTTCTTCGACTCCATGACCTGGCTGGCCGGTGCAAAGCCGTTCCAGACCTCTTCCGATGGTTCCGAAGTCACCGTCAACCTGACCGAGGACAAGGGCGTCAAGACCTTCACCGACTTCTGGCAGAAGCTGCTGGACGAGGGCCTGCTCGACACCAAGACCGCTGGCTGGTCTGAGGACTGGTTCAAGGGCATGGTCGACGGCACCATCGCCTCCCTGTTCACTGGCGCTTGGATGCCTGCCAACCTGGCCAACTCCGCTGCTGACGGCGCTGGCAAGTGGCGTGTGACCCAGATGCCGACCGCTGACGGCTCCACCACCAACTCCGAGAACGGTGGTTCTTCGCTGGCTGTGCTCGCCTCCACCAAGAAGGCTGACGCTGCTTACCAGTTCATCGAGTACGCCAACCACGGCGACGGCGTGGCCACCCGTGTGGCCGGCGGTGCATTCCCGGCTGACAAGGCCTCCATGGAGTCCGACTCCTTCAAGAACACCACCACTGTGAAGAACGCCGATGGCGAGGACGTTGACTACTTCGGTGGTCAGAAGTACAACGAGGTTCTGGCTCAGGCTGCTGAGAACGTGTCCTCCGACTACCAGTTCCTGCCCTACGAGGTCAAGGCCCGCACCATCTTCGGCGACTACCTTGGCAAGTCCTACACCGGCGACCAGAAGCTGACTGACGGTATCGCCGCTTGGCAGAAGGCACTGCAGGATTACGGCAAGGATCAGGGCTTCACCGTGAAGTAAGCCTTGAACCCTCGCTGAGACTGCCTAGCTAATCTCACCTGATACACAAAGCCCCGTGACGAATCCCGTCACGGGGCTTTTACCGTTTTAAGCCCCGCCTAGTACACTCGTCACCATGCGAGTGATCGGACAGCGAATCAAAAGAATGGCAACCATAGCAGTGACTGCCGTCCTTTCCGTATCCCTGGCCTCGTGCGGGCAGGCCACGGACGACAACCGTACGGAGATCAGCGTATGGAGCTGGGAACCGAGCATGGGCGAGGTCATCCGCCGTTTCGAAAAAGCCAATCCGGACATCCGCGTGAAATGGACCAATATCTCCGGCTACGGCAATCTTAATACCGCCATTCAGGACGGTTACGGCACGCCGGACGTGGCTCAAATCGAATACTATGCACTGTTGCAGTACGCGGTCTCCGGCCAATTGCTTGATCTGACCGACAAAATCGGCTCGGATTATTCCAACTTCTTTACCCTCGGCACATGGTCGTCCGTGCAGCTCGCCGGCCGTACCTATGGACTGCCCATGGATTCGGGCCCGATGGGCTTCTTCTACAACGAAGACGTGTTCCGCCAAGCCGGCGTGGACGCCACCAAGATCAAGACTTGGGATGACTATTACGAGGCCGCCGAAAAGCTCAAGGAGATCGGCGCGTATATCGCCGCCGACTCGGGCGATGGCAGTTTCTATGACGCGATGGTCTGGCTCGCCGGCGGCCAGCCGTTCCACACGTCGGCCGACGGCAAAACCGTGACCATCGATTTGGATGAGGATGCCGGCACCCAACGGTTCACCGAATTCTGGCAGAAAATGATCGATGAGGGGCTTGTTGACACCACCTCCGCCACATGGTCGGATCGGTGGAAGCGCCGTGTGGGCACCGGTACCATCGCCTCCGTGTTCTCTGGGGCTTGGATGCCGTCGCTGCTGCTGTCCAATGTGCCGGGCGCGGCCGGTCTGTGGCGCGTGGCTCCCATGCCCACCTATGATGGCCAGCCCACCAACGCCGAAAGCGGCGGGTCGGCACTGACCGTACTGCAATTGACCCGTAAGCCGGATGCGGCCTATCGTTTCGTGGACTTTGTGGCGCATGACGCCCAAGGCATTAGCGCGCGTGTGGATGGCGGTGCCTTCCCGGCCGATTATGCCACCCTGAATTCCGCTGATTTTCTGGATAAAACCACGATTACCAATGACCGTGGCATTGAAATCCCGTATTTCGGCGGGCAGAAGTTCAACCGGGTACTGTCGGAGGCCGCCGAGGATGTGTCGGTCGGATACCAGTATCTGCCATTCGAAGTGTATGCGCGCAGTGACTTCAAATCGACGGTGGGCCAGGCATACGAGTGGTCCGGCAGTTTCCACGCCTATCAGCAGCGACAGGAAGCCATTGAGATGGGCATGAAGGACGAGGAAGGCAACCCGCTCGAACCGTTGGAGAAGCCCGGCAAGAAAGTCAGTCTCTCCGACGGCCTGGCCCAATGGCAGAAAGACCTCCGAGAATACGGCTTCAATCAGGGCTTTACGATTAAGTAGGGATTCGGGGTTGGGTCGGAATCGACCGCGCTATACGCGGCCGATTCCTGCATACTACGTCACTTCACATTGCGCGAGTAGATGTGCGCCATGCCCTTGAAAATCAAATCCGGGTCATACACGTCAATCAGCTCGGTGTCATTCTCAAACACTCGACCGAGGCCACCGGTGGTGATCACCTTGAAATCCTCGCCTCCGAGCTCTTTGCGGAACTGACGAATCGTGCGCTCCACACCGCCCAAGAACGTGTAATACAAACCGGCCTGCATGCAGGTCTTGGTGTTGGTGCCCAGAATCGTATCTGGTCGCGTAATTTCCACTTCCGGCAGCTGGGCCGTATCTCCCCACAGAGCGGCCGCACCGGCACGGATGCCGGTGGTGATGACGCCGGAATCGACCACGCCCTTGTCGCTCACGTGTGTGAACGTGGTGGCGGTGCCGAAATCAGCCACCAGCACTGGGCCGCCATACTCGTAATAGGCACCGGCGCAGTCGGCCAGAATATCCGCACCCAGCGATTTCGGATCGTCAACGCGCACGTTCATACCGGTCTTGATGCCCGGTCCCACCACCATCGGATCAATGTCGAGGAATTTGACGATGGACGAACGGAAGGAGTGCATCACTTTCGGCACCACCGAACAGATGATCACATCGTCCACATCGGATGGCTGAAAACCGCTCATTCTCAGGAATTCAGTCAGAAACAGCCCATACTCATCAGACGTATGGTTGGCTTTGGTGGTGATGCGGTAGGTGCCGGCGATGGTATCGCCATCCAAAAAGCCCAGCACGATGTTCGTATTGCCGATATCAACGGCGACCAGCATGATAACCCTCCAGATTCAAGATGGATTTCATGCGCAATTCTACAGTCCCATGGCTATGATGGCCTGCGGTGGTCGACCCAGCGTGGCGGCCAACCGTAGAACACAACATATACAGAGGAAGAACCATGTCTCAAGACAATGGTGCGCACATCGAAGACGGCGCAACCACAGATGCGAGCCTTGCCTCGCGTGCAAAGAATCCGAAAAAAAACGGCCCGAAGTGGTGGCTGATCTCACTGATTGCCGTCATCGTGGCAGTGGCGGTCGTCATCGGCGTCACGCTCGCTTTCGGCGGTAAGAAAGATGACAAGTCGGCCTCGTCCAGCAACCAATATGCCGACACCGTGACCATCGGCCTCAAACTGGCCCCCACCAATCTGGACATCCGCAACACCGCCGGCTCCGCGCTTGACCAGATCCTGATTGGCAACGTATACGAAGGCATCGTGGCACGTGACTCCAAGAACCAGGTCGCTCCCGCCATCGCCTCCAGCTGGGAGACGTCCAAGGACGGCCTGACCTACACCTTCCACCTCAATAAGAACATGACCTTCTCCAATGGCGACAAACTTGACGCCGAGGACGTGGCCTGGTCCATCAACGAGCTGATCGCTAAGGGCTACCACGACGCCGACGCGCTCGCCGCCGTCAGCAAGGTGGAGGCCAAGGACGCCGACACCGCGGTGATCACGCTCAAGACGCCGAACTCCAACCTGTTGTGGACCCTGACCGGTCGCGCAGGGCTCGTGTTCGACAAGGATGCCAAGTATGACCTGAAGACGCAGGCCGTCGGCTCCGGCCCCTACACCGTTGCCAAGTTCGTGGAAAACAGCTCGATCACGCTGAAAGCCAATGAGAAGTACTGGGGCAAGAACAAGGCCAAGACGCCCACTGTGGTCGTCAAGTATCTGGCCGACGACAACGCCGCGGTCAATGCGCTGAAGTCCGGTGACGTGCAGGTGCTCGCCCCGATTACCGAGAACCTCGCCGAACCGTTCAAGTCCGATTCCGCCAAGTACACGGTCAAAGCCGGCAACGGCACCGACAAGTTCGTGCTCGGCTTCAACAACGCTTCCGGTTCCAAACTGGCTGACAAGCGCATTCGTCAGGCCATCCGTTACGCCATCAACCACAAGGAGCTCATCGCCTCTCGCGGCGGTGCGGACAAGGCGCTCGGCGGCCCGATCCCGTCTCTCGACCCCGGCTACGAGGATCTGACGAATCTGTACCCGTATGATCAGAACAAGGCCAAGTCGCTCATGGCTGAAGCCGGCTATTCCACCGACAAGCCGCTTCAACTTACGCTGACCTACGCCAACATCTACGGCACCGAGCTCGGAGACCAGCTGCGCTCCCAGCTCAAGCCCCTCGGCATCGACCTGAAGGTGAATGTGGTGGAGTTCTCCACGTGGCTGCAGGATGTGTACACCAACCACACCTTCGATATTTCGCTGGTGGACCACAACGAAAGCCACGACTTCGCATCGTGGACCGATCCGACATACTATTTCGGTTACGACAACAAGAATGTGACCAAGCTGTACAACGAGGGTGTTGCCGCCACCTCCGACAAGGAGCGCGATGCCAAGTTCGCCGCGGCCGCCAAGCTTGTCTCCGAGGATGCGCCGGCCGACTGGCTGTTCAACTACCGCATCACCACCGCCACGGCCAAGGGCGTTGAAGGATTCCCCTTCGACCTCAACCAGACCGTTCTGCCCCTCTACAACGTGACCTACACGAAGTAGTTCGTTACAGCAATGAGCTCCCTCAGTGAGGGGGCTCATTGTTAATCCAAGTAAAGTAGGCATTATGCGATTCGTGTTGAAACGGCTGGCGTTATTCGTGGTGGCGTTGTTCGGCCTGTCCGTGGTGGTTTTCGCAGCATTGCGCATTCTGCCTGGCGATGTGGCCTCCGTGATGGCCGGCGTCAACTCGCCGCCTGAGCGTGTGACCCAGCTACGCGAACAACTCGGTCTGGATCGGCCATTGATTGCACAATACTTCGATTGGATGAGTGCGCTGGCCCGTGGTGACTTCGGCACTTCAATCCTGACTGGTCGCTCCGTAACCTCCTTGGTAGGCGCACGTGCGTCCATCACCTTTCCCCTGATTATTCTTGGCCTGCTCATCGCCTTGGTCATCGGCTTGCCGCTGGGCTGTGCGGCGGTACTGGCCCGCAGCGCAACGGTGCGTGCGGTGTTTCATGTACTGGCTATTGTCGGCGGTGCCGTACCTGCGTTGTGGGGCGGTCTGCTGCTGATTCTGTTGTTCGGGCGCGGCGTAGGATTGCTTGACGTGTTTCCCTCGCAAGGGTTCCCGCTGGATGGCTGGGGCGCACCCGGTTCGGCGATATCAGCGTTGGTATTGCCGGCTGTATCGGTCGGCATCATCGTGGGAGCATCGCTTATGCGATACACGCGCGCGGTCTTAGGGGATTTAGCCAGTTCCGGCTACATCGATATGGCACGCTCGTGTGGCATGACGCGCACTCAGGCGGTGTTGCGTGTGGGATTGCGGTTGGCAACCCCGCAGCTGGTGTCTGTTATCGGGCTGACCTTCGCTTCGATGGTCACTGGCGTGATGGTCATCGAAAACCTGTTTGCGTTACCGGGCATCGGCAACGGTCTTGTGACCGACGTGGGCAACCGCGACCTGATTGCCGTGCAAAGCGAGCTGTTCCTGCTGGCCGCGTTCTTTTTGACTGTCGGCCTCGTGGTCGATTTGTTCCACCGCGTGCTCGACCCGCGTCTGAAAACCGCTACCGCCATTACGGAGGTGACCGCATGAGCAATGTTCGTCGTGCGACGACTGGTGGTCGACGGGCTGCCTTCGTCATCGTCCTGCACTCTATGTGGCGTCGTGCCGAGGGCAAATTCGCACTTATCGTGCTCGCTCTGTGGTTGCTCATTGCCATCGTTTCCCTGTTCTGGACCCCGCAATCGCTGTGGGCCACTGATGGCTACCATGTATGGGCCAAGCCGTCCGCCGAGCACTGGCTCGGCACTGACGGCACCGGCGCGGACGTGTTCAGCTGGCTGCTGGCCGGCTCACATACCAATCTTGTGATCGTGCTGCTGACCGTAGTGGCATCTATGGCTTGGGGGCTGCTGCTCATCGCGGCCATGGTGGCGCGCAATGCGGCGCTCGCCAGTTCTTCGGTAGTGGTAGTTGATGCGTTGATTTCCGTTCCCACCGTGTTGATTGCGTTGATTCTGGCTGTGCCGTTGGGAGCGTCAATCGCGGTGATTGTGATCGCCTGCGGCTTCGGATATGGGTTGAATCTGGCTCGTGTGGCTCGCCCCGCAGCGTTGCTGGCGGCCCGCTCGTCGTATGTGGAATCGGCCTTGGCCAATGGTGCCAGCGGGTGGCGTGTGCTCATAAGCCATGTTATGCCGAATATTCTGCCGGTATTGGCTGTGCAACTGTCATTGTCGGCGGGCACGGCGGTGTTGGCTGAGTCGGGGCTCACTTATCTCGGTATCGGTGTGCCGTCCGGTGTGCCGAGCTGGGGGCATTCTCTGGCCACTTCGGTCAAACTCATCAACGTGTTCCCATTAACCGTGGTGTGGCCCGGCCTGATCGTCACGGTTGTGGTTGTGGCGCTGAATATTTTTGGTGATGTGCTGCGCGATGCCATCGATCCGGTCACCAACCCCGCATTACGTGAAATAGGAGGCGAACGATGAGCGTCGATGTTCGCGGGCTGAAAATCACGATTGGCGGCAAACCAATCGTCTCTGATGCGGATATGACCATTGCCGACGGTGAACGAGTCGGCTTGATCGGTTCTTCAGGCTCCGGAAAATCTATGATTGCCAAGGCGATGCTGGGGTTGCTGCCCCTGACCGCTGTGACTAATGGGTCGATTGATATGGGCGGCACGGAAATTATCGGAGCTTCCGAACGTGCGCTTGCCGACCTGCGCGGCCGGTATGTGGGTACGGTATTCCAGAATCCGGCTGCCTCGCTGAACCCGGTGATGACCGTGGCGCAGCAGATCGCCTTGCCATTGCGGTTGCACTATGATCTGACCAAGGTCGAACGAGCCGACCGAGTGAATGCCTTGTTGAGCAAGGTCGGGCTGGATCTCGATATGGCCGGCAAATACCCGCACGAACTGTCCGGCGGCCAACAGCAGCGCGTGGGCATCGCCACGGCGCTGATCACCTCACCGCGATTCATCATCGCGGACGAACCCACCACCGCACTCGACTCCATCACGCAACGCCAGATCGTGGACCTGCTGACCTCGCTGGTGGACGACGCCGGTGCCTCCATGCTGTTCATCACCCACGATTTCTCCGTACTCGCGCGTGCCACCACCCGCTGCTACGTGCTGGACGCCGGCCGCATCGTCGAATCCGGACCCACCGCCGACCTGCTCGCCGCGCCGACCACACCACAAGCCCAGCGCCTGGTCGCCGCCGCCCAAACCCTCACCCTCCACACCCCCAAGGAGGATTCGCATGAGTAACAGCAGTGTGCCGCTCCTCTCCGCCCACTCCATCACCAAATCCTTCGGCCCGCGCACCGCACGCCACCAAGTCCTCTTCGACGTCTCCGCCGACGTCCACGCCGGCGAATGTCTGGCCGTGATCGGCGGCTCCGGATCCGGCAAATCCACGCTGACCCGCATTATGCTGGGCTTGGAATCCGCGGACTCCGGCAGCGTGGAATACGAGAGCCAATCCATTGTCGGCGGCCGAAAATCGCCGGGATTCGCGGCCCTGCGCCGCGAATCGGGACTGGTGTTCCAGGACCCGTTCTCCTCGCTCGACCCACGTTGGCGAGTCGCCAAATCAGTGGCTGAACCGCTGAGTCTGCAACGGCGTGACCTGAACAACACCGATATCGACGAGCGAGTGGCCGCGGCTCTGACCATGGCAGGCCTTGAACCGGCAGACTTCCTGAACCGGTACCCAATCGACCTGTCCGGCGGCCAGGCGCAGCGCGTGGTCATCGCCCGCGCTATCATCAACGAGCCCAAAGTGATCCTCGCCGATGAGCCGATGAGCGCCATCGACGTGGCCGCGCGCATTCAGATCCTCGACACCTTCGCCGCCATCCGCGCGGCCCGGCCGAGCACCGCCATCATCATGGTCTCCCACGATCTCGGCGTGGTACAGCACATCGCCGACCGCATCCTCGTGCTCCATGACGGGCGTCTCGAAGAGACGGGTTCCACCGCTGAAGTGCTCGGCAACCCCCAATCCGATTACACCCGTCAGCTCATCGAGGCAGCCTCGTTATAGACCTTTTTTGGCTCCCTCTCTGAGGGGAGCTGTCGAATGCAGTGAGGCTGAGGGGAGTTACGGGTGCCGTCGTATTCCCCTCAGTCCGCTTCGCGGCCAGCTCCCCTCAGGGAGGGGAGCCGAGGCCGCCGGCGACACGCGCTTGTCGCGGGTTGTGCTATGGTGTGAGACATGCAGATTATCTCATGTTGTTGTCGCTAACCGACGCCCCTGGGCGAGCGGTCAGTGACGCATAACTTGAGATAGAGCATTCGAATCGCGGCAAATCTGTCGCATGAATTTTCATGAAATCGATGGCACGAGCGTAACCGTGTAACGCGCGAGTCGTGGTTAACATGAAAAACCGATTCACTTTCCGGCTTCACCGTACAGTGAGCGGGGATACTCGATTTCAAACTAAAGCCACAGTCCATTCGTCTGGGAACGTCGGTTCACGAACGCAACGCAGCAAAACCCCACAACCCCAGCAACGAAGGACTTCACATGACCATCCACAACAGCCTCGCAGAACTCATCGGCAACACCCCGCTCGTCAAGCTCAACCACATTCCGCAGGCGGCCGGCGTCAAAGCCACCATCGCCGTCAAAGTCGAATACTTCAACCCCGGTGGATCTTCCAAGGACCGCATTGCCGAACGCATCATCGACGCCGCCGAACAGTCCGGCCAGCTGAAGCCCGGCGGCGTGATCGTCGAGCCCACCTCGGGCAACACCGGCGTCGGCCTGGCCCTGGTCGCCCAGCAGCGCGGCTACCGCACGATTTTCACCCTGCCGGACAAGGTTTCCGAATCCAAGCGCGCGGTGCTGCGCGCCTACGGTGCCGAAGTCATCGTCACACCGACCGACGCCGGCCCGGACGACCCGCGCTCCTACTACCAGGTCGCCGAACGACTGGCCAACACGATTCCCGGCGGCTTCCGCCCGAACCAGTACGACAACCCGAACGGCCCGCTGAGCCACTACTACACCACCGGCCCCGAGATCTGGGAGGCTACGGACCACAAGGTCACGCACTTCGTGGCCGGCATTGGCACCGGCGGCACCATCTCCGGCACCGGCAAGTACCTCAAGGAAGCCTCCAACGGCGCGGTCAAGGTCATCGGCTCCGACCCGGAAGGCTCCATCTACTCCGCTTCCTCACGCGACGAAGTCCACCAGTACGACATCGAGGGCGCGGGGGAGGACTTCTACCCCAAGGCTTTCGACCGGAACATCACCGACGACATCGTGCGCGTATCCGACGCCGAAGCCTTTGAAATGACCCGCCGTCTGGCCGGCGAGGAGGCGTTGCTGGTCGGCGGCTCGTCCGGCATGGCCGTGGCCAGCGCCATCAAGTACGCGCTTGCCAATGATTTGGACGAGAACCAGATTGTGGTGGTGCTCGCCCCTGATTCCGGCCGCAGTTATCTGGAGAAGATCTTCAATGACGACTGGATGCGTGCCAACGGCTACGGCGACATCGTGGAACGCACCAGCAAGCCCTCCCTCGCCGAGCAGTACCTTAACGGAACTCCCTCTGATGAGGGAGCTGCGGATGGACTCCATAACTAGCTATCAAAAGAATCAATACCAACATCCGCGCTAACTAACCGCACCTGTTTTACCTTCGAATACGGAACAATCCCGAAAGGAACCCAATATCATGTCCGCTGAATACAACGCCAAGTTCGCCAACACCGACATCGCCACTCGCGCCATCCACGCCGGCCAGGAGCCCGACCCGACCACCGGTGCGGTCGTCACGCCGATCTTCGCCACCTCCACTTTCAAGCAGGATGGCGTGTTGGGCCTCAGGGGAGGCCACGACTACTCCCGCTCCATCAACCCCACTCGCACCAGCTTCGACGAGCAGCTCGCCGCCGTGGAAGGCGGCAAGTACGCGCTGAGCTTCTCCTCGGGCTTGGCCGCCATCGACGTGCTGCTGCGCTCCACCATCAAGCCTGGCGACAACATCCTGCTCGGCAACGATGTGTACGGCGGCACCTATCGCCTGCTCTCCAAGGTGTTCGTGCCGTGGGGTGTGGGCCTCGACGTGGTGGACATCACCGATCTGAAAGCCGTGGAAACCGCATTGGCCTCCAAGCACTACCAGTATGTGTGGGTCGAGACCCCGTCCAACCCGCTGCTCAACATCACCGACATCGCGGCCACCGCCGAAGTTGCCCACAAGTACGGCACCAAGGTCGCGGTCGACAACACCTTCGCCTCGCCCGCCCTTCAGCACCCGCTGGCCGATGGCGCCGATGTGGTGGTCTACTCCACCACCAAGTACATCGGCGGCCACTCCGACGTGGTCGGCGGTGCCGTGGTGGTCAACGACGAGGAGACCCGCGAGAAGGTCGCCTTCCTGCAGAACGCCGCCGGCGCAGTGCCCTCCCCATTTGACTCCTGGCTGGACATCCGCGGCCTGAAGACCCTGGATCTGCGCGTCAAGCGCCACAGTGCCAACGCCCTGAAGGTGGCCGAATGGCTCGAATCCCAGCCCTCTGATGTGATTGAGCGCGTCTGGTACCCGGGCCTCGAGTCCCACCCTGCTCATGAAATCGCCGCCCGCCAGATGCACGGCGGCTTCGGCGGCATCGTCTCCGTGCAGCTCGCGGGCGGCGCCGAGGCAGCCAAGCACTTCGTGGACCACACGCAGATCTTCACACTGGCCGAATCGCTCGGCGGTGTGGAAAGCCTCATCGAGGTGCCCGCCGCCATGACCCACGCCTCCGTGGCCGGCACCACCCTGCAGGTGCCCGCCAACCTGGTGCGTATCTCGGTCGGTATCGAGAACGCCGACGACCTTATCGCCGATCTCAAGCAGGCGTTGGATCGTATCTGACCGTACTGACGGTACTGGTGGCACCGTATTGACGGTGCCACCACGCTTATCGGCGGACTCGCTATCGATTGGTACCTACAAAAATCCCCGGCCCACAAGGGTCGGGGATTTTTCGTTATCGATTAAACATGGATTGAATCAGCTGGCGTCGCCGCCCTGCCATCCAGTGGCATCCGCACCAGCCGGGCGCAACGCCTGACCGGAAGTCGGTGTGGTGCCATCAACGACCACACGAGTGCCGATGGTGGCAAAGTCGTACATCCACTTGGCGTCGGCCACCTGCATGTTGATGCAGCCGTGCGAGCCTGGGATACCCTGCTGCACATAGATGGGGTGCTCGCCCCACATGTATGCAGGAACACCGTGCAGGGCCTCGCCGCCGTTATAGTAGGAAATCCACGGCGTGCCTGGCTGGTTGTAGCCTTCGCCAACCATGGTCTGCGATTCGTACTTGAGATACACGTAGAACGTGCCGGTATCGGACAGCATGGAACCATCGGCGGTGGGCTTGCCAGAAGCGATGTTGAACTTCCTGACCACCGTGGTGCCCTGATATGCAGTGGCAGTCTGGTTCGTCAGATCAACATGAACCCACTTATCGCCATTTGCCGTATCGAAGTTATGAGGCACCTCGACCTGCTTGACATCATATGGGCTGTCTTTCACAGCCACAGTGGAATCAGTGGACTGGTTCTGCTCGATGGCGGTAGCCAGACGTTCGGGGGCGTCCCCGGCGCCAGTCACTTCAATACCATCCACGCCGAGTGTCTTATCGGCACCAATTTCCACGCCGCCTTCGTCTTTCGGCGTGATGTAGACCTCGCGTGTCACCTTGGGAACAGTCAGTTCCTTGGTTACGCTGTCACTGGTGACGTACTTGGTGATGGCATCGCGGTCGACTACCAGACTCATGGTGCCATCCGCCTTATTCACCGTGGGCTTGAGGAATGAGGCAATGGTATCGGCCGGGATGGTGACGCTCTTGTTCACGCCGTTGTCCACGGTCAGTTTGAGGCCAAGCTTGGCATTGGCGTCAAACTGTGTTTGCTGTGCGCTCGCCTCATCAATCGGATTCTTTGCAGTCTGTATCTTGACCGGCACCGTCGCATTTTCGCCCGGGGTCGCGACGGCCTCCTTGACTGCAGCATTGACAACATTGATATCCGGGCCCTTGCCATCCTGACCCGCGGTGTAATCGAACTGCTTGGTGCTCTTGTTGTAGACAACGGTGGCAATCTGCGCTCGGTCGGTCTCGTCGACCAGGCCGGCGGTGACGAATTGTTCGGCAGCCTCTTTGTCCGTGGTGGCGGTCAGAGCGATATGCGGCTGATCGAAAATATTGAGCTTGGCCACGTCGCCGGTCTTCGCGTTCAACAGCGCATCTACGGTTTTATCCGTGTCGACGGTGACGCCAAGGTCCTTCAGCGAGGCTTTGACGCTGTTGCCTTCGGCGGTGAACGTCACCGTGGTGTTATTCTGCTGCTGCTTCACAGTATTCGCAAGTTCTTCGCGGGTCTGGCCCATGACAGAGACATTGCCCAAATGAACACCGGGCGCAGCCTTGTCTTGGAAGTACCAACGTCCGACGAAGAAACAGGCTATTAATGCGGCAAGCAACACTGCAAATATGGTTATGATGGCGATCCTTGCGGCCTTGCCATGTGATTTAGCGGTGGTAGATGCCATGACATGTTCACCCACATAGGCTGTATTGTCGGCATGGTTATTGGTGCCATTGTCGCTTTGCTGTGGCGTGGCGGTACCTGTGGCCGCGGATGCGAACAGCCCATCGGCGGCCACAGGCTGCAGCACCGCCGTCTCCTGATCGTCAGGAGAGGAGAAGGAAAATGTATCGTTGGCCATAAAATGCCCCGTCTTAGTTCTCTCAAAGCGGCATATCGTGCGATATGCCGGGAATAGCGTTTCTTGACGCATAATAATACGGAAGGGCTACGTACATCGTTACGAGGTATTCCGTTATACGATGAAATCCAGCTGCGGTCGGCCTACACTGGTCGTTTATGACAGCACATCAGGCGGCGCTGGAGGCGCTCACACGATACTTCGGCTATGACTCGTTTAGGCCCGGACAGCAAGGAATTGTCGAGGCTTTGCTTGCCGGACACGATGTCTTGGGCGTGATGCCCACCGGCGCAGGCAAGTCCGTGTGCTACCAGATTCCCGCCGCGCTCAGCCCGGGTATGACTTTGGTCATATCTCCCTTGATTTCCCTGATGCGCGACCAGGTCGATGCGCTGAACGACCTCGGTCTGCCGGCCGCGTTCATCAATACCACTCAAACTCCCGACGAGCAGGCGATGGTGTTCGCCCAAGCCGCCGCCGGGCAGATCAAACTGCTGTACGTGGCCCCGGAACGCTTGGAAACCGGGCGATTCCGCGACTTTGCCGCCCGTACGCCGATCTCGCTGATCGCCGTGGACGAAGCCCACTGCGTCTCCCAGTGGGGTCAGGACTTCCGCTCGTCGTACTTAGGTATCGGCGATTTCATCGCCGGGCTGCCGCAGCGTCCACCGGTGGGTGCGTTCACCGCCACCGCCACCGAACGGGTGCGCCGGGACATCGTGGGACTGCTGGGATTGCGGAATCCGGCCGTCACCGTTACCGGATTCGACCGGCCGAACCTGTATTTTGATGTGGTCAAACTGGAAACCAAATACAAGGCCGCATGGGTGGCGCGGTATGTGGCCGACCATCCGGACGAATCCGGCATCGTCTACTGCGCCACCCGCAAGACCACCGAAGCGCTCACCGACACGCTGAACCAGATGGGGCATCCGGCCGTTGCCTACCATGGCGGCATGTCGCCGGACGCGCGTGAGGCGGCCCAGCGCGACTTCATCACCGACAAGGTGCCGGTGGTCGTGGCCACCAACGCTTTCGGCATGGGCATCGATAAGTCCAACGTGCGTTACGTCATCCACCACAATCTGCCCGAATCCATTGAGGCCTACTATCAGGAGGCCGGCCGCGCGGGCCGTGACGGCGAGCCCAGCCGATGCACGCTGCTGTGGAATGAGTCAGACATCGTCACCCGGCGTCGGTTGCTGGATAACGATTATGAGAACGAGCGATTGACTCCCGAAGAGCAGGAGATCGTTCGCCAGTCCAAGCGCCGGCTGCTGGACGGTATGGTCGGCTACTGCCGCACCACCGACTGCCTGCACCGGTATATGACCCGGTATTTCGGTCAGGAATTGTCGCCGAATGCTGGTTCCGCGGCGGGTGAAGACATTGCGGCGGACTCTTCGCAGTCCGGCAGATGCGGTGCCTGCTCGAACTGCGAAAGCACGTTCGAGACCATCGACGTGACCCGCGTGGCGCAGGCGATCAGCCGTTGCGTGCATGACGTGGGGCAGCGCGTCGGTTCCGGCAAAATCGTCAAGATTCTACGCGGCTCGCGGGCACAGGATCTGGCATGGCTGAACCCGGAGCGGATGCCCACCTTCGGCATGCTCAAGGACGTGAACGAGGCTCGCGTGCGCGACGTGTTGAGCCAGATGGCCACGGACGGGTACCTGTCAATCGCCGAAGGGCGTATGCCAATCGTCATGTTCGGTGCGCGGGCGGCCGAAACCGCCGCTCCCGACTTCCACTATGAGATCAAACGGGTGGAACGCAAGTCGGCGGCGGCCGGTTCCGGTCGGAGCGGGGGAGTGGCTGATACTGCCGATTCCGCCAATGTTCCCGGCGATGCGCTGGGCTCGTATATCCCGGACGATGACGAGGAATCGCTGTTCCAGAAGCTACGCGAACTGCGACGCACCATCGCCCAGGAAATCGGCAAACCGCCGTACATCGTCTTTTCCGACAAGACATTGCGAGACATGGCCCGTATCAAGCCGATTACCAATGCGCAGTTTTTGGCTGTCAACGGTGTGGGCCAGCACAAGCTCGACCTTTACGGCAAGCGCTTTATGGAAGCCGTCGCCTCGTTTAACGCCGGGAGTGCGTCATAACAATCTCCTATAGCGAACTGCGGAGTATTTGCGGGCGTTCTTGGGCTGGCTCGACTACGATGACTGTTCGATGCTTCATGACCGAACACTCGGCAAGTAGAAAGGCAACAGCATGGCAGAAGAAACGGCCGAAAAGCCCGTCGTCGAATCATTCCAGCTTGATCACACCAAGGTCAAGGCGCCGTACGTGCGTTACATCGACACCGAAACGGGCCCTCACGGCGACGTGATCTCCAACTATGATCTGCGCCTGACCCAGCCGAACAAGCAGGCCATCCCCACCGGCGGCCTGCACACCATCGAACACACCATCGCCGTGCTGCTGCGCGAACGTATCCCGGGCTACATCGACTGCTCGCCGTTCGGCTGCCGCACCGGCTTCCACCTGCTGACCTGGGGCACCCACCCCACCGAGGAAGTGGCCAAGGCCCTGAAGGAATCGTTGGAGTTCATCGCGTACAAGGCCACGTGGGATGACGTGCCCGCCACCACCGAGAAGAGCTGCGGCAACTATCGCGACCACAGCCTGTTCACCGCCAAGGAATGGGCCAAGCAGATCCTCGAGGAAGGCATCAGCTCCGACCCGTTCGAGCGCAAGGTCGTCTGATTCGTCTGATTCGATTCAATTCTGATTCGGCTCCCGCTGGCGGGAGCCGGGGGCGAAGCCGACTGAGGGTGGCTGTCCTCAACTCGGCTGGACTGTCCGGCTCCTGCGGACGGGAGTCATTGTTTATTAGTGTCCGTCATGCAACGCGGACGGGATTTCTTGTGCCTACGGCATGGTAGGTTGGCCGTCAGTTAGTCGCCGGTCACCGTGCCGGCAACCCGGCATGTCGGAGAGGTGAGAAGTGACTCAGTCGAACGCTGCAAACAAGGCGACAGGCCGCCGTTTCCGCCACGCCACCATGCGCGATCTGCCGCAGATGCATAAAATCTACGCACGCGCACGCGCGTTGATGGCCGCCAACGGCAACCCCACCCAGTGGGGCAACGAATTTCCGCGTGAATCGGTGATTGAGGACGACATCGCCAACCAGCGTACGATGCTGCTGGTCGACACCTGCAATGGCCACGAACGCATTCTGGCCCAGTTCGCCCTGTGCCCGGGCAAGGATCCGACCTACGCCAAAATCGACGGCGCCTGGCTGGACAACGACACCTATGTGACCATCCACCGCATCGCCGCATCCGGTCTGGTGCGCCACGCGGCCCGCGACTGCATCAGGTGGGCCCTGAAGCACTACGGCAACGTGCGCGCCGACACCCACCCCAATAACAAGGCCATGCAGCACGTGCTCGAAAGCTCCGGCTTCGCCCGTTGCGGCCTGATCCAGCTGCTCGACCGGCCGGTCGACACCACCAGAATCGCCTATCAGCGCCACGAGTGGTGAGTGTGGCTGTCGCCAGCGTGTTCGGTTCCGCGGTGGAGCTGGTCAGGTAAGGTCCACGTCGTCGCGCACGTACGGTCCGTCGGCCGCCCGTTCAAACTCGTGCATATCGCAAAAACCGTACGCTGAAAGTAACTCAGCGTACGGTTTTCACGAAAGCAGCCATCGGCTATCGGTCAGCCGATAGACCTCAGTCCTCAGTCCTCAGTCGCAGCGACCTTGGCGTCAGCCCCGGCCCTCTGCTCAAGGCCGAGCTTGGAGCGCTTGCGGCTGTAGCCGAAGTACACGATCAGGCCCAGACCGAACCAGACGGCGAAACGCACCCAGGTCTCCCAGTTGAGACCGGCGATGAGCACGAAGCAGAATACGATGGCCAGAATCGGGGTGACCGGCACGCCCGGCGCGCGGAAGCCGCGGGGCGCATTCGGCTGGGTCTTGCGCATCCATAGAATACCGGCCGACACGATGATGAACGCGGACAGCGTACCGATGTTCACCAGCTCGAACAGCACGTTGATGTTGATGAAGCCGCCGGCGAACGCGGTCAGCAGACCGAAGAACCAGGTGCCCTTGAACGGGGTACGGTACTTCTCGTGCACGTGGCCGAAGAACTTCGGGAACAGGCCGTCACGGCTCATGGCGTAGCAGATACGGGATTGGCCGTACAGCTGCACGAGCATCACCGTGGTCATGCCGATGAGGGCGCCCAGGTTCACGATCACCGCGAGCCAGTTCATGCCGGTCTCCAGAATCACGCCGGCCACCGGGGCGTCGATGTACTTGGCGAACTCCTTGTAGGGCACCACGCCGGTCATGATCAGGGTCATGATGACGTAGAGCACGGTGGAAACGGCCAGGGACAGCAGAATGCCGCGCGGCAGCGTCTTGTTCGGGTTGATGGTCTCCTCAGCGGAAGAGGACACGGCATCGAAGCCGATGAAGCTGAAGAACACGATGGAAGCGGCCGGCACGATGCCGTACGGCTGGGTGGAGCCGGGCTGGAAAGTGTAGATGCCGTACGGGGAGAACGGCTGCCAGTTGGACGGCTTGACATACCACACGGCGCACACGATGAACAGCACGATGATGGCGAGCTTGATGAGCACCATCACGTCATTGGTGCGCTTGGTCTGGTTGATGCCGATGGAGAGCACCCACGTGATGATGAGCACGATGACGAAACCGGGCAGGTTGAAGTAGGTGGTGACGTCCGGGTTGGTGCCGTAGGCGGCGGTCAGCTCGACCGGCAGGTGCAGGCCGAAGCCTTCCAGCAGTTTGTTGAAGTAGCCTGACCAGCCGGCGGACACTGTGGCCGCCTGCAGGGCGTACTCCAGAATCAGATCCCAGCCGATCACGAAGGCGATGAGCTCGCCGAACGCCAGATAGGCATAGGAGTAGGCCGAGCCGGACACCGGGGCCATGGCGGCGAACTCGGCGTAGCACAGACCGGCAAAACCGCAGCAGACGGCGGCCAGCAGGAACGATACGGACAGGGCCGGGCCGGCGGTCAGCGCGCCCTTGCCAGTGAGCACGAAGATACCGGTGCCGATGATCGCGCCGATGCCGAGCATCGTCAGATCGAAGGTGCGCATCGTGCGCTTGAGGGGAGTGGATTCGGCGACAAGCTGATCCACGCTTTTCTTACGAAACAGATCCATGTTCTTCTCTCATGAAATCTAGGATTATGGGGCTGAACCGGACGGATTTCCGGGATCCCGGCACGCCTCAACGCCGGGAATCAAAGGCGGCTTCCGAGAAACCGCATATCGGTCATTAGTGTACGACTGCCGGGCGAAAACAGACGATTGCGACTACACGTCACATTCTCGCGCAACAATAGGTGTCTATGAGCATGAACGCAGCACCTGAAATCGCATTCTCGTCCGAGCAGGGCAAGGCCAACTATGCGGCCGCCCGCCGCCAATACCCCGCACAGGCCATCGTGGACCTCAAAACCATGCGCGACAACATGGCCCACCTGGTCTCCGTGGTCGGCGGGCCCGCTTCCGGCACGGCGGTGATGGGTGTGGTCAAGGCCGACGCCTACGGCCACGGACTGCTGCCCGCCGCCCTGGCCGCGCTCGCCGGCGGCGCCACATGGCTCGGCACCGCGCAGTCGCACGAAGCGTTGCTGCTGCGCAAGCTCGGCATCGGCCCCGACCGCTGCCATATTTTGACTTGGGTATACAACGGCACCGAAGTCCCGTTCGACGAGCTGATCGCCGCCGACATCGACGTATCGGTCGGCTCCCTGCCCGGCATCGACGCGGTGGCCGCCGCCGCACGCAAGCTCGGCAAGCCCGCCCGCGTACACGTCAAGGTCGATTCCGGCTTCGGTCGCAACGGTTTCACACCGGCCGGATTCGACGCCGCGCTCGCCAAACTCGTGCCGCTCGCCAAAGAGGGCGTGTTGCATATTGTGGGTCAGTGGAGCCATCTCGCCGTGGCCGATTCGCCCGATGTGTCCGAATTCGTGTCCTCCACCGACCGCCAGATCGAAACATTCAAGGACTTCACGCGCCGCATGGAACAGGCCGGCATTCCGCCGGAGATCCGTCACCTGGCCAACACAGCGGCCACTTTGGACCGCCCGGAGATTCACTTCGAACTCACCCGCCCCGGCATCGGCCTGTACGGCTACGAGCCCGATCCCGCGATGGGCACCCCGCGCGACTGGCATCTGACCCCGGCCATGCGCCTGCAGGCGCAGCTCGGCACGGTCAAGGATGTGGAGGCCGGCCACGGCATCTCCTACGGCCGCACCTACCTGACCCCGGACAACACCTCGACCGCTATTGTGCCGCTGGGCTACGCCGATGGCATCCACCGCTCCGCTTCCGGTTTCGATATGGAAGGTGCCAAGCACGTGGAGAAGCCGGGCGGCCCGGTGCGCATCATGACCACCGAAGGCCCGAAGATCTACCGCGTGTGCGGCCGCGTGTGCATGGACCAGTTCATCGTGGACCTGCACGGATCCGCCGCCGAACTCGGCGTTCACGAGGGCGACACGGTCGAACTGTTCGGCCCGGGCCGCGGCGAGGATTACGTTGAGCCTACCGCCGACGATTGGGCCCGCGCCGCCGACACCATCAGCTACGAGATCTTCACCTGCCTGCGCAACCGCATCCCGCGCCTTTACGAGCATGCCGCCGAAGTGCTGCCCGCCGCCGACCTCGCCAAACTCGACCCCGCCACGCTGCTATAAGGTGCATTAACGCCATACGGTGGCACCCCGTAATCCCTTCTTCCCGAATATGTGCCACTGATATGTGCTGAGCGTCACATATTCGGGAAATCGGCCCCAATCTCCCGAATATGTGCTGTTGAGTTGACGTCAGTGGCACATATTCGGGAAGTCGGGATTACTGCGGCCGATATGTGTGCCTATGCTTGGAATATGGAAACGACTTTGGATGGGGAACAGGTGCTGAGCGATGAGGGCTACAGCGCCTTCGACGAGGAGCGGTGGGCACCCGAGCCGCCCAAATCCAAGTCGCGCACGGCTTTCGAACGCGATCGCGCGCGACTGATTCATTCGTCCGCTTTGCGGCGTTTGGGCGCGAAAAGCCAGATTCTGATTGCCGGTACCGACGATTTCGCCCGCACTCGACTGACGCATACGCTGGAAGTCGCCCAGATCGGTCGCCAAATCGGCGCATTGCTCGGCTGTGATCCGGACGTGGTCGACTGCGCCTGTCTGGCCCACGACCTTGGTCACCCGCCGTTCGGGCACAATGGGGAGCGTGCGCTCGCCGACATCGCCAGCAATATCGGCGGCTTCGAGGGCAACGCACAGACCATGCGTATCCTGACCCGGCTCGAACCCAAGATCTTTCACCCGGACGGGCGTTCGGCCGGCGTGAACCTGACCCGTGCGGCCTTGGATGCGGCCGTCAAATACCCGTGGACCTTGGCCGAAGCCGACCGACACCCCAAGGGGGAGCGGTCGAAGAAATTCTGCGTCTACCCGGATGACGAACCGGTGTTCCGCTGGCTCAAAATCGGCGCGCCCCAGGCCGCCAAGCCCATGGAATGCCAGATCATGGACCTTTCGGATGATGTCGCCTACTCCGTGCATGATGTCGAGGATTCCATCGCCACCGGCGCGTTCGATCCGATTGTGCTCGCCGATCCGAAGATGCTGGACCACATCATCGAGCAGACGCGCGCATGGTATGGGGCGAAGTGGGATGCCGACAAGCTGCTGGCCGCGTTCATGCGATTGCGCCGAGAGCATTTGTTCCCTGCACATTTCAATGGTTCGCGCGAATCGTTGGCACAGCTCAAGAACATTACGTCCGATTTGATCGGTCGCTTCTGCTGGTCGGTGGAAACCGCCACGCGCGACACGTATGGGCCCGGGCCGTTGACCCGGTATTCCGCGAACATCGTGATTCCCGAGGACACGAATTACGAGATCGTGGCGTTGAAGGGCATCGCCGTGTACTTCGTCATGGCGCCTCGCGAGCGCGAGCCATTCCATCAGGAGGAGCTCAAGATCGTATCGGATTTGGTCGATGTGCTTATGGCCGATTCGCCGCTCCCATCCGACGCTTTGGAAAGCCAGTTCCTGGCCGATTGGAATGAATCCACCAATGACAACGAGCGCCTGCGCGTCGCCATCGATCAGGTCGCAAGCCTGACCGACAACTCCGCCCTGGCCCTGCACTCCATTTTGTGCTGAGGGCGTGTTGGGCGGGCGCTTCCCTCAGTCTCGCTGCGCGAGCCAGCTTCCCTCGGGTGAGGGGAGCTGTCGCTGTAGGCGACTGAAGGGAGTTTCGCGGAAGAAATGATAACCGACGGTAAAAATTTACCGTGTCTCAGGTGAGGCGGTACTCTAGAGACTTATGGTCGGAATGATTAAGAAGGAAGATGTCGAGAAGGTGCGCGCCGCCGCGGACCTGTATGACATTGTATCTGCGACCGTAACGCTTAAGCCCTCCGGCACCGGCACCTTCGTGGGCCTGTGCCCGTTCCACGACGAGAAAACCGGCAGCTTCAACGTGCGTCCCTCGCTCGGCGTGTGGCACTGCTTCGGCTGCGGCTTGGGTGGCGACGTATTCAAATACGTCGAACAATCCGAAAACATCGACTTCCGCGAAGCCGTGGAACTGCTCGCCGACAAGTACCATATCGAGCTGCACTACGAGAACAGCGGCAACGGCCCGGCGCGCGAGAACACCGGCTCCAAGCGCACGCGACTGCTGGAAGCCTGCGAGGAAGCCCAGCGCTTCTTCGTCTCCCAGATCTTGACCAAGGAAGCACTGCCCGCCCGCAAGCTGCTTGGCGGCCGCAACTTCTCCCAAGCTGATTGCGAACGTTTCGGCTGCGGCTACGCGCCGCAAGGCTGGGATAATCTCGTGCGCCACTTGGCCTCCAAGGGGTTTACGCAGAAGGAAATCCTCGACGCGGGCTTGGCCCGTCAAGGCCAGCGCGGCATCTATGACTATTTCCGCGGCCGAGTGACCTGGCCCATCCGCGATTCGACCGGCCGCACGCTCGGCTTCGGCGCGCGCAAGCTGTATGAGGACGACCAGATCGCCGCCAAATACATCAACACGCCGGATACGCAGCTCTACCGCAAAACCCAGGTGCTTTACGGCATCGATTTGGCCAAATCCGCCATCGTCAAGAAGCGGCAGGTGGTGATCGTCGAAGGCTATACGGACGTGATGGCCATGCACTTGGCCGGCATCGACACCGCCATCGCCACGTGCGGCACGGCGTTCGGCGCCGAGCACGCCAAGATTGTGCGCCGCCTGATCGCCGACGATTCGCTGGGTGCGGTCCAGCTGGTCGGGCCGTTGAAGGTCAAGGACCAGCCGTTGAGCTCGCGCATCGTGTTCACGTTCGATGGTGACGCCGCCGGCCAGAAAGCCGCGCTGCATGCCTTCGGCCTTGATTCGGCCTTCCTCTCCCAAACCTTCGTGGCCGTGGCCGACGACAATCTCGACCCGTGCGACCTGCGCATCGAGCGAGGCAACGAGGCAGTGCGTTCGCTGATCGCCCGGGCCAAACCGTTGTATGATTTCGTGATCGACGCCGCCATCAGCCGGTTCGATCTGACCTACACGCCCGGCCAAGTGGGTGCGATGAAAGCCGTGGCCCCGCTGGTGGCGCAGATTCGCGACCGCTCCCTGTGGGACGCTTACGTGCGCAAGTCCGCGGGCCGTATCGGTGTGGATCTTGAGGTGATGCGCCGCGAGGTGATGAACGCACGCCGGCAGATGCATGTACGCGATGAGGACGCCTACGCGCCCAAACGTCGATTCGAGCGTGACGAGCCGCGTGTGGAACCCGGCACCAACCCGTACGCCAATCCGGCCACGCGCAAGGCGTTGGAGCGCCGTGACGCCGCCGAACAGGCATATTTCAAGATCGACGACGCCGTATTCATCGCCGAACAGCAGTTCATGGCCGTGCTGATTCAGGTGCCGCGCGCCATCGACCGCACCATGTTCGGGCAGCTGACCATCGACCATTTCATGACTTCGGTGTTCCGCACCCTGTTCCAGGCGATCGCGGCCGCCGGCGGACTGCCATCCGACGATACCCCGCAGGGGCTGTGGATGCACAACCTCACTAAGGCCGGCGGACCGATGCTGAATCAGGTGATCAACGAGCTGGCCGTCATGCCGTTGCCACTGCCTGGCGACGACGGTGGTAATGGCGCACAACCTCCGCAGTCGAACGTGCCTGGGGGAGTCGGCGGTGGTGCCGCCGCAGTACAGCTGCGTCCTGCCACGCCGGAGGAGCAGCGCTACGCCACTGAGCTTCTCACCCGATTGTTGGACATGGGCTTCATGCGCCAGATCGGTTTGGCCAAACGCCGCATGGCCCAACTGCCCGACGGCGAAGAGAAGATAACCCTCCTCGGCCAAATCGCCCGCATGGAAACCGCCCGCAAAGACCTCCAAGCCCAAATCTACGGCAACACCATCGGCTAGTAATCTCTCCCTCTGACGAGGGAGGTTACTGGCCGCAGTCGGGCGGGGCGAGAGAAGCGACGTCAGATATATCGCGCAGCATCGATGTCACATCAACTATTCGTTTGATATTAACTTTTTAATGACAAACGATAAATTATGGTATAATGCAAGTATGAGTTGCTTGGTTTGCGCAATGAAGCGGAGGCTCAATCATGGCAACGACAAAGAAACTATCCTTCGGTTTGGATAAGGCCGGTGGCGCGGCCTTGATCCTGGCCCGCATCGGTGCCGCGCTCCTATGGATCATCGCAGCGCTCGCGGCCGTGGTGTGGGTGGTATTCCTCATTTCCCCGCGCTCGTTCGCCGCGAACTTCGGCAGTGTCGACCTGAATGTCGGCGGCGCGTTCACCCTCAGCATCAAGGGCGACTTGTTGGACTACTCCTATAATCTGCAGAACTTCCACGACGGTCCCGTCAACATGGTAGCTACCATCTCCACCGGTCTGGCGAGAATGGTGGTCTACGCTCTACTGGCCTTGGCGTTCTCCGAAATGGCCGCACTGTGCAAGGATTTGACGGTGTGGCTTGCAGACGGCAGGGATGCCACGCCTTTCCAAGGCATGGTGTCCGACTGGTTGAACAGGGCTGGCTGGTATCTGATTGTCGCGCCGATTGTGGGTCTGGTGAACTTCATCGTATGTTTCCTGGCTGGCACGGGCGGCAACTGGGGCTTATGGATGAGCGGCATGATGGTGATGATTGGCATTATCCTGTTGCTGATTGCGCGCATCTTCGATTATGGCATGGGTCTGCAACGGGAAGTCGACGGTCTGCTGTGAGGGGGAAGAGCGCCGTAGGCCCGCGTGGCGCCGGTCCGAACAGGGCCGGTCCGAACACCGAGGGCCCGAATGAGGACAGCCTGAACATCGTTGATTCGAGCGAGACCGGCCTGAATACGGCTGACTCAAACTCCACCGGTCCGGCCGGCATAGGCCATATCGTCCTGCGCCTCGACCGCATCATGGTCGAGCGAGGCCGCTCACTCAACTGGCTGGCCGATCAGGTGGGCATCACCAACGTGAACCTTTCCAAAATCAAAAACAATCGCGTTTCCGCCATCCGCTTTTCCACCCTCGCCGCCATCTGTGCGGCATTGGATTGCCAGCCCGGCGACATTCTTGAATATGTGGATGGCATTTCGGGCGATGCGGACGATGCGAATAGCAAGTAATCGCACGCATGCCAACTCTTCTCCTCCTGGCCTGTGATTGATTGACAATCAGGGATTACATGCCAAATGGGAGAGATAAACGTGTGGAGGTTGGATTGGATGGGTGCAGAAGTTGCGAATTGGCCCCATCCAAATTGGACTGGTTTGGGTGGGGCCAATCCACTCCGTTCAATAATGAAGCGCGATACCAAGCAGCGTCGAACGAAGGGAAACTCATGACGCAGAATCGTGCGGAACTCAACCGTAATCTGGCCCAGATGCTCAAGGGTGGCGTGATCATGGACGTCACCACGCCCGAACAGGCGAAAATCGCGCAGGATGCCGGCGCGTGCGCGGTGATGGCGCTGGAGCGCATCCCCGCTGACATTCGTGCCGCCGGCGGCGTCTCCCGTATGAGCGACCCGGCCATGATCAAGGGCATTCAGGAAGCTGTCTCCATTCCGGTCATGGCCAAGGTGCGCATCGGCCACATCGCCGAGGCCCGCATTCTGCAGGCCATCGACATCGACTACATCGACGAATCCGAAGTGCTTTCCCCGGCCGACGACGTGTACCACATCGACAAGAACCAGTTCGACGTGCCGTTCGTGTGCGGCGCGAAGAACCTGGGCGAGGCGCTGCGCCGCATCGCCGAGGGTGCTGCCATGATTCGTACCAAGGGCGAGCCCGGCACCGGCGACGTGATTCAGGCCGTGCGCCACATGCGCACCATGAACAAGCAGATTCGCGAACTCGTGGCCTTGCGCGACGACGAGGTCTACGAGGCCGCCAAGCAGCTGGCCGTGCCCTACGATCTGGCCAAGTACGTGCACGACAACGGCCGTCTGCCCGTCGTGAACTTCGCCGCCGGTGGCGTGGCCACCCCGGCCGACGCCGCCCTGATGATGGAGCTTGGTGCCGAAGGCGTGTTCGTGGGCTCCGGCATCTTCAAGTCCGGCGACCCGGCCAAGCGCGCCGCCGCCATCGTCAAGGCTACCGCCAACTGGCAGGACGCCGATCTGCTCGCCAAGCTGTCCGAAAACCTCGGCGAAGCCATGGTCGGCATCAATGAGGACGAGATTCAGACCATCATGGCCGCTCGCGGCGAGTGAGTGCATTACCTTGGCTCCCCTCTTTGAGGGGAGCCAGGAAAGGGTGACGCTCCCGCCAGCGGGAGTCAAGGCCCAAGGAGACAACATGGTTGTAGCTGTTGAATATATTTCCAAAGAAGAATCCGCGGACGCCAAAAACGCCAAGCACGGCGTGACCGGCATCCTGGCCGTACAAGGCGCATTCGCCGAACATGCGGCGGTGCTGGACAAGCTCGGTGCGCCGTGGAAACTGCTGCGCGCGGCCGAGGATTTCGATGAATCCATCGACCGCGTGATTCTGCCCGGCGGCGAATCCACTACACAGGGCAAGCTCCTGCATTCGACCGGACTGTTCGAGCCGATCGCCGCCCACATCAAGGCAGGCAAACCGGTGTTTGGCACTTGCGCCGGCATGATTCTGCTGGCTAAAAAGCTCGACAATGACGATAACGTCTACTTTGGCGCGCTCGACGCCGTCGTACGCCGCAACGCCTATGGTCGTCAGCTCGGTAGTTTCCAGGCTACTGCCGATTTTGGTGCAGCGGATGATCCGCAGCGTATCACGGACTTCCCACTGGTATTCATCCGCGGACCGTACGTGGTGTCGGTCGGACCCGAAGCCACGGTCGAAACCGAAGTCGATGGCCACGTGGTGGGCTTGCGTCAAGGCAATATCCTGGCCACCGCCTTCCACCCGGAACTCACGGACGATACCCGCATCCACGAGCTCTTCCTGTCGCTGTAGTCGATTCGTCTGCCGTTAGACTGGTATCCGATTGACGAATCAAGGAGACGATCTGCCATGCAGCTTGAGCTGAATCGACGCAGCAAGGTGCCGATGTACCGGCAGCTGGCCGCCGAGCTGCGTGAACAGATCGTCTCCGGCGCGATGGCCGAGGGCTACCGCCTGCCTCCCGAACGCGAGCTGTCCTCACGTCTCGAAGTCAATCGCACCACGGTGTTGCAGGCGTATCAGCAGCTCAAGGACGAAGGTCTTATCGCCTCCAAAGTCGGCAAAGGCACGTTCGTGCTGCCGGCTGCCTCCGCAAGCCGAACATCGCACACGTCAAACAGTGACTTCGGGAATGCAATAACGCGAACAACACGATCGTCGGCAGAAATGGGAACATCGCAAGCCTCCTCTTCCGGCGACGTAGAACGTGCTACCTCCACTGATTTCTTGACGACGGACCAGGGCAGCAGCTCTGCGGCGGTCCATACGATTCGTGAAAGCCGTTCGGTTCAGGGCCCGGAACCAACCGTCGTGCGTCCGCCATGGTCGGTGTTGTTCTCTGATTATTCCAACCGGTTTACCTACCATGACATCGCCTCGGCCGAGCGGGCGCAGCGCGGCGACACCATTATTGACTTCGCCACCGGTTCGCCGAACCCGGCGGATATCCCGGACGATCTGCTGCGCAAGGTCAGCATCGAAGCATTCGAATCGCGGGAATTCGACGGCCAACCGGAATCACCTATCGAGGGATTCGAAGAGTTGCGTGCGCTGCTTGCCGAACATATGCGCGCACGAGGCGTACAATGCGGCGTCCGCAACGTGATGGTGCTCTCCGGCTCCGAGCAGGGCATTGACCTCATCGTGCGCGCGTTCATCAACCCCGGCGACTGCGTGCTGGTCGAACAATCCACGTTCTTCCCGGCATTGCAGACCTTCCGTTCGGCGGATGCGCGCATCATCGGCGTTCCAGTGGACGAGCACGGTATGCGTACAGACCTGTTGGACGGCTATTGCGCGCGATTCCGGCCCAAGCTCATTTACACCGTCCCGACGTTCCAAAACCCTACCGGTACCACGCTGTCGCCCGAACGACGCAGCGAACTCATCGACGTGGCGCGGCGCTATCAGTGTCTGATCGTGGAAGACGATGCTTACGGCGATTTGTGGTACGGCGGGGAATCGTCCGACGCACATCGCCCCATACCGCTTAAGGGCATGGAGAATGCGGGATACGTGATGTATTTGTCGACGTTCTCGAAAACCGTCACTTCGGGCCTGCGCACGGGATGGGTTGTGGCCGACCCGCATGTGATTAACCGGCTGGCGGCTCTGCGGCGCATGGTCGACCAGCATACGAGCACGTCATCGCAGCGCATCTGCCTGGAACTGCTTAAAGAAGGCCGCGTCGCCGAACATTTGCGCGGTTTGATTAAGGCTTACCGCATTCGACGAGATGCAGCAATCGCAGCATTGGAGCGGTATGCGCCGGATGAAGTGTATTGGACCGTGCCTGCAGGCGGCTACTATATTTGGGTTTCCTTACCGGACGGCGTGCGCTCTCTGGATGTATTGGAATCCTGCCGTTCCCAAGGCGTCACGTTCATGCCGGGCAGCGTGTTCGACGTTGACGAAATGGATGATTCCCACATCCGTCTCAACTTTGTGCGCCCGGATGCTGCTGACATTGATACCGGCATTCGAATCATTGGCGAGACGATAGCACAGATGTAGCCAAGTGACTGGCTCATTGCGGTTGTCGAGTTTTTTTGATGGCTGCATACCCACATCGATGGGTGCATTCGACGAATGAATAAGCGAGGAAGCCATCATCAGTTCGCTGTGGCATGCGCATAGCGTTGTCGGGCGAACGGGGCAGACCACGTGGTCGTTGCGTGATCTGGTCGATCGAGCCGGCATCGCATTGCCCCTGGCGTAGTGGCGAGGTGGCGCAGTAACGAGTCACGCCATCGCGAGCCGATGATGCGAAATGCGGAACCGGTCGCGGCCATCAACGGCTATCATACATGCGGAAGCAACGATACGTTGGCGTCAGCACATCCATCTGACTCCAGAAAGGGACACGATATGACCACATCCTCCGTTTCGCCGGTGACCACTGAACTGGCGGGCAGCGAAACCGGCATCACGCTTGTCATTCACGCCGGAGCGGGCAGTCGTGGCAAGCACAGCACGCCTGAACGCATCGCCCAGGTCGAACTTGATCTGCAGCGCGCCCTCGATGCCGGATACCAGTTGTTGGAATCCGGAGCACCGGCGCATGAGGCTGTGGTCGCCGCCATCCACGTCATGGAAGACGCTCCCGAATTCAACGCCGGCCGTGGTGCCGCCCTGACCAGCGATGGCATCGCCCAGATGGACGCCTGCCTGATGACCGGCGATGGCGAGGTCGGTGCGGTCACCGGCGTAAGCACCGTGAAGAACCCGATCGATGCGGCGCGTGCCGTCAAAGAGCAGACCAAGCATGTGCTGTTCGCGGACCCGACCGATGCCGAGATCGCCGATTGGGGCGTCGCGACCGAAAGCAACGAGTACTTCATCACCGAACAGCGTCGTCAGTCCTTGGCCGAGGCTCAGTCCGGTGGCGATGAGTGGGAGAAGCATGGCACCATCGGTGCCGTGGCGCGCGATGCCGAGGGCAATATCGCCGCTGGCACGTCCACTGGCGGCATCACCAACCAGATGCACGGTCGTGTGGGTGATTCGCCGCTGCCTGGTTGCGGCACGTTCGCCAACCAGTCCACGGTGGCGGTGTCCTGCACCGGCATCGGCGAGGCGTTCATCAAGGTGGTCGCCGCCCATCAGGTGTCGGATCGTGTGCGTTTCTCCGGCGAGAACGTCGAGGATGCCGCGACGGCCACTTTGGACGAAGTCGCCGCGCATCATGGCGATGGCGGCATGATCGTTCTGCCGGCGGTCGGCCGTGGCGTGGTCGCCTACAACAGCGAGATGATGAACTTCGGATACCGTAGCGCGCAAGGAGGTAAGGTGCAGGGCTGATTGCCCCCTGTATTGCGGCATATATCATAATGGCCGGTGTGCTGCGGATTCTTGGTAAGGAATCCGCAGCACACCGGCCATTCATGTATGCGGCAAGTGCCGCCGATCAGTGCGGCAGTGCGCGCTACTTGGTGATCGTGTTGTACGTGGGCATGTTCGTGTAATCGAACTGCACGTTCTTCACGTTCTGTGCAGACACGGCGGCGAAACGTTTGACCGGGAATACTGGGGTAATACGCAACTTCATCGCTCCTCTTCCTCGAATGAAACTATGTTCCATTGGTATGAGCCAGCCACGTACGGTATTCGTGTCTGGCCTGCCACACAATGATGCAGCCGTATATACGGGCACAGCATTGCGCGGCAGTTCATTGTATGGAAGACATGCAAACTCAATGTTTCCTTGTCCAAATAAAAAAACGAGCGCGGCTGATGTGCGGCACCGGTCCAAAAACTCATGTCCGCCAGCGCAACGCGACTACGTACCTTATGCTGGTCTGCGCGTAAAATAGAATGGTTGCGATATTGGGTTATTCACGGAGGAATGGATGCGACGCTGGCTGATCAATGTAGCCAAAAATGAGACGATTCTCATCGTCGCCGCAATACTCGCCCTGATTTCGTGTTTCATTGTGCCGCCGGACGCCGATTACAAAAGCTACATTCACGCCAGCACCATCAGCCAGCTCATCTGCCTGATGATTGTGGTGTGCGGATTCCAGCGTATCGGCGTGTTCCGCATCATCGGTTCGCGATTGCTGGAGAAGGTCAGCACCATGCGCGGACTGGTCATTACGCTTGTCGCTTTGACGTTCTTTTCCGCGATGTTCATCACCAATGACGTTGCGCTGGTCACGTTTGTGCCGTTCGCGGTGGCCGTGCTCATCATGGCTGGGCAAGAGGATAAGACCATCCTCGTGGTCACGCTGATGACCATTGGCGCGAACGTGGGCAGTATGCTCACCCCGATCGGCAACGCGCACAACCTGTATCTCAAAGCCCTGACCGGCATGCCGACCATGGAATTCCTCGGCATCATGGCACCGTATTCCGGCACGGCGGCCGTGTTGCTGGTCATCGTGATTTCCGTGGTGTTTGGCGGCAAACCGGTCGGCGACCTGGGCGACCTCGAAACCGGCGTGCTGGCTCCCGAGCGCAACAAACACCAGCCCGACGAGATTCGTATCACCGGCTACGGCGCCGGTTATGGCGGCTGGCGCACCATCGTCTACTCGCTGCTGTTCATCGTCTGCCTACTGGCCGTCTCCGACGTGATTCCCCTGTGGGTGATGTGCGTGATCGTGGTCGTCGTGTTCCTGTTCACCGATCGGCGCGTATTCAAATACGTGGATTGGGGACTGCCGCTCACCTTCTGCATGTTCTTCATCTTCATCGGCAACATGAAGCGCGTGCCCGAATTCTACGAACTGGCGCGCTCGCTGGTCGGCGGCCATCCGCTGGAGGTGGCGGTCGGCTCCAGCCAGGTCATCAGCAATGTGCCCACCACGATTCTGCTTTCCGGCTTCTGCGACCAATGGCGCGATCTGATCATTGGCACCAATTTGGGTGGCATGGGTACGCTCATCGCCTCGATGGCCTCGCTTATTTCTTACAAGAACGTCGTGCGCCAATACCCGCACAAGAAAGGCCGGTATCTGGCCGTCTACTCCGCCGTCAACGTTCTGTTTTTGGCCGTATTGCTGACCTTGAGCTGGATCATCGAGCCGAGTCTCTGAGCCGCCGTTGTGGGTTGGGCCGGTCTACCGCGCGTATACGGTGGGGGAGCCGGTCAGTCGGCTCATGGCCGACTGCGGGATGTCGTGGATGCGGCCGATGGTGGCATCCAGCGTGGATACGCCGGATACGCCGTCTGTGTTGGCTGTGTTGGCTGCAGAGGTGATGCTGGATACGCCGACTGCGGACGATGATACGGCCGCAACCATCGGCTGACGATAGGCGTTGGAGTTGCGGGCCAGCCGGGCGAGCGCAGGGCGCTGCCTGCGGAACAGATTGATAAACATACCGCATACTCCTTCATCGTTGGCCGGCGGTCTTCTGGCCGCCGTGGTTTCCATCCTGCCCTCCCGTGCTTGTATTCGCTATGGGGGATAGCCCCTATTATTCCCTGAATCTGCACGATTCCCCCTCATCCTTGAGGGTGATTCTAACGGCAAAGGAATCGGCCTAATGGCCGATGTCGATCAGCGCGAAGCCACCAGCGTGACGCTGTACGGCTTGATCTTCATCGCCAGCAATGAAGACGGCGACGGCAATGTGTAAGCCCGACGTTCCGGCACAATCGCCCCCGAAGCCTCGCCGCGGTATCCGATAGTGGTTTTCGCCGTCGGACTGGCGCTTAACGTCGTCACCTCCAAACGCACCGGTCGCGATGGCGAGGCGCCCAGCCCGGCCAGTCCGCGCGCGATTTCCAACGTCACATCCACCGGGGAATCGGAGGTATTGACGATTTTGATGTAACGGCAGGCGTCATCCCCGTCATGCCCGGTGGCACTGACATACAGATGTTTGGCGGGGCGTGACGCGGTCTGCTCGATGGACACGGCATATGTCGTGTCGCCCAGATGCGTGGAAAACAGCCGCTCCACCTCATAATTCACCGTGGGGTTCACATGCGCCGGATTGAGTTCGATAAGATTCTGCGCCCACCCCTTAGCCGGGATATGCGCGAGCAGCGGTGCATAGGAGGTCATGCGCACCACGTCGGAATTGCGCTCGCAACCGGTCAGGAACGCGGCCTCGCCGAGTGCCGACTTCCACGTGTTCGCGCCCTGTTCGGTCTGCGGTTGGCCGGCAAAATAGCCGTTGGCTGAATATTCGCCGAAATAGACGCCGGCGCCGCAACGCGGGTAAGCGTCGAATCGTGACGCCTGGGATGCAAACCATTCGGGGGAGTGGTAGGAATGTTCGTCGACGATAATCGCGTCACCGGTGGCGGAATCATGTGCCCCGGAATCGGTTGCGGCCAACGCTCGCGCATGGTCCCAGCTGCGTTTCATCGTCGGCTGGAAGGGGAACAGTCCGGCGCTCATCACACACAGCATATCCGGGTATCGTTCGTGAATGGCCTCGCTGATCATGTCAAACTTGGCCACGTAGTCAGCCCCGAAGTTTTCGTTGCCCACGCCGATCATGTCCAGGCCGAACGGTTCTGGATGGCCCATATCACGCCGGACCGCGGCCCACGAGCTGGACTCCGGATCGCCATTCGCGAATTCGATGAGGTCCAGGTAGTCCTGAATCACATTGTTGCGGAAAGTGGCCGAATTGATATCCATGTGGTGCGGATCGCGGCCGGGCGACTGGCATGCGATGCCGGCGAACAGAGTGGGCAGCGGCTTGGCCTTGAGGTCCTCGCACAGGCAGAAATACTCGTAGAAGCCGATCTGATAGCTCTGCGAATAGCTGGAACCATCCGGCATCTTGAACGACCACATCGAATACTGTTGGCGTCGCGCGGCCAGGGAGCCGACGGTATCCTTCCAGCGATATTCATTGCCGGGCGTCACACCTTCGACGATGCAGCCGCCGGGGAATCGCAGAAACGCTGGATGCAACGCCTGAATGGTTTCCACCAGATCGCGGCGCAGCTTGCCGTAACGCCATTTCGGGTCGCCCGCGCCCCAATAGTCCGCATCCATGAACTGCACCAGATCCAGATCGAACGTGGTGCGTTCGCCGGCGTCAATGGTGATACGCAGCTTGCCGTAATCGGTGTTCAGGCCGGTTACGTCGGCGTTGAACCGGTACCAGCCGTCACGGCCGATGGCGATGGCACCATCCGACGAATCCGGACTGATCGAAACGCCGGAATCCTGCGCATTGGCACCATCGTCCTGCCTCAGACCGGTCTCTTCCGTATCGTCAAGCGGATCTGCGTCCACGATATACGACAATCGAGTGGTGCTGGTGAGCGGCAGACCGTACCTATCGACCACGCCGACGGACAGCTTGGCCCGCCCATGAACCGGACGTACCGCGAGACTGACGGAATAGGTGTGGTCGGCGACGATGGAGAACGCGGGCTCGCCCCCGTTGTCGCCGCCTCCGTTATAGCCGAGGTTTTCCAGATATGCAGGGCCGGTTTCGGAAGGAACATCGGACGTGATGCGAGCGTATCGGCTATGTGCGTGAATTGGCGGGGCGGGGCAGTCGGTGGTCACCCGCTGACCGTGAATCCCGCGTATCTCACTGCCGAGGCTGGCGGCGGAACAGTTGATGAAATCCCAGAAACGCAGGGAATCGGCCTGTGTACGCCATCGTTCGGTGCCGGCCATACGCCACGTGTGATGGTCGAGATAGACGCCGTCAAAACTGTAGTTGTTCACCATGTTGGCGTTCAGCCCGCCATCCGCACCATGGTTGATGTCCTCGAAGAACACGCCGTACAGCCGCCCGCTTGTGTGATGGGTGGGGCTTCCCACGCTAATCCGCACCATGGTTTTGATTGTAGAGGGAATGGAGCGGAAAGGTAAACGGAAGAGTTCGCTCACCGTTCATGTTGCGGTCAATCCAAGTCGACTGTTCGCCGGTATACAGCCGGTACCCTCGAAACAGGAATGGAAAATACGGACGACTAGGAGCGCGGCTGTGCAATCCTCGGTGGGAATACGTGAGCGCATCGACCACGTGTATCCGTCGCTGCGTCCGGCGGAGCGCGCCGTGGCCCAGTATATTCGGGATCATATCGAGGAGGCGGCCGACCTGACCGTCGGCCAGATGGCCGACATCGCCCACGTCAGCCAGCCGACGGTGATTCGTTTCGCCCGCAAGCTCGGTTTCGGCGGTTACCGTGAACTGCGGTACGTGTTGCGCCATCCGGCCGCCGAGCACAAAGTGACCTTCAATCCGTTGGCTGGATTCGATCTGAATCCGTGGGATGGCGAAGATGAGATTCCCGGCAAAGCGGCCTATGGCGCGAAGGCGCTGATCGATGAGCTGCACAGTGCGTTGGACCCCAAGGCCTATCGCAAGGCGGTCGCCCTACTCGCCGAATCGGAGTTCATCGATATTTTCGGCGTGGAGAACTCGTTGACACCGGCGATGGATCTGTTCACCAAGCTCGGCTACCTGGGACTGACATGCCGTCTCAATACCGACGCTTACCTGCAGCAGATCGGTGCCGGGCACCTGCCCCACGGCGCTGTGGCCGTCGCCTTCTCCCATTCGGGTAGTTCGGCGGATACGGTCAAAGCGTTGCGATTGGCGAAATCGCATGGCGCGAAAACCATCGCCATAACCAATGCCATCGGCGCGCCGCTGGCCAGCTGGGCCGACGTGACGTTGCTGACGGGTCGTGACTCGCACACGATCTATGGCAATGCGATTTTCTCGCGCGTGGCCGATACCGCGCTCGTGGACATGCTGTACATGGGCGTGATTCTGTCCGACTACGGCCGTTTCTCCACCGCGCTCGACGAATCCGGTCGCATGATTCGCGATCGCGTATTCGAGAACTGAGCTGCTGCTTTATCGTGCCTTGGGCCGTATTGCTCTGGTCGTTGCTGCTTGGGTTGTTGACGATTTGGTCGTTGTCGCCCTGGTCGCTACCGTCCTGAGGCATGTGCCAGCGAATACGTAGTGGACTTGGCGTGCGTATGACGTTCGATCTTGCCGCTCAACTCCAGCTGGTCCAAGAGCTGCGTCATCTGATCCTTGTTCAGGCCAAGCGCTTTCTGCATGGTTTTACGGCTGAGCTTCACACCGCGGAACGCGAGGAAATTGAGCGTGAACTGTTCCAACGTTTGAGGCGACGGTTCCAGCGTCGCTGTATCGAGCGGGCGGGTACTGGCCTGATCGTCACCGTCCGGGCGTTCGCCGAATCCACTGCCGAGAATCAGCGTCTGCAGTGGCGCGCAGCCGATGATGCGTGCGCCGGCCAAAGCATCTGCGGCGTTATCCGTCATGCGCTGAATCGTGGGGAATGAGTACATTTTGGCATGCTGTGCTTCGTCAGTGGTGCTGGGCGCGGCGGAAGCATCGGCATCGGTCCGATGCGAGGACGCGGCCTCGGCCGATACAGGGATAGGCAGTACCATTGCCACCGAAGTGGGGCCCACGCGCAGTTGCGGACTGACCGCGCTCTGCGCGTAGGCGTCCATAATGCGTTGAATGCCGGTACCGCAGTTCTCGCAGAGGCCCAAATCGGCGAACAATTCAGCCAAACGCGGGGTGCGTGGCTGGCATACGCCGTTGAGTAGATCGTTGATTTCCAAACCATCGGTCAGGCCGCCGAGCGACACGATTTCCAAGCGGGAATCGAAGATATTGATCAGTGTGGGGCCGGAGTACGTGTAATCGCGATGTTCCAGTGCGTTGACCAATGCTTCGCGCAGGGCTATGGCCGGGTATTGGCCGGATTCGTTGATGCCGTTCAGCAGGGCGCTGGCTTGGTCGAGCTGGCGCAGCACCGAGCCGGTGAATGTGTGACGTTCGCGAATGGCGTTTTTGCCATTGCCCTCGAAAATGGTGGCCTTGATAACGAACGGGCATTGGTTGGACAGCAGGGTGGCAAGCGACGATTCGGTGGTGCTGGTGAAGGTGTTGTTGGTGCCGGTGTTGGTGATGCTGCCGGCGGGGACATTACCGGCATCGGCAGAGACGGATGCAGCCATGTTGGTCACAACCGGGCTTTCCCAATCCTTGCCTTCACTGGCAAAACGACCCTGTGCGTATGTGAAAGTGAGCTCACCGCTATCGCCTGCGACGGTCTGGCCCGATGCGGCGTGATCTACGTTGCTCTCCGTTGTCCCCATATCGCCGATGGTACCGGTGCAAGCCGACGTTACGCCGAGGTGTTTTACACCCCTACGGCTAGACTTACACGAGTTTGGCCCCGTAGCTCAGCTGGATAGAGCATGTGACTTCTAATCTCAAGGTCGACGGTTCGAGCCCGTCCGGGGTCACGATGTAATAAGCCCTTGGTCCCTCATCGTTTGTGAGGGGCAGGGGCTTTTGAATATTATGCCGGTCTGGGTCCGTCTGGAGCCTGAACTGTCGACCTTGAGATTAGAAGTCACATGCTCATCACCACCATCCGGGAACACCCTTAAGGGGTGCGTCTCCTGCATAACGGCTATACTCTGACTTGAGATGTGCTGGATAATAACCAGCTATCGCGCGTCCGCCAATGGCGACGAACGAGGGAAGAAGGCCCGTGCCACGAGCAATCATCGAGGTAAGAAACCTACGCAAGGAATACCCCGTCGAGGATGAGACGGTGGTGGCGCTTGACCGTGTCAATCTCAGTATCCCGCAAGGCCAGATCTGCTGCATTTTCGGCGAATCCGGCTCCGGCAAATCCACGCTGCTCAACCAGTTGGCCGGCATGGAAAAACCGACGCGCGGCGGCGTGAGAATCGGCGGCGTACCCGTCAGCAAACTCGACGAGCGTGAGCTGGCGGCCTTCCGCCAGAAGCATCTTGGCTTCGTATTCCAGTCGTACAACCTGCTGCCCAATCTGACCGCGCTCGAAAACGTGGCAATGCCGCTGATGTTCCGCGGCGTGCCCAAGGAACAGCGCGAACGTGCGGCGCGTGGCGTACTCAAACGAGTCGGGCTCGGCCATCGTCTCAGCCATTACCCGCGCCAGATGTCGGGCGGCCAACAGCAGCGCGTCGGCATCGCCCGGGCGTTTGTGACCAAGCCCGAGGTGGTGTTCGCCGATGAGCCGACCGGCAACCTTGACTCTAAAACCAAAACCGAGGTCATGACGATGATCTGTGCATTCGCCCATGACTTCAACCAGACCATCGTGCTGGTCACACACGATCCGCAGATGGCTTCATACGCCGACCGCATCGTCACCTTGCTCGATGGCCGCATCACCAGCGATCGGCTCAACACCGACCTTTCCCGCCCAACTGTTCCGTCCACGCCGTCCGCCCAAAGAACCCAAGGAGTTGACCGATGAAGCACCTCTCCCACCGCACCATCGCCATCATCGTCGCGTTGCTCTCCACGCTGTCACTGGCACTTGCCGTCATCTCCCTTCCGCACCAGGCGTACGCAGTCGACGGCACAGACGGCACAAGCGGCACGAACAGTACGTCTCAGGGAAGCGACGGCGATTCCGCGCCGATCGCCGGCCCGGTGCCGAACATCATCGTCACCAACTTCACCTATGGCGGCGATTCCGTGGCCGCCGGCGCCGATTTCAACCTCGACTTCACCTTCCAGAACATGGGTCAGGTGGCGGTGACGAACATGGTCATCACCGTGGACGGCGGCGAGAGCTTCGCCATCGCGGGAGGCACGAACACGTTCTACGTCGACGCGCTGTGGGGCGGTTACGCCATGACGCAAAGCGTGCCGATGCAGGCGCTCGCCTCCGCGAAAAGCGGTGCCCAGCCCGTGACCGTGAACTTCCGATACGAGTATGTGGACGCCAGCGCCCGCTCCTCAAGCCAGTCCGATGTCAAGATTTCCGTGCCGATCAGTCAGCCTGACCGGTTCGAAATCAGTGATCCCGTAGTGCCCGACCAGGTGATCGCCGGTCAGGAAAACACGGTCACGATGGAATATGTGAACAAGGGCAAAGGCGATATCGCCAACGTCGAGGCCACGATGGAGGGCGAAGGTTTCGATGCCACGATGAAAACCCAGTACGTGGGCAATGTGGCTTCCGGCGCCACCGGCACGATTGGTTACGTCTTTACGCCGCACGCGTCAGGTGAGCTGAAGACCACGCTCAAAGTCACGTACGAGGATTCCGACGGGCAGACCAAAACCAAGGAATTCCCGCTCGCCATACCCGTAACCGATATGCAGCCGGTGGATGATTCCGACATGGCCGATCCGAACATGGACCAGAGCGCCAATCAGGGATTGCCGGTGCTGGTGTATGTGGTCATCGTCGTGATCGCCGTGGTCATTATCGTGGTGATTGTGCTGCTCGTGCGTCGCCGGCGCAAGCAGAAGGCCAAGAAGAACGATATTGATGAGGACTGGGATGATTGGTCCGAAGGCAAGGATGATAAGACCGATACCGACGTGACGGATGGTGCTGCGGCAGACACCGCTCCTATTGCACCAGCCTCACCAGCCTCACCGGCCGGCCCGTCCCACAAGGCCTGAAAGGCCCGACCATGCGATTCGGCGACATACTGCGGCTTTGCAGACAAAACCTATGGCGGCGTAAATCCCGTACGATTCTGACCGTGCTGGGCGTTATCGTCGGCTGCTGCTCGATTGTGCTCATGGTCTCTTTGGGCCAGGGCATTAACGAGCAGAACGAGAAGATGCTTAAATCGATGGGCGATCTGTCCATCGTCACCGTGTACACCAACGGTTATGCCGGTCCGATGGGCGGTGGCGGTTCGTCCGAGATGGGCGATACCAAGCTCGACGACAAGGCCGTGGAATCCTTCCGCGCGATGAGCGGCGTATCCGGCGTGACGCCGATGATGAACTTCCCTTATAACGTGACGGCCAGAGCCGGCGCGGGCGGCCGTTACATCTATGATTACGTGCAGATCATGGGCATCGACATGACCCAGTTCGACCAGATGGGCTACAAGCTCGTCGGTGGCGAGAAGCCGGTCAAAAAGGATCAGGTGCTTGCCGGCGAATGGTTCGCCTATGGTTTCATGGACACCCTGAAGAACGGCGAACAGCGCACCAGCACACGCGGCGGTCAGTATTCCTCATGCACGTTTGACCAGACCACCGGCCAGTGCGAGGAAGACCAGGACGAGGATCCGTTCTTCGATCCGCTCGCCACGCAAATCAGTCTGACCACCGGCACCAATTATCAGGGCGACCAGTACACCATGAACATGTACGGCGGCGGTGGCGGCACAGGCGGTGCGGGTGGCGGTGGCGGCGCGGGCGGCGCAAGCGGCAGCGCCGCGGGTCAGTCGGAAAACGTCACCCTCGATGTGCTGGCTTCCGGCATTGTGGCGGGCGACTACAACAAGGGCTATGCCACCTCCGACGGTCTGGTCATGGATTTGCAGGCGTTGAAGGAACTGGCCGCCAAAGTCGATCCAGCCGCCGCCAAAAAAGCCACCGCCTATAATCAGGTGCTGGTCAAGGCCGCCGACCTCAAGTCCGTGCCCGAAGTCGAATCACAGATCAAAGCGTTGGGCTACGAGACCTCCTCCTATGAAGACATGCGTAAGTCGTTGGAAGAACAGTCGCGCGCGATTCAGCTGATTCTGGGCGGTATCGGTGCGGTTTCGCTGTTGGTTGCGGCCATCGGCATCGCCAACACAATGGTTATGTCCGTAACCGAGCGCACGCGCGAGATCGGCATTATGAAGGCGCTTGGCTGCTACGTTCGTGACATTCGCGTCATGTTTCTTGCGGAGGCCGGCGCGATCGGATTCTTCGGCGGATTGGTCGGCTGCGTGCTGAGCGGACTGATATCGCTGGGCATCAACGTTGTCGGCGCGTTGTATGCGGGCGGCATGAGCGGCGGCATGTCTGGCGGTATGGTCAGCGGTGCAGGCGGGGGCTCCGGCGACCATACCGGTGGCGGAACATCTATCTGGACCATACTCTGGCAGGCGATAGTTGGTGGCGAGAATGTGACCCGTTATTCGGTGATTCCGTGGTGGCTGTTCCTGTTCGTCGTACTGTTTTCCACGCTGATCGGCTTGCTGTTCGGCTTCGGCCCGGCCAATAAAGCCGTTAAAATCCCGGCCCTAGACGCCATCAAAAACAACGAGTGATCGCCTCTGTCACCTGCTCCACCGTTAGTCCATAACGTTCGTTCAGTTCGCCCAGCGGCACGCGGTCGGTAAATTCCTTGGCTGCGCCGAAGTTCAGCACATGAGGATTACGGCTGCCGTCCGAGACATGATGATTCGCATAATATGCGGTCACTTTCTCGCCCCAGCCGCCTTCAAGCTGCCCGTCTTCAAGGGTGATGACCTGCTGGTGGCCATCACGCAACGACTCCAGTACGTCTGAATCCAGCGACGTGCACTGGCGCGGGTCGATAACCGTTGCCGTGATGCCATAATCGGCAGACAATGCGGCGGCCGTCTGCTCCGCCAACGGATACGCATTGCCCAGTCCGATAATCGCGACGTGCGAGCCCGTCTGATTGACCCGCCAATCCAGCATGTGACGCACACCGGCACGCTGAGCCGTTACGCTAACGGTCCCGCGGACTGTTGCGGCAGATATGCCCCCGCTGGCGGAGCTGACGGAGACTGGCAGCGAAGTTGACTGGGGGCGGTCAGCGATCTGCCCACCCGTCACCGGCAGCAGCGTCGCATCCCGTTCCGCCGTCAGAATCGCCTCGCCCGGCACTCGAATCACCACCGGACCAGCAGGGGCGTCCGCCGAACCGGCCGGCGCGGTAGCCCATGCCAGATCAGCTAGATAGTCGCGAGCCGAAGTCGGCACCAGCATCGTAGCCCCTGGAATATTGGAGAACATCGTCACGTCATACGCGCCGGAATGCGTATTGTCCGAACCGGACAGGCCGCCCAGAAAATCAAGTACCGTGACTCGCGAACGGTTCAGGCTCATCTCCTGGAAGAACTGGTCGTACGCGCGCTGGAAGAAGGACGCCGTGGTGGCCACCACCGGCGTGCCACCCGCCCGTGCGATGCCGGCAGCGTACGCCACGGCATGCGATTCGGTGATGCCCGTGTCTACATAATGTGCGCCCGCGCGCTCTCGGAACTCATGGGTGATGCCGTTCGAGCCCGGCGTGGCGGGGGAGATGACCACGAGTCCCGGCTCGGCGGCGAAACGCGGTTCGAGTGCGGCCATCGCCATTTTGCCGTAATGCTTGCGCGGATCGTCCGGCTTGCCGATTGCGGCATCCGGATTCTGCCAATGCGAGGCCTCGCACTGGCCCTCATGCGGTTCATGATCGGACAGGTTGCAGTGATCCGAATGCCACGGCTCGCTGTGGTTCACGTTATCGGTGGGATGCACGCCGGTGGGGGAGTCGAACGAAACCGGTGAGGCCGAGGCGGTTTGCCGATCTGCGTGAGTCTCCTCACCGTCATATCCTGCGCCCTTCAGCGTATGAATATGGACCACCACCGGATGATCGATATCGCGCACTTCCTCGAAAGCTGCGACCAGCGCGGAAACATCGTTGCCGGCCTCCACATACCGATAATCCAAGCCAAACGCGTTGAACAGATTCGGCTGGGCGGTGCCACCGGACGCGCGCAGGCGGGCGAGCGGACCGTACATGCCACCGAAATCGCCGGCAATCGACATCTCATTGTCGTTGAACACAATGATGAGATTGCCGCCCTGCTCAGCCGCGTTGTTCAGTCCTTCAAACGCCACGCCCGAACTCAGCGAACCATCGCCGATCACGGCGATCACATTGCCGATGCCGCTGTTCGGGCCTTCCATATCGCGGGTTTTCGCCAAACCGCAAGCCAATGAAATCGAGGTACCGGTGTGACCGAGCACGAACTGGTCGTGTTTGCTTTCGTCCGGATTGGTGAAGCCGGTCACCTCGCTGAAACGGTCCGGGTCCAGATAGGCGGCGGCGCGGCCCGTGAGCATTTTATGCACGTAGCTTTGGTGGGATACATCGAACACGATGCGGTCACGCGGCGAATCGAATACGCGGTGCAGGGCCACCGTGGCCTCCACCATGCCCAGATTGGAGCCGATATGACCGCCGTGTTGGTGGCCATATGCCAGCAGCGTGGTGCGAATCTCACGGCAGAGTTCGGCGAGCTCGTTGGGGGCAAGGGCCTTGACATCGGCCGGGCTGGCAATGCGGCTCAGCAGATGGGAGTCGTCGCCATGGGAAGGGGTAATGCTCGGGGGTATGTCGTGAAGGCGTGCGGTCCTCTCGGCAGCGCCGGAGACGGCGAAGGAATCGCTTGAATCAAATCCGTTTCCTGACGCGCTGCGCATACCCTCGAATCTCCCTTCGCTAGTCTTTCCGAAGTTGAATGCTAACGCCCGGCATTGTCCGAGGTCCACATGACGAAGCAATGCCCCCAACATCTCCGTAAATGGGTGATTCGTTCGCTGCGCGATGTGGGACAATGAATGCGGTAATTCCTTTTGATACCAAGGAGCGCGCAATGAAGGCCGTATACGCATCCACCGTCAACCATGCCGATCCGCTTGCCGCGTTGGCAGTGGGCGAGCAGCCCGAACCCCAGGCCCGCCCGTTCTGGTCGACCGTTTCGGTGCGCGCGGTGACCGTAAACCATCACGACGTCTGGTCGCTACAGGGTGTGGGTCTCGCCGCCGAACAGACGCCGATGATCCTGGGCACCGATGCCGTGGGCATTCTGGACGAGGACATCCCCGGCAAGCATGGGCTCAAGGCCGGCAGCGAAGTGGTGCTGTACACGTTCGTCGGCACCGATGGCGCGGGCGTGGCCCCGGGCGAGCGCCGCACGATCCTCTCCGAGAAATACCCCGGCACGATGGCCGAGAAGACTTCCGTGCCGTCCGCCAACGTGTTCGCCAAGCCCGCAAGCCTCACCACGGCTGAGGCGGCCGCACTCGGCACCAGCTGGCTGACCGCCTACTCGCTGTTGTTCGATGCCGCCGGCATCAAGCCGGGCGACTCCGTGCTCATTCAGGGCGCGGGCGGCGGCGTGTCCACTGCGGCCATCCAGCTCGCCCATGCCGCCGGTCTGGAGGTGTTCGTCACCTCGCGCGACGCGGACAAGCGCGCCAAAGCGCTGAAACTTGGCGCGAACGCCGCGCTGGAGACCGGTGCGCGGTTGCCGCGCAAGGTCGATGCGGTGATCGAGTCCGTGGGGGCGGCCACATGGGGCCATTCGGTGCGGTCGGTGCGTCCCGGCGGCACCATCGCCATCTGCGGCGCCACCACCGGCGACCAGCCCGGTGCGGAGCTCACGCGACTGTTCTTCCAGGACATTCGCGTGCAGGGCTGCACCATGGGTTCGCGCGAGGATTTCGCACGATTGCTGCGCTTCGTGGAGCACGCCGACCTGCATCCGGTGATCGATTCCGTGGTCAGCGGGTTGGACGCCGCCCCCGAGGCGTTCGCCAGAATGATCGCCGGCGACATGTTCGGCAAGATCGTTATTGAGCTGTAAGCCTCACAGAATTATGTATTGAGAACGATTCGCTGCGTGGCTTAACTCCGCTATCAGGAGTACAGTGGGCCTTATTCTCAATAACTAGGGAGTAAATGATAATGGCAAATGAATCCAAGCCCGAAGTCGCAGTGGTCATGGGATCGGCCAGCGACTGGGAAACCATGAAGCGCGCCTGCGATATTCTCGACCAGTTCGGCGTCGCCTACCACAAGCAGGTCATCTCCGCGCACCGCACGCCCGAGCTCATGGCCGAGTTCGCGCACAACGCCCGCGCCAATGGCCTGAAGGTCATTATCGCCGGTGCCGGCGGTGCCGCCCACCTGCCGGGCATGATCGCCGCGCAGACCACACTGCCCGTGATCGGCGTGCCCGTGCGCTCCCACGCCCTGTCCGGCTGGGATTCGCTGCTGTCCATCGTGCAGATGCCCGGCGGCATTCCGGTGGCCACCACCGCCGTCGGCAACTCCGGTGCCACCAACGCCGGCCTGCTCGCCGTGCAGATGCTCTCCGCCTTCGAGCCCGAACTGGCCGACAAGCTTGAGGATTACCGTAACGAACTGAAGGAAAAGGTGGCCGAATCCAATGCCCAGCTTGTCTGAAGAAACGGGCGGCCGCGTCTCCATGCTGATGCCGGGCTCGACCATCGGCATCATCGGCGGCGGCCAGCTCGGCCGCATGATGGCTCTGTCCGCCCGCTACATGGGCTTCCGCGTCGGCGTGCTTGACCCAACGCCGAACTGCCCGACCGGTCAGGTGGCCGACTTCCAGATCACCGCCGAGTACGATGACAAAACCGCCATCCATGATCTGGCCGTGCAGTCCGACGTGCTCACCTACGAGTTCGAGAACGTGGACGCCGGCGCCATCGACGAGGTGCGCGGCATCACCGCCACCCCGCAGGGCACCGACTTGCTGAGCGTGACCCAGCACCGCGTGCGCGAGAAGCAGTTCATCAACGACCACGGCACCGCCACCGCACCGTGGCGCGCTGTCAACAACTTCGATGAGCTTGACGCCGCATTGGGTGATATTCATTATCCGGCCGTGCTGAAGACCGTGTCCGGCGGCTACGACGGCCACGGTCAGCTCGTGCTGCGTTCCGACGCCGACTTGGAGAAGATCCGCTCCCGCTCCGACCGTGGTGGTGGCTTCCCGCCGAGCATCCTGGAAGGCTTCGTCGACTTCGCATTCGAGGCTTCGATTCTGGTCTCCGGCAACGGCAAGGACTTCGTCACCTTCCCGATTGTGCGTAACGAGCACCGCAACAACATCCTGCATATGACCATCGCCCCCGCCGAGGTGTCCGAACATGTGGCTCGCGAAGCGCATGAACTGGCGATTCGCCTGGCCAAGGGCTTCGAACTGGCTGGCACGCTGGCCATCGAACTGTTCATCACCAAGGACGATCAGGTCATCGTCAACGAGCTCGCCCCGCGCCCGCACAACTCCGGCCACTACACCATCGAGGCCTGCTCGATGGACCAGTTCGACGCCCACATCCGCGGCATCGCCGGCTGGCCTCTGCCCAAGCCCAAGCTGCTCTCGCCGGCCGTGATGGTCAACGTACTTGGCCAGCATGTGGAACCGACGCGCGCGCTGATCGCCACCCACCCGGAGTGGAATGTGCACGACTACGGCAAGGCCGAAGTGCGCCACGACCGCAAGATGGGCCACATCACCGTGCTCACCGACGACCCGGCCAAGACGGTCGCTGACCTTGAGGCCACCGGCTGCTGGGACGACCTGAAAAAGAAGGCGTGACCTTACCGATGGTTGAACATATCGAACGCCAGACCAAGCAGAAGGACGCGATTCGCGCCGCCTTGGCCGACTGCGAGGAGTTCATCTCCGCTCAGGACCTGCACCGCAGGCTGGAGGACGAAGGCTCGAAAATCGGCTTGGCCACCGTATACCGCCAGCTCAACGCCTTGGCCGATGCCGGTGCCGCCGACACGATCCGCCTGGACGGCCAGCAGCTGTTCCGCCTATGCGGCGACGACGGACATCACCACCACTTGGTGTGCAGGCGGTGCGGCAAAACCGTGGAAATCGACCCGCCCAGCGAGGCTTGGCTGCGCAAAGTGGCCGACGGCCACGGCTTCACCGTTGAATCCCACACCTTGGAGGTCTTCGGACTGTGCTCTGATTGCCAAAAGGAGCAGAAAGCGCAGAAGGCTCAGAAAGCAGTGAGCGAATAACAAATGGGATCGGCTTCAAAGCCGATCCCATTTGTTATTCCGCTGCTATTCCACTGACTTCAGCGCGCCGAGCATGCTGTTTCTTTGAGGTCGTGTTCTGCACGATGCCTTTCACGCCGTCCAGCTTCATGAGCTTGGTGCTGCGCGACTCCACATTGGAGGTCTCGTGGTTCTTGAGCCGCACCATATAGGCGTTCGACTGGTGCTGCTCGCCGAACACGTGCTTATAGCCACCCGAAGTCATGAACATGAAATGCCCGAAGTAGGGAAGCCGGCTTGTCACGCAGCTTGCGTTTGGCCGCTACCCAGGCCGGTACCACGGTGCTCGCCCAGGCCAGCAGGAACGCCGCCAGGGTGATGGCAGGGTGGAACGCCAGCATGACACGCCGATGTAAATGCAAATGATAATAATTCTCAATATATGTTATTCTGTCGTGTTGGTGGCTGGGCGATGATGCAGCAACAGCAGCATCGCCCAGCCGTTCGGCTAATTAGAGAGGAAAACCCAATCATGTCCATCATGTCCAACGCCAAGCGCGCGCTCGCCATCGCGGCCGCCGCGGCGACCCTGCTCTCGATGGCCGCCTGCGGTTCCAGCAACGCCGCCAGCGGCAAGTCCGATTCCAGCGGCGCCGCGTCTTCCGGCAAGATCGAGGTCGTCGCCTCCATCAACCAGTGGGGTTCCGTGGCCGAAGACCTCGGCGGCAGCAACGTCGAAGTCACCAACATCATGACCAAGACCAACGTCGAGGCGCACGATTACGAGCCCACCAGCCAGGATGTCGCCAAGTTCGGCACCGCCAAGGTAGCCGTAGCCAACGGCGCCGATTACGACCCGGCCACCAAGGCCGCCCAGCCGACCAAGGCCACGCTGGTCACCGCCGCCGAAACCGCCGGCATCAAGGAAGGCGACAACCCGCACGTCTGGTTCTCCGCCAAGGTGCGTTCCAACACCGCCGACGCCATCACCGCCGCCTACCAGAAGGCCGACCCGAGCCACAAGGACGACTACGCCAAGCTCAACAAAGAATGGCACGCCAAGGAAGACCAGCTTGAGTCCAAGATCAAGGAGACTTCCGCCAAGACCGAGGGCCTGCCGTACGCCGCCACCGAATCCGTGGCCTGGTACCTGGCCGACGACCTCAAGATGACCGACGCCACTCCGAAGGGCTACGCCCAGGCCTCCGCCAACGAGAGCGAGCCGACCCCGGCCGACATCAAGGACTTCCAGGACACCCTGAAGGCCGGCTTCATCAAGATGTTCGTCTTCAACAGCCAGGAAGCAAACTCCACTATTGACCAGATCACCGGTGCCGCCAAGGACGCCAACGTGCCGATCGTGGAGCTCGCCGAGCAGATGCCGAAGCAGTACACCAACCTGCTCGACTGGATGAGCGCACTGGTCGACCAGTTCGCCGCCGCCGTGAAGTAATGCGGCAGTAGCCGTCAATCCGCAACAGCGATAAGGGGAATAATCAAGTCAGATAGCGAGGCGTTGTCTAGGGGAGAACAGAACACTTCGCTATCAGGGATAGGCTCCTTATATATCAGGGTGCTTCGGGGATGTCCCGAGGCACCCTTTGCGTTAGGGTGAATAGTTAGGAAACGGTAAGAAAAATAGTGGAACTATGGATTTTCCAAGGTTCAGCGGCAACAATATGCCCTTGAAAAGTCACATACGGAAACAGGCGAATGAGCGAGAACACTAGTAATACCACCACAGTGAAACCCCATTTCAAGCTTTGGGCCAAAAAGGTCGAAGCCAATGAAGTCACGCCCCAACACCCCCACAAGCCCTTCCCCGGCTGGGTGTACGGCGTGCTCTTCGTTATCTTCGACATCATTGTCGTGACGGCGCTCGAAGTGGGCGTTTCGTCCAGCTCCACCCGTGTGCAGCTGTCCAGTCCGACCGTCGGATTCGGCTTCGTGAGCAAGATGTGGACCGACGGCAATTTCGTATTCGTGCTCAACGTGATACTTGTCGCGTTGCTGTACCTCATGTTGCTGATGCTGTTCAACCGGTTCTGGACGGCAAGCATCGTGATTCTCGCGGTCGGAATCATCGTGGCCGCCATCGAACATTTCAAGGTCGAGATCCGTTACGAGGCCATTCTGCCCGCCGATCTAGGCTTCCTTGGCTCGAACACCGGCAACATGCTCACCTTCATTCCGGCCGGTGCGCATGTGACCATCCTCGTGGCACTCGGCGCGTTCGCCGTACTGCTCGCGCTGATTCTGGTGCTGCGTCATTTCGATGGGCGCAAAGGTCGCATGATTCGTACGGATAACCTGAGCCTGAACCTCACCTCCCGTCTGATTCTTCTGCTGCTGCCGATTCTGGTGTTCGCGTTGTACTGCATTCATGTGAGCACCACCGATTCGCTGGCCAACAAGTTCTCCCGCGCCTTGGGAGACACGCCATCCATGTGGGATTCCGTGTATGACGCGCAGCGCAATGGTCCGCTCGTGGCCTTCACCCGCCAGCTCAAACCGAAGATCATGGACAAGCCGAGCAACTACTCCGAGGAGACCATGAAGAAGGTCGCCGCTCGCTATCAGAAGGAAGCGGAGACAATCAACGCCTCCCGCACCAACAACCTCACTGATTCGACAGTGGTGTACGTGTTGTCCGAATCCTTCTCTGACCCGAGCCGCGTGCCGGGACTGAAGACCAATAAGGATTCGATGCCCAACATCCGCAAGATCAAGGCGGGCACCACCTCCGGCCTGATGCTCTCCTCCGGCTACGGCGGAGGTACGGCCAATCTCGAATACATGGGACTTTCCGGCCTGAGCATGGCCAATTTCGAGTCCTCCCTGTCCAGCCCGTACCAGCAGCTGGTCCCGAGCCAGCATTGGACTCCCACCATCAACCAGCTGTGGGGCGCGCCCGTCAACTCGCTCGGCTACCACCCGTACGAATCCAGCATGTACTCGCGTGCCACGAACTACAAGAAGTTCGGCTTCTCGCACTTCTACACGTTGACCGGTCCGGACGTGATCAAGTATCAGGACAAGATCGACGAGTCGCCGTACGTCTCTGATAAGTCTTCCTATGATTCTGCGTTGGAAGGCATCAAGTCCGGCAAGACGAACAAGTTCATTCAGATCATTACCATGCAGAATCACATGCCCTACCACGAGTGGTATGAGAATAACGACTACACCGCCGAATCCACCACGGGTACGCCGCTGGGTGATGATGAACAGCAGTCGATTGAGACCTATCAAAAGGGTGTGGAGATTACCGATCAGGCCACTCAGGAGTTCCTGAATGAACTGGATGCGCTGGATAAGCCCGTCACCGTGGTGTTCTATGGCGACCACTTGCCGGGCATCTACTCGTCCGCCAGCGAGGATGACAACAACTCCTTGGCCCTGCACCTGACCGATTACTTCATCTGGTCGAATAAGGCTTCCAGCTCCCAAGGCAATAAGGCAAGCGATGCAGCCTACTCCTCGCCGAACTTCTTCGTGGCGCAGGCCGCCGATCACATGAACGCCAAGGTCAGCCCGTATCTGGCGTTCCTGACCGAAATGCATTCCAAGATCGCCGCCATGGAACCGCCTGTGGTCAACAAGATCCAAGGCTGGGATCGTATCCCCGAAGGCCAGAACATCTATCTTGATCAGAACGGCAACCCGATGTCCACCGATGACTTCGACAAGGAAACCAAGCAGTTGCTTGCCGACTACAAGCTCATCCAATACGACATCACCGCCGGCAAAAACTACCTCAAAGACACGGACTTTATGACGCTGCCGTAAAGCAGACAGCCTAGTAGGCTGTCTGTAGGCAGCGTGCGAGCCGACAGACGAGCCAGCAAGGCGCGGGGCGTAGCCCGTCCAAAATTGCAGTAGCGCTGCCGTAAAGCAGGGGGTGCTTTCATGACGAACCAGACTTTCGAACAACTGAAGAAGACTTACGAATCCGGTCGTACCCGGCCGCTGGCATGGCGCCGCGCGCAGCTGAACGCACTACGCCGTCTGGTTACGGAGAACCGTGATGCCTTTGTCTCCTCGGCTATGGCTGACTTGGGCAAGCCCGCGGCTGAAACCGTGCTCATGGAACTGAACCTGGTGGCTGGTGAAGCACAGTTCGTGCGCAATCGTCTGAGCCTTTGGACCGCCCGGCATCCCAAAGCGATGCATTGGATGTTGCAGCCGGCTGCCGGATGGACGATTGCCGAGCCCAAAGGCGTGGTGCTCATCATTTCACCGTGGAATTATCCGGTGCTGCTGGCCTTGGAACCAATGGCTGATGCGCTCGCTGCCGGTAACGCCGTCTGCTTGAAACCGTCCGAGCTTTCACCGAATACGTCCAAGCTCCTTGCTGAGTTGGTGCCGCAATACCTTGACTCCGAGGCCGTGCGCGTGGTCGAAGGCGGGCCCAAGGAAACCGGCGAACTGCTGAAATGCCCGTTCAACCACATCTTCTATACCGGTGGCGGCCACGTCGGCAAAATCGTCATGCGCGCGGCGGCCGAGCATCTGACGCCGGTCACGCTGGAACTCGGCGGCAAGTCGCCATGCTTTGTGGATCGCACTGCGGACATCAATGTGGCTGCACGCCGCATTGCGTGGGGCAAATTCACCAATGCCGGGCAGACTTGCGTGGCACCCGACTATGTGCTCGCCACGCCGGATGTGGCCGAGGCTCTGGCCGAGCGCATCGCCGTAGCCATCACCGAATTCTATGGCGAAGATCCGAAGGCCTCGCCTGATTTTGGTCGTATTATCAACGATCGTCATTTTGAACGACTGTGCAAGCTATTGCCGGTCGGCACCGTGCCGCCTGAGGAGCCGAGCTCGCCGCTGGTGCAGGTGGCATCGGCGGTAGGCGCGGCCATGGATATGGTTGGGCGGCGCTTCAATGCCGTGACTACTGGGCGCGGTGGCGCGGGGGAGATGGCCGGCAGCGCGAACAATGCGGCGAAGCCGACGGCCGGTTCGAATATGGCAGCCGCTGATGATGGTGCGACTGCCTCGGCCGCTGTTGAGCCGAGCGAGATTCACAAGGTGCCCGGCGTGTTCGACCTGGCCGGTCGAATCGTTTGCGGCGGCAAGGTCGATCGTGCCGCCCGGTATATCGCGCCTACCGTGCTGTACGGTACGTCGCCAGATGCGCCAGTAATGAAGGAGGAGATTTTCGGGCCGATTCTGCCGATTCTGGTGGTCGAGGATGCCGAGTCCGCAATCCGATTCATCAACAAGCGGTCCCGGCCGTTGGCTGCATATGTGTTCTCGCGCGATCACGAGGTTCGGCTGACTTTCGAACGTCAGACCAGCTCCGGAGCCTTGGGATATTCGCTGCCGTTGGGCCATCTGCTGTCCAGCCGGTTGCCGTTCGGTGGCGTGGGCGCGTCCGGCATCGGCACCTACCACGGCAAAGCAGGCTTCCTCACCTTCAGCCACGTCAAAACCGTGGTTACCAAGCCGCAGTTCCCCGACACTCTGCGCCTCGTGTACCCGCCCTTCAATGAAGCCAAGGCCAAACTGTTCGACATCATCGCCAAATTCAGCTAGCGTGATATCGCTCGCTGATATTGGGTGATGGCGTTGTCATAGTGACGTTCGCTGTCCCGGTAATTACGTCAATCGATTGATTCGTGTACCGGGCCAGATTTTTCTGTCCTAGTATTTGATTTCGGGTCATTTTTGCTTACCGGGACAAAACTGACGCCGGAAGTATCGTCCGCGTATTACGAAAATGGCGGAATAGTGCGGTTTCGTATGGAAGGGAATTTCAAATATTCCTATATTCGAGGGGTTCAGCTGTCCTGGTTTGCGAAAAAGAGCCGAAATCGGCTACCGGGACAGAAAAATCTGGCCCGGTAGCCACGTCAATCGATTGACATGTCTGCCAGGCCAAAAATATGCAGCAGATGCGCCGCTTCTGTTACTTCAGGGCTTTGAAGCCGATGTCGTGGCGGTAAAACAGTCCGCGCAGCTCGAGCTTGTCGATGATTGCGTAGACCTTGTCCTGGGCGGACTTGATGTCCGGAGCGGAGGTTTCGACGAGCAGCACGCGGCCAGAGTTGGCCACAAGGTTACCGTGCTCGTCAGAGGCGACGCCGGCGTAGTAGACGTGCGAATCCTCGTCGACTTCGATTTCGGGCACACGGGCACCCTTGATGACGTTCTCCGGGTAGCCGTTGGAGGCGATGACCACGCCGAGGGTGGCGTTGGACTCATCCCAGGTGAATTCGGGGGTTTCGCCGTCGAGAATGGCGGAGATGCCGGCACCGAGGTCGGAGGTGAGCTTCGGGAGCACGACTTCGGTTTCCGGGTCGCCGAAGCGGGCGTTGAATTCGATGACCTTCGGGCCGTCGGCGGTGGCGATCAGACCGGCGTACAGGATACCGGTGAATGGCGTACCTTCCTCGGCCATGCCTTCGACGGTGGGGCGCACGATTTTCTCGATGGCCTCGTCGACCACGGACTGCGGAATCTGCGGCACCGGGCTGTAGGCACCCATGCCACCGGTGTTCGGACCCTCGTCGCCATCGTGGGCGCGCTTGTGATCCTGGGAGATGGGCATCGGCCAGAAATCGGTGCCGTTGACAAAGCTCATCAGGGAGAATTCCTGGCCGTCCAGGAAGTCCTCGATAACGACCTTGGCACCGGCGGAGCCGAAGCGATGGTCGATGAAGATGTCTTCGAGTGCGCGCTGGGCGGTGTGCTCGTCCATGGCCACGGTCACGCCCTTGCCTGCCGCCAGACCGTCGGCCTTGATGACAATCGGGGCACCGTGCTCGTGTACGTAGTCCTGCGCCATCTCGAGATCGCTGAAGGTCTTGTATTGGGCGGTCGGGATGTTGTGTCGGTCCATGAGCTGCTTGGCGAAGTCCTTGGAGCCTTCAATCTGGGCGGCGGCCTTGGACGGGCCGAACGCCTTGATGCCGGCGGCGGCGAAATCGTCCACGATGCCTTCGATCAGCGGGACTTCCGGGCCTACGAACACCCAGTCATAACCATTGTTCTTCACGAATTCGATAAGTGCGGCGTGATTCGACTGGCTCAGCTGCGTGGTGTGGATGCCGTCCTTGAGCATGCCCGGGTTGCCGGGAGCCACGGTGACTTCGTCGATGCTCGGTGCCTTGAGCAGCGTGTAGGCAATGGTGTGCTCGCGCGCGCCGGAGCCGATAACCAATACTTTCTGACCCATGTTGTTCCTTTCCTGCGGAAAGCGAGTTACTTCAGTACGATTTGCGTGCCGGTGGTGTCGGCTGCGATCTGGCCGAGCACGTAGGCGGGCTCGTTGTTGTCGGCGAGCAGCTTCAGCGCCTCGTCCTTGCGAGCGGGGTCGATGGCCAGCACCATGCCGATGCCCATGTTGAAGATGTTGTACATCTCCTTATGATCGATGTTGCCGGCCTTCTCCAGCACGTCGAAGATCGGGAGCACGGGCCAGGTGCCGAGCTCGATTTCGGCGGCCAAGCCGTCCGGAATCATGCGCGGGATGTTCTCGATGAAGCCGCCGCCGGTGATGTGGGCCACGCCCTTGACCACGCCCGCCTTGAACAGGGGAGAGAGGGCCTTGACATAGATCTTGGTGGGGGTGAGCAGCACGTCGCCGAGCTTTTCGCCGCCCAGCTCGTCGAGTTCGGTGTCCACGGTGTAGCCGGCCTGCTCGAACAGGGCCTTGCGCACCAGGGAGAAGCCATTGGAGTGTACGCCGGTGGAGGGCAGGCCGATGAGCACGTCGCCTTCAGCGATGGTGGAACCGTCCACGATGGCGGACTTTTCGGCAACGCCGACCGAGAATCCGGCGAGATCGTATTCGTCTTCGTCGTACATGCCCGGCATTTCGGCGGTTTCGCCGCCGACCAGCGCGGAACCGGCCTGTACACAGCCGTCGGCCACACCGGCCACGACCTGCTCAAGCAGTGCCGGGTCGTTCTTGCCGCAGGCGATGTAGTCAAGGAAGAACAACGGCTCGGCGCCCTGGGCGGCGATGTCGTTGACGCACATGGCCACGCAGTCGATGCCGATGGTGTCGTGCTTGTTGGCCAGCTTGGCGACCATGAGCTTGGTGCCCACGCCGTCGGTGCCGGAGATGAGAACCGGCTCCTTGTAGCCCAAGGAGGCCAGATCGAACAGGCCGCCGAAGCCGCCGATGCCGCCGACCACGCCGGGGCGGTTCGTGCGGGCCACGTGCGACTTGATGCGCTTGACGACTTCGTACCCGGCTTCGACGCTCACGCCGGCGTTCTCATATGCTTTTGGCATTTGGTTGGCCTTTCTACTTATTTTGGCTCCCCTCTGGAGGGGAGCTGTCGGCAAAGCCGACTGAGGGGAGGCAAGCGCCTCTGGTTCAAAGAATTGTTATTGAGCGGATTGGTGGTGAGCTATTCGGCGTCCGGCTGCACGGTGTTGTACTCGTTGCCGATGTACTTGCTCTTGTACAGCGCGAATTCAGGCAGACGCACACGGTCCTCGGGCGTGAGGGACTTCAGGAAGTCGGCCTCGTAGTCGTCGAGCGCAGTGGGGTAGTCGCCGTTGAAGTAGGCGACGCACAGGCCACCGTATGGGGCGTCGGCGTTCAGTCCGATGGATTCGACCAGACCGTCGAGCGAAAGGTAGGCCAAGGAATCCGCGCCGATGTATTCACGGATTTCCTCCACGCTCATCTTGGCTGCGATGAGTTCCTTGGTGGTGGAGATATCGATGCCATAGAAGCAGGGGTACTTCAGCGGCGGGGAGCTGATGCGCATATGCACTTCAGCGGCGCCGGCCTCCTTGAGCAGCTGCACGATGCGCTTGGACGTGGTGCCGCGCACGATGGAATCATCGATAACGATAACGCGCTTGCCTTTAACCACGCTGCGCACAGCAGAGAGCTTCATACGCACACCCTGCTCGCGCAGTTCTTGCGTGGGCTGAATGAAGGTGCGGGCCACATACTGGTTTTTGATTAGACCCATTTCGTTGGGCAGGCCTGCTGCTTCCGCATAGCCGGATGCGGCGGACAATGAGGAGTTCGGCACGCCGATAACCATATCGGCCTCCACCGGGGATTCGGCGGCGAGACGTGCGCCCATGCGCTTGCGGGCGGAGTGCACGTTGATGCCATAGATATCGGAATCCGGGCGGGCGAAGTAGATGTACTCCATCGAGCAGATGGCCAGCTGCGTGTTGTTGGTGTACTGCACGATCTTGTAGCCGTGATCGTTGACCACCACGATTTCACCCGGGCGAATGTTGCGCACCAGCTCGGCGCCGACGACATCCAGTGCGCAGGTTTCGGAGGCGAGCACGTAGGCGCCGTTCTTCATCTTGCCGAGGGAGAGCGGGCGGAAGCCGTTCGGGTCGAGTGCGCCGATCATGGCGTCTTCGGTCATCAGCAGGTAGGCGAAACCGCCATGCACCGTGTTGAGCGCTTCCTTGAGCTTGTCCATAAAGGTGCGCTGCATCGAACGGCGAATCAAGTGCATCAGCACTTCGGTGTCGGAGTTCGAATGGAAGATGGCGCCTTCGTCTTCAAGCTTGCGGCGCAGTGACGGGCAGTTCGTCAGGTTGCCGTTATGGCACAGAGCCACGTCGCCGTCATGGAAGCGGAAGATGAACGGCTGGATGTTGTCTGTGGTGCCCGAGCCGGCCGTTGCGTAACGCACGTGGCCGATGGCGCAATTGCCCTTCAGTCGTTCGATTTCGCGCTCATCGCCGAACACCTGGGTGAGCAGGCCGAGTCCGCGATGACCGATGAGATGACCGTTATCGTTGGAGACGATGCCGGCACCTTCCTGACCGCGATGCTGCAGCGCGTGCAGGCCAAAATAGGTGAGTCGTGAGGCGTCGGGGTGGCCCCATACGCCGAAGATGCCACATTCCTCGTGAATGTCTTCGAGTTCAGCCGACAAGCCAAAGCTCCTTTTTCAAACAGGGGATTAACTATCTATCAACCCTACCAATCGGCGGCTACATCGCGTGTTGTGGGGTGGTGGAACTTGTTGGGGTTTGCGGACGCGGTTTAAGCACCAGATCAGTCAAGTATGAATAGTGGCTTAGGATTTTGGCCTTTCGCTGTTTGTGGTGGGTGGTTGTGGTGTGGGGTGATGCCGACGGGTAGGTTGGAAGCATGGATACCTCTTACCTGTTCACCGCCGCATTACCTGGTGCTCCACTTTGTGCTCAAGCGTGATACCGAATTGTCGGTGTGACGTGATCGGTTGACTTTCGTCAACGCAATTTGAAAGGCTCCGACGGTATTATCCGTCGGAGCCTTTCGTCGTATGAATCCGGTGCTTGTTTTTCGGCTTCGTCTCAGTGCCTGAAATGGCTGAAGAACTCGATGGTCTCGGGATCCTGCGACTCGTCCATCACCTCAGCGGGTGTGCCGTTCTCGGCGATGACGCCGTGACGGAGCAGTACGATGCGGTCGGCCGCTTCGTGGGCGAAGCTCATTTCGTGCGTGGCCATGAGGATTGTGGTGCCTTGGGCCTTTAACTCGGCAACCATGTTGAGCACTTCGCCGACCAGCATCGGATCAAGAGCGGATGTGATCTCGTCAAGCAGCAGCAGTTCCGGGTCGGTCATCAGTGCGCGCGCAATCGCCACGCGCTGCTGCTGGCCGCCAGAGAGCTGATCGGGGTAGGCACTGGCTTTATCGCGCATGCCGATGCGTTCAAGCAGTTCCATAGCGCGGGTTTCGGCGCGATCCTTGCTCCAGTGGTGAACCTTGATTGCGGCAAGGGTCACGTTCCTGAGCACCGACATGTGGGGGAAGAGGTTGAACTGCTGGAACACCACGCCGATACGTGCGCGAATCTTGTCCTGGTCGGCACGCGGGTCGGTGATATCGGTATTGCCCAGCCAAATCTGGCCGTCATCGACCTGTTCAAGCAGGTTGACGCATTTCATCAATGTGGATTTGCCTGAACCGGAAGGCCCCAGCAAAGCCACCACCTCATGTTGGTGAATGTCAAAGGAAATGCCACGCAGCACCTGCGTGTTTCCAAAGGATTTGCGCACGTCATCAAGACGCAGCACCGTCTTGTTGCTCACGGGGGAGTCACTCGCCTCGGTGGTGATATTGGTCATTTCGCTCATACCGTTCCTCCGCTGAGTTCGCGCTTACGCAGACGTTCCGTGTACCAGTCGTTCAGCAGGATGAACGGCACGCTCATCAGGATGAACAGCAGGCTGGCGACCACATACGGCGTGAAGTTGTAGGTGCTGGCCACGTCGATCTGTGCGGCGCGCACGGCATCCACCGCACCCAGCACGGAAATCAGGCCGACGTCCTTTTGCATGGAGATGAAGTCATTCATCAGTGCGGGCGCCACTTTGCGCAATGCCTGAGGAATGACGATCAGTCGGGTCGTCTGGCCGGAGGTCAGGCCCAACGAGCGGGCCGAGGCTCGCTGAGAAGGATGTACGTCGTTAAAACCGGCACGCAGCACCTCGGAGACGTAGGCGCTGTATCCCATTACCACTGCAATGGTGCCGAGTACCGAGGGATCGATACGGCCGAACAAGCCTAGGCCGGGAATGCCGAAACCGATTAGATACAGCACGACGATAATAGGCACGCCGCGCATCACAGTCGTGTAGATCAATGCCAGGATACGCAGCGGGAACAGAATAGGGGAGCGGCTGGTGCGCACCAGCGCGATCAGCGTGCTCAGAATCGCCACGCCGACCACTGCGACGAGCAGAACGCGGATGTTGAGCCATAGGCCGTCAAGCACATGGGGAAACGATTTGACGAAGTATTCGCCGGAGAAGAAGGTCTCCTTGACTCGTGGCCAGCCGGGGGAGAGCTTCAAGCCGATGACGATGACCACCACGAACACAATGGTGCTGATCAGACTGGTAATCGTCGATTGAATTTGCTGATGAACACGATATTGGCGTCGTTCGAGCTCGACCTGACTTACCTCGTGTCCGTCAGGGGCATTGTGCTGCCTGGTTTCGGTTGGTGCTGCGGTCATGTGATGAATGTCGCTCGCTTCCTGAATGCCGGGATGGCCGGGTGCCACAGGAAAATTCCCGCAGCGCCCGGCCAAGGTGTTGTGACCTTATGATGTAAGCCTACTTCACTTACTTCTTCAGTTCGGTCAGGTCGGTGGTGTACTCGGCCAGCCACTTGTCCTGAAGCTTCTTGATGGTGCCGTCGGCGTTCAGGTCATCCACTGCCTTGGTCACGGCTGCAGTCAGCTTGGAATCCTTCGGCAGCACGATGCCCATGCCGCTCTTGTCTTCGGAGTCAGGCAGACGGCCGAGCACCTTGGAGTCCTTGACCTGCTCGGACTGCACCATGTACACGCATTCCACGGTGCTGGTGACCAGTACGTCGATCTGACCGGCGTCAAGTGCCTGAGCCAGTGCGGCATCATCATTGAACGTCTGGATGTCGTCCTTGATGTTCGCCTTGGCGTAGTCGTAGGCAAGGGTGCCGACCATGACGCCCACGGTCGCATCCTTCAGATCGGATACCTTGGTGGCGTTGGCGAACTTGCTGTCTTTCTTGACCACGACGGACTGGCTGTCGTTGTAGTAGCTGGACGAGAAGTCAACGGCCTTCTTGCGCTCGTCGGTGATGCCGAACTGCTGGATGTTGAAATCCCAGTCCTTGGCGCCGGGAGCGATGGCGGTGTCGAATGCGGTGCGGGTCCACACCACGTCGCTCTTCTTGAAACCGAGCTTGTCGGCCACTGCGTAGGCGACGGCCGCCTCGTAGCCCTCACCGCTTTCCGGCTTGTCGTTCATAACCCACGGCTCGTAGGCCGGCTGTCCGGTGGCGATGGTCAGCTTGCCCGGCTTGTACGTCTGCTGGGTGATGTCGTCCGAATCGGTGGAATTGGATGCGGTGGACTGGCCGGAACCGCAGGCTGCGGTGAACGACAGAGCCAGGATGCTGACGGTGGCCGCAATGGTACGGACGATGTGTCGCTTATTGAACATGGGTTTCCTCTCCTCAAGTGTTCGTCATGCACACGGTTCAAACCGTGCTTGATGCATTCGCGCCAATTGTATGGCTATTGGGTTACAAAACATCGATATTTTCGGATGCTGGCTATCGCCATTGCTTATGGCCGACTAGAGCCGCGCAATCTGGCGCGTAAGCGGACGGATATCTCATATTGGCGCAGAGCGAAATGGCGTTCACTGTTCGAGTGTGAAGCCGTCGAATACGAATCCCGGACTGACCACACAGGAGACCAGCGCATCGCCCTGGCCTGGCACTGTGCGCTGCCAGACGCCAGCCGGTACGACCGCATGTCCCGATACGGTTACGTCGGCCTGATCGGTGGTGATGCCGGAACCCAAGGTGATTACGGTTCGCTTGGATTCGTCGGATTCCGGAGTCTCGTCGCTGCCGCCGAGCTCCAGTTTGACCGATGCCGGGCCATGCCACAGCCAGACCTCATCCGCATCGACCTTATGCCAGGCGCTGGCATCTCCCTCGGGCAGCAGGAAGTAAATCAGTGACGATAGCGGTCGGCTTGAGGCCTCATCCGTGTGCGGGGATTGCCAGTCACGCGTGTACCAGCCGCCTTCGGGGTGGGTTTCCAGTCCAAGGCGTTCCACTATGGACCGGGCGTATGGACTCATGTCTTGCAAAGCGACGCTCATAATGAGATCTCCTGTTCTTGGCGGGTTTGCTGGTTTTTGGCTTCTTGATATCAGGTCAGGTCAGCGGTGTCACCAGGCGTTGTTGTAGGCTTCGCGCCCGGATATCACCGTGGCTCGGTTCGTGCCTGCGCCGTGCCTCACCAGTGTTTCCAGCGTTTCTTCGATGCCGGCCGGAGATGATGTGTCGACGGGGATGTCGAAGAACGCGAAATCAGCCAATGCGCCCGCGTTGATTTGTCCAATGCGGTTGCGGCCCACGTGCATGCCCATGGAGGCGGCGCCGCCCAGCGTCATCATACGAATCAGGCGATGTGTCAGATCGTCGCTGGCATAGCCTTGTTCGCGGGCCAGGTCGTAAAGCACCGACACATCATCAAGCAGATCGAGGGTCGGCGTGCTGGAGAGCGAATCGGTGCCCACGCTTACCAGATTGCCTTCCTCGAGGTATTCGCGCACCGGTGCATCTTTGCCGGTGTTGGTAATGCGATTCGATCGGGGGCACAAGGCCACGCCCACGCCGCGCTGACGTAGAATACGCCGATCCTCGCCATTGGCCCACACGCCGTGTGCAATGTGCACATCCGGTCCAAGCGAGCCAAGCTGATCGACGAACTGGATGGCGGAGGCGCCTTTGCCCACTTCCTTGAGCTGCCGGTAGCTTTCCCAATCGTGGTCACTCCAGTCGGCCGCCGAATAAGTGGTGAGCACCGGCGGATAAGTGCCGGCCTCGAGCGGGGTCTCCGCCAGATGGATATGCAGTCGCATGTTCAGCTGACGAGCAATGTCTGGAAGATCAACGAACGGTTCGGACTCCAGCGTATACGGAGCATGCGGGCTGATGCCGAGGTTTGGCAGCTGCTCCTCGTTCATCCGGCGCAACTGCCGGATGAGCTCAGTGCGGCCCTTTTCCATCCATTCGGCGTTGTGCCAGCCCATTACCTCCCAATAAGCGATGCCGTGCATGCCCTGCGAAGCCAGCGCGCCGGCGGCGTCCAAATCGGTGACGATGTCTGCGGCGGCCGTCGTTCCCGATTCGACCATCTGGCGAGCGCCGTCCTCGGCCCACTGCTTCCATGGCTGGGTCTTCTGCGCCTCGGCGTACACCTCGTTGAATGCCAGTTCCCAGGCGCGGAACCGATCGTAGGTGCCTTGCCCGACCTGCACCATGCCGCTGTACTGCAGATGAGTGTGCGCGTTGATCAATCCGGGGGTGAGCACCCCATCCCAATGCCGTTCATGGATGGTGCCGTGAGCCGTCATTTCCTGCTTCAGCGCCTTCAGCACCCAGCGGCGTTTACCTACATGAACCACGCGGTCGCCATGTATGGCAACTGCGCCATCGATGATGACGGGGCCCGTCACGGGGATGATGAGTTTGGCGGAATACAGTGTCACATCATCGATAAGCTCGGTATCGACGGTCGGCCAGGTGTTGTCGGTCATATTCTCCTCGCTGCGTTGTGTTCGGTGCCGTGTCTATGGCTATCGGTCGGCGTTCTCTCGGTCGTTTTCCGCGAATCTGGTCAGTCGCCAATTGTAGCCGTTGTCCTCCACGGCATGGCTGGCTCGGTATCCGCGCGCCTTGAGCGCGCTGGCGGCGATGCGCTGGTCGGTCGCTGCGTCAAGTCTGATAAGCGTGTGATCCAGTGTGCCTCGATGTTCCAGAAGATATGCGACGGCGCTGGCCTGTACGGCGAAGCTCAGATCCATGATCTCGATTGGATTGCCGCCTCCCACCGTGTAGTTCACGCCATCGCCGTCGGCGATTAGCGTGAGCGTTGGTCCGTCGGGAACATTGAGTTGCACGGTGTCCCTGTTGACCTGTGGGGTGAAGTCGCTTACCTCGTCCAAGGCGATTTCGTTGGCGATGCCGCCGATCACTGCGAGCGCCGCGCCCTCGTGCATTGCGCGCATGTGCTCAAGTGTGACCGTATGTCTCACGCCAGTGGCGGACACCACCATATCCACGCAAGGGAGTGCCTCGTCAATGTCTTGTGCGGCGAAGCCGTCGAACACCGCTTTGAGTGAAGCCACTGGATCGATATCGCAGATGGTGACTTCGGCGCCAAGCGCGCGAATGCGCCGTGCGAAGCCTTGGCCGACCGGGCCGTAGCCGATGACGGTGACGTTCTTACCGTCGAATGCATGCTCGCCGAGAATGCGCTGCATGGTGGTCACGCATGTCTCCCCAGTGCCGTGGGCGTTGTCGAATCCGGTTTTCAGCACACTGTCGTTAACGGCTACGACCGGGTAGGTGAGGGCTCCCGCTTCCTGCATCTGCTGGAACGCGCGTACGCCGCTGGTCGTTTCCTCGGCCACTCCAATGAGGTTCGCCGTGAGTTCGGGGCGTTCGAGCGAAGCGAGACGGGCGAAGCTGGCACCATCGTCGATGATGATGTCCGGCTGTATTTCGTCCAGCAGGTGCAGGGCCGCCTCGTGCGCCTGTTCCGCGGTCCAGTCTCGGCTGGATTCGACCGTGATTCCTTCCCGGCGCAGCTGTTCCGCCACTCGGGGATCCGTGGAATCCGGGCCGCAATATACGCCGACGATTGCGCCGGCGGCCTTAAGCTTGCGCAGCAGAATCGCGGTCTTTGGCTCCAGTATCAGACAGACGGCAATACGAATGCCTGAGAAATCGACGCGAGTGGTGAGGCTATCCATGGTGTCGCGTAATACCGGCATGTGCTGTTCCGCGTACTCCATTGCCTCCAGTCCGCTTGCCTTGCGCATATCGGTGATGGAATCGATGCTTTGTGTGCCGTCGCATAGGAATTCCTCGTTGTGCTCGTCGGTCATCGTGGCATCTTCGACGGTCATGCCCCATTGCTGGGCCTGAGACTTGATTTCGGCATGCTTCTGTGGCTCCGGAATCGCGAGTCGGGCTCCTGCCAGTGATCGATTCGTCTTCTGGGATCGGGCTGCCGCCCACGCTGCAAAATCGCTGTCTGCTGTAATGCTTTTCTTCATATTCCCCATGGTACGCATGCATGCCGCTGCTCCGCCGCTGCGCGTGTGGCGTGGGTGAAGAGCGTGCTTGGGCGCGTTGCGTGCGTCGACTTCGGCAGCTTCGAACAGGCATGTTGCATCGAACAAATGTTCGACTGTGTTGATATGCTGGTCGGGCCAGCGGTGGTAAGGAGGTGATGGCGATGGGCAGCGGAACGGTATCGACGCAACGCGAGCATACCTATATTGCCATTGATCTCAAGTCCTTCTATGCCTCGGTGGAGTGCGTGGCTCGTGGGCTCGACCCGTTGACCACGCATCTGGTGGTGGCCGATGAAACCCGCACCGATAAGACAATATGTTTGGCGGTCTCACCCTCGCTGAAGAACTATGGCATTCCTGGCCGTGCGCGGCTGTTTGAGGTAAAACAGCGCCTGAATGGAGTCAACATCGAGCGCGCGGTCCATGCTCCCGGCGGCCGATTAATCGGGGAGTCCTGCGATGCGTGCGACCTGGAACGCTCGCCGGGGCTCAAAGCCTCGATGGTCATCGCCAAGCCGCGCATGGCGCACTATCTGGAAATCAGCGGGCAAATATATGGCATCTACCTCAAATACGCCGCACCCGAGCACATCCATGTCTACTCGATTGACGAGGTGTTCATCGACGCCACGCCATATCTGCGCTCGCTGGGTATGGGGCCGCATGCGATGGCGCGAACCATCGTGCGCGAAATCCTCACCAAAACCGGCATCACCGCCACTGCCGGCATCGGCTCCAACATGTATCTGGCCAAAGTCGCCATGGATATCGTCGCCAAGCACATGCCCGCCGACAAGGACGGCGTGCGCGTGGCCGAACTGAATGAAATGTCATATCGTCGGCTGCTTTGGGATCATCGTCCGCTCACCGATTTTTGGCGGGTTGGGCGCGGCTATGCCAAGAAGCTCGAGCATGCCGGACTGATGACCATGGGCGATATCGCCCGATGCTCGGTGGGTCGTGCTTCGGATTACTACAACGAAGACCTGCTGTATCGCATGTTCGGTGTCAATGCCGAACTGCTCATCGACCATGCGTGGGGCTGGGAGCCGTGCGAAATCGCGGATATCCGATCCTATGAGCCAAGTGCGCACAGCATTAGCAGTGGGCAGGTGCTCACCGGCCCCGCCGACTATGCCACGGCCCGGCTGATCACCAAGGAGATGGCTGATGCGCTGGCCCTCGATCTGGTCGATAAAAGCGTGCTGACGAACCGACTGACGCTCGCCGTCGGCTATGACATCGGCAGTCTTGATTCGTCAAAGCTCGATTCGTGCGCTGATTATGCGATGAAACGTGCCGCTGAGCGGGCGGCGAAAAGCTATCAAGGGCCGGTGACCATCGACCGATTTGGGCGCAAGGTGCCCAAGAGCGCGGTCGGGTCGATTGGTTTGGGTGATTTCACCTCGTCGTCGGCACGTATTCGTGAGGCTATGACGATGTTGTACGAGCGCATTGTGGATTCACGCTTGCTTGTGAGGCGGTTGACCGTCATCGCCGATGATGTGGCCACTCCGGAGGAGCTGGCCGCCGGCAAACGCTATGAACAGCTCGACTTGTTCGGTGATGACGGGGCCCAATCGTATGGATCCGATTCCACCAGCGAAAAAGATGGAGAGCATGATATCCAGCGTGCGCTGCTGGATGTGAAACGTAAATTCGGCCGCAACGCCGTCATCAAAGCCATGGACATGGAAGACGGTGCCACCGGTCAGGACCGCAACCGTCAGATCGGAGGCCATCGCGCATGACCCTGCAAGAGACCCGTGCGTACGACGACATCATCAACCTGCCACACCATCAGTCGCGCAAGCATCCGCACATGTCCCGCCACCAGCGGGCCGCGCAGTTCATGCCGTTCGCGGCCCTGACCGGCTACAACCAAGTCATCGAGCAAACAGCAAAAAACGCCGAAACCGCCATCGCTCAGGCCGAAGCCCAAGGCGATACCGATTTCGGCGCTTGACAATCGCTCCCGTTGGAGGAAGTCTCAGATTCGTCAGCCTACGTGACGTTCGAAGCGGTGGAAGCCGGTGATCTTGTCGATTTCGGCCATCGCGTCAGCCGGAATCACAAAGCCCGCGGCCTTCATGTTGTTCTCCAGTTGGCTGGGCTTGGAGGCGCCGGCGATCACACAGCTGATCTCCGGGTGCTGCAGGATCCATGCCATGGAAAGCACCGGCAGGTTCGTGCCGAGCTCGTCGGCCACCTTGCGCAGCTGCTCGACCTTGTCGAGGTTCTCATCGGTCAGCAGATCGTTGATCTGGTGGTCGGACTGCCACGTGGCGCGCGAGCCGGCCGGCAGCGGCTGGCCCTTGCGGTACTTGCCGGTCAGCAGACCCTGCGCGAGCGGGGAGAACGTGGTGATACCGATGCCGAGCTTGCGGCAGGTGCCCATGATCTCATGCTCGATGTAACGGTCGTTCAGGTTGTACTGCGGCTGAACCACGGTGATCGGGTACAGGTTGTAGCGGTCGATGATGCGCTGGGCCTCTTCAAGGCGAGCCGAACCCCACTCCTCGGAAACGCCATAGTACAGCACCTTGCCTTGGGCGACCAGGTCGCTCATCGCGCGCAAGGTCTCGGTAAGGTCGGTGGTCTCGTCAAAACGGTGGCAGAAGTACATGTCCAGATAATCGGTCTGCATGTTCTTCAGCGTCTGGTCGATGCTCTCGAAAATGTGCTTGCGGGACAGGCCGCGGTCGTTCACGCCTTCGCCGGTGGGGAAGTAGACCTTGCTGGAGATGACGAGTTCCTTACGCGGGTACTGCTTCAGCGTCTTGCCGAGGAATCGTTCGGCGGCGCCGCCCGAGTAAGCGTCCGCGCAGTCGAAGAAGTTGACGCCGGAATCGTAGGCGAGCTTCACGGTCTCCTTGGCCACATCCTCGGCCGTCGTGCCCTTGAGATCCGTGACCCAGCTGCCCAGTGCGACCTCGCTGATCTTCAGTCCCGACTTGCCAACGCTGCGATACTTCATGTGTGCTCCTTGATAATCAATCGTCACCGTCGTCTCTTCATGGCCGGCCGTGAACGCTAACAATTTGATTAAAACAGTTCAACCCCACTTGAACGCAAGTTGGCGGCTATTGCGACACGCCGGTGGTGACCTCGCGTGCGCAACGAATGAAATCATCAATGACGCTCCACCGATACGATGTGGCCGGAACGCCGAACTGAATGGCATATGCGGTATCCGGGCCGCAATCCAGCACGCGCAAAGTACGCAACCGTTCGCCGTCAAGCAGCGCTGGCAGGAACCGCTCCGGGCATAGGCAGGCACCCATGCCGTAATGGCACAGTTCCAGCAGAGTCAGTACGTTATCCGAACGGGCTGTGACTTTCGGCTCAAAACCGGCACGGCGGAACAGCAGATCGGCAATGCGTCCGTCAATATCTTGTGGGCTGCCTAGGAGAAACGGGCAATGCTCCAGTGAGGAAAGGTCACCTGCGGCAATGGCGCGCTCGTCCGGCGCGGTTCTGACGGCATCGACTTGGCCATTCGCCGCGCCACCGGTAGCGGCCAAATCCATCCACAGTGATTGTGCGAGGACCAGCACCATGCGCTCGTTATAGAAATCCATAAGTTCGATGCCGGCCGGTTTCCCGGCGAAGTCCGCCACCGCCAGATCAAGATCGCCGTTCGCCAGCCATTGTTGAATCTGATCGTTGCGGCCCTCAATGAGTTCAACGATGATATTCGGGCAGTCACGTTGCATCGCCTTCACAATCGGCGGCATGATCGCCCGGCTACGCGTGTAGGCAACACCCACGCGCAGCACGCCGGCCTGATCGCCGGCGATGTCGCGCATTTCTTGGCCAAGTGCATCGCGATCGCGGCGGAATCGCTGCGCATATCGCGCGAACACCGTGCCGGCATAGGTCAATTCGAGCGGCACATGGCGTACGAAAAGCGCGCATCCGAGCTCCCGCTCTAGGGCGGCGATGTTCGCACTCAGCGTCTGCTGCGTGATCCCCAACCGTTTCGCCGCCTTGCTGAAGCTATGTTCCGAGGCCACGGCGGCGAAGTATTCGATGCTGAGAAAGTTCATGGCGATACTCCCGTGTGTATGGCGTTTGCGTGGTGTGTGTATGACGTGTCGTGGCGCGAATCAATGCCACAGTATTAAACCTGTAATAGATATCAGTTTAGTCTGTATTTCTCCTGTTATCTTAGGTCATGGCTCGTGCGAATAGCGTTGATGTTTGCGACTGCGGGTCATGAGATGGAATCTGAGATGAGGCTGTAGCCGGAAGAGGAGAGGATCGCATGCTGGAAGCGGGCACGATGTTGCTGTTCTGTGCGGTGCTGTTTGCCAGCGTCGCCCTCGGCTGGTCGATTATTCCCGCGCTGTTCGTTGGTGTGCTGCTGTTCATGGGGTATGGGCTGGTTCGCCGGTGCTCGTTGCGCGCGATGGCGAGCCGTGCGGCCGGCAGCGTACGGTCCGCGGGGACCGTGGTGGTGGCCTTCGTGCTCATCGGCGTACTGACCTCGCTGTGGCGGGCCAGCGGGACCATCGCCTTCATCGTGGCCCATTCGACCGCGGTGATTCACGCCGCCACGGTGATTCCGCTGTCGTTTCTACTGTGCTCGGCGATGTCGGTGCTGGTCGGGTCGTCGTTCGCCAGTGCGGCGACTATGGGCACCATCTGCATGTCGTTGGGATTGTCGATGCAGGCGAACCCGGTGATGCTCGGTGGCGCGATTCTTGCGGGCGTCTATGTGGGCGATCGTTGTTCGCCGGTTTCCACCAGTGCCTTGCTGGTCAAACAGCTTACGCATACGAACCTGTTCAATACTATTGCCCGCATGCTGCGCACGGGTGCGGTGCCGTTTGTGCTGAGTTGTGTGGTATACGTTGCGGCTGCGGTGGTGGAGTGGCTGTGCGCGAGCGGTGGTTCCGGATTTGGTGCGGCTAGTGCGGCTGCTACGGCTGGCTCGGCTGGCTCGGCTAGAGCGGCTGTTTCAACCAACGCAAGCAGCATAACCGATATCGGCGGATTGTTCTCATCGGCCTTCGATTTGCATTGGCTTACCCTAGTTCCAGCATTACTGGTCATCGTGTTGGCGTTGCTGCGTGTGGATGTTCGGCTGCTTATGCTCGCCAGCATTGCCGCCTCGGTCGCGGTATGCGTGGGCGTGCAGCACATGGAATGGGCAGAACTGTTGCGGCTGCTTATTTTCGGTTACCATGCGCAAAATCCGCAGGTGGCCGCACTCCTGGACGGCGGCGGCATCCTCTCCATGCTCACTGTGATGGCCACTGTCTGTATCTCCTCCGCCTACGCCGGCATTTTTGCCGAGACGCGGATGCTTGCTCGGCTGCAGCAGGTCATCGAGATGCTCGGTCATCGCATCGGCGCATGTGGTGCCACCATGATTACCGCGACTTGCGCGGCGGCGCTCGCCTGCAACCAAACCCTCACCATCATGCTCACTCACCAGTTGTGCGGTGGGCTGTACGGCGACGACGAATCCGAACGCTCCGCACAAGCTATCGATTTGGAAGACAGTGCCGTGGTGATCGCTCCGCTGATTCCTTGGTCGATCGCCGGTGCCGTGCCGCTTGCCACCATCAACGCGCCCACACTCAGCCTGGCCGCCGCGACCTTCCTCTACCTGCTGCCGCTCTCGCGGATGCTCGCCTCGGCTGTACGCCGCCGCTCGGGATTTCGGACTCGGCATCGATCCCAAAATCAAAACCCGGGACTCGCCATCCCACACCGGCCCAAACCCATGCTCCACATGTTCGCTCATGGTTTCCATCCTAAGTCGGGCGATTGAGCGCACGAGGCAATCAGGCCGAGAACTGTTTGCCGAATTCCGAGAAGAGCTGACGGCGGGCGAAGACGAGCAGGCCGAGCAGCACCAGCAGGGAGACCAGCCCGCTGACCATCACCAGTACATCCCACGGAGCCCAGCCGAGCGGAATGAACGTCAGAGGCATCAGACCAGCGACGATGTCGAACGCCAGATACTTGGCGTACTCGTCAATGGCCTTGGCCCGCAGCACGATAAGCAGCACCACGTCAAAGACCAGCGAAACCAGACACGTGATCGGTATGACGAACATGGTGACGACATGATTCATCGTCGCCACAAACCAGACCAGCGCAATCGCCAGCATGATATAGAAATATCGAAACATGAGGCGAAGCGGCCGCGGCACGTGCAGAATCGCACTATTGATGAACAGCACGCTGATGATCAGCGCGGCCGCCGATGCACTGGCAATCGGTATCGGCCACGAAAACAGATAGCTGAAGAAGCCATGCAGCAGCAAAATCGCGCCGGTTACAAACGTGATGATTTCCACCGCCAAACGCCTCGGACGCAGATAGATCTGCTGCGCGGGGAATGCGGCGGGGGAGGCCTCGCCGCGCAATTCGTTCTGGCAGAGCGGGCAACGGGCCATATCGCCGGTGAAATCGACGGTGCAGGCATCGCAATGCTTCATGCCGACGCTCCTTTCTCCACATGCACGCCAGCGATGTTCATACGGCCGCTGATGCCCTGCGCGGCGAGAATCCGACACAGGTTCTTGATGACGTTCAGATCATGGTAGATGGTGGAGATGCCGATGCTCAGGTCGTCGCCGAACGAGCAGACCGTGAAATTCAGGCTGGCCGGTGTGGTGAGGAAGCTCACCGAACGTACATGGCGCGCGAGTTGTTCGTCCAAGGTGACTCGGCCAAGGTTCGAGACGGTGGTCGTGGTCTCGCGGTCGGCGATGAACCGGGCCAGCTCCAGCACCCAGTCCTTGGCAGGGGAGGGCGCAAGACGCAGCACCGGATTCTTTTCCAGCGCAATCATGCGGTTCATATGCGATTCGACGCGCTCGCGACTGGTGGCATGGCCGAGCTGCTCCTGCACATGGCGGGCGATGTCGGCCAACGGCTCATCGGTCAGCAATCCACCCATACCGTTGCCGTGCGCGGTGCGGGCGGCGGACTGCTGGCCGTCGCCGGCTGCGTCTGGGCTTGTTGCGGAAGTTTTCGCGGAGTCCTCATCGGCTTCGATTTCGGCCGGCGTGTACGCCACGTAAGTCATGCCGTAGAAGTTGCGCACGGTCTCCGACCTGAAGAAGGCGCGCAAGTCGACCGGAATATCCACGCGAATCGCGCGATTGCGGGCGCGCGAGGGCATGACGTCGCGAATCGCGCACAGTATCGCGGCGATGAGGTAGGAGGTGAGACTCACTCCGCACTGATGCGCTGCACCAAGCACCTTGCTGGCGCTGACGTGGTATTCCATGAACGTAGGCGCGGCCCGGTCGATGGGGCCGGCCAGCCGGTAGATCTTCGTGCCTGGCGCAGCGCCGGCCTTGTCTTTCTCGTAGTATTTGTCGAAGCTGTTTTCGGCTTTGTCGCTATCCGAACCGTCGTAATCCGAAGGCACGCCCGGCACGTCGTACCGCTCGGCGATGTAGGCGTGCAGCAGTGACTTGAACAGGTTGATGGCGCCGCGACCGTCCGAAATGATGTGCGAGACCTCGAGATTGACACGATTGCGGAAATAGCTCACGCGGAACAGCATGCTTTTGGGCCCGTAATGCAGTCGCGAGCATATCGGCAGATGTTCCGGCTCCACCAGCGGCCGGCCGTCTGACTGTTCGAGGTAATGCCAGAACATGCCGTTGAGCAGGTGCACGTTGAAGCTCGGGAACTGGGCGATGGCATGGTCGAGCGCGTGCTGCAGGATGTCCGGATCGATGTCGTCCGCCAGATCGGCCGAATAGCGGAACACGGTCTGCGAGGAGCGGCCAGCCTGGGAGGAGTAGAACTTGCCGATGTTGTCTAGTCGGTACCAAGTACGTCTTGCCACGCGTCGCCTCCCTCCGGTGCGTTGGCGGTGGTGCCGGTGCCGGGAGCTGGTTCCAGCGGTGTGCCGTCGAGGAAATGCTCGATGATTCGGTAGGTGGTGGCCACCAGTCCCACGGCCGACGTATTGAGCAGGTAGCCGTGGATGCCATCGTGAATTCGGTAACAGGAGACGTTGTCGTTCACCAATTGCAGGCGACGGGCGTACGCTTCGTCCTCGTCTCTGAGCGGGCAGTATTCGGCGGACAACACCAGCGTGCGCGGCTGATTGCTCAGGTCGTGCGCGGTCAGCGGCGCGAAATACGGATTGGTCAGGTCGGCCACGGACGAACGGTACATGTCGATGTAGTCGGCCATGTCCTGTGCGGTGAGGATGTAGTCGGTGCCGTTGGTCCGCACCGATTCGAACGGGCTGGCCTCGGGATTGTAATCGTTGCCGACTACCGGGTAAAGCAGCATCTGCGTGCGCGGCATGAACTCGCCGCGGTCGCGGGCCATGAGCGAGACGGCGGCCGCAAGATTGCCGCCCGCGCTGTCGCCAAACAGCACGATGCTGTCGGGATCCGGTGCTGGGATTGTCTCAGATATATCGCCCCCGCCGGCGGGGGCTGTCGGCGAAGCCGACTGGGGGTGGTCAACGGCGGCAACAGTACCGCCACCCACCCCGGAAATCGGCAATTCCCCAGCAAACAGCTGCCGGGCTACCTCATAGCAATCCTCAACAGCAGTAGGGAAGCGGTATTCAGGAGCCAGCCGGTACTCGACTGAGATCACACGGCGTTGCAGACGTACGGCCATATGCGCGCAAGCCTGCGTGTACAGGTTGATGCCGCCTGTGGTCCAACCGCCACCGTGGAAAAACAGGATCGTGCCACGCGGCGTGACTGAGGGAAGTTCCGTGTTGGCATTGCCGGAAATACCGTCGGCGTTGCCGCTCGACGTGCTTTCCTTGATGAGTATTTTGGGTAGGACTTTGGGTAATACGGCGGGCAGAATCGCGGATATTGCCGAGGCCACGGGCGTGCCATTGGCGGAAGATTCCTCCAGGGCTTCGGGCAGGGGCGCTCCATAGGCGACCAGCGGCGTGAACACTCGCAATGGTACGGCATATCCATCCGCCATAGGCGCGAAGGCGTCCTCGACACGGCATTTCGGATTGTCGGGTGCCTGCTTGGCGATAAGCTCTTCCGCCACGCGCTGCAATTTGTACGACTTGCCCGCGTTGGGCTTGATGTAGCTGGCGGCCTTCATCGCGGCGAACAATGCCTCGTTGATCGGCATGACGACAGGTCCTTTCAGCGGCGGATTCGGTAGTGCGAACACCCCAACCTTAGCCCATGACCGGCATGAACAAAAAAGGGAAGGAACCCGAGAGTTCCTTCCCTGTGTGCCGTATCAGACGCGATACGCGCCGATTATCAGGCGGTGAAGTATTCCACGCCGGCCTCGAAGATCGGCTGGTACTTGTTGCCGGGCACGTTGACGTACAGGCCGTTGCCGGAACGCTCCGAGTGACCCATCTTGCCAAACACGCGGCCGTCCGGGCTGGTGATGCCCTCGATGGCGAGCAGCGAGCCGTTCGGGTTCACATCCAGGTCCATGCCGGGGGTGCCGGTCTCGTCCACGTACTGCGTGGCGATCTGGCCGTTGGCCCTGAGCTGGGCGAGCACCTCGTCGGAGGCCACGAAGCGGCCCTCGCCGTGGGAGATGGCCACGGTGTGAATGTCGCCGACCGAAGTCTTGGACAGCCACGGGGAGAGGTCGGAGGCCACGCGCGTGCGGACCAGTCGGCTCTGGTGGCGGCCGATGGTGTTGAAGGTCAGCGTCGGGCAGGCGTCGGTCATCGGCACGATGTCGCCGTACGGCACCAGACCCAGCTTGACGAGCGCCTGGAAGCCGTTGCAGATGCCGAGCATCAGACCATCGCGGTTCTTCAGCAGGTCACGCACGGCCTCGGTGACGGCCGGCGCACGGAAGAACGCGGTGATGAACTTGGCGGAACCGTCCGGCTCGTCGCCGCCGGAGAAGCCGCCCGGGATCATCACGATCTGGCTCTTGTTGATCTCGTCGACCAACGCCTGCGTGGATTCGGCGACGGCGGCCGGCGTCAGGTTGTTGACGATCAGTGTGGTCACATCGGCGCCGGCACGCTCGAAGGCGGCGGCGGAATCGTACTCGCAGTTGTTGCCCGGGAACACCGGGATCACCACATGCGGCTTGGCCACGGAAGAGCCGACGTACACGGTCTTCTTCGGCGCGTGGAAGTCGATGGTCTCGACGGTCGCGCCCTTGTCCTCGCCCTTGGAACGGTACGGGAACACGGATTCGATGCCGGACTCCCAAGCTTCCTGCACAGCGTCCAGGTCCAGCGTCTCGCCGGCGGCCTTGAACACGTACTCGGAGGTGGTGGTGCCGATTTCGCCGATCTCGACCAAATTGGAGACGGCCGGAAGCTTGGCATCGTCCGCCAGCTCGACGATGAACGAACCGTATGCCGGGGTGAACAGGTCGTCCACGGCGATGCTGTTGTTCAGGGTCACGCCGATGCGGTTGCCGAGCGTCATCTTGAACAGGGCTTCGGCGGTGGCGCCATAGCCCGGCGTAGAGACGGCCAGGGCATCGTGGAAGTCGGTGAGCTCCTCGATCACGGAGAACACCTCAAGCAGCGCATCCTTGTCCGGGGTCAGACCGTCGGCCAGGTAGCGCGGCGCGATGCGTACGATACGGTGATCGGCGTCCTTGAATTCAGGGGAGGTGGCGCGCTTCATGTTGCCCACGGCCACGGCGAAGGAGATCAGCGTCGGCGGCACGTCGAGATCCTCGAACGAACCGGACATGGAGTCCTTGCCGCCGATGGCGCCGGCGCCCAGGTCCACCTGGGCCATCAGCGCGCCGAGTACGGCGGCCGCCGGCTTGCCCCAGCGTTCCGGCTCGTCGCGCAGCTTCTCGAAGTACTCCTGGAAGCTCAGGTAGGCCTTCTCATGCTCGAAGCCGGCCGCGACCAGCTTGGCCAGCGACTCGACCACGGACAGGTAGGCGCCGGTGAACTGGTTCTTGGACATGATGTACGGGTTGAAGCCCCACGCCATCGCCGAAGCGGTGGTGGTCTCGCCGAACACCGGCAGCTTGGCGACCATGGCCATGTTCGGGGTGAGCTGACGCTTGCCGCCGAACGGCATGAGCACGGTGCCCGCGCCGATGGTGGAGTCGAAGCGCTCCGAAAGGCCCTTGTTGGAGGCCACGTTGATGTCGGTGACCAGCTTGTTCATGCGTTCGGCCAGCGTGCCCTCGCCCCACGGGGTCTCGTAGGACTGCTGTTCCTCGACATGCACGGTCTGGTGCTTGGAAGCGCCGTTGGAGGCCAGGAACTCACGGGACAGATTCACGATCTTGTCGCCGTTCCAGGTCATCACCATGCGCGGGTCCTCGGTCACGGTGGCAATCACCGTGGCTTCGAGGTTCTCTTCGCGGGCGTAGGCCAGGAACTCGTCCACGTCCTCGGCGGCCACGTCCACGGCCATGCGCTCCTGGGATTCGGAGATGGCCAGCTCGGTGCCGTCCAGGCCCTCGTATTTCTTGGGCACGGTGTTGAGGTCCACGAACAGGCCGTCGGCCAACTCGCCGACCGCCACGGACACGCCACCCGCGCCGAAGTCGTTGCAGCGCTTGATCAGACGGCAGGCATCGCCGCGGCGGAACAGACGCTGCAGCTTGCGCTCCACCGGAGCGTTACCCTTCTGCACTTCGGCGCCGTCGAGTTCGAGCGATTCCACGTTATGCGCCTTGGACGAACCGGTGGCACCGCCGATGCCGTCACGGCCGGTGCGGCCGCCCAGCAGGATGATTTTGTCGCCAGGGGCCGGGGTTTCGCGGCGCACATGGTCGGCCGGGGTGGCGGCCACGACCGCACCCACCTCCATGCGCTTGGCCACGTAGCCGGGGTGGTAGATCTCGTCGACCTGACCGGTGGCCAGACCGATCTGGTTGCCGTAGGAGCTGTAGCCGGCGGCGGCGGTGGTCACGAGCTTGCGCTGGGGGAGCTTGCCTTCCAGCGTCTCGGAGACCGGCACGGTCGGGTCCGCGGCGCCGGTGACGCGCATCGCCTGATACACGTAGGAGCGGCCGGACAGAGGATCGCGGATGCAGCCGCCGATGCAGGTGGCCGCGCCACCGAACGGTTCGATTTCGGTGGGGTGGTTGTGGGTCTCGTTCTTGAACAGGAACAGCCAGTCCTCGTCGTGGCCGTTCACGTCAACCTTGACCTTGACGGTGCAGGCGTTGATTTCCTCGGACTCGTCAAGGCCGGTCAGGACACCGTTCTTCTTGAGCCACTTGGCGCCGATGGTGCCCATGTCCATGAGGCAGACGGGCTTGGCGTCACGGCCGAGCTCGTGGCGCATCGCCAGGTAACGCTCGAAGGCGGCCTTGACGGTGGCGTCATCGATGGTCACTTCGTCCAGCTCGGTGCCGAACGTGGTGTGACGGCAGTGGTCGGACCAGTAGGTGTCGATCACCTTGATTTCGGTGATGGTGGGCTCGCGGCTCTCCTCGCTGAAGTACTTCTGGCAGAATTCGAGGTCGGCCAGATCCATGGCCAGACCGCGCTCGTCGATGAACTTCTGGCCGGCTTCGGCGTCCATCTCGTTGAAACCGGCGATGGTCTCGACCTTGCCGGGCACCGGCACCTGGGTCTTCAGGGTTTCCTTGGTCTCCAGGCTGGCCTCGCGGGCCTCGACCGGGTTGATCACGTAATGCTTGATGGTGTCCACGTCGGCGTCGGTCAGGTCGCCTTCCAGCGCGTACAGCTTGGCGGAGCGGACGGTCGGGCGCTCGCCCTGGGAGATGAGCTGGATGCATTCGGCGGCGGAGTCGGCGCGCTGGTCGAACTGGCCGGGCAGGAACTCGGTGGCGAAGACCTTGGCGCCGGCGAAGTCGGGCAGGTCGTAGGCCACATTGTCCACCTGAGGCTCGCTGAACACGGTGGGTACGGTCTGGTCGAACAGCTCCTGGGAGATGCCTTCGACGTCATAGCGGTTCACGATGCGCAGGGCCTTGAGGCCGGTCAGTCCGAGGATCGTGCGCAGTTCGCCCGCAAGCTGCTGGGCTTCGACATCAAAGCCGGGCTTCTTTTCCACGTACACGCGAAAAACCATGGAAATCCTTTCTTGAAATTAAAGACAATTGGCTCCCCTCGAGAGGGGAGCCAGATAATGCATTACTCGGCGACTTCGATGCCTTCGGACTTGGCGAGTTCGGCGAGGCGCTCCTCGATCTCTTCGTAGGCCGGGATGATGCTGCCGAGACCACGGCGGAACAGGTCCTTGTCAAGGTGCTCGACCTTGCCGGAGTGGTCCTTCTGGTCCCACAGACGGCAGGAATCCGGGGTGATCTCGTCGGCCAACAGCAGCGTGCCGTCGGTGGCGCGGCCCATTTCGATCTTGAAGTCGACCAGCTTGACGTCGATCTTGGCGAAGATCTCGATCAGGGCCTCGTTGATCTTGCGGGCCAGCGGGGCGATCTCGGCGAGATCCTCGCGAGTGCATACGCCGAGGGCCACCAGGTCATCGTCGTTGACGAACGGATCGTGCAGATCATCGTTCTTCAGGAAGTACTCAAGCACCGGCTCCTTGAGCGGCAGGCCTTCCTCCACGCCCAGACGGGAGCAGAAGTGGCCGGCGGCCACGTTGCGCAGCACGATCTCCAACGGGAACATGTTCACCTTGCGCACCAGCTGGCCGGTGTCGTCCACTCGCTTAATAAGGTGGCTGTCGATGCCGCGCTTCTTGAGCAGGTCGAAGATGATGGTGGTGATGAGGTTGTTCAGGCGGCCCTTGCCGGTGAAGTCTTCCTTCTTTTCACCATCGCCAGCGGTGGCGGTGTTCTTGTATTCGACCCACAGAACCTCGGGATCGTCGGTTGCGTACAGTTGCTTGGCCTTGCCCTCGTAGAGCTTTTCCAGCTTCTCCATGACTCACCTTTCAGGAGTGGAATTTCTGGGTGAACTAACGGTAAAAGGGTACCAATCGAGGGCTACAACAACACTCAGCATGACGCTACGATGCGGCCGGCGCATCATACGTCGCTGCATCGAACGGCCATACGCTGTTGGGATGGCGGAGGCGGCCGTCATTGGCCAGTACGATCAGCTCGTCTCCGGTCGTGTAGCCTTCCGGCATGAAGGTATCTACAGAAGCGCGTGTGAATACTCAGATGTTCGTCAATAGACGAAACATGACTCTTCGGCCATATGCACACGATAATGGGAGTGACGAAATGGTACAAGGAGGTTCGTCATGATCGTTCATCCACGACCCGGACGGCAATAATATTGAGGCCATGCTGAGCTGATCAGGCCGTGGACTACTCCACGGTAATCGTCAACGCATCGGCCACGAGGCCGGCCTTGGCACGGGCGTCGGCTTCGGACTCGCCGACGGCCAGTGCCACGGCCATGCGGCGGTGGCCATGCACTTCGGGCTTGGCAAAAATGCGCAGGTCCGTGCCGGGTTCGGCCAGAGCAGCGGCCACATCGGTGAACTCGGCCTCACCGTCGCCGGCCACCACAATCGCATGGCTTGCCGCCACCGAGCCGGCCGGAATCGTGAGCGCCACATGCTCGGGGGTGATCGGCAGGCCGAGAATCGCGCGGGCGTGCAGCGCGAACTCGCTCAGACGCTGGGAGGCCATCGTCACCATACCGGTATCGTGCGGACGGGGGGAGACCTCGTTGAACAGAATCGAGCCGTCGGTGAGCACGAACAGTTCCACGCCGAATACGCCCCAACCGGTTTCGCCGGCCGCCTGAGCCTTGGCCACCAAGCCTTCAACGGCGGTACGTGCGATGTCGCGCGCCCGCTCGGCCTCACCATCGGGTTCGGTAGCCGGCTGCCAGGACTCGCGGTAATCGCCGGACTCCTGACGTTGGCCGATCGGCGTGCACGTCACAATGCCGGCGGACGAAGAAACAGTCAGTACCGTCAGCTCACGCTCCAGCGGGGCAAGCGCCTCAACGATCACGCGCGACACATCGCCCTCATCGGCGGCGCGACGGCCCTCCTGCGCTTCGGTCCAAGCGGCATCGATGGCGTCGGCGGAACGCACCACCGACTGGCCGTGACCAGACGAGCTCATCACCGGCTTGACCACGCACGGATAGCCGACTTCCGAAGCTCCGGCGCGCAGCTCTTCCAGCGAGCCGGCAAAACGATACGGTGTAGTCGGCAAGCCCAATTCTTCGTGGGCCAGTACGCGCAGGCGCTCGCGGTCCATGCAAATCGCGGCGATTTCGGCGCTCGGCACCACCTGGGCGCCCGCGGCCGCAGTACCGGCCAGCACATCGGTGGCGATGGCCTCTACCTCGGGCACGATGATGTCCGGCTTGATTTCATCGAACAATGCCTGCAATTCGGCGGCATTCGCCATATCCAACGCGCGATATTCATGCGCCACCTGCTGGGCCGGAGCGCCGGCATACGAGTCAGCGGCGCACACCCACGCGCCCAGTCGCATGAGCTCGATGGCCACTTCCTTGCCCAGCTCACCAGCGCCCAAAAACAGCACGCGGGTGGGGTGCTTGCCCAGCGGTGTGCCCAGCGGGCGGTTGGCTGCGCGAGTTGCGGGGGAGACGGCGGAAGTCTCGGCGGGAATTGCGGGAGAGGAGGTGGAAGTCACGGCAGTATTTACGGCGTTCTCAGTCATACCCACATTCTGCCATGCCGCGATGATTTCGCCTATGCGGGGCTCGGATTCGGCGACGTGCGCTGCGGAGCGCGTGATTCAATATTGGGCAAAATGCGGCAGCCCATACCATTTCACACGCGTTCATGCAGCGCGGCCGACGCCATTGCAGCGCGGTGGTTTAGGATGGGGCAATGCGCGAAAACGGGATTGAAGAGAGCATTGATCGTCCTCTGACTATCGCTCTTGTGGTCGATACGGTGGGCAATCAGGGCAACGGTACCTCCAATTCGGCCTTGCAATGGGCTGCAGAATTGGAGCGGCAAGGCCATCATGTGAGGCTTGTCGGTATAGGGGCGCCCGAATATCCGGCGCGCGTGAATAAGGTGCCGCTCGTCTCGTGGGTGGCCGCCAAGCAGCTCATGCAATTCGCCGAACCCAGCGACACGTTGTTCCGCACCGCCTTCCAAGGCGTGGATGTGGTGCATATCTATATGCCGTTCAAATTCGGCCGTCGTGCCGCTAAAGTCGCCCACCAAATGGGCATTCCCGTGACTGCCGGATTCCACCTGCAGCCGGAGAACGTGCTGTATTCGGCCGGCCCGCTACGTCGCATTCCCGGTATTTCCAGCTTCCTGTACTGGCTGTTCAAGCACTGGCTGTACAAGCACATTGACCACATCCATGTGCCCACCGAAATGACCGCGAGCCTGTTGCGCGCGCACGGGTATAAAGCCAAGTTGCACGTGATTTCCAATGGTTATTCACCGGTGTATTCGCCGAAGAAGCCGGCCGATCCGGATGCCTCGGCTCCCGTGCCGTTCCGCGTCATCGCTTCCGGCCGACTGGCTAGCGAGAAAGATCAGATTACGCTGATCAAGGCGGTGTCGATGTCCCGGCACGCCGGCGATATTCAGCTGGTGATCGCCGGTACTGGGCCGCTCAAGCAGTATCTCAAGTTCCGCGCCGGGCGTTTGCTGGCGCGCAAGGCCGATATCGGATTCCACAAGCACGCCGATATGCCCGATTTGTTGCGTTCGGGCGATTTGTTCGTGCATTGTTCGATTGCCGACATCGAATCGGTGAGCGTGATCGAGGCGATGGCGTGCGGATTGGTGCCGGTGATCGCCGCGTCCGAACTGTCGGCGGCCAGCCAGTTCGCGCTGATCGACGAGTCGTTGTTCCCCGTGCGAGACGCGGCCCTGCTGGCCCGACGCATCGATTGGTGGATCGCACATCAGGCCGAGCGCGCCGAATGGGGCGAAAAATACGCCGAATACACCAAGGCGCATTATTCCGTGGAAGCCTCGGTCCACAAGTTCGTGGATATGGAACGCAAGGCGATAGGGGAATAGGAGCCTTCTCGTTTGCGGAGAGGTCTTTCCCTCAGTCCGCCTGCGGTGGCCAGCTCCCTCATCAGAGGGATCTACGAAAAAACCTCCCTCTGATGAGGGAGGTGGCATCGCGAAGCGATGACGGAGGGAGAGATTAGCGAAGGGTTTTACAACAACTCAATAAGTTGATCGACCTCTTCAGGCGTGGTGGCCCAGCTGGTGCAGATGCGCATCACGGTGTGCGTGTCGTCGGCCTTTTCGGTAAAGCCGAGCTTGATCTCGCGCTCCAGACGGTCGATGGTCGGCTGATCCATCGTCACGAAAATCTGGTTGGTGGGCGCTTCGAAAGTGAGCGTGTAGCCCTTGGCGCGCAGGGCCTCGCGAATACGATCGGCCGCCTCATTGGCGTTGCGGGCGATCTTGAAATACAGGTTGTCGGTGAACAAAGCGTCAAACTGCGCGCCCAGCACAAAGCCCTTGGCCAGCAAGGCACCGTGCTGCTTGATGAGGGTCAAGAAGTGCTTCGGCGTGTTGTGCTTGGTAAACACCACGGCCTCGCCGAACAGGGCACCCACCTTGGTACCGCCGATGTAGAACACGTCGGCGATGGTCGCCAGATCCGCGAGCGTCATGTCTGAACCGGTGGCGGTCAGCGCGTAGCCGAGTCGCGCGCCATCCACGAACAGCGGCATGTCGTACTTGTGCGCCACATCGGCGATGGCCTGCAACTCGGCCTTGGAGTAGATGGTGCCATATTCGGTGCTTTGCGAGACGTACACGGAGCCCGGGAACACCATGTGCTCGTAGTTGCCGTCCGCATAGAAGGTCTTGCAGAACTCGTCCAGTTCGGTCGGGTCCATTTTGCCGTTGTGCTGGGGAATCGTGAGCACCTTGTGCCCGGAGAACTCGATGGCGCCGGCCTCGTGCACGTTCGGATGGCCGGAGGCGACCGCGACCACGCCTGCATACGCCGGGGTGATGGTGTCGATGACGACCTGGTTGGTCTGCGTGCCGCCGACGAGGAACCACACATCCGCGTCCGGCTGGCCGCAGGCCTCGCGGATCTTGGCCTTGGCCTGATCGCTCAGTTCGTCGGACCCGTAGCCCGAATACAGATGGTTGTTGGCTTCAGCCACGGCTTCAAGCACCGCGGGATGGGCGGCGCGGGAGTAATCGTTCTCAAAAGACAGCATGACGGACCTTTTGTCCTTATGTTCGGTGAATTGGATATGCCCTGAGTGTACAACGCGGTGGTTCCCGGCATGCCTATTTGGCCTATAACCCAGGAGCGGGGAATTCAGGGAGAAAAAACAAAACCCTTCCGCGAACGGAAGGGTTTTACTGGGGTGGCCAACGCGGCTCGAACGCGCGACCTTCTGAACCACAATCAGATGCTCTACCAACTGAGCTATGGCCACCATAGTGCCGTATTCAGCAAGCTGAATTCGCGCAACAGGTGAATACTATACACAACTTTGCGGATGTGTGCTCATCGGTGTGTCGCGATGGAATCAAGTGGTCGGTTTCATTCTTGGGGCCAGGCTGCGGGCTGTCTCAGATGGCGGGATGTGGATGAGTGGGTCTTGTGCGGCGATTGATGAAAAGTCAAGGCACACGACGGTGTGATGGTACGACCGGGGATTGCAGAAATGATTACGTGAGTGTTCGCAATGTGAGCATTATGTTTCATATCAACCGCGACCCGCCTAGTTTCATGCGATGTTACCTACACCAAACAAGGGAAGAGAAACACCATGGAAAAGGTTAAAGCCTTTGCAGATTGGCTGACCAAGTGGTTTACGGTCATCGTCATCGTCTGGGCCGTCTTCAACTACTTCGTGCCGGCCGCCAGCTTGTGGGGCAAGGCGTACACCGGCTACATGCTGGGCATCGTGCTGTTCGGCATGGGCCTGACCCTGACGCTGGACGACTTCAAGCGCATCCTGACCCAGCCGCTGATGGTCATCGTCGGCACCGTAGCTCACTTCATCATCATGCCGCTCATCGCCGTGGCCCTGTGCGCGATCTTCCACCTGTCCGGCCCGCTGGCCGTGGGCGTGATTCTCGTCGGCTGCTGCCCGTCTGGCACCTCCTCCAACGTGATGAGCTACCTGTCCCGTGGTGACGTGGCCCTCGATGTCTCCATCGGCATCCTCTCCACCCTGTGCGCCCCGTTCATGATTCCGCTGCTGATGCAGCTGCTCGCTTCTCAGTACGTGTCCGTGCCGACTCAGTCCCTGTTCCTCAACGCCGTCAAGGTGGTGCTCTTCCCGATCGCCCTCGGTGTGATCTGCCACATGATCTTCGGCAAGAAGATCGAGAAGGTTACGGTCGCCCTGCCTATCGTTTCTCAGGTGGCTATTCTGCTTATCATCGGCGTGGTCGTTGCCGCCAACGGTCCGAAGCTGTTCGTGGCCAGCTCCCTGGTGGCCATCCCGGTGGTCATCCTGCACAACCTGTGCGGCTACTCGCTGGGCTTCGGCTTCTCCAAGCTGATGTACAAGATCTACCCGAAGGGCTTCCGCTACGCACAGCAGAAGGCCATCACCTTCGAAGTCGGCATGCAGGACTCCGCTCTGGGCGCAACCCTGGCCCTGACCTCCTTCGCAACCAACCCACTCGCTGCCGTGCCGTCCACCTTCTTCTCCGTGTGGCACAACATCTCCGGCTCTATCCTGTCCAGCTGGTGGCGCAACCACGATGACAAGCACGAGATCCACTGGGATTCCGACAATGGCGAGAAGGGCTCTGCCAAGAGCACCGTTTCAGCGGCCCACCCGTTCGACGCCGATAAGGCCGCCAAGGTCGCTGCCTGAAATCCTGAAATGGTGAGAAAGGTCGGGTAAGGCACGACTCCAGTCAGTCGGTCATCCACCTTTCCTACCTCGCATAACATAGCCGCTCCCGCTTACTCCCGATTGAGGTATCGGGCGTTTCGCGAGGGCGGTTTTGCTATAATTGGTAATGCAGAAAGCGGCAAGGTAATACGGCAAAGAGGCCGGGTCGCTAGAGGTTCCCATCGGATATGGAAGAGCACGAGGATGTGCTGGAAACAGATAACACAGAAGCGGATGTGGTGAAAAGAAACATAATGTAACCTCCTTGGCGGTGCCCCCGTGTGACATAGTCTCCGCGGGGGCACCTGCTGTGTGGCGTTCCCTTTTTGCGACGCATTCCCGGGAATATTGCGTTGGGAGAATAGTTGGGTGTGTGTTTTGCGACGCATTGGAATATTGCGTTGGGAGGAGAGGAAAAGTACGGGGGCGCAGGAGGTCCCCAAACCAGTGAGTTGTGGCCCGGCGCGTCGTTGTCCGGAGGAATCGTAATATAGGTATTCGTGTGTGCCAGCAGCACGCCTTATGTAACAGGCGAGCATGCTGGGATATCCTTCAAACCGCTGATCGCACGCAGTAATGCGCCGACGGGAGGGGCGAAGGCCATCGGGCCGGTGGACTGGGCTATCTTTTCCGATTCGTCGGGTGCCGCCAACAGGCGGATACCAAGCGAGTGTGCTGAAAAGTGTGGGTGCAGTGCGGCGGTCACACAAAAGCAAGAGAAACCACTGAATCGGAGAATTCAAGTTGCCTACTATTGAACAGCTCGTCCGTAAGGGACGTCAGGCAAAGCCGAAGAAGTCCAAGACTTTGGCCCTGAAGGGCAGCCCGCTGCGTCGCGGCGTGTGCACCCGTGTTTACACCACCACCCCGAAGAAGCCGAACTCGGCTCTGCGTAAGGTCGCTCGTGTGCGCCTGTCCTCGGGCATCGAAGTCACCGCCTACATTCCGGGCGAAGGCCACAATCTGCAGGAGCACTCCATCGTGCTCGTGCGCGGCGGCCGTGTGAAGGATCTCCCGGGTGTGCGTTACCACATCGTGCGTGGCGCGCTCGATACCCAGGGTGTCAAGGACCGTAAGCAGGGTCGTTCCCTGTATGGAGCAAAGAAGGCGAAGTAAGAGATATGTCACGTAAGGGACCTTCCAAGAAGCACGTCGTGCTGCCCGATCCGATCTACGGTTCCACCGTGGTGGCGCAGCTCATCAACAAGATTCTGCTTGACGGCAAGAAGTCGATCGCCGAAGACATCGTCTACTCCGCGCTCGATATGGTCAAGGAGAAGTCCGACCAGGAGCCGGTGGCTGTGCTCAAGCGCGCCCTGGACAACATCCGTCCGTCCCTCGAGGTTCGCTCCCGCCGTGTCGGTGGCGCCACCTACCAGGTGCCGGTCGAGGTCAAGCCGAACCGCGCCAACACCCTGTCGCTGCGCTGGCTGACCGACTTCTCCCGCGCCCGTCGTGAGAAGACCATGGCTGAGCGTCTCGCCAATGAGATCCTGGATGCCTCCAACGGCCTCGGTGCTTCTGTCAAGCGCCGCGAGGATACTCATAAGATGGCAGAGGCTAACAAGGCCTTCGCTCATTACCGCTGGTAATCACTCGCCCTGAGTAAAACTAAGGAAAAAGATGGCTGAAGAGATTTCGGACCTCCACGACGTCCGCAATATCGGCATCATGGCCCACATTGATGCCGGCAAGACCACCACTACCGAGCGTATTCTGTTCTACACCGGTAAGAACTACAAGATCGGCGAGACCCACGACGGCGCCTCCACCATGGACTTCATGGCGCAGGAGCAGGAACGTGGTATCACCATCCAGTCCGCTGCTACCACCTGCTTCTGGAGCCGTCAGTCCCACGACACCAAGGACAAGTTCCAGATCAACATCATCGATACCCCTGGCCACGTGGACTTCACGGCCGAGGTGGAGCGCTCCCTGCGTGTGCTCGATGGTGCCGTTGCCGTGTTCGACGGCAAGGAAGGCGTGGAGCCGCAGTCCGAAACCGTGTGGCGTCAGGCTGACAAGTACGGCGTTCCGCGTATCTGCTTCATCAACAAGATGGACAAGCTGGGCGCGAACTTCTACTACTCCGTCGACACCATCAAGGAGAAGCTGGGTGCTACTCCGATCGTGATGCAGCTGCCGATTGGTTCCGAGAACGACTTCACTGGCGTTGTCGACCTGGTTGAGATGCAGGCTTACGTGTGGAACGGCACCGAGGAGCTCGGCGCCAAGTACGACACCACTGAAATCCCGGACGACCTCAAGGACAAGGCTCAGGAGTACCACGAGAAGCTCGTGGAAGCCGCTGCCGAAGCCGACGACGACCTCATGAACAAGTTCTTCGAGGACGGCGACCTGTCCAAGGAAGACATCCGCGCTGGCGTGCGTAAGCTCACCATCGCCAAGGAAGCCTTCCCGATCTTCTGCGGTTCCGCCTTCAAGGACAAGGGCGTTCAGCCGATGCTGGACGGCGTTGTCGATTACCTGCCGTCTCCTGAAGACGTGCCGGCCATCAAGGGCTACAAGCCTGGCGATGAGTCCGTCGAGATCGACCGTCACCCGGTCAAGTCCGATCCGTTCGCGGCTCTGGTCTTCAAGATCTCCACCCACCCGTTCTACGGCAAGCTCGTGTTCGTGCGCGTCTACTCCGGCTCCGTTGTGCCGGGCGACTCCGTGCTCGACTCCACCCGCGAGAAGAAGGAACGTATCGGCAAGATCTTCCAGATGCACGCCGATAAGGAAAACCCGATGGACCGCGCTGACGCCGGTAACATCTACACCTTCGTGGGCCTGAAGAACGTGACCACCGGTGACACCCTGTGCGCCATCGACGATCCGATCACCCTCGACTCCATGACCTTCCCGGATCCTGTGATCCAGGTGGCCGTCGAACCGAAGACCAAGGCCGACCAGGAGAAGATGGGCATCGCCCTGTCCAAGCTGGCCGAAGAGGATCCGACCTTCCAGGTCACGACCGACGAAGAGTCCGGCCAGACCCTGATCGCCGGCATGGGCGAGCTCCAGCTCGACATCATCGTCGACCGTATGCGCCGCGAGTTCAAGGTTGAGTGCAACCAGGGCAAGCCGCAGGTCGCCTACCGCGAGACCATCCGCAAGGCCGTCATGGACCAGGGCTACACCCACAAGAAGCAGACCGGTGGTTCCGGCCAGTTCGCAAAGGTCCTGATGAACTTCGAGCCGCTCGACACCACCGAGGGCAAGACCTTCGAGTTCGAGAATAAGGTCACCGGCGGCCACATCTCCGCCGAATTCATCGGCCCCATCGAGGCCGGTGTCAAGGAGGCCATGGAGTCCGGTGTTCTCGCCGGCTTCCCGGTCGTGGGCGTCAAGGCCACCGTCACTGACGGCCAGATGCACCCGGTCGATTCCTCCGAAATGGCCTTCAAGCTCGCAGGTTCCATGTGCTTCAAGGAAGCTGCCCCGAAGGCCAAGCCGGTCATTCTCGAACCGATCATGAAGGTCGAAGTCCGTACGCCGGAAGAGTACATGGGCGAAGTCATCGGCGATCTGAACCAGCGCCGTGGCAACATCCAGTCCATGACCGACGGTGTCGGCGTCAAGGTCATCGACGCCAAGGTCCCGCTGTCCGAGATGTTCGGCTACATCGGCGACCTGCGTTCCAAGACCCAGGGTCGTGCCATGTTCACCATGGAGATGGACTCCTACGACGAGGTGCCGAAGAGCGTCTCCGAGGAGATCATCAAGGCCCAGCGCGGCGAGTGACACGCGCCACTGCATGAAGTAGCCAGTGTCTTCAGTCAGCGGTAATATCGTATACCGCTGACTGGGTTCTGGCTCTTCAAAGTGGCACATAACCCAGAAACCCAGTAGAATAAGCGAGTTCCTGTGCGAAAGGGTGCAGGAAACTCACGAGACGTCCAGGAGGACAAAAGTAATGGCAAAGGAAAAGTACGAGCGTACTAAGCCGCACGTTAACATCGGTACCATCGGCCACGTCGACCACGGTAAGACTACCCTGACTGCCGCCATCTCCAAGGTGCTGCACGAGGAGTTCCCGGATGTCAACCCGGAGTACGACTTCAACCAGATCGATTCCGCTCCGGAAGAGGCCGCCCGCGGTATCACCATCAACATCGCCCACATCGAGTACCAGACCGAGAAGCGTCACTACGCTCACGTCGACTGCCCGGGCCACGCCGACTTCGTGAAGAACATGATTACCGGTGCTGCCCAGATGGATGGCGCTATCCTCGTTGTGGCCGCCACCGACGGCCCGATGGCCCAGACTCGCGAGCACGTGCTGCTCGCCCGTCAGGTTGGCGTTCCGAAGATCCTCGTCGCCCTGAACAAGTGCGACATGGTCGACGATGAAGAGCTCATCGAGCTCGTCGAAGAAGAGGTCCGCGACCTCCTCGACGAGAACGGCTTCGACCGTGACTGCCCGGTCATCCACACCTCCGCTTACGGTGCTCTGCACGACGACGCTCCGGACCACGAGAAGTGGGTCCAGTCCGTTAAGGACCTCATGGACGCTGTCGACGACTACATCCCGACCCCGGTTCACGACCTGGACAAGCCGTTCCTGATGCCGATCGAGGACGTCTTCACCATCTCCGGCCGTGGTACCGTTGTCACCGGTCGTGTCGAGCGTGGCCAGCTGGCCGTCAACACCCCGGTCGAGATCGTTGGTATCCGTCCGACCCAGCAGACCACCGTCACCTCCATCGAGACCTTCCACAAGACCATGGACGCCTGCGAGGCTGGCGACAACACCGGTCTGCTTCTGCGTGGTCTCGGCCGTGACGATGTCGAGCGTGGCCAGGTTGTGGCCAAGCCGGGCTCCGTCACCCCGCACACCAAGTTCGAGGGCGAAGTCTACGTGCTGACCAAGGACGAAGGCGGCCGTCACTCGCCGTTCTTCTCCAACTACCGTCCGCAGTTCTACTTCCGCACCACCGACGTCACCGGCGTCATCGAGCTGCCGGAAGGCGTCGAGATGGTTCAGCCGGGCGACCACGCTACCTTCACCGTTGAGCTGATTCAGCCCATCGCTATGGAGGAAGGCCTGACCTTCGCTGTGCGTGAAGGTGGCCACACCGTCGGCTCCGGTCGTGTGACCAAGATCCTCGCCTGATTTTCATCAGACAAGAATCTTCGCTTGAACTAGCGTTATAGGAAATCCCCTTCGAGGAAACTCGGAGGGGATTTTCTATAACCGCAGCAGGATATGGATATGTACCACGACTTCCGGCCTGGATGCGCTAGTGTTGCTTTTCAATAGATAAACGGACTGCTGCACTGCGAGGATATGACACTGATGGCAGGCCGGGAAAGAAGGTCGATGATGACTGGTGCACAGGCCGCTCACTGTGGTTCTGTATCCGCAATTTCGCTGGGACTGCCCGTTTCCACGGCGATTCCCGAAGCCAAAGGCACACTGCCGAAAGCCTTGTTCGTAGGCAAAGCGCCGATTTCCGGCAAACTCAAGCAGCGATTGGTGAACGAGATCGAATCCATCACCATGCTGGCGTTGGCCCGGTCGGCCAACACGGGGCTTGCGGACGGCAAACTGATCCCGGAAGTGCTGGTCATCGGACTGAAGCTTACGGCCAAAGCCACCGGCATACCGAACGAAGTCATCGACCTGATCGCCGGACAGCGCAAATCGGGCATCGTGTTCGTGTGCGTACGCGACGTGCCGTTCGAGGGCAGCACGCGTGAGGAATGCGCGTTCGCCGTGCGCCGCGCCATACCGGGGCGTGCCGGGCACACGCCGATCTATCAGGTATATGCCGGCGACTGGCAGCCGGCGGGGGAGGCCCAGCTGGAGCTGGCCGGCTCTACTATTGATGAGCTGTGGGCATCGCTGTGCTCACAGACCATTTTGGGTACGCCGGAGGTCGAGAATCTGGATGCGCGCATCATTCGCCATACTGAAATTGCTCGGCTCGAATCCGAAGTGGACAAGCTCACTCGTGACCATCAGCGCGTCAAGAACCCGGCCCAGCGCAACGAGATCTATGCCAAACTCCACAAGGCCAAGGCGCAGCTCGCAAAACTGCGCGAGGCATAGTGATGTGAAAGCCATTGGGCTTCCGCTGGCGGGAGCTGGCTCGCGAAGCGAGACTGAGGGTGGTCCAGGTCCGTGGCCTAGGGCTACGCCCAAGCTAATTGAAATATTCGTGCATCATACAGCGTACAGTTAAACCATGTTCCCTCTGCTCGAAACCCTGGTCGCCGTATACGAGGTGGGTCAGTTCACGCTGGCCGCCGATGAGCTGAAGGTATCGCAGTCGACGGTGTCGTCGCGTATCGCCCAATTGGAGCAGATGGTCGGCGCGCCGCTGTTCGTGCGCAATGCGAAAAGTGACGTGACGCCCACACAGGCCGGGCGGATGCTGTACCAGACCGCCATCGGCATCGACGGATTATGGCGGGATACGCGTGAGCAGATCGCCCGCGTGCAGGAGGCGCGTGAGCCGCTGGCCGTTTCGTTCTCGCACACGACCGCGGCGATTCTGCTGCCGAAGGCGTTGCCGGTGATGGCTCGGAACATGGACAGTTTCGACTTCGCCGTACACGTGATGAACTCGGATGCGATTCTCGAACGGGTCAGCATGAAGGCCGTGCAGCTCGGCGTGGTGGAAAAGCCGATCGTGAACGATTCGGTGGACCGCGTCACCCTGTGCGAGGACCGGCTGGTGTTGGCGGGGGAGCCCGACGGCGTGTGGATGGTGCGCGAGCACGGTTCCGGCGTGCGGTATTACACGGATTTGTATTTCAAGACCGCTCAGGTTGTGCCTGCACGCACGATGGAAGTGTCCAGTAATGCGGCGATTGTGGCGGCGCTGTCCGCCGGGTTCGGGCAGTCGTTGATTTCGGAAGCCGCCGTGCCGGCGGGCGTGCCGGTGCAGCGGGAGCTTGGCGATGAGTTTGTGCGGCGGTTCTATGCGCTGGTGCCGAGATCCGGTCTGACGCACGATCAGCGGGAGTTGGCGGAGATGATTATTGCTGCGCTGCGCGGGTAGTCAGATAGTCGACTGAGGGGAGGTCGCGAACGTTGTTTCTCTCTCTCCGTCCGCCTGCGGCGGCCACCTCCCTCATCAGAGGGAGATCAATTAGGTATCGACAAAATCGATGATATGTATTGGTTGCAATGATTTGACCGATGTAAATGCTTGAGCTTCAATAGACACCGTGAGAGAGTTCTGTACAAAATGGTGGAAGCGCATTACCACCGTTGACATGTTGTTCATTGGCGTTCTGACTCTGCTGGCCTCGCTGTTCGCCTCCTGGCTCAAGCAGTTCCCCGGATTCAGCCTTTTCGGCGCGCTTATCATCGCGCTGCTCATCGGTATGATCATCCAGTTCCCGATCCGCAGTGCCTACGTCGGTTCCAATGATGGCCGCAAGGCAGGCGTCAAGGACGCCGCTGGCCTGATTTCCAACAAGCTGCTGCGCCTCGGCATCATCCTGCTCGGTTTCAAGCTCAACCTCGCCGTGCTGTTCACGCAGGGCATCAAGTGTCTGCCGATCGCAGCTGTGGTCGTCACGCTGACCATCATCGTGTGCTATGCCATCGCCCGCAAGCTCGGTGTCGACCCGATGCTCGCCATCCTGACCGCCGGTGGCACCGGCATCTGCGGTGCGGCCGCCGTCATGGGCCTAGCCGGTTCCATCAAGGTGCCTGAGGACAAGCAGGACGAGAAGGACAACGACGTGACCATGGCCGTGGCCATCGTAGCCATTATGGGTACTGTGTTCGCGTTGCTGGAGATCGCGCTCGGCCCGCTGGCCGGCATGACCAAGGACCAGCTGGGCATCACCGCCGGTGCTTCCCTGCACGAAATCGCCCACGCGGTCGCCGCCGGCGACGCTTTCGGCGCGGTGGACATCGCCACCATCATGAAGCTTTCCCGCGTGCTCATGCTCGTGTTCGCGGCCATCATCATCGCTATCTGGTGGGAGAAGAAGCATTCCGAGGTTCAGAGCACCGGCAAGAAGACCGTGGCCTTCCCGTGGTTCATGCTCGGCTTCATCGGCGCTTCGATTATCGGCACCTTCGTACCGTTCGTCACCTCCATCACCCCGCAGCTCGTGGACTTTGCGTACATCGTGCTCGGCATGGCCATGGCCGCGCTCGGCATCAACGTGAACTTCAAGGCCATCGCTTCCAAGGGCAAGAAGCCGATGCTCGCCAGCTTCCTGACATCGATTCTGCTCATGTGCTTCGCTGCAGGTGTTGCGATGCTGTTCTTCTGATAAGCGCTCCAAATACAAATAGGCGAAGGCGAACGACAGTGAGCAATTGGAATGTGTCACCTAAAAATCACGTACTTGCACAACGGATAACCCCAGCCGAACTGGCAGGCCATCGCAATGAACTTCACCACATATGGACTCAGCCCGGTCGCACCCGGCATCCAGCCGATCAGCAGCGTGCTGAACGTGAAGTTCCAGATCCACAGCAGCACGAACAGCGCCACGGAACGGGTGAAGTTGCTGGACGATTTGAATGCCACGTTGCGGTTCATCACGAAGTTGTAGGTCGCCGAACACACCACGGCGATGCCGTTGGCGATCTGTGAGGGTACGCCGATCAAGTGCAGAATGGCGAACGTCGCATACTCCACAATGGTCTGCGTGGCGGAAACACCCACATACTTGCCCAGCACGGCGAGTCCATTTTGCTTCGGGGTTGCCGTGCCCACGGTATTTTCCGCAGTATTCGTTGTGGTCGAGGTATTTGTGGCGCCCACACCTTGATTCGGCTTCACATCCGCTCCATTGTTCGCCATGCCCATATACCTCCCGGATGTACCTGTGACGTTCGACCTCGCAATGATACCGCTGACCGCGTCGGGAATCGGCGTGGCGGTCAGACGAGAAAACCGCAGGCCGCAGCAACGACCGGCACACCCAGCGACAGCACCAGATAGGCCGCTGCGGTGGGGTAGCGGTGTTTGCGGAAGAGCGTCACCATTTCGTTGATTGCGGTCGAGAACGTGGAGAAGCCGCCGAGGAAACCGGTGGCCAGCACTAGCCGCCATGGTTCATCAAGTGTCCCGCCGAGTGCCAGCGCCGCGACCAAACCGGCTAGGAATCCGGCGATGAGATTGATGGTGAACGTGGAAAGTGGGAATGCGCGCTGCCAGTACGTTTTGATGGTCACGTCAAGCAGATAGCGGCAGGAGGCGCCTACGCCGCCGCACAGGCAGACCAAGATTGGTAGGAATACGGTCATCACGCCTTACCTCCCTTGCTGGTCGTAGCGGCATTCGTATCAGCGGACGCTTCGGCGGATACGTTCGAGGAGCCGGCCAGATGCGTTCCTGCCCACACGCCGGCAGACGCACAAACCAGACCCAGCGCGAACGTCACCAGTAGATAGGCAATGCCGGCCGCCACCTGACCGTCGCGGATTGCGGTAAAACCTTCCAGCGCGAGTGTCGACATCGTAGACAAACCACCGCATACGCCCATGCCGAGTCCGCGACTGGCAAGTTCTTTGGAACGTGCGCCGAACCGGGAAGCGCCGGCCAAGTAAGCGGTCAACCCTGCATAGCAGAAGCAAGCCAGCATGTTGGCCACAAACGTGCCGGTATGGAAGCTGCCAGCCGCGGGAATCTGTGCGAACGCATAGCGGATAGCGGTGCCGATCGCACCGCCGCAGAAGACGACCAACACAATATCAAGATGAATATCGGGGAGCTTGCGCGCCGGGGGAGTGGTCGTGTGCGTAATCGGCCGGGCACCTGCGGATGGGGATTGCGAATCCATAATAGCCTTTCCTGAAACCGCTGAATCCTGCTGAAGACACAACGATTCCATGCAATATCAAATCGTGTGTAGGAACTATCAGCAGTGTGCGGTTCGAAACGAGTTCAGGCGGGTTCCATCGCCGGTTCTCCAGATTACTCATGGCGACGAATCGAACAGTGAGCGTATCTCGGATATTGGCCTATCGCAGTGAATTGCTCGGTTGTTGCCATACCTCATGGGTATGGCGAAACATGGTTTATGGCTATTGGTTAATGCAAGGCGATTATTGTTTAATAGAACACGAGGATAACGGGCCTTAAGCGCTCGATGCCGGAAAACAAGGAGTTATGAACGTATGTCTGAAACCATGAAAGCTGCGATTTTCGTGGAGCCTGGCAAGATGGCCGTGGAAGAAGTGCCGAAGGCGATGCTTGAACAGGATGATGACATCGTGATCCGCGTGGTGCGCACGTGCGTGTGTGGCTCTGATTTGTGGTTCTTCCGTGGGCTGAGCGGACAGGCCGCGCACAGCCAGGTGGGTCACGAGTCCATCGGTGTGGTCGAAGAGGTTGGCGCGGCGGTCGAATCCGTCAAGCCCGGCGATTTCGTGGTTGTGCCATTCCCGTACAGCTGCGGTAAATGCCCGGTGTGCAAGGCCGGCTTCGAATCCGTGTGCCCGCACGGGGGCTACTTCTCCGCTTGTCAGGCCGAATACCTGCGCGTACCGGAGGCGGACGGCACCGTGGTCAAGGTGCCCGGTTCGCCGGAAGACTACGATGACGCGACGCTCGCTTCGCTGCTGACCGTTTCCGATGTGATGTCCACCGGTTATCACGCGGCGGTTTCTGCCGAGGTCAAGCCCGGTGACACAGCCGTGGTCATGGGCGATGGTGCAGTCGGCCTGTGCGGTGTGATTGCCGCCAAGATGCGTGGTGCCACGCGCGTTATTGCCATGAGCCGTCACGAGGATCGCGCGGCGCTCGCCCGCGAATTCGGTGCGACTGATATCGTGCCCGAGCGTGGCCAAGAGGCTATTGACAAGGTGCTGGAGATGACCGGTGGCTATGGTGCGGACGCGGTGCTCGAATGCGTGGGCTCCAAGCAGTCCTTCGACACGGCGATTGGCCTGATTCGCCGCGGTGGCGTGATTGGTCGTGTGGGTCTGCCGCACGACGTGGAGATCAGCGCCGAAGGCACGTTCTACGGCAACATCGGCATCAAGGGCGGCCCGGCTCCCGTGCGCCACTACGATATTGACGGTGGTCTGCTGGATGCGGTGCTTAAAGGCGAGATTAACCCTGGCCGCGTGTTCACCGCCGAATATGACCTCGACCATATTCAGGACGCTTATGAGGCCATGGACCAGCGCAAAGTTATTAAGGCGTTGATCCGGTTCTAGGGTCAGGTGCGCAGAGAACGGTTCTCACTAAGAACCGTGTGAGCCATTCGCACAAAACCGCACAATCGAACAGGCCGCCGGTGTGATGGGGGAGAGATTGGGGGTGAGCCGGTTCGGTGCATGTTTCCATACCGTTGTTTTCGTGTAGAATCGGCCATTTCTATACTTCTGTTTTCGTGTAGAATAGCATATGCCTATACTGTTGTTTTCGTGTAATGAGGTGATTGCTCATGTTGAAGCGCAAGATGCTGGATAAGCTGATCGCATGGAAACAAAAAGCGGGTGGGCGTGAGGCTCTTCTCATCGAAGGCGCTCGCCGTGTGGGCAAAAGCACCATTGTCGAGGAATTCGGCCGCACTCAGTACAAGTCATATATTCTCATCGATTTCACACGTTTGCCGCGCGACGTTCGCGACATCTTCGAAAACCAGCGTGATGACTTTGACACATTTTTCATGCTGTTGTCTGCGTATTACCGCAAGCGACTGTACGAGCGTGAATCGTTGATTATTTTCGACGAGGTGCAGCGGTATCCGGCGGCGAGGGAGCTCATCAAATATCTGGTTGCGGATGGCCGGTATGACTATGTGGAAACTGGTTCGCTGATCTCCATCAAGAGGAATGTGGCGAATATCGTCATCCCCTCCGAGGAACGGAAAATGGACATGGGGCCGCTCGATTTTGAGGAGTTCTGCTGGGCCATGGGGGAGGAGCTGCTTGCTGAAACGATTCGCAAATCGTTCGAGCGTCTGGTCCCGTTGCCCGATGCGCTGCACAAACGAGCGATGAGGCTGTGGCGCGAATATCTGCTGGTGGGCGGTATGCCGCAGGCGGTTGCCGATTATGTCGAGCAGCGCGATTTTGGCGAGGTGGATTTGATCAAGCGTGGCATCCTGCAGCTGTACAGTGATGATATCGGCAAGTTCGCCAATGGCGATGCCGGCCGCGTGCGGGGCATTTTCGCTCAGATTCCAGGGCAGCTGTCCAAGCATGAGAAACGATTCACTCTGGCATCGGTCGATAAGGGGGCTCGATCTCGTGAATACGATTCGGCGTTCTTCTGGTTGGAAGACGCCCGCTTGGTGAACCTGTGCCGTAATTCGACTGACCCTTTGGTGGGGCTGGGATTGTACGAAGATAACGATTCATTCAAATGCTATATGGCGGATACCGGTTTGCTGGTGTCGCAGGCGTTTGCCGATCGAGAGACAACGCCGGATGATGTGTACCGGGATATTCTGTTCGATAAACTCTCGCTCAACGAAGGGATGCTGGTGGAGAATGCGGTGGCTCAGCAATTCCGGGCGAATGGGCGCAAACTGTATTTCTTCTCGCGCTTGGATAGGGCGGATGCCTCGAAAACCATGGAAATAGACTTCCTCATCGTTCGGGAATACGATAATGCCGCGATGAAGCCTCGCATCAGCCCGATCGAAGTGAAATCCACGAAACGATACGGTGTGTCTTCGCTCGACAAATTCCGCAAAAGGTATGCCCGACGATTGGGCAAGGAATACGTTCTGCATCCCCGCCAACTCGAAGTGGATGGAGAACGCATCAAGCTGCCGTTGTATATGGCCCACTGTCTGTGATTTGTGCTGATTGATGCATGTTTGGGCTGCAAGGTTCAGGCAGTCGAAGAGTGTCCGTTCCGCATAGGACATCCGTGAATGTGGCTGGACTCACACTGGCTCGACTGCAGGGAAAGGAGTTGGCATGGGATATTCCATCGGTCAGGTGTCGCGAAAGACTGGGCTGTCCGAACATACGTTGCGCTACTATGACGGCCAAGGTCTTTTGCCCGGTATCGCTTGAACTGGTTTCGGACGGAGATGCTTCGATGACGGCGATCTTGAATTGCTTGATCTCATTGAATGTCTGAAATCCACGGGCATGAGTCTCGCAGAGATCAAGGATTTTGTTGATATGACTAAGCAAGGTGATGCCACGCTCGAATCACGACTTGCTGTTTTTCGCAATCAGCGAGATGTGGTGAAACGTCAAATCGCCGAATTGCGACGCCGGTACATCAAACTTGACGTGGTCATTACATCCGGTGCCTCTTGCACCTCGTCGATGAAAATCAATATCCCTTATGGGAGTAGCATTTTCTGCCTTGTATGTGCAGAATGCCGCATTTCAAAATGGGGTTTTGGTGCAAAATACCGCATTTCAAAGTAGGGTTTGGTGCAAGATGTCGTGCAAATGGTGAATCGGGTGTGTTTGTAGGGGCGGCTGGATGACTGTGCGGCTGGACTGTTGTGTGGCCGCATGCTTATGCGGCCACAAGTCGTGCGGGCTGTTCGCAAACTATGCGCGGTCGGTCGGCATTCGCCTGCGCTTGAGGTGTTCGATAAGCAGCTCACACTTTTTGACATCCTCGGCGGTCGAGGCCGGTAGGTCGTCGGAGGAGGTGTCGATGATGCGCTGCAGGTAGCCGTGTAGGGTTTGTAGCTCGGTTTCATTGAGACAGTCCAGCATGGAGGAGGTCTGGTCGGGCGCTTTGCCCAGCAGATCGGCGGCCTTGCGGCCCTGGTTGGTGAGGCTGACCATCATGACGCGGCTGTCCCGCCTGGATGGACGGCGGCTGATGTGACCGCTGGCCTCCAGTTTCTTCAACAGTTCGGCCATGGCCTGGCGGCTCATGCCGAACATCGCGGCCAAGTCCTTCTGGCTGGTCTGGTCGGATTCCCTGAGCGTGGCCAAGACGCGGCCTTGGCCACGGCGTGGGTCGAAAGCATGTTCGCCGCGCGGCGATTTGGCGCCGGGGGAGACGAGCCGTCTGTGTATCGCGCGATACGCCATGATACGGCCAATGCTGATGAAACTGCTGAGAACATCGTTCTTGATATCGCCGTCGGCGGTGTCGTGGCTTGTGCCGTTCTCCGCCGATTGACTCGTGGCCATTACGTCGTCGACCGCGTCGTTTCCGGTTACGGCGGCGTTGTTGCTGGTGCTGCTCATGTTCGGAATCCTTACGTCAGTGCTGCATGTTGTCGCCGGTGGATTCGCCGCGATAGCGCATCATCATCGAGCGCTGCATCTCCTGCGCGTTCGGCGGGGTCCAGGTCAGCGCGTTCGCGCCGGCCACGATGGTTTCGGCCATGGACTCGTCGGTCGAACCGCCGCTGGCGAGCAGCGGGATGGAGGGGTGACGCTGCCTGATCTGCTGGACCACGTCAGGCGTCCTGCGGCCGGCCGCCACGTTGATGATGGAGGCGCCGGCCTCGATTTTCTCGTCCAATTCGTCATCGCAGGTCAGGACCGTGGCGATGACCGGGGTGTTCGTGATGCGCGCCACGTCGTACACCGTGGAGGGCGGCGCCGGCGCGTTGAGCACCACGCCCGCCGCACCCTGCATCTCGGCCATCATGGCGAGTTGGATGACGCGCGGGCCGGTGGTGGTGCCACCGCCCACGCCGACGAACAGCGGGGCCTGGGCCGCGGTGAGTAGGGCCTGGGTGATGACTGGTTCGCCGGTGAACGGATATACGGCGAGAATGGCGTCGGCATTGGTGTTGCGGATGATGGCCGCGTCCGTGGTGAACGCGAACGAGTGGAGTTGGCGGCCCTGGACGGTGATGCCGGAAGTGCAGCTGATGATGTCGGGAACACGGGCCGCGGAGGAGCTGATGCGGTTTTCGATGGGGTTCGGTCCGTCTACTTGACGGGATTCCGGGTCGTATTCGGTGAGGTCGTTGCTCATGTCATGTGTGATGTTCATGCCGGTCTCCTTTAATAAGGAAGCGAGCGAAGCGTCGCTGGTCGTGTGTCTTTTTCATCCTCTTCAGTAATTATGTCAAGTACCTGACAGATATGAGTATACGACTCCAGCAAAGATTGTCAAGTACCTTACGTATTGCTGTTGTGTCGCATTTTTCGACAATGCCAACATGCGTATGTTGTTTGATGCGGATCTGAGTGTGGAACGGCTGATTCCCGCACTGTCGATCGAGTCCGGAACTAGGATCACTCCCGAGGATACGCTCGTCATTTTCGATGAGGTACAGGAGGTGCCGAGGGCGATGACTTCGCTGAAGATGTTCAATGAAGCTGCCCCGGAGTATGACGTCTTGGCCACTGGATCGGCGCTTGGCATCGCCATGCATCCTGGGTTTTCATTCCCGGTTGGCAAGGTCAGTAGACTCAAGCTGTATCCTATGTCTTTTGTTGAATTCCTGTATGCGTGCAAACAGTATGCCTTGGCCGAAATGCTTGAGTCCAAGGATTCTCCGCTAATTAACGTAATGCATGACAGGGTCATGACTTGGCTGCGGTATTTCATGTATACAGGAGGCATGCCGGAGATCGTTGAAGCGTTCGCCAGTACTCTGCCGAATCCTGACTTCACGGCGGTTCGTAAATTGCAGAATAGTCTGGTCTCCGATTATCGTGACGATTTCTCCAAACATGTTGATATGCGTGATAGTCCCGCCGTCACCACGCTTCGTCTCAATCAGGTATGGGATTCAATTCCTTCCCAGTTGGCGAAAGAGAACAAGAAGTTCGTATACGGCGTGGTGTGAGCTGGTGGACGTGGCAAGGATTTTGAGAGTGCCATACAGTGGCTTGTCGATGCGTCGTTGGCGTTGCGCGCATCCGCCATCGCGCAAGCGGGAACGATCGCATTCCCGGTCACGAGGATTCCGCTGGTTCCGCCTCCGGGGATCGGCCGGTTGGATGAGGTTACGCCGTCTTGAGAGCCGTCGAACGATCAGGGCCAAAGGTAAAGAAATTCGGTATTCTTGCAAGGCTTTTTGGGTTATCCCGCGGGCATGGGTAGACTGGCATGCGGTAGGAGAGATACTCGCTGAAAGGTGCATGCCAGCTCATGGGAACGGGTGACCAGCCGGAAAAGACCAACAACTAAACCAGCGATTGCTGTCGGCTGGCCGGTAATAGCCGTAACTGCAGCGGACGTTCCCCGCTGCAGGTGACACGCATCGCCGGAGGGCAGCTGCAAGTCCAGGTACCGGTCCGCGGCCACCCCAGTCAGCCGCGCTGACAACCCCCGGCATCATACGCGATGTGCACGTCGTGCACTGCTACGTGCCGTCCGCCGGGCTACCCGTCCAGCGAAAGCGTAACCGGGCAGCTAGCCAGTATCGATACATGTCATAACGTAAGGAAGTAGCCCATGCCATCACACGCACGCACGGTCACCAGGACAACCCATCGCGTTCGCAACGCGCTGCTCGTCGTACTGCTGTTGCTGGTCGTGTGCGCCGCGGCGGCCGGCTTCAGCGGATTCAAACTGTACAAGTCGGCGATGAGCGCCAAAGCGCACCTCAACAATGTCGTTAACGCGGCCAAGGTCATCAAGGACGGTTCCACCGACGACATGGTCAAGGCGCTGTCCGACGTGAGCTACATCCAGAAGGAGGCGGCCGCCGCCAAGCAGGATGTCAGCGGCGGTCTGTGGACGCTGGCGGAGAAGATGCCCGTGGTCGGCGGTGACGTGAAGACGGCGCGCACCGCCATCGGTACCATCGATGACTTCGCGCAGACCACGCTGCCCCAGCTGGGCAAGGTCGTCACCACACTGACCGGTGCCAGCCTCTCCAGTGGCGATGGGCAGCTCAACATGGAGCCGATCATCGCTGCGGCGCAGCAGCTTGCCACGGTCGACCAGTCCGTGCAATCACAGGCCAGGACGATCCAGGATCTTCCCGACGCCAAACTCGGCGTGGTGAACAACGCGCTGCAGAACGGCAAGACGCAGATGGCCGCCCTGGCGCAGGTGACCGAAAACCTGAGCGGCATGCTCAACATGCTGCCGAACTTCCTCGGTGCGAACGGCGCCCGCAACTACGTGCTGCTTGCCCAGACGAATTCCGAGATCCGCGGAACCGGCGGCCTGATCGGTTCGGCCGGTTCCTTCAGCGCGGACAACGGCAAGATCGCGGTGGGGGAGTTCCACGCGGATGCCGAGTTCCCCTCCAACGCCGCGTTGGATGACGTCAACCAGGACGGTGACGGCACGCTGTACAGCGGACTGTACTTCGGTCAAGTCATTCATAATCTTTCGTCCACGCCGGACTTCCCGCGCGTCGCGTCCATGGCCCAGAAGTTCTGGCAGGCGGCTCCGTTCGGCGGATCGTCCGACGGCGTGATGTCGCTCGACCCCGTCGCGCTGCAGGCGATGATCGGCGCCACCGGCGACGTGACTCTGTCCGACGGGCGCGTGCTCAACGGGTCGAACACCGCCGAATTCCTGCTCAACGGCGCCTACAAGGAACTGACGCCCTCCGCTCAGGACCAGTACTTCAGCGAGACCGCCGCCCAGGCGGTCGCCCACCTGTTCAGCGACATGAACACGCAGAAGCTCATGACCGTCGCCAAGACGATGCTCCGGATGGCCGAGCAGCGGCACCTGTACTTCTGGTCGTTCCACGAGGAGGATCAGGCGGTGCTGCGCAGCGCCGGCGTCACCGGCGAGATCACCAACGACGCGAAGAACCCGGTGACCGGCGTCTACTCCAACGAGATGCAGGCCTCGAAGATGGACTGGTACATCCAGCGCAAGTCGACGGTGAAGAGGACCGGCGACAACACCTACCACGTTACGTATTCGTTCACCAACACCCTGCAGCCGGGCGAGGCCGGATCCCTGCCGGAATACATCACGGCGAACGCCAAGGGAGGCGTGGCGGTGAACCGCGTGGTCATCTACACGCCGGCCGGAGGCGAGGTCAGCAACGTGTCGGCGTCGAACGGCAGTTCCTTCGCACAGGTGCAGGCCAAGGACCATATGACCTACATGGACGACATCTCCCTGGCGCCTCAGGACACGGTGACCATCGAATACGACGTGACCACCGCGGCCGGCTCGGCCAACCTCAAACTGGATCAGACGCCGACCATCGGCGACCCCGCGATCACGTACGAGTATTGATCGGTATTGATCTGTGGGTGTGATCTTGGGATTGTGTGCCCTTATGAAAGCGCGCCGCCGACTCCTCTCGGAACAGGTGACGTGCTTCCGGACGACGATGTCCATTACGATCACGGCAGATCGATAGCCGACAATATCGTCACGCTGGTTCAGCTAGTTCGAATTGCAGGTGGCGGACGGTGCCCAAGACGAAAGATTCTCGTCCGTCGTTCGGCCGCCGTCGTTGGCCGTGATGATACTGGAGACCATGAAGCTCAGGCGGCGGCAGCCAAGGGCGAAGTCGAGAAAGAGGTGACGGCGTGACACTTGAACAGAGGTCAGATAGCGCGGCGGCGGAGCGGTGCCGAGCATGACCAACAATCAACGGCCGCAGGCGATCGAAGTGCGCGGGGCGCGCGTGCATAACCTGAAGAACATCGACATCGACATTCCGCTGGGCGAACTGGTGGGCGTGGCCGGCGTCTCCGGTTCGGGAAAGAGCTCGCTGGCGCTCGGCGTGCTGTATGCGGAAGGTTCGCGGCGCTACTTGGAGGCGCTGTCCACGTACACGCGACGCCGCCTGACCCAGGCCAGTCGCGCCCAAGTGGACGAAGTACTGCACGTGCCGGCCGCGCTGGCCCTGCACCAGCGGCCCACGGTGCCTGGCATCCGTTCGACGTTCGGCACGATGACCGAACTGCTCAACAGTCTGCGGCTCCTGTTCTCCCGCGTTGCCTCGCACGTGTGCCCGCATTGCGGGGCGCGCAACGAGTCGACGCTGAACGTGGCGGCCGGACTGCCCATCACCTGTGCTGGCTGTGGCAAGGAATTCCACGCGCCCGGCGCCGAATCGCTCGCTTTCAACTCGGCCGGCGCCTGCCCGACCTGCTCCGGAACCGGCATTGTGCGCGAAGTGAACCGTGCGGCCCTGGTGCCGGATGAGTCGAAAAGTATCGACGACGGTGCGGTGCTGCCATGGGGCTCGCTCATGTGGGACCTTATGAAGCAGGTGTGCGGCGCGATGGGCGTGCGCACCAACGTGCCGTTCAGCGAGCTCACGCCCGAAGAGCGTGACATCGTATTCAACGGGCCGGCCGTCAAAAAGCATATTCTTTACAAGCCGAAGAAAGGCGACGATTTCGCCGAACTCGATTTCACCTACTTCAACGCCGTATACACGGTGGAGAACGCGCTCGCCAAAGCCAAGGACGAGAAAGGTCTGAAGCGCGTGGCTCGATTTCTCAAGGAGGGACCATGCGCCGACTGTGGCGGCACACGACTGAGCGCCGCAGCCCGGGCCCCGCATGTGCGCGGGCTGAACCTGGCCGAAGCCAGCGCGATGACCTTGGATGCGGCGGTGGATTGGGTGCGCGGCGTGCCGGAATCTCTGTCCGCCGACATGCGGCCGATGGCCACCAACATCTGCGAATCATTCCTGGACGTGGCCCGCCGACTGTTGGATCTGGGCCTCGGCTATCTGGCGCTTGACCGCGCCGGTGCCACGCTTTCAACCGGTGAACGCCAGCGTGTGCAGCTCGCCCGTGCCGTGCGCAACCGCACCACCGGCGTGCTGTATGTGCTCGACGAGCCGTCCATTGGCCTGCACCCCTCGAACGTGGATGGGCTGCTCGGCGTGATGCATGACTTGGTGGCGGACGGCAATTCCGTGGTGGTCGTGGACCATGACGTGCGCGTGCTCAAGGCCGCCGACCATCTTATCGAAATGGGACCGGTTGCCGGCGCCGAAGGAGGGCATGTGATCGCGCAAGGGACGGTCGGCGAGGTGGCGGCGAATCCAAGTAGTCGTATTGCGCCGTTCTTGGCCGATAATGTGAGCGCGCGCATCCGTGAGCGCGTGGCGGAACCGCAGGTGTTCGACCTTGGCCGCATCCGCATGACAACCAGCCAGTTGCATACGGTCAAGCCGCTGGACGTTGATATTCCGCGCGGCCGGCTCGTGGCGGTGACAGGCGTCTCCGGCTCCGGTAAAACCACGATGGTGCTCGAATCGCTGATTCCCGCGCTCAAAGCGCAGGCGGCGGGGGAGCGGTTGCCGGAACATGTGCGTGAACTTGAGGCCGAGGGCATCCATCGTGCGAATCTCATCGACGCCACGCCGATTGGCGCAAACGTACGCTCCACCGTGGCCACCTATGCCGATATTCACGACGAATTGCGCCGCGCCTTCGCCCGCACGGACGGCGCCAAGGCGGGCGGCTGGAAGGCTGGCGATTTCTCATACAACACCGGCCGACTGCGTTGCCCCACATGCGACGGCACCGGTTCAATCTCGCTCGATGTGCAGTTCCTGCCGGACGTGACCATCGAATGCCCGGATTGTGGAGGCTCCCGCTATGCGTCCGAAGCCGACGCGATTCGGCGTGCGGTTAAAGCGGCTAAGGGCAAAGCGGCGAAGATGAAGGTCCCGGATAAACGCAAAGCTGCCAAGGAAAAATTGAGTGAGGCGACGGATCAGGGTGGCGGCAACATTTCCCTGAGCCTGCCTCAACTCATGGCAATGAGCGTGGACCAGGCGCTGTCCGTGACCGGCGACCTCAAGAAGGTTCACGCACGTCTGACCACCCTGCACGACTTGGGCCTCGGCTACTTGACGCTCGGCGAACCGACGCCGGCGCTTTCGGGCGGCGAAGCCCAGCGGCTGAAACTCGCCAGTGAAATGGGCAAGGCCCAATCGGACGCGGTATTCGTGTTCGATGAGCCGACCATCGGTCTGCACCCGTTCGACGTGCGCGTGCTGCTGGGCGTGTTCGACCGGCTCGTGGCGAGCGGCGCAACAGTCGTGGTCATCGAACATGACCTTGACGTGATCGCCAATGCGGACTGGATCATCGACATGGGTCCGGGCGGTGGCGAAAGCGGCGGACGCATCGTCGCCACCGGAACGCCGGAACAAATCGCGGCCAATCCGAACAGCATCACCGGGCGGTATCTGCGCTGACTCGTATGGCGGTAACGCGCCTTTGCATAGGACCCTGCGCGAGTAGGATAGCCGTCCATGGTGCAGATTCATGGCATTAGACGCGCAAGCGCGGACGCGAAATATCGGCAGATGACCGGGCAGCCGGTCAAGCCGCTGATTCTCAAACTGTGTTTGCCGGCCGTCATCTCCAACTTGGTGACCACCGCCTACAATCTCACGGACACGTTCTTTATTGGTCAGCTCGGCACCGCGCAGTCCGGTGCCATCGGCATCGCGTTCTCCATCATGACCGTGATGCAGGCGCTCGGCTTCTTCTTTGGCAACGGCGCGGGCAACTCGATGAGCCGCGAACTCGGCAAACAGAACAATGAGCGCGCCTCCCGACTACTGGCCGTGGGCTTCGCGGGTGCGGTGCTCTCTGGTTTGGTGATTGCCACAATCGGATTGCTGACCCTGCGGCCGCTGGTCGTCATGCTGGGATCGACCTCGACAATCGCCCCATACGCCGTGCAATACCTGACGCCGTTGTTGGTCGCCGCACCCTGTGTATGCGGTTCGTTCGCACTCAACGGACTGCTGCGATACCAAGGGCAATCGACGTTCGGCATGATCGGGCTGGTTTCGGGCGCATTGCTGAATTTCCTGCTCGCGCCGTTGTTTATCTTCGTGCTGCACCTCGGAATTTTTGGTGCCGGCCTGGCCACCGCCATCTGCCAGACGGTGAGCTTCACGATTCTGACCACAATGAGCCGCAAATTCGGCGTGATGAAACTGTCCCTGCGCAATTGCAGGCCGGATGTGCTGCTCATGCGCGAAGTGGCCGGCGGTGGCCTGCCCTCGCTGATCCGCCAAGGCGCCGGTTCGATTTCCGTGACCTGCGTGAACATTGCCGCCAATCCGTTCGGCGATGCGGCCATCGCCGGCATGGCCATTGTGATGCGCATTATGTTGGGCGCCAACTCGGTGATCGTCGGCCTCGGCCAAGGTTTCCAACCGGTGTGCGGCTACAACTACGGTGCCGGCCTGTTCGCGCGCGTCAAAGAAGGGTACTGGTTCTGCGTGCGGCTCGCCACCTGCGTGCTCGTGGTGTTGGCGGTGTTGCTGTGGGTGTTCGCACCGCAACTGGTCGAGATCTTCCGCTCCGACCCGGCCGTGGTGGCGGTGGGCGTGGCCGCGCTGCACATCCAATGCTGCACGGTGATTCTCAACGGCTTCAACATGATGGGCAATATGATGACCCAGACCATGGGCCGCACCGGCATCGCCTCATTCCTGGCCCTGTGCCGACAAGGTCTGTTTTTGGCACCGATCGTACTGATTCTGCCGATGATGTTCGGCGTGCTCGGCGTGGAAATGGCGCAATCGGTGTCCGACGTGCTGACATTCCTAGTCACTATCCCGTTCATGCGGCGAATCCTGCATGAATTGCGGTGAATGGTAGATGGCAACTATGAATAATCGAAGTGCAAAGCGGGTGCCGGGCGTTCCTTCTCCCGCGTATATCGAATCGCTGTACCGCACCATGGCTGCCGCCCTTGGCCCGACCGGATGGTGGCCGGCTGAAACCACATTCGAGATTATGGTGGGCGCGGTGCTGACGCAGAATACGGCGTGGGGCAATGTGAATCGTTCGCTTGCGGCGTTGAACGCGGAGGGTGTGCTCGAACCCCATAAGCTGGCGATTATGGGGCCAGCGCATCTGCAGGAACTTATTCGCCCGTCCGGCTTTTATGTCAACAAATCCAAGACGGTACAGTCACTGAGCCGATGGTATGTGGAGCGTTGCGGAGCCTCGCCTGAGGGCGCGGCAGATATTCCCGACGCCGAATTGCGGACCGAATTGCTCGGATTATTCGGTATCGGGGGCGAAACGGCCGACGACCTGATGCTATATGTGTTTTCGCGCCGCACATTCGTGGCCGATACTTATGCTCGCCGACTATTCGCCTTCCTTGGATTTGATGTGCCAACCGGCTATCTGGCATTCCACAAGGCCTATTCGCCCGTGGTGCTGGATGCGAGCCTCAGCGTCAAGGATTTGCAGGAATTCCATGGGCTTATTGACGAGTTCGGCAAGGCCTACCGCGACGACGCGGCCAAAAGCGAGTCCTTTTTGGGTGGATGGAGGGCTTGACTGCACGGCGAATCGTTCTCAATAAGAAAAGTGTGAGGCCCGCACGGTGCCAATCGCACATCTGAATCCTTGACTGGCTGCGCTCGATGCTGGGTGTCGAAAACGAGTCTGTGACAGAATAGTTCGACCGACACAATCGCCAAAACGCCGAACAGGAGCCAATGATGACCGAAGACAAGCCGATCGCCAAGCCGATTATCGATGATGCGACGCGCGAGAAAATGGCGCTTATGTTCTCTGGCGAGGTCTACCTGCCGGATGATGTGGACGGCTTTTTTGATCTGCAGGCCGCCCAGCGTGATCTCCAGCTCGAACTCAACGCCACGCCGCTGACCAACCCGAAGCGCCGTACCGAACTCATGCAGGCGTTCTTCGGCGCGGCGGGGGAGGGTCTGTACCTCGAATGCCCGGTGTATGCGAACTGGGGCTGCAATACTTATTGGGGCGAGCGCTGTTACGCCAACTTCAACCTGACGCTGGTGGACGATGGTGAGATCTTCATCGGATCCCACACCATGATCGGCCCCAACGTCACGCTTGTAGCCACCGGCCATCCCGTGCGTCCGGACCTGCGCTATCAGGGTGCCCAGTATTCGTTGCCAGTCCACATCGGCGAGAACGTCTGGATCGGCGCGAATGTCACCGTGCTGCCCGGGGGCACCATCGGGGACAACGCGGTCATTGGCGCCAACTCGCTGGTCACCAAGGACATCCCCGCCAACACGGTCGCCTATGGCAGCCCGTGCAAGGTAATTCGCGAAATCAACGAACGCGACGACGTCTACTACTGGCGCGACCGCCAATTCAGTGAGCGTTTTAAGCTCAAAGAGCAGTAGCGCGAAAGCTCACTCCCACACGTCGAGCTTGCGATTTTTGTAGAAATACTCGCGGTCCTTGTCGCCGATTTCACGCACGACCTCGCAGGGCGCGCCGTAGGTGACGGAGTTGGCGGGGATGGAATGTGTCACGACCGAACCGGCGCCAATCACGCAATTGTCGCCGATGGTCACTCCCGGCAGAATCGACACGTTCGCGCCGACCCACACGTTGCGCCCGCTGATCACCGGAATGCAATACGTGTAATGGTGCTCGCGCAGCACCGGCAACACGGGGTGGCCGGCGGCGCATTAGCACGGGGAACGGTTGAACGAGAAGTGGATTGGCATGTGGTGGTATCGAACATACTGATGCGTGTGCCGCCGAGCCTGTCCAGATGGCTGCCTATATGAACCAGTGACAGAAAAGCACGGGAACGCGAGCGAGAGGAGTGTGCATGGGGCAGTTCGGCGTCATGATTGGCCAGTTGGTCGGATTTCTGATCATGCTGATGGTTGGGTATGGATGTGTGAGGCTTCGATTCTACGGTCAGACGGCGTTGGACGGCATGTGCTCGTTGCTGCTCAACGTGCTCATCCCCGTGCTTGTGTTTTCGAACGCCGTCGATGGTGCGGACCGCGCGCAGCTTGCCGCCAACTGGGGCGTGATGCTGCTGACCGCCGTGATGTACGCGCTGCTCATCCTGGTGTTCTGGCTGGTCGCCAAACTGTTTCGGCTCAAAGGTTCGCGTAGCCATGTATTTCAGGCGTCGCTTATTTTCGGCAACGCCGGATTCATCGGCATTCCGTTGATTATGGCACTTTGGCCGCAGAACGGCGCGATTTACGTGGCGCTGATGTCGATTATCGACCAGACGCTGCTCTGGACGTACGGCGTATGGCTGTGCGAGCCGGTCGCCGAAACGACTGGCGGCAACGCGATTGGCGCGCGAGGTGCGGTCGCGAACGGTTCAGTGAACGGCGCCGGTTCGGTGGGCAATGCCGCAAACGGTGGTTCTCCGGCCGTCGTCCGCCCCTCGCTAGGCACCCGCGTCCTCGGCCTGCTTAAACGATTCGTCAATCCCGCCTTCATCGGCGTGATGCTCGCCCTGATTCTGATTCTGCTCGGCGTCAAGGTGCCGGATATCATCCTGAAGCCGCTGCACACCATCGGCAATATGGCCACGCCGATGTCGCTAATCTACTTGGGCGGCCTGTTCGCACTGACCAAGTGGTGGGGCGTCCTCAAACGCTACGAACTCTATGTTGGCCTAGTCGCCAAGATGATCGCATTCCCGCTCGCCTTCTACGCGCTACTGACCGCGTTGACCGGCGCATTGCCGCAACTGCCGATCGTCCATGACATGGTGCTGATGATTACGGTCATCGCCGGACTGCCGACCATGACCACCATTGCCATGTTCACCGGTCGCAAGAACAACATGCCCGAGTATGCGGTCGGCTTCGTGCTCGTAAGCACGCTGTTCTCGCTGGCCTCCCTGACCATCGTCTCGGCGGTCGTGTTCTGAATTGTCCCCTTCGACGAAAAGAATTCCGGGGCCTCCGGCGCTTGGAACCTCATTCATAAATAAATGCTGGCTATTCTTTTTACCGCGAATCAGGAACCATTTTCTGTTGTTCTGACCAAAAGATAGTTAAGCGCAAATGGCCTTTATCACATACTGTTTGCGGCCTCATCGACACAGCGCAGCGCGTTGAGCGTGCGTGGGTAGCCGATGTACGGCATGCACTGCGATGCCACAGTGATGAGGAAGTGTCGATCGTTGCCGATGCGCATATTGGCGTGGGCATGACTGGTCAGTTGCGGCTCGCACCCACCCTGGGCGGCAAGGAAGAGGTGGACTGCGAGGGCAGCGGCAGCTTTACTCCCTGCGCGCGCAGTACTTCGTTCAGTGCGACGATGAACGGATAGATGCGGGCGATGCCCAGATATGCCACGGCCTGATACGTCGCTTCCTTGATTTTCACCGGTGTGAGTCCAGCGATCATCGCGGCCGGCACGATGCCGCGGAACTCGGTGAGACTCTGGCTGCCGAGCAAGGTGGCCAGAAACGACGGCTTTTAACACGACTTCGTAAGGAGCGTTGGGAGACTAAGTAGCGGCCCGCCCCTGGAATATTCCAGGAGCAACGCACATCGCATAACATACAACGCAACATACGAAAAAGAACCTCGTGAAACGAATTTCACGAGGTTCTTTCTAGTTACGCTGAATGACTCCCATTAGACTCCCACAAGAGAAGAGCAATGGCGAAATCCCAACGTTGCTAAGCTCTCAAACTCAGATGTGGAAGTAGAGCTCGTACTCGAGCGGGGTCGGGGCCAGGCGAGCCTGGTCGATCTCGTCGCGCTTGAGGCCAATCCAGGTCTCGATCAGGTCGTCGGTGAACACGTCGCCGGCGGTGAGGAAGTCGTGGTCCTCTTCCAGGGCGTCCATAGCCTCGGCCAGGGAGCTTGGCACCTGCTTGATGCCAGCGTGCTCTTCCGGCGGCAGCTCGTAGAGGTCCTTGTCGACCGGCTCCGGAGGCTCGATGTGGTTCAGGATGCCGTCCAGGCCAGCCATCAGCTGAGCGGAGAAGGCCAGGAACGGGTTGCAGGACGGATCCGGAGCGCGGAACTCGATGCGCTTGGCAGCCGGGGAGGTGCCGGCCAGCGGAATACGGATGGCGGCAGAACGGTTACGAGCAGAGTACACCAGGTTGACCGGAGCCTCGAAGCCCGGGACCAGACGGTGGTAGGAGTTCAGGGATGGGTTGGTGAAGGCCAGCACGGAGGAGGAGTGCTTGATCAGACCGCCGATGTACCAGCGAGCCAGATCGGACAGGCCAGCGTAGCCCTTCTCGTCGTAGAACAGCGGCTTGCCGTCCTTCCACAGGGACTGGTGGCAGTGCATACCAGTGCCGTTGTCGCCAGCGATCGGCTTCGGCATGAAGGTCGCAGCCTTGCCGGCCAGAGCGGCGGTCTCGTGGACGACGTACTTGTACTTCATCAGGTCATCGCCTGCGTGCTGCAGGGTGTTGAAGCGGTAGTTGATCTCCTGCTGACCAGCGCCGGCCACCTCGTGGTGGGAACGCTCGAGAATCAGGCCGACCTTCTGCAGGTTGGCGACCATATCGTCGCGCAGGTCCTGAGTGTGGTCAATCGGCGGAACCGGGAAGTAGCCCTTCTTGACGCGGTTCTTGAAACCGATGTTCGGGGTGCCGTCTTCCTCAACGTCAACACCGGAGTTCCACGGAGCTTCGATGGAGTCGACCTCGTAGAAGGAGCGGTTCATGCCGTTCTCGAAGCGGACCTTGTCGAAGATGAAGAACTCGGCCTCAGGAGCGAAGGAGGCGGTGTCGGCGATACCGGTGGACTTCAGGTAGGCCTCGGCCTTGCCAGCAACCTGACGCGGGTCGCGGGAGTACGGCTCGTCGGTCAGCGGGTCGACGATGGAGAAGGCCACGTCAAGGGTCTTGTGCTTGCGGAACGGGTCAATGAAAGCGGTCTCAACGTCCGGGACCAGCTTCATGTCGGACTCGTTGATGGCTTGGAAGCCCTGAACGGAGGAACCATCGAACGGCATGCCGTCGGTGAAAGCGTCCTTCAGGAATTCGCTAGCCGGCACGGTGAAGTGCTGCTGAACGCCGATAAGATCGGTGAAACGGACGGAGACATACTCGATGCCTTCCTTGTTGATAAGGGCCTCGGCGTCTTCCTTGGACTTGAGTTCGGTCACGGGACCGCTCCTTTCGTATGAAATATAACGGTATCCATCGTAAAATCGCGCGTTTCGCCGGCTCGAAACTTGGGTTACGAGAATGTTTCGTGACTGTGGCCGACAATCGCGCAGGCGCGTTATTTCAACGAAACATCATTACAGAATGGAAACGGAGGCTATCGGGGGAGTGGGTAGAGGTGTCCGCAACGTGGACAGTGGATATTGACAGGTGACGTAGGTGGATGTATGTGGACGCGATTATGAGACATATGACGAAGCCCCGGAACCGATTGAACGGATTCCGGGGCTTCTGTGCGATTTGGTGGTGTGCTGCCGATCAGCGACCGCGCATCGCGCGGCGGGAGATCTTCTGCGGGTGGTTCGGGTCCATGCCCTTGGGGATGGCATAACCCTTCTTGGCCTGCAGCGTGCGCAGACGATCGTTCAGCGTTTCCATCTCGGCCTTGGTCAGCAGGAAGCGACGACGCGGATGAATCTTGGCGATCAGTGCGTTCTTGTGGTTCGTGGGCTCATAGCTCTTGGACTTGGTCACCGTGCTACGCAGCTTGTCCAGTGGCACCTGCTTGGGGCCGTGGCCCACGGAGATGCGGTACACCGGAATGGAGGAGCCGGCGGTGACGCCCTTGATATCGTGTTCCTGACGATCCATCGCCTTCATGATGCGACCGTATTCGCCTTCGCCGATCAGGTAGATGCCGTTCATCGAAGTGCCGCGCCAGATGGCATCCTTGGTCTTCGGGTCGATCCACACCGGTTCCTGCGGGAAGTTAAAGCCGGCTTTCTGCATGTTGCTCAGCACGCCGATGGCGGCACCAGGCTTGCCGTCAATCTGCTTGTAGCCGACTGCATCCGCGCGGCGGGTGAGCATCATGGTGGCCAGTAGCATGCCGAGCATGATGGCGGTGATCATGGTGAAGATCCAGGTCAGCCAGGTCCACTTGGCAATCAGACCGATGATGATCATCACGACTACAGGCAGCAGGAAAGCACCGGCCTCAAGCCACGGCAGGGCCTTGTCTTCCTTAGCCGTGTACTTGTAGATCTGGATGATCTGCTTGATTGTGCTCTGCTTCTTCGGCTTCGCGTCCTTTTCCGCCATCACTTCTTCCTTTGTTGGGACGAAACACACTAGGCAACATCTTATCAGGTGCGCTGGTCCGAACTTGTTTGTGCTGGTTGGTCTCAGCGTGTGTGTAACGGCCGTCCGTCGGCCTTGAGCAGCGCCTCGCCGAGCGTTTCACTGAACGTGGGATGCGGGTGAACGAGGCGGGCTGCGTCGGCGAGCGGCACATGGTTGCCGACCAGCTGTTCGGCTTCGGCGATGATGTCGGAGGCCATCTGGGAGACCATGTGCACGCCGAGCACGCGCGGGGTGTCCGGGTTGGCCGCGTCGCAGCCGGAGACGATGGTCAGTGAACCGGCCGTGCCGCTCATCAGCATGCGCGCGTTCGCCAGCATCGGATAGTTGGTCTCCTTGATTTCAATGAGATCCTCTCTCGCCTGCGCCTGTTCGACGGTGAGCCCGACCGACGCCGCTTCGGGGAAGGAGAACACGATTTGCGGCACGGTGGCTTCGTCCACCGGCTTGGGATTGAGTCCGGCGATGGTCTCCGCGATGACGATGCCTTGCTCAAAAGCACGATGCGCCAGCGCGTGACCGGCCGTCACATCGCCCACCGCCCATACGCCCGGTTTGTCGGTGCGGCCGTACGCATCCGTGGCGACATGTCCGTGGTCGTCAATCGTCACGCCCCATGCTGGGTCGGTGATCGGGTCACGCCCGATGGCGACAAGGGCGATTTCGCCCCAGACGCTTTGTTCGCCGTCCTGGCCTTCGCGCGTGTAGTGCACGGTGGCACCAAGGTTCGCGCCGGTGTCCACATGGGTGACGCTGGCGCGGGTGATGATGTTCACGCCATGACGTTTGAGCTCACGGGTCAGCGTGGTGCCGGCTCTCCGGTCCCAGGCTGAGAGCACACGGTCCTTGCGAATCAGCAAGGTCACCTTCGAACCGGCGGCGTTCCACATCGAGGCGAATTCAAGGGCGATGGCCCCGGCGCCGATAATCACCGCCGACGAGGGAAATTCGTTGACTTCCAGCGCCTGTGTGGAGTCGATGAGGGCGCCGGCGAACGGGTTGCCGGGCAATGGGCGTGGCTTGGCACCGGTGGCGATGACGATGTTCGTGGCCGTGAGGTCCATCGTGGGGCCGCTGGGCTCGGGGACATCGGCCTTGTGATAGGTGAGGATGTCGCTTTGGTCGGGGGAAGGGACGAGGTGGACGATGTGGTTGGAAGTTGCTGGAGCGGTCTCATCCGCATGGAACGCGGCATTGGCTCGGAACACGGTGATGCCGCGATGGGCAAGCAGTCCGGCCAGTCCTCCCACCATCGTCTTGACCACGCGCAGGCGATAGTCGCGCAGCGTGCCGAAGTCGATGCCATTCACCGAGGCGTTGACGCCGAGCTCGGCCGCACGGTGCACGGTGTCGATGGTGTGGGTGGCGGTGATGAGCGCCTTGGAGGGGATGCAGCCACGGTTGAGACAGGTGCCGCCCACGGTGGCGTCACGCTCGATGAGTGCCACTTTCATGCCGAGTTCGGCGGCGCGCAGGGCTGTGGAATAGCCGCCGGGGCCGGCCCCGATGATGACCAGATCAAACTGTTCGCTCATGATTGCCTCCTTGGTGCATATAAGTATGGCTCCCATGCTAGGGAGCCATATGTGGCTATCGCCGCCACTTCGCCTAAAAACAGTCCACTGGACTGTTTTCTTTACGGCTCAGCCCCTCAACGAGGGGAGCCAGAGTATATATGGACATCAGTCTGCCGGCCAGTGACCGCGCTTCGGGTAACGCGGCTTGGGAAGCCTCCAACGACGCATCTGAATCGAACGGCTCCAAGCGTAGGAGAAGGAGCGGGAGCCCTTGGACACGGACTGTTCGCCGTACTTGGCGATGAGCTTGGCCTTGAGCTTGCGCCACATCAGCCATACGTCGATGATCACGGCAATCAGGTAACCGTACATAAGCGCCATCATGATGATGGAAGCCCACTGGTTCTGCATCAAAGAAGTGACGAACATGGAGACGATCAGAATCGCGAAGGCCACCGGGATGAACCATTCGCCAAGGTTGAAACGGGCATCCACATAATCACGGATGTAGATACGCCAAGGCAGGCGTTCCGCCTTGGGCATGTGGTTGATATCGCCCTTCTGCATCGCCTCGTACTCGGCGTTCTCCTTCTCACGCAGACGGGCTTTGGCGGCCTTGGCGCTGGCCTTGCGGTCCACCGGAACCAGCGGACGGATACCGGCGGCCTGAGCCTGCTTCATCTTCGGGGTAGGACGGCCTTTTTTCTCAGAAGGATCGGCGGTCTTCTTCGGGGCCTGCTCAACGGGAACTTGGGCCTCTTCTTTTTTCCTAAACGGATTCCATGTCATGCTTTGAGGTTACGGTGACGTTCAGACACTTGTATACTGGCGCAGCCATTGCAATGACGCCGCTTACACACATATAAAGGAGGACCATCATGGCAACGCTCACCGCTGACGAGATTCGTTCGCGCGTCGAAACCGATTGGAACCGCATCGTCAAGGTGCTGGCCGAAAAGGTTGCGCTGCAGTCGATTTCCGCCAAGGGCATCACCGCCGAACATATGAAGCGCTCCGCTGAATTCGTGGCAGACGAACTGCGCCTCGTGGGTGTGGATGCCAAGGTGGTCCAGGCTTCCAATGCCGACGGCACTCCGGGCGCATGGGAGGTCATCGGCTCGCATATCGTTTCTCCGGACGCCCCCACCGTGCTGCTCTACGCCCATCACGACGTGCAGCCTGTTCCGGACCCGGCCGAGTGGAACACCGACCCGTTCGTGGCCACCGAAATCGACGGCCGTCTTTACGGCCGTGGCTCCGCCGATGACGGCGGCGGCATCGCCATCCACTCCGGTGCGCTGAAGGCTTTGGGCGACGACCTCAACGTCAATATCAAAGTGTTCATCGAAGGCGAAGAGGAGATGGGCTCGCCAAGCTTCATTCCCTTCATCGAGGCTCACCGCGACGAATTCGCCGCCGACGTGATTATCGTGGCCGATTCCGGCAACTGGTCGGCGGACATTCCTTCTTTGACCACCTCGCTGCGCGGCAACACCTGCGTGGACGTGACCGTGCAGGGCCTTGAGCACCCGGTGCACTCCGGTCAGTACGGCGGCCCGATTCTTGACTCCAACACGTTGGCCGCCATGCTCATCGCTTCCATGTACGACGAGAACGGCGATCTGGCCGTGCCCGGCGTGGCCGCGGAAGAGCCAATCGGCGGTTTGCAACGCGACCTTGACGAAACCACCGTGCGCGAGGATTCCGGCGTGGTGGCCGGTTACGAGTTCGCCGGCACCGGTTCGCTGGCCTCACGCCTGTGGACCAAGCCGTCCGTGACCGTGATCGGCTTCGACGCCCACCCGGTCGAGGGATCCTTCAACGTGATCGCCCCGGAGACCCGCTTCCGTCTGTCGCTGCGCACCGCGCCCACCCAGCGCCCTGAAGAAGCGCAGGAAGCACTGGCTGCATTCCTCGAATCCCACGCGCCGTTCGGCGCCAAGGTCACTGTCGAACGCGGCGAAAACGGCATGGGCTGGGCCATGGACCCGACCGCCGTGGCCACCAAAGACGCGCTGGAAGCCATGACCGAGGCCTTCGGCGTTGAGCCCATCAACAAGGGCGAGGGCGGCTCCATTCCGTTCATCCCCGAACTGCAGCGCATTTTCCCCAACGCTCAGGTGCTGGTCACCGGCCCCGAAGACCCGAAGGCCAACGCCCACAGCCCCAATGAGTCCATCTCCCTGCCCGGCCTCAAGAACAACGTGATCACCGAGGCTTTGCTGCTGGACAAGCTCGGCAAGTAGCCGAACCGCATCGGTAATGGTAGTGAGCCGCCGTCAGGTAGGTCACAGATGTGGCTATTGCCTTTGACGGCGGCTTGCTTTATAGTCGGGAGTTGACACGGGAGCTGCCGTTGGGCGGCTGAGAGGAGACTCATAGTCTCGACCGATGGAACGTGACCGGATAATGCCGGCGCACGGAAATGTCGCTCTTACCTACCCGTGCCTGAACCAACCCGCGCGTGGCCACGAACATATGCATCATGTGCGTACATATATCCACGTATGTTCGGCCTGCGTGCGAGCAGAAGAAAGGCACATTCATGACTGAAGCTGTGGCCAAAGCCAATTACAAGTGGCGCGTCGTCGATATCGTCGTCGCCGCAATCATCGCCGTCGCATCCGGCGTCATTTTCTGGGGCTGGGACATTGTCTGCTCCGCCCCGCTGGCCCTGTTTGAAGGCGTGACCCCCGGTTTCGAGGGTCTGCTCAACGGATTCTGGCTGTTCGCCGGCCCGCTCGCTGCAATCATTGTGCGCAAGCCCGGTGCCGCACTGTTTGCCGAAACCCTCGCCGCCTTCCTTGAGCTTACGCTGGGCAACCAGTGGGGCGTCGGCGGCTCGCTGATCGTCGGCATCATCCAGGGTCTGGGTGCCGAAATTGCCTTCGCCGTCTTCGCTTGGAAGAAGTGGAACATCGGCACCACCATCCTGTCCGGTGCGCTCGCCGGCGTGGGCTGCTGGGCCTACTACTGGGCCACCAACCCGGGCTGGAACGGCCTGCGCGTCACTTGGTATCTGGTGGGCTCCATCATCTCCGGCGTCGTGATCGCCGGCGTGGTGGTCTGGTACTTGTCTCGTGCGCTCGCCGTCACCGGTGCTCTGGAGCGCTTTGAATCCGGCCGCGGCAAGGCGCGCGTCTGATGCAGATTAATCCGGCTGCGGTAGAGGCCAGCGGCTGGGGATGGCGGCACGCCACGCGTAAGGACTTCGCGTTGCGTGCCGTCGATTTCACCATCCGGCCAGGTGAACGTGTGTTGCTGCTCGGTGCTTCGGGCGCGGGCAAAAGCACGATGATGGCCGGTCTCGCAGGCGTACTTGGCGGCGATGAGGAAGGCGAGCAGGAGGGCTCGCTCACCATCGATGGCGTCGATGCGCGCGAGGCGCGAGGCCGCGTGGGACTGGTGCTTCAGGACCCGGACTCGCAGATCATTCTTGAACGACTGGGCGATGACGCGGCCTTCGGCTGCGAAAACCTCAACGTGCCGCGCGAGGAGATTTGGCAGCGAGTGCGCGAATCATTGGATATGGTGGGACTCGGCGGACTCGAACTGGATCGGTCCACCCGCCATCTGTCCGGCGGTCAGCGTCAACGTCTCGCGTTGGCCGGCGTGCTGGCTATGAAGCCCGGTCTGCTGTTGTTGGACGAACCGACCGCCAACCTCGATCCCGAAGGCGTGGTCGAAGTGCATGACGCGGTCAAAAAGGTCATCGAGGCCACCGGACAGACCATGGTTGTGGTCGAACATCATATCGATGTATGGCTCGATCTGGTCGATCGCGTGATTGTGCTCGGCCGACCCGATGCAAGTTCGCCCACGGGTGCGGTCATTGCCGACGGCAAGCCGGACGAGGTGTTCGCCGAGATGGGCGACGTGTTGGCCGCCGGTGGCGCGTGGGTGCCGGGCCGTGCGATTCCCGATTACTCACCGAAGCAGGAGTCTGCGCACGATGCGCCGGTGCTCAGCACCGAGAACTTAAGCTTTGGCCGTGGGACCGCTCTTGGCGTTGGTATCAATCTGGATTTTTATCCCGGCGAAGTAACGGCTCTGATGGGTCCGAACGGCGCGGGCAAATCGACCTTGGCCTTGACCTTGGCCGGGCTACTCAAGCCTATCGCCGGCAAGGTGCTCATCGCCGACAACCTCAAGCCCGCGCATGCCGGGCGTGAGCCGATCGACTGGAAAAGCAAGGAACTGCTGGGCCGTATCGGCATGGTGTTCCAGGAGCCCGAACACCAGTTCGCTGCCAATTTCGTGCGTGACGAAGTCGCCATCGGCCCCAAGTCGATGGGGCAGAGCCAAGACGAGGCTTATCAGACCGCCGACCGCATGCTTGAGCAGATGAATCTCACGCGCTTCGCCAAAGCCAACCCGTACACCTTGTCTGGCGGGGAGAAGCGGCGACTGTCCGTGGCTTCCATGCTGGCCGCCGCACCCAAAGTGTTGGTGATGGACGAACCGACATTCGGACAGGATTTCAGTACGTGGAATGAAATGGTCAAGCTGATTGCCACCATCCGCGACCAAGGCTCGTGCGTGATCATGGTGACGCACGATGAGGCGCTGGTGGATGCGCTGGGCGCACGACGTGTGATGTTCGAGGAGGCGAAGGCATGAGTGACGTGGTAACCGTCAGCCCGCAGGAAACGCGCGTGGAGCCGGTCAAAGCCTCATCGCCCTCATGGTTCATCGCGCGCATCAACGCGGTCAGTCGCATCATCGGTGCGTTGCTGCTGTGCGTTCCGATGTTCATCAGTCTGGATGTGGTATCCGCATCCACGGCGCTCGGCATCGAATTCGTGCTGCTGTGGATTGGTGGCGTGGCTCCGTGGACCGTATGCCGTAAGACCTGGCCGGTATGGATCGCCGCCGCCGGCAGTTTTATCTCCGTGTTCCTCTACGGCCGCACCTCGGGCGAGATCCTGTGGCAGGGTGGCTGGATTGTGATCAGCGAGGGGTCCATCAATCTGGCCATCGCCACGGCTATCAGGGTGGCGGCCATTGCCGTACCCGGCGTGATTCTGGCCTTGGGCCTCGATCCCACTGATTTGGCGGACGGTCTGGTTGAGATTCTGCACTTCTCACCGCGATTCGTATACGGCGGATTGGCCGGATTGCGCATGTTTACGCTGCTGCAGGAAGATTGGCGCGCACTCGGCTTGTCCCAGCGTTCGCGCGGCCTTGGTGACGGTAACGCCATCGCCCGTGCTCTCTCCCAAGCGTTCGGACTGCTGGTGCTCTCCATCCGGCGTGCCACCAAACTTGCCACCGCCATGGAAGCGCGCGGCTTCGGCTCCGGCGCCCCACGTTCCCAAGCCCGCATCTCGCGTCTGAAGCCTATCGACTGGATCTTCTACGTCATCTGTCTGGCCGTCCCGCTGGCCTCCATAGGCGTAGCCGTCGGCACCGGGAATTGGCACTTCGCCTTTCAGGGGGTCTGAAAGGCGGCAGGCTGGCACAGTGCCTTTCAGGGGGTCTGAAAGGCGACAGGCTGGCACAGTGCCTTTCAGGGTGTCTGAAAGGCGACAGATTAGCACAGTGCCTTTCAAGGTGTCTGAACGCCTTATGATGCCCCCGCTGGCGGGGGCTGTCGGCGTAGCCGACTGGGGTGGTTCCAGCCTCGACCACCCTCAGTCTCGCGACTGACGTAATGACCCGGCAGTAGGGTAGTGGCTATGCCCATCAACGCCCAGATTCTTGATAATCCGAAATCCGACCGCGTGCGCCGCATCGCCGATCTGACCCGCGCCAAAGGCCGCGAACGTTCGGGCCGTTTTCTTATCGAAGGCCCGCAATCCGTGCGCGAGGCCGTCACTTGGCGGCCGGACGTGGTGCAGGACCTGTATGTAGAGGTTTCGCGGGCGCTGGAACATCCGCGTATCATCTCCTCCACGTTGGAGAAGATCGTCGAAACCTCGCAGGATGCCACGATTTATGTGCACTACTGCACCGGCGACGTGATGCGCCGCATCAGTCCGGACGCCCAAGGCATCGCGGCCGTCGGCAATGCCGAGTCCATGCACGCCGGTGCCGATGACGTCGAACTTGGCAAGAACGGTCGGGCCCCGCAGATTGCCGCCTTCTGGCAGGTGCGCGACCCGGGCAACGCCGGCACCGTGATCCGTGCGGCCGATGCGGCCGGCTGCGACGCCGTAATCTTCGTGGACGACTGCGTGGACGTGCTGAACCCCAAGGTCATCCGCTCCACCGCAGGCTCCCTGTTCCATCTGCCGGTACTCGCCATGAGCACCGACGAATTCTTCACCTGGACAGGCGACCATAATATGGACGTCTGGGCCGCCGACGTATACGGCACCGAAGAACGCAAGCCGGAAAGCCTGCCCGCAGTACTGGCGGACAAGGCGGCGGTCGAGGCTCCGAAAGCCGTGCTGTTCGGCAATGAGGCGCGTGGCTTGGAACCGGACATCCTCACGCGCTGCGGCCGCATCGTCTCCATCCCGCTTTATGGCAAGGCCGAATCGCTGAACCTCGGCACCTCGGCCGCGGTGATGCTGATGTCGCTGTCTATGTCGGGTCATGTTGAAAGAATGTGAAACCGGTAAAAACGCTGTGAAACGCTGAGAAAACATCAGACGAAAGGGTTCTCGTGGCAGAACAAATGGTGTTCGACGCCGACCAGGTGACCGCTGAGGTTGCCGAGGGCATCGAGAAAATCCAGAACGCCTCCAACCTGGAGGAGCTCAAGGCCATCAAGACAACGTACGCAGGTGCCGATTCGGCGATGACCAAGGCCAGCAAGGCCATTGGCTCCCTGCCCGCCGACCAGAAGAAGGAAGCCGGCAAGCTCATGGGCAAGCTGCGCGCCGACTTCGGCCGCGCCTATGGTCCCAAGGAGGTCGAGCTCAAGGAAGCCGCCGAGAAGGCCGCGCTTGCCGCCGAAACCGTGGATATGACGCTGCCGGTGAGCCGTAAGCCTCTGGGCGCCCGTCACCCGCTGCCTAAGCTGATGGAGGACGTCGAGGACTTCTTCATCTCCATGGGCTGGCAGATTTCCTCCGGCCCGGAAATCGAAGCCGAATGGTACAACTTCGACTCCCTGAATTTCGGCCCGGACCATCCGGCCCGCCAGATGCAGGACACCTTCTACGTCAAGGGCAATCAAGCCAAGGACGCCGCCGGTTTCGTCGGCTCCAACATGGTGGTGCGTACGCAGACCTCCTCCGATCAGGTCCGTGCCCTCCTGACCCGTGGAGTGCCGCTGTACATCGCGTCCCCGGGCCGCGTGTTCCGCACCGATGAGCTGGACGCCACCCATACTCCGGTGTTCCACCAGTGCGAAGCCCTCGCCGTCGACAAGCACCTGACCATGGCCGACCTGAAGGGCGTGCTGGACAAGCTCGCCGTCGCCATGTTCGGCCCTGAAGCCAAGACGCGCCTGCGCCCGAGCTACTTCCCGTTCACTGAGCCGAGCGCCGAACTCGACCTGTGGTTCCCCGACAAGAAGGGCGGCCCCGGCTGGCTCGAGTGGGGCGGCTGCGGCATGGTGAACCCGAACGTGCTGAAGTCCGCCGGCATCGACCCGGACGTCTACACCGGTTTCGCCTTCGGCGTCGGCATGGAGCGCACGCTCCTGCTGCGCAGCGACATCAACGACATGCACGACCTGGTCGAAGGTGACGTGCGTTTCGCCGAACAGTTTGTGATGGGGGAGTGATTCAGCCATGCCTATGATCGATATCGATTGGCTCAAGGACCATGTCGAGGTTCCCGAAGGCCTGACCTACGAACAGCTCGCCAAGGACCTTGTCAAGGTGGGTCTTGAGGAAGAGGAGATTCACTCCTCTCAGGTGACCGGCCCGATTGTGGTCGGCTACGTGGTCGACGCCACCCCCGAACCGCAGAAGAACGGCAAGACCATCAACTGGTGCCACGTGGACTGCGGCGACGAATGGAACGAGACCGACGAAGACGGCAACAAGGTGCCGCGCGGCATCATCTGCGGCGCGCCCAACATGAAGGCCGGCGAAAAGGTCGTCGTCACCCTGCCCGGTGCCGTGCTGCCCGGCGACTTCAAGATCGAACCGCGCAAGACCTACGGCCACATCTCCAACGGCATGTGTGCCTCCGAACGTGAGCTGGGTCTGGGCGACAACCACAATGGCATCATCCTGCTGCGTCAGTATGGCTTCTCCGAGGCTGAATACGAGGCTCTGAAGCCTGGTCAGGACGCCATGCACCTGCTGCACCTCGACCAGCCTCTGCTTGAGATCAACATCACCCCGGACCGTGGCTACACGCTGTCCTACCGTGGCGTGGCCCGCGAATACCACCACTCCACCGGTGCCGCCTACACCGATCCGGCCGTGGCACTCAACGAGAAGGCCCCGGAACCTGCTGACTACCAGCCCGGCACCCCGGTGGACATCGATGTTGAAATCGACGATAACAATCCGATTCACGGCGTGCCCGGTTGCGACCGCTACTACGCGCGTATCGTCAAGGACTTCAATCCCAACGCCCACACGCCCAACTGGATGCGCCGCCGCCTGATCCGCGCCGGCATGCGCTCCATCTCCTTGGCCGTGGACGTGACCAACTACGTGATGCTTGACCTCGGCCAGCCGATGCACGCCTACGACCTCGACAAGCTCGAAGGCCCGATTGTCGTGCGCCGCGCCAACGAGGGTGAGAAACTCACCACTCTGGACGGCAAGGAACATGACCTGAGCGTCGAAGATCTGCTTATCACCGATTCGCCGAACGGCGAACGCGGCTCGCGCATCCTCGGCCTTGCCGGTGTGATGGGCGGCCTGTATGGCGAAGTGACCGCCGACACCAAGAACATTCTTCTGGAGGCCGCGCACTTCGATCAGGTGACCATCGCCCGTTCGGCCCGTCGCCACAAGATTCCATCCGAGGCCTCCCGCCGCTTCGAACGTGGCGTCGACACCGCGCTGCAGCCTGCCGCCACCCAGATGGCCGCCGAGCTCATGGCCAAGTACGGCAACGGCGAGCCCAGCGAACACCCGAACGACGTGAACAACACGCCGCGCGCCAAGGCCATCCACTTCAAGGCCTCCGAAGTGGCCCGCGTAGCCGGCCTCGACGTGGACATCAACCGCATCTCCGACATCCTGACCGACATTGGCTGCACGGTGGCCGGTGGCGGCAACGGTGAGTTCGCCGTAACCGCGCCGAGCTGGCGTCCGGACTTGAACGAGCCGTGCGACCTGGTCGAGGAGATCGCCCGACTGGTCGGCTACGACCAGATTCCGATCACCGTGCCGCCGGCACCGGTCGAGGGTCTGGTGGGCCTGACCCCGGACCAGCAGCGTCGCCGTCGCGTGGCGGACGAGCTCGCCGAGTTCGGCATGGTCGAATCGCTGAGCTACCCGTTCGTGGGTGACGACGATTACAAGGCCTTCGGCTTCGACCCGGAAGCCACCAAGAAGGTCAGCGTCGAGATCGCCAACCCGCTCTACGGCGACCGTCCGTACCTGCGTCGCGAGATTCTGCCGACCCTGGCCACCACCGTGCAGCGCAACATCCGCCGCGGCATCGAAAACGTGTCCCTGTACGAGCTCGGCCACGTCTACCTGTGGGATCCGAACGCGCCCGCCATCCCGGCACTGCCCGGCGGCGTGCGTCCCACCGACGAACAGCTCGCCGCGCTTGACGCCGGTCTGCCCGAACAGCCCGACCATGTGGCCGGCATCCTGACCGGTCTGGCCGAGGACGACGGCTGGATGGGCGGCAAGCGCCCGGTCGACTGGTCCGACGCCGTCGAGGCCGTGCGCCGCATCGCCGGCCGTATCGGTGCCGCAATCGAACTCGACCAGCCCGCCGCCGACGATGTGCCCGTCCAATGGCACCCCGGCCGCGCCGCCCGCGTCATGGTGGGCGACGTCTTCACCGGCTGGGTTGGTGAACTGCATCCGCGCGTCAACGAGGCGCTCGGCTTCCCGGCCCATTCCGCGGCCTTCGAGCTGAACCTCACTGCGCTGTTCGCCACGCTGACCGGCAAGCCCGTCCAGGCCAAACCGATCTCCACGTTCCCGCCGGTCAAGCAGGATTTGGCCTTCACCGTGGACGAGACCGTGACCGCAGGCCAGCTTGAGAACGTGATTCGCAAGGCCGCCGGCGCGAACCTCGAATCCATCGAACTGTTCGACGTGTTCACTGGCGAACAGGTGGGCGAGGGCAAGAAGTCCCTGGCCTATGCGGTGGTGTTCCGTTCGCCGAGCAAGACGCTGTCCGCCGAAGACAGCGACGCCATCCGCAAGGCCATCGTGGCTGAGGCCGCCGAAATCGGCGCCCAGCTGCGCGCCTGACCCAACCAATCATCCGAATCGAGGAGCGCCATGAGCCAACCGGAGCAGGACAAGCCGAAATACGGGCAGTACCAGCAGCCTGAATATGGTGCTATGTCTGGCCAATACGGGCCGAATTACAACCCGTATATTTATGGCGCTCCCGAGCCGGATACTAAGAAGGATTCCGCCGCAGCCGCTGGCGACAACGGTGGCGCGGCACAATCTCAGCAGGCTGGCCAGCCGTATGGTCAGCAGCCGGCGTGGCCCGGCAATCAGCAGGCGGGCGGCTGGCCGTATGCTCAAGGCGGCCAACAGTCCGGTCCGGGCGCATATCCGGGCGGGTACCCGGGCATGCAGGGCCAGCCGTATGGTCAACAGCCGAACGGTCAGCCTCACCAGCCGCATTATTACCACGGCATCGACCTGAACGATCCAAACCAGAACCCGCTCTACGGGCACTGGGATTCGTATGCGATCATCTCCTTTATCCTCGCCCTGTTCTTCCCGGTGCCAGTGCTCTCGGCACTGATGGGCGCGGTGGCAATGTGGCGCACGCGTACTTTCCATATGAAGGGCTTCGGTTTGGCCGTGGCCGCCGTGGTAATCAACGTGCTGTACACCATCGCCGTCATCTGGATGGCCTTCAATGGCTATGACGCCATGGGCCTCTACCAGGAAGCCCTCCAGCAACTCACCGGCGGCACCGGCTCCTCCTCCGACTCCATCTCCGCATAAGTAGTGTTCACATACCAACACACCCACTGCATAAATATGCAATAGTCTGCATAATCGCGTATACTCATCCGAAGACACATCAGTGAAAAGAGATGAGTATGGCGAAATATACAGTGGCCGTGGCCGGTGCCACGGGCTATGCCGGCGGTGAAGCGCTGCGCATTCTGGCCGCGCACCCCGACTTCGACATCACCTGCGTGGCAGGCCATTCCTCAGTGGGGGAGTCGATGGCCAAGCACATGCCGCATATTCCCCAACTGGCCAATCTGGTCGTTGAAGATACCACGCCCGAAGTGCTGAACGGGCATGACGTTATCATCCTCGCACTGCCGCACGGTGCTTCGGGCAAGCTCGCCTCGCAGCTCGATCCGAATGCCGTGGTTGTGGATTTGGGCGCCGACCATCGTCTCGAAGAGCAGGCCGCTTGGGATGAGTTCTACGGCGGCGATTTCTATGAGCATTGGACCTACGGCATGCCCGAGCTCATCACCGGCAAAGCTGCGGACGGCTCATACACCCGCCAGCGCGCGGCGCTTCCTGGCACCAAGCGCATCGCAGGCCCTGGCTGCAACGTCACCGCCACCACGCTGGCCCTCCAGCCCGGCATCGCCGAAGGACTGGTTGAATCGCAGGATATCGTGGCCGATCTGGTCGTCGGATACTCGGGTGCCGGCAAGAATCTCAAGCGCACCAACCTGCTTGCCGCCGAGGCCCTGCAATCCGCCCTGCCGTATTCGGTGGGCGGCAAGCACCGCCACATTCCCGAGATCCTGCAGAACTTCTCCCACGCGGCCGGCAAGAGCGCGGCCGAAGCCAGCGAATTCACGCTCGGCTTCACGCCGATTCTCGCCCCCATGTCCCGGGGCATCCTCGCCACCGTGTCCGCCCGCATGACGGACAAGGCCAAGGCACTGAGCGATGAGGAGATTCGCGCCGTATGGTCCAAGGCCTATGAAGGCCAGGACTTCATGGTGCTGCTGCCCGAGGGCACACTGCCCGCCACCGGCAACATCATCGGATCCAACGCAGCCCACCTGCAGGTCGTCGCCGACCGCAAGGCCGGCCGCATCTACGCTTTTGCCGCCATAGACAACCTCAACCGTGGCACCGCCGGACAAGCGGTCCAATCACTGAACATCGCACTCGGCCTGCCGGAAGACGCGGGCCTGACCAAGATCGGAGTAGCACCGTGAGCGTTACATTTGCACAAGGTTTCTCCGCCGCCGGCGTGGCGGCTGGTATTTCATCCGTCGAAGGCAAGAAGGACTTGGCCCTCGTGGTCAACAACGGCCCGCTCGACGCGGCTGCAGGCGTGTTCACCTCGAACCGTTTCTGCGCCGCCCCGGTGCAGTGGAGCCGTAAGGTCGTCGCCGACGGTCACGTCAAGGCCGTGATTCTGAATTCCGGCGGTGCCAACGCCTGCACCGGCGAGGCCGGTTACGCCCAGTCCGTCGCCACCGCGGAAACGGTCGCCGGGCTCATCGGTGCCGAACCGAATGATGTGGCTGTCTGCTCCACCGGTCTCATCGGTGAACTGCTGCCGTTGGACAACGTGTTGGCTGGTGCCAAGAGTGCCCATGAGGCTCTTGCCGCCACCGCCGAAGCCGGCGCCGCCGCCTCCCAGGCCATCATGACCACCGACACCAAGCCGAAAACGGTCGAACTGACCGGCTCCAACGGCTGGAAGATCGGCGGCATGGTCAAGGGCTCGGGCATGATTGCCCCGCAGCTGGCCACCATGCTGTGCGTCATCACCACCGATGCGGTCGTCTCCGCCGGCCAGATGCAGGCCGCACTCGCCGTGGCCGCCGAACATTCGTTCAACCGCATCGACGTGGATGGCTGCATGTCCACCAACGACACGGTCCTGCTGCTCGCCTCCGGTGCCTCCGGCGTCGAACCGGACAAGGACGAATTCAACAAGCTGGTGCGTGAGGCCTGCGCATCCCTGTCCCGCCAGATCGTCGGCGACGGCGAAGGTGCCTCCCACGACATCCGCATCACTGTCACCGGTGCCACCAGCGAGGACGCGGCACTTGCCTGTGGTCGTGCCGTCGCCGCCTCGAACCTGCTCAAGTGCGCCATCTCCGGCAACGATCCGAACTGGGGCCGCATCGTCAGCTCCTTGGGCACTGTGCCGCCTGAAGTCGCGCCTTACGATTCGAACAAGGTGACCGTGGACGTCAACGGCGTGCGCATCTGCGAGAACGGCGGCGCCGGTCGCGACCGCAGCGAGGTCGACATGACCCCGCGCGAAGTCCACATCGACATCGACCTGAACACCGGCTCGGACGCCGAGGCCACCGTCTGGACCGACGACCTCACCCACGAATACGTCCACATCAACGCCGACTACGAAAGCTGACAAACAGCCCAGTGGGCTGTTTGTAGCAGCCGGCAGCGATAGCGTCGCCGGCGTCGCAGAAAAGAGAAAAATTGGCTACAGAATTGAAGGGACCTGGGTTCCATTTCGACGTGCACACCGATTTGCGCGCCGATCAGAAGGCAGAAGTGCTTATTGAAGCGCTGCCTTGGCTGGAGGAGTTCGCCGGCCAGCGTATCGTCGTCAAATACGGCGGCAACGCCATGGTCGATGACCATCTGAAGCAGTGCTTCGCCGAAGACATGGTCTTCCTGCGTCAGGTGGGCCTGCATCCGATCGTCGTGCACGGCGGCGGCCCGCAGATCTCCCACATGCTCAAGGCCCTCGGCATCAAATCCGAATTCAAAGGCGGCCTGAGGGTCACCACCCCCGAGGCCATGGACGTGGTGCGCATGGTCCTGACCGGCAAGGTGTCACGCGAACTGGTCGGCCTGATCAACGCGCACGGCCCGCTGGCCGTAGGCCTGTCCGGTGAAGACGGCGGCCTGTTCTCGGCCATGCAGCGCAGGCCCATCATCAATGGCAAGCCCACCGATATCGGCTTGGTCGGCGATGTGGTTTCCGTCGATGCCTCGGCAGTCGAGGATCTGGTGGCCGCCGGTCGTATCCCGGTCGTCTCTTCCGTGGCTCCGAACGAAGAAGATGCCACTGAAGTGCTCAACGTGAACGCCGATTCCGCCGCCGCCGCTTTGGCTGCCGCTGTGGGCGCACGCAAGCTTGTTATCTTGACCGATGTGGATGGTCTGTACGCCGATTGGCCGGACAAGAATTCTCTGATTGGCCGGATCGGTGTGGAAAACCTGCGCGATATGCTGCCGGACCTGGAATCCGGTATGCGACCCAAGATGGAGGCCTGTGTCAGGGCCATCGACGGTGGCGTGCCCCAAGCCCATATCATCGACGGGCGCAAGCCGCATTCGATTTTGAATGAGATATTCACCTCCGCAGGCATCGGTACCATGGTTATGCCCGATGAAGGACTGGAAATGAGGAGCTCTTATGGCTACTGAGCATGAGGAAAAACTAGGTACGGAGGACAGCAAGTGGCTGGGAGAGTACTCTCAGGTCCACATGAATGTGTTCGGTACGCCGTTGCGCGTCATGGATCACGGCCAAGGTGCCCACATCTGGGATGTTGACGGTAACGAATACCTCGATTTCCTGGCAGGCATCGCCGTCAATTCCCTCGGATACGCCCACCCCAAGTGGGTCAAAGCGGTTGCCGATCAGGCTGCCAAGGTGGCTCATATCAGCAACTATTTCGCGTCCGAGCCGCAAATTGAGCTGGCATCCAAACTGGTCAAGCTGGCTGGTGCACCTGAAGGCTCCAAAGTCTACTTCGGCAACTCCGGTGCTGAAGGCAATGAAGCTGCCCTCAAGCTTGCCAAGCTGTATGGCCGCACCTTGCCTGGTGCCCTGCCTTCCATCGGCGGCAAGCCCGCACGCATTCTCGCAATGACTCACGGCTTCCATGGCCGTACGATGGGTGCGCTGTCCGCCACATGGAAACCCGGTATCCGCAAGCCGTATGATCCGCTGGTGCCGAACATCGAATTCGTACGCGCCGGCGACAAGGTCGCCCTGCACGACGCTTTTGCACAGACCGGTCTCGGCCGCTATGGCAAGGGTCCGGTGGCTGCTGTGATTCTGGAACTTATCCAGGGCGAAGCCGGCGTGCAGCCGTTGGGCGCCGATTACGTCAAGTTCGTGCGCGAACTGTGCGATATCAACCACGCGCTGCTCATCATCGATGAAGTACAGACCGGTATCGGACGTACCGGCAAGTGGTTCGCATTCCAGCGTGACGATCTGTCCGGCGGCGTGACGCCGGATATGGTGACTTTCGCCAAGGGCGTGGCAGGCGGATTCCCGATGGGCGGCATGATCGCTTTCGGCGAGAAACTTGCGGCTCTGTTCACTCCTGGTTCCCACGGCTCCACCTTTGCCGGCAATCCGCTGGGTGCGGCTGCGGGACTCGCCACTCTTGGCGTGATTGAAGACGAGAATCTGGTGGCCAACGCCGAAGCTCGCGGCAAACAGCTGCGCGATGGCATTATGGCCACCGGTAATCCGCTGTTCGTTTCCGTACGCGGCCGTGGTTTGCTGGACGCCGTCGAGCTCAAGCATCCCTGCTCCCACGCGGTGATGAACTACTGCCTCGAACACGGGCTCATCGTCAACGCGGTGGCTCCCAATGCGCTGCGTTTCGCACCGCCGCTGATTATAACCGCACAAGACGTGGATCAGGCACTTGCCATCCTCAAGGATGTGCCTACGGACCTGCCCGACGACTGATTTCTCGCCGTCACTGCCGACCCACCGATCCAAGGAGATCATCATGACCCCAGAACTTCGCCACATGCTGCGTGACGACGACCTCAACCATGAGGAACAGAAGCAGGTGCTCGAACTTGCCATCAAGTTCCACCATGACCGCTTCTACAAGCAGCCGTTCGCCGGTCCGCAGGCCGTCGCCGTACTATTCGACAAGCCATCCACCCGCACCCGTTCCAGCTTCTCCATCGGCGTTGCCGAGCTTGGCGGCTACCCGCTGGTCATCGACAAGTCCGGCTCCCAGCTGGGCCGTGGCGAGCCCGTGGCCGATACCGCTCGTGTGCTCGACCGCATGGCTTACGGCGTGGTGTGGCGCACCTTCGGCCAGGACCGCGTCGAAGAAATGGCCAAGTACTCCACCCATCCGGTGGTCAACGCCCTGACCGATGACTTCCATCCCTGCCAGATTCTTGCCGACTTCCAGACCATCGCCGAGCACCGAGGCGGCGTCGACAACCTGAAGAACCAGACCATCGCCTACCTCGGTGACGCGGCCAACAACATGGCCAACTCCTACCTGCTCGGCGGTGCCGTGGCCGGCATGGACGTGCGCGTGGCCGGCCCCCACGGCTACCTGCCCCGCCCGGACATCGTGGCCGACGCCAAGCGCATCGCGGCCGAGACCGGCGGCTCCATCCTGGTCACCACCGATGTCAAGGAAGCGGTGCAGGACGCCGACTGCGTGTTCACCGACACCTGGGTCTCCATGGGCGAGGAAGCCGAATACGCCATCCGTTCCAAGCCGTTCTGGGATTACCAGGTCAACACCGAACTTATGGCATTGGCCAAGCCGGATGCGCTCTTCCAGCACTGCCTGCCCGCCTACCGCGGCAAGGAAGTCACCGCTGAAGTGATCGACGGCCCGCAGTCCGTGGTGTGGGATGAGGCCGAGAACCGTCTGCACGCACAGAAAGCGTTGCTGACTTGGTTGACCGGCAAGGCCCGTGGAGACGAAAGCCTGCTCGCATGAGTGAAACCGGTCCGTCCCTGCAGCGCCCTGCCACCAGGGCGGCGCGGCTGAGTGCCATAGAACAGGCGCTCGCCACGCATATCATCACCTCGCAATCACAGCTGTCCAAAATCCTTATCGACGAGGGCATTGCGGTGACTCAGGCGACGCTGAGCCGCGACCTTGATGAGATGCACGCGGTGAAGACCCGGTTGAAGGACGGTACGGTGGCCTACGCGGTGGGTCGCAGCGTCGTTGCTTCAGAAGGTGAGGATGTAGGGGAGCGCGGTGAGGCACAGATGTCTCGCGTGTTGAACGGACTGGTCACCTCGGTGGCCGCCGCCGGAAATCTGGTTGTGGTGCACACGCCTTCCGGTGCCGCACAATACGTGGCCTCGGTGATTGACAGGCAGCCGATCGAAGGCGTGCTGGGCACCATCGCCGGAGACGACACCGTCATGGTGATTTGCACCAATGACGACACCGCCGTCTCCCGCTCCGACTGGCTACTAAGCCTCGCCTCCAAATGACCAACACGCCGTGCATAAATATACAGTCCTCTGTATATACTTGCATCAGTTTGTTTTTCAGACCTTGAACGAAAGGGAACCAATGGCAGATAACAAGCGCATTGTTCTGGCCTACTCCGGCGGTCTTGACACCTCCGTAGCCATCTCGTACCTGAAGGAGCGCACCGGCAAGGACGTCGTGGCCGTGTCCCTCGACGTCGGCCAGGGCGGCGAAAGCCTCGAGACCATCAAGCAGCGCGCCCTTGCCTGCGGAGCCGTCGAATCCTACGTGGTCGACGCCCGTGACGAGTTCGCCAACGAATATTGCATGAAGGCCCTCAAGGCCAACGCCATGTACGAAGGCGTCTACCCGCTGGTCTCCGCCATCTCCCGTCCGCTGATCTCCAAGCACCTCGTGCGCGCCGCCCACCAGTTCGGCGCCGACACCATCTCCCACGGTTGCACCGGCAAGGGCAACGACCAGGTTCGTTTCGAGGTCTCCATCGCCTCCATCGACCCGACGCTGAAGGCCATCAGCCCGATTCGCGACCTGTCCCTGACCCGCGACGTCGAGATCGCGTTCGCCAAGGAGCACAAGTTGCCGATCACCCAGACCGAGAAGTCCCCGTACTCCATCGACCAGAACGTATGGGGCCGCGCCATTGAGACCGGCTTCCTTGAGGATCCGTGGAACGGCCCGACCAAGGACTGCTACTCCTACACCGACGACCCGGCCTTCCCGCCGGTCGAAGATGAAGTCGTCATCGAGTTCAAGGAAGGTGTGCCGGTCAAGATCGATGGACGTGACGTCACCCCGCTGCAGGCCATCGAAGAGATGAACCGCCGCGCCGGAGCCCAGGGCATCGGCCGCATCGACCTCATCGAGGACCGCCTGGTCGGCATCAAGTCCCGCGAGCTGTACGAGGCTCCGGGTGCCGTGGCTCTGATCACCGCTCACCAGGAACTCGAAAACTGCTGCCTCGAACGCGAACAGCACCGCATCAAGCGCGACATCGACAAGCGCTGGGGCGAGCTGGTCTACGATGCGCAGTGGTTCTCCCCGGCGACTCAGTCGCTCAACGCGTTCATCGAGGACACCCAGAAGTACGTGTCCGGTGAGATTCGCATGGTCCTGCACGGCGGTCGCGCCGTCGTGACCGGCCGTCGTTCCGACTCCTCGCTGTACGACTACAAGCTCGCCACCTATGATTCCGGCGATACCTTCGACCAGAAGTCCTCCAACGGCTTCATCGACATCTACGGCCTGCCGTCCCGCGTGGCCGCAGCGCGCGACGTCAAGTTCGGCAACGGCATCGAGGTCCCGGAGAACACCGTCGAGTAATTCTTACTCAGTCGCCCCCGCTGCGAGGCTGTCGGCATAGCTGACTGGGAGTGGTCTTTGAAAGGACTGTCCTCAGTCACACTCCATGTGACAGCCCTCGCCAGCGGGGGCAACTGTATGTTTGAACACATTGCTACGCTTAAACACAGCTATTTTCACTTTTCAAGGAGCCTTCATGACTGAGAACAACGAACATCTGGCCCTGTGGGGTGGTCGCTTTACGTCTGGTCCGTCGCCGGAACTGGCCCGACTGTCCAAGTCCACGCAGTTCGACTGGCGCTTGGCCGACGACGATATCGCCGGTTCCCGCGCCCACGCCCGTGCTCTCGGCCGTGCGGGACTTTTGACCGCCGACGAGCTGCAGCGCATGGAGGATGCGCTCGACACGCTCCAGCGTCATGTGGATGACGGCTCCTTCGCCCCCATCGAAGACGATGAGGACGAGGCCACCGCCCTCGAACGCGGACTGATTGACATTGCCGGCGACGAACTCGGCGGCAAACTGCGTGCCGGACGCTCCCGCAACGACCAGATCGCCTGCCTGATTCGTATGTGGCTGCGCCGCCACTCCCGCGTAATCGCCGGACTCCTGCTTGACCTCGTCAACGCCCTGATCGAGCAGAGCGAAAAGGCCGGCCGCACCGTGATGCCGGGCCGCACCCACATGCAGCACGCCCAGCCCGTGCTGCTCGCGCACCAGCTCATGGCCCACGCTTGGCCGCTGATTCGCGACGTGCAGCGACTGATCGACTGGGACAAGCGCATCAACGCCTCCCCGTACGGCTCCGGCGCGCTGGCCGGCAACACGCTCGGCCTCGACCCGGAGGCCGTGGCGCGTGAGCTCGGCTTCTCCCGCGTGACCGACAACTCCATCGATGGCACCGCCGCACGTGATCTCGTGGCCGAATTCGCGTTCGTGGCCGCCATGACCGGCGTGGACATCTCCCGCCTGTCCGAGGAGATCATCATCTGGAACACCCAGGAGTTCGCCTTCGTCAAGCTCGACGACGGCTATTCCACCGGCTCCTCCATCATGCCGCAGAAGAAGAACCCGGATATCGCCGAGCTCGCCCGCGGCAAGTCCGGCCGACTCATCGGCGATCTGACCGGTCTGCTGGCCACCCTGAAGGGCCTGCCCACCGCCTACGCTCGCGACCTGCAGGAGGACAAGGAGGCCGTGTTCGACCAGGTCGATACGCTCGAAGTGCTGCTGCCCGCCTTCACCGGCATGGTCAAGACCATGCACTTCGACGGCGAGCGGCTTGAAGAGGAAGCCCCGACCGGCTTCGCGCTGGCCACCGACATCGCCGAATGGCTTGTCAAGAACGGTGTGCCGTTCCGCCATGCGCACGAGCTCTCTGGTGCCTGCGTCAAGCTCGCCGAAGGCCGCGGCCAGGAACTGTGGGATCTGACCGACAATGACTTCATCGAGACCTTCGCCGCGTTCCTGCCGGCCGACAAGGCTCCGGGAGTACGCGAAGTGCTCTCCAGCCACGGTTCGGTCGACTCCCGCAACGGCAAGGGCGGCACCGCTTACGGTCGCGTGCGCGAGCAGATCGCCGACGCCAAGGCCGAGGTCGAAGAACTCAAGCTCTTCCCCGCATCCACGTCGGATGGCTCCGCCTACAAAGCCCCCGGCACGTTCTAGTCCCAATGAAGCTCCCTCTGATGAGGGAGCTCTATTTTGTTGTTGTCACTGCAACGGCATACACTGAGAAACCGTAACGAACGGGAGCCGTGAGGCTGAGAGGAAGTCGCCAGACTTCGACCGGGGAACTTGACGCGGGTCATGCCGCCGTAAGGAATCGTTGTCGCAGATTTGCCGGGTTCTCCGATACAGCTTTCATTCCGTTTGCATAATTCAGCCGTGAGACGGTCGTGATGGAGCCAATACATCACAGCGGTCGAACGGTCGCATGATTGGGTTCATGAATGGGCGCACCACTTAAGGTACGGTTCGTTTCGTGCACCCTTTTTTACTATCTGAAAGGATATTATGCAGGTCAACGGAGAGCAGGTCACGCTCGAGACGCCGGTCAGCGTCGCCGATTATCTCGAAGCGCACGGATTCCGCGCCGAGCGTGTGGCCATCGAACTCAATGGTGAGATTATCCCGCGCGATAAGCGTGCCGACGCCATGCTCGACGACCAGTGCGTCATGGAAATTGTGCAGTTTGTACAGGGTGGATGAAAGGAAAAGCTATGAGCAATATTAATCCGGTTACTGAAGCATCTGTTGAGGCGACTCCGCTGCCGCCGCAGCCCGCCGTCACCAATCCGGTCGGCACCGCCGCGCCGATTCTCCCGGTGGAAGACAAGCCGCTGAACCTGGGCGGTCACGAGTTCCAGTCGCGATTCATTCTGGGCTCCGGCCGCTACGACCTGAACCTCATCAAGGCTACGGTCGAACATGCAGGCACGCAAATCGTCACCATGGCACTGCGCCGCGCGCAGACCACCGAGAACAGCGTGCTCGACTACATTCCCGAAGGCATTACGCTGCTGCCCAACACCTCCGGTGCGCGCAACGCCGAGGAAGCCGTGCGTATCGCCCGACTGGCACGCGAAGTGTGCCACACCGACTTCGTCAAGGTCGAAATCGAACACGAGACCAAGTACCTCTTGCCGGACAACGCCGAAACCATCCGAGCCACCGAAATGCTGGCCAAGGAAGGCTTCGTGGTCATGCCCTACATGTTCCCGGACCCGATTGCGGCCCGTCAGCTGGAGGAGGCCGGTGCCGCTGCCGTTATGCCGCTCGGTTCGTTGATCGGCTCCAATATGGGCCTGCGCATGCGTGACTTCATCGAAATCATCATCGCCAACGCGCATGTGCCGGTCATCATCGACGCTGGTATCGGACGTCCGAGCCAGGCCTGCGATGCGATGGAGATGGGTGCGGATGCGGTGATGGCGTACACGGCCGTTGCCTCTGCTGGCAATATCCCGCTGATGGCTGAGGCGTTCAAGCACGCCATCGATGCTGGTCGTGCGGCGTATTTGTCTGGCCTTGGCAAAGTGACCGAGGGACAGGCTGTGCCGTCCAGCCCGACTACGGGGTATTTGCACTGACACTTTTATTAGCTCCCCTCTCTGAGGGGAGCTGGCCGCGTAGCGGACTGAGGGGAGATGGAAACATGGAGAAAACATGGCATTGACTGATGAACAGGTGGAGCGGTACGCGCGCCATCTGATTTTGAAGGGTGTGGGGGTCAAAGGGCAAAAGCGGTTGCTGGCCTCCAGCGTGCTCATCATCGGAGCGGGCGGTCTTGGTTCTCCGGCCGCCCTGTATCTGGCGGCGGCCGGCGTCGGCCATATCGGACTGGTGGACGGCGATGTGGTGGATATGAGCAATCTGCAACGCCAAATCATCCATACCACTGCACGTGTCGGAGCGCCCAAAGTGGAATCCGCGGCCACAGCCATCCGCGCGCTCAACCCGGATGTGACGGTTGATACCTACTACGAGCTCGTCGACGCGAGCAACATCGCCGGCCTCATCGAACCGTACGATCTGGTGATCGATGCCACCGACAACTTCGCCGCAAAATTCCTCATCAATGACGCCTGCGTGCTGGCCGGCAAGCCGTATATCCATGCCGGCGTGGTCGGATTCGCCGGTCAGGTGATGACCGTCATTCCCGGCGAAGGCCCCTGCTACCGCTGCATCTTCCGCGACCTGCCCGCCGCCGGTGAGATTCCGACCTGCAAGGAAGCCGGCGTACTGGGCGCGGTGGTCGGCGTGATCGGCAGTCTGGAGGCGACTGAGGCCGTCAAGCTGATTGCCGGCGTGGGGGAGCCGCTCGTGGCTCGCATGCTCACTGTGGATGCCCTGACCATGAATATTCGACGGGTCCCACTGCCAAAGCATGTGCCGGATTGCCCGGTGTGCGGTGAGCAGCCGACCATTACTGCTATTGATCCGGCCAACTATATTCAGCCGGCCTGCGCGATTTAGAGCTATGTGGTGCCCCTCCTTGAGGGGTGCCAAGATCAGAACGAGAGGGGAAGAACATGCCTATTGCTTTGCATAATGCGGTCGATGACGATGAGAGCAGTGAAGCATCGTACCGCCGCATCACGCCGGCGGAATTTGCCAAGCTCGACCCGAATACGGTCACGCTGCTCGACTTGAGGGAACCAGCCGACTTCGCCGCCCACCCGGTCGAAGGTGCCATCAATGCACCACTCGACCCTCTGGCCCATGTGCTCAAAACCGTGCCCACAGATCGAACTGTCGTAGTCTATTGTGCTCAAGGATGGTGGAGCGAGGAAGTAGCTGAAATCCTTGCCGATCGCGGCTACGATGTAGCAAGCCTCGATGGCGGTTTTCAAGGTTATCTCGACTATCTTGAAACCCACCACGATTAACGGTTCCCGTTGTCGTTCTTTTGGATGAGTGTGCACGGACATATTTGTGCCCTACAATCGGTCACGGTATTACTCGATGGATTCTTGAATATCGCCGGGTAATCGTAATTCACAACAGGGGATTGCACTGAACCAACCCAAAACGGGAAGGACCGAAAATCGTGGGACATCTGCTCACCCGAACGCAGATTCAACGCCTGGTCGCCAAGCACGGCCGTGAGGTCATCGAGCATCGCCACATGCAGATCGAACGCTGCTGCTACCAGCACGGCAATGTCACCACGTTCGAACATTCCGTGCGTGTCGCCTGCCTGGCTGTGTGGATGGCCGACCGCGCACACCTGTGGTACCGCGTCGACCTCAAATCCCTGATTCGCGCGGCCCTCCTGCACGATTACTTCCTGTACGACTGGCACGACTGGGATAACGGCGAACACCAGTGGCATGGCTTCACCCATGGCCACGCCGCCCTGGTCAATGCCCTGAAGGACTTCAAGCTCAACGATATCGAACGCAACAGCATCGAGAACCACATGTTCCCGATGACCCCGGTGCCGCCGCGCTATATCGAAGGCTATCTGGTCACCTTGGCGGACAAATGCTCCGCCACCGCCGAGACCTTCTCGTTCGACCGGTTCAACAAGCGCGCGTTGCCCGCCGCGAAGCCTTACGCCGAGATCGAAGCCCGTCGATGATCATCACACTCGAACATTATTTCCTCTGGTTTCTGTTCTACAGTTTCGTCGGCTGGATGTACGAGTCCATTCTCGTCTCCTGCCAACAGCACCGCTTGGTCAACCGAGGGTTCCTCAACGGCCCGCTGTGCCCGATCTACGGCACCGGCGCGATACTCGGCGTCGCCATTCTCGGCAACGTACATAACCCGATCATCATCTTCCTGATTTCGATGGTGGGCGCCACGATACTCGAATACACAACCTCGTGGGTCATGGAGCAGCTGTTCCACGCCCGCTGGTGGGATTACTCGAACTTCCGCTTCAACCTCCAAGGCCGCGTCTGCCTGCTGGGCGCGTTGATTTTCGGCCTCGGCGGCGTGGGCGTGGTACTTGGTTCGCAGCCATATGTCGAGCGGGTCACGGATATGATTCCGCTGCCGATGCTGCATACGCTGGTCACGGTACTGGCACTGATCACCATCATCGACTTGGCGGTCACGGTTGCGGGCATGCTCGAATTCGAGCGGGTGCTCGATTCCGTCTCTCAGGTGGTGCAGGATGTGGCGGCACGCGCCGGTGGCACGTGGCAGTGGGGCTCCAGTGCGGTATCCGACAGGATGCGTGAGCTTTCGCAGGATACGGTTGAGCGTCTGCGCTGGGCCGTCAATGGCGTCATCAACGCACAGCAGAAGCGTATGCTCAAGTCCTTCCCGAAGTTCCAGGTGCCGGATCGTCAGGACATCATCGACTCTTTGCGCGAACTTATGGGCCCGCGCCGCTAGAATAAGGCGTTTTACTGAATCGCGCGGCTCGGCTGGTGTTCGGCACTGTCGCCATGTTCTGCGAAACTTGACTGTGCCCAATTGGGCAGTCTTATTCACAATTCGATAGGGAGAAGCGACAAGCTATGGCTCACGTCACCGACTTCAAGGAAGCGGGTTTCAACACCCTGCTTGAGGAACTGGAATGGCGCGGGTTGATTTCCCAGTCCACGGACCGGGATCGACTCGCAGAAGCACTGAACGGCGAGCCCATCACCTATTATTGTGGCTTCGATCCCACCGCTGCATCGTTGCATATCGGCAACCTCGTGCAGCTCATCAACATGCGTCACCTGCAGCTTGCGGGCCATCATCCGATCGCTTTGGTCGGTGGCGCCACCGGACTCATCGGCGACCCGCGCCAGTCCGGCGAACGTACGCTTAACCCGAAGGATGTGGTGGCCGGCTGGGCCGATCGCCTGAAGAATCAGATCGGTGGCATTCTGGACACCGAAAGTGCGAACGCCGTACGTTTCGTGTCCAATTACGATTGGACCGCCTCGATGACCGTCATCGACTTCCTGCGTGACGTCGGCAAGAACTTCCGTCTGGGCACCATGCTCGCCAAGGACACGGTCGCCCGCCGCCTGAACTCTGAGGAAGGCATCTCCTTCACCGAGTTCAGCTACCAGGTGCTGCAGGGCAACGACTTCCTCCACCTGTTTGACGAATACCACTGCACGCTGGAACTCGGCGGCTCCGACCAGTGGGGCAACCTCACCTCCGGCCTGGACCTGATCCACAAGGTGCGCGGTGTGGACGTCAACGTGTTCACCAGCCCGATTATCACCGATGCTTCCGGCAAGAAGTTCGGCAAGTCCGAGGGCAACGCCGTCTGGCTCGACGCCACGATGCTCAGCCCGTACAAGTTCTACCAGTTCTGGATCAACCGCCCGGACGTGGAGATGGAAAGCCTGCTGAAGGCGTTCACCTTCCTGCCCAAGGCCGAAATCGAACGACTGGTCGAGGAATCCAAGACCAACCCCGGCAAGCGCGAGGCCCAGAAGACCCTCGCCTGGGAGGTCACCAGCTTCGTGCATGGCGAGGCCGCTACCCAGGCTGCCATCGATGCTTCCGGTGCGCTGTTCGGACGCGGTGGCAACCTCGAAGACATCGATGAGGAAACGCTGGAATCCGTGCTCGACGGTTTCAAGGTGGTCGACGAGAACGGCGAGCACGTCTTCCCCGTCTCCAAGCCCGGCGATCGCGTAATCGACGCCGCCCAGGCTGCCGGACTGTTCAAGTCCGCTTCCGAGGCACGCCGCGCCATCAAGTCCGGTGGCGTGTATCTCAACAACAACCGTATCGAGGATGAGGAGCAGGTGCTGGCCGAAGCCGATTTCCTGGCAGGCCGCTTCGCGCTCATCCGTCGTGGCAAGAAGGCGCTCGGCGCCGTGGAAAACCGTTAATCAACAACGAATTAAGGAAAACAAGTAATGGCAGAAGGTAACGAGCGTTCCGGCAAGTCCTACGGCGGCGGCCATAAGGGGTATGGCGATCGCCGACCGGGCAACCGCGGCGGCAAGGGTTTCAAGCCGCGCGGCAAGGGCGGTTTCAAGCCGCGTCATGACGGTGAGGGTTTCAAGCCGCGTCGCCGTGAGGATGGCGAGGGCTACGCGCCGCGCCGTGACGGTGATGGCGAGGGCCACGGCGGCTACCGCAAGTCGTACGGCAAGTCCGGCGGCTTCCACAAGGGCGGCCGCTCCGGCTTCGGCGGCAAGGGCGGTTACCGCGGCAATGGTCCGCGCCGTGACGGCGAAGGCTTCAAGCCGCGCCGCGAAGGCGGCTACCGTTCCCACGAAGGCGAGAACGGCGAGAATCCGCGCTACCAGCACCGTGATAACGATCGTCGTGATTTCCGCCGCGATGACCGCCGTGACTTCCGCCGCGATGGTGAGCGTCGCAGCTTCCGCCGCAACGATGACCGCCGAGATTTCCGTAGGGACGACCGTCGCGATGGGGACCGTCGTGATTTCCGTCGTGACAATGACCGTCGTGACTTCCGTCGCGATGACCGCAGGGATAACGATCGCCGTGATTTCCGCCGCGATGGTGAGCGTCGCAACTTCCGTCGTGACGACGATCGCCGTGATGGCGACCGCCGCAACTTCCGCAGGGACGACCGCCGCGATGATCGTCGTGACGATCGTCGTGACGATCGCCGCGACAACAACCGTCGTGACGGCGAATTCCGCGAGTTTTCGCAGGAAGAGAAGCGCCAGTACCGTGAGGAGAAGCGCTCTGAATACATGAGGCGTCCGCGCCGTAACTCCGACGGCACGATGAGCTTCCCCTCGCAGAACCCGTACACCGACCGTCGTCCCGACGAGCCCAAGATGCCCAAGGGCATGGAATGGTCGATGCTGTCCAAGGATGAGCGCGAACGTCTGCGCGGCCTGTCCAAGGAGCACGCGGAGAACATTGGCCTGCACATCCTCGCCGCTTTCGCGCTGGAGGAGAGCGATCCCGAACTTGCCTTGGAGCACGCCAAGTGGGTGGCCCGTCAGGCCTCCCGCATCGACTTCGCCCGCGAGACGCTCGCGTTCGTGGCCTACCGTCAGGGCGACTACAAGTTGGCCCTGCGTGAGTTCCGCACCGCCTACCGTATGAACGGCTTCCTCGACTACCTGCCGTTCATCGCTGACTGCGAGCGTGGCGTCGGAGAGCCGAAGAAGGCCGTGGAACTGGCGCTGTCCGATGAGGGCAAGCAGCTGCATGGCGCTCCCAAGGTCGAGATGTTCCTGGTGTACGCCGGTGCCCTTGGCGATTTGGAGATGTGGGACAAGGCCATTGAAGTGGTTCACACCGTCGGCCGTTCCCAGGGTCTGCCGGGTGAGTACCGCATGCGTGCCGTGCAGGCCGAGCAGTACTTCCTTGAAGAGGCCGGCCGCAGCAAGGAAGCCGAGCAGCTCAACGACCTGCTGGACCGTCTTGAGGGCCAGTATGCCGACGAGGAGATTGACGAAAACAGCGACGACGTGGTGATCGATCACGATCTCGAAGACATCACCGACGACTCCGACGTGCTCGAAAAGCTCGGCATCGATCCGGATGAGGCGCAGTACGCCCCGGATCCGGAGCAGGAATACGGCGATGAGGATGACGAGGCTGAAGACGGCGATGCCGAGTCTGATGAGGCCGACGAGACCGAGACCGATTCCGCCAATGACGCCGAGGCTGACGATTCCGCCGACTCCGACTCCGACTCCACCGAACCCGAAACCGAAACCGAGGAGTGAGCGGCCGTAATGACCCGTTTCCTCAAAGGCACCGATTGCCCGCTCGCCGAGGCCTATCAGCTTGCGCTGCTGGACCTCGACGGCGTGGTGTATCGCGGCAAGAATCCGGTCGAATACGCGGCCGATTCCATTCGTGCGGCCGAAGCCGCCGGCATGACCATCGAATACACCACGAACAACTCCTCGCGCTTCCAGCACGTGGTGGCCGACCAGCTCAAGGGCTTCGGCTTGGACGTGGAGCCGTGGCAGGTCATCACCTCTTCGGTGGTGGCCGCCCGTATGGTGGCCAAGGCGTTGCCCGCCGGCGCGCGCGTACAGGTATTGGGCGCCGAGCATTTGCGCGATGAGGTCACCCGCAACGGCCTGACCATCGTGGACGGTCCTCAGGACCGCCCGCAGGCCGTCATTCAGGGCTGGTATCCGGATATGACTTGGCAGATGATGGCCGATGCCGCGTTCGCGGTCGAGGCCGGAGCCACGTATTTCGTGACCAACCGCGACCTGACGATTCCTCGTGAACTGGGCATCGCCCCCGGTTGCGGATCGATGATTCGCGCCGTGATCACGGCCACCGGCGTCGAACCGGTCGCCTCCGCTGGCAAGCCGGAAGCGTACATGTACGATGAGGCCCGCGAACTGAACGCCGCCGAAGGCCACGATCTGGTGCCCAAGGAGGCGTCCATCGCCATTGGCGACCGCCTCGACACCGATATCGAGGCCGGTAACCGCGGCGACTACGATTCGCTGGCGGTGCTGACCGGTGTCACCAACCCGACCGAACTGATGCTGGCTCCGGCACACCTGAGGCCCACATTCATCGCCCTTGATCTGCGTGAACTCGGCGAAGCCCAACCGGAGCCGGTCCGCGACGAGAGCGGTACTTGGGAATGCCGCAAGGCTAGCGCTTGGTTTGAAAACGGACAGGTACACGTCAGCGACCCCACCAGTATGGACGGCCTGCGCGCCGCCGTATGCGCCGCATGGGAAGCCGCCGACCAAGGCGCACAGCTTAGCGAGGCCACGGTACCGGTGTTCGCCATCGAGGCATAGTCCTATGCCTACGGATAGCGAACATGCGCCGGTCACCGAGCGATACCCCGAACTTGCGGATATCGATGAACAAGACAACGACCGCAAGCTTGAGACCTATCGCAACGTGCTGGAATCCTTACAACACGAGCTTGATAACAGCCGCAGCTAGCAGAGGTGATTCATTCTCCCGCCAGCGGAAGATGACGTGAAGTGCTGGATGGTGGCTCCATGCCGAGCCACCCCGTTGGTGGATGGTGGGCCGAAAGGAAGATATATGACCGAGCAGCATATCGATCCCGCGACTCCACTTGACCGACTTGACATGATGCTCGTGGCTTCGGGACTGGTCGAATCGCGGGCCAAAGCGCAGCGACTCATCAAGGCCGGGCATGTGCGCGTGGACGGCGAGACCATCACCAAGCCATCGTTCATGGTCAAAGCCGGGCACAGCGAACTCGCCGTGGATAAGGGCGACGACTACGTCTCCCGAGGCGCTTACAAACTCTTGGGCGCGTTCGAAACCTTTGCCGGCAATGGCCTTACCGGGCCGGAAGGCTTGGAATGTCTGGATATCGGTGCCTCCACCGGTGGCTTCACCGACGTACTGTTGCGCGGGGGAGCGGCCAAAGTCGTAGCGCTCGACGTTGGGCACGGCCAGCTCGACCCGCGCATCGCCAATGACGAGCACGTCATCGAAATGAGCGGCGTCAACATTCGCGAAGTAGAGGCCGACGACCTGCCTTACCGGCCGGCGATGATCGTCTCCGATGTCTCCTTTATTTCCCTGACCTATGTGATTCCGGTAATCGCGCGCATCGCGGCTCCCGGTGCGCAGATTGTGTTACTGGTCAAACCGCAGTTCGAGGTCGGCCGGGCAGGACTCGGCAAAAACGGCATCGTTGAAGATCCGGCATTGCGGGAGCGGGCATTACACGACGTGGTCGCCTGTGCTGAACAGCACGGACTTGACGTGGTGGCCACTGCCGATAGTCCCATCATCGGCACCCACGGTAATGAGGAATACCTGCTTTACGCTGTCTTGAGATGAATGCGTTGGCAGTCTCCGTTCACCAGCAGCACGCTGGAGGTACGGTCGACGCCTAGTGCGGTGGCACACGTGGCGCTTTCCACCGCACTGCCGTTGCGTAGCATGGCGGAGTCCGCCGTCAAAGTCCGGCATTGCAGATGGTTGGCTTCAACCGTGACGGCTGTGATATGGCGAACCGTGCTGCCATCCTCATACCCATCCATATCAAAACGGGAAAACATCGTACTGCGGAGTGGATGAACTTCCAGAGCCCTGCTGTTGACGTCATGACCCTTCAACACGCCGTTCAAGCGGACTGTCTGACCGCTAATATGACGGGTGCCTAGGGAGCCATTGACGGACAGATTTCCGGAACAAACGATATCGCCGTTGCATCGTAGTTTGCCGGTAAAGGTTATCTCATCGCAAATAATGTCGCCGCCGACTTCGATGTCGCCGCTGCCGCTGATGCTGGATACGCGAATATCACCATCACACCGTACGATGCCACTTTTGATGACCAGTTTGTCCCCTTCTATAACTGAGGCCTCGAGGGTGCTGGTCACAATCATGGTGTGAAAATGCGCGCCATCGGCAAGACGGGAACGTTGGTCCACTCCTATGGTGCCGTAGACTCCTTTGCCTATCAGCGTGCAATTCTGCGTATGCTTGCCCATGATGATAAAACTCCCCTTATTAATATGGACGTACAGCTTTATGGCTTATTGCCACAATAATGAGCGCATCCATGTTGAGGGGGGTTATATCGGTCACGATGTGAGCAGATAGGGGGTATAACGAGCGCAGTTAGGGGGGGGCTAGCCTTGGATGAAGTGGTCGATCTGATCCTGCTTGCCCATGAGGATGAGTTCGTCGTTGCGATGCATGACCAGTTCCTTGGAACCGTACTGGAACTCCTTGCCTGGGGCCTTGAGGCCCACCACGGTCACGCCGTATTTGCCGTGCACCTGCACGTCCTCGATGCTGCGGCCTACCGCGTACAGGGGCGTGTGGATCTTGACGACGGTGTACGGCCCGTCGATTTCGATGTAATCCAGATAATTGCCGGCCACCAGATGACCCACGCGCTTGCCGGCATCGGTCTCCGCATTGATGATGTGACGGGCGCCGATGCGCTGCAGAATGCGCGCATGCTCTTGGGACACGGACTTGGCCCACAGGTCGGAAACGCCGGCGTCCAGCAGGTTGCCGGTGATGATCACCGAAGCCTCGATGCTGTCGCCGATGGCCACGACGGCCGTGTCGAACTGGGAGGCGTCGATCTGCTCGATGGCCAGCACATCGGTCATGTCGGCCTGAATGGTGGGCAGATGCGCGGACCAACGGGCCACAAGCTCCGGGTTCTTGTCCACTGCGAGCACATCCTGACCCATCTGGTCGAGGGTGGCGGCCACGGACCCGCCGAAACGGCCCAGTCCGATGACCAGCACGCTTTTGTTGCCGCTCGGTTTTGCTGCCATGATGATGGTCCTCTCTATGTCAGATTGCTGGGTGCCGATTGAATGGCCGATCAGCCAACGATAATGTTTTCCTGCGGATAACGAATAGGTTCGGGAGCCATCGGTCGGCTGATGGAGTAGGCGATGGTCAACGGGCCAAGTCGTCCGACAATCATCTCGGCGGACAGAATAAACAGGCTGGCCGGATTGCCGGCGCTTGCCACGCCCACCGAATAACCACCCAACGAGAAGGCCGAGCAGGCTTCGAACACGGCGTCCACGAACGCGCAGCCGGTGGTGAACATCAGCATCATCGCACCGACCATAACCAGCGCAAAGCAGGCCGTGGTCACGGACACGGCGGTCATCTGAATACGGCGGGGGATACGGCGGCGGAACACGGTGACATCGCGATGGCCGGTGAATGCGGCGCGGCAAATCAAGAGAATCACCGCGAACGTGGTGACACGGATGCCGCCAGCGGTGGATGAGGAACCTGCGCCGATGAACATGAGTATGCTCATGAACACCTTGGTCTCATTCGTGACTTCGGGCACCCAGGAAATATCGAAACCGGCGGAGCGGGGCATGACGGCGGCGCTCATCGCACGGCGCATCTTCATGCCGGGGTCATCTGCGGGGAACAGGCCGGTATTGCTCCACTCGACCAGCAGGAACCAAGCCAGTGAGGTGGCCACCAGCACAGCGGTGGTCACCAAAGTGAGTTTGGTGTGCAATGTCCAACGTTTCGGGCTGAGCCGCCGGCGTGCGCACTGCACCAGATTCAGCACCACGGGGAAGCCGAGCGTTCCGATGAATGCACTGATGAGAATCGGCAGCCCCACGCCCCAACGGTTCACATGCAGACCAGTGGCATCCGGCGTGAAACCGGTGTTGTTATAGGCCGACACCGCGTAGAACAGCGCCTGCCACAAGGTACGCCCCATATTGCCATGGTTCACGCGGAACAGGTCGGGCAGCAGCAGCACGAAGGTCAGCACCTCGGCGATGATGGAGGTGCCCAGCACCACGGTGAGCACGCCTTTGACCTCGGAAAGCTTCGTGGTGCCCAGCTCGTTCGCGGTGAGCATACGCTGGGAGACCTTGAGTCTGCGGGAAGCGCCAAGAGCCACCATCGAGGCGAAGGTCATGACGCCCAAACCGCCGAACTGGATGGAGAACAGGACGACGACCTGGCCGAACATCGACCAGTATTCGCCGGTGTTCACCACCGGAATGCCGCAGGTGGACAGGGCCGAGACGGCGGTGAAGAACGCGATCGGGAAATTGGTGAAGATGATGTCCGATGTGGAGATCGGCAGCAGCAGCAAACCGGTGACGATGATGATCAGTGCGCCGAAATACACCATGGACAGACGGCCCGGGTGCCTGGGCAGACGGTCGGTGATGCTGATACGTCGAATGCGCTTGGCGGTTTTATCGCTTTTGTCTCGGCTCAGTACATCGGCTGAATACCACCATGACAGTCCCTTCGAGGCCTCCTCATTGGCGGAGGATTCGTCGAAGTCATTGGCCATGGGTCCTCAAGCTCCTCAACTGATACTGCTGTACGGTCATACGGCATGCCATCGCGCTGCGCACGGCACGCGTACGGTGATTGCGCGGCTGTACGCCATTGTATGCCGAAGCCTTACGATAATCGACTCTGTGGAACGTTGCCGGCGACGCGCCACGAAGCAGCATTTTTCGAACACCTGTACGACTGATGACGGTGTCTGCGGTTAGAATAATGAGCAGTGCGACCGAATCGACAGGAGGATGCCATGGCCAAGCGCAACGCGGTGGTGGTGACGCATACCAGGCTCAGGCAGACCGGAACCGTAGTGGGCGAGGCGGTGAGCCAGCTGCGAGTGGCCGGTTTCGAAGTCACCATCATCGACAACACCGAGGCCCCCGATTTCGGCGTGCAGCCGCCGTGCGTATCGGACGACACCGAAATCGTCGTGGTCCTGGGCGGCGACGGCACGATACTGCGCGCCGCCGAACTCGTCCACTGCACCCAGGTGCCGATTCTCGGCGTGAACATGGGGCATGTCGGCTTCCTGGCCGAATTCGAAAGCTTCCAGATCGACGAGGCGATCCGCCGGATCGCCACCCACGACTATTCGATCGACGAACGCATGATCGCCCATGTGGACGTCTGGCTGCCCGGCGCCACCAAGCCCATTGAGGATTGGGCGCTGAACGACATCACACTGGAACGCGCCGACCGGGGCAAGATGGTCGAACTGTCCATCCGCGTGGACGATGTGGAGATGAACTCGTTCGGCGCGGACGGCGTCATCGTCTCCACGCCCACCGGTTCCACCGCTTACGCCTTCTCCGCGGGCGGTCCGGTCATGTGGCCGAACGTCAAGGCCCTGCAGTTGATTCCGTTGGCCGCGCACGCCCTGTTCGCCAGGCCGCTGATCATCGGCTCCGGCTCGACCTTCACCATCGATATTCTGGACGATTCCATGTCCGAAGGCTGGATTTGCTGCGATGGACGCCGTCAGCGCGCCCTGCCGCAGGGTACGCGCGTCATGGTGCGCGAATCGCGCGATACCTTGCGCCTCGCCCGACTCTCCGGCGTGCCGTTCACCAACCGTCTGGTCTCCAAGTTCGATCTGCCCGTGGTCGGTTGGCGCGAGCACGCGCGCAACGAGGCCTCGAGCCAGTCGCTGCATCACGGGCACACGTTCCCGGCGGCCGCGTATGCGGCTGGCGTTGCCGTTGCCGGTGACGCCGGCGTCGCTGGTACCGAGCCCGACAAGCCGGGCGAACGTGACGGCAAGGCAGGGGCCTGATGCTCGAAGAACTCGATATCCGCAATCTGGGGCCGATTCGAGAAGCCACCATTGCGCCGGCCGCAGGCATGACCGCCATCACCGGTGAGACCGGCGCCGGCAAATCCATGCTGCTCTCCGCGATCCGACTGGTTTCCGGTGGGGCCGCCGAATCCTCGCGCGTCTCGTCCGGGGCGGACGAGGCTTGGGCCCAGGCGATTTTCGCGCTCTCGGATGATGCCGTCGCATCTGAACATTCCGGCGACACCAACGATGCCGGTGACGATGCCGGTTCTGGCGATGCCGACAGTGGGTTCACCGGTGCTGCCGCGGCCGTGGCCAAGGCCCATGACGCGGGCGTCGACCCCGAAGACGGCGAACTGTTCCTTTCCCGCACCGTACGCGCTTCCGGACGTTCGCGGGCCGTGCTCGGCGGCAAGTCCGTACCGCGTTCGGTGCTGGGGGCCATCGCCGGCGAACTGGTTACCATTCATGGCCAAACCGATCAGCTGAAAATCGCGGTCTCCTCACGGCAACGCGAGTTTCTGGACCGGGTGGCCGGAGACGAAGCCGAACTGGCCGCCTACCGCAAGGCGTGGGATGCGCTGGCCGCCATGGATGAGCGGCTGGAACGCCTGCGCTCGCAGGAATCCTCTGCCCGCCAACAGGCCGACTACCTGCGCGAATCCATCGACCGCATCAACCGAACCGACCCGCAGCCGGGGGAGGATGAGGAGCTGAAGGCGCGCCGCGAACGCATCGAAAACGCGGCCGACATCGCCCAAGGCGTGGGTTCGGCGCTGGGCGCGCTGGATGCCTCGCAGGTGGATGTGGACGCCGCCGACGGCGCTTCGGCCGTGGAACTCATCAATCATGCGGTGACCTCGTTGCGCGCGATTCGCGTCGGCGGCACGTTCGCTGAGCAGGCCGATCGGCTTGAATCCATCAATGCCGATTTGGGCGACGTGGTGTTCGCCCTGAGCCAGGAGCTGGGCGACGAAGGCAGCGTGGAGGATCTGGACCAGATCAACGGCCGTATCCACGAGCTTGGCGACCTCACCCGTCGGTGGGGCCCCACCTTGGCCGACGTGCTCGCTTGGCGGGACAAGGCGGCGTTCGATCTGGAGGATCTGGATGCCTCGCCGGAAAAGGTCGCCGAACTCGAATCCGAACGGCAGACGCTGTACGATGCGGCCCTCGCCGCCGCCGACGTGCTGAGCGCCGCGCGCGTGGCTGCCGCTGCCGACTTGGGTGCGCGCGTCACTGAAGAACTCGGCTCGCTCGCCATGCTGGGCGCCTCCTTGGAAGTGCGCGTCACGCCGCGAGACAAGGCCGATGATCCGCTCGGCCCGTATGGTCGCGACGATATCGCGTTCCTGTTTACGCCGTTCGAGGGGTCGCCGCAGTTGCCGATGGGCAAAAGCGCTTCGGGCGGTGAACTGAGCCGACTGATGCTGGCCTTGGAGCTGGTGGCCGCCGACACGCGCGGCGGTGCCGACCAGACCTTCATCTTCGACGAGGTTGACGCCGGCGTGGGTGGCAAGGCCGCGGTCGAACTGGGCAAACGTCTGGCACGGCTGGCCCGCAGCGCGCAGGTCATCGTCGTCACCCACTTGGCGCAGGTCGCCTCGTGGGCGGACGCGCAGTTCGTGGTCACCAAGGAGCCGCCGGATGCCGATGACGACGATTTGGGCGTGGTCACCACCATCGCCGAAGTCAGCGGCGAAACCCGCGTCCATGAAATCGCCCGCATGCTCTCCGGCAGCGAATCCGAAGCCTCCCTGGACCACGCCCGAGAACTCCTATCCGATTCTCGGCTTACGCTCCCGCTGGCGGGAGCTGGCGCCGCAGGCGACTGAGGGTGGTTGAAGAAGATGGAGATTAGCAAATGACCAAGGCCGCCATATTCGACCTCGATGGCACCCTCCTAGACTCCATGGGAGTCTGGGACCAAGTCGACATCGACTTCCTGAACAAGCGCGGAATCGAAGTGCCGCCCGACTACATGACCAAAGTTTCCGCCATGCAATTCCGCCAGATCGCCGAATACACCATCGCACGCTTCGGCCTTACAGACACGCCCGAAGAGCTCATGCAGGAATGGGACGACATGGCCAGCGTCGCCTATTCCACCACGGTCGAAGCCAAACCCGGCGCGCTTGACTATCTGCGCGATCTGAAAGACTCCGGTGTCAAACTGGGTGTCGCCACCTCGCTGCCCCCGCGTCTGCGTGAGCCGGCGCTACGCCACGTCGGCATGTTCGATTTGTTCAACGATATCGTCTCCGTCGATGACGCGAACGACGTCGGCAAGGACCAGCCCGACGTCTACCTGCTCGCCGCCAAGCGCCTGGGTGCTGCACCGGCCGACTGCACAGTGTTCGAAGACCTGCTGGTCGGCATGAAGTCGGCCAAATCAGTCGGCATGAAGGTCTGGGCCATGCACGACGACTCCTCCGCCTCCGACTGGCCCGAAATCTGCCACCTAGCCGACGGTGTCCTCTTCGACTTCCACGACGCCCCGCGCGTGCTGTGATAAAAAAGTTACGCCCCCGCTGGCGGGGCTGTCGGCGGAACGGCGTTGTTCGGCATAGGTACCCCTTTCCGAGGCCATTGTAGGCACGGCCCATGTTTCGACACTGTATGTTGGCGAGGTGTTTGTTCACCGTTTAACTGTTATGTAACACACCTTGACAGTTAAGCAGAACAGTTATACTGTGTTGTATAACAGCTAAACAGCTGGGGTGCTAGTCAACCACAATCGAAAGGGGCATAGATGAAACTGATCATCTCATCCGTGTCCGGTGAACCCATCTACGAGCAAATCAAAACCCAAATCCGTTCGGCGGTGCTCAGCGGCGAGTTGAAGGCGGGCGAGGCCCTGCCTTCCTTGAGGAAACTCGCTAAGGAGTTGCGCATCTCCGTGCTCACCGTCACCAGGGCGTACAACGAACTGGCCGATGAGGGCGTGGTGCAGAACATCCAAGGCAAAGGCACTTTCGTGATGGACAAGGGCAACGAACTGATGCAACGTCAGCTCAAAACCCAGATTCGCGAAAGCCTGGCCGAGGCAAGCCGGGGCGCCAAAGCCGCCGGCATTCCGCTGGACGCATTGGACCGCATGCTCGAAGAGGAATACCGCAAGAAATAACCTCAAGAAAGGACCATGGCCATGACCGCCATATCCGAATCCGACGCGATGGCGTTGCAGGTCACCGACGTCACCAAACACTATGATTCCGGCTTCACGCTGGACGACGTGACCTTCGACCTGCCCAAGGGCTACATCATGGGACTGATCGGCCCGAACGGCGCCGGCAAATCCACCCTCATCAAACTCATCCTCAACATGATCCACCGCGACGCCGGGTCGATTCACGTGCTCGGCCTCGACAACATCGCCAACGAGGAGCTCGTCAAAGAACAACTCGGTGTGGTGTTTGACTTCAGCTACATGCATGAACTGTGGCAAGTCAAGAACATTGAACGTATCGTTGCGCCACTGTATCCATCATGGGACGGTGGATGCTATCGCAAGTATCTGGATACTTTTGGCCTTGGTGACGCACAGAACGGCAAGAAACATATCAAGGATCTTTCCCGCGGCATGCAGATGAAGCTGATGCTGGCCATCGCATTGAGTCATGATGCCAAGCTGCTGATTCTCGACGAGCCGACCAGCGGACTCGATGTGCTTGCCCGCGACGAACTCATGGATATCCTGCATGCCTACATTGAGGATGGCGAGCATTCGGTACTGTTCAGCACCCATATCACTGCCGACCTCGAACGTGCTGCTGACTTCATTACCTACATCACCGATGGCCGTCTCTACTACACCGGTCCGAAAGACGAGTTTGAGGAATCGTTCCGCCTGATTAAGGGCGGTCCAGACGAACTGGCACAACTGCCTGCGGACGTAGTGCTGGGCTCACATACGTATGCCACCGGATTCGATGCGCTGGTCCGGTCAGACAGGCTTGATGCTGTTGCGTCGGTGGTTTCGGGGCTTGTCGTTGAATCGGCTTCCATTGATGACATCATTCGACTGACCAATGCCCATGATTCCAATCGTGACTTGAGCGGGAGGTGAGCGGCCATGGAGGCAATACTGAGGGTGTCGCGGTCTCGGCAACATGCATTGACCACTGCATTGCGCGTCGATATGGCCTACCTGTGCGTCGGCGAACGGACTGTGTTCTCGTTGTTGTTGGCACCGTTGTTCTCCGTCATCTTTCAAGGTGAAGCTTATGGTGATGGCTTCGGCTATCGCATGGGTGTCATCATGACGGTATTCATCTGCGCCATGTGGGTGCTAACCATGGCGGTTGCTGACTTACAGAACGGATATCGACTTCGTGGCATTATTCCGGCTTCGAGGAAGAGTCAGGTGGCCGCGCGATATGTGGTTGGATTGGTGATTTCCGTATTGTCGATAGCGATGATTGTTCTGATTGACGGGTTGCAAGTGCTGGTCAATCCGGATTGGTCATTCGCGGGCAATCTGTGGGCGGCGCCGTTGGGAGGTTTCTGCACCGCGCTGATGGTCGCGCTTATCGTGCCCACGGGTTATCTGTGGACCAAACTAGGCGGTCTTCGAGTCACGATGATGGTGATTTATGTCGTTGTATTGGCTGTATCCATACTGCCATCTATTTTGCCTGCTTCGGTGACCAGAGGATTGGCCCATGCCGCGAATGCCATCATCGCGCAACGATTGTGGCTGGTTATTGCGGTATTGACAACGACGGTTGTGGCATATGGAATCTCGTATGTAATTGCCTCTCGCATATTTGCTTCAAGGGAATGGTGACGATGAGCTGGAAATCCGTAGTAAAGCAATGTCGATTCGATTGTGTCGGGACGGGTCTGTTTAGCGTGGCGAATATGGTATTTCTGCTGGTTTTCCCGGTGCTGTCTATCGTGGTGTCGCTGGTGATGATATCGACCCACGTCGATGAACACGTTGCTAGTGGTCTGATGGGCGGACTCGGAGGTTTGGCATCGGCGATGGCATGTATGAGTGCATTGGGGCCTGCGTCATCCGAGGAATCTGCAGGGCACAGTGCCATGCGAGGGCTGATTCCTGTTTCACGCACTGCACAAGTTGTAGGTCGGTACCTTTTTCTGTTGGTGGTTGGCCTGCTCTGGGCTTTGGACGTGGTGATATGCGGCGGCGTCTTCATTGTCTTTGGCGATATAGCAGATATGGGGTGGATCGGTACCTTGGCAGCAGGTGCTTTCATCTTCGCTTTGGCTATCATTCTTGGGTCGGTGCTGCTGGCCTGTGCATACCGGTTCACCTTCCGCAAGATGATGGTGGCCTCTGTCGCGGTCATGGTTGGCTTGTATGCCGTCATTGCGCTGCTGGCCCGATTGCCTGTTGACTGGCAATGGCTTTTGCTGAATATTACCGATTTCCTGACGATCTGGTGGCATACGGCGCTTGTTCTCGCCGTGTTGTGTCTGCTCGCATTTTTTGGCTCCATGCTTATAGCCATCCGCATCTACCGAGCCAAAGAACTCTAGCCGCGCATTTGTCCGACCGCGAATGAAAAGAGACCGACAGGAATCTGTCGGTCTCTTTCCGTTATCGGTGTGTTATCAGTCCACCAGATCCAGAGCGATTGGCTGGTGCGGTTGCTGGGAATCGCTTTCATTGGCCGTGCGGCGCGCGCGGATGGCGGCGGCTGCGCGCTTGACGGTCTTGATAACTTCCTGCAGCACCACCACGCCGAAACCGACCGCGATGATTTTCAGCCACATGTCGATCGGCAGCGGCACGGTGCGGAACATCGCGCCGCCGAATTGCACCACTAGCACCTGAAGTGCGAACATCAGCGCGAACACGCCGATCATCACTTTATTGCGCAGCAGATTGGCGAACAGGCTGGCGTTGCCCAGCTCACGGCTGTTGAAGGCGTTGAACAGCTGGAATACCACGAACAGCGTGAACAGAATGGTCGACTGCTGTTCGGCGGTGCCGCCCATGAAGTTCGTCCAGCTTTGCGCCATGAACACCACGGCGATGAACGCGCCGGAGACGATGATGCGCTCCAGCATGCCGCGCGAGACGATGCCGGCGTCGCGGCGGGTGGGCCTGCGGTCCATAAGATTGTCGCGAATCGGCTCCATCCCGAGCGTCAGCGCGGGCGGGCCATCCATGATGATGTTGACCCACAGCAGCTGCAATGCGGTGAACGGCGCGGCCAGACCACTGAACAGCGAGGCGAGTACCACGACCACCGAAGACAGGTTCACGGTGAGCTGGAACTGGATGAATCGCTGGAAATTCTCGTAAATGCCACGGCCCCAGTGCACGGCCTTGACAATGGTGGCAAAGGAATCGTCCAGCATCACGATATCGCTGGCTTCCTTGGACACCTCGGTGCCGGCGATGCCCATGGCGATGCCCACGTCCGCGTTCTTGATGGCGGGCGCGTCGTTGATGCCGTCGCCGGTCACCGCCACCACATTGCCCTGGGCTTTCAGAGCGTTCACCACGCGCATCTTGATAACCGGCGTGCTGCGGGCGATCACGCGGATGCGGCCGATTTCGCGGGACAGTTCCTCGTCGCTCATTTCCTCGATCTGGCGCGCCTCGACGGCGATATGCCGCTCGTCCAGAATGCCGAGTTCGTTGGCGATGGCCGTGGCGGTCACGATGTTGTCGCCGGTGAGCATCTTGAGCTCGATGCCCGCCTTGCGGCAGCGCTCCACGGCACCGGGCACATCCTCGCGCAGGGGATCCACGATGGCCACGAAGCCGTCGAACATCATGCCGGATTCCAAGCCGGCGCGGTCGGCAGCGTAATCGAGAGCCGCAGTGTCGGCGTCCTTATCGGAAATATGGCGGTGGGCGAAGCCGAGCACTCGGCAGGACTGCGCCTGGAACTTCGCGATCTCCCGTTCGATTTCGCCGCGCGTCTTGGCGTCGACGGCGCACAGGTCGAGCATCTTCTCCGGGCTGCCTTTGGCGAACACGGTAATGCCGTCGCCGTCACGCACCACAGTGGTCATGCTCTTGGTCTCCGACGAGAACGGATACGTGTGGAGCACCGTCGCGCGCTCGCGGCGAATCCGGTAGTCGAGTCCGGCCTTGTGCGCGGCGACCAACAGTGCGCATTCGGTGGGGTTGCCGATGAATTCCGGCATCGCGCCGGCCTCGGCTTCGGTGGCGCCCGGGAAGGTCACGTCGGCGGTGCCGTTGACGCAGAAGTTCTCCAGCAGCATGCGGTTCCTGATCTGCTCGGGCTTCTCCAAGGCGCGGCCCGGCGCGTTGTACGCCTCGATCACGGTCATGCGGTTCTGGGTCAACGTGCCGGTTTTGTCCGAGCAGATCACGTTGATGCAGCCGATGGTCTCGCACGCCACCATCTTCTTGACCAGCGCGTTCTGCTTGGACATTTTGATGATGTTCACCGCGAGGCACGCGGCCACGATGGTCGGCAGGCCTTCGGGCACGGCGGCCACGATCAGCGTTATGGAGGTGATGAACGCCTCGGAAATCGTGTCGAACGAGGCGGTGCCGGAAGCCACGAACCGGGCCACCTGAAGCACGAACACCAGTGCGGCCACAATCGAGCCCACCACGGCGATCACCTTGCCGAGCTTCGCGAGCTTCTCCTGCAGCGGCGTCATACCGGTGTTGGCGGCGCGCAGTTCGCGGGCGATCTTGCCGAACTCGGTGTCGTCGCCCACGGCGGTGACCACGGCACGGCCATTGCCGGCGGTCACGAAGCAGCCGGAATAGAGCATGTTCGTGCGGTCGGCCACCGGGGTCTTCGGGTCGGTGAACACGGCGTCGGTGGCTTTGGCACTCGGCGCGCTTTCGCCGGTGAGCGCGGATTCGTCGGCGGTCAGATCGTTCGATTCGATGAGGCGCGCATCGGCCGGCAGCTTGTCGCCGGTGCTGATCTGCAGCACATCGCCGATGGTGATGTCTCGCTGCGACACCAGCGTGACCTCGCCGTCGCGCACCACGGTGACGGTCGTGTCGTCATTGATGTCGTTCAGCGCTTCGAATGCCTTGGCGCTGCGACCCTCCATCACCACGGTGATGGTCACGGACAGGGCGATGGCGAAGAAGATGCCCACGCATTCGAGAATGTCGGCGTGGCCGCCGGCCATGGCGCGGGTGATGTTGACGCCCAGGGTGATGGCCGCCGCGATCATAAGCATGATGAGCATCGGGTCGGCGGCCGTCTTGACGATGCGGGAAAGCATCGATTCCGGCTTCGGCTTGGTGAAGGCGTTGGGGCCGTACTGGTTCAGGTTGTGCGCGGCCTGTTCGCTGGTCAGGCCTTGATGTGCATCGGTGCCCAGCGTGCTGATGACTGCTGGCGCATTCTGCATGAATGGTGCGGGCGTCTGCCCGTTGGCCGTGGTCATATGTTCCTCTCGTTTGGTTGACACACCGCACTGAAACCCGCGTAATATCACTCGCGTACCGCGCAACATGGCGGCACGCAGCCAAACGAATCGTTGACGACCATGTATCGCATACTCCGCGGTACATGAGTCTCGTCATTTAAGGCAAAGCCAGACCGTAACGGAACTGCCGACGGCCACGATGTTGACTTGCCACATTGCGGTTTGGGCCGAGCCCTTCGCCGCAATGCTGTCTACTCCCTCATGGGACTATTCAGTTGCAGAAACAGAACCTAACAAACCACATGGATTTTCCCGTTCGCCGGCAGCATGGCGATTCCCGCCTTCCTAGAAAAAACAAGCAACACGCCATTGGCTCGTTGCAGGTGAAAAGCCGCAAGAAAGCCGCGCGTGACAAGGCTCGGACATGCTTGAACATGCCTGGACCTTCGACTTGTGACATCAGAAAACAAAAAACCGATACATGCTGGTAAAGCATGTATCGGTTGGGAATTGTCAGTTAGTGCCGTCAGCGGACTATCACAGCGCCTGGGCGGCCTTCTCCACGTAGTCCTCCATGCCGTCGATGGCCACGACGTCCTTGAACCGCACGTCGGCGGTCTCAAGACCACGCAGGGCGGCCGGGGCGGTGGTGCCGGTCTCGTGGGCCAGCACATCCATGCACTCGAAGTCGGTGCCGGTGGCGTCGAAGCCCAATGCCTCGTTCACCACGCGCGGGAACTTGTAGGGGCTGGCGGTGGAGAGCAGCACGCGCGGGGTCAGCGGGTCGCGCGGCATCTGCTCAAGTAGGTAGTAGCCGCAGGCGGTGTGCGGATCGATCACGTAGTGGTTCTCGTCCCAGCAGTGCTTGATGGACTCGCGTACCTGATCCTCATCGGCCCAACCGGTGCCGAAGATCTGACGAATCTTGGCCAGCAGTTCTTCCGGGATCTCGTACGTGCCCCACTTGTTGAGGTCGTTCATCAGCATGGAGATCAGACGGGTGTCGCCCTCGGACAAGTAGTACAGCATGCGCTCCAGGTTGGAGGAGATGAGGATGTCCATCGAGGGGGAGATGGTCTGGAAGAACGGGCGCTGGCGGTTGTAGGTACCGGTGGTCAGGAAGTCGAACAGCACGTTGTTCTTGTCGGAAGCCACCACGAGGTGCTTGACCGGCAGACCGAGCAGCTTGGCATAGTAGCCGGCGAGGATATCGCCGAAGTTGCCGGTCGGGACCACGAACTCGACCTCATCGCCGACGTTGATCACCTGGTCGGCGAGCAGCTGGGCGTAAGCGGAGAAGTAGTAGACGACCTGCGGCACCAGACGGCCCACGTTGATGGAGTTGGCGGAGGAAAGCACCACGTGCGAATTGCCGGCGAGACGCTCGGCCAGGGCACGGTCGCCGAAGATGCGCTTGACCGCGGACTGGGCGTCGTCGAAGTTGCCTTCCACGGCGGCCACCTGCACGTTGGAGCCGGCCTGCGTGGTCATCTGCAGTTCCTGGACCTGGGAGACCTTGCCTTCCGGGTAGAAGACGGTGATCGCGGTGCCCGGGGCGTCCGCGAAGCCGGCCAGCGCGGCCTTGCCGGTGTCGCCGGAGGTGGCGGTGAGGATCATGATCTTCTCGTCCGCGTCGCCATCGGCCGGCGTGGTGTGCGCCATGAAGCGCGGCAGGATCTGCAGCGCCACGTCCTTGAACGCGGAAGTCGGACCGTTGAACAGTTCGAGCACGTAATCGTCACCCAGGGGCTTGAGTGGGGTGATGCGCTCATCGGACCACTGTTCGCCGTAGGCGTCGGCGATGCACTGGCCCAGCTCCTCGGCCGTGAAGTCCGGCAGCAGCGCGCCCAGCACCTCGGCGGCGATTTGCTGGTACGACTTGCCCGGCAGGGAGGCCACGTCCACCTTGGTCTTGCCCAACGCGTCCGAAACGAACAGGCCGCCGTCATCGGCGATGCCCTTACGAATCGCCTGCTTGGCGGTCAGCGAATCGGTGGTGCTACGGGTGGAATGGAAGGTGGTTGTCACGATGAATCCTTCTGCCTGAAAGGGATGATGAATCCACATCAGTCTAGCGTGGGCCGTGGGCAGAAGGGCCGTCCGTCTCGCATAACCGACCGGTCGCACCGGCGAAAATCACCATTGCCATCGAACGGGGACCGGCCATATCATGAAACAGGCCGGCTGCAAACGGGCCATACGGTAAGGCGACAACGGCGAATCAATTGTCGCTTATACCAAAGAGCACCCATGACCGCTTCACCCCTTGCGCAGAAGGCAACCGATGCTTTCAACGCGCCGATCTGCGAAACCGATCCTGAGATCGCCGAACTGCTGGACTCCGAACTGGGCCGCCAGCGCAGTGGCCTTGAGATGATCGCCTCTGAGAACTTCGTGCCGCGAGCGGTACTGCAATGCCAGGGCTCCGTGCTGACCAACAAATACGCCGAAGGCTACCCCGGCCGTTTCTACCACGCCGAGGCGTACGGCGTGAACCCCGAGACCTTCCGCACCGACCCGGAGATCATCCGCCAGCGCACGCTCGACGGTGCCAAGATCCTTGCCGAACGACTACTGGCCGACGACGTCAAGGCCAACGGCATCTCCGTGCTGACCGGCGGCACCGATGTGCATCTGGTGATGGTCGACCTGCGCAACAGCGAGATGGACGGCCAGCAGGGCGAGGATCTGCTCGCCGCCTGCGGCATCACCATCAACCGCAACACCGTGCCCTTCGACCCGCGCCCGGCCTCGGTGGCCTCGGGCCTGAGAATCGGCACGTCCGCCCTGGCCACCCGCGGCTTCGGACCGAAGGAATACGAGGAGGTGGCCGACATCATCGGCACCGCGCTCGCCGCCGGCCCGTCCGCCGACGTGACCGCGCTGAAGGCCCGCGTCGACAAGCTCGCCGAAGACTTCCCGCTATACCCCGACCTGGACCAGATTCACTGATTTTTTGCGGATGTACGCAGCTCCCTCATCAGAGGGAGCCGCGCTTATATCCCCGGCTATCTTCGGTGCAATATGGGTCGAAACGGGCAATGCGGCCCATTGTGGGTTACTCTTGTTTTTTATGAGCGATGAATTGAGTCCTGAGGTGTTCGACGCGGTGTGCCGCCAGGCCGATCAGGCCGCACGCGCACAGGAGCGTCTTGCACAGGCAAATACCGAAGCCAAAAACGAACTGTTGCTTGCCATTGCGGACGCGTTGGACGAGCATGCTGCGGACATCGAAGCCGCCAACGCGCTGGACATGCTCGAATCCAAGGAAAACGGCATGGATGCGGGCAAGCTCGACCGCCTGCTGTTCGACGTGCCGCGCGTGGCCGCCGCCGCCCAAGGCGTGCGCCATGTGGCCACCCTGCCCGATCCGGTCGGCGAGATCGTGCGCGGATACAACCTGCCCAACGGTCTGCGCCTTACCCAGACGCGCGTGCCGATGGGCGTCATCGGCATGATCTACGAGGCCCGGCCGAACGTCACTGTGGACGTGGCCAGCCTGTGCCTCAAGTCCGGCAATGCCGCGTTGCTGCGAGGCGGCCACGCCGCCGAACGCACTAACGCCGCCACGTTGGGCGTCATCGCCCCGGTGCTTGAAGCCCACGGTTTCGAATCCGCACTGGTGCAATCCGTCGACCAGTACGGGCGCGCCGGCGCCACCGCCATGATGGAGGCGCGAGGCCATATCGACGTGCTCGTGCCGCGAGGAGGAGCGGGTCTGATCCAAGCCGTCGTGCGCAACTCCAAAGTGCCGGTCATCGAAACCGGTGCCGGCAACGTGCATATCTATATCGACAAGTCCGGTGATCTCGCCAAGGCCATCCCGATCATCATCAACGCCAAAACCCAGCGCGTGGGCGTGTGCAACGCCGCCGAAAAGCTATTGGTTCATAAGGATGTCGCCGCCGAATTCCTGCCGCAGATCGCCGCCGCTCTGGCCGAGGCGAACGTCGTGCTGCAGACCGACACCACGTCGTACGGCATCATCTCCGGCGCGGCAATCGAGGGCCTTGACCTCAACCACGCCGCCGAAGAGGATTGGGACACCGAATACCTGGCCCTCAAAATGGGCATCAAGGTGGTGTCGGACCTGGACGCGGCCATCGACCACATCAACACGCATTCCACAGGCCACACCGAATCCATCATCGCCGAGGATTATGCGGCCATCGAGGAATTCACCAAGCGCATCGACTCGGCCGTGGTCATGGTCAACGCCTCCACCCGCTTCACCGACGGCGGCGTGTTCGGCTTTGGTGCCGAGCTTGGCATCTCCACGCAGAAGATGCACGCACGCGGTCCCATGGGATTGCGGGAGATGACCACCACCAAGTGGATCGGTTACGGAACAGGACAGGTGCGCGCATGAACGAGGACGGCAACATGAACATTACGGCTGACACGGCAAACAAGGCAAGCGAACTGCGGCCCGACATCGACCTCAACGATCCCAAGCTCGGCCTGAAGATCGCGGCCGAACGGCTCAGCATCGTCCGCTACGTGTTCCTTGTGCAGATCGAGGACGGCATCGCCTCCGCCGCCCAGCGTGCGTCGCTCGAATACGCGGACGCCGTGCTCATCGGTTGGCCCGAGACCGATTCGCCCGAAGTCGCGGACCTCGACGATGCCCAGCTCAAGATCGTGCGCGAACACATGGAGCTCATGGAAGGCTACATCGGCAAATACAGCCAGATGGAGCACGACGGTGACCTTGACGGCATGACCGACACGCTCATCCGCATCACCGAGCGTGTGGCCGAGGTCCGCCGCCTCTACCAGCCGGACTTCCCGCTGCCCACCTTCGCCGAAATTCGTCGCGTGGTCCAGGACGAATGGGATGAAGACATGGGCAAGATCGATCCCAGGGAAGACAATCCCACCGCCGGCGAAATCGAAGAGGAAACCGAATCAGCCGATGACGCCGCCGGCGAGGGCGGCCAGGCATGAGTGGTGTTACCGACAGCCACAAAACGGCTGCGTCAGTTCAGTCCGAAAAAACAGTGGAATCCGCCGAGCCCGCCGAAATCGTTGCCGTCACCCAAGGCGAAACCGAACGGCGCATGTCCGACCTGTCCGCGCCGGCCGGGGCCAGCAGCCACGGCAAAGGCAGGCTTTCCGCACGCGGCAACTGGCATACACGCCTGCGCGTCGGCATCATGGGCGGCACGTTCGACCCGATTCACAACGGCCACTTGGTCGCCGCCTCCGAAGTCGCCTGGGTATACGACCTCGATGAGGTGATTTTCGTACCCACCGGCCGACCTGTGTTCAAGCTGGACAAGCACGTCACCAACGCCGAAGATCGGTATCTGATGACTGTGATCGCCACCGCATCCAACCCCAAATTCACCGTCTCGCGTGTCGACATCGACCGTCCGGGCGTCACCTACACCATCGACACCCTGCGCGATATCCGCGCCCAACATCCCGACGCCGAGCTGTTCTTCATCACCGGCGCAGACGCCGTGGCCGAAATTATGCAGTGGAAGGACGCCGACCTCATGTGGGACCTCGCCCACTTCGTGGCCGTCACGCGCCCCGGCTACTCCAGTCCGGACGGCGTGACCTTGCCCGAAGGAAAGGTCGATACGCTTGAGATCCCGGCCTTGGCCATCTCTTCGACCGATGTACGCCGCCGCGCCGAACACGACGAGCCGGTCTGGTATCTGGTGCCTGACGGCGTGGTGCAATACATCGGCAAGCATGGTCTGTATTCATACGAGGACTGACGATTCGTACGAGGACTAGTGTGCATTTGTACGAGGGCTGGTGAGGATTAGCGCGAATCAGTGCGCATCAATCCTCACCAGTGCAAAGGATAAGCAGTCAGGCCAGTCCCATCTTGATTTTCAATGCCATTACGCGAGTCGCCGCCGCCGTCACTTTCGAAGCGAAAGCCGGATCGGACTTCGCCCGTTCGTTGAGGCCGTCCACAATTGGCTTTACGTAATCCGTCTGACCGATGCAGGACATGTCGCCGCCCGCCTCGACAAGCTTTACTCCCAATTGGCTTACATCGTAGCTGCTTAACGCTTCGGCAGACATCGAATCCGAAATCACCACGCCCGTGTACTTCAGGGCGTTGCGAATATGACCGTCGATAATCGTAGAAGAAAACACCGCCGGATTATTCGGGTCGATGGATTGATACGTGGCCAACGACATCATCACCATCGCAGGATCGGTCTTGGTGATCGCCTGGTCAAAGGCACCTGCCTCGGCCCCGCCCAACGTGGTGGCCGTATCCAGAATGCCTTCGGTGGTGAAGTCGGTATTGCCGCTTACCGCGCCCAACCCAGGATAATGTTTGACCGCCGCGCCGACCTGAGCGTCTCGCAAACCTTCAATAACGGCGATGCCATGTTCGGCGTTGCCGGCCGCATCCAATCCGAAATCACGATCCAGCGCGCCAATCGGAGCATTTGAGGCACGATCGCCCACCACCGTGCCGAGCACCGGTGCCAAATCGACATTTATGCCAGCAGCAGCTAATTGCGAACCCCACGTGCCTGCCGATTGACGCAATGCGTCAGCGGACATTGTGCCCTGCTCAACGGCACTGGGCATTGTGTCGAAACCGGTACCAGTCAGATGCTGCACCTGACCACCCTCCTGATCGGTGGCGATGATGAGACGATTGCCGGCCGGCGCATATCCTTGGAGTTGCGCGGTCGCGGTCTTGACCGTATCGGCGCCGGTATTCCAATTGCCAATGAGAATGGCCGAGCCAATGTGCTCATCGGCGATTGTTGAAGCCAACGAGGAGGGATCGGAACCGGCAAGCAACGGCACCATCACTAACTGTCCCACACGTTCCTCAAGTGTCATGGCGGATACCGCACGTTGGGCTTGTGCGGCCGGTTCGTTCTTCTTCGGGGAAGGAACGTCGGCGCGTGGTAACGCACTTGTCTGGGAGGTTTGGGGAGTGGTGGTGTTGCCGTTTGATGTGGATTTGGCGAACCATCCGACATGCCATCCGTAGGCTGCCACGCCGGCCAACACCACTGCCAAAGCACATATTGTCGCCACGATTGGAGTGCTCCTGTGCCGAAGTTGGCGTGTGGCGTGTGCTGAGGGACGCATATGTTGTGGCCGTTGGCTGTTCATACCGGCAAGCGTAGAACGGAGCGTAGAACAGAACGCTGCCTCATTCTGTGCTCAGGGCATAACCTACCTCCCGCCCTTTCGATAGGCTTGAGTTATGTCTTTTAACGATCCTTTCTCAATACTGTTCGGCAATGGCGGCGATTCACGACGCAACAATGCGAACAATGACGATCCGATCATCCTCGATGTCGAGGCCGATGGGGACGGTCCGGCCCGCAACACCAACGCCGGCCCCTCCGGGTCATCCCGCCCTCCACGTGGCCCGGCCAATCCGCGTATCACCCGTAAGCCAGCGTCCGGTGGCTCAGGAGGCAGCCGTGGCAGCAAGATTCTGATCGGCGTGGTGCTGGCCTTGGCCATCATCGTCGGTCTGTTCTTCGGCCTGTCCCGATTCATCACCGATCTGATGTGGTACGGCCAGCTCGGCTTCCAGTCCGTGGTCTGGACCCAGCTCGGGGTGAAAATCGGTCTGTGGGTGGCCTACGCGCTGCTCATGGCCTTGACCGGCTTCGTTTCCGCCTGGCTGGCCATTCGAGCACGCCCTGATTCGGCCGACGGTTCCACCATTCGCATTAACGGCGATGTGGTCGAGGTCGGCAAATCCGTCAGCTCGAAAACCGCTCGCCGCGTGGCCGTGGTGATTTCGCTGATCGTCGGCGTCATCTTCGGCTCTCAGTTCAACGCGAACTGGAGCGAGATTCTGCTCATGTTCAACGCGCAGTCGTTCGGCACCACCGATCCGCAGTTCGGTCTGGACAACGGCTTCTACGTGTTCGTGCTGCCGGGCCTGAAGCTCGTGCTCGCCGCCGTGGCCATGCTGCTGGGCGTGGGCCTTGTGTTTTCCGTGGTCACTCATGTGCTGATGGGTGGTATCCGCATTACCATGCCGGTTAACGGACGCGGCCTGTTCTCCATCACCAAGCGTTGCCGTCGCCAGCTTGGCATCTGGCTGATGCTCAACATGTTCGCTTGGGCAGTGCGCCAGATGATCGGCGTCTTCGACCAGCTCACCGTGCAGGGTTCACGCATCACCGGTGCCTCCTACACCGCCGTGCATGCCAACATCCCCGTCACCTTCATCATGGCCGCGCTGACCGCCATCCTCGGCGTGGTGCTGGGCATCTGGCTCATGCGTTCCCACACGCTCGAAGGCCAGGCGTCCATCGGCGTGCGCGCCTCCGCCGCGCTCAAGGCCTGGCGTGTGCCGGTGACCTCCATTGCCGTCGTGGTCGTGGTGGGTCTTGTGCTCACCGTGGCATGGCCGGTGCTGTTGCAGCGCTTCCGCGTCAACCCGAACGCACAGGAGATGGAATCCACCTACATTCAGCGCAATATCGACGCCACCCGCGCCGCCTACGGTCTTGACAAGCTCAAGACCGAGCAATACAAGGTAACCGACAAGGGCGAGCAGGGCGCTCTGGCCAAGGAGGGCGACACCACCGCGCAGATTCGTCTGCTCGACCCGCAGGTCGTCAGCCCCACATTCAAACAGCTGCAGCAGTCCAAGCAGTACTACACCTTCGCCGACACTTTGGCAGTCGACAAGTACGAGATCGACGGCGTTTCCCAAGACACCGTGATTGCCGCCCGCGAGCTTGACCTGGCCGGCAACGACAACCGCAATTGGGTCAATGACCACACCGTGTACACCCACGGTTACGGCGTGGTGGCCGCTTACGGTAACAAGGTGACCGCCGACGGCCAGCCTGAATTCTTCGAATCCGGCATCCCCACTCAGGGCAAGCTCACTGAATCCGAAAAGTATGAGCCTCGCATCTACTTCTCGCCGAACACCACCGAATACTCGATCGTCGGCGCACCGGAGGGCACGCAGGCTTGGGAGTTCGACTACCCGACCGGTTCGGAAGGCGCCCTGACCACGTTCAAGGGCGACGGCGGCCCCTCGGTTGGCAACCTGTTCTCCCGTATTCTCTACGCAATCCGCTTCGGCTCCGATCAGATTCTCTTCTCCGACCGTGTGACCAGCGAATCGCAGATTCTTTACGATCGTTCCCCCAAGGAGCGCGTGGCCAAGGTGGCGCCGTACCTGACGCTTGACGGCCGTGTGTATCCGGCCGTGGTCGATGGCCGCGTCAAGTGGATCGTCGACGGCTACACCACCTCTGATGCCTACCCATACTCGCAGATGACCGACCTCGGCTCCGCCACCAAGGATTCCACCACCGTCTCTTCCGCAACGGTCTCATCCTTGGGCTCGCAGAAGGCCAACTACATCCGCAACTCGGTCAAGGCCACCGTGGACGCCTACGACGGTTCCGTGGATCTGTACGTATGGGATCAATCCGACCCGGTAATCAAGGCATGGGAGAAGATCTTCCCCGGCCAGTACCACCAGCTCTCCGATATCTCCGGCGACCTGATGAGCCACATGCGCTACCCGGAAAGCCTGTTCAAGGTGCAGCGCGAGCTGCTCTCCAAGTACCACGTGACCTCCGCCAACCAGTACTACTCCGGCGAGGACTTCTGGCAGACGCCGGTCGACCCGACCGAATCCCAGTCCCAGCAGGACCAGGACATCCTGCAGCCGCCGTACTACCTGACCTTGCAGACCGGTGGCACCAAGGAACCGGTGTTCTCGCTGAGCTCCACCTACATTCCGGCTGGCCAGTCCACCCGTGAGATCCTCACCGGCTTCCTGTCGGTCGACTCGGATGCCGGCAATGAGAAGGGCAAGATAGGCTCAAACTACGGCACCATCCGATTGCAGGAGCTGCCCAAGGATTCGAACGTACCGGGCCCCGGCCAGGCGCAGAACAACTTCAACGCCAACGCCGACGTGTCCAAGGAACTGAACCTGCTGCAATCCGGCGACACGCAAGTGGTGCGCGGCAACCTGCTCACCCTGCCGCTCGGTGGCGGACTGGTGTACGTGCAGCCCGTGTACGTCAAGTCTTCGGGTGCGACTTCATTCCCGCTGCTCAAGAAGACGCTGGTCGCGTTCGGTGATCAGGTAGGATTTGCGGATACGTTGGATGAGGCCTTGGATCAGGTGTTCGGTGGTGATTCCGGCGCGGCCGCAGGCGATGCCGAGAACGTGTCCGGTGACGGATCGTCTGGTGACCAGTCGTCCGGCATATCCGGTGACCAATCTGGTTCCGATACCAATGGTGGCCAGTCCGGCACCACGGACGGCAAGTCGGATTCCGGCTCGTCTTCCGACCGTAGCCCCGAACTCCAGCAGGCGCTGAACGATGCCGCCCAAGCCATGAAGGACAGCCAGTCCGCCATGAAGAACGGCGACTGGACCGCCTACGGCAAGGCGCAGAAGGAGCTTGAAGACGCCCTCAACAAGGCCATCGAGCTCGACAAGTAGTTCCGACAGGAATTGGCTCCCCTCAGGGTGAGGGGAGCCATCGCTGAAGGCGACTGAAGGGAGTCGGTTACCTCAACTGACATAGCCCGTCCTTATCATAAGGACGGGCTATTTGCGTATTCAAAGGAACCTCATGCCATACACCTTCCGTCCGGCCGTCGAATCCGACGTCCAAGCCATCGCCGACATCTACAACGCCTCAGTGATGGCCGGCGGTGCGACCGCCGACCTCACCCCGCGCACCTTCGACCAACGCCGCGCCTGGGTCGAATCCCATACGCCGCCCTACGGCGTTTTTGTTGTGGAATCGGAAGACGGTTCAATCATTGGCTTCGGTGCGCTCTCCGTGTTCTATGACCGCGCAGGATATGACGGTGTCACCGATTTGGCCTATTACATCGATCCGGCATGGCAAGGCAGGGGAGTAGGCACGTTCATGCTTGACAGGCTGCTCACCGAGGCGCTGGCCCGCCACATGCGCAAGGCCTGCGGCATCATTTTCGCCGATAACGCCGGCTCCATTGCCCTCATGCACCGCTTCGGCTTCACCCAATTCGGACTCATGCCCGCCGCTGCCACCGACTCCACCGGCACCATGCGGGACATGTCCTACTGGTATTTGGACCTGTAGCCTTGCAGTAAGTCATTTCAGTCAAGAAAAGTGTGAGGATGCCGGAGCAAACGAGCTTGACGGCGGCGTTGAGTACAATCTTGACGGTTGGATCCGGCCGGGCATGGGCCAGTGCGCGAGGCGAACGCGCGCATGACGTACGGAACGTACAGAACGTGCATACGGGAATAAAGGAAGACGGACGAGGAGCGGATTATGGCATCGGATTTCTGGCTGATTGCGGGACTGGGCAACCCCGGCAAAAAATATGAGGACACGCGGCACAACATGGGCTTCATGACCGCCGACGTGCTCGCCGAACGTTGGACGGTGAACTTCGCCGATCACAAGGGCTTGGCCATGCTCGGTAAAAGCGTGATGAACCTGGACGGCCGCACCGTCAAGTTCTTTCTGGCCAAGCCGCTGACTTATATGAATGATTCCGGCAATGCGGTGGCTTCCATTAGCGCCTATTACCAGATCGAGCCCGACCATATTGTGGTGATTCACGATGACATGGACTTGGAATTCGGCCGTATCAAGGTCAAGGCAGGCGGCTCCGCAGGCGGCCACAACGGCATCAAGTCGATTGACCGTTCCCTCGGCACGCCGAAATACGCGCGTGTGCGCATGGGCGTCGGTCACTCCAAGCGCGGTGCGAACGCGCATGACAACACGGTGAACTGGGTGCTGGGCGGATTCGGTCCGGACCAGCGCAAGCAGCTGCCCGAATTCCTGGCTGACGGCGCCGACGCCGCCGAGGACATCATCTTCCACGGTCTTGCCAAGACCCAGGAGAAGTTCAATGGCCGGTGAGGCGACGCACCCGGACCTGATCAACGGCTCACTGGTAGGCATCCTGTCTGAGCTGGAACAGGACAAGACCTTCCTGAAGCTCGCCGCCGGCGACATCGAGGCTTCGGACGACGTCGACAACTCCGTCCTGGCCGGCATCCCCGAAGGTTTGCGCCCGGCTTTGGCCGCCGCCATCGGGCAGGGTGTGGCCGGCAAACCCGGCAAGCCGGTCGTGCTGGTCGTGGCCTCCGGCCGCGAAGCCGAAGAGACCGTGGGCTCGCTGCGCTCCTGGTATGATGGCGACCCGAACGACATCGCCCAGCTCGAAGCCTGGGAAACCCTGCCGCACGAGCGTCTGAGCCCGCGCGCGGACACCGTGGCCAGCCGCATGGCCGTGTTCCGCAGACTCAAGCATCCGAGCGATACCGATTCGATGTTCGGCCCGATTCGCATTCTCGTCATGCCGATCCGCTCGCTCATCCAGCCAGTCGTCCAAGGACTGGGCGATGTCGAGCCGCTCGTGTTCACCGTGGGGGAGGACCTGCCCCTCGACGAAGCCGCCAAACGTCTGATCGAAAACGCCTACACGCGCGTGGACCTGGTCATGGACCGTGGCGAGTTCGCGGTGCGCGGAGGCATTCTTGACGTATTCCCGCCCACCGCACCGCACCCGGTGCGTATCGAATTCTTCGGCGACGAAATTGACACCATCAAGGAATTCCACGCCTCCGACCAGCGTACCTACGGCGACGGCCTCAAGACCATCTGGGCCACCGCATGCCGTGAACTGCAGCTGACCGACGCCGTGCGCACCCGCGCCAAAGCCTTGGTCGGTTCGATTCCCAATGCTGAGGACATGCTCGAATCCATCGCCAACGCCATTCCGGTCGAAGGCATGGAATCCCTGATGCCCGCACTCGTGGACCATCTGGAACCGGTGGGCTCCATGCTTCCCAAGCACGCCGTGATCCTCCTGAGCGACCCGGAGAAACTACGCCGCTCCGCCGAAGACTTGGCAAAAACCGCGAACGAGTTCCTGGCCGCCAGCTGGCATGTGGCCGCCTCCGGCCACGGCGCCGGCGCGCCCATCAGCTTCGACGAAGCCAGCTTCCTCGACTATGCGGAAACCATCAGCTCCCTCGAATACTCCGAACATCCGGTGATTCGCCTCACCAGTTTCGGCGTGGACACCACGTTGACCGGCCATGTGCAGCTCGACGCCCAGAACCCGGCCGAATTCCGAGGGGATGAGGCCAAGGCCTCCCAAGGCATCGAAGGCCTGCTCGATGCCGGCTTCCACGTCACCATCACCGCCGCTGCGGCCGGCACCTTGGCTAGGCTCAAGCGTGCGATCAACACTACCGGCATCGCCAATTTCGACGTCATCCGCTCTCAGGCCATCGACGGCTTCGTGGACAAAGCCGCCAAAATCGCCCTGCTCACCGAACGCGACCTGACCGGCCGCACTTCAGCCGTGGCCGTGGCCAAAACGCCGAAACGCCGGCGCAAGGCCATCGACTTGGTGGAGCTCAAAAAAGGCGATTACGTGGTGCACGAGCAGCACGGCATTGGCCGGTTCATCGAAATGCGTCAGCGCATCATCGGCACCGGCGCCAACAAAACCACTCGCGAATACCTGGTCATCGAATATGCGCCTTCCAAGCGCGGCGCCCCGGCGGACAAACTGTTCATCCCCACCGACCAGCTCGACCAGGTCAGCAAATACATCGGCGCCGAAGCCCCCAAGCTCAACAAGCTCGGCGGCTCCGACTGGGCGGCCACCAAGGCCAAGGCCCGCAAGCACGTCCACGAGATCGCCGACGACCTGATCAAGCTGTACTCCGCCCGCCAGCGCGCCAAGGGCTTCGCGTTCAGCCCGGACACCCCATGGCAGAAAGAGCTGGAAGACGCCTTCCCCTATCAGGAAACCGCCGACCAGCTCACCACCATCGACGAAGTTAAATCCGACATGGAAAAGCCCGTGCCGATGGACCGCCTCATCTGCGGCGACGTGGGCTTCGGCAAAACCGAAATCGCACTGCGTGCCGCCTTCAAGGCCGTGCAGGACGGCAAGCAGGTGGCCGTGCTCGTGCCCACCACGCTGCTTGTCCAGCAGCATTACGAGACGTTCAGCGAACGATTCGAGGGTTTCCCGGTCAATGTGGCGGCCATGAGCCGATTCCAGACCACCAAAGAGATCAACGAGGCCATCGAGGGGCTGGAAACCGGCACGGTGGACGTGGTCATCGGCACGCACAAGCTGCTGAACCCGAAAATCAAGTTCAAGGATCTGGGACTCGTCATCATCGATGAGGAGCAGCGTTTCGGCGTGGAACACAAGGAGACGCTGAAAGCCCTGCGCACCAACGTGGACGTGCTGTCCCTGTCTGCCACGCCTATCCCGCGCACGCTGGAAATGGCCGTGACCGGCATTCGCGAGATGTCCACGCTCGCCACCCCGCCCGAAGACCGGTTGCCGGTGCTGACCTATGTGGGCGCCTACGAGGATGCGCAGGTCACCGCAGCCGTACGCCGCGAACTGCTGCGAGGCGGCCAGGTGTTCTATGTCCACAATCGTGTGCAGGACATCTCGTCCATCGCCGACAAGATTCACACGCTGGTGCCCGAGGCGCACGTCGGCATCGCCCACGGCAAGATGGGGGAGAAGCAGCTCGACCAGATCATCCGCGACTTCTGGCATCGCGACATAGACGTGCTCGTGTGTACCACAATCATCGAGACCGGTCTTGATATCTCCAATGCGAACACGCTGATCGTCGACCATGCCGACCGTTTCGGCTTGAGCCAGCTCCATCAGCTGCGTGGCCGCGTCGGCCGCGGCCGCGAGCGCGCGTACGCCTACTTCCTGTACGACCCGTCCAAGCCGATGACCGAGCAGTCCCATGACCGGCTCGCCACCATCGCGCAGAACACGGCGCTCGGCTCCGGTTTCGACGTGGCCATGAAGGACTTGGAATTGCGCGGCACCGGTAACCTTCTGGGCGACGAGCAGTCCGGCCATATCGAGGGCGTGGGCTTCGACCTGTACGTACGCATGGTGTCCGAAGCCGTGGAAAAGTACAAGGAGCCCGAAGAGAACGTCGAGCCGGTGGCCGTGTCCATCGACCTGCCCATCGAAGCGTCGATTCCGATCGAGTACATCGATTCGGACAAGCTGCGTCTGGAAGCGTACCGCAAGCTCGCCTCCGTCCGCAACGAGGCCGATCTGAAGGATTTGGAAGAGGAACTTACCGACCGTTACGGCAAGCCGCCGGTCGAATTCGAGACCCTGTTCGACGTGGCCCGTCTGAAGTTCAAGGCCCGCAAGCTCGGCATTTCGGAGATTCTCGCGCAATCCAACCGCGTGCGCATCGGTCGCATCGACCCGCCCGAATCCATCCAGATGCGTATGGGCCGTATTTACAAAGGCACCCAATACCGCCCGGTCACCCACCAACTCATCGTCCCCACCCCGTTCACCGGCTCCCTGGGCCAAGGTCCCATGAGCTCCGACCAGGTAGTCCTCTGGACCAACCAGTTACTTGATGATTTGGCATGGACCCCGTCGTCAAGCAAACGGCAGAGCCGTTTGTAGACGGGGTGCGAGGCGACAGTCGAGCCAGCTATGGCTCACCGGGCAACCTCCGGTGAGCCATATTCATATTCATGCCGTCGTTTGTGACGATGATTCACCCCAGACGGAATCGTTCCGACTGTCCAGCGAGCGAGATTAAGTGACTGCTATGAGCGAAACGACTACGAGCCGCACGAACCAGAGCGCGACCACGGCAACACTTGCCGGCTATGAGATTCCCCGCCTTGGCATGGGCACGATGGCGCTCGCCATCGAGGGGCGCCCCTCCAACCGTGATCAGGCAATCGAGACCATCCATGCCGCGCTCGATGCCGGAGTCCGTTATTTGGACACGGCTTGGTCCTATTATCTGCCCAGCGCACCCGGCACCGGCGAACCGGAGGATATGGGCTATGGCGAATATCTGGTCCGCGATGCTCTGCACTCGTGGCATGGCCCCAAAGATCAGGTGCTCGTAGCCACCAAAACCGGCTGGCTGCGCACGCTTGACGGCAACGGCAACTACGGCTGGCAGGCCGACGCCCGACCTGAAACCATGATCGCCAATGCCAAGGAATCAGCCCGCCGCCTCGGTGTCGATACGCTCGATCTGCTCTACTCGCACTGCAATGATCCGCAGGTGCCGTACGAAGACCAGATGGGCGCACTCAAGCAGCTCGTGGACGAAGGTGTGGCCAAAGCTGTCGGCATCTCCAGAATCGACAACGCGGACATCGAAACCGCCCGCAATATTTTGGGCGATCGTCTCGTGGCCGTCCAGAACCAGTTCTCCCCGGTCCACCGCGACCCTGAACACACGTTGGAAACCTGCGAAAAGCTCGGTTTGGCTTTTGTCTGCTGGTCGCCACTCGGCGGATTCCTCGACCCGTTCAACGAGCATCTGTTCGACCGGTTCCGCGAAGTCGCCAAGATTCACGACTGCTCCTACCAGCGCGTCACGCTCGCGTGGGAACTTGCGCAATACCAATATCTGTTCACGATTCCCTCGGCCAGAAACCCGCAGGAGATTCAGGACTCGTTCAAAGCCAGCGAACTGAAATTGTCCGACAGTGAGATCGGCTACCTCAATGGCAAGGACGTTGACTGAGCGATTTCGTCCGTACTGCCTTGCAATCAGGCGGCACACTGGCATTGTGAGCGCTAACGCTAAATTTTGGGCGTGTTGTTCACAACGTCCACAAATCGCACTACTCTTAAGAATGTCATTCAAGATACACAACCGTTTTAAGGAGTAGTTGTGGCAGTAATTGAAAGCGTGTACGCGCGTCAGATTCTCGATTCCCGCGGCAACCCGACCGTTCAGGTCGTTCTGGACACCGAAGACGGCGCCCAGGGCCTGGGCCTGGTCCCGTCCGGCGCCTCCACCGGTGAGGCCGAGGCTTGGGAGCGTCGCGATGGCGACAAGTCCGTCTACGGCGGCAAGGGTGTTCTTAACGCGGTCAAGGCCGTGAACGAGGTCATCGCTCCGAAGGTCATCGGCATGGACGCTGCTGACCAGCGCGCTCTGGACGACCTGATGATCGAGCTCGACGGCACCCCGAACAAGGGCAAGCTGGGCGCCAACGCCATCCTGGGCGTCTCCCTGGCTGCTCTGTACGCTTCCGCCGAGTCCGCCGGCCTGCCGCTGTACCGCTACATCGGCGGCACCAACGGCCACATCCTGCCGGTCCCGAACATGAACATCATGAACGGTGGCGCTCACGCTGACTTCGCCACCGACATTCAGGAGTACATGATCTCCCCGTACGGCTTCGACACCTACTCCGAGGCTCTGCGCGCTGGCGTTGAGGTCTACCACACCCTGAAGAACGTCCTGAAGAAGGAAGGCCTGAACACCGGCCTCGGCGACGAGGGCGGCTTCGCCCCGAAGATGAAGTCCAACGAGGACTCCCTCAAGTACATCATGGACGCCATCTCCGCCGCCGGCTACGAGCCTGGCAAGCAGATCGGCATCTGCCTGGATGTCGCCTCCTCCGAGTTCTACAACAAGGAGACCGGCAAGTACCGCTTCGACGGTGAAGAGCGTGACTCCGCCTACATGCTCGACTACTACGAGAACCTCATCAACGAGTACCCGATCGTCTCCATCGAGGACCCGTTCAACGAGGAAGGCTGGGAAGACTGGGCTGCCATCACCGCTCGCCTCGGCGATCGTCTGCAGTTCGTCGGCGACGACCTGCTGGTCACCAACCCGGCTCGTCTGCAGAAGGCCATCGACCTCGGCGCCGCCAACTCCCTGCTGGTCAAGCTGAACCAGATCGGTTCCGTCACTGAGACCCTCGACGCCATCGAGCTGGCCACCGCCAACGGCTACACCTCCATGGTTTCCCACCGCTCCGGCGAGACCCCGGACACCACCATCTCCGACCTGGCTGTTGCTAAGAACACCCGCCAGATCAAGACCGGTGCCCCGGCCCGTGGCGAGCGCGTTGCCAAGTACAACCGCCTGCTCGAGATCGAGGAGGAGCTCGGCTCCACCGCTCAGTACGCCGGCTACAGCGCCTTCAAGGCCTGCAAGAAGTACCTGGCCAAGTGAGCTGAAACGCCCGTAAAGGCGTGAGTTTCCACTGAAGCTCGATACCCGTCGTATTCGTCAAGTCGAATGCGGCGGGTATTTTCGTGTGACATGAGCAAGTCGTCCCGTACCGGCAAACCTGGCAAAACCGGCAAAGCACGAGTTAGGAAAAAAGGGTCGGCGGGGCCTATAGCGTTCTTCGTCTCCCTGTTCATTATCGCCCTTGGCACCATCCAGCTGGTCTCCACCTTCCACACCTATGCCCTGAACCTGGCCGAACTCAATGGTCTCAAGCGTGAGGAGGCTTCGCTGATTGCCCAAAAGCAGGAGTTGGAAAACGACATCAAGCGTTGGGATGACAAGGCCTACATCACCGCCCAGGCCCGTGAACGCCTCGGCTTCGTATTCCCCGGCGAACAGGCCGTGCGTGTGCTTCATCCCGAAGCCGTGACCGGCTCCGATAGCGAATCCCAGAAAACGGAAGATTCCAGTAGCAGCAACAAAAAAGTCCTGCCATGGTACAGCGAACTGTCTTACTCGCTCAAAAAGGCCGATGAGCCTGTGACCGATAGCGAGTCCGGCAAATCCGATATTTCCGGTTCCTCTGACTCGTCATCCAACGACTCATCCAAGCGGTCCGATAAGTCAGACCAGAACACCCAATCCGATCAGAACACCCAACAGAATACCCAACAGAACACAGGGGAGGGAACCCAACAGTGACCATCGATATCGCCGCCAAGGCCAAGGCCCTTGTCGATACCGTGCTTGCCGAGCCCGCCAACGATCATGACATCGACCTGGTGCAGCGTCAGCTCGGCCGATACCCGCGCGGCATGGTCGCCGTGGGGGCGCGATGCGTCTGCGGTAGGCCACTTGCCGTAATCACCCGTCCGGTGTTGCCCGGCGGAATCCCTTTCCCCACCACGTGCTATCTGACCGGTCCGGAAGCCGTCAAGGCCGCCTCCCATGTCGAGGCCGCCGGCGTGATGCAGCAATACAACGACATGTTGGCCTTGGACGAGGAGCTCAAGGCCGCATATGAGCAGGCCCATAACCTGTATCTGGCATTCCGCCACGAACTGGCAGGACGTCTTGGCGACAGTGAGGAGCATATTGAAGGCACTTCGGCCGGCGGCATGCCGGTGCGCGTCAAGTGCCTGCATGCCCTGCTGGCCCAATCCCTGGTTATGGGACCGGGCGTCAACCCCATTGGCGATTTGGTACTGGAACGCGTCAAAGACGAATTCGATCCGACCGTCTGCCGCTGCACGCTGGACGATTGATCAACAGATGAGCCAGCGCGAACAGTCCATTCATACGCACTAAGGGATACGAGGAGAAGGCAATGAGCAAGGAATCCGTAACCGTCGCCGGCATTGATTGCGGCACGAACTCCATTCGACTGAAAATCGCACGTGTCGATGCCGATGGCATGCATGAGGTGGTGCCGCGCATCCTGCGTGTGATCCGTCTCGGCCAGGATGTGGACAAGACCCATCGTTTTGCCGACGAAGCGTTGGAACGCGCCTATGTGGCCGCTCGGGAATTCGCCGGTGTGATTGCCGAACATCCCATCGACGGCCTGCGTTTCGTTGCCACCTCTGCAACTCGTGACGCGGAAAACCGTGAGGAGTTCGAGGATGAGATCGAACGTATCCTCGGCGTGCGCCCCGAAGTCATTCCCGGCACCGAAGAAGCCGACCTGAGCTTCCTTGGTGCCACTTCCGTGGTCAATCGCGACGATCTGCCCGCCCCCTATCTGGTGGTTGATCTCGGCGGCGGGTCCACCGAGCTGGTCATCGGTGGCAACGGCGTCAGTGCGCCCACTACCCAGGTTCAGGGCGCGTTTTCCATGAACATCGGTTCCGTGCGCATGACCGAACGTCATCTGACCAATGATCCGCCGACCCAGACACAGATCGATGAGGCCGTTGCGGACGTCGATGAACATATCGATGAGGCCTTCCGCACCGTGGACGCAGGCAAGGCCCGTACCATCATTGGCGTGTCCGGCACGGTGACCACGATGACCGCCTTGGCCATGGGATTGAAGGAATACGACCACACCGTGGTCGACGGGCATCGGTTGAGCCTTGAAGACGCCTATGCCGTGGACGACAAGTTCCTTAGGATGACGCGCGCCGAGCGCCGCGAATACAAGACCATCCACCCCGGCCGTATCGATGTGGTCGGCGGCGGCGCTGTGGTCTGGAGCCGTGTGCTGGCGCGTGTCAGCGAAGCCGCCAAGGCCGATCATGGTGAAGCCATCGATTCGTTCGTTGCCAGCGAACACGGTCTGCTGGACGGCATTGTGCTCGATTATGGTCGCCGGTTGCTGGCTCAATAGCGTAAGTGGTAAGTGCCTCCAGCGGGCTGAGCCGTTAAGCAAACAGCCCGGTGGGCTGTTTGTAGGCGAGGGGAGCGGCTATGCCGCGACGGCTGCACGAAGTGCAGCAACCCGCAAGCAATGCTCAGGGCAGGAGATAGCTTATAATGGAAAAGTTGGCCTCCGTGGCGAAATGGTATACGCAGTCGACTTAAAATCGATCGCTTCGGCTTGTGGGTTCGAGTCCCACCGGAGGCACCTTGAAATCGGCCTGTGGCCGATGCCGTTTTTGCGGCTGTGCCGTGGTCTCTCCCCAGTCGGCTTCGCCGACAGCCCCCCTCGTCAGAGGGGGCTCGCAGCTCGCTATGTGGAGAGCTTATAAGGCCGAAACAAAAGGCCGTTAGGCTATGTGGCGTTGTGACGATGTACCTGATGAAACGAGGAATCCACATGGCTTCACGCTGGACCGATGTCGAACGAGTCGAACAAGGCGCACTGCCCACCATGCTTGCCCAAGCCGTCATTGCGGGCACTGCACTCACCGTTGGTGCCATCGCCTGCTCGGGATTCTATCTGTCCATGATCGGCAATGTGGCCGCACTCCTGCCATGGGCGACTATCGTGATACTGATCGCCGTGGCGTTCACCTACATCGTCGGCTTCGCCCTGTTGTGGTGTGCCGAAGCCCTGACCCTGCGTGCCAACGACAAACTCAAGCCATGGCTGTACGGCGTCGTCGGATTAATCGGCTACGGCGTGTGGGGCATGTTCGTGATGAGCGCGATGATGAACACGCTGAACCAGCCGCTGAACGGCGTGGTGTTGTCGAACGGCGATGTGATGGCCCTGACCGTCAACTACGCGGTGTTCGGCTTCATCGCCTTCCTGTTGGCACAGGCGTACGCGCCCAAAATCGCCACCAAGAAGGGACTGACCATCGGGCTGATGGTGGTGCAGATCGTATTGGCCATCATCGGTATCATCGTACTGGTCATGATGTTCTCCGCACTGTCTCACTGACTGACTTATCGCTCGCCGGCATGACGCGCGCGGCCATCATCGCACAAGGCGAAAGCGATTCCGGGCGCTGGGCTGGGATACGATATCGTGATGGTATGACGCCTGGTAACACCGGCATGCCGAACCAGCAGGGGAGAAGGAGCCAAATGTTCAGTGTGCTTGACATGTTCACCATCGGCGTCGGACCTTCATCCTCGCACACCGTAGGCCCGATGGTCGCGGCACATGCTTTCGCCTCCTCGTTGCAGGCCGACCATTTGGTCGATCGCACCGCACGTGTCAAAATCACGCTTTATGGTTCTCTGGCGCTGACCGGTCTCGGCCACGGCACCGATCGTGCTGCGATGGCTGGGCTCGAAGGCAATCTGCCGGCCACCGTGGATACCGACCACATGATGCACATCCGCGAGATCTGCGCGTTGGATGATACTCTGAACCTCGCCGGCCTCAAACGCATCCATTTCGACTACGATCGTGACGTGGTGTTCGAACAATGGAAGCGCATGGCCGCGCACCCCAATGGCATGCGATTCCAGGCGTTCGACGCCGCCGCAAGCTTGGTCGACGAACAGGTCTGGTATTCCATCGGCGGCGGATTCGTGCGCAAAGGCGCTCCCGAAGACCCGATGATCGGCATTCATGAACGCCCTCCGGAAGGCGCCTCCTTTGCCGATGCGGACGAGTCATCATCCACTGATTTCGGCGTCGAGGCACCCTACCCGTTCTCATCATGCACTGAACTGGTGTCGTTATGCCGGGAACATCATCTCAGCATCGCCGAACTTGTATGGGCCAACGAAACCGCTTCACGCTCGGGCATCCAGGTCCGATCCGATATTGATGCCATCTGGCGTGTTATGCGCGCCTGTGTGGACCACGGATGCACCTCGGCGGAACCCACATTGCCCGGTGGCCTTGACGTACCCCGCCGCGCGCCGAAAATGTATCGGCGTCTCGCCTCGAATTCCGATGTGCTGCGCCGCGACAGCCGGCGCAAAGACGCCGTGCTCGAGTCTTCCGACGCCGCATGGGTGGATCTCTTTGCCTTGGCCGTCTCTGAGGAGAATGCCGGAGGCGGGCGCATCGTAACCGCTCCGACCAACGGTTCCGCCGGCATCATTCCCGCCGTGCTTCACTATTACTGGCATTTCGTGGACAACGCCAATGAACAGGGCGTGGTCACGTTTCTGCTGACCGCCGGTGCCATCGGATACCTGTTCAAACGCAACGCCTCAATTTCCGGTGCGGAAGTCGGTTGCCAGGGCGAAGTCGGCTCGGCCTGTTCGATGGCGGCGGCCGGACTTGCCGCAGTCGTAGGCGGCACGCCGGAACAGGTGGAAAATGCTGCTGAGATCGGCATCGAACACAACTTGGGTCTGACTTGCGATCCGGTGGGCGGATTGGTGCAGATTCCATGCATCGAGCGCAATGCCATGGCCGCCAACACCGCCATCAACGCCGTGCGTATGGCCATGCTCGGCGACGGCTCACACATCGTGACCCTTGATCAGGCCATCGAAACCATGAAGCAGACCGGTGAAGACATGATGGCCAAATACAAGGAGACCTCCAAGGGTGGACTTGCCGTCAATGTCGTCGAATGCTGATTGACATGTCCGGTATTCACCAGCATGATGACCGGAATTGACGTATACGGCCAGCGTGTCGTATCGCACAGGGATGAAGGACTACCGCCGATTCGCCGATGGTGCTAAGGTAGGGCGCATTGTGTCTTTGAAGGAGGACTAATGACAGATCAGATGCCTCAGGTGAACGCCGAATTTGGCACCACGCCCGTTATCGAGTTCCCGACGCCCGAAGCCCCGAAGAGCCTCAAGGTTGTGGAGCTGACCGAGGGAGACGGCCCGATCGTGCGTCGCGGCGACACCGTCACCGTGAACTACCACGGCGTGGTGTGGGGTAAGGACACCCCATTCGACTCCAGCTTCGACCGTCATCAGCCCGCCAGTTTCGGCATCGGCGTGGGACAGGTCATCAAGGGCTGGGACCAGACTGTGCCGGGCCATAACGTGGGTTCGCGTCTGGTGGTTTCCATTCCGCCGGAATACGGCTACGGTTCCCGCGGCATCCCGCAGGCCGGCATCGGCGGCGAGGACACGCTGGTGTTCGTCATCGACATCATTTCCACCCGCTGACCATAGGTCAGCACATGACGAACGCCGGGGTCATAGCCGGCGTTTTGTCATAAATAACGAAGATTGTTTCAGCATCGACAACGGTTCAGGAGGACGATATGGCTGAGGACAAGGTCTACCTGCTGACGCAGGAAGCATACAACAAGATGAAGGAAGAGCTCGCCCATCGTGAAGGTGAGCTGCGTGAGGAAATCGCGCACAAGATCGCCGTGGCGCGTGCCGAGGGCGACTTGTCCGAGAACGGCGGCTACCAGGCCGCCCGTGAGGCGCAGAGCAAGAACGAGGGCCGCATCACCGAGCTCACCGTCAAGCTGCGCGATTCCAAGATCATCGAGAATGCTCCGGAAGGCACCGTGGGCGAGGGCTCTGTGGTGACCATCGAGCTCAACGGCAACGAGATGACCTACGTGCTCGGCAGCCGTGACATCGTGGCCGGCACCGACTACGACATCATGACCCCGGATTCCCCGATTGGCAAGGCCATCGAGGGCGCCAAGGTGGGCGACGTCGTTTCCTACACCGCACCGAACGGCCGCGAGCTGTCCGTGACTGTCAAGGCCGCCAAGCCGCTGGCCTGAGTTAAGTGACTGGTATGCCCCCGTAGGCGGGGGCATACTTATATGTCGTAGCGCTTATTGCCACAGCGAGACGATCACCATGTAGATGGCCACCATATGGCAGGCATATCCGGCCACCGTTCCGCAGTGGAAAATCTCATGGAATCCGAAGACGCGAGGCCAAGGGTCGGGCTTGCGCAAGGCGTAGACGATGGCGCCGAGGATGTAGCAGGCACCGCCGGCGCACAGCAGCACCACCACGGCTGGCCCCGCATACGGCGAATTCCAGAACATCACCATATAAGCCAGGCCGTAGATGCCGAAGATGATGTACACCACCGTATACAGCCAGCGTGGTGCATTGATCCAGATCACATGAATCACGATGGCGATGGCCGTGCACGCCCACATCGATATGATGATCACATTGCGCCAGAACGGTTCCAGCGCAAACGAAACCGGGGTATACGTGCCGGCAATGAGCAGGAAGATGTTGACATGATCGATACGCCGCAGCACATCGGTGACGCGCGGGCTCCAATCGCCCAGATGGTAGCAGGCCGAATTGGTGAACAGAATCAGCGACGCTGTCATGAACACGGCACACGCCCACTTCAGACTCGCGCCATGTGCCAAGCATATAAGCACGATGCCTGCCGCCAATGACAGGGGAGCGGCAATCGCGTGAATCCAGCCGCGCATCAACGGCTTTGGCCGTCCGTGCACGTCGAGACGAATCTTGCGTTCCACTTCCGCAGGGGCAATGCCCTCGATTTTCAGCGCACGGTTCTCCGCTTTGGCGAGCTTGTGCCGGGCCTTCTCCTCGGCTTTGGCTCGAATGGCCTCGGCCTTGAACTGGGCCTTGGCCCGTACGGCATCAGCCTTGGCCTGCAACGCCTGTTCGCGCGCCTCGATAGCCGCCTGACGCTTGGATGCGATGGTGGCATCCTCTGCAATCGTCGCGCTGTTATGAGCGTCGTGATGCATCGTCTTTTCCGAGTCGCCGGTTGTTGATGCCATGGTGATGCCCCCGTTTCACGAGTTGACGATACGCTTCTTACGCTGCCGTAACCTACGTTAGCGTAACTTTTATGCTTGTCAATACCGACTCGCACGAACACTATCACCCAATGGCGGCGATACTATGGAATCCGAAGATGAGAACGTCGCAGCAATAAAGGGCTCGGCGATGGTGTATTGCACGGAGTGTGGGTTTGCCAACGAGCAAGGAAATGCCTTCTGTTCGCAGTGCGGAAGCCCATTGGAGCAGCCCGAGGCCAATCCGGCGGCCCCTGCTTCTCCTGAACCTCCCGCCGGGCGTCCTGGCGTCGATCACACCAAAGCGGTGGTGATTGTGCTCATCGCGCTGATTTGTGTCGTGGCGTTAGTCATCGGCTTGTTCATCACCCATAGCATGGGATTGTGGGGAGCTCAGCCGCAGGCGCAAACATCGGCACAGTCGACCGGGGCCGATGCGTTGGATTCCGCCGATGATGGCACGACGGATTCTTCTGACGCCAAGTCCAAGGCCAAGAAGAACACGTCTGATAGCGCCAAAGACAAGAACAGCGACGATTCGTCCAAGAAAAGCTCGACGGAGAAGTCGAAGCCTTCCACTCCGGTGATCACATCCAGCCAGTTGTCTGACATCGCGGATTCATACTCGTCCTCCGATGTGGCCGTCTCCGCCATGGTCATCGATGGAACATCCGCCGACTCCTCAGAGGACGCCACCATCGCGACCACGTCGCAGTCCGGCAAGCAATTCGTGGCTGCCGATTTCTATCTGCCGGTCTATCTTGCGGCCCAGGACAATGGCGATGACAACGCCAAAGCGCAGGCAAACGCGATGATGGGTTCCATGGACACAGCAATGCCGGCAATATGGTGGCGGCTTCGGATATCAAACTGTACGTGATGCTTGCCGTGTACGATAAGCAACATGCCGGCACCTTGGCCACGGGCGGGAAGCCGTGCAACGCGATTGGCGCGGTATTGAAGATGCGATGTCGTCATAGTCGTCGTACTTGCCCGTGTGGCTTGCCGCGACGGCGGCGGTGCGTCTGCGTATGATAGGGATATGGCTGATTTTTCACATATCCTTGCAACGCGCCCCGACTTCGACGACGAGGACCGCGAGTGGCTGCATCATCTTGTCGCCGATTGGCAGGTGATCGCCGATTTGAGCTTTGCCGATCTGCTGCTGCTGGTACAGGATGGCGATGGCAAATACGTGGTGGCCGAGCAATGCCGTCCATCCACCGTTATGACGCTGCGGGCGGAAGACGTGGTGGGAAACGTCATGCCGGACGACATGGTCGGCGAATTGGACGCCGCCATGCTCTCCAGCGTGGTGTTCCGCTCCACGGTATTGAGAACCGTGGGCAAGGCGACCGTCTGCAACGTGTACGCGCCGGTTCGGCACAATGGCAAGACCTTGGGCTTGGTCGTGCGTGAGACCAATATGGCCACACGAGAATCCAACGGCCGATATGAGTCGGAAAGCATCAACGCCGGCAAGCATCTGTACGAGATGATTCCGCGAGGCCAATTCCCCTACAAGGATTCGGTGATGAGCCAACGCCATATCGCTCGCGTGGCGGACGGCTTCATCATCCTGACCATGGACGGCGTGGTTCGATACGCAGCCCCGAACGCCATCAGCTGCTTTAGGCGTCTCGGTCTGCTGACCACCATGCCTGGCCATTACCTCAGCGAACTCGGCACACAGCTATTGAAGGAGAACGACCCTGTTCCGGAAACCCTGCCGTTGGTGTTGACAGGCAAAGCCGCGGTCGACTCCGAACTCAACGCCAACCGTTCCGCCGTCTCGATGCGCTCGTTGCCCTTGTATGACAACAACGGCCGTATCGGAGCGATTCTGCTATGCCGTGACGTCACCGAGCTGCGCCGTCGTGAGCAGGAGCTGCAGACCAAGGACGCTACGATTTCCGAGATTCACCATCGTGTCAAGAACAACCTGCAGGCCGTCTCCGCATTGCTGAGGCTTCAGGCTCGTAAGACCAAGTCGGATGAGGTCAAGAAGGAATTGCAGGAGGCGCAACGCCGCGTGCAGACCATTGCCATGGTGCATGAGGGATTGAGCCAGACCGCCGACGAGGTCGTCGACTTCGACAAGGTGATCGCCAACCTGCTGCGCATGGCCGTGGACCTAGCCACGATGAAAGACCAGCACATCGATATCAACTACATGGGCAAGTTCGGCATGATGCCCGCTCAGGATGCCACGCCGCTGTCCCTCGTGCTGACCGAGCTCATCACCAATTCGGTGGAGCATGGGTTCGAAGGCCGCAAGGATGGCCATATCACGATTTCCGTGGGCCGCTCCGGCCCGAACCTCAATGTGGTGGTCGAGGATGACGGTTCCGGTCTCGGCTCCGAAGAACAGGGTGGATTGGCTCGTTCTTCCGGTTCCGGTTTGGGCACGCAGATCATCAACACCTTTGTGACCAATGATTTCGGTGGTTCCGTGCATTGGGAGCCGCGCCGCGAAGGCGGCACCCGCGTGGTGCTTGATATGAAGCTCAGGGCTGCTCAGGACGAGTGATGCGAAGCCCGAAATGAGGAAACCCTCCCAAGCGGGAGGGTTTCCTAGTATGACGAAGCGATAATCAAAACATCAGATTTGCATCTGCATGGCCTGAGAACGGCGGGCGCGCATGGCGCGGCGCTTCAGCGCACGACGCTCATCTTCGCTCAAGCCGCCCCACACGCCGTAATCCTGATTGGTGTCCAGTGCGCACTTCAGGCATGCGTCAATCACTTTGCAGGTGCGGCACACGGCCTTGGCCTCCTCAATCTGCTGATAGGCTGCACCGGTGTTGCCCACCGGGAAGAAGAGTTCCGGATCCTTGTCACGACATGCGGCCTTGGCTCGCCAATCAAAAGCGCTGCTCATTGCTTGCCTCCCTTAAAAGCCCCGTGGCTGGTGTTGTTCCTTAAGTCCAGTACCAAGGTAACCACGAACCGTGGTGATTTTCAAGAGGTTTTGCCGAGAAAAAACCGAAGTTTTCACGAAGCGCACTGCACCAGACATGCCGATGTGCCCTCGATGAGCACGGCCCGGCCCGCGTTGTCGGCATCGATATGACTCATCATATCCAATAGGCGAGAGGGGACTCCGGCCATAAGATCGGACGTTCTCTCCCCGCACGGGAACACGATTCTGGTATTGCAATGCTCCGGTATACGTATCGGGCGAATCGTGCTGACGGCGAATACCACGCTGACGGACTCATCGGCCAACGCATGTGTGAAAGACAGCGCCTGCTCGTCGGTGCGGAATGGGTCGAACAACTCATCGGCGTCGTCGACGAACCACACGATATGCGGAGGCGGTGGTGCATCCGAGCTGGCATACGGCGTGCGACGGCCGCCATGAAGCCATTGCGAGCTCCATACCCGACGATGCGGGGAACTGACACGTACCGCCAAGCCATCAGCCATGCTGGCGTGTCGAGCCAATGTTTTCAGCAACGTGGTTTTGCCGCGCCCCTGCGGGCCGATGACACCGATATTGCCACCGGTGAGGGATACCGTCGCCTCTCGCAGGTTGATGCCATCGTCGGCAAGTCCAAATCGAATGCGTTGCGGTGCGTGGTCGGCCACAGTCCGGTCTTTTACGTGCCGGGGGAGTGGCGCGGTAAACAGGGACGGTTGCGGCGGGCTTCCGACGAACCGCGATGCGAACGCGATCTGGCGGCACACCGCATCGATATCGCGTGCCGTTGCACAGCGGAATGCCGTCACCTGTTCGGAATCGTTGCAGAACGCCGCACCGGGCATTGCCGGACTGAGGTCGGCGGCACGACCATCGCCAAGCAGCTCGCATGATTGCAGACGGTCCCGAACCCGTAAACAAATGCTGACGGACATATTCGCCTTCATATCGGCACTGACCTGACCCATGGGATTCTGCGTACAGGCGATCAGATACATGCCCAGTGACCTGCCGAGCGAGGCAATACGCACCAGACGATTCACATAATCCGGGAGCTGGTCCTTCAGGGCATGGAATTCGTCAATGACCACGATCAGGCGCGGTGGCGGATTGACCATATCGCGGATATCGGAAGCATGGACAGCGGCGGACAGCTGTTCACGGCGTGTCAGTTCGGCTTCCAGCGCACGCAACGCGCGTACGGCATGCGCCAGATCCAGATCGCATACGCTGCCCACGGTATGCGGCAACCGTTCGAGTTTGCGGAACGCGGAACCGCCTTTGAAATCCAAGAACACGAAATTCAGATGCTCAGGCCCGTTCATCGAGGCGAGCGCCAGACACCAGCTTTGCAGCAACACGGATTTTCCGGAACCAGTGGTGCCGGCCACCAGAGCATGCGGCCCCTGACGGTTCAGATCGAGCATCAGCGGCTCGCTTCCGGTCATGCCGATCGGCACCGCAAGGTCAAGGGGTTCAAGCCAGCGGCCCACAATGGCGCGCCATGGCAGGCGTGCGAAGTGCAGCAGCGATTCTATCGGCTGCGACGGCGCATGACGGAGGTCTGCGGCGCGGTCATCGGCGTCGCCCGTGATACCGACATCGATCGTTGCCTGTTGCGGATCGGGAGCCTTCTCCGGGCCTGGAGGCGAGGGGAGCGTCAGCAGCAGGGACACGAGACAGGCGAATATGCCCGGTGCGATCATGGCGGCGAACAGCCATTGCCCGTGCAACAGCAGTATGACCATCATCAATGCCTGCGCGATCATCGGGCATGCCGCGGCAAACATGGTCAGGCGGGCGCGCAATGGCGGCGCGCCCAAACGGTGCTTCGCCCGGGATACGGCGGATGCCGTATGGACGGAATGTCGCTTCGAATCGTTCTGCTGTGATGTCATGCTTCCAGCGTGGGGGAACGCATGCCGAAAGCGCAAGCCGAATCAAGGTATGTGGTTCTAGCTTGCCGAGTTATCCACATGACATTTTGCCCGTGCATGATTGGCGGTGTAGGCAACGGTGACGATCATGCGCCGATGATGAAGCCGATGGGCTCCGGGAAAGCGTCGGTCAGCCTTCCGCCAGATTGCCCACGGTGCCGGCCTTATACGTGCCGTCGGCAAGTTGATTGAACAGTTCGGTGTTCTTGGCGTCGTCAAGCAGCACCGAGGAACCAACGCCATCAACGTAATAATCGGGGTCGGACCAGTACACGCTGCCGGAGATGCCATTCGAGCCGGTGGCGCTTTTGAACGCCAACGCCATGGTGAGCAACGTGTAAGGGTTGGTCTTCTCGTCCACGGTGAGTGCGCTCATCGCGGCATTGGACACTGCCACGATTTTGGACGGATTGGTCAGGGTCTCACTGCTGGAAGCCTTCTTGACGATGGCCGAGATGACCTGTCGCTGGCGTTCGTTGCGTCCGAAGTCTCCTCGCGCGTCGGCATATCGCATACGAGAGAAGGACAATGCGGTGGAACCATCCGCCGTATGGCATCCCGCCTTCCAGTTCAGTCCGGAATAGGAATCCTGAACATCCTCGTCATAGCACAGTTCGATACCGCCCAAGGCGTTCACCACGTTCTGCAGACCGCCGAACTTGATCTGTGCCACATGATCGATTTTCTGGCCGGTGATCTGCTCGACGTTGCTTACCAAAGCCTTCTTGCCCGCAATCAGCGCCACCGCATTGATTTTCATGTACTGGTTATCGACGTTCATGAGCGAATCGCGGGGAATGGAAACCAACGAACTCGGCCCGCTTTTGGGCTTGATCAGCACCAGAATCGTATCGGTCCTGAAGCCAGAGATATTGTCTACGCCGCCGTAATCGGTGGAACCGTCACGCTCATCGGAGCCAAGAATCAGCCAAGTCGAGGCCGGCGTGTTGGGGGTGTCGGTCAGCCAGTCGCTCCGATTCAGTTTGCTGTCCACCCATTGCCAGGCACCGAAAACGGAAAGAATCAACGCCGCCACCAGTACCGCGATTGCGCATAGGGTGATGCGTAAGGCTCGCGGACGGCGTGCCGTTACCGTTTTCGCCGTTGCCGCCGCCGGCCGGCCAAGATGGCTGAACTTCGTGGACACGTTTGCTGCTGGCGATGAGGGCCGGGAAACCGGCATATCCGACGGATTGCGCACGGCGTTGCGGGATGAGCCGGAAGACATCCGCGCTCGCGACGGCGGAATGCTGCGCGGTGCGGCGGCATCCGGAGCCGTGCTGCGAGTGGCGCGTCCGGTTTTCGGAGAAAAACTGGGCGGAGTCCGCCTGCCGTTGTCCGCGACGTTGGCGCTTGCCGTGGCGTTGGCGTTCAGTTGAGGCTCTTCGATGTCATTTCCCGTGACGGACGGACGGGCCGATGGAGCTTGACCTGACTGGCGCGAGGTTCGGGCGGGGGCGAAGGAGCGTGGCACCTGCCCGGAAGGCCGGGTGCGTCGATTTCCCGCAGGAATGAAGCTTGGCGGGTTGATATGCGGATCCGCCCCACCTGATTCCTGCGTCATAACCCCTCCTGAAACTGTCGATTGTCTGAATGACACTTTGACACAGCATCCGCCGGGTGTTCCTGCGCTATGGTGTTCCTGCGCAGGAACGGCACAATATCATGTGCAACGGCGTCAGGGCATCGCGTTCACGCCATAGCACACAGTTCCATAAAAATGATGTAATGACACGAGAAAGAATTTGACAAAACCGAAATTGCATGTGTGTAATTTAGTCCGTATGAAAAGCTCAATAGGCAAGGAGAATCGCATGTGGGGTGTGGTCGACGATTCAGCCGAAGAGCCATGGCACGAATTGTGGGGACTATTCCGACCTGATGGCGATGTATCTTGGCAGCACAAGGCGTTGTGCGCGCAAACCGATCCGGAGGCGTTCTTCCCGGAAAAGGGGGGCTCGACCCGTGATGCCAAACGTGTGTGCGCAAAATGCGAAGTGCGTGAGCAATGCCTGAAATGGGCCATCGACCATGATGAGCGATTCGGTATTTGGGGTGGCATGAGCGAGCGCGAACGCCGTCGATATAAGCGAGAGCACCGGGAGCGGGCGTAGCTCCACACACCCCCTTCAAGTCTGGTGCGTACACTGGGAGTTTATGAGTCCGACAGGTAATAGCGATATTCATGAGGCGTTGGCCGACGCCATGTCTTCTCGACCATATACGCATAGGCAGGATGTGGATACCGGCATTACGGCTGTGATCACCGTTGAGGAGGATATGCGTTTCCTCCGGTCTACATTGCGTTCGGTATTGACGCAGAATGTTCTTCCGGGGGTCGTCATCATCGCCGACGCGACCGGGCGCACCAGTTCGAGGATAACCACCTCGTTCGAGGTCATCCCCTCGCCATCGGGGCCGGTGATGGAGGTGCCGCAGTCCAAGCATGTGACCATTCACATCGTCTCGGCCAAGGGCGCACGCTCCTTCGGCGATGCGGTCAGCCGGGCATTGGATCGTGCCGATCTGGATGACGCTCCCCGCGCATTGTGGCTGCTCCATGATGATTCCCGCCCTTCGGATGACTCATGCCTTGAACGATTGCTTGAGGCGTGGCGCAATACGCCGGGCGCCAGTGTGCTCGGGTGCAAACAGTGCGATTGGGAAGGCTCCCATCTGCATGATGTCGGTATGTATGCGGGTCACCACGCCGTGCATTCCCTGGTGGTCGATGGAGAACCCGATCAGGAGCAGTATGACGGGCGGCAGGATGTGTTTGCGGTGTCGCTGGCAGGCGCGCTGGTGTCCATGTCGCAATTCACGCGACTGCGGGGCATCAATGCCTGGCTGACCACCTACAGCGAATCGGTTGATTTCTGCCGCCGTGTCTGCCTGAGCGGCGGACGCGTGGTGGTTGTCCCGCAAGCGGAGATATCACATCGTCGCGCACGGTATGAGGGCATTCGTACGCGAGGCGGGGAACCGCTTAAGGACGATCACACGGTCAATCATGCGATGACGGTGCATCGCTCCCAACAGCGGTATCTGTACACGGACCTGGCCATGTCGTCCTGGTTTATCGTCTGGCTGTGGAGGCTGCTCCGCAGTTTTGGCATGGCCATATCCATGATGTTCGGCAAGAAGCCGTATGAAGCATGGGTGCAATTGTGCCTGCCATGGCTGGCCTTGGCCGATATCGCGGGAAACATGAAATCACGCAGTCTGGTGGCCAGACAATCGAAGGTCGCCGCATCGTCCCTGCATGTCTTGTTCGCAGACAGCCAGCAGATCAAGCAGTTCCATGATCGTCGGGATGCATTCCAATCCCAGCAGGGCAGAGTGCTGCTCAGTCCGCTGGAACGTGCCCATCTGCGGACACGCACCATATATCGCTGGAGTGCGGCCGTGGTGATGGCGCTGGTGTGCTTTGCGGCCATCGCGGTGATGTATTGGCCGGTGTTCCGTTCGATATTCTCCGGCGGATCGTTGTATTCCGATGTGTTGCTTCCCACCGGTGCCAGCTTCACGCAACTGGTGCAGTCCGCCACCACGCCGTGGGTGTTTGGCAGCGGCACCGGCATTCCTGCGCCGCCCACGCCGTGGCTGCTGGTGCTGATGCTGGCCTCGTTGGTCACGCTCGGCCATGTGACCGCCGCTTTGGCGATGATACTGTTTGTGGCCGCGCCGCTGAGCGCATTGTCGTTCTGGGCGCTGGCGGGCGTATTCACCCGCTCGGACGTGGTTCGTGTGCTGGGAGGACTGCTGTGGGCATCCACCGGCATTATGTTCGGCTGGTATGCGCAGGCCAATATGCCGATGCTTACCGTAATGGTGTTCCTGCCGGCCGCGTTCGCATTCGTGTTCCGTGCCGTGGGCATGTACCATACCGAAGACCCGCTCAAGCCGCGCACATCCGTTCAGGCCGCGGCCATCGCCGCACTGTGCTTCATCCCTGTGGTGGCCGCTGAACCGCAGCTGCTGTTCGCGCTGATCGTCGTGTTCCTGATGTTCCTGCTATTCGTGCGTCGCAAGCGCGCCATGCTGTTGCTAATTCCGGTTCCTGCCGCCTTTGCGGTGGCTCCTACGCTCGTCAATGCGGTGCGTTACGCCGATTTGGGCATGTGGCGTCAACTGTTCGGCGACATCACGGTGCCAACGTCATCCGCCAACGGGTCGCCGGCGTCGCTGAGTCTGCTTGAGGCCGCACAGCGTGCGCTGGGATGGCGAATGGGGTCGACTGATTATGCCGATTTGGCGGTCACTGTGCTGTTTGGCGTCATCACGCTGCTTGCTCTTGCTTCGCTGGTGCTGCCGTTCGCGTTGCGGACCTCGCGACTGATGTGGGTGGTAATCGTCTGCGGAGGCGCGCTCGCCCTGGTCTCCAGCCGTGTGGCCATAACCGTGGATGCCGATGGTGTCGTGGCCGGTTCCGCGCAGCCGGGCATCGCGATGATGATATTGGGCTTCCTCGCCTGCGTGTGTCTCGTCGCTGGTGGGGCGGTGAAGCGATTCCAACCGTTGCATGCGTCTCGCAGTGATCCCGCATCGAAAAAGGACCGTCTGCATGTGCTCATCGTGTCTGGCCGTGTGGTGCTTGCTCTGATACTGGTGTGCTGCATTGGCATCCAATGCATGTATGGCATCGAACGTCATAAGGATGCGGGACTGGGCGTGTCTGAAAACGGCCTGCCCATGGTCACCACCGATTATCTGGAGGCCGGTGCCGATCATCGTGTGCTTGCCGTGAGCGCGGAGACCCGCAACATTGTCAACTATGCGGTGATGCGCACCTCGCGCGGCGATTTGATCGACAGCTCTCCGGTCCAGCGGGCGCGCCTGCTGTCCGGCAAGCATGATGCGGTTGACGAACAACTGGCCCAGGCCTGTGCCTCGCTGCTGTCCAATCCCGACGAAGAGGCCATCGCGGCCATCAGCGCGCTTGGATTCGGCGGCATCTACGTGGTTCCCGAGACCGGCGATTCCTTGAACGACATGCCGTATGAACAGTTGAGCGCGAATATCGCCGCATCGAACGGCACCCAGTCCCTGGTCTCCACGGATAGCGGCAGCTACTATCGTCTGACGCTGCGTAGCAGCGCCTCACAGCAGGTGGATACCTCATGGCAGCAACGTGCACAGCATAGTGTCTGGAGGCACGCCTGGCTGATATGCCTAGGTGTGATCACGGCGTTGTACTGCTTGGTCGCCATGCCTCGCAGACGACCGTCCTACGGATTGGAGGAGCAGGCATGAGCAACAAAACTTCTGGTTTCAAACGTGCGATCGGCATCGTGCTCGGTGTGATCACCATGCTGGTGTTGATTGCGCTGTTCGTCGTTCTCGTCATGGCCCCCATCCCCAATATCTGGGTGGATAAGGTGGCCGCTTCCGATAATGCCATCGACCAGACCGTTAGTCCGACCCAGTCCGAAACCTACTGCCCGGCACCTATAGGATTGGCCGATACCGGCACGTACGGCGACAGCGCCTTCCAGGCCACTGTCGGCAATCTGAGCACACAAGCGCGCTATGCGGCGTTCGGCTCCGTCTACAGCGCCACTGTCTCGGCGATCGGGCAAAAGTCCAGTTCAGATGACGTAACTTTGAAAGACGCCGATTCGACCGACGATTCCTCGGTGAAAACCGGTGCTCAGAAGATCAATCAGGGAGCTCGTCTGATCAATACCCGTATGCTGCAGGCCGCAGCTGGCACCGGCACCGTCGGCACCATCGCATCATGGGCCGATGATGGCGATGTGAGAGGCATATCGGCGGCATCCTGCGTATCGACCTCGCTCAGCCAGTCGTTCCTGCTCTCCGACAGCACGACCGGTACCACACAGCAGCTCATCGTCTCGAATCTCTCCACCAAGCCGACCACCGTCGACATTGCCGTCTGGGGTTCCGAGACAGCCGGGAAAATGGCATTGTCCACCCAATCCACGCTGTCTGTGCCAGCCGAGGGGGAGTCCTCGATGGAACTGTCCGCCGCGGTCGATGGGCAGCATGGTCTGTTCGTGACCGTTTCCAGCAAGGAGACTCCTATCGCGTCCGTGGTGCGCACGGTGACCATGGATGGTCTGACACCGAAGGGTTCTGATTTCGCGCTGCCGCTGCCGACCGCATCCAATGCATCGGTGGCGCCGTCCATCACTGCCGGCGATGCGGTCACCGCTTATCTGTTCGCCAAGGCAGACACCAGCACCGGGCTGTCATGGATTACCGCCAAAGGCTTGGTTCCCGCCAAAGATGCCACCGTCACTGCTGATAAAGTGACGGCGATCGACTTGGGAGAAGCTCCTGATGGGGCGTTGGGCGTGATGTCCACCGCAGAGGACGCCGTGTCGTTCTCCGTCAAGGCCACACGCTCCGGTGACTCCGGCCAAGCCGATTTCGCATTGGTCAATGCCGGCGAGCCATCCGAATTCTCGGGGTTGGCCCTTCCCGACGGAGTAAAGGCCTCCATCACGCTGGCCAATACGTCCAATGCGCGCAGGACGGTCACCTTGCGCGCCTACGATGATGCCGGTGCTTCGGTAACCTCCAAGGAAATCACACTGGATGCGAACGCAGCACAAACGATTGAAGCCGGCAATCTTTCCGGCGATCATGGCACCGCGGTCGTGCTGATGTTGGAGGACTCATCCAAGAAAGTGAGCTGGGGAGCGCGGTTCAGTCACGATTCGTTGCAAGACAAGGACATCGCCGGATTGTCCGTCATCGACGCTTCAACGCTGATGCCCGCCACGGTTCATGTCTGGGCTCGGAACGATTCCTCCATCGTCAAGTAGAAGGGTATGCTCGCCGAAGCGTCAGTCTGATGATGTTTCGGCGGCGATATAGCTGCGGGCCGTGCCACTACCTTATTACAAGTGACACGGCCCGCAGTGTTGTCACAGGCCCCAGTCGGGGTCGATTTCCTCGGGCCTGCGCCCATACAATTCCGCTATGCGGGCCACCAGCTCATCCCTGACGGCCAATTGCAGTTCGAGCTTGGTAGGTGCCTCGGTCTGCAACGGCATGCGGTAGAGCACGACTCGTGCGGGAATGCCGTGGCTGGCGGGGAAGCACTGGGACGTCATATTCGGCTCGGTCTGCCAAGGCGTCGGATCCGAAGGCGGCACATCCTCCACCGCGAACTGGAGCGGACGTATCAGTTCCGGCCACGCTTGGCCGAGCCTGCGAACCTGGGCCGCCACCATATCGTCGAACATGCCGGTGCGAGTGCGGTAACGGGGCAGACGGGTGCCGAACATCGGGGTTCGTGTGCCGCGACCGTGGCGGTTGCGGTAGATTCGTGCGTTCCAAGGTGGCTGAAGCATGGTTCCCACCATAGGGCATGGCGGAGGCAACATGCGTTAGGATTGGTTCATTGGCTGTGAACATTCGTCAACGAGGGAGGCACGACAAATGGTGGTACGTTCGTGGTCCGAACTTGATTTCGATAATGTCTGCTCCAACGCCAAGGTGTTCGGTTTCGATTTGGACAACACACTGGCCAGCTCAAAACAGCCGATGAAGCCCGCGATGATCGAACGGTTCTGTGCGTTGCTCGACCATACGGTGGTGGCCCTGATCTCAGGGGGCGGCATGGCGGTGGTCACCTCGCAGGTGCTGGATGTACTCACCCCGAATGCCAGGCGCGGCAATCTGCATGTCATGCCTACCTCCGGCTCCCGGTATTACCGGTGGGATGGCACGCAATGGGCCTTGGTGTATGCGCATGATCTGTCCGAAGCCACCGTGGCCGCTGTCTCGGAAAGTCTTGAGCGACATGCCCGGGAACTGGGATTGTGGGAACAGCAGGTATGGGGGCCTCGAATCGAGAACAGGGGCAGCCAGATCACCTTCTCCGCTCTTGGGCAGTTCGCGCCCGTAGCGGCCAAGCAGGCATGGGATCGCGATAACACGAAGAAACAGGCGCTGGTCGAAGCGGTCAAGGCCGATCTGCCGCATATGCGGGCCAGGGCCGGCGGATACACCAGTGTGGATGTCAGCGAATGCGGCATCGATAAGGCCTATGCCGTGCGCAAGCTGACGCAGACACTTGGCATACGGGCCGATGAAATGGTGTTCGTGGGTGATCGCATGACGCCTACGGGTAATGACTATCCCGCGGTTGAGGCCGGTGCGATCGGTGTTCGTGTTGAGAATCCGCAAGATACGGTACAACTGCTGGATGCACTGCTTGCGCGATTCGATACTCCAGCTCGATAGTGACGCGTTATGGACGGGCCGAGCGTATACAAGTGGTGGCATGCGATGTGGGCACAGGTCTGCAATCTGCTGTTTCCACGCGGCTGCGCTGGGTGTGACGCGCCGGATGAGGTATTGTGTGCGGCATGCTGGGCCCTGTTTGCGCAATGCCGGGAACGGGATGCAGACAGTGGTGGCGGAGCCCGTATATGGTCCGCATCGATTTATCAGGGAGCGGTACGTCGTGCCATTCTCGACTGGAAGGACCACGACGATACCGAGCTTGACGGCCCGTTCGGCCGCATCATGGTGTCGCTGCTGAACAAGACGCCAATACCATCATCATGCTTGGGTCATCGCGTATTGGTGGTTCCGGTGCCATCATCGCGGGCGTCAATGCGCCGAAGAGGACGTGCCCATACGGCACCGTTGGCCAAATCGGTGGCAGGGGCATTGCGTGGGTACGGCGTCGATGCGCGACCATGCAATGCCCTGAGCTCCTCCACCAAGGCACGCTCCGTGCAGCAGGTCTCTTCGGCACAGCGTGCCCGTCGTATCACCGGTCATGTCAGGGTGAAGCGTGATCTCATCGGCAATGGCGACGCGGTGCTTCTCGTTGATGATATCGTCACCACAGGTGCCACTGTGCGGCAATGCGTTCAGGCGTTTCAGCAGGCCGGCACCAAGGTGGTGGGCGTGCTGGTATTGGCGGATGCCGTGGTGCGACGGTCCGATGACGATATCAACGGGTGAATGACATCGGTGACGATGCCCCAGATAGCAGGCGAAGCGCCGTTGCTCGGCATGTAATCGGGGTATCGCGGATTCTCGGCGTGCAATATGGTGATGCCGGCCCGTGAAACCAGCCGCTTGATGGCGATTTCGTCGTCCATGACAGCCGCAACCACATCTCCGGGGACTGGTGCCAACGAACGATCGACAATCAGCAGATCGCCGTTGTGAATACCCGCATTGATCATGGAATCGCCGGCCATCTGCATAACAAACAGCGTGGCCTCGTGCGCCATGGCCTGTGACTCGGATTGCTGTGTCATGCTGCGCCTCCCACCCTGTATTCGAACATCTGTTCGAATACAGTATACGGTAGGACGTCGGACAATATCAGCGTTCGGCGATGTGATATTTAGGCAGGATGATTTCGAAATCGGCACCTCGCGTGTCGTCGACCACTTTGACGGTGCCACCGTGCAATTGGGCCGCCCAGCGCGCGATGGACAGGCCAAGACCGGTGCCGCCCGACTCGGTGCCGGGACCCGTCTTGCCTTTGACAAAGCGCCGGAAGATGTCCAAACGGTCGGAAGGCGCAATCTGGGAGCCGAAATTCACCACATTGGTCACGATGGTGCCTTGGTTTTCGTCCTCGTGGGCGTCGACCAGCACGGTGGTGCCGTCGGCCGAATGTTTCAGCGCGTTGGCGATGATGTTGGTGAATAGCTGGCGCAGGCGGTCCTGATCGCCTTCCATCGTGATGTCGGCCGGCACGGTGACGCGGATGTCGTGGGCGTGGCCACCATCGGCGATTTCCAACGGCTCGATGGTCTCGTCAAGAAAGTCGGCGAAGTTGAACTTTTCGATATTCAGACTCGCCGCACCGGCCTCCATACGGCTCAGGTCCAGTAGGAAGGCGATGAGATCGGAGAGACGCTGCGTTTGGGTGAGGATGCTCTCCAGATTGGTGGGAGTGGGCTCGGTGACGCCGTCGGCCATGTTCTCGACCATCGCCTGCAAAGCGGAAACGGGCGTGCGCAGCTCATGGCTCACATTGGCGATCATGTCGCGGCGCATTTTATCGGCATGCTCGAGTTCGCCGGCCATCTCGTTGAACGAGCGAGCCAGCTTGCCGACCTCGTCATGACGATCCTGATCGATATCCACGCGGACCGTGTAATCGCCATCCGCCATGGCTTCGGCCACATCGCGCATCTGGCGTAGGGGAGCGGTGATGCCGCGAGAGAAGAAATAGGTGATGCCCAAGGCCACCACCAAAGTCAGCGGCATGGCGATCCAACCGGACCAGCCGAATTTCAGGAGGAACCAGCACATGGCAAACGCGATGGCAGTGGCGATAACGATCAGTGCGCTGAGTTCCAGCTTCAGAGATGAGAACAAATCAACCGGCTTGACGCGAGGTTTCATCGCATCAAGCCGGGATTGCTGTTGTTTTTTGGATGCCATCACGCGGTCGGCGGCTCGAAAGCGTAGCCCACGCCATGCACGGTGCGGATGGTATCGGCACCGAGCTTATGGCGCAGCGCCTTGACGTGGCTGTCGACGGTGCGGGTGCCGGATGCGTCGACCCAGTCCCAGACCTCTTCGAGCAGCTTTTCGCGGGTGAGCACCGACTTCGGGCGGCGGGCCAGCGTGGCCAGCAGATCGAACTCGGTGGGGGTCAGATGCACCTGTTCGCCGTTCACGGTGACGATGCGCTGGGCCGGGTCGATGACCATCGAACCGAAGTCGAGCAGCTTCTCGTTCTCCGAGTTCTTGGCGATGACCTTCGCACGCTCCACGCGGCGCAGCAGCGCCTTGCAGCGGGCGATAAGCTCGCGCATGGAGAACGGCTTGGTCATGTAATCATCGGCACCCGCTCCCAGACCGATGACCTTGTCGGCCTCGTCATCACGTGCGGTGAGGATCAGCACCGGCACCGGACGTTCGGCGACGATGCGTTTGGTGGCCTCTAGACCATCCATAACCGGCAGCATGATGTCCATGATCACCAGATCGGGGCGTAGCTGGGACGCGGCCTGGACGGCGGAAGCGCCGTCCCCGGCCACGCGAGCGGTCCATCCTTCAGCGGTGATGCGCTGGGCGATGGCCGTGGCGAGCGTGGGCTCGTCCTCGACCACCAGCACCGTGCGCGGTGTCGTATTCTGACGCGCTGTGGTATTGAGCATAAATAAACCGGTTACCTTTCAGCCTGTTGACCAGTTCAGTCTTCCGGCTTCAAGAATACAACTCCCAGAGCCGGAACGGTGATCTTCGCCGAGAACGGACGTGAATGATATTCGCCCTCGACCGCTTCGAAGGTGCCGTTGTGGATGTCGGAGCCGCCGTACTTGGCGTCATCGGTGGTGAACACTTCGGTCCACTTGCCGCCGGTGGGCAGCGCCACCTGGTAATCGGACCAGGCCTCACCGGAGAAGTTGACCACCACAGCCAAGGTCTCGCCCTTGGTACCGATGCGCAGGAAGCTCAGCGTGTTGTGGTCGGCATCGTCGCTGGTCAGCCACTGGAAGCCGGCCGGGTCGAAGTCCTGGCTCCATAGTGCCGGATGCGCCTTGTAGAAGGCGTTAAGGTCGGCGACCATGGTCTGGACCTGACGGTGCTCCTGCCAGTTCAGGCAATCCCAATCGATGGAGGCGTCGTGATCCCACTCGCCCCACTGGGCCAGCTCGTTGCCCATGAAGGAGAGCTTCTTGCCTGGGTGAGCCCACTGATAGGCGAACATCGAACGCACGCCGGCCAGCTTCTGCCAGTCATCGCCCGGCATCTTGCCGTACAGGGAACCCTTGCCGTACACGACTTCGTCGTGGCTGATGGGCAATACGTAGTGTTCGGAGTAGGCGTACACCATGGAGAAGGTGATCTCGTTGTGGTGCCACTTGCGGTTGATGGGCTCCTCGTGCAGATACTCGAGGGTGTCGTGCATCCAGCCCATGTTCCACTTCATGCCGAAGCCGATGCCGCCGGCGGAAGTGGGGGCGGTGATGCCCGGCCATGCGGTGGACTCCTCGGCGATCACCATGACGCCGGGGTTGTTCTTGTACGCGGTGGCGGTGGCCTCCTTGAGGAAGTCGATGGCCTCCAGGTTCTCGCGTCCGCCGTAGATGTTCGGGCGCCAATGGCCGGGTTCGCGGCTGTAGTCGAGGTAGAGCATGGAGCTGACGGCATCCACGCGCAGTGCATCGACGTGCAGGTCCTCAAGCCAGAACAGGGCGTTGGCCACCAGGAAGTTGCGTACTTCGCGGCGTCCGAAGTTGAACACATAGGTGCCCCATTCAGGGTGTTCGCCGCGCAGCGGGTCCGGGTCCTCGTACAGCGGGGTGCCGTCGAAGCGGCCGAGCGCGAAGGCATCCTTCGGGAAGTGGGCGGGCACCCAGTCCATGATCACGCCGATGCCGGCCTGATGGAACTGGTCGACCAGGTAACGGAAGTCGTCGGGGGAACCGAGACGGGAGTCGACCGCATAGTAGCCGGTGACCTGATAGCCCCAGGAGCCGGAGAACGGGTGCTGGGCCAGTGGCATGAACTCCACGTGGGTGAAGCCTTCCTGCTTGACGTAGTCCACGAGCTGCTTGGCCAGGTCGCGGTAGGTCAGTCCCTGCCTCCAGCTGCCGGCGTGCACCTCATAGATGGAGACCGGGCCATCATGCGGGTTGGTGGTGCGGCGGTGCTGCATCCAGGCGTCATCGTTCCACTTGTAGGTGGATTCGGTGACGATGGAGGCGGTGTTCGGCGGAACTTCGTGCTGACGCTCCATCGGGTCAGCCTTCATCTCCCACGTGTAATTGGCGTTCAGGATCTGGAACTTGTAGGTCTCGCCCGCGCCGATTCCGGGGATGAAGATCTCCCACACGCCGGAGGAGCCGAGCTCGCGCATGGCATGACGGCGGCCATCCCAAGCGTTGAAGTTACCGACTACGCGCACGGCATGGGCGTTCGGGGCCCACACGGAGAATGCGGTGCCTACCACCTGTTCGCCGGGCGTGCCGTCTGCGCCGCCCATCGGATCGTCATAGCGCAGCACATGCGCGCCAAGCGTCTCCCAGAGCTTCTCGTGACGGCCCTCGCCGAACAGATAGGTGTCCATGTCGCCGACTGTGGGCATATAGCGATATGGGTCGTCCTCAATGAGCACTGCGCCGCTTTCCCACTCGGTCCTGACACGGTAGTCGGGAATCGTGGGCTGCTTCTTAGTGCCGGAAGCCGGCACGGTAACCACGAACACGCCGTTGTATTCGTGGGTCATCGGGTATTCGCCATCCTGGGTGAGGATGGTCACGGACTTGGCAAGCGGACGCAGCACGCGGATTGTGGCGGTGTCGGCATGCTTGCCGATGCCGAGATGCCCGCCGAGAACTCCGTGGGGATTGTAGAATTCAGCATTGCTCACCGCATCGAGGTCGCCTTGGGCGACAGGCACGGTGACGGTATCTTCCTTGATCTTCGTTTCTTCAGCCATGACCCAAAGTCTACGTGCGTTGGAGTCGTAAACGCTACATTGGCGCGTCGAAAATGGCGAATTCTTGCCCTTTTCGGTGTGTCTTCGTGGTTGTGAGCGCTCTCATAGGGGCGGTCCAGGCCGCATGGCATAATTATTCGAGTTTTTGTGTGTAAGCCGTCAGTTCTCGGAGGGTACATGTCTTACAAAGTCGGCGATATGGTCGTCTATCCGCGTCATGGTGCAGCGAAGGTGGAGGCCATTACCGAGCGGACGGTCAAGGGAGTGACGCGCGAATATCTGCAGTTGTCCGTACTCTCTTCCGATGGTTTGGTCATCAACGTTCCCGTGGACAATGCCAAGAAGGTCGGCGTGCGTGACATCGTCTCCGCATCCGAAGTGGCCAAGGTATTCGGCATCCTGCGGACCCCGATCATCGAGAAAGAGATGAACTGGTCTCGCCGTTACAAGCTGAACGTCGAAAAGATCGCCACCGGCGATGTCAACAAGATCGCCGAAGTGGTTCGCGATCTCGCCCAGCGCGATGTCGACGAGCACGGCCTGTCCGCGGGGGAGAAGCGTATGCTCACCAAGGCCCGCGCCATTCTGACTTCTGAGATCGCCTTGTCCGAGAAGATCGACGAGGCGGAAGCCCAGCGTCTGCTCGACGTGAACCTGGGCTACGAGCCCGCTCAACCCGGTGACGACAAGCATCACACCGCCGAGCCCGAAGAGGCCGCGGCCGATACTTTGGCTCGTGTCGAAGCCGAGAAGAAGTCCAAGAAGAAGTGATTTGATTGTTGAGGCCCCGGTCGTGTCCTTATGCGATACGCCGGGGCTTCGTGATTCATAATCGTTTGCTGCCGTTCGTCTGGGCAGCGCCATCGAAGGGGACTGCATGGGGTCTGCAGGAGTGTTGATAGGGCAGGGTTTTGACGCTCACCGTTTTGCGCCTGCCGGCTCAGGCCGTGAACTGTGGATTGCCGGGCTCTACTGGCCGGCGTCTGATTCATGCAGCGAGGCCGATGCCGCCAAATACGAGGGGATCGAAGGCGATTCCGATGGCGATGTGGCCGCGCACGCTCTGATTGACGCGTTGCTTGCCGCCGCCCGCTTGGGAGACATTGGTTCACTGTTCGGTGTCGGTGCGGACGCGCATGGTGCCGGAATGCATGGCATCGATATGTTGCAAGAAGTTGTGGCGCATCTGGCATCCAACGGGTATACGCCGGCATCGGCCTCGGTGGCGATCATCGGCAACCGCCCGAAAATCGGCACACGCCGTGCTGAAGCCGAAGCCGCCCTGTCTGCGGCGGTTGGTTGCCCGGTATCGGTTACTGCCACCACCACCGACCATATGGGATTCACTGGCCGCGGCGAAGGCATCGCCGCCATCGCCAATGCCTTGGTGGAGAAGATATAACAAAGCCCCCGCTATGAATTCGCCAGCGGGGGCAAGAAAAAATGGATGAGATTACTTCCGCATCGTCTCCACGGCTTTGGCGATAGCCCAGAACAGGGTGGAAAGCGTCACGATGATGAAGCTCGGGGGAGCGGGGAACATCGCCGACAGCACGAGTCCGGCCCAAATCGACACCAAGCACAGCACGCTGGCGATCACCATTGCCTTGAATGGGGAGCCGGCCAGAATATTGGCGGTGGCCGCGGGCGTAATCACCAGTGCGAAAATCAGCAAGGTGCCCACTGCCGGCACGGCGATGGTGATCACACCGGCCATAATCGCCATAAACGCCACGTTCATCAGCCCGATCGGCACACCCTTGGCCTGTGCCACCTGCTCATCCAGCGAGCTGAACAGCAGCGGGCGGTAGATGATGGCCAACAATGCCAGCAGCAGTACGTCGAACACGGCGAAGCCGATGATCTGGCCGGTGGTGATGGTCAGGATCGAGCCGAAGAGGATCGACTGCATCTGCTGGGAGGCGGAACTCGACAATCGCGCGAAGAACAGACCCAAGCCGGTGGCGAAGGCCAGCACGGTGCCGGTGGCGATTTCACGCTCGGAAACGCGCTTGCCCAAAGCACCGATCACCAGTGCGCCGCCCAGTGCGAACACGCCCATGCCCAGTGACACGGGCAGGCCGAGCAACACCGCGCCGGTCGCGCCCGGCAGACCGATATGGGCCAGCGCATGGGCCGCGAAGGTGGAACGACGGGCGATGGTGAAGTATCCCATGACACCGGCGGCTAGGGCAATGCACAGGCCGGCGATGAAGGCGTTGGTCATGAATGGAGCGGACAGTGTATCCAGCCATTCGGGATCATACGAAAAGTTGATGGTGCTCATGTCTCTGTATTTTCTCCATGCCTGAGCTGCAGTCCGTTGATGGGCTGTGGGTCGGCTCGCTTGATGTTATCGATTCTCGGCGCTGATGGCGGCACTGCCATTGGTGGCATTGCCGTGCTCGTGATGGTGCAATTGCGCCACTTCGGCTGCCGTGTGCATATCCTGCGGCTGGTCCTGGAGCTCATCCGGCGTCGGGGTCACGAACATGTCTCCCTGCGGAGTGGTGACCACCTGCACCTGTGTGCCGTAGAGGTGGGTGAGTAGGTCGGAGTCGAGCACTTTGTGCATATCGGCGTAGTGCGGGTGACCGTCGAGCAAGTAGACGGCACCGGTCAGAATCGGCAAGAGCATATTGAGATCGTGCGCAACCACCTGGATGGTCATGTTCAGTTCGCGGTTCAGCTTGGCCAGCACATGTACGGTGGCGCGCTGACTGGCCAGATCGAGGTTGGCCAACGGCTCGTCAAGCATCAGCAGTTGTGGGTCGCACACCAACGCCTGGGCGATGGCCACACGCTGGCGCAAACCGCCGGACAGTTCGGACAGACGGTACCGCGCCTTGTCGGCGATGCCGGTGAACTCCATCGCCTCGAGCGCTTTGGCTTTCTGGGCCTTGGTGATGGGGTGGATGCCGAATCGGGTGCCGGTCAGGCCCAGCAACACGGATTGTTCGGCGGTGAGATTGGAATCGACATTCGCCACATAGCTCTGCGGCACATATCCGATGCGTTTGTTCATCTCGCCTGCGGGCTTGCCCAGCACGGTCAGGCTGCCATGACAGAGCGGCAAAAGGCCCAGCTCGGCCCTCATCATCGTGGTTTTGCCGGTGCCGTTGGTGCCGACGATGGCCGTGACCGAACCGGTGGGAATGGCGAAGGTGCCATGCTGCCAGATGATATGGTCGCCACGCTTGATGGCGGCATCGCTGAACACGATGCAATCGGAAGTTTCACTCATAACGCCCGATTGTGGCAAACGATGCTGACAATCGTTCTCAATATCGTGTACGGATGGTGATAACCAAAGAGAAGGGTTGTGCGGCCATCTCGACAATGGTCGCACAACCCTTCTCATGCAAGGCGTCTATTGGCATTGGCACGAATCCGATGCCGGTGTCCTTTGCTTCTAACTATTTGCCGGAGTCGGTCTGGTCGTTGCCGGAGGCATCGCCGGAATCGCCATTGGCGGCATCGGCCTTTGCCGAATCCTGAGATGAGTCACTGGATGCGGCCGCCTTGCACTGACGGATGTACTTGGGGTCCGTGCTGGAACCGGTGCTGGCCTTGGAGTCTTGCGCATTGGCATCATCCGTGGCGGAGCCTTCGGCGCTGGAATCATCGGAATTCGCGTTGCTGTCCGCGGTATCGCCGTCCGTGGCGTCTTCGCAGCCATAGCTTGGATCCACCGCGTCGATGATGGTGTTGATGAGCTGGTTGATCCAGGCGTTCAGCGTGTCGGCGTCCTTGGGCATTTGTTCGGAGACGTCGACTACCGGCACATCGGCGCGACCGGCAGCGCCAGTGATCATATTGGTCGCGTCACTGGCTTCCTGCGTGTTGTTGACCAGCACATCCACGCCCTTGTCTTCGATGAGTTTCTGGAAAGACTGCAGGTCCGCGGGTGCCGGTTCGCCGCCGGAAGCGGTCGATTGCGTATACCCCTTGGGCGTCTGATCTTTGAACCCAAGATCGGCCATCAGATAATAGACCACGGGTTCGGTGGCTGCATAGGTGAGGTTGGAGTGGGACTTGGTGAACTCGGACGCCCATGTTTCCAACGATTTCTCGTCCGCCTGCCATGCCTTGAGCCGCTTCTGGAAGGCTTTCTTCTTGCTGGGGAGTGCCTTTATATATGCATCGGTGATGGCCGTGGCCATGCTGGATCGAGCGTCTTTGGAGAACCACAGATGCGGGTTATCGCCCTCGACGGCACCCATGACGGAAGCGGCGGATACGATATTCGTGGTCTTGGTCATCGATTTGGTGGCCCAGGAATCGTAGCCCGCACCGTTGGCCACGATGATTTGGGCCTTGGACAGCTTGGCGACATCCGAGGTCTTTGGCTCGAAATCGTGGGCATCCACATTGGTGGAGTTCACGATGGACGTGACTTCCACATCATCGCCGCCCAGCTCGGCGGCCAGCGAGCCCCATTGATTGAGGGAGGCCACCACATTGATCGGCCCGGTCGGTGCGGGAACGCTGGTCTTGTTGTCCGGCTCGGTTTCAGCGGGGGAGGTGGCTGCGCATGCGGTGGTCGCGAACAACAGGACGGCGCTCAGGCCGGCTGCGGCGAGTCGCGTAAGTCGTGTGATTTGAGTCCCCATGGCACGCCTTCTTCGTGAGAGCGAACGATATATAATCCTGACTTGTTCCAACGATAGCCTATCGTTTCGATAGAATGCACCGAAACTACAGGGGAGGGCGTTGATGTCCACAAAAATCGACGGTAAGCAGATTGCGGCCGAAATCAAGACCAACCTTGCCGAGCGAGTGAACAAGCTCAAGGCGCAGGGCATCCAACCGGGGCTGGGCACGCTGCTGGTGGGCGAGGACCCCGGGTCGATGAAGTACGTGGCCGGCAAGCACGCCGATTGCCAGGAAGTGGGCATTACCTCAGTCAAGAAGGAACTGCCGGCGGACGCCAGCTTCGACGACATCGCCGCTGCCGTACGCGAACTCAACGAAGATCCGGCTTGCACCGGGTTCATCGTCCAGCTGCCGTTGCCCAAGGGCATCAACGAGAACGCGATCATCGACATGATCGACCCGGCCAAGGATGCCGACGGCATGCACCCGTACAACCTCGGCGAACTGGTGCTGCATGTGCGCGGCGACATTTCGACGCCGCTGCCTTGCACTCCGCGCGGTGTGCTCGAGCTACTCGACGCCTATGACATTGATCTGAACGGCAAGGAAGTGTGCGTGCTTGGCCGCGGCATCACCATTGGCCGCACGATTGGCCTAATGCTCACGCGCAACGCCGTCAACGCCACCGTCACCCTGTGCCACACCGGTACCCGGGATGTGGCCGACCACATGCGCCGCGCCGACGTGATCGTTGCCGCAATGGGTTCGGCCGGATTCGTGACGCCCGACAAAATCAAGGACGGCGCCGTGCTGGTCGACGTGGGCGTCAGCCGCGTCTACGACGAAGAAGCCGGTCGCTACCGCATCAAGGGCGACGTGGACAAGGCCTGCTACGACAAGGCCTCCGCCTACACCCCCAACCCCGGAGGCGTGGGCCCCATGACCCGAGCCATGCTCCTAGCCAACGTCGTGGAAATGGCCGAACGACACGCCTAGAGTTTCCTAGGAAATTTGGGCAGAGTTGCTTGTATTGTGAGTATCTGTATGCCTGTAGGGTGTGCGTATAACTGAATATCGAGAAATTATCCATCCACTATTAGAAACCATATATTTACATGGCAGAGAACAACACTGAAGTCACCAAGGTTGCCATCAACGACATCGGCACCGAAGAGGACTTCATCAAGGCAGTCGATTCCACCATCAAGAACTTCGATGATGGTGATCTGGTTGAGGGCACCGTCGTCAAGATCGATCACGACGAAGTCCTCCTGGACATCGGCTACAAGACCGAGGGTGTCATCCCCTCCCGCGAGCTTTCCATCAAGAAGGACGTTGATCCTGACGAAGTCGTCGAGGTCGGCGACACCATCGAGGCCCTTGTCGTCACCAAGGAAGACAAGGAAGGCCGTCTGATTCTGTCCAAGAAGCGTGCCCAGTACGAGCGCGCCTGGGGCGACATCGAGAAGATCAAGGAAGCTGACGGCGTCGTTGAGGGCACCGTCATCGAAGCCGTCAAGGGCGGCCTCATCGTCGACATCGGTCTGCGTGGCTTCCTGCCTGCCTCCCTCGTTGAGATGCGTCGCGTCCGCGACCTCTCCCCGTACATCGGCCAGAAGATCAAGGCCAAGATCCTTGAGCTCGACAAGAACCGCAACAACGTGGTCCTGTCCCGTCGCCAGTACCTCGAGGAGACCCAGTCCGAGGTCCGCGAGACCTTCCTGTCCCAGCTCAAGAAGGGCCAGATCCGTGAGGGCGTGGTGTCCTCCATCGTTAACTTCGGCGCTTTCGTCGATCTCGGCGGTGTTGACGGCCTGATCCACGTTTCCGAGCTGTCCTGGAAGCACATCGACCACCCGTCTGAGGTCGTCAAGGTCGGCGACAAGGTCACCGTCGAGGTGCTCGACGTCGATCTCGACCGTGAGCGTATCTCCCTGTCCCTGAAGGCGACTCAGGAGGATCCGTGGCAGCGCTTCGCTCGCACCCACGTTCCCGGCCAGATCGTCAAGGGCAAGGTCACCAAGATCGTCCAGTTCGGTGTCTTCATCTCCGTCGAGGACGGCATCGAGGGCCTGGTGCACATCTCCGAGCTCGCCAACCGTCACGTCGAGAACCCGGAGACCGTGGTCAAGCCGGGCGAGACCGTGTTCGTCAAGGTGATCGACGTCGACCTCGATCGTCGCCGCATCTCCCTGTCCCTCAAGCAGGCCAACGACTCCGTTGACCCGGCTTCCGAGGACTTCGATCCGGCCATCTACGGCATGCCGGCCGAGTACGACGAGCAGGGCAACTACAAGTACCCCGAAGGCTTCGACCCGAACACCAACGAGTGGATCGCTGGTTACGAGAAGCAGCGCGAGGAGTGGGAGTCTCAGTACGCCGCCGCTCACGAGCTGTGGGAGGAGCACAAGGAGTTCGTGGCCAAGGAGCTGGAGAACGCTGCCGAATCCGCAGCCGCCGACGGCCAGGGCCCGAAGGAAGAGAAGCCGGTCGAGGAGACCTCCAACTACTCTTCCGCTGCTCCGGCTACCGGTACCCTCGCCGACTCCGATCAGCTCGCCGCCCTGCGCGACCAGCTGCTCGGCAAGTGAGTTTGCCGCGAAGCTAGCGCTTAGCGTGTAAAGAAACCCAGTCCGATTGGGCCGGGTTTCTTGTGTTTTTGGAGTTATCCGCCAATGACTCCCCTCAGTCTCGCTACGCGAGCCGGCTCCCCTCCCTGAGGGGAGCTGTCGGCGATAGCCGGCCGAGGGGAGCGCCAGCTATCATGGGCACCATGATGCGAATAGGACTGACCGGCGGCATCGCCGCGGGCAAAAGTACGGTGGCGGCGCGACTCAAGCAACTCGGCGCGTTGCATATCGACTACGATGCGCTGGCGCATCAGATCGTCGAACCCGGGGGAGTGGCGCTGCCACAGATCGTCGCCGAGTTCGGTCCTGATGCATTGCTCGCCGATGGCACTATGAACCGGCCATGGATTGCCGATCATGTCTTCGGCGCGAACGCCGCGCCGGGCGCACGTGAACGGCTCGACGCCATCGAGCACCCATTGATCTATGCCGAGGCGGCGCGACTGGAGCATGAGCACCCCGAGGCAGCCATCATCATTCACGACATTCCACTGCTCGCCGAGGTCATTGACGATATTCCATTCGCCTTTGACCATATCGTCACGGTCGAAGCTCCCGTGTGCATGCGGCTCGACCGTATGGTCGAGGAACGCGGCATGAGCCTGGAACAGGCCGAGGCCCGCATCCGCCACCAATCCAGTGAGGAGGAGCGGCGGGCCATAGCCGATATCGTCATCGACTCCACCCATCCATTGCCCGAGATGCTGGCCCAAGTGGGTGAGATATACGCAGGATGGTGCGCAGGTCGCTAAGATGAGGCCCTATGGGATTCAATATCGAGCGCGCGGACAAGCCTTTCGTCGTCAAATCGCCATATAAGCCATCCGGCGACCAGCCGCAGGCCATCGCCGAACTGGCCGAACGCATCGAAAACGGCGAGAATGATGTGGTTCTTATGGGTGCCACCGGTACCGGCAAAACCGCAACCACCGCCTGGCTGATCGAAAAGCTGCAGCGACCGACCCTGATTATCGAGCCCAACAAGACGCTCGCTGCGCAGCTATGCGCCGAATTCCGCGAACTCATGCCGGACAACGCCGTGAGCTACTTCGTGAGCTACTACGACTACTACCAGCCCGAGGCATACATCCCGCAGACCGACACCTATATAGAAAAGGACTCCAACATCAACGACGATGTGGAGCGCCTGCGCCACCAAGCCACCGCAAACCTGCTGACCCGCCGCGACTGCGTGGTTGTGGCCACCGTCTCCTGCATCTACGGCTTGGGCACGCCGGAAGAATACGCCGGTCGCATGCTCTTCCTCAAAGTCGGGCAGGAAATCAACCGCGACGACCTGCTGCGCCAATTCGTGGCCATGCAGTACAAGCGCAACGACATCGCCTTCACGCGCGGCACCTTCCGCGTGCGCGGCGATACGGTCGAAATCATCCCCGTCTACGAGGAACTGGCCGTGCGCATCGAATTCTTCGGCGACGAGATTGACCGCATCTCCACGCTGCACCCGCTGACCGGCGACGAGATCGACGAGGAAAACGAAGTCCACATCTTCCCGGCCTCCCATTATGTGGCCGGCCCCGAACGCATGGAACGGGCGCTCAAAACCATTCGCGAGGAACTCGACGAACGCCTGGCAGAACTGCGCAAACAAGGCAAGGAGCTGGAAGCGCAGCGCCTCAACATGCGCACCACCTACGATCTGGAAATGCTCACCCAAGTTGGCGTGTGCTCAGGCGTCGAAAACTATTCGCGCCACTTTGACGGCCGCGCCGCTGGCACCCCGCCGCACACGCTGCTCGACTTCTTCCCTGACGACTTCCTGCTGGTCATCGACGAATCACACGTCACTGTGCCGCAGATCGGTGCCATGTACGAGGGCGATGCCTCCCGCAAGCGCACGCTGGTCGAACACGGCTTCCGCCTGCCCTCCGCGATGGACAACCGACCACTCAAATGGCCGGAATTCCTGCAGCGCGTCGGCCAGACCGTGTACCTGTCCGCCACGCCAGGCGACTATGAGATGGGACTGTCCGATGGGGTGGTCGAACAGATTATCCGCCCAACCGGTCTGCTGGACCCGAAGATCGACGTACGCCCGGTCAAGGGGCAGATCGACGATCTGCTCGCCGAGATCAAGGCCCGTGTGGCCAAGAACGAGCGCGCGCTGGTCACCACTCTGACCAAGAAGATGGCCGAGGACTTGACCGACTATCTGCTGGAACGCGGCATCAAGGTCGAATACCTGCATTCTGATGTGGATACGTTGCGCCGCGTCGAACTGCTGCGCATGTTGCGCGAAGGCAAGATCGATGTGATTGTCGGTATCAACCTGCTGCGTGAGGGCCTCGATTTGCCGGAAGTATCGCTGGTGGCGATTCTTGACGCCGACAAGGAAGGATTCCTGCGCTCCTATCGTTCGCTCATCCAGACCATCGGCCGTGCGGCCCGAAACGTGTCCGGCACGGTGATCATGTACGCCGACGAGACCACCGAAGCCATGCGGCAAGCCATCGACGAGACTGACCGTCGCCGCGCCAAGCAGATTGCCTACAACCAGGAGCATGGCATCGATCCCAAGCCCCTGATCAAGAAGATCAGCGACGTCAACGACATGCTCGCCAAGGAGGATGTGGACACCCAGACCTTGCTTGAAGGTGGCTACCGCAACGCGGGCAAGGCCGGCAACACGCACCTGGGCGTGCCGGTACTCGATCCCAACGAGGCAGACAAACGCCACGAGGAGATCCTGAAGGCCGGCCTGCCCGCGCAGGACCTCGCCGACCTGATTCGCCAACTGAGCGAACAGATGCACACCGCCGCCGAACAACTCCAGTTCGAACTTGCGGCCCGTCTGCGCGACGAGATCCGAGACCTCAAAAAAGAACTCCGTCAAATGACGGAAGCCAACAAGTAACCAAATTCCCATACCCGAGGCGGGCAGTCAGGGGATGCGTTGTCGACCGTAAAGACTTGGCCTGAGCGGCCCGGAGCGTGTCGAACAACACATCCCCTGACTGCCTGGCGATCAGCGCTACCGGAACGGCCCCAAAACCGTCACATACATAAGTTAGTGTAGGGAATCATGGCAGAAACCCCACTCGCATTTGAAATCATCACCTTCGTGGTGCTCGCGTTGTTCTTTATCGTCGACCTGTTCGTCATCGGGCGTCGACCGCATGTGCCCTCCACCAAGGAATGCGTGCAGCATATCGCCTTCTTCGTGGTTATGGCGCTGATCTTCGGCGGATGCATCTGGTTCTTCGCCGGCTCCAAGCCCGCCATCGAGTTCTATTCCGGCTGGCTCACCGAATACTCGTTGTCCATCGACAACCTATTCGTGTTCGTCATTATCATGTCGAACTTCGCGGTGCCCAAGCAGATTCAGAAGTATGTGCTGTCCATCGGCATCACCATTGCTTTGATTTTCCGTGGCATTTTCATTCTGATCGGCGCGGCCCTGATCTCCCGCTTCACGTGGGTGTTCTTCCTGTTCGGTGCCTTCCTGATCTACACCGCCGTCAAACTGGTGCTCGGCGGCGATGAAGATGAGGAATATCACGAGAACGGCATCATCCGTAATCTGCGCAAGATCATCAAGATTACCGACGACTACGACGGCGAGAAGCTGCGCACCACCAAGAACGGCGTGCGTTACTGGACCCCGATGCTCATCGTGTTCCTGACCATCGGCACCACCGACGTCATGTTCGCTTTCGACTCGATTCCCGCGATCTTCGGCCTGACCAAGGATCCGTTCCTGGTGTTCACCTCCAACGTGTTCGCACTGCTCGGCCTGCAGCAGCTGTACTTCCTGCTGGGTGCTCTGCTCGACAAGCTCGTCTACCTGCCTGCCGGCCTGTCCGTGGTGCTGGGCTTCATCGGCGTCAAGCTCATCATGGAGGCCCTGCACGGCAATACCTTGCCGTTCATCAACGGCGGCGAAGGCGTCCATTGGGTGCCGGAGGTGCCCACATGGCTGTCGCTGGCTGTGATTGTGCTCGCAATTGGCGGCGCATCCGTGGCTTCCGTGATCAAGATGAAGAGCATGGAAAGCGCTGAAAAGGCCTGAAATCGTTAGAGAATACAACCCTTAAACCCAGTCAACACAACAATGTGAGCGCTCACAACACACCGTGAAGAAAACTTGTCATGAGTCGGCTCGCGCTAGTAGACTGGGTTTCGGCAAATGGGGCAATCGCGCCTCGAACCAAATTGAACAAGAATAGGCAGGCATTCATGCGTAAAGCCAAGATCGTAGACACCATCGGTCCTTCCACCGAGGATTACGACAACCTCCTGAAGCTCGTTGAAGCTGGTATGGACGTTGCTCGTCTGAACCGCTCCCACGGCACCCCCGAGGATCACCTCAAGGTCTACAACAACGTGCGCAAGGCCAGCGAAGCCACTGGTCGCAACGTTGCCGCGCTCGTTGATTTGCAGGGCCCGAAGATTCGCTGCGGTTGGTTCAAGAAGAACGCCGATGGCGAAGACAAGGTTCAGCTGCAGCTCGGCCAGGAATTCGTCATCACCACTGATGACGTCGAGGGCGACGAGCACATCACCTCCACCACCTTCAAGGGCCTGCCGGGCGATTGCCACCCGGGCGACCCGATCCTGATCGATGACGGCAAGGTCCGTCTTGAGGTCACCAAGGTCGAGGGCAACAACGTGTACACCAAGGTCGTCGTGGCCGGTCCTGTGTCCTCCCACAAGGGCATCAACCTGCCGGGCGTCGCCGTCTCCCTGCCGGCTCTGACCGAGAAGGATGAGGCCGACCTGCGTTGGGCCATCCGCACCGGTGCCGACATCATCGCCATGTCCTTCGTGCGTTTCGCCACCGACATCGACCGCGCCCACGAGATCATGGACGAGGAAGGCCGTCGCATCCCGATCATTGCCAAGATCGAGAAGCCGCAGGCTCTGGAGAACCTCGAAGAGATCGTCAAGACCTTCGACGGCGTCATGGCCGCCCGTGGCGACATGGCCGTTGAGTGCCCGCTGGAAGAGGTCCCGCTGGCCACTAAGCGCATCATCGAGCTGGCTCGCCAGTACGCCAAGCCGGTCATCGTGGCTACCGAAGTCCTCGGCTCCATGGTGAACTCCCCGGTTCCGACTCGTGCAGAGGCTTCCGACTGCGCCAACGCCATCCTCGACGGCTCCGACGCCACCATGACCTCCAACGAGACCGCCGTTGGTAAGTACCCGGATGTGACCGTGGCCACCATGGCCCGTATCTCCGGCTACGCCACCGACCACGGCTTCGACCGTATCCCGGAGCTCAAGAACCTTGACATGTCCTCCACCGGCGCTGTCTCCTCCGCCGCTGTGGACCTGGCCGACAAGCTCAACGCCAAGGCCATCGTTGCTTACACCCAGACCGGTGCCACCGTGCACCGCGTCTCCCGTGAGCGTCCGGCCGCCCCGATCTACGGCCTGACCAGCAACGAGCACACCTACCACTGGCTGGCTCTGTCCTGGGGCACCGAAGCCTTCCTGCTCAAGGAGGACTACCACGACAAGTCCCGCAAGGATCTCATGGTCTACACGGACAAGGTCCTCAAGGATGCTGGCAAGGTTGCTGACGGCGACAAGATCGTCATCCTGAGCTCTGCTCAGGGCGATCACCAGCCGGGCCGCACTGACTCCATCTACGTGCACACCGTTGGCGCTTGCGACTGATTTCAGGCTTCTGGTAGCTGCTGACAGCTAGCATATAGCACACGAAAGCCCCCATCCAAAGTGGATGGGGGCTTTCGTTATCTGTTATGTTGCGATTGTGTGGTGATTGCAATGGCCCACAGTCACCGCGGTGATCGAGCGTGGCGATCAGTCGTTGAGATGATCGAGCGTGCCGCTCTTCAGGCGCAAAATGGCGACCATGGTCTTGGCATCCACAATCGTGCCATTGACCACCATCTCATAGGCATCGTCCACCGACACCATACGCACGTCGGAACGCGGAGTCTCCGGGCCGATTTCCTGACGGGAAGCCGGGGTAAGACCGGTGGCGAAGAAGATTGCGGTGTGCTGGGTGGAATAGCTCGGCGTGTTCATAAAACGGGTGAACTGCGTAAGCTTGGTGGCGTCGAAACCGGCCTCTTCGGCCAGCTTGCGCTTAGCTACATCGGTCGGGCGTTCGGACGGGTTGTTGGCGTGACCGGCCGGAATCTCCAACGTCCAACGATGGTTGGCGATGCGATACTGCTCGACCAGCGGAATCATGCCATCATCGGTGACGGCCAGCACAGCCACAGTGTCGCCATTGTTCTCCTGAACAAAGTAGCGTTCAAACGAACCGATTTGATTCGACTCATAGGAGACGTGATCGACATTGAAATAATGCGTCTCCACAATCTGTCTACGGGAAATCTCCTTGACCGGAGAGGGGCGCCAGGGATCGAACTGACGGTAAGTTTCGTTGCTCATAAGCCCTCCTAACAAAAGCGATACATCGAAACTACAGCCCATTGTAAGCGGTGAAACCACGCAGGAGAACGGGCAACACACGGGTGCGCCGTCCGCGATATCGACGTGTTTCGCCTGTTTCACCGGGGGGAATGGAGGATTGGCGCGTGTCTTGTGTCGCAAGAGTCGAATTGGTATGCTACTCTCTTCAGAGTGCTTTGGCACGCCCTCGTATCCCAATTGGTAGAGGAAGCAGCCTCAAAATCTGCGCAGTGTGGGTTCGAGTCCCACCGAGGGCACTTTAGTTAGGAGTTCGCTGAAATTATTGTGAACCCCATTGTTGGGTAATTCAAGAAAGAGGTTGGCATGGCTGCAAGGAAGAAGTCCGAAGAACCGAGTATCAACATCGATGAGGTGCTGACCGACGAAGAGCTCAAGGCCGTGGCCAATGAAAGCGAACCTGCTGAGCGCAAGGCCAAGCCCGAGGACGGTCCGCGTACCGTTGTCGTGGCCGAGGACGAAGCCGTGAACCGCATGGATCTGGTCGCCATGCTGGAAGACAACGGTTATGAGGTCGTTGGTCAGGCCGCCAACGGCGAGGAAGCCGTGGAACTGACCCGCAAGTACCGCCCTGATGTGGTGTGCATGGATGTCAAGATGCCGCGTATGGACGGCATCACCGCTGCCGGCATTATCTGCGATGAAAACATCGCCCCCGTCGTCATGCTCACCGCATTCTCCCAGACCGATCTGGTGAAGAAGGCCACCGGCGCTGGCGCCATGGCATACGTCACCAAGCCGTACGAGGAATCCAAGCTGCTGCCGACCCTCGAGGTGGCCATGGGCCGTTTCGCCGAGATCAACGATTTGCTGGACAGCGTGGAGCGCAGCGAACGTAAGCTCAAGGAAACCACCGATCAGCTCAAGGAAACCGAAGAGAAGCTCAAGAAGGCCGAAGACACGCTTGAGGAGCGCAAGCTCGTCGACCGCGCCAAGGGTCTGCTGATGGACAAGGCGGACTTCTCCGAGCAGGGTGCCTTCCGTTGGATTCAGAAGACCTCCATGGACCAGCGCATCCCCAAGAAGCGCCTGGCTCAGGCCATCATCGCCAAGTACGGCGATCCGAAGCCTTCTGATTCGGGCGAACGCTGATTATCGGCGTCGCCGTACTGAGTCGTAAAGCAACACAAACACACTATGGGAGAGGCCAGCGTGACCGTACCCACCAATGAAACATTGCTGGTGGTGGACGGCCACTCGCTGGCCTTCCGTGCATTTTTCGCCCTGCCGGTCGACAACTTCAGCACCTCCAGCGGCCAGGCCACCAACGCCGTCTGGGGTTTTGCCACCATGCTCGCGCAGGTGATCGATGCGGAGAAGCCCGACCATCTGGGCGTCGCCTTCGATGTGAAGGGCGGCACATTCCGCAATGAGATGCTTCCGCAATACAAAGGCACCCGTGAGGCGGCTCCCGAAGAGCTGCTCACCCAGCTGCCATTGATTCAACGCATGCTCACGGCCCTCGGCGTCACCTACATCGAGAAGCCGGGATTCGAAGGCGACGACGTGATCGCCACCCTCGCCACCATGGGAGACAAGGCCGGTTACCACACACTGGTATTGTCCGGTGACCGAGACGCTTTCCAGCTGGTGGATGACAACGTCACCGTGTTGTACCCGGGCCATCACTTCAAAGACCTGAAGCATATGACGCCGCAGTCCATCATCGACAAATACAAAGTCACTCCCGCACAATATCCGGATCTGGCGGCACTCCGAGGCGAAACCGCCGACAATATTCCCGGTGTGCCCGGCGTAGGCGACGGCTTTGCGGCCAAGTGGATCAACCAATTCGGTTCCCTCGACGGCATTTGCGAGCACGCCGATGAAATCGGCGGCAAAAAAGGCGAATCACTGCGGGCCAATATCGACCAGGTCAAACTCAATCGCAAAGTCAACGCACTGGTACGAGACGTCGATCTAGGCGTCGATATCGAGGATCTGACATTCGGCACCGTGGACGTGGCACAGATCGACGCCCTGTTCAAGGAGCTTGAATTCGGACCTCGCACCAAGAGTCGTGTACTGAAAACCTTCAATACCGGGGCCAAGGCATCCAACACATCCGGAGCTGGCGAGTCTACGAATAATGAGCAGAACGAGCAGGATAGCAGCCTCGATCTGAACCTGCCGGAACCCACGAGCATTACTGCTCCGGAGCAGTTCGACGAATGGGTCAAGGCCCATCGCGTCGAAGTCAAGGTTCCCGGTGAAATCGCCGATTTCACGGTTTCCGACTATGGCGATGGCTCGCAGCGGCATGCCATCTGCGGCGACGCGGTCGGCCACGCTTGGACCGTGGCCGCATGGGGCGACGAAAGGCCGGGGCGTGCCACGGCACAAGCCATTGCCGTGGCCACGGCAACATCAGCGGCCATAGTGCCCCTTCCAATCACCGATACCCTGCGAGCACAGCTTGCGCGGTTCCTGAAAAGCGAACACTCCCGCACCATCGTGCATGGGTATAAAGAATTGCTGCATCTTTTGGGCGCGGTCGATCTTGACATGGACCTGCCGATGTTCGACACCAAGCTTGCCGGGTATCTGGCCCAACCGGATTTCCATGCCGATAGCCTCAAGCAGGCGGCCGAGCACTTCCTCGACATCCACTTCACCGAAACCGAACAGCCTTCGCAAGGCACGTTGGACTTCGACGACGATCAGGTCGAAGAAGATCCGAACGAACATCGTCTGCGTGATTTGGCCATTATCCGCAGCCTCGCCGTCACGCTCGGGCCGATTATCGACGAGCGTGAACAATGCTGGCTGATGCGCGCGATTGAACTTCCTGTTTCCCGCGTGCTGCACGGCATGGAGCACACAGGAGCCAAAGTCGATAGCGTTCGACTCGTCTCCATGCGTGACCAGTTTGCCGCCGAGGCTCGCCAAGCGCAGGAAATGGCTTGGGAGTATGCCGGCACCGAAATCAACCTGCAAAGCCCCAAGCAGCTGCAGAAGGTGCTGTTCGAAGATATGGGTTTGAAACCCACCAAACGCACCAAGTCCGGCTCATACACCACGAATGCGGCCGCATTGCAGGATCTGTATGTCAAATCAGTGGACAATGAGCGGGCCAACGGTTTCCTCGGAGCGTTGCTGCGCCATCGCGAGATCAACAAGCTCAAGCAGATCGTCCAAACGCTGATCGATGCCACCAACACATCAGATGAGCGCATCCACACCACTTTCGAGCAAACCGTTGCCGCCACCGGCCGATTGAGCTCCGTGGATCCGAACCTGCAGAACATCCCCAATCGGAACGCCGCCGGCCGTGAGATTCGTGGCGTGTTCGTGCCGGGGGAGGGGTACGAGGCCCTGATGAGCTGCGATTACTCACAGGTCGAGCTGCGCATTATGGCTGATCTGTCCGATGATGAGGCGCTGATCGAAGCGTTCCGCTCCGGAGCCGACTTCCACAAATACGTGGCCTCGATGGTCTACAAGCTGCCGGTCGACCAGATCACCGGCGACCAGCGCAGCCACGTAAAAGCCATGAGCTACGGATTGGCCTATGGTCTGAGCACGTATGGTCTTGCCCAGCAACTCAAGATCGCGCCACGTGAAGCGGAAGCGTTGAAAAACCGGTATTTCGATACCTTTGGCAAGGTGCACGATTACCTTGAATCGCTGGTGGCCAATGCCCGAGAGAAGGGGTATACGGAAACCATTTTCGGACGACGTCGCTACTTCCCGGCCCTGCATTCGACCAATCGTGTTGCGCGTGAGGCCGCTGAACGTGCGGCACTCAACGCACCGATTCAGGGATCCGCCGCCGACATCATGAAGATTGCGATGATTCGCGCCGAGCAGACCTTGGCCGAGGCTCACGTCAAGAGCCGTATCATTCTGCAGATTCACGATGAACTGGTAGTGGAAATCGCGCCGGGAGAAGGCGACCAGGTCACCGAACTGGTGCGCAACGCCATGGAACACGCCGTCGACCTTGCCGTGCCGCTGGACGTATCGTGCGGCATCGGTTCCGACTGGCAACTCGCTGCACACTGACAATTTCTAGCTCCCCTCGGGTGAGGGGGCTGAGCCGTTGAGCAAACAGTCCAGTGGATTGTTTGTAGGCGAAGGCGAGCCGATAGTCGAGCAATGAAGAGCACGAGCATGGCTTGTCCGCAATTGCAGAATGAGTCCCTTGCAGCAATAGCCCACTACAATGGGACATATGCCGAATCTCAAGCAAGTCATCGACGTTCTCGAGACCCTGTACCCATTGCGCTACGCCGAGGAATGGGATGAGCCGGGCCTCATTGTCGGCGATCTGAGTCACGACGTGCACCGCATCGTGTTCGCCGCCGACCCGACCTCCGCCATCATTGACAAGGCTATCGCTACTGGCGCGGACCTGCTCATCACCCATCACCCGTTGTTCTTCCGTTCCGTACACGAGACGAGCGGACTCGGTTTCCGGGGCGACATCGTCCGCAGACTCTACCAGCACGGCTGCGGGCTGTGGGTAGGGCACACTAATGCCGACGCTGCGTATCGCGGCGTGGGACAGGCGGCGGCCGACTACTTCGGACTCATCGACCAGAAACCACTCGTGCCGATTGACGATGCAAACGCCTCTCATCCGGTCGGCTTGGGGCGTGTGGGTCGTTTGCCGAAGCCTGTTGCCCTGAAGGATTTCGCTCAGCGAGTATTCGACGAAGTGTCCGATCATGGCATGACCAGCGCGCTCGGCATCCAGGTATGCGGCGATTCGGACACTTTTGTTCAGTATGTGGCCATTCTGCCTGGCTCTGGGGACTCCCTGTTCAACGAGGTACGTGCCACCGGTGCGGACGTGTACGTAACCAGCGATTTGCGTCACCACCCGGTGACCGACGCCATCGAACAAGCCCGGTATGAAGCCCGTATGAGGTCCCAAGGCATCATGCTCGGCCATGGAATGGCGGGGGAGAGCCATGTGCGTCCCTGCTTCATCAACACCCCTCATGCCGCCATCGAATCCATGTGGTTCAACTACGCGATCGATGACGTGCCAGCCGCCATCGAACAAGCGACCGGAGCAAGGCCTGAAGTCGAGTGGTTCCACGACACGACCGATCCATGGACGCTGTCCATTACCGCGCATCGAGATTAAGACGCTATAGTAACGTGGCAAAAACGTTTTTTCCGAGGAGATGACATGTTTGGCGGAAGCAAGCAGGAACAACTGGAGCATCGGCTCGACCATAAGCTGAACGCCTCCTCGGACGGCATCGACATGGACGTGCCCGCCAAAGTGATCAGTAGCGAAACCGTTTATACCGGGCGTATCTTCCATGTGGACGACATGCGCATCGCTCTGACCGACAAGCAGGGCAAGGAACACGAGATCGGCCGCCAGGTGCTGCGTCACGCCCCCTGTGTGGTCATGCTCGTGCACGACATGTCCACCGACCGCTACCTCATCGAACGCGAATACCGCGCCGGATCGGACATGTTCGCCTACGGGCTTCCCGCCGGACTGATGGATGAGGGCGAGGACATCATGGACGCGGCCCTGAGGGAACTGGCCGAGGAAACCGGCGTGGTGCCGGACCGTGACACCATGGGCGTTGACTTCGTAGGTGATTTCTACTCGTCCGAAGGCATGACCGACGAACTGGCCCACATCATGGTGTTGCATTTGGGCCCGTTCAGGCGGGAGCAGCGCCATTTCGATGCGGACGAGCATGTGGAATCCGCGTGGATTCCGTGGAGCGACCTTGCCGCCACGCGCATCACCTCATCCAATTCGATGATCGCCATCCAGCATGAGGCGTTACGCAGACTCATCGCCAGGAACTCCGACAAAGATAAGCCGTCGCTGTTCTCCTGACGTTCAACTCCCCGGCACATCACTGACACAAAAAAGTGGGATACTGAAAACTATGCAGATCAGACCTGGATCAATGTATCCGCTGGGCGCCAGCTATGACGGCGCCGGTGTGAACTTCGCGCTGTACTCACAGGTTGCGCAGAAAGTCGAACTATGCCTGTTCGACGAGCACGATGTGGAAACACGCATCGAAATGACCGAACGGAACTCGTACGTATGGCATAACTACATTCCCGGCCTCCATCCTGGCCAGCGTTACGGCTACCGCGTCTACGGTCCCTATGACCCGGTGCACGGCCTCAGATGCAACCCCAACAAACTGCTGCTTGACCCGTATGCCAAGGCCATTGAAGGTAATATCGACGGCGACGAAAGCCTGTTCTCATACTGGTTCAAGAGCCCGGACGACAACTCGGCGATGAACGACCTTGACTCGGCCGCCCACACCATGAAGTCGGCCGTCATCAACCCCTACTTCGATTGGGGCAACGACCAGCATCCGTACATCTCGTACCACGATTCGGTGATCTACGAGGCGCACGTGCGCGGCATGACCAACCTCAACATGGACGTGCCGCCGGACATCCGCGGCACCTACGCCGGCCTGGCCTATCCGAGCGTCATCGAATACCTGAAGAAGCTCGGCATCACCGCCATCGAACTCATGCCGATCCACCAGTTCGTCAACGACTCCTTCCTGCAGGAGAAGGGCCTGTCGAACTACTGGGGCTACAACACCATCGGCTTCTTCGCGCCGCACAACGCCTACTCCTCCTCCGGGGAACGCGGCGAGCAGGTCAACGAATTCAAGTCCATGGTCAAGGCCTACCATCGCGCCGGCATGGAAGTCATCCTCGACGTGGTGTACAACCACACCGCCGAAGGCAACCATATGGGCCCCACCCTGAGCTTCAAGGGCATCGACAACGCCTCCTACTACCGACTGGTGGAAGGCGACCAGCAGCACTACTTCGACACCACCGGCACTGGCAACTCGCTGCTCATGCGCTCGCCGCACGCGCTGCAGTTGATTACCGATTCGCTGCGCTACTGGGTTACTGAAATGCACGTCGACGGCTTCCGCTTCGATCTGGCCGCCACGCTGGCACGCCAGTTCCAGGAGGTCGACAAGCTGTCCGCGTTCTTCGACATCGTGGAGCAGGACCCGATCATCTCGCGCGTCAAGCTCATCGCCGAACCGTGGGATCTGGGCTCCGGCGGCTATCAGGTGGGCGGCTTCCCGTCCAGCTGGTCCGAATGGAATGGCCGCTACCGCGACACCGTGCGCGACTTCTGGCGCTCGCAGCCCTCCACGTTGCCCGAATTCGCCTCGCGCTTGATGGGCAGCTCCGACCTGTATCAGGTCAACGGCCGCCGACCGGTGGCGTCCGTGAACTTCATCACCGCGCATGATGGTTTCACAATGAACGACCTGGTCAGCTACAACGAAAAGCACAACGAAGCCAATGGCGAGGGCAATCGCGACGGCGAGAGCAACAATCGCTCTTGGAATTGCGGCGTTGAAGGCCCGACCAATATTCCGGACGTCAACGACTTGCGTCAGCGTCAGATGCGCAACATGTTCGCCACGTTGCTGTTCAGCCAGGGTATCCCGATGATTTGCGGTGGCGACGAAGTGGCCCGCACCCAGCAGGGCAACAACAACGCCTACTGTCAGGACAACGAGATCTCCTGGACCAACTGGCATCTTGACAAAGGACGCAAGGAACTGCTCGCCTTCGTTTCCAAACTCATTCATCTGCGTTTGGATCATCCGGTGTTGCACCGCCGTCGCTTCTTCACCGGCCGTGAGCCCGGCGACGATTCGAACACGATTCCGCAGGTCGAATGGTTCGACCACACCGGCTCGATCATGGATATGGACGACTGGCAGAACACGCATGCGTTCTCCATGATGATCTATCTGAACGGTTCGGATATCCCGGAGGTCGACTGGTACGGCAACCGGATGGTCGACAATGACTTCATCCTGATCTTCAACGCGCATTACGAGCCGATTATGTTCACCCTGCCGGATGAGCGATACGGCCGCAAATGGCAGCTGGTCGTGGATACGCACAACCCGAATGAGCCGGCGCTGAGCTATGAGGCGGGCTTCATGATCACCGCCCAGTCCCGCAGCTTCCTCATGCTCATGAGCGCCAAAAAGCCCAAGAAGCCCATGGGCCTATAACCAGACCGAATTTAAGCTCCCTCTGACGAGGGAGCTCCCGGTGTAGCCGGGTGAGGGAGAGACCGCAGCAAAGCCGCGAACTCCTACTCGCGCCCCTTACGCTCCTCCACGAGCCGAGCATCCCCGAACGCAAGTAGATGCTCGCCGGCAAGCGGGCGCGGCTGGTCGAGCAGCTCGCGGAAATCCAGGATTCCATCGACTTCATCGACGCCAAACAGCGCTTCTACGACGACGTCCTGTCTGGCGCAACCCCATACGTAAGCGTGCTCATCCCATCCGCGGCGCTCGCAAAGGAGTCAGAGGAACCGGGAGAATTGAAGGGGGTGGAGAGGAAATAGGTTCGACCGAGCTGTTTCTTCCTCCGGGATACAAGCGCGAACAACGGTTTGTTGTACCCGCGCTTGGCGAACGGGACATGCCCTTAGACTGGAATCAGCAAGCGCACAGCGAGACGCGCGAATCGTTTTCCGATGTCGGGAGGTAGTCATGTCGATCGGTCAGGTTATCAAAGTCGTGCGCGAGGAGCGAGGTCTTACGCAGTCGCAGTTCGCGCACGAGCTGTTCGTCACCCAACAGGCGCTTTCCCGCTGGGAGAAGGGAACGGCAGAGCCGAGCATCGACATGATTCGGCTGATCAGCACCCGTTTTGAGGTGCCGATGGCGAGGCTTATGGAAATGCCGGACAATGGTTTTTGCCAAAGTTGTGCCATGCCGTTTTACCGCCCGGAAGATCACGGCACCGAACCGGATGGAACGCGAAACGGAGATTATTGCAACTACTGCTATGAAGACGGCGTTTTTCTTCAGGACTATGCCAATAGCGATGAATTGGTCGCCGCATGCGCGCCGATGATGGCGGAATCCTGCCATATCAGCGTCGAACAGGCCGAGGACTGCATGTCGGCGCTGTTGCCAAACCTCAAGCGGTGGCGGCGTCAGGATGAGATCGATGCGGTGGCGGAGGGGAAATGAGCGATGGCATTCGACTATAAAAAGGAATATAAGGACCTGTATCAGCCGAAGAGGATGCCCGCCATCGTCACGGTGCCGGCGATGCGGTTCGTCGCGGTGGACGGTGTAGGAGATCCGAACGAAGAAGGCGGCGACTACGCCAAGGCGATGCAACTGCTGTACGGCATTTCGTTCACCATCAAAATGAACAAGAAGTCAAATAATCCGGACGAGCACATTGACGGGTACTTCGACTACACCGTGCCTCCGCTGGAGGGCTTATGGAGCATGGAGAAGGGTGTGCCCGGCGTCGATTACACGCGTAAAACCGACTTCTATTGGACTTCGATGATTCGTCTGCCGGAATTCGTGACCGATGAGGTCTTTGCGTGGGCCAAGGCATCGTTTGCCTCCAAGCATCCCGAAGTCGACATCAATCGTGCATATCTCTTCGACTTCGATGAAGGCGTGGTCGCGCAGGTCATGCACAAAGGCCCGTACGACGACGAGCCCGCAACCGTGACGATTCTGGACGGCTACGCGCGTTCGCAAGGCTACGGGCTCGACTTCTCCGACGCCCGCCGCCATCACGAGATCTACCTATCCGACCCGCGCCGAGCCAAACCGGAAAATCTCAAAACCATCATCCGTCATCCGGTAGTGAAGGTGGGTTGACTTTCGGCGAACTGCTCGAAGCGCTCACCGCGCAGTAGCGTGAACAATCTGCCGGAATCCTTACCGGGGTCAAAGAGCGCTACCAAGAACTCGATAAGCAAAATAACTAGAAGCACGGGTTCCTCTCGGAGAGATTCTGCCCGAGCGACCTTATAAATCCTTGCGCGGGTCACCTTTCCCTGTGCAGGAAGCATCCAGGCTCATGTGCATTGATGACGCCGATGGATTGCAGATAGGCGTAGACGATGGTGGTGCCGATGAATCGCATGCCGTACGTCTTGAGATCCACTGCGATGGCGTCGGACAGAGGGGATGTAGTCATGCCTGTCTCGTAGATGACGTGACGGCCGGTGAACCGCCAAATATAGTCGTCGAAACTGCCGTACGACGTCTGGATATCCCGGAATGCGTTGGCATTACCGACCGTCGCGACGATTTTGCGACGGTTGCGGATGATGCCCGGATCGTTCATGAGTTCGGCGATCTTGTTCTCGTCATAGCGCCGGATCCGTTCGATGTCGAACCCCTCGAACGCCTGACGGAAACGTTCGCGTTTGTTCAGTACCGTCTCCCATGACAGTCCGGCCTGAAAGGTTTCGAGCACCAGCATTTCAAAGAGATGATGGTCATCGTGCGAAGGAACTGACCACTCAGCATCGTGATAGGCAACATAGACGGGATTGCTGAGGTTGCACCAGCCGCAACGTGGTCTTATATCGTCCATGTGCTCTCCCTATGGGTCGTTGGAGACGGTCGGTTTTAGATGTTGATTCGATGTGTGATCCAGTATAAACGGTGTGTTCGGATAGCGGTCTGGATGTGCGGATTGTCTGAACCATATTTGCCGGATTGCGGGTATAAAGGGGTTAGTTACTGCGGTTGCAGGTATTTCGGTACTAGTTAGGGGTGATTCTGGGCTGTAACTCGACACCTTTTACCTGCAACCCACTCCCGCCCACGGGATTGCACAATCGGTTGCAGGTATTTTGGTGTCATTTGAGATTGGGAAGCGGAAATCGATGTCGCATGGAATCGAACTGACTAGCAGGTGGGGTCCCAACATCACAAAAGTCCCTTAGACCGCAAGGCCATATAGGTTCTACGGTCATCGGATAAAAACGGATAAATCGTTTAGCGGCCGGATAAAAGAAGAAGCCCAGAATCGTTGAGATTCCAGGCTTTTTTGTTTGTCGGGCTAGCCGGATTTGAACCGGCGACATCCTGCTCCCAAAGCAGGCGCGCTACCAAACTGCGCTATAGCCCGATGCGCCATTAAGGCACAATGAATCATTATAAACGACGCTGGATACATTGCGTGTCGAGCATATGAATTCAAAAAGGTTCTGGATTCTCTTGATAGCTTATGAGCGACATCTTTATTCATTGATGCTCTACAACGACTAGGTTTGGATCTGCATCGATATCCGGCGCATCCGCTGGACTAACAAGGACCGTGCAAACGATGTGGCCCCCGACTTCCTGCGAGGAAGTCGGGGGCCACATCGTTTGCACGGTGGACTATCGGATCAATTCTGATCAGATCAGCTCGAGGTCGACATCGAGGCTGATCGGCTTGTCCGCCGGGATATGGTACTGGGGGTGCACCGGCGACATCCAGGAATCATCGCCGCCAACGCCCATCTGTGCGGCAAGGACGCGCAGGAACATGTGCTTCGGCTTCGGCAGCTCGTCCTGGTGCTGAGCCTCCTCAAGCATGAAGCTGGAGTACGGCAACAGGCTTACCGCGAACGGCGCGGCACCATCGGCGCGGCTGACGCGCATGCCGTGGCCGTGATCGTCGGTAATCTCGGCCCAACGCACATCCTCATGGTTGCCCGTCTCCTGCGGCATGAGGTACGGCGCATGATCCGCGAAAGCGTTGGTGCTCCACACGCCGAGCTTGGCGTGTTTGCGGTCCAGGTACGTCTCCGCCGGGCCGGTGCCGAAGAACCTCAGGTTCGTGTACTGCACAGGCAGCGTCCATTCGATGCCGAACGCCGGGATGGTGGGCAGGTCACCCTGCTCTCCAGGGTATTCGACGTGCAGGTTCACGCGGCCATCGGTGTGGGCCGTGTAGGAGACGGTCACCTTGGTGCGCTGCGCGGTGGCGAGCTCATACGTGTACGTGCCCTTGAGCGTGCTGTCGTCGATCTGCTCGAGCACGTTGTCCACGCAGCGGGCGTAGCGTCCGGCGCCCAGCCACTGGACGCGCTCGAAGCCATGACCGGCGCCGCGATCGTTGTCAGTCAGCGGACGGAAGGTGGTGATTGCGGGACGGCGCAGCACGAACTCGTTGCCGGCGAAGGTGTAGGAGACCATGCCGCCCTGGGTGCGCGACAGCAGGACCTCGCGTCCGGCGCCTCGCACGCCGGCGTTCCAACGGCCCACGGTGATGGTCCCATCGGCCGGCTTCGTGTCGGGCGTCGCGGTGGCGTCCGCGGGCACCACGGTCTGTCCGAAGGCGAGCTCGTAGCCGCTCTCGGCCCAATCGGTCGCCTTGGCGAGACGCTGCGAAACCTGCAGCACCAGTTCGCGGGCGTCGGCGCGGTACGCCGCCACCGGCCATGCGACATCGAACGTGCGGGTCTCACCGGCGGGCACGTCGAAACGCCGGGTGGACTGCCAGACCGGCTTGCCGTCGGCGAGAACGCTCAGGACGAACACGTAGTCGCCGGTGGCGGTGAACAGGTTGTCGTTCTTGACGGACACCGAGTCCTTCGTCACGTCGATGTGGACGTTCGAGTACAGCTGCTTGACTTCCTGGGCCTTGGGGGAAGGCTTGCGGTCGGCGAACAGCAGGCCGTCGCCGGAGAACTCGTAGTCGGACGGACGGTCGCCGAAGTCTCCGCCGTAGCGCAGGCTCCTGGTGCCGTCGGGCTGGGTGGCGTAGATGGCCTGGTCGATGAAGTCCCAGATGAAGCCGCCCTGATACTTCGGGTAGCGTTCGAGCGCCGTGTATTCGTCCATGTTGCCCACGGAGTTGCCCATGGCGTGCATGTATTCGCAGGAGAGGTACGGCTTCTGCGGGTCGTCCTTCAGGTACTTCTCGATCTCGTCGGCATGCGAGTACATACGGGTCTCGATGTCGGTGACGTCATCGTAGTCACGGTTGTGGGTCACGCCCTCGTAGTGCACCGGACGGTTCGGGTCGATGTCGTGCACGTGCTTGTACATGGCGCGGAACACGTCGCCCACGTAGGATTCGTTGCCCAGTGACCAGATCAGCACGCTCGGGTGGTTGTAGTCGCGACGCATCATGCTGTTGACGCGGTCGACGCAGGCGCCTTCCCATTCGCGCTTGCTACCCGGCACGATGGTGTCCTCGGTGAGGACGTCTCCGGGCAGGGACCAGCTGCCGTGGGCTTCGAGGTTGGCTTCGTCGATCAGGTAGATGCCGTACTCGTCGCACAGTTCGTACCAGCGTTCCTGGTTCGGGTAGTGCGAGGTGCGGATGGAGTTGATGTTGTGGCGCTTGCAGAAGACCACGTCATCGATCATGTCCTGCTCGGTGATGGCGCGGCCCCGTTCGGCGTCGAACTCGTGGCGGTCGGCGCCCTTGAACACGATGCGCTTGCCGTTGATGGTCAGGATGCCGTCCTCGATGCGGAAGCGGCGGAAACCGACCTTCTGGGACGTGCATTCGATGACGTCGCCCGCCTGGTCGATGACGTCGACGTCAAGCTCGTACAGCGTCGGGCTTTCGGCGCTCCAAGGGGCGATGCCCTGCAGCGGCCCGCTGGAGATCGCGGTCTGCGCCTCCGCGTCGCCCGTCGTCTGCCACACCGTGTTGCCGTCGGCGTCCTTCAGGGTCGCGCGGACCGTGGCCGCGTCGGCCGCGTTGAGCACGGTCAGCGCGGCATCGAGGGAGGCGGTGCCGGCCTCGGGATCCCAATCGGCTTCGATCTGCGTGTTCTCGATGTGCACATGCGGGCGGGCGGCGAGTTCGACGGAGCGGAACAGGCCGTGCAGACGCCAGAAGTCCTGATCCTCAAGCCAGGAGGCGCTGGAGTATTCGTAGCAGGCGACGGCCACGACGTTCTCCCCGTCGTGCAGCAGTTCGGTGATGTCGAACTCATTGGGCGTGAAGCCGTCCTCGCCATAGCCGACGAACGCGCCGTTGACCCACACGTAGATCGCCGTGGCCATGCCGTGGAACACGATCGACACCGATCCGCCGGCCTGCTTGGCGTTTGCCACGGGGGCGGAGACGGTGAACTTCCTGCGGTAGAGCGCGACGTGATTGTTCTCCGGGATGTTCGGTTCCAACGGGTTCTCGTGGCCGTCCCACGGATACTGGACGTTCACGTACTTGTGGTTCATCAGACCGGCCGTCTGCAGGTGGCCCGGAACCTGGATACGCTCGAACGAGGAGTCGTCGAACGACTCGGCCGTCGCGGGTTCCTCTTCGAGGTTGATGTCGGCGGCCTGAACGACCTCGACCCGCCACTCGCCGTCAAGGCTCTGCTTGAGATCGGACCATTGTCCGCTCTGGGGGTCGCGGGCGTACCACTTGTGGCTGGAATGGGCCGGAGTCCGGTTCACCTCGAACACCGTCGGGTCGGTCAGCCAAGCCTGCGATGCGCGATCGACATGTGTGATGTCTGTCATGCTCTCCTGCTTTCTGTCATTACCTCGTTGTGAATGATATTATGGAAGAGGCCGGGGCCTCCTTTACCGAAAAGGATAAACAGTTTTTATATAAAACGCAAATCCTGTTTACCGCTTCCAAATCACTGGCACTGCTTGCCGTCGACGCTACGCCGCGTCCATGCAATGTCTCGGTTCAGCTCATGTTATCCCATCCTTGCGACACGCTGTTTATCTCCTTGTTTTTACTTTCAGTGATAAAACTTGTATGCTTACGGTGATAAAACTTGTATGCTTACGGTGATAAAACTTGTATGCTTACTTTACAAAATCAATGAGTGATTCCATGCTCTGGGTTCTTAAGGAGAAGATTAATGAGCAACGAAAATGTCGCGGACGGTGACGTCCGCAGGAAGGGCGGGTTAGGCCAGCGCATCGCCTACGCGTGCGGCAACTTGGGGCAGGCTGCCTTCTACAACGCGATGAGCACGTACTTCGTCACGTACGTCACCAGCTGCCTGTTCGTCAGCTACAGCAAGGCTCTCGCCGCCCAAATGATCGCCGTCATCACCGGCCTGATCGTCGTTATCCGCATCGCCGAGATCTTCATCGATCCGCTGCTGGGCAACCTCGTGGATAACACCACCACCAAGTGGGGCCGTTTCCGCCCGTGGCAGTTCATCGGCGGACTGGTCTCCTCCGTGTTGATCGTGCTCATCTTCTCCGGCATGTTCGGACTGGTCAACGTGAACACCACGCTGTTCATCGTGCTGTTCATCATCACGTTCATCGTGCTTGACGTGTTCTACTCCCTGCGTGACATCTCCTACTGGGGCATGATCCCGGCGTTGTCCTCCGACTCCCACGAACGTTCCACCTACACCGCCCTTGGCACCTTCACCGGCTCTATCGGCTACAACGGCATCACCGTCATCGTCATCCCGATCGTCAGCTACTTCACCTGGACGTTCACCGGCGCCAAGGGCCAGGGCCAGGCCGGATGGACCTCCTTCGGCTTCATCGTCGCGCTCCTCGGCCTGATTACCGCCTGGACCGTCGCCTTTGGCACCAAGGAAAGCACCAGCGCGCTGCGTGCCAAGGCCCAGAAGAACGGCAACCCGTTCGAGGCGTTCAAGGCGCTGTTCCAGAACGACCAGCTGCTGTGGGTCGCCCTGTCCTACCTGCTGTACGCCATCGCAAACGTCATCACGACCGGTGTGATGTACTACCTCTTCGTGTTCGTGCTTGACGAGCCTGCCGCCTTCTCCATCACCGGCATCATCCCGCTGATCGCCGGATTCATCATGGCGCCGCTGTACCCGATTCTCAACCGCTGGATTCCCCGTCGCTACCTGTTCACCGGCGGCATGGTCTCCATGATCATCGGCTACACGATGCTCGCCCTGTTCTCCAGCAACCTGCCGGTCGTCATCGTCGCCCTGATCTTCTTCTATGTGCCTGCGCAGTTCATCCAGATGACCGCGATTCTGTCGCTGACCGACTCCATCGAGTACGGCCAGCTGAAGAACGGCAGGCGCAACGAGGCGGTCACCTTGTCGGTGCGTCCCATGCTCGACAAGATCGGCGGCGCGATGTCCAACGGTGCGGTCGGTGCCGTTGCCCTCGCGGCTGGCATGACCGGTCATGCCACGGCAGCCGACATGACCGCGTCCAACATCGCCACGTTCAAGACCTTCGCCTTCTACGTCCCGCTTGTTCTCATCATCCTCAGCCTCGTCGTGTTCTGGTTCAAGGTCAAGATCGATGAGAAGATGCATGCGCAGATCGTTGAGGAGCTCGAAGCCAAGCTCGCTTCCGGCGAGATCGTCGACGATGAGGCGCAGGCAGTTATTAAGAACTGATCTCCCGTTCCCATCCCTCCCATAAGGCCCGTCCGCCTGAACCGCAAGATGCGGTCCGTGGCGGACGGGCCTGTTCGTTCCTGCGGTCGGCGGTCATGAACATACCCATGTCGGTTCCGGCAGTGGGGCCGGAACCGGCGGCGTGTCGACTATCGGCCAGGAGTGTCTATCAGCTGGTATCCGATATGGGCCGTGGCCCTGCGCCGCCTGCCAAAGGAGATAACCGTGCGTGCATGACGTGACTTCGTATGGCCAAAACTGCTGACCGCGGACGGACGCGGCATCGCTTTCGGTGGCGACTATAGTCCCGACCAATGGCCGGAGGAAATCTGGGATGACGACATCCGCCTGATGGGCCAGGCCGGCGTCAACACCGTGGCCCTTGCCATCTTCAGCTGAGATCGCCTCCAGCCCATCGAAGACCATTGGGATTTCGACTGGCTCGATCGCGTCATCGACAAGCTCGGTGACGTGACCGTCGCCGGACCGCATGTGCAGGTGCTTGCCTCGTATGCCGGCGAAGAAGCGGATGAGTGGGAGCTTGACGGCATGGCCGCGATCACCCGCAACACGTACGGCGAAGGGGAGGCGTATTTCCTCGGCTGCGATCTGGGCGTGAGCGATCTGACGCGATTCGTGGGAGGCTGGCTTGCCGCGCAGCCGCAGGATGGCCGGCAGCCGGAAGCCAACCTGCGGTCGCCCGCCAGCGGCGTGACCTCTGACGTTCTGCACACCGTGCGTCAATCCGACGACGCCATATTCGACTTCTATCTGACACGTGGCAGATCGGATGTCGAACTGCGCGACATCGCAGGGGAGCCGATCGTCCTGTTCCGGGCGGAACGGGGCAGTGACGGCGGCGCGTATACGGTGCATCGCAATGGCGTTTTCGTGACGAAGCGCCCGAACCCGTCGGTGTAGTCAGTTGCGACGAAACAGGAGGGCGGAGCCGCGGACGGTTTTGTGAGACGGTCCGCGGCCTCACCGTTGGAAGCCGCGGACTCGGATCATCAGCAACGGACGCGCCGTTGATTTCCACTTCCGGAGCAACGATGGTGAGCTTTGCCGCGACGAGATGCTGCAGGACGGTGCCGACGTACATGGTGCCCGGATTCTCCCTTCGCCGCTGCGCTGCCTGCCGCAGCAGATGTTCCACGGCCGCATCAACGGAAAGCGAGTTGTCGGACTCCAGCTTGAATGGTTTGCTGGTGAAGAACGCCTGAATTCGTTTGACCCAGTATTGCTCGATCTCGGTGAATTGCTCTGCTGTCGGACGTAATTCATTGATGAGCTCGGCATAGTCATGCATCAGCGCCATGGTACCGCGGCTGGTTCGTCCCTTAAAGGTTGAACCGATAGAACCGTCATTCATTACTTTTTCAACGATACTGACACGCTCATTCGATTGTGTCCAATACTGCTTTCTTTCTGCATGAACAACGGTACTCGGCAAGGCGGTAACGATAGTCGCAAAGGCTAAGAAGCCCGTACATAATCGTTTTTTTGTAGTGTTTCAGATTTTCAGTAGAATGGCGACAGCCAAATCCCGCTGGCTTGCTAGTAAAGCGTTGTCCTCGGGGGGAGTTTTGTTTGTTGTTGAAAGATAACGCGGCATCGAATAGATAGGGGAGGCCCGGCATGGGACGTCATCAGCGTGCAGAAACCTCCGGACTCATCTCCTTCTTGATTTGCGCCGTCGTTGGCGCGGTATCGATGAACCTGTACATGGAATACGCGCCGGCCATCTGGCAGCTGACGCAACGCCGATTCATGGTATGTTCGGGCATCGTGGCGGCATGCGGCGTCATTTCCTTCATTATTGGCTATGCGCGCAAATCACGTTCATTGAACCTCAAACATGGTTGGTTTGCACCGATTCGTCGCATTTTCGAAATCGTCGCCCTTTCGGTGGTGTATGCCTCGACCATTTTCCTGTCGTCTTTTGCACTCATCGGTGCGGCCAACGACATGATGGGCAATGCCATCTTCTCCGGCTATATCTCCAGCGTCTGCGCCGCCTTCGCCGGCGTGGTGGGGTACATGACCTTTGTACAGGCGGAGATGATGAACGCCAAAACTATTGCCAGTCTGTTGCCGTTCTTCGTCATCTCCGGCGTGGTCACCGCCGGCATGACCACCGACGACCCATACTGGTATCACAACAACTTTTCGCAGCTCGGCGACAGAACCACGTTTGCGGCCCGTATGTTCAACTCCACGCTGATTCTTGCCGGCACATGCATCATCATCGTCAGCTACTTCGCCATCTCCGAACTGGTGACCACCGAACGGCTACAGCGCCTCTGGCACGACCGCACCAACAGAGATCCGAATCGCGGCTACGAAATCCCACATTTCATGCTGCGCATCTCCATTCTGTCCTTCCTGCTGATGGTGGCCGGCCTGGCATTCATCGGCATCGGCGTGTTTCGGTACACGCCACACAATCTCTTGCACAATATATGCGCCAAAGGCCTGCCGTTCGTCATGCTGCTGCTGTTCGTGCTCCTGCCGTGGCTTGCGCCACGCCTGTCCAAAGCAGTGATGGTGGCCTCCGACCTGACCGCGCTCGTATGCGCTGCATTCTGGGTCAATATGATGATGGGTCACAACACCCTCACCAATGTGGAGGCGTTGGCTGGTCTGGCGTTCCTCGGCTGGTTCATCGTGTTCTCGCGCCAGATCGCCGCCATCGAGGCCGATCGCGCGGCCGCTCAGTTGTTGCACGCGCAGGCCATCGAAGGCGGTTTTGAGCAGCCGTCTTCCGCACCTGATCAGCAGATCGAATCCCGCATCGCTGCCGACCGGTGAATAATTTGTTTGATAGATTTGGCCTTATGACTGAACGACTCACGAATCTCTGGCCTGCCCCGCTCGCCGCACAGCCGTTGAACGCTACGGTAACGGTGCCGGGCAGCAAGTCCCTATCCAACCGCTACCTGATTCTCGCCGCCCTCGGCAGCAAGCCCGTTACTCTGATTGGCCTGCTGCGTTCGCGCGACACGGACCTTATGATGGGTGCCCTCGAAGCCCTCGGTGTCCGCTGCGACGTGGATTCCGCAACCGACACCACCGTAACGGTTACTCCTCCCGTATCCGGCCGATTCCATGGCAACGTCAATGTGTTCTGCGGACTGGCCGGCACGGTGATGCGTTTCGTGCCCGGCCTTGCCCTGTTTGCAGATGGCCCAGTGAATTTTGATGGCGACGAACAGGCTTATGCACGCCCGATGAAGCCGGTGCTTGACGGTTTGGAACAGCTGGGTGCAACGGTTGATTACCACGGCGAGGTTGGCCGTCTGCCGTTCACTATTACGCCGCCTGCAACCTTGCCGGCTGCCCAGGCGCAGGTCAGCATCGATTCGTCCGGTTCTTCCCAGTTCATCTCCGGCCTGTTGCTGATTAGTTCCAAACTGCCTGGCGGTCTGCACCTCGCGCACACGGGGGAGAAGACCCCGAGCCTGCCGCACATTCGCATGACTGTGGCTGATGTGACCGGTGCCGGCGGTGCGGTTGAGGCCGACGAATCCGCCCGCACATGGACGGTTGAACCGCGCGCAATGCAACTGCCGAGCAAGGTGACCGTTGAGCCCGACCTGTCGAACGCGGCGCCATTCCTCGGCGCGGCATTGATCGCCGGCGGCACGGTCCGGGTGCCTCATTGGCCTGAGACCACCACCCAGCCGGGTGGTTTGTTGCCGGGCTATCTGGAACAGATGGGTGCCAAAGTATCGTTCCCGACAATCGATGGCGTGCGCTATTGCGAAGTGACCGGTGACGGCACCGTGCGTGGGCTGGGTACGTTCGATTTGACGGCGGCCGGGGAGATTGCGCCCTCGTTGGCGGCGATTCTGGTGTTTGCTGATAAGTCGACAGACATGGTTGGTATTGGTCACTTGCGCGGCCACGAAACGAATCGTCTGGAGGCATTGGTCAACGAGATTCGTCGTGTTGGGGGAGCGGCTGAGGAATTGCCTGATGGATTGCGTATCGAACCGGTGCCGGCGGAGACGTTGCACGGTGCCGTGATGGAAACCTATGCTGATCACCGTATGGCCACGTTCGCCGCGATGCTGGGGCTGCGTATTCCCGATATCGAGGTCATCAACGTGGCCACCACGCGCAAGACCTTGCCTGATTTCGTCGGTATGTGGAGTGGCATGCTGAGGCAGTAAGGGGTCCTGTGTTCTGGTGGAACTCCCCTCAGTCCGCTACGCGGACAGCTCCCCTCAGAGAAGGGAGCCAAGTTATAGGGCCTGGATCCCCTCTCTGAGTGGATCTGTCCACCGGAGGCGACTGAGGGGAGTATGACGCGGGGGTAGTGGTCTCATGACCATATACGAATGGGGCTGATTCCAATCGGAATCAGCCCCCATAGTGTTGCAACTAGAGATTGGTGAGATGCCTAACGGCGGTTACTTACTTGGCGAAGGTGTTGCCGTAGGTGTCGGTGCCGGCTTCGGCGATTGCGGCGGACTTGCGGGCGATGGCCAGCTCTTCGTTCGTCGGGATCACGGCGATGATCACGGAGGAGTCCGGAGTGGAGATGATGCGCGGTTCCTTGGAGCGGGTGGCGTTCTTCTCCTCGTCCAGCTTGACGCCGAACGGAGCGAGCTTGTCGCACACCATCTTGCGGACCACGTCGTCGTTCTCGCCCACGCCAGCGGTGAAGGTGATCACGTCGCAGCCACCCATCTGGTAGGTGTAGTTGCCGATGTAGCTGACGATGCGGTGCACGTAGACATCCAGAGCCAGCTTGGCGTCCTCATTGCCCTCGGACACCAGACGGTGAACCTCACGCAAATCGCCATAGCCGGTCATGCCCATCATGCCGGAACGCTTGTTGAACAGGGCGTCAAGCTCGTCCACGTTCATGTGGGCGTTGCGAATCAGGTGGAAGACCACAGCCGGGTCGATGTCACCGGTACGGCCACCCATCATCAGGCCCTCAAGCGGGGTCAGACCCATGGAGGTCTCAACCGGCTTGCCGGAGACCTCAGCGGAAGCGGAAGCGCCGTTGCCGATGTGCAAAACGATCTGCTTCAGGCCTTCAGCCGGCTTGCCGACGACGTCCGGCACCACGGAGGAGATGTACTCGTGGGAGGTGCCGTGGGCGCCGTAGCGGCGGATGTGGTACTGATCGGCGATTTCCTTGTTCAGCGCGTAGGTGCTGGCGGCCTTCGGCAGCTGGAAGAAGAAGGAGGAATCGAAGACGAAGATCTGCGGAACGTCCGGCAGCAGGGAGCGCATGACTTCGGCGCCCTTGGCCTCCGGGCCGTTGTGCAGCGGGGCGAGCACAGCCAGATCCTTGACCTGGTTGATGGTCTTGTTGGTCACGAGGGCCGGCTTCGGGAAGATGGAGCCACCCTGCACCACACGGTGGCCGACGGCGACAATGCCAGCCTCAGACAGGTTCGGGCCGTACTCCTCGAAGAAGCCGAGCACGCGCTTCAGACCCTGCTCGTGGTCGTGAATCGGCTCTTCAAGCTCGTGCTTTTCGCCGTTGTACTCGTGCTTGTAGTGGCCGTCGACCGGCTCACCGATCTTCTCGACGAGGCCGGAAGCGAGGCCTTCGCCGGATTCGAGATCAACCAGCTGGTACTTGATCGAGCTGGAGCCGGAATTGATGACAAGGACGGTTTTCGCCATTGTGGGCATCCTCCATTGTGATTGAATGTTCCCGTGAGACACGGGTTACCGTTGATTAGATTACTCGTTGCTTGCTACAAAATAAGCATTACGGTGGCTCCCGCTGGCGGGAGCCACCGGGAGCCAAGCCGGGCTCACTGCGCTTCGATGGCGGTGAGGGCGATGGTGTTGATGATGTCCTGCACCAGAGCACCACGGGACAGGTCGTTTACCGGCTTGTTGAGACCCTGCAGCACCGGGCCGATGGCCAAGGCGCCGGAGGAGCGCTGCACGGCTTTGTAGCCGATGTTGCCGGCGCACAGGTCCGGGAAGACGAACACGTTGACGTGTCCGGCCACATCGTTGCCCTTGGCCTTGGTGGCGGCCACGGTGGGGGACCAGGCGGCGTCGAACTGGATGGAACCGACCACCGGCAGATCCGGAGCCTTCTCCTTGAGCAGCTTGGTGGCTTCCTCGACCATGTCCACGTCCGGTCCCTTGCCGGAGCCGAGGGTGGAGTAGGAGAGCATACCGACCTTCGGGTCGATGCCGAAGGCACGTGCGGTCTCGGCGGACTGCAACGCGATTTCGGAAAGCTGCTCGGCATCCGGGTTGAGGTTGATGGCGCAGTCGGAGAACACGGCCACATGGTCCTTGAAGCACATGAGAAATGCGCCGGAGACCAGCTTCTGGCCGGGCTTGGTCTTGATGACCTGCAGGGCCGGGCGCACGGTGTTGGCGGTGGAGTTCACGGAGCCGGAGACCAGGCCGTCGGCGTAGCCGAGCACCACGAGCATGGTGCCGAAGTAGCTGGCGTCGGCCAGCTGCTTGCGGGCCTGCTCCTCGGTCATGCCCTTCTTGGCACGCAACTCGCACAGCTTGGCGACCATGGGCTTCAACACGTTCTCGTCGTCCATAGCCTGGAAGCGGGCGCGCTCCAAGTAGTTCAGGCCCAGTTCCTTGCCGCGAGCCAGAATGGCGTCCTTGTTGCCCACGATGATGAGGTTCACGATCTCGCGCTCAAGCAGGTAGTCGGCCGCCTTGATGATGCGGTCCTCCTCGCCTTCGGGCAGCACGATGGTCTTCTTGTTGCTCTTGGCCTTGCCGAGCAGGCCGAACTGGAAGGCGTACGGGGTGATGGGCGCGGTGACGTCCACATCGAGCGCGGCGAGCACTTCATCGGTGGGAGCGTTCTTACGGAAGGTCTCCAGCGCCAGATCCTTGGTGGATTCATCGGTGAACGGCACCTGCGGCAGAGTCCAGACCGGCAGGCCGTACTTGGCGAGGGTCTCCTTAACGGAGAAAGCGTGGCGCGGCTCGCATCCGGTCACGAAGATGCCGAGCACCTTGTTGCCAGCGGCCTCCATGCCCTCGATGGACAGCTTGACGGTCTCGTCGAGCTCGTGCGGCCAACGGTCGATGGTGCACACGGCTAGGAACACGCCGGCCTTCAGATCAGCGGCGACATTCGCGTCGAATTCATAGCTGGTCGGATCGTTGACGTGGGACTTGTCGGTGCCCACGATCAGGGCGGCGTCCGCGCGGGAAACGTCCATGGCATCGTTGAACGCGCCGACGATATCGCCACGGGCGGTGTCCTTATCCTCGCGCACCTTGTGCACATCGAGGCCGGTGGACAGGGCCACGCCGAGTCCGGCATTGGAGGCGGCGAGCAGGATCGGGGTGAATTCGTCATGGTTGGACACAGCAGGGCGGAACACCATGGTCTTGTACTTGGAAGTCAATGCGTTGAGCATGCCGTAAGCGACGACGTTGCGGCCATTGGCGCCTTCAGGGCTGGCGATATATACACGGGTGACGGTCACGATGTTTTTGTCTCCTTTGATAATCAACACGATAGGGACCACACCTCATTGTAGTGGCGATTACTGTTATCGCTCACGCCGGTGTCGCGCCAATCGGAAGAGCGTCCCCTTGGCGACGCTTTCCGGGGAATGTTGCGCAAAAGTCGGCCGATAGGCCAGAAAACGAGAAAGGCCGTTGCATGAAGCACCGGCCTTGATTGTGGAGCTAGGGGGATTCGAACCCCCGACCCTCTCCATGCCATGGAGATGCGCTACCAGCTGCGCTATAGCCCCGCTTTCAATTGTTGGCCCGTTGTTTGGACCTCGTATACATTACGACGAGATGTCGATTCTGGCAAAAGCCGGCGTGTCGCCAAATGGCAAAAGTGGGATTTGGCGACACTTTTTGGCTTGTCTCCGCCATTATTCAGGCATTGGGTTATTCAATTACTGCTTGAACGGTTTTTCGAATACACTGAACCTGTTGGCTCAGCAGGGGAGCCGTGACACGATCAGCGTTCGCGTTCCCACTCGTCGGTGTCGGCGATGGCCGGACCGTGATTGTAGTCCAGCAGACGCCAGCGCACAGTGCCATCGGGATTGTCCATCGGCACCAAGCGCACCCAGTGCGCATTACGCAATGAAACCACCGTAGAAAAGGTCGGATCGATTGCAGAAATGCCCAACAGGGTCTGCAATGTCTGCGCAATCCATGCGCCGTGCGAGAACACGAACAGGTCCGTGTCGTCTCCGGCACGCGTGGACCAGTCCTCAAGAGCCTCTACGCCGCGCTTGCCCACAGCTTCCTTGGGCTCGGCACCATACTTCAGCTCGCCGCCCCGAGACTCCATCCAGGAACGGAAGTCCTCGGGGTAGCGTTCGGCCAGTTCGGCCACGGCATGGCCATCCCAATCACCGAAGCTGCGTTCACGGACGCGACGATCATCGACGGGCTCGATTCCACCCAATACGTCGGCGAAAGCTTGCGCGGTGGCGTGCGCACGCTTCAAATCGGAGCAGACAATGAACCGGTGGTTGATTTCCTGCCGACGATCGACGTACAGCCTTTTCAAGGCCGCGGCGGTCTGCTTGACCTGCCATTCACCCACGGCGTCCAGCGGAATGTCGACCTGGCCTTGGAGCTTGTGAGCGGCGTTGTAGGAGGTGCGTCCATGACGGATAAGGAAAACGGAACGAACATGATTGGTCATAGTGACGATCCTTTCGGTTCCAGTGAGGAAACAGGAAAAAGGGGAGGGCTGCCTGATGCCGTCAATGATGTTTGGCAACAGGCAGCCCGACACGCGAATATCAGCGAATATCAGCGTTATGTGATTCGCACGTTACGCGGTGGTGACGGCAGCATCTTCCGCATGCTCCGCCGTTTCCGGGTGTGCGAGTTCAAGATCGATGGCCGGGCAGTCGCGCCAGAGTCGTTCGAGCCCGTAGAATTCGCGCGATTCCTCGTGCATGACATGAATCACGAAATCACCGTAGTCAAGCAGCACCCACTGGCCCTCGGTCAGGCCCTCGCGAGAGCGCGGCTGACGGCCGGAGCACTTAAGGAACAGGTCCTTTTCGATTTCCTCGGCCACGGCCAGTACCTGACGCTCGTTGGAGGCGCCGGCGATCATCATGATGTCGGTGATGCCGAGCAGGTCGGCTACGTCGAAGGCCACGATGTCGGTGGCTTTGATACGGTCCGCGGCCTCGGCGGCCACGCGGACGGCGTTGATGGAATCCTGAAGTGCGGGCATGGTTCAGCGCTCCCAGGCGGGCTTCCAGCCCTCGACGTTGTGTTGCGTATTCTCGGAGTAGACCATCGTGTCGCTCGGCACGGCGTGGCGCACCACGGAACCGGCGCCGGTGGTCACGTTGTCGCCCACTTCAACCGGGGCCACGAACAGGTTGCCGGCACCCACGTGGCAGCCGGAGCCGATGGTGGTGCGGTTCTTGTGCACGCCGTCATAGTTGGCGGTAATGGTGCCGCCGCCGATGTTGGTGTGGTCGCCAAGCTGGGCGTCGCCCACGTAGCTCAGGTGCGGCACCTTGGTGCCGTTGCCGATGTGCGCCTTCTTCATTTCGACGAACGCGCCGGCCTTGGCATCCTCGCCGAACTCGTTGCCCGGGCGCAGGTAGGTCCACGGGCCGATGTTCGTGCGTGCGCCGATGTGCGATTCCTGTACGCGGGAACGCTCGACCACGGCACCTTCGTCCACGGTTGCGTCGATCAGGGTGGTGTACGGGCCGACGATGGCGTCCTCGCCGACCACCGTGTGGCCTTGCAGGAAGGAGCCGGGCAGGATGGTGGCGTCGCGGCCGATTTGGACATCGTCCTCGATCCAGGTGGTTTCCGGGTCAAGAATGGTCACGCCGTCGCGCATCCAGCGCTCGCAGACGCGGCGGTTGTAGGTCTTGGACAGCGCGGCCAGCTGCACGCGGTCGTTCACGCCTTCGACGGTGAGCGGATCCGGAGCGGCGAACGCGCCGACCTTGCCAGCGGCCTTGGCGGTTTCCAGCGCGTCGGTCAGATAGAACTCACCCTGCGCGTTGTTCGACTTCAGTCCGGCGATTGCCTCGGTAAGCACGGAAGCCTCGAACACGTAGACTGAGGTGTTCACTTCCTGCACGGCGAGTTCGCTGCGGTTGGCGTCTTTCTGTTCAACGATGCGCAGCACGTTGCCTTCGCGATCGCGGATGATGCGGCCGTAGCCGGTCGGGTCATCGAGGATGGTGGTGAGCACAGTGGCGCCGTTGCCGGAGGCGGTGTGGAATTCGACCAGACGGTGCAGCGTCTCGCTGTCGAGCAGCGGCATGTCGGAGGCGGCGATCAGCACCGGGCCATCGACCTTGCCAGCCTCGGTGAGCTGCGCCATTGCGCACTGCACGGCGCGGCCGGTACCGGGAATGTCGTCCTGGTTCACAATGGTGACCTGCTCGTCATAGGAGCGGGCGGCTTCGGCGACGCGCTCGGCCTGGAAGTGCACGACCACGGCCAACGTGTCGGGATTCAGGGCGGCCACCGAATCCATGACCCTGTTCAGGAAGGTCTTGCCTGCAAAAGCATGCAGCACCTTCGGCTTGTTGGAACGCATGCGGGTACCCTCGCCGGCGGCGAGGACGATGGCTGCGGATAATGCCATAACTGACGTATTCCCTTCGATCGGAATGTCTATTGAGGGTGGAAACACCTCAAAACAATAGACGGCCGCCCGGATGTCGAGCGGCCGTCAGCCGTTCCCCCACCTGGACTCGAACCAAGACAAAGGGTTCCAAAGACCCGTGTGCTGCCATTACACCATGGGGGAGTCGTGGGCTTTCGGCCCACAAGTGTTCATTTATACCATATTGTCGGTATTTACCGAAAGACTACGCCATGTCGCGTCTCGCATCGTGTGCTTTCCACGAACAAACACGCACGTGATCAGGCGAACAGGAAGCCTTGACCGTGGTGCTCGGGGTAGGTGTCGAACAGTTCGGCGACCGAGCCGTCCTCGAATACGGCGCGGATGGCGCTGGCCAGCAGCGGGGCGATCGACAGGACGGTCAAGCCATCCCAGCGCTTTTCCTCGGGAATCGGCACGGTGTCGGTCAGCACGACCTCGCGCGCACCGCAGTTCTTGAGTCGCTCGACGGCCGGGCCGGAGAGCACGCCATGCGTGGCGACCACGGTCACCGACTTGGCTCCCGCGTCCTGCAGCACGTGGCATGCGCCCGCGATGGTACCGGCGGTGTCGATCAGGTCATCGACAAGCACGCAGTCCTTGCCGGCAACGTCGCCGACCACACGGTTGGCGACCGCCTGGTTCGGGCGGGTGATGTCGCGCGTCTTGTGCACGAAAGCGAGCGGACCGCCGCCGAGACGCTGCGCCCACTGCTCGGCCACGCGAATGCGGCCGGCGTCGGGGGAGACGACGGCGACGTTGTCGAGATGGCCCTGGAAACGATCACGGATGTAGTCGACCAGCACTGGCATGGCCACCAGATGATCGACCGGGCCGTCGAAGAAGCCTTGGGACTGCGCGGCATGCAGATCGACCGACATGATGCGGTCGGCACCGGCGGTCTTCAGCAGGTCGAACACCAGACGGCAGGAGATGGGCTCGCGGCCGCGGTGCTTCTTGTCCTGACGGGAGTAGCCGAGCAACGGGCAGACCGCAGTAATGGAACGGGCCGAGGCGCGCTTCAATGCGTCGATCATGATGAGCTGCTCCATGATCGCCTTGTTGATGGGCTTGTAGTGGCTTTGCAGCACGAACACATCGGCGCCACGCACCGATTCAGTGTAGCGCACGTACATCTCGCCGTTGGCGAAATCGTATGCGGTGGTTTCAAGGACGTCGATGCCGAGCTGCTCGGCGACATCCTCAGCCAACTTCGGATGAATCCTTCCCGTAACGAGAATAAGATTCTTATCGGGCTTTCCTTCAAGGATTGCGCTCACCATGTCTCCCAACGTGTGGTCTCGTTGATGCAGTCTTCAGCATAGCCGTTCTTCACGACCGGTTGGACAACTCAGCGTTGCCTGCCGTTCACCTGCCGCTTGCGATCCATTGTTCGATGGTCTGTCTGACCGCCTTTGCATAGATATCGCTATCCATGCTCGGGTGGATGCCGTCGGAGCCGAGCACCTGCGCGTTCGCGTTGGCTGTGGCATCCCAATCCACCAGCACCACATTGTCCGGATGTGCGGCCGCATAGTCGGCAAGCACCTGGTTGGTAGGTGGAATCCACGTACGGTCTCCGTGGGCATTGACCAGTACCAGCACGCGGTCGGGGCCGATCATATTACGAATCTGGTCCAACTGATCGGGGGTGATTGCCGAATTGGTGCCAAGGCCGATCAACACCCACTGCCGCAGACTGCCGGCGGACGGAGCGTTGCCGATGAGTTCGGGGGCGACCATGATGGAGCGGGAAACGCTCGCGTCGGTCTGAATGCCGGGGAAGACTTCCGAAAGGCCCTGTGATGAGGCCAGCATCACCGAATCGCCTATGGCGGTAATCTGATCGCCGGTGGGCATCTCATGCTTGGGCTTGGGCGGTGCCGGCACGGCATGACGCAGCAGCACGTGTTCGGTTTTCTGCATACGTTCCAGTTGTGCGGCCTGTTGCTCCAGCTGGATCTGCATGGTGGTTTTCGCAGGTGCATGAGCAATGCCCTGCGCGCAGCCGACCAACGACAGCACCAGGATAACGTCAACGGCAATAACCCGGGCCGCATGATTCTTCTTGTTCGTGCGAAGGGGCACCACGACGGATATCACCGAGTGCGTTGCCGCCGGTTTCTCCACCATCAGCCAGGAAATCATCACCGCAATGGCGGTGAGCAACGCGGTCATGATGAGAGGCCAAGGCCCCACTGCCTTGAAGATCTTCGGGGCAAGGGCGCTGGAAAGAATCCACAACGGCCAGTGCCACAGGTAGATGCCGTACGAATACTTGCCGAGGGAGGCCAATGGCTTGAACACCATGAGGCTTTGCATCCAGGAATCGTCGGAGATGGTACCGGCAATCAGCAGCACGGACAACAAGCTGGACAATATGATGCCACCGCGGAAGGCGAATGCATCCTGTTTGCCGATAACCGCCATGGTGACCAAGGCAATCAGGCTGAGGAACGCCAATACCGGTGCCGCCGCATTCCAGATGCGATGCTCCACGGGAATCCGAGGTAACGGAGCCCGATGTGCGGCGGCCGAAGCGCTCGAGCTAATGGTGCGGGGCATCGGCACAGCCCTCTGACGAGCGTGGCCCAACTGAGGAGCGGTGACCCACCAGGCGAGAGCCACACCCAGCATCAGGCCCATGCTGTGGGTATCGGTGCCGAAGTAGACGCGGGTGGGGTCGCCCTTGGGCACATACATCACCCACATGGCGATACTGCTGAACGCCGCGAGTCCCAGTGGGATGAGTGAGGGCAGTTTCGTCTGGCGGAGCTTCCACATCAGCCAGACGATGAACGGCACGATGACGTAGAACTGCATGAGCACGCCAATGAACCACAGATGGCGAAACACCTGCGGGTTCATTTGGTCGAAATAGCTTTGGCCTCCGGCAATGGCGTACCAGTTGTAGCAGCCCAGCAGCACGGTGATGACCTGGTCGCGGATGGAAACCAGAATGTCGTGATCGAACAGCCAGCCGACGGAGACGATGACCGGAATCAGCAGAAACAGCGCCGGATAGAGACGTACTGCACGCTTGGGAATATATCGCACGAGATTCAGCGATCCGGTTTCCGCCAGAGAACGAATCAAACTGACGGCAATCAGGAATCCAGAGACGGTGAAGAACACGTCGACTCCGTAGAATCCGCCTGGCAGCCGTTGCTGCATGCAGTGGTACAGCACAATGGCTATCAGCGCCAGCCCTTTAATACCGTCTAAACCCACGAACCGCTTCACGGATAATCCTTCTCTCTCCGTAGTGCCGATGGCATTCCCCGTTCTCTCCAACAAACGGAAAACAAGCCCAGCATGGCCGAGGGGAGAGACAATGCGACAGCAGCGAATCGTCAGGCCGCATGCTGCATGATTACCGGCTTGACGATTCGCGGCATACCGCGCTTATCGGTGGCGCTTACCGGTGATACAGACTCACCCGTTCGTACTTCGGTTCGCAGCACACGTTGATGCCGAGTTTGCGATACAGCGCCTCGTCCGTGGATGAGATGATAACGGAGAAGAAGGCGTCGCAGCCCTGCAACTGTTTGAGCCCGTCGATGACGCGAGCGGCCACAGGACTGGTGGCGCTGGTGATTGACAATGCAATCAGCGTCTCATCCGAGTGCAAGCGTCGGTTCACGCTGTTGAGATGTTCGGTTTTCAGCCGACAGATGGGTTCGATGGCGGCATCGTCGATTACCGGAATGGTTTCGTCAACACCGGTGACGGCCTTGAGCGCGTGCATCAGCAGCGCGCTGGCCGCGCCCAACAGGTCGCCGGTTTTGCCGGTGACCACATGGCCATCGGGCAGCACCATGGCGCCAGCCGGGGCACCGGTGGCGGCCTCCTTCTCAAGAGCCACGGCGCGGGCGGGAGAAAGATCGGGGGTCACGCCGGCCCGGTTCATGATGGAGCGCAGCCGCTCCACCTGTTCCTCGCCAGTGCCGGTGCGCTTCAAGTGCACGGCGGCGGCGAAGTAGCGGCGCACGATTTCCAGACGCGCGGCATCGCGGCAGGCATCGTCGTCCACAATGGCGTATCCGGCCATGTTGACGCCCATATCGGTGGGGCTCTGATAGGGGCTTTCGCCCATGATGCGCTCCATCATGGCCTTGAGCACGGGGAATGCTTCGACGTCGCGGTTGTAGTTGACGGTGGTCTCGCCGTACGCCTCCAGATGGAAGGGGTCGATGATATTGGCATCGTCGAGGTCGACGGTGGCAGCCTCGTACGCGATGTTGACCGGATGGTTGAGCGGAAGATTCCAGATGGGGAACGTCTCGTATTTGGCATAGCCGGCGTCGATGCCGCGCTGGTGCTCGTGGTACAGCTGAGACAGGCACGTGGCGAGTTTGCCGGAGCCCGGGCCGGGCGCGGTGACCACGACGAGCGGTCGGCTGGTCTCGATGTACTCGTTCCTGCCGTAGCCGTCATCGGACACGATGCGTTCGATGTCGTGCGGGTATCCGGCGATCGGGTAGTGCAGGCGGCAGGTGACGCCGAGTTGCTCGAGGCGGTGGCGGTAGGCGTCGGCGGCGGGCTGATTGGCGTATTGGGTGAGCACTACGGAGCCGACGAGGAAGCCGCGGGAACGGAACACGTCGATGAGTCGCAGTACGTCTTCGTCATACGGGATGCCGAGATCGCCGCGGGTCTTGCCTTTTTCGATATGGTTGGCGTTGATGGCGATGACGATTTCCACATCGTCCACCAGACTTTCCAACATGCGGAACTTGGTGTCCGGCTCAAAGCCGGGCAGCACGCGCGAGGCGTGGTAGTCGTCGAAGAGCTTGCCTCCGAATTCCAGATAGAGTTTGCCGCCGAATTGCGCGATGCGCTTTCTGATGTTGGCGGCTTGCAGCTCGATGTATTTTTCGTTGTCGAATCCCTGGCGCATAGAGGTCGGCATCCCTTTCCGAACGACGTCGTAAACGGAAAAATTATACCGGACGTCGTCGGCAACAAAAAATGGGATTCCCCGATGGGGAATCCCATTCGTCATAGAGAGCAATTACTCCCGAGGAATGTTGAACAGGGGTTTGCATGGCTCCCAAAAACGCGCTGGTTGAAACGTTGCCGACGACGCGTGCGCTCGAAGAGTATGCACGGGTGGCTTTGCGGTGATTTCCCAGACCGTTCGTTGCTAGGCGAGATATTTCTTTTTCCAGGCCTTCTTTCGGGCGTAAGCGTTTTCTGTCATGTCGGAGTAGTCGTAATCAACTTTGAACTTGCCGTTGGAATGGAGAATAAGCGTCATCGATCCCCATCTCTTTTCGGGCTTAAGCGCGGCCCTTTCAGGTTCAATGAACTTGTTGATAGCCATAAAGTTTTTCATCAAGGATGCCCTCGAAACGCCTTTTTGGTCAAAGCATTTAACGAAGTCGTCTTTTCCGCTGCCAGCAACGTAATACTCAATAGAGAACGCACCCTCGGCGTACTCGGCGTAAAACACGACCTTGCTCCAGTCTTCGGGGAGGGTTTCCTCAAGAATTGAAGCTATCCCTTGTAGCATCTTCTTTTCACTCATTACATTTCCTTTGCAGTGTTAAGAAGAAACGTAACCGTCTCTTCGCCGTCAATAATGTCCGTGATAGCAAACGAGCTAGGCCTGAATGACCCGCCCTCATAAAGTGGCTCAACCTTGAAAAACACTTCAGCGCCATCAGCCAAAGCATCGGCGCATTTTTGCTCGATTGCTGCATAGGCTTTTTGGTTAACCTCGCCGCCCATGGCGACAATATTCTCAAGGCCATTTGATCCATTGAATCGGTCGGCAATCAGATGGCCTCTTTGATCAAAAAGCTCTTCAAACCCTTTTCCGATTGACTGGATAGTGTCCTTGATGGTCAAACGACCTTCGTGGGTCTTTAGTTGTAAGAAGCCTTCGGCCGATTCGACCCTACCCATTGCATCGGTAACGTATTTATACCCATTGATCTCATAGCTCATGTTCGGAACGAGGTCGTCGCCAACGCGGTAAAGTTGCCCGAGATCGTCGGTTGCACACTTCACGCCGTCGATCGCAAACTCGTTATTGGGAAGCAGTCGGTCGCCTTCGTAAATTGCCTTTCCGGCATCATCCAGAATTCGTGAGCTTGCGCCCGATTCTGCTGCCTTTGAGGCAAGAAAGTTATTTAGACCTCGTCCGGCAAGAAGCGTTGCTGCCGTAACAGTTCCCGCAACGACTTCTCCGACGATATCCTCCTGAGATATCTCACCGTCTTCAGCGCCGGCTTCCAAGCTCTTTCCCATTTCGTCAAGAACGAGTACAGACCCAGCAGCGAGTGCTGCAGGGGGCAGAAGCGGTGACGGCTACGGCACCAAGCGCAACTTTAGTGGCGATTTCGCCTCCAGTTTCGACATAGTCTCCGATTTCCCGTATCTGCTCATCGGCTTCCATGAAGTCGCCCCAGGCGTTGGCTGCATCGTCAACAGCGTGTGTTTGCGCGGTTTTCACCGCTGCTTCTTCGTCTTCGGCCAGTAGTTCAATATTCGATTCAACACCGACATATGCGTTTTCTCCAACGTCGGCAACTCCAAGTACGAACCTGCCGCCAAGATAAGCTCCGTTCCTTGCGCCATCGCGGACAGTTTCGCCTGCAGCGTTGAGTGTTGGCTCGCATGCTTTCCAGGCGTCATCTGCGGCTTCTTGAACTGTTGAAATGCTCGCGGTTAGGACATCGCCGGAAGAAATATCCCGCCATGCGGCATCTGCACAATCAGCAACGGTGCGTTGCGCCTCCTCAAAGGCCAATCTCGTTTCGGTCGTATCCGGCATTAATTGCTCTATATTTTCAAACGCCATTTAGATCACCGGCCTTGTTTGAGATAAGACCGCTGATACTTCGGCGAGTGCTGAGGCCTTTTCCGTTGTCTCGATGCCGGTACCCCTCTTTCTCAGCTCGTTGAGATGAGCGTTAAACATCGACTGAATGAACAGGTATTGGATTGGTCCCCAGCTTTCGGGTGAGGAGTCATCTTCGAATTTCCAGCTTGAAAGCAGATGGGAGCAAAGCCTCTCTTTGAGGCTGTCGGCAGATAAATCCCTGGCGTCGTCGAGGATGCGTCCAATATTGAAATACCTATAAGCACACCATTCAAACAGTGGCTTCCTCGAGGACAGAGGAGTCCCTGCCATCTCAATCAAGCGTGCCTTCATGGAGTCAGGTATGTCCATCTTGTGCACACAGTCGCAGAAGTTGTATTCCCTTGGCTCATCGAGCTTGAACGGATTAAGCACACAAGAGTTGAGATAGCGAAGCTCTTCAGAAGAAACCTTGTCCTTCGCGCTGTGCTTGCTCTGTGTTGGCGAGTACTCTAGGCCGCGTTCATGCGGTTCGATGTGACAGAGGACAGGTTCGGTCCATTCGTTCTGATATATTGCTGCAACGCCTCGCTGAAGATTTGCAAGCTCTTGGATTTGGCTCTCGTTAAGATTTGCCGCCTTGCTGACAAGCATCCTGTCGCCTTCGTCAGGCAGTTTCCAGGATAAGTCGATGCGATGATTCTGCCTCAAGCCCAGCGGGTTGTTAAGACGCGGTCATTTTGGCGCTTACATCTCACTTTTTGCAGACGTAGAATACGGGTATTGGAATCATAGGAGGGTTCTCATGCCAAATATCGGTAAGGACGACCATCCGAAGCTGTGGTCGCTTATTTTCGTGCTTATCATCGCGCTGACCTTCTGTTGCTTCGTCATGGGCCAAGGACTCAACAGTGGAACCAGCGTCTTCCTGGCAGGCCAAGGTTACGGTGCGAGCCTTGCCGGCGTACTTGCACTCGTCTTCTCCATTGCCGCCGCGTTAGCACGACTGTTCGTCGGCCCTGTTATCGACAACGGCAAGTGCTCACTCGTTATCATCGCCGGCATCGCTATCCTCATAGCAGGAACAGCACTGTCCGCTGTCGTTCAAGGCATCCCCTCTTCACAATCAGCCGTTTGCTGCAAGGCGTGGGCTTTGGCGCAGCAACAACAGCAGCCTCGACCGCCGCAGCAAGCGTCTTACCGCAAGAACGGCTCGACAAAGGCATTGGATACCACGGCCTCGGACAGGCTATCGCCATGAGCATCGGCCCAGCCTTCGCACTTTACCTAGTAGGAACCGATCCCTCAACGAACCTCTATGTCGGCCTTGCCCTGGTTGGGTTTGCAGGGCTTGTAATCGCCCTCAACGCACGCTATGAAAGTAAATGGCAAACTCTGCCAAGCTCCAGCGCATACCGAATCAAAATGGAAACCCGGCTCGAACTCGACTCAAAAGACGGGCAGGCACCCAGCTCCACCACAGTAACTACATCCGAAACAATTAACAGTGAAAAGTATCCTGAAGGCGACCAGGTGTCCAAGAGAACCCTGCGTGACTCATTCAACATCTTCGAGCCGCGCGCATTGCCTGGCGCCATCCCACAGATGATCATGTGCCCCACTTTTGGCTTTGGCGTCTTCTTTGCTGGTCTGTACGGTACTACTCTCGGCTATACCCACGCCGGTCTCTTCTACACCATCAGCGCGGTAAGCATGATTATCATTCGCATGATTTCAAAGCATTTCATGGACACCGTACCTGCAATCAAAACAATGACCGGAGCCGTCGCGTGCGGCATCCTCTGCTGCCTTATGCTACTTGCCGCACCGTACGGGGAACCTGTCTTCCTGGCGTCCGGAATCTTCTATGGTCTCGCCACTGGCATAAGCCTGCCACTTAATCAAAGCGTAGCGGTAAAGAACACCCCGCCAGAGCGCTGGGGCGCCGCAAACGCCCTGTTCCTGCTCGCCAATGACATCGGCATTGGCTTCGCAAGCGTAATCTGGGGCGTTATCAATGACTCATTCGGGTTCCAGACAAGCATCGTCTGCGTCATTGTCTGCCTTATCGCAAGCTACGCATCCGCCTGGATCGTCTACCCCGCCCGCGACAAGCGGTGGAGGCATTAGAGCGTAAGCGTCAAAATGACCGCGTAGCAGGAAACGTCCAGGACCATTCCGGCATACGGATGGAAAAGTCCTGGACGTTTCCATCTTTGCGTTGCGGTATGCCTTAGGCCGCTATGTCGCTACAGGCCCTCCTCGGCGTTGTTCGCCATCTCGTCGTCGAACGCATCGGGGTCGATGTTAATTATGAAGTCGTCAGGCATCTCTTTGGCCTTCTCGGCAGCGGCTGGGTCGAGCTTGCAGGACTCAGGCACCCTATCCGACCACGGCAGGAACGAGTCCACAACCTCATCGGTGAGCTCGCCGGCGTTGGGCATCTCGGTCAGCAGCCACTCGACGTAAAGCCTGGGATTGAGCCCGTTGGCCTTGGCCGTGGTGGTGACGCTGTATATCGCCGCAGACGCCCGCGCGCCGCGCGGCGCATCGCTGAAGAGCCAGTTCTTGCGCCCTACGACGAAGATTCGCTGGGCCTGCTCGGCGACGTTGTTCGAGAGCTCCAGGTGCTCCGTCTTCGAGCACGTTCATGACGTAGGGCCAGAACTCCACAGCGTACTGCAGCGCACGGTGCGGCGCCAGCTTCGGCGAGGCTAGGGGAAGCTGGGCCCGCGCCCATCCCCCGAAGTCCTCCATGAGCGGGCGGAGCTCCGCGTCGCGGGCGGCCTTCCTGCCGCCCGGCTCCATGTCGTCGAACTTGGAGTCGACCTTGAACATGGCGTCGATCCTGCGCCTTGCCTCGAGCGCAACGCTGGCCGCAGACGCCGCCTTGGCGTCGCCGCCGGCGATCTTCACGATTTGGGCGAAGTAGCGGCGCACGTGGACGAGGCACGCCGTGTTGGCGATGTTGGGGTTGCCGAGATTGAAGTAGGGTTTGTAGCCGTTGGCGGTAAGCGTGCCGGACCAGCCCGCAAGAAACTCCTGGGCAACGCCCTTCCTGCGGGTCTCGTGGTATTCGAATACATACACGGGCACGTTGCAGCGCGCCGAGCAGAACAGCCACATCCTCGATTTCTTCTTCGCCTCGCGGTTCGGCTCTTTCAGGACCTGAACCGTGGTCTCATCGGCATGAATCCTGACATGCGACAGCAGCTCGACCTTCATTCTCTCATGGACCTTCGCCAGCCAGCGCGCGTGCACGTTCATCATCCAGTTCGCCATGTCCTGGCGCGATATCGTCGCGCCGCACGCCTTGAGGTCTGTCTCTATGCGGTAGAGCGGCAGCGACATGACGTACTTGCCGTTGACGATCCAGGCAAGCAGCGACGGCGTCGCAAACGAGCCTGGTATCGGCGGCTCAGGCTGCGGTGCTCGCACGATGACGCCCTTGCGTTCCTATTGAGTTTCACTTGAGTTTCAGGGGCGTTTTTGGGGTGGTGGGACAAACTACTGGGACAGTTCACTCTCCGAAAAATCCTTTACTCTTCGTCCGCTGCGTGTCGCCATGTCCGTGGTGTACGCGCTTTTAGAGTAAAAATGACTGAAACTGCAGGTCAAAAGGCATAAAGAGACCCCCTGAAAACGTTGTTTCCAGAGGGTCTCAATAGTTTTTACTCACCCAAAATCACAGGTGGCTTTACGCTTTTTCGTACGTGGCGGCACACTGCGACACTCTACGGACGGAATTTCGATTGCGCAAAATCCGCTCCAGTTTACTCCCACTCGCCAAAGTAAAACTGGTTCTAAACAATACTGTTTAGGGGATTTGACTCTTAGTTGCTCAATTTGATACCAATTATCCAACTTATACGGCGTTGTCGGACTCCTGTTATCAAAAGATTATCAAGCCCAATGTTATCAGCAGAAAAGCAATGGTTTGGATCATCTGTATTATACCACAAGCAGAGTGCTATTTCAATCAAATAAGGGACTGCTTCAACTGTAGAATCCGTTTTTCAATCTCTCGAATGATCTCGACAAAGACTTGATCTTCGCTTCCGGTCGGATCTTCTAATCCCCAGTTATCGTCAAATGCTCTACCAATGAAAGGACAGCCCACATTGCACCCCATGGAGATTGCAATATCAGGGGCAGGAATATCCGAGATCAGTTTGGAATACTGGGTTTTCTCCATGTCAATCCCGTACAGTTCTTTCATAATGCGGACAGCATCCTGATTGATTTGCGGTTTTGTTTCCGTTCCTGCGGAATAGCTTTCAAACACATCGGAAGCCAAGTGCTTTCCCAAGGCCTCGGCAATCTGACTGCGGCAGGAATTATGGACGCAGATAAATGCCACCTTTTTCTTACTCATATTTGAACCAGTCTTTCGTTTTATTTGCGTTTTTTACAAGGAACAGCATCACGGGAACTTCTGTCAGCACACCCACAGTCGTTGCCAGTGCCGCAGGGGAAGTCGTTCCAAACAAGGCGATTGCAACAGCAACAGCCAGTTCAAAGAAGTTGGAAGCACAAATCATTCCGGCGGGAGCAGCAATCTTGTAGGGCAGCTTCAAAACCCGGCAAGCGATATACGCAATCGCAAAAATCAGGAAGGTCTGTAAAATCAGCGGTACCGCAATCAAAACAATGTGCAGAGGTTTTTCCAGAATGGTATTGCCTTGGAACGAGAAAATCATCACCAGCGTCAGCAATAAGCCAATGGTAGTTACACTGTCAAACATATGGATGAAAGTCTCCTCAAAGTACACTGCCCCTTCCGCTTGATGACAGCCGAACGGGTCAGCATACCGCCAGCCAGAGGAAACACCACAAACAGTACCACAGAGAGAATCAGGGTATCCCACGGAACGGGAACATTGGAACGCCCAGCAAAAAATGCCCGTTGAGTTCGATTTGAGTTTCACGGGCCCCGAAACGGCCCCGTTTCGCCCTCGGGGACAAAAACCGCGCGTCAACTCACTTGGGATAAATCCTTACTCCCATTCCCTCGAATACCTCCCCGTGCCTTGTTGTCTTGAAACACGGGGAGTAAATGGCGAAATCGCAGGTGAAAGGGAGTAAAACGGCAAAGAAAAAGCCTCCGTTCCAACGAGGGAACGGAGGCTAGGAAATCGTTTTTACTCACTGCCGTCGCTGGCGGTTTTGCCATGACTCTCGTACGAAACGAAACTCAGCGGTACACCACGGCACTCAAAAGAGCAGGTCAAAGCCCTATCGGCTTACTCCCATTCGATGGTCGCCGGCGGCTTGGAGGTGCAATCGAGGACGACGCGGTTGATCTGGCGGCATTCGTTGGTGATGCGCGTGGAGATCGTGGCGAGCACATCGTAGGGGACACGGGACCAGTCGGCGGTCATGGCGTCTTCCGAGCTGACCGGGCGCAGGACGATCGGCGAGCCGTAGGTGCGCTCGTCGCCTTGGACGCCGACAGAGTGAACGTCAGCCAGAAGCACGACCGGGCACTGCCAGATGTCGCGGTCGAGACCGGCCTTGGAGAGTTCCTCGCGGGCGATGGCGTCGGCCTCGCGCAGCAGGTCGAGGCGCTCCTTGGTGATCTCGCCGATGATGCGGATGCCCAGACCCGGGCCCGGGAAGGGCTGACGCCAGACGATTTCGTCGGGCAGACCGAGCTCGGTGCCGATGGCGCGCACCTCATCCTTGAACAGAGTGCGCAGCGGTTCGATGAGCTGGAACTTGATGTCCTCGGGCAGGCCGCCGACGTTGTGGTGGCTCTTGATGTTGGCCGCGCCGTCGCCGCCGCCGGATTCGACGACGTCGGGGTAGAGCGTGCCCTGCACGAGGAACTTGACCTCCTTGCCGCGGGCGCCGGCCTCTTCGAGGACCTGGCGCTGGGCCTTCTCGAAGGTGCGGATGAACTTCTCGCCGATGATCTTGCGCTTGCGCTCCGGCTCGGAGACGCCTGCGAGGGCGTCGAGGAAGTCGTCGGCGGCGTCGCAGGTGATGAGGCGGATGCCGGTCGCGGCGACGAAGTCGTGCTTGACCTGCTCGACTTCGCCCTTGCGCAGCAGGCCGTGGTCCACGAACACGCAGGTGAGCTGGTCGCCGATGGCCTTGTGTACCAGAGCGGCGGCCACGGCGGAATCAACGCCGCCGGACAGGCCGCAGATCACCTCGGCGTCGCCGACCTGCTCGCGGATCTTCTTGACTTGATCCTCGATAATCGAGGAGGCATCCCAGTCGTTGGGCAGCGCGGCGCAACGGTGCAGGAAGTTTTCGATAAGCTTCTGGCCAAGCGGGGAGTGCTTGACTTCCGGGTGCCACTGCACACCATAGAGCTTGCGGGATTCGTCCGCCATGGCGGCCACGGGCGCGCCTTCGGTGTGGGCCAGCACTTCGAAGCCGGCCGGGGCCTGTTCGACCGCCACACCGTGGCTCATCCACGTGGTCTGCTCGGCGGGGGAGTCGGCGAGGATGCCGGCGGCGTCGTCGATGGTGGCTGAGGTCTTGCCGTATTCGCCGAGCGCGGCCTTATCCACCTTGCCGCCGAGCTCATAGGCCATGACCTGGAAGCCGTAGCAGATACCAAGCACCGGAACACCGGATTCGAATACCTTGGTGTCTATGGTCGGCGCGCCGGGCTCGAACACGGAGGCCGGGCCGCCAGACAGAATAATCGCCTTCGGATCCTTGGCCAGGATCTCGTCGACCGGCATGGAATGAGGGACCAGCTCGGAGTACACGCCTGCTTCGCGCACGCGGCGGGCGATGAGCTGGGCGTACTGGGCGCCGAAGTCGACGACAAGCACAGGACCGTTTGCCATTGATATTCCCCTAACGTTCATTGGAATTTTACGTGGGCTGAACACCCCTGATTATCACTGGTCAAGGCGACAAGGCCGACACGCAGAGACTATGTGCGCAAATCGAACAAACTACATGCCTGTAGACGGACAACACGCCGATTTCGAACATGGGAAATCGAACGTGCGCTGTTCTAGCCAAATGCTGGATTTCCGCATGCTTCCGCCGTTTTGAAAAAGTATGTTGAAAAAACTAATGTTGACAAACGGTCAGTCGAACCGCACAAATACTGAAATATCCGCAACAATTTCGAACACACCCGCAAGAAATCGTTCAAAAGTCGCGTTGTCCTCGTACCATGACGATTGATTGGGAACGGAAAACCTTGGCACCGCAAGGGTCAGGGACCGTGACCGAACAGAAATAATCAATCGCACGATCACGTGCAGGAGTACAGGAGTACACATGACGAGTCCTGTTATTGGCACCCCTTGGAAGAAGCTCAACGCTCCGGTTTCCGAGGAAGCCCTCGAAGGCGTTGACAAGTACTGGCGCGTTGCCAACTACCTTTCCATCGGCCAGATTTATCTGCGTTCCAACCCGCTGATGAAGGAGCCCTTCACCCGCGAAGATGTGAAGCACCGTCTGGTGGGCCACTGGGGCACTACCCCTGGCCTGAACTTCCTCATCGGCCACATCAACCGTTTCATTGCTGACCACGGCCAGAACACCGTGATCATCATGGGCCCGGGCCACGGTGGCCCGGCCGGTACCTCCCAGTCCTACCTGGACGGCACCTACACCGAGACCTTCCCGAAGATCACCAAGGACGAAGCTGGTCTGCAGAAGTTCTTCCGTCAGTTCTCTTACCCGGGCGGCATTCCGTCCCACTTCGCTCCGGAGACCCCGGGCTCCATCCACGAGGGTGGTGAGCTGGGTTACGCTCTGTCCCACGCTTACGGCGCCATCATGGACAACCCGAGCCTGTTTGTCCCGGCCATCGTCGGCGACGGCGAGGCTGAGACCGGCCCGCTGGCTACCGGCTGGCAGTCCAACAAGCTCGTGAACCCGCGCACCGACGGTATCGTGCTGCCGATCCTGCACCTCAACGGCTACAAGATCGCCAACCCGACCATCCTGTCCCGCATCTCCGACGAAGAGCTCCACGAGTTCTTCCACGGCATGGGTTACGAGCCCTACGAGTTCGTCGCTGGCTTCGATGATGAGGACCACATGTCCATCCACCGTCGCTTCGCCGAGCTGTGGGAGACCATCTGGGACGAGATCTGCGACATCAAGGCCACCGCTCAGACCGACAACGTGCACCGTCCGTTCTACCCGATGCTGATCTTCCGCACCCCGAAGGGCTGGACCTGCCCGAAGTACATCGACGGCAAGAAGACCGAGGGCTCCTGGCGTTCCCACCAGGTGCCGCTGGCTTCCGCCCGCGACACCGAGGCCCACTTCGAGGTTCTCAAGAACTGGCTCGAGTCCTACAAGCCGGAAGAGCTGTTCGACGCCAACGGTGCTGTCAAGGACGACGTCCTTGCCTTCATGCCGAAGGGCGAGCTGCGTATCGGTGCCAACCCGAACGCCAACGGTGGTGTGATCCGCAACGACCTGAAGCTGCCGAACCTCGAGGACTACGAGGTCAAGGAAGTGGCTGAGTACGGCCACGGCTGGGGCCAGCTCGAGGCCACCCGTACCCTGGGTGCCTACACTCGCGACATCATCAAGAACAACCCGCGCGACTTCCGCATCTTCGGACCGGATGAGACCGCTTCCAACCGTCTGCAGGCTTCCTACGAAGTCACCAACAAGCAGTGGGATGCCGGCTACATCTCCGACGAGGTCGACGAGCACATGCACGTCTCCGGCCAGGTCGTTGAGCAGCTGTCCGAGCACCAGATGGAAGGCTTCCTTGAGGCTTACCTGCTGACCGGTCGTCACGGCATCTGGAGCTCCTACGAGTCCTTCGTCCACGTGATCGACTCCATGCTGAACCAGCACGCCAAGTGGCTTGAGGCTACCGTCCGCGAGATTCCGTGGCGCAAGCCGATTGCCTCCATGAACCTGCTGGTCTCCTCCCACGTTTGGCGTCAGGACCACAACGGCTTCTCCCACCAGGATCCGGGTGTCACCTCCGTCCTGCTGAACAAGTGCTTCCACAACGACCACGTCATCGGCATCTACTTCGCCACCGATGCGAACATGCTGCTGGCCATCGCCGAGAAGTGCTACAAGTCCACCAACAAGATCAACGCCATCATCGCTGGTAAGCAGCCTGCTGCCACCTGGCTGACCCTGGACGAGGCTCGTGCCGAGCTCGAGAAGGGTGCCGCCGCTTGGGATTGGGCTTCCACCGCCAAGAACAACGATGAGGCCGAGGTCGTGCTTGCCGCCGCCGGCGATGTCCCGACTCAGGAGATCATGGCTGCTTCCGACAAGCTGAAGGAACTGGGCATCAAGTTCAAGGTTGTGAACGTTGCCGACCTGCTCTCCCTGCAGTCCGCCAAGGAGAACGACGAGGCTCTGACCGACGAGGAGTTCGCCGACATCTTCACCGCCGACAAGCCGGTGCTGTTCGCGTACCACTCCTACGCTCACGACGTGCGTGGCCTGATCTACGACCGTCCGAACCACGACAACTTCAACGTCCACGGCTACGAGGAGGAGGGCTCCACCACCACCCCGTACGACATGGTTCGTGTCAACCGCATCGACCGCTACGAGCTGACCGCTGAGGCTCTGCGCATGATCGACGCCGACAAGTACGCCGACAAGATCGACGAGCTCGAGAAGTTCCGTGATGAGGCCTTCCAGTTCGCCGTCGACAACGGCTACGATCACCCGGACTACACCGACTGGGTGTACTCCGGCGTGAACACCGACAAGAAGGGTGCCGTCACCGCTACCGCCGCTACCGCTGGCGACAACGAGTGATAACACCTCCACGGTGTTGTTAGTTCGCTAACACCAAAGGGCTCGGGATTCGTCCCGAGCCCTTTGCTTATTCATAAGCCCTGTCACGGCGGGGCAGAACAAAGCGAACTGTTGTGATGTTTTAATCGCGTAGCACCCCGAAATGCAGTAGGGCGTTGAGTACGCCGTCGTGGTCCACGTCATCGGTGATGTAATCGGCGGCGGCCTTTGGCTCGGCGGTCGCGTTGCCCATCGCGACTCCGATGCCGGCGTAGGCGAGCATATCCGTGTCATTGCCGCCATCGCCGAAGGCCATGGTCTGCTCGCGCGTGATGCCGTAATGCGCCATGAACCGCTGGATGCCGCGCGGCTTGCCGCCATCGGCCGGAATCAGATCCGTGAAATCCGGATGCCAACGCACCCCGCGCACATTGCTGCACAGTCCCACCAGTTCGGCCTCCAACTCGGGCCCGACAAAGGGACTGATCTGGAAAGTCTCATGATCCAGCGCGCGGGTGAGTGGGTCCTCAAAATACCGGGTCGGTGCGGTTTTGCCCAGTTTGCTCCACGTGGCGCGAAGCAGATCATTGGACTGGTTGAAGTACACGTAATCCTTCTCGCCGAAATTGCACACCACATCGGGGTGACGGTCCAGCCAGTCGAGAATCACCTCAATATCAGCAGTATCCAAGGCCTGCGAGGCAAAGAAGTCGGTGTCATCAAAACAATACTGCCCATTGAACGCCACCACGCCATCGAACGTCACCGGCATGGTATCCAGCACCACGTGCATCTGTGAAGGCGCGCGGCCCGTGCAAATCAGCACCTTGACGCCTACGGCCTGCAGCTGGTGAATCGCCTCGATTGTGGAATCCGGCACCGTATGGGTCGTGAAACTGGTGAGCGTGCCATCGATATCGAAGAATACGGCTCGGATATCGGCATTGGCAGTATCGGTAGTCATAGCTTCCATTGTCAAAGCCCCTCTCGACGTGCTTTCCGGCGTGTTCAGCACGCCTATAGCGGGTTATCAAACGCACGAATCCCGGACATTGCATGCGCGCCATAAAAGACACCTATACGGCAATCGGCCATTTTCCGTCACTTTCGCGGTTCAAGCGCGTTATGGTGTTACCCGACATCAATTTTGGAGAGAGGAAATCCAATGACAGCAGCAACCCAGCCGGCAACCCCGGCCGCTCCTAACAATAACGAGCCGGTGCGTGTGAACCACACCGCCCGCAACGTCATCATCACCATCGTGGTCGTGGCGATTATCGCCGTGGCCGCGTTCTTCGGCTACCGTGCGTTTGCCGGTGCCAACGAGTCGTCCGCCAAGGGCAGCAAGGGCAACCCGATCAAGATCGGCGTGGTCGGCGCTACCAACCCCGAATGGGTCAAGTTCAAGCAGGACGCCGAGAAGGCCGGCATCTACGTCGACATCGTCGACTTCCAGGACTACACCTCCGAAAACCCGGCCCTTGACTCCGGCGAGCTGGACCTCAACGAATTCCAGCACCTGCTCTACTTGGCCAACTACAACGTGAGCAACAAGAAGGACCTGCAGCCCATCGGCGGCACCGCCATCTACCCGCTCGGCGTGTACTCCACCAAGGTCAAGGACATCAAGGACCTGAAGCAGGGCGACACCGTCACCATTCCGAACGACGAAACCAACCAGGCCCGCGCTATCGGCGTGCTCAAGGCCGCCGGTCTCGTGACGCTCAAGGGCGACTGGACCGCCTTCTCCACCCCGGCCTACATCGACGAAGCCAAGAGCAAGGTCAAGGTCACCCCGCTCAAGGCCGAACAGGTGGCCACCACCCTGAAGGACCCGACCATCGCCGCTGGTGTGATCAACAACGACTACGTGGCCGATGCCGGTCTCGACCCGAAGGACGCCATCTACCAGGATGACGCCGAATCCGAAGAGGCTCGCCCCTACATCAACGTGTGGGTGGCCCGCAAGGCGGACGTGAACAACGAGACCTACAAGAAGCTCGTTTCCATCTACCAGCAGAAGGATGTGCTCGACGCCCTGCAGGAGAACTCCGGCGGTACCGCGGTGTTCGCCGACAAGTTCAGCGCCAGCGAGCTGCAAGGCTTCCTGTCCGACATTGAGAAGGATGCCAAGGCCCAGCAGTGAGCCGCGGCTGATACGAGCGCACGACTAGCCTGTCCATAGCCATTACCACCAAGCGGAGCGAGTACCCGAGCCAACAATCGGGATTCGCTCCGCTTCCGTGACCGGACACCAACAACCAGCATCAGGGAGCACTATGAGCGACCCCATCATCACCTTCGACCATGTCGTGAAGGAATTCAAAACACGCGGACGCGGCGCGAACATCGCACGAGCCGTGGATGACGTCAGCCTGACCATCGATCGCGGTGACATCTTCGGCATCATCGGCTATTCCGGTGCAGGCAAATCCACACTGGTCCGGCTTATCAACGCGCTCGAACGACCCACCTCCGGCACTGTGACCGTGCTTGGTACTGATATCACCTCTCTGAGTGAGACCAAGCTGCGGCCCATCCGCCAGAAAATCGGCATGATTTTCCAGCAGTTCAACCTGTTCTCCACCAAAACCGTGGCCCAGAACATCGCCTACCCACTGCAACTCGATCACTGGCGCAAGGACTATCAGGATCGTCGTGTCAACGAACTCCTTGAATTCGTGGGCCTCAGTGAGCACGCAAACAAATACCCTTCGCAGCTGTCCGGCGGCCAGAAGCAGCGCGTCGGCATCGCCCGCGCACTGGCCACTAATCCGGAGATTCTGCTCGCCGACGAAGCCACCAGCGCGCTCGACCCGGAAACCACCACTGAAGTGCTGGCCTTGCTCAAGCGTGTGAACGAGGAATTCGGCATCACCATTGTGCTTATCACCCATCAGATGAACGTGGTCCAGCAGATTGCCGGCCGCGTGGCCGTAATGAGCGCCGGACGCGTGGTCGAATCCGGCGATGTATACGATGTGTTCGCTGCACCCCAGCAGCCGGTGACCAAGCGATTCATTGCCACCGCATTGTCTGGCCTGCCCGAGGAAGACCGGGTCGAGCGATTGCATCACGAATGGTCGGGCCGCATTGTCACCGTGCTTATCCGCCAAAAGGACGTTTCCGGCACCCAAGGCCATGAACTCAAGGCATCCGGACAGAATATCTCCGAACTCATCGCCAAATACGGCGTCGAATCCAGCCTGCTCTACGGCGGCATCGACACGGTCAAGGGGACCGCCATCGGTGCCATCACCTACGAATTCAACGGGCCCGGCTGGCATGTGGACGAATTCCTGCGCGAGCTCGCCGCCAATAGCGACGTCATCGACTTCGGCACCGCCGCAAAGCCTGTGGCCTACGCCGACGCAGTCGCCGGACATGCCTCCTACGCCGAAGACCGCGCCCATGACCCACTGGCGGCCGATACTGCCACCGCGCCCGCCGCGTCCGCCGCCGCACATGAAGGAGCCAACGCATGATCATCCTCGCCAACCCGCGTAGCGACTGGAACGTGCTGCGTCCACTACTGTTCGAATCCATTGGCCAGACCCTGACCATGGTGCTCGTCACCCTCGTCATCGGCGGATTCCTCGGCCTGATCCTCGGCGTGGTGCTCTATGGCACCCGCCCCGGCAACCTGTTCGAGAACGCGGTCGTCTACCGCATCCTTGACATCATCGTCAACATCGTGCGCCCGATTCCGTTCATCATCTTCCTGGCAGCCATGCAGCCGCTCACCATCGTCGTGGTCGGCACGTCCATCGGCACCGTGGCCGCCATCTTCCCGATGGTGGTGATGTGCACCTTCGCCACCTCGCGTCTGGTCGAACAGAATCTCGTGCCGGTCGACCCGGGAGTAATCGAGGCCTCGCGTTCGATGGGTGCCGGCAAGCTCACCATCATCCGCACCGTGCTCATCCCCGAAGCCCTGGCACCGCTGATCCTGGCCTACGCCTTCCTGTTCATTGGCGTGCTCGACATGTCTGCCATGGCCGGCTACATCGGCGGTGGCGGTCTCGGTAACTTCGCCATCGCCTACGGCTACCAGAAGTTCGACCAGACCGTCACCTGGACGGCCGTGATCATCATGATCGTACTGGTCCAGGTGGTGCAGGGCATCGCCAACGCCATCGCCAAACGACTGCTCAAACGCCAGCAATAACAAGGCATACTGACCCCATAGATCGCGGCCCTCGCCAATATGGAGCGAGGGCCGCAATATATTCTTCGCGCTACTAGAATCGGGAACCATGAGTGAACATATCGACATCGACCACGAACTCATCACTATCCGCCACTACCTGCACGCCCATCCGGAGCGTAGTTTCCGTGAATTCGGCACCAGCATCTATCTGACCGACCAGCTCAAGGCGCACGGCATCGAGATCCTGCACAACCCGCTGGAGACTGGTGTTGTGGGGCTCATTCAGGGCGAGGCCGGTCCCGGGCCGCGTATCGGGCTGCGCGCTGACATCGACGGCCTGCCCATCGTGGAAGACTCCGGACTGGAGTTCAGCTCCGTCAATGAAGGCGTGATGCACGGCTGCGGCCACGACCTGCACATGACCGGTCTGCTCGGTGCCGCCTTCTGGCTCGCCGAGCACCGTGACAAGTTCGCCGGCTCGATCAAGATTCTGTTCCAGCCGAGTGAGGAGACCGGCCAAGGCGCTCGCGCCATGATCGACGCCGGACTCGTGGATGACGTCGAAGCCATTATCGGCACGCACAACAACCCCAACTATGCGCCCGGCCAGCTGGCCATCGGCGTTGAGCCGATGATGGCCGGCTGCGTGAAATTCCGCGTGACCCTCCACGCCCAAGGCACCCACGCCGGTTACCCGTACAAGGGCACCGGGCCCATCGAAGCGCTCGCCAGTATTATTCTGAGCCTGCAGACCATCGTGAGCCGCAACGTCACGCCCTTCCACCCGCTGGTGCTGTCCGTTACCGAAGTGCACGGCGGCCATGTGTGGAACGTGGTGCCCGCCGAAGCCGGATTCCAAGGGACTGTGCGCTATTTCCACAAGTCGGATGGCAATCTGGTCGGCCGCCGATTCAAGGAAGTGGTGGAACACACCGCCGAGGCATACGGCATCAGCGCCGACGTGGTCTGGGATGACTTTCAAGACCCGCTGGTCTCCGATCCAGGTCTCGCCAAGGCCGTGGCGGCGGATGTCAACGACTACGCGCAGCTCGAACCGATACGTCAGTCGATGGCGGGGGAGGACTTCTGCGAATTCGCCAAGGTGACGTTGCCGGTGTTCGCGTTCGTCGGGTCAAACGGCCAGGAAGGTTGCGCCGACTGGCATAGCCCGCATTTCGTGGGTCTCGACGAATCCATTCCCACCTTCGTCAACTTCTACGTCAACACCGCTCTGCGCGTGCTCAACGAGCTGAAGTAAATCCTTTTCTGGCTCGCCTCCGGAGGCTGAGGCGTTAGGCAGACAGCCCAGTGGGCTGTCTGTAGCCGAAGGTGAGGCGACAGCCGAACCAGATATGCGCGGGACTCGCCCGTCCATAAGTGCAGGACGAGCTATCAGCGAAGCTGACTGAGGGGAGTGGCATTCGTTCATTAGGTCGATTCATCGTCCATTAGGTCGGTGAACGGCGATACTGGTTGTTGGAATCGCGCCATTGCAACGACTGATATCGCATTGCAGTGACCTAATGAACGCAAAAACGACCTAATGAATGACGCCAAGCCGGAAGAACAGGCAATCCGACGTCATACGCGGCTACACTAAGAATCTATGACACAGCTTCGCTTCGCACTCGCCCAGATCGACACCTGCGTCGGCGCGCTTGACGCCAACGCCGCCAAGGTGCTCGACTACTCCCGTAAAGCCGCCGCAGGAAACGCCCAAGTGGTTGTTTTCCCGGAAATGACCCTCACCGGATACCCCATCGAGGATCTGGCCCTGCGCCGCACCTTCCGCCAAGCCGCATGGGACAAGGCCAACGAACTCGCCACCCAGCTCAACGACGACGGCCTCGGCGATCTGTTCGTGGTGGTCGGCACCGTGGGCACCGACCGCAAGACCTCCAAGCCGCGCAACCGACTGGTGGTCTTGCACCAAGGCGTGGTCTGGGCTGGCTACGACAAGCACTTCCTGCCCAACTACGGCGTGTTCGACGAATTCCGCATCTTCTCCGCCGGCGACCGCTCCGTGACCCTCGACGTGGACGGCGCCACCATTGGCGTGGCCATCTGCGAGGACATCTGGCAGGACGGCGGCCCGGTGGCCGACCTGGCCACCAAGAACATCGACCTGCTGCTCACCATCAACGGCTCGCCGTATGAGGAAGGCAAGACCAACACCCGTTTCGAGCTCGCCCAGCGTCGTGCCGCCGAGGTTAACGCCCCGGTCATCTACCTGAATCAGGTCGGCGGTCAAGACGACCTCGTCTTCGACGGCGGCAGCTTCGTGGTCGACGCCGACGGCACGCTTATCGAACGCAGCCCGATGTTCATGGAAAACCTGACGTTCTGGGACTTCGATTCCGCCGCCGAACATCAGGCCAAGGCCGAGATCGTTCCGGAACTCGACCCGGACGAAGAGGTATACACCGCCTGCGTGCTCGGCCTCAAGGACTACATGGCTAAGAACCACTTCACCGGCGTGACGCTGGGCCTCTCAGGAGGCATCGACTCCGCACTGGTAGCCGCCATGGCGGCCGACGCATGCGGCGGCGAGAACGTCTGGGGCATCTCCATGCCCTCCATGTACTCCTCCGACGGTTCCAAAGATGACGCCGCCGATTTGGCCTCCAACATTGGCGCCCATTACGAGGTCCAGCCCATTGAGCCATTGTTCAACGCCTACCAACAGCAACTTGACCTTGATGGCGTCTCCGCCGAGAACCTGCAGGCCCGCATCCGCGGTGTGATCGTGATGGCCAGCTCCAATTCGCGCGGTCTGCTCGCCGTGGCCACCGGCAACAAGTCAGAGCTCGCCTGCGGCTACTCGACCATCTACGGCGATGCGGTAGGCGGCTACGCACCCATCAAGGACCTGCTCAAGACCCGTGTCTGGGAGATCAGCCGTTGGCGTAACAAGGCCGCGGCCGCAGGCGTCGGCATCGGCGGTCTCAAGATCGTGGGCAACGAGGACGGCAACACCGGCATCCCGTTGAAGGACGGCGTGATGATTCCGGTCTCCTCCATCGAGAAGGCACCCTCGGCCGAGTTGCGCCCCGGGCAGAAGGACTCCGACTCCCTGCCCGAATACGCGCTGCTCGACAAGGTGCTCGCCGCATACATCGAGCACGCGCACGGCCGCGCCGACCTGTTAGCCGACGGCTTCGACCAGGTCACCGTAGACACCGTGATGCGATTGGTGGACCGCGCCGAATGGAAGCGCCGCCAATACCCGCTGGGACCGAAGGTCACGGCCCTCGCGTTCGGCCGCGACCGCCGACTGCCCGTCACCAACGCATTCAGGGAATAAACATATATTGCTCCCGCCAGCGGGAGCAAGTAATACCGTTGAGGAGGTACCAATGACAGACGATAACAAGAAGCAGTGGTATTTCAACACCGTCAAGAAGCAGGCCGAGTTGGGCATGGTCTCACCGATCGAACAGCGCATGGGTCCGTACAAGACCAAGGAAGACGCCGAACATGCGTGGGACATCGTGGTGGACCGCAATGCCAGATGGGAGGAGGAGAACCGGCGCTGGAAGAACTACGGCGTGAAACCCGCACAGGCTCGCCCCGAGGATTGACGGTCGAAAACTGACGGATACGGTTCTGCTGTCAATCTCAAGACCGAACCGCTCATACGAACATCACAGTATGAGCGGTTTCCCATATCTGGAGACGTGCAATAGTCCCATCAATATCTAGAAGCCATTGGAATGGTAGCGTTCACAGAAACAATGTGAGATAGCTCACTCCCAATTTCAGCTTTTCTTAAGCAAGTGCCAACTACACTGTTGAACCAAGGGTTCCGTGAAGATGCGAAACCTACAACCCCATTTAAGGAGTGACATGACCGCAGTGGAAAATGCAGCTGTCTCCCAGGAGGAGCTCGACGCCAAGGCGTGGGCCGGCTTCACCGAGGGCAACTGGCAGAAGGATATCGACGTCCGCGACTTCATCCAGAAGAACTACACCCCGTACGAGGGCGACGAGACATTCCTGGCTCCTGCCACCGAGAAGACCAAGCACCTGTGGAAGTACCTCGACGACAACTACCTGGCCGTGGAGCGCAAGCAGCGCGTCTACGACGTGGACACCCACACCCCGGCTGGCATCGATGCCTTTCCGGCCGGCTACATCGACTCCCCGGAAGTCGACAACGTGATTGTCGGCTTGCAGACCGACGTGCCCTGCAAGCGCGCCATGATGCCGAACGGCGGCTGGCGTATGGTCGAGCAGGCCATCAAGGAAGCCGGCAAGGAGCCGGATCCGGAGATCAAGAAGATCTTCACCAAGTACCGCAAGACCCACAATGACGGCGTGTTCGGCGTCTACACCAAGAACATCAAGGTCGCCCGCCACAACAAGATCCTCACCGGTCTGCCGGATGCCTACGGCCGTGGCCGCATCATCGGCGACTACCGTCGTGTTGCCCTGTACGGTGTCAACAAGCTGATCGAATTCAAGAAGCGCGACAAGGACTCCGTGCCGTACCGCAACGACTTCACCGAGCCGGAGATTGAGCACTGGATCCGCTTCCGCGAGGAGCACGACGAGCAGATCAAGGCTCTGAAGCAGCTCATCAACCTCGGCAACGAGTACGGTCTGGATCTGTCCCGCCCGGCTCAGACCGCTCAGGAAGCCGTGCAGTGGACCTACATGGGCTACCTGGCCTCCATCAAGTCTCAGGACGGCGCTGCCATGTCCTTCGGCCGTAATTCCGCCTTCCTCGACTGCTTCATCGAGCGCGACCTCGAGGCCGGCAAGATTACCGAGACTGACGCCCAGGAGCTCATCGACAACATCGTCATGAAGCTGCGCATCGTCCGCTTCCTGCGCACCAAGGACTACGACAACATCTTCTCCGGCGACCCGTACTGGGCGACTTGGTCCGACGCCGGCTTCGGCGACGATGGCCGTCCGATGGTCACCAAGACCTCCTTCCGCCTGCTCAACACCCTGACCCTTGAGCACCTCGGACCTGGCCCTGAGCCGAACATCACCATCTTCTGGGATCCGAAGCTGCCGGAAGGCTACAAGCGCTTCTGCGCCAAGATCTCCATCGACACCTCCGCCATCCAGTACGAGTCCGACAAGGAAATTCGTAGCCACTGGGGCGACGACGCTGCCATCGCATGCTGCGTCTCCCCGATGCGCGTGGGCAAGCAGATGCAGTTCTTCGCCGCTCGCGTGAACTCTGCCAAGGCCCTGCTGTACGCCATCAACGGCGGCCGCGATGAGATGACCGGCATGCAGGTCATCGACAAGGGCGTGATCGAGCCGATTACCCCGGAGGCCGACGGCACCCTCGATTACGAGAAGGTCAAGAACAACTACGAGAAGGCTCTCGAGTGGCTGTCCGAGACTTACGTCGAAGCCCTGAACATCATCCACTACATGCACGATAAGTACGCGTACGAGTCCATCGAGATGGCTCTGCACGACAAGGAAGTGTACCGCACCCTCGGTTGCGGTATGTCCGGTCTGTCCATCGCCGCCGACTCCCTCGCCGCCGTCAAGTACGCCAAGGTCTACCCGATCTACAACAAGGACGCGAAGACCCTGGAAGGCCACGAGTACGAGTACGTTGAGGGCGCCGACGACGACCTGATCGTCGGCTACCGCACCGAGGGCGAGTTCCCGGTCTACGGCAACGACGACGATCGCGCCGACGACATCGCCAAGTGGGTCGTCTCCACGGTCATGGGCCAGGTCAAGAGGCTCCCGGTCTACCGCGGCGCCGTCCCGACCCAGTCCATCCTGACAATCACCTCCAACGTCGAGTACGGCAAGAACACCGGTTCCTTCCCGTCCGGCCACGCCAAGGGCACTCCGTACGCTCCGGGCGCCAACCCGGAGAACGGCATGGATTCCCACGGCATGCTGCCGTCCATGTTCTCCGTCGGCAAGATCGACTACAACGACGCTCTTGACGGCATCTCGCTGACCAACACCATCACCCCTGATGGCCTGGGCCGCGACGAGGACGAGCGCATCGGCAACCTGGTCGGCATCCTGGACGCCGGCAACGGCCACGGCCTCTACCACGCGAACATCAACGTTCTGCGCAAGGAGACCATGGAGGACGCCGTCGAGCACCCCGAAAAGTACCCGCACCTGACCGTGCGTGTCTCCGGCTACGCGGTGAACTTCGTCAAGCTCACCAAGGAGCAGCAGCTCGACGTCATCTCCCGTACCTTCCACCAGGGTGCCGTCGTCGACTGATGACCAACCCCGCGAACCGCGGCAATGACTAACTGAAGGGGTGGGGCACGGCTCCACCCCTTCCTTATTTCCCACAGACTTTCGCATCATTTGGAACAGGAGGACAACGATGCCCGCAACACCCACGTTCCGCACCACGACCAGGCATATGCTCAAGGAATCGAAGACCTATGCCTCGCAGACTTTGATGGGCGGCCTTTCCGGCTTTGAATCCCCAATCGGACTCGACCGACGTGACCGCCTTTCCGCCCTGAAATCCGGCGATATCGGCTTCGTCCACTCTTGGGACATCAACACCTCCGTGGACGGACCGGGCACCCGTATGACCGTGTTCATGTCCGGCTGCCCGCTGCGCTGCCAGTACTGCCAGAACCCGGACACTTGGAAGATGCGCGACGGCAAGCCCGTCTACCTTGACGCCATGATCAAGAAGGTCGATCGTTACAAGGACCTGTTCAAGGCCACGCATGGCGGTATCACCTTCTCCGGCGGCGAATCCATGATGCAGCCCGCCTTCGTCTCGCGTGTGTTCCATGCCGCCAAGGAGATGGGCGTGCACACCTGCCTCGACACGTCCGGCTTCCTCAACACGAGCTACACCGACGAGATGCTCGAGGACATCGACCTGTGTCTGCTCGACGTCAAATCCGGCGACGAGGAGACCTATCACAAGGTCACCGGCGGCACCTTGCAGCCCACCATCGATTTTGGCCAGCGACTGGCCAAGGCCGGCAAGAAGATCTGGGTGCGATTTGTGCTCGTGCCGGGCCTGACCGACTCCGAAGAGAACGTCGAAAACGTGGCGAAGATCTGCGAGTCCTTCGGTGATGCCGTCGAACACATCGACGTGCTGGGATTCCACCAGCTTGGCCGCCCGAAGTGGCACGAACTGCGCATCCCATACCCGCTGGAGAACCAGAAGGGACCCAACGCCGCCACCCGCGAACGGGTGACCAACCAGTTCAAGGACCACGGCTTCACCGTGTATTAAATTGCAGGGCCGAACCGCGCGTAAATACCACGATTCGGCCCGTTCGCCCATACCCTAGAGATATGGCCGACATCTACGCATTTCCTACGGGAGAGTCCAACGACGGACGCCCCGTGCGCCCTCAGGGTGTGCCGGATGAAGTATGGGCAGCCGTCGAATCCGTCAGCACCATGAAGCGCATCCATGACGTGCGCTATCGGGAGATTCCCGTGCCTTCCACCTTGGCCGATTATGGTATCGGCGTGGAATTCGAAGCGGGAGAGCGTGCCCTCGGCGATGCCTTTTCCGCCGGTCTTGGCAGCGATGCCGAATCACGAATCGCCACAGGCTGGATCATGATGCTTTATGCTCATGAGCTGCGCATTGACTGGGATTCCAACTGGCGTTGCGTGGCGTTCGCGCGACTGCCGCTGGAAACCGCCGAAAACGATTCTCTGACCCCCGGCATGTACTGGGATGACATGTGCGACTATTTCGACGGCATCGAGCCGGATTCGGTATCCGGCACAGTCACCGTGACCCAAAACACGGCTTTTGGCTCGATGGCCGGCTCCACCAGCGCCGGGTGTGAGATTCGCGTCTCATGGACCCCGCTTGACGGGACCGGGCCGGACGGTACTATGGACGCCGGCGCACAAGTCCGCTCGTGGGCCGCATTCATCAGATCCACCATCCGTTTTGAGGAGGATGACGCCAGTTGAGTGACGTCCGTGACACCGAACCCCGACTGCTGAAAGAGCCTCGCGGGGGAGTACCCGATGTCACTTCGACGCTGGACGGCTATCATCGTGTCTGCGATGCGATGGCCGAGGCGACGGGCTCGCTGGCCGCCGACGCCGAACGGGCGTCCGGCTTCCGCTATGGACACGAGGATTGGCTGATTCAGTTCAAACGTGAGGGTGCAGGCATCGCCTTGCTTGATCCCGTCGCCCTGACCCGGGCCGGAGCTGATTGGAATGAATTCAATGACGCCGTGGGCGACGCCACGTGGATTCTGCATGATTCTCTGATGGACTTGCCCGGATTCGCCGAAATCGGGCTCAAACCCAAAGCCCTGTTCGACACGGAAATAGCGGCGCGATTGCTCGGCCTGCACCGCTTTGGTCTGGCCGCCGTCACCGAACACTACCTCGGCATCACGCTAGCCAAAGAGCATTCCGCCGCCGATTGGTCCTACCGTCCGCTGCCGCGCGACTGGCGCAACTATGCGGCGCTCGACGTGGAGGTGCTTATCGAACTTGAAACCATGATGCGTCGTGACCTGAAAGCCGCAGGCAAGGACGAGTGGGCCGCTGAAGAGTTTTCTCACGCTTTGGTTGCGGGCCTTGCCCCGCGCAAACCGCATCCGATTCCTTGGCTGCGTATCTCGCGCATCACCCAGCTGAGTCGTGATCCAAGGGGCTTGGCCATCGCCAAATCCCTATGGGAGGAGCGCGACCGACTCGCCCGGCAATACGATATTGCGCCCAGCCTGTTATTGGCCGATTCATCAATCATCGAGGCGGCGACCAACAAGCCGCACAATGCTGCCCAATTCCGCGCGCTCCGATCCCTGAACGAGCGTGTGCGCATCCATACCGGCACCGAGCAGGACAAAATGTTCGAGCGGTACGCGCCGATTCAGCGTGCGGTCAAACCGAAGGTCTGGAAGCAGGCCATCGATCGAGCCATAGCCCTGAAGCCCACCCAATGGCCTACCATGCCCGCCCCCGAACAGGACGAAAACGGTGTGGTGAACGCGCCCCGATCCATGCGGCTGTGGCAACAGCGCCATCCGGAGCGTTATGACCGTCTGCAACGGGTGCGGCGTGTGATCAACCGCATCGCCGAAGACACCCGCACGCCGGCCGAGATGATCATCAAGCCACAGATCCTACGCAACCTGTGCTGGGTGGAAGACCCGGTGGAAGTGGACGTCGAGACGTTCCTGATCGAGCAGGGCGCAAGGAACTGGCAAGTGAAACTCATTGCACCGTCCGTAAGTGGCGTTATCATGTAGAGGTTGCCTTACGGCAGAACTGTAAGAAATAACGACTTTTGAGGAGTCATTAGCGTGAAGATCAGCGTTCGTAACCTCGAGCCCACCAAGGTGAAGCTCACCGTCACTGTTGAACCGGAAGAGCTCAACCCGTATCTGGATGCGGCCCGTAAGGAAATCGCCAAGCAGGTGAACGTTCCCGGCTTCCGTAAGGGCCACGTTCCCGGCAAGATCATCGACCAGCGCATCGGTTTCGCCGCCGTCGCCGGTGAGGCCGTGAACGACGCGGTCCCGGAGCTGTACTCCAAGGCCCTGGATGAGAAGAAGATTCGTCCGATGGCTCAGCCGGAGTTCGACGTGCAGGATGTTCCGCAGTCCGCCAACGACGAGACCAAGCTGAAGTTCACCGCCACCGTCGAGCGTCGTCCTGACATCGAACTGCCGGAAATCGACGGTCTTGAGATCGCCATCTCCAAGCCGGAAGTCAAGGATGAGGACGTCGACAAGCGCCTCGAGACCCTGCGTCAGCGCTTCGGCACCTTGGTCGGCGTGGACCGCCCGGCCGCCAAGGGCGACTTCGCCAACATCGACCTGACTGCTGAGATTGACGGCGAGACCGTCGATTCCCAGGAAGGCGTGAGCTACGAGCTCGGCTCCAACACCATGCTCGACGGTCTGGACGAGGCCCTTGACGGCCTGTCCGCCGGCGAGGAGACCACCTTCGAAGGCACGCTGGAAGCCGGCGAGCACGAGGGCCAGAAGGCCACCGTGAAGGTCAAGGTCAACTCCGTCAAGGCTGAGGAACTGCCGGAGCTGAACGATGAGTTCGCTTCCGAAGCTTCCGAGTTCGACACTCTGGACGAGCTCAAGGCTGACATCCGCAAGGCTGCCGCTCAGGACGCCGAAGGTCGTCAGGCCACCGAGGCTCGCGATGCCTTCATCGCCAAGCTGCAGGAAGGCCTCGAGATCCCGGTGCCGAAGGGCGTCAAGGCCAACATGGTCGAAGAGCAGCTCAAGGGCATGACCCCGGACCCGGAGAAGGCCACCAAGGAGCAGAAGGCTCAGGCCGAGGAGACCGTGGAGAAGGATCTGCGCGATCAGATGGTGCTCGACGCTCTGGCCGAGAAGCTGGACGTTCAGGTGTCCCAGTCCGACGTGTTCAACTTCCTCGCTTCCATCGCCCAGCAGTACGGCATGGATCCGAACAACTTCATCCAGGCCATCATCAAGAATGGCCAGCTTGGCTCCGCTGTGCAGGAAGTCGGCCGTTCCAAGGGCCTGCTCGCCGGCATGCGCGCCGTCAAGTTCACCGCTGATGGCGAGGTTGTGGACCTCTCCGCCTTCCTGGGCGAGGCCGCTGAGGACGAAGAGTCCGAGTCCGTCGAGGCCGCTTCCGCTGCTGCCGCCGTGGCCGACGAACTGTCCGCCAAGGATGACGCCAAGGATGCTGAGTGAGCATAGCCTCATCGCGTTAGCATGATTGTTTGAGCCCGGAATCGTGTTTCATGGTTCCGGGCTCTTCCTATTCTGGCAAAAGGACTGTTTCTTTGGCTCCCCTCTTTGAGGGGGAGCTGTCGAGCGTAGCGAGACTGAGGGGAGTTCCCAAGGCATACTCGTTGCATAGGGTGCGGAGGTTGACATGCAGCCAACGGTTACTATCAAACGCCTTGGTTGGCTCGCTGCGGCGACCATTGTGCTCGGCGTGCTCATCGGTGTGGGAGCAGGTCTGCTGACCCTGTTGCTCTACGGCGTTGAACATGTGCTGCTCGGCTACATCGAAGGCCCAGAATTGCCTGGTCCATTCGGCGTGCCCGCTGCACGCCGTGCGATATCGGTGACCGTGGGACTCAGCATCGCAGGCATTATCTGGTATCTGATGCGACACAAAACGACTGCGGTGCCCTCAGTCAAGAAGGCCGTGGCGGGAAAGCGAATGCCTTTCTGGCAAACCATTGCGCATGTGGTATTGCAGATTTTCATCGTCGGCTCCGGTGCCTCGATCGGCCGAGAAGTCGCCCCACGCGAACTCGGCGCCATGCTCGCGCAACGTTTCTGCGACCTGTTCCATATCGAGGGCGTTGACGGCATCGACCGGCGCATGGTGGTGGCAGTGGCTGCCGGTGCCGGTCTAGGAGGCGTCTATGACGCGCCACTGGCCGGCATGTTCTTCGCCGTCGAAATCCTGTTGGTAGATGTGACAATCGAAAAAGTTGCGTTTGGACTGGGCATGTCTGCCATTGCCGCATTCGTGGCGGTTGCGATCAAAGGGCATTGCCTGTTCTACGACATTACCGCCATGCAACCGGAATCCACGCCAACGTTAATGCTGTTCGCTCTGATCTGCGGTGCGGCATGTGGAGTGGGCGGCGCATTGTTCCGAAAAGGTTCGCAATGGGCGGAAGCGCACAAGCCAACCGGTAAGGCTATTCTGTGGCAGATGACGCTGGCTGGTCTCATCACCGGTTTGGTGGCGATTGTTGTGCCGCAGGTGATGGGCAACGGCCGTGCCGCAGCGCAACTTGGATTCAGCACATTCATTCCTGAAACCGCCGGCACTGCTGGTGCCATGCAGTCGGCATCTTCAGCGGCCGCCTCTCCATGGAACTTGCTGACGGGCGGCGGTAATGTATCCGATTCGGCCTCTGGCGGGGGAGCGGGCTCTGGAATGGCATCGTTCTGGGCCATGCTTCAGGGTGGGAGCGGCCCTTCTAGATCCGTGATGAACGCCGGTTTCCCGCTGTCCCAGTCCAATATCTGGATGTTGCTGGGTGTGTTGGCACTCACCTTTGTTGCCAAAGCGCTGGTGACGCTGATGACCATTCGCTCCGGTGCGTCGGGCGGTGTGCTGCAGCCCGGCATCGCATTAGGTTCCACGCTGGGTGCGATGCTCGGTCTCGTATGGATACTGATGTTTCCGACTGATTCGGTAACTGTGTGTGCCTTGATCGGTGCGGCTTCGTTGCTTTCGGCCTCACAGCAGGCACCGCTTATGGCCATGTGCTTGGTGATGGAGCTCTCTGAAGCGCCGATTACCTTCTTTGTGCCGGTCGGCATGGCCGTGGCCACGTCGTCGTTGATATCAAAGTGGTTGCTGAGTCGTAAGTAAGTAAATACATATATTCTGGCTCCCCTCTCTGAGGGGAGCTGCCCCGGTCGAAACTCCCCTCAGCCGCCTATGGCGACAGCTCCCCTCAGAGAGGGGAGCCGAGGTAAAGAAAGCTATGTCAGAAAATACAGAAATTCGCTCGGCACTTGAATTGCTTGCCGCTGAGCCGCTCACTGAGCAGATTGACTACTATCGAAAGCCATTCATGGTGTTATGGGCCGCCATTCAGGAGGCAGCCAGCGATGTGGCCGAAGACTACGACTTACCTGCGGATATGGCCCAATTATGGGTGGCCGAACAGATGCGCCAAGTCGCCGATTCACTGGTCGATCGGCTCGCGGAAAAAGCCGTGGCCCATGGTGCCAGCAAGTCCAACGTAGCGCGAGCCGCCGGTGCCAGCCCCGCCAATGCCGCCCGTCGCTTCCCGCGTCTGGGCGACGATGCTGCCTCCCAGACCCGCCTCCTCATTGACGACGTCCTCGACACCTTGGAATAACCCGAAATCCCTACGCTACCCGCCAAAAAGCACGCGAAAAGACGCCTTCAGTCGCTTCAAGGCGGTAGTCTGAACAATGTTCGAGTAATTAGAAGGAGAATCAAGGTGAGCAATACCTTTGCGACCTTGCCGGTCATGGCGGGCGATGACGTCCCGGCCGGCCCCGTCGACCCGATTTTCAACCGTCTGCTCAAAGACCGCATCATCTGGATGGGTGAAGAGGTCAAGGACGATATGGCCAACCGCATCTGCGCTCAGCTGCTGATGCTGGCCGCCGAAGACCCGAAGAAGGACATCTGGCTGTACATCAACTCGCCGGGCGGCTCCATCACCGCCGGCATGGCCATCTACGACACCATGCAGCTCATCGAGCCTGACGTGGCGACCGTGGGCCTGGGCATGTGTGCTTCCATGGGCCAGTTCCTGCTGAGCTCCGGCACCAAGGGCAAGCGTTACCTGACCTCGCACGCCCGTGTGCTCATGCACCAGCCTTCCGGCGGCATCGGCGGCACCGCCACTGACGTGCGCATCAACGCCGAGCTCATCATGGACATGAAGAAGACCATGAGCGAGCTGACCGCTGAGCAGACCGGCCACACCCTCGAGGAAATCTACCGCGACAACGAATACGACCACTGGTTCACCGCCCAGGAAGCCCTCGACTATGGCTTCGTGGACAAGCTCGTGACCACGCCGGACACCATCGGCAACAACCAGCAGGGGGAGTGAGACTCATGGCAAGTGAAGAAGCAAAGTTCGCCGCCCGTGCCGACCGCTTGGCCGGCCGTCAGGGCGTAGCCGGTTTCATGCCGGCCTCCGCCCGCGCAGCCCAGCCCGCGCCGACCAACCGTTACATCATGCCGCAGTTCGTGGAGAAGACCCCGTATGGCATGAAGACCCAGGACGCCTACTCCCGCCTGTTCGAGGATCGCATCATCTTCCTCGGCGTGCAGGTGGACGACGCCTCCGCCGACGACGTGATGGCCCAGCTGCTGGTCCTCGAATCCCAAGATCCGAACCGTGACGTGATGATGTACATCAACTCACCCGGCGGTTCGATGACGGCCATGACCGCCATCTACGACACCATGCAGTACATCAAGCCCGACGTGCAGACCGTGTGCCTCGGCCAGGCCGCCTCCGCCGCCGCCATTCTGCTGGCCTCCGGCACCAAGGGCAAGCGCCTGATGCTGCCGAACGCCCGTGTGCTCATCCACCAGCCGGCCATCGACCAAGGCTTCGGCAAGGCCACGGAGATCGAGATTCAGGCCAAGGAAATGCTGCGTATGCGCGAATGGCTGGAGGAGACCCTCGCCAAGCACACCGGCCAGGACGTCGAGAAGATTCGCCGCGACATCGAAGTGGACACTTTCCTGACCGCTCCTGAAGCCAAGGAATACGGCATCGTGGACGAGGTGTTGGAACACCGCCAGTAAAACTTCCGGACATTGCAATACCCTCGGTCGGCAACGACCGGGGGTATTGTATTTCAAGGATGACAATGATAATGCGCAGCGTGGCGGTTCGACGGTGCGGCGTAGTCGGCAAAGGAGAATCATGGGACGTGTGGTGAGCTACAACGAGGACGTACCCCGTTGCACGTTCTGCGGCAAAACCGAACATCAGGTACGAAAACTGGTGGCCGGTCCCAATGCCTCCATCTGCGATGAATGCATCGCCCTGTGCGTGGACATCATCTCCGAGGAGCGTGTCAAAGATGCCGAGGTCAATTCGCTGAGCCTGCCCAAGCCCGCTCAGATCTTCGATTATCTCAACCGCTACGTCATCGGTCAGGAGAACGCCAAGCGCGCATTGTCCGTAGCCGTATACAACCATTACAAGCGCGTCAATATGGAGCTTCAGGAGTCCGCTGAGCAGCTTGACGGGAATAACGGGCACAGTGGACAGACCGGCAAACAAGCCAAGCAATCCGTTCCCACCCAGACGCGTGCTGCCCGCCGCAGCAATGACCCTTTGGCTGACGTCGAGGTCGCCAAGTCAAACATTCTGTTGCTCGGCCCCACCGGCGTGGGCAAAACCTATCTTGCGCAGGCGTTGGCCCGCGTAATGAACGTGCCGTTCGTCATCACCGACGCCACCACCCTGACCGAAGCCGGCTATGTAGGCGACGATGTGGAAACCGTGCTCCAACGTCTCCTCCAAGCTGCGGATGGCGACGTAAGCCGAGCCCAGCACGGCATCATCTACATTGACGAAATCGATAAGATCGCCCGCAAATCCGGTGAGAACACCTCCATCACCCGTGACGTGTCCGGTGAGGGCGTTCAGCAGGCGTTGCTGAAGATCTTGGAAGGAACCATCGCCTCCGTGCCGTTGGAAGGCACGCGCAAGCATAAGGAGCAGGACGTTGCGCAGATGGACACACGCGGCATCCTATTCATCTGCGGCGGTGCGTTCGTGGGGCTGACGGACATTGTTCGCAAGCGATTAGGCCGTCGAGAGACCGGCTTCGGCGCGAATTGGCACGACGCCGACATGAAAGACGAGGAATTGCTCGAACAGGTCAATGCCGATGATCTGGCCGAGTTCGGACTGTTGCCTGAGTTCATCGGACGTTTGCCGGTCACCAGTGTGCTGAAGGAACTTACCGTAGACGATCTGACGGCGATTCTCACCCAGCCAGCCAACGCGCTGATCAAGCAGTACCGTAAACTGTTCGCCGTCGACGGCGTCGATCTGCAATTCACAGAACAGGCCATTCGGGCGATTGCTGATATCGCTATCAAGCAGGGGACCGGCGCACGCGGTTTGCGTTCGATTATCGAACGTACGTTGCAGGACACGATGTTCCAGTTGCCGAGTTTGGATGATGTGAGGCAGGTGATTGTGGACAAGGCGTCCGTAGAGGGTTCCAGCACGCCCAAACTCCTGCGCGAAGCCGTGGATGTGCCGCAGGGACGTCTCAAAGTTGCGCAGTCGGTTTTGCTTGACCGAGTCCGTACACACGAGGCGTGAGGCCAGTAAATACGCCGTTGCGGTAGTGGTCGGGATGGTGCGACTCGCCGCAACACGCCGAGTTGCATTCAGCTGAACGGCGTGTATTATATATCGAGTTGTCTGAAAGACAACATGCGCCAGTAGCCCAGCGGATTAGAGCAGCTGACTACGGATCAGCAGGTCGCAGGTTCGAATCCTGTCTGGCGCACAGTAAGCCTCGAAAGCGAAATGCTTCCGAGGCTTTTCCAATTGTATTGGCCCGTTTGAGTCGGTTGAGTCGGCCACACAGGGTTGGGCTAAGGTTGCCCTTCGCGACTCAGCCCGGAGCGGAACGTCCTGAGATATTCCGTACTATTACATACGGTTCATCCAAGAGAGTGCAGCAAGGAGACGCGATGGCCACGACCGCCGGCGCGAAGAAGGGACTTTGGTCCACCATCAGGCGAATCGCCGCCTCAGACCGTATTTCCGGACTCATCATGCTTGGCTTCGCGCTCACCGGCCTGGTGCTCGCGAATCTGCCCGCCACCGCGCATGCGTTCGAGACCGTAGCGGAAACGCATCTGTTCATCCCCTACACCAATCTCGACCTGCCTATTGGCCACTGGGCCCAGGATGGTCTGCTTACCATCTTCTTCCTGACCGTGGGCCTCGAACTGAAGCAGGAACTCACCACCGGCTCGCTTGCCAATCCGAAAGCGGCCGCCGTGCCGATGCTGTGCGCGGTGGGCGGCATGATCGCCCCGCCCATCCTGTTCCTGGCCGTCACGGCATTGTTCTCTCAGCTTGGGCCTGGTGAACCCGGCACGCTGATTCTGACCACCACCGGCAGCAGCATCCCGTTCTCGGAGATGTCGCACGGCTGGGCAGTGCCCACCGCCACGGATATCGCGTTCTCGCTGGCCGTGCTCGCCCTGTTCGCCAAGGCCCTGCCCGGTTCGATCCGCGCGTTCCTGATGACGCTTGCCACCGTCGACGACCTGCTGGCCATTATTCTGATCGCCGTATTCTTCTCCTCGATTAACGCCTGGTATTGGTTCATCGGCATCGCCGTATGCGCCGCCATCTGGGCATACCTCGTGCGACTGAAAAAAGTGCCGTGGATCGCGGTTGGCATCGTCGGTATCCTCGCTTGGATCATGATGTTCGAGGCAGGCGTGCACCCCACACTGGCCGGCGTGCTGGTTGGCCTGCTGACCCCCTCTCGTGAAATGCACGGCGAACTCTCGCCGCGTGCCGAACGCTATGCCAACAAGCTCCAGCCATTCTCCGCACTGCTGGCCCTGCCCATCTTCGCCTTGTTCGCCACCGGCGTACACTTCGAGTCGATGAGCCCGCTATTGTTGGCCTCGCCGCTGGTCATCGCACTGATTGTGGCTTTGGTGGTCGGCAAACCTCTGGGTATCATCACCACCGCATGGCTGTCCACGCATGTGGGCGGGCTCAAGATGGCCAAGGGGCTGCGTGTGCGCGACATGATTCCCGCTGCCGTCGCCTGCGGCATTGGCTTCACTGTGTCCTTCCTCATCGCTTCGCTGGCGTACAAGAACGCGGAACTTTCCGCTGAGGCGCGCTTCGGCGTGCTGGTGGCCTCCCTGATCGCCGCCGCGATTTCCGGTGTGCTGCTGAGCCGTCAGTCCAAGCGATTCGAGAAGACCGCAGCCGCAGCAGCGGCTGATGCGGAGGATGACGAATCGATTGATGGTGATGGCATCGGGCAGCCAAGCCACACCACAGAGCCCGCCACGCCCACGGAACACCCCGGCACCCTCGCCGACGGCACCGCCAGTGTGGAAATCGACTTCCGCCACTGATGGCTTAGACGGTCCCTACTCCATTGTTGGCCTTGTTTCGTGAAAACCGTACGCTGAGACGCGCTCAGTGTACGTTCTTCACGAGATGAGGCCTTATTTCGCGGAAAACGTACGCTCAGTGTCACTCACCGTACGTTCTTCACGAAGTCAAGGATGATTTCGCGGAAAACGTACGCAGAGCTTCAGGCGCTAGAATGCGAAGAGTCGATAGCGCCGTACAGGAGGACATTGGATGGCAAAGAAGCAGAAGAAATCCAAGAAGAACGACGGCAAAAAGGCCGCTGAAGCAAAGAATCTAGCCGAGGCCGCATCCAAGTCCGCAGTCGTGGACGATATGGAACCATTGGAAGCCACAGCCGCGAATGATGCGGCGGCGTTGGAGGCTGAGACGGCAACTGAGGCTGCGGCCACACCGGTGAACCCGGTCGATCTGGAGGACGCCTCGCCGCTGGGCGATACCTATCATCGCGGCCCGGTGATTCTACGCGGCCAGATGATTCCCTCGGACAACACCACCGCCAACCTGCTGAAACCCGATCAGGACACCGACTGGCTGCACATGGACCCATGGCGTGTGCTGCGCATCCAATCGGAATTCGTGGACGGTTTCGGGGCGCTCGCCGAGCTCGGACCTGCGGTCTCTATTTTCGGCTCCGCACGCACCCAGCGCACCGAATCGATCTACAAGGCAGCACGGCGCATGGGTAGCCAGATAGCCAAGCGCAACATCGCCGTCATCACCGGCGGTGGTCCCGGCATCATGGAAGCCGCGAATAGGGGAGCGGCACTGGCCGGCGGCAAATCGGTGGGACTTGGCATCGAATTGCCGCACGAGCAGGGGTTGAACCAGTGGGTGAACCTCGGCATGAGCTTCCGGTACTTCTTTGTGCGAAAAACCATGTTCATCAAGTATTCCTCCGGCGTGATCGTATGCCCGGGAGGCTTCGGCACACTGGATGAGATGTTCGAATTATTGACCTTGGTCCAGACCCACAAGGTGGCGAATATTCCGGTGGTGCTCTACGGCAAGGAATACTGGCAGGGGCTCTTTGACTGGCTCAACGGTCCGGTGGCCGAGCATGGCATGATCTCGACGATCGACCCGAAACTGGTCACCGTAACCGATGACGCCGACGAAGCCGTGGACGTGGCCGTCAGCGCAATTGTGAGGTAAGCGAGATAGAGTGGCTCCCCTCTCCGAGGGGAGCCAAGGACAGAGTTACTTTTTGTAGGCGATGAGCAGGCCGGTGCCGTCAGGGGTGAGCGTGGACTCGAAACCTTCGTCATCTTCGACGGTGGTGAGCAGCTCACGCATGGCGATGGCCTTGTCGCTGCGGTCGGCCGGATTGATCACGCCGCCCTGACCGTCCTCCAACGCCAGCACATCGGTGAACACGATCACGCCGTGCACGCGCAGCAGACGGGAGGCCTGGGCGAACGTGGCGGCATAGTTCTCGGCGTCGCCCGCCACCACGATCAGATCGTAATCATTGGCGTTGAGGCGCGGCAGAAACACGCTGGCCGGGGCGTTCACCGCACGCAACGTGGTGTCGGTCTCGTCCTGCAGCTCGGCGAACGCCTTGCGAATCAGCGCGATGCCCTGGGCGGTGGAATCGACCGCAGTCAGCAGGCCCTTGTTATCCAGTGCATGGGCGAGCTGCAAGGTCTCCACCAGCGAGCCGGTGCCCACGGCAATCACCGAAGCGGCGCCGGTGATGCGCACCAGCATGCCCAGCAGACGGGCCTGCGCCGCCGAACCCTGCAACTGGCCGGACTCGTCGGCGGCCGTACGGGTGTCGGTCAACGCATCGGATTCACGTTCGCGCGCGTGTTCCTCGGTGAATTCCCATGCCTTGGCGAGGTTGGTGTACTGCGTTCTGTCCATAATTCGTTCTTTCATGTCTTCTCTCGTGCGGGCACCCAGCGGATGCATCGACGCATGTGCTTAGGCGATCGCCGCAGCCAGCCGCGGCGCGGCTTAGCGCTCGCGGACCTTAGCCACGATCTGCCACATCTCCTCGCCCACATCGATGCCGCGCGGGCAGTGGCGGGAGCAGGCGCGCACGGACTGGCAGGCGGCCACGCCGTCGGCGGTGTCGATGGCATCCATACGCTCCATGGCCTTGGTGTCGCGCGAATCGTTGACGAAACGGGAGGCCCAAATCAGCGCGGCCGGGCCGATGAAGGCGTCGCCGCCGGCGTACACCGGGCAGGCGCCTTCGCACACGCCGCAGGCGATGCAGTTGCTCAGCAGCTCGTATTTGGCGAGTTGTTCGGGGTTCTGCAGGTATTCGAACACGTCCACCTTGCCTTCGGCGGTGGTGGCGAGCACGCCGTCCGCCTGAAGATACGGGGTGAGCTTCCTGATCTGGTTGAGCATAGGGTCGATGTCGGCGATGAGGTCGCGCTGCGGCGGGAAGCCGGGCAGGGACGCCAGTTCGATGACTCCCAGCGAACCGTTTGCGGCTGAGTTCTGGGCGGCCGCCGCGTTTGCGACGTTTTCCGCGGAATCGTCGGATTCCTCAGCCTCGGTGCCGGTGTGTCGGAACCCTTCGTCATCGACTTCGGGCATGGCGCCGGGTTGCTTGGCCCAATCGCGGATGGTGGCTGTGCACAGCAGGGTGGGGGTGCCGTTGATGGCCACGGCGTCCGAACCGCACATGCCATGACCGCACGAATAACGGAAGGCCAGCGTCGGGTCGACGGTGCGTTTGATGGTCAGCAGACAATCCAACACAGTATCCGAAGGGCGCGCGGGAATCGTGTACTCCTGCACCCACTGCTTGCCGCGCGGACGACGGCGCGCCGCCGAATCCGAGCCGCCGCCGAACGGGGAGCCTTTCTTGGCAAACGGGCTGCCACCGCGTGCACGTTCGGCACGCTCGGGTCGCGGCGTGAAACGATGCACTTGCAGGGTAACCGTCGTGTTGCTCGCCTCAGCCATGTTCTGCCTCCATGAAACAGTGGGATGTCAAGTCCAATATTAGCCAACCTATTGTGCCACAAGCCCTAGGCGGCTTGGGTATTACCACCAGCGGATCAGTACTCGCGCTTCTTGGGCGGATAGTCGGTGATGTGCACCGGCTTGAAACTTACCGAACCATCATCGGCGACCATCGAGTGAGCAAGGAAATGCTCATCGTCGCGTTCGGGGAAATCAAGGCGTTGCATGGATCCGCGAGATTCCTGACGGGATTCGGAAGCGTGCAGCATGACCTCGGCCAGTTCGATCAGATGACGGACTTCCCAGATGGCGGTGACCTCCTGATTGAAAGCGGCGGTCTTGTCATGGGCCCGCAAGGTATCGGCAACCGGTGTGATGTCACCGTTGATCTGGGTCAACGCCGTATCGATGGTCTGAGCGGTGCAACGTACGGCCAGAGCCTGCTCCATCACTGATCCGAGTTGGGCCATGAGCTGATAAGGATTGGCGGTGGGCACTCCATCGTCTGAATCATCTATTGGCCCGGCGAGCAGTTCGTCAAGCTCCGCTTTGCGAGAATCGGCAGCCTGATCGGCGGCATCGGTCAGCATGTCATCGGCCGAATCATCGGCCATGGGGGAGTCAACCGGGTTCTCGGCGATGCGTGCGGCCATCGTCTGACCAGCGCGTGTGCCGAACAGGCAGGCGTCGAGCAGAGAATTGCCGCCCAGACGATTCGCACCATGTACGGAGACACAAGAGCATTCGCCAGCGGCGAACAGTCCATCGACTACCTGCACGGCACCGTCGGCCCAACGGTACACCTCGCCGTCGGTGGTGATGGGGATGCCGCCCATCGTGTAGTGTGCAGTGGGCTTGATGGGTACTAGGTCCTTGGCCGGATCGAGGTTCGCGTACTGCTCGATGGTTTCGACCACCTGCGGCAGCACTTCCTTCATACGTTCGGGGTCGATGCCGGTCATATCCAGCCAGACGCAGTCCTTCGGACCATCCGGGTCCTTCGGGTCGGCGACGCCGCGACCGGCGTCGATCTCCGCCATGATGGAGCGGGAGACCACGTCTCGTGCGGCCAGATCCTTATGCTCCGGAGCGTAGCGTTCCATAAACGGCTCACCGTCGGCGTTCCTCAGAATGCCGCCCTCGGCGCGGGCCGCCTCGGACAGCAGGATGCCGGTGTGCGCGAGCCCGGTGGGGTGGAACTGCACAAATTCGATGTCCTCCAGCTGCAGACCGGCGGCCAAGGTCAAGGCCATGCCGTCGCCGGTCAGATCCCAGGAATTTGACGTGGTGTGGAACAGTCGGCCCGCGCCACCGGTGGCAAGCAGCACGTTGCGCGCGTGGATGGCCTGAATCTTGCCCGAATGCGTGTCAAAGGCCACGATGCCGGCCGCCTGCTTGCCGTCGTCGGCGAGCACCAGGTCGGTCACATACCATTCCTCGGCGAACTCGACGCCGGCGGCCACGCACTGCTGCCACAAGGCGTGCAGAATCTGGTGGCCGATGCGGTCGGCCGCATAGGCGGCGCGCTTGACCGGGGCGCCGCCGAACTCGCGCGTGTGGCCGCCGAACCGGCGCTGGGCGATATGCCCGTCCTCGGTACGGGAGAAGGCCACGCCCTGACGCTCCAGGTTGATCACGGTCTGCGGCGCGTATTCGGCGAGCAGTTTGGCCGCATCCTGGTCCACCAGCCAGTCGCCGCCCTTGATGGTGTCGTAGTAATGCCAGTGCCAGTCATCGGACTCCACATTGCCCAGGCTCGCGGCGATGCCGCCCTCGGCTGAACCGGTGTGCGAACGCAGCGGCTGCAGTTTGGAGACCACGAGGATCTTCGGGTCCACGCCTTGTTCCTTGAGCTCGGTGATCTCGGGGAAGCGCAGCAGTCCCAACGCCGCCGACAGGCCGGCCGCTCCGGCGCCGACGATCACCGCATCATACATATCTTCCAAACGTTTCGGACTCATGGGTTCGATTCTCGCACACCCGCCGAACAGCCTTCGAGCCGTGTCATGGAAGCCGATTAGCCGACACGGCTGCTCAGCTTGAGTATGCCGGCATCCCGCTCGATCACTCCCTTCAGCTCCAATGCGCCGAGTAGCTCAAGTATGGTGCCGATATTGGGAATCTCGTCGGGTACCGTCTCTCGCGCCACACGCAATAGTGCGTCCGGGGTGACGATGAGATGTCGTTTACGGCATTCACGAATCAATGCCACTAATGTGCGTTCCATTTCCGGCAGCTTGGCGATAATGATACGTTGTTGGGCTTCCTTCTCGGGATCGGGCTTCGGCTTGACACGAAGATCCGGCATCTGATGCGACGAGGGAAGCTCTTCACCCTTGCTTTTGTCGTTACCGGAATCGGCAGTTGCGCTCGCCAGCCCATCCTTGGATTGAGTGCGCGTAGGCTGAGTATGCTTGGTCTTCGAACGTTTCGAATGACCTGAATCTTGTGACGACTCCTGTGACGCCGATGATTCCGAGGATGCTGGCGATAACGGAGTCGTTGCCGGCACTTCCATGGCCTCCTCGTTTTCGGACGAGTCCTGACCTGTGGATTTCGATATGCCTGGGCATGCTGCCATAACGGGCTTATGCCGTTCATGGCATATATCCTCGGTGGATGTGGCGGCACACAGAATCATCGCTCGGTGGTCGCCGATCATCTTATTGCACCCGGCGTTGCAAGGCTGATTGATGTCACCGGGAACCGCATACACTTCGCGCAGCAATTCGCATGCCCATCCCGCGGTGTTGAGCGCTCCGGAACGCAACCGGGCTTGCGTCACAATCAATGTGGAAGACATGGCCGCGATAATGCGGTTGCGAAGCAGAAAACGACGGGCTTCGGGAATCGTCCCGGGGCACAGTTCACTGATCAGTGCACCACCCTGCGCCTCGATGCGTTCGAACAGCGTGCGGTTACGCATCGGTCCGATATGGTTGAGCCCGCCGGCGAATACGGCAACGGTTTTGCCCACATTGGCGGGCATTCTGCCGTGCAGCGCATTCAACGCTCCCCAATGTGCCGCCGCATCCGTGCCCATCGCGCCTCCGGACACGACCAGATGCCCGGCAACGGCTGCCTGTTCGGCTACGGTGTGTGCCACATACCGGCCATATTCGGTCACGTCCCGTGAACCGACGATGCCGACCGGTTTGGCGCAACTGGTCAATGCGCGTGGATCGCCTTTGATCCACAAACACAGCGGTGGCGCCCAATCGGAGCGAATGGACAGGTCGGCCAACTGCGAGGGCCAACATGGATGGCCAGGGCCGATAATCCATTGCGTGCCATCCATAGTGAACCAGTCGGCCAGTTGGATGATGTCTTGCGAGGGCAGGTCCATCATGCGGTTATGCCAGCAGGCCAGTGCATTGCGGAAGGAGCGCATCGCGTTCGCCGACGCCTTGCGGCCCCATCGAGTGAGGCCGTCCACGAACATGCGGTCAATACGTGACAGCGCCGGGCCGCAGATTTCAGATGGCTGGCTTGGATGGGATTGCGCCAACGCATGCCAGAGGGATTCGGCGTTTTCCGCGCCTTTGAGCGTGGCGTACATCATCACATCCGCGCCATCAAGACAGAACGTGAGCGCGGCACGATACAACGTATCCGTGGGAGGTACGGGAATAGTGCGCGAAACGGCGAGACTCGTATCGGTGTGATCCACACTTCCTGCGGTGCCGCCAGATTGCCGGATATCAGTAGCGTTACTCATGTCATCCTCGTTCTCATTTCGATGCCCTGATGGACGTCCTGTTCAGTGGGGGATACGCGGCCGGCCAGATCGGCGAGCGTCCAAGACAGACGCATGGCGCGATCAGCCCCGCGCAATGTGAGTTGATGATTGGACAGGGCCCGATTGACCAATTCCATCGCTTTCAGCGATGTATTGGCGTGCAGCCATTTGCCCGAAGCTTGCGCGTTGCACACCCATCCATACTGTCTGAACCGGTCTTTGGCCACTTGACGGGCACGAATCACACGAGCTTGTATCCCGGCACTGGACTCGCCGATTGGCTCGCTTTGCGCGGCAATGCGCGAGACTGGTGGCACCGCCATCTGAATATCCACACGATCCAGTATCGGTCCGGACAATCGCGAGAAATAACGTATACGGTCTTTTTCCCGGCAAGCGCAACGTTCGCCGGTGCCGTAATAGTATCCGCACGGACAGGGGTTGGCCGCCATGATGAGTTGGAATGAGGCCGGGTAGTAGGTGCTGCCTTTTGAACGGGAAAGCGCCACATACCCGGATTCCAATGGTTCGCGCAACGTCTGCAGGGCGCGTGCGCTGAATTCCGGTGCCTCGTCCAGAAACAGAATGCCTCGATGCGCGCGTGTGATTGCGCCGGGAACGGCGATGCCGCTGCCACCACCCACCAAGGCCGCCGTGCTGGCGGTGTGGTGCGGTGCCTCGAACGGCGGCATGTCGGTGATGCCGTACTGAGGCAGTATGCCGCACAGCGATCGAATCGATGCCACCTCCAGCTGTTCCGCCTCGTTCAACGGGCACATGATGCCGGGCATACGTGAGGCCAACATGGTTTTGCCGCTGCCTGGCGGGCCGGTCATGATGAGATTATGCCCGCCTGCCGCCGCCACTTGCAGTGCCCATTTGGCATGCTCCTGACCCAGAACCTCGTTCATATCGCCACAATCGTTGGGATGACTTGTGGGCGATTGATCCGTGGTGGTCTCGTCGGTAACCGGTGTATCGGGAATCGTATAGGTGGCATCGCCGCCCATCAGTTCGATGAGCTCACCCACATGCCTCACGCCCACTACATCCAGTCCATCCACCATCGAAGCCTCGTCAAGATTGCGATGGGGAACAATCATTTTGCGCACGCCACGTTCCTCGGCATGCAGCATGATCGGGAGCAGCCCATGAATCGGCAGCACCGAGCCGTCAAGATTCACTTCGCCGAGCACAATGGTATCTTCTAGGCAATCATGCCCTATGGCACCCGCCGCACATAGGACGCTGGCCGCGATGGCCAGATCATGCGACGAACCGCGTTTGGGCATGGCCGCAGGGCTCATGTTCACGGTCACACGGGTTTGCGGCCAACCGAATCCAGTGGCTTGACACGCTGATTTCACGCGCTCGCGGGCTTCGGACAACGATGCATCCGGCAATCCGATGATGCTGAAGTATGGCAAGCCAGGGCTGATGAAAGCCTGCACTTGGACGATGAAGGCCTTAAGGCCGATCAGTCCGACTGAGAGGGTGCTGCCGATAGCCATGTCTACTCCTTTCACAATGTGTTTCGCAACGTGGCTGTTTTTTTTTGGGGGGGGGGGCTTCAGAAGGCATTTTCAATGTGATGCACGAGCGGCCTGCCCACCCGAAGCACGATGGTGACGACATCGAAACGGACCGCCGAATGCGGCACCCGATTACGCCGGTCAAGTAGCCAATCGCAGGCGGCTTTCCTGAGATTGTGCTGTTTCGCCGGCGTAATGGCCTCTTGCGGATATCCGTAATGCATGGACCGGCGTGATTTCACTTCGACGAACACCACCGTGTACTCGGGATTGAGCATCACGATGTCCAATTCGCCGTAACGGGTATGCCAATTGCGGCTCAAGGTCGTCCAACCGTGTTCCTCCAGCCACGCGGCGGCATACTGCTCGCCGAGCGCGCCGAACTGTTTGGGCGTCAGATTGCGGTCGCCCATCGTGGCCGCAATCCGTTCCGAAGGCAGCATTGCCTGCGGATCAGGTGAAGCCAGCATGGGCTGGTGAAAGGCAAGACCGGCGTCGATGCCGGACTTCGTCGTCGGCTGAGTAGGTGGTAAAGCGTTCATGATTCCACTGTGCGGGTTACTTATGTAAGAGCACAAGCGCAACCGGCAAATGTGGATACTATGACGCGGTTTGGCGTGTTGTGGATAACGTGTGGATGAAAACTCGGTTATCCACCATTAGTTCAGAAGGTTTACCAAGGCTCCCCAGTCGGCTTCCCTGTGACGAAAAAACAACCCATCGGATTGTTCGCTGAATACGTCAGACCCAGTGAGCGGAGAGGGGAGCCAAGGTGCGGTCACTTCACCAAATCGGTGAGTTCGCCAAGGTTCAGTTCGAAACTGACGCCACGATCCTCGAAATGCGGCTGGTTACGGGTGCTGACCATGGCGTGACGCACGAACTCACCGGCGATTTCGGCCGACTCGGCCAGGCCGTGGCCGGCCATCACCGCGCCGCACAGGGCAGAGGCGAAGGCGTCACCCGTGCCATGAATCATGTATGGCAACTTCTCATGAGCCAGCTCGATCTTGCCGGCAACACCGGTGGAAGCGCTGGCCACATAGTTGACGATTTTGCCATCGCCATGGTCAATGCCCTTCAGCACCACGTTCTTGGCACCCAACTCCAGCAGAGCACCAAGCAGCTCGTTAACCGTGGCCTCATCAATATCCTGGCCAGGATAGTCACGCTTGGTGAGAATGCTTGCTTCGGTGAGGTTCGGCATCAACACGTCGGCACCATCGGCCAGCGCGCCCATTGCCTCGCACAGCTCCGGTGTGTACGTGGGGTACATTTCGCCGGCGTCTCCCATCACCGGGTCAACCAGACGCAGCGCGTTCGGATATTCGCGGTAGAGACGCTGAATGATCGCCACCTGATCGGGGGAGCCGAGGAAGCCTGAATACACGCCATCCAGCTCCACGTCTTCCTTCTGCCAGGCATCCAAGTAACCGGAGAGAATATCCGTGGTGTCATGGAACGTGAACACTGCATAGCGTGTGTGCGCCGAGAACAGGGCGGTCGGCACCGGGCACACATCGCAGCCGGCGGCCGAGAGAATCGGAATCGCGGCGGTCAGCGAGCACTTGCCGTAGCCGCACATGTCGTGCACGGCGGCCACGCGCGGGATGTACTTCGGATCGCGGTCGTACAACGTAACGTCGGACACTAGAAAACTCCAATCAATCAGACGGATGTCACATAATCACAGTTGACACTAGTCTGTAGGGATACGGACACGCTAACCGGTATTCATCTGGTGAGGTTCCGTCGCCGAATTCAACAGATCGCTCAAACTCCTAGCGACAGAAATCTTGGAAATAAAACCATCCACCCCAAAATTCCGTTGCTGGTTCCATCTGAGCGACAGAAATTTCGGAAATCATCCCATTCGTCCTGAAATTCTGTCGCTGACGTCACCTCAGTGACAGGATTTCAGGAAATTGAGGATGATTTCCTAGATTTCTGTCGCGAAGAGACGTGGAAGTGTCTCGGCGTGTCGTGAGATTTTTGATGACTATTTTGCCCGACGTAACCGCCTCATATCCCAATGATTCCAAGGGTTTATAAGGGTCTATAGGCAAGCCCGATAACGTTCAGCTTGCGCCGCGCGGCCCAAGCGTCGTAACTTCATAACCAACACCTCGCCAACCGCCCGAACACGGCAGGCGGGTGGCAAGGAAAAATCCTCGCGACCTAGCACAACCAAGGAGAAAGACCCATGGCCGAGAACAACAAGAAGTACCGTTTTGAAACCCTGCAGCTGCATGTGGGCCAGGAGCAGGCCGACCCGGCCACCGACTCCCGTGCAGTCCCGATCTACGCCACCACCAGCTACGTCTTCCACAACTTCGACCACGCCGAGGCTCGCTTCGGTCTCGCTGACCCGGGCAACATCTACGGCCGTTTGACCAACACCACCCAGGGTGTCTTCGAGGACCGCATCGCCGCCCTTGAAGGTGGTACCGCTGGTCTGGCCGTCGCTTCCGGTGCCGCTGCCGTTGAATACGCTGTGCGTAATATCACCCAGTCCGGTGACCACATCGTCGCCGCCAAGAACATCTACGGTGGAACCTTCAACCTGCTGCGCCACACCCTGCCGCGTGACGGCATCACCACCACCTTCGTTTCCGCCGAGAACCCGCAGGAGTTCGAGGACGCCATCCAGGAGAACACCAAGCTCGTCTACTTCGAGACCTTCGGCAACCCGAACGCCGACCTGCCCGACTTCGAGGCAATCTCCGAAATCGCCCACAAGCATCACCTGCCGGTGATCGTGGACAACACCTTCGCCACTCCGTACCTGTTCCGCCCGCTGGAGCACGGCGCCGACGTGGTGGTCGAGTCCGCCACCAAGTTCATCGGCGGCCACGGCACCACCCTCGGCGGTGTGATCGTCGAAGGCGGCAAGTTCAACTGGGCCGAAGTGCCGGGCAAGTTCCCGACCCTGACCGAGCCGGACCCCTCCTACCACGGCCTGAACTTCTATGAGGCCCTCGGCGGCGCCGCCTTCGTGACCCGCGTCCGCGCCATCCTGCTGCGCGACACCGGCGCCACCCTGTCCCCGTTCGCGGCCTTCCTGCTGCTGCAGGGCACCGAAACCCTGTCCCTGCGCGTCGAACGCCACGTCCAGAACGCGCTGAAGGTCATCGATTACCTGAAGACCGTTCCGGAAGTCGAGTCCATCTCCCACCCGTCCATCGAAGGCCGCAAGGACAACGAGCTGTACAAGAAGTACTTCCCGAATGGCGGCGGCTCCATCTTCACCTTCGACATCAAGGGCGGAAAGGATGCGGCTCGCGTCTTCATCGACAATCTGCACCTGTTCTCTCTGCTGGCCAATGTGGCCGACGCAAAGTCCCTCGTCATCCACCCGGCTTCCACTACGCACTCCCAGGAGACCCTGGAAGAGCTCGAGGACCAGGGCATTCACCAGGGCACCATCCGCCTGTCCATCGGCACCGAGAACATCGAGGACATCCTCGATGACCTGAAGGGCGGCTTCGAAGCCCTTCGCGCTTCCGGCTTGGCCAAGTGAGGTCGACAGGAGGGTTGACGGCCCGATGAGAAGGGGCGCGATGCTAATGGGGTGCATCGCGAATCATCGAGCCGCATGGGGTGCCTTCCGTCCGATAACTTGACTCAAGGAGTAGAAAGCTCGCACTGACGTCATGCAGTGCGGGCTTTCTTGCGTCTGTATGCCTCACACTGTTTGCGCAGAGGCATGAATAGTGTGAGACCTGAGACGACATAATCCTCAAGGATGAGGGCCGGCGCGTGGCCGACCGCCCAATTCAGTCTGGCGCACGATGGGGCGCGCCGTTATTTCTTCATAAGTTGGAATCATCATCCGGGCATAAGGCCCGGCCCAATATGGAGAGGCATTATGAACGTGCAGAACCCGTCCGCATCGCGCGGCATCGTTATTCAGGCCGTCGACTTGGTCAAGAACTACGGCACCGGCAGCAATATGGTTCACGCCCTGCGCGGCGTGAACGTGAGTTTCGAACGCGGCAAATTCACCGCCATCATGGGCCCATCCGGTTCCGGCAAATCCACGCTGATGCACACGCTCGCCGGTCTCGACTCCGCCACTTCCGGCCATATCTTGTTCGGCGGCGCCGACCTGACCCGCATGGACGACAAGCAGCTCACCTTGCTACGTCGCCACAAGATCGGCTTCATCTTCCAAAGCTTCAACCTGTTGCCCATGTTCACCGCAGAGCAGAACATCCTCATGCCGCTGACTTTGGCCGGTGATAAGCCCGACCGTGCCTGGTTCGATCTGCTCGTAGAAACCTTGGGACTCAAGCAACGGCTCAACCATCGTCCGAACGAGCTGTCCGGTGGCCAGCAGCAGCGCGTGGCCATCGCCCGCGCGCTGATTACCAAGCCGAAGCTGGTGTTCGCCGACGAGCCGACCGGCAACCTCGACTCCGTCTCCAGCGCCGAAGTGCTCGGCTTCCTGAAGCGTTCGGTCAACGAACTCGGACAGACCATCGTCATGGTCACGCATGATGCGGTCGCCGCGTCTTACGCCGACCGTGCGCTCGTGTTCGCCGACGGCCAGATCGCGGCGGACGTAAACAAGCCGACGGCAGACCAGATGAGTGAACTGCTGATGAAGGAACGTGAGGCCGCCACAATGAATGTGGCTTCCGCGAGACATTCCCGCTAAACGCACTGTAGAAGCATTCGAAGAAGGGAACAGAATTCACCATGTGGTCCATCACTTTGAAACTCATGCGAAAAACCAAGCGCATGCTCATACCCGCAGGCATCGCCATCATGATCGGCACGGCGTTCATCGCCAGCACCTTCCTGTTCGGCAATGCCATGAACGACTCCCTGACACGGCGGCTGACCGCCATGTTCGGAAACGCCAACTATGCGGTGACCGTCAACAGCTCCGACCTGAGCGATAAGGAACTCAACGAGGCGTACTCCAGCACTGTCGGCGACTTCCATCTCGACCAGATCGCCGGCATCGAAGGAGTCGACGGCATCCGCGCCTCGGTGGAAACCGGCGCCAGCGTTTCCAAGGGAGACAGCACCATCAGCGGCGAGATCATCTCCACCGCGGCACAGAAGAACATGCTCCCCGTGAATATCACGGAAGGGGACCAGCCGAAGGATTCCAACGAAGTCGCGCTGCCGGAAGACATGGCGAAACAGTTGAACGTCGGCGTTGGAGACACTGTAAGCCTGACCTCCCGATATGCGGTAGGCGACGATGGCAAAGCCAAGGCGGACAACGTGCGCGTGGTAGGACTCACATCCGATCCGAACGGCGCCTACTCATACTATGGTGGTGCGATCGTAGGATCCAACAATCTGCTTGCCGCAATGCAGGGAGTGGACGATTTCAACGCCACCGGAACAACAATGGTGTATCTCGACCTTGCCTTGGATGGAAACAGCGTATCCGCAAAAACCATCAACGGTGTGAAAGCGTTGCTGCCAAAGCATTTCGATCTGATGTCACGACAGCAAATCAGTGACGAAAGCATCAAATCCTTAAGCGGCAACCAAACCAACATCGCCACCACATTCCTTATGTGCTTCGGCGTGCTTGCCATGTTCGTGGCGGCACTGGTGATCGCCAACACGTTCCAAGTACTCGTGGCGCAACGCCGCCGCACACTCGCCTTGCTGCGCACCATCGGCGCGAAAAAAGGCCAGCTGTATGGTTCCGTGCTGTCCGAAGCGGCAGTGCTTGGCTTCGTCGCATCCGTGCTTGGCGTGGTGCTGGGAAGCCTGCTCATGTGGGGCATGTGCGTCAGCGACATCATGCAAGAGGGTATGCGATTCAATTTCTCTTGGCAAGCCGCCGTCGTACCCATTCTTTTCGGTATTGTGGTGACGGTGCTCGCATCCTTGGGATCCGCACGTTCCGCTACTGCGGTGACACCATTGGAGGCATTGCGCCCGATCGAACTGACCGACAACCGTCGTTCCAGCCTCACACGAGCCATAATCGGCATTCTGATGGTGGTGGTCGGTATCACCATGGCGGTATTTTCCATCTGGCAGGTACAAGCCACCAATGGCGGCGAGGATGCGAGCAGTGATCAATTCACGATGATTCTGCTCATAGCCATCGCCGGCGCCGCACTGGTGTTCCTCGGCATGATAGTCACCGCGGTGTTCTGGATGCCGGCCCTCATGAAGGGCGTTGGAGCGTTGGCCTCGCTGACAGGCCCTTCCGCAACGGTTGCGCACGCCAACATTCAGAAGAATCCGCGACGCATCGCAGCAACCGGTGCCGCTCTGCTCATCGGCGTCACCCTGGTTTCCACCATCGCAACCGGTGCCGCTAGCGCCAAAGAGACTATGAATGGTGCGCTCGCCACCCGTTATAGCGTCGACATCGTGGCCATGGGCGATGACATCAGCCAGCAAATGGCCAAGGATGTAGCCGACATCAACGGCGTGTCCGACACATTGTATGCGCCGGCGGTTTCCGTGACCTTGGAGAAAGCGGATGGAACCCAGCCTACGTCCGCATTGCTGGTCGGTGTGAAGAACATCGATCAGGTCAAGCAGGTCATGCGTGCCAACTTGGGTAACGCCTCCATCGACAGTGATAGCGTGCTCATGCCAACATACAATGCGCAAACCGGCAAGGAACTGCAGTTCGCCAATGGCACGGCTGATTTCTCCACCGAATGGAATCAGGACGGCGTCACTACGCGTTCGCTGACATTGCAAGCAAACCAAGCCGACTACCGTCGCGTATCCGCACAGTATGGAGCTGTCGGATTCGTGGATGAAAGCCATTTCACCAATGGTGACCTCGACGCCGCCACCCATGTGTTGCTGGTCAAGGCAGATACTGACAAGTCAGGAGTTTCCGTTGACGGCATCTACAACGACATGCAGGCCGCATTGGAGAAGAGCGCTGATGCGACAGTGACCGGACCGATCGCCGAACGCATCGTATGGGCGAACATGATCGACTCCATGATGATGCTTCTGGTGGGATTGATCGCCGTGGCCGTGCTCATCGCACTTGTCGGCGTGGCCAACACGCTGTCGCTGTCAGTGATCGAACGCACCCGAGAATCCGCCACATTGCGCGCCATCGGCATGACCCGAGGCCAGCTGCGACGCTCCCTCGCGGTGGAAGCCCTGCTCATCTCGCTGGTATCCGGCATCGCGGGCGTACTACTTGGCACCCTGTTCGGCTGGCTGGGCGCATACGTGGTGTTCAGTATGTACGGCAAAGTGGTGTTCCCGTTCGAATGGGGCATTAACGGCATCGTACTCGCCGTGGCAGCCGTGGCAGCATTGCTCGCCAGCGTATTCCCCGCACGCAGGGCAGTGAGCACGCCTCCTGTTGAGGCGCTCGCCGAAGCCTAAGCTTCATAGCAAACACAACGAAAAGGACTCCTGCCACAAACATGGCAGGAGTCCTTTTCGCGTATCATGCATACGCAAAACAACAAATCAATCAGACCAAATGGTTTTCGTAAGCGAACACCACCGCCTGCACACGGTCACGCGCATTGATCTTCGCCAGAATATGCGCCACATGCGTTTTCACCGTCGGCAGGCTGATGAAAAGCTTGTCGGCAATCTCCTGATTCGACAATCCATGCGCGATCTCAATAAGCACTTCGCGCTCGCGATCGGTCAGTTCATCTAATTCCGGATCGGTGTACGTCGAATCAGAAGTGGAAGAAGCAGTGGAATTTCCATGTGCACCAACATTCGCAGCCATGAAATCGCCTTCCATCATTTTCTCGATAAGACGTTTCGTGGCGGACGGTGCGATAATCGCATTACCTTGAAAAACCGTGCGAATCGAATTCAACAACGTTTCCGGTTCCGTATCTTTCAGCAGAAAACCGGAAGCCCCGGCAGTGATCGCAGCCATAACATATTCATCCAAATCGAATGTCGTCAGAATGATCACTTTGGTACGGGCGACTTCTGATTGCGTTCCATCGGCAGCAAAGCGATGCTGCAACGAACTGATCTGCCGAGTCGCCTCAATACCATCCATGCCGGGCATACGCACATCCATCAACACCACGTCAGGATGCAGTGTTTCCGCCAACGCCACAGCCTCTGCACCATCGCGAGCCTGCGCCGCAACCGCCATATCAGGTTGGGACCCGATCACCATGGCGAAACCGGCACGTACCAATTCCTGATCATCGGCAATGACCACACGAATCTTCTGTTCTTCACTCATACTCTCCACCTTATCGGCATTGTTCCGCTCACAGCGCGAAACAAACCCTTAAATCTCCCTGAAAACTTGAATCGGCTATCGAGACGCGCGCTGCAGCTGCTCCTCCAACGGTGCTGCGGGCCTCAACTGCAGTTCGTTCGCGCTACCGGCATGAGCGTCATCGCTGAAACCAGTCTCACGAAGCACGCCAAGCAGTTCGCGCATACGTTTAAGCGCGGCGCGCCCCTGTTCGCCAATGGCTTTGAACGCTGTGGAAATCTCGTCGGCGGTAGGCTCTTTGCCTTGTGCTTCGGCGCTATCCAGCATGCGGATACCATCGACGGCTTGACTAATCACGCTGTTCAACGTGGCGGTGACTTCAGCCTGAATGCTGGCACTGATACGGTCACGTTCCATATTCGCCGCGAGAATACGCTGCTTCTCCTGCTCGGCCACCAGCGCTTCCTCTCGCGCCTGCAACACCAGTGCGTTTGAATCACTGGAACGAGCCCAACGTGCCCACGCCATAATGCCGGCGCACAGCATCAGCACTGCAACCGTATACATAACGCCGGTAAAGAACGCCGCCGTAGTACTTGACGTGACTGAAACCGGTTTCGTCAAGCCTGCAAAAGCGGCGATGGCGCCGAACAAGGTAGTGTATCCGTGTTGATCAGCCGCGATTTTCAAGCCCATCAGCACCGAACAGGTAGCGGCGGCAAGACCGGTCCAACGCCATGCGTGTTCACGCCCATACAATACGGCTGAATACAGCGCACACAGCGACGCTACGATATGTCCAACCTCAATCGATCCCAAAAACACCAATTGCACAACTGACAATACGAACACAATAAGCGCGCAAGTCTCGGGGAACCTGCGTCGAAGAGCCAGCGCCAGCAAGCAGCATGCGGCGATCGCATTTGAGAGCTGCGCATGAGGTGAACTATCAAAAAAGAACGTAACCGACATGCGATTCAGCAGCATGACCAATGCCACGGCACCAACGGAATCCATGAGCGCATAATGGCGCTGCGTCCACGCGGAAACACGTTCCACCCAATTCAGCCCTCGCGAATTGGATGTATTTGCAAGTTCTACGGATTTCAGTTTCAATGATTTGAGCAAATCATGCAGATTGGGTGCGGTGATGCGCAAATGTTGCAGGGCATTCGAACGATGATCGCGACCGGTCGGTTGGTTGGTTTCCTTCGTCTGCTCCGATGGCTGATCTGGGATTCGCGCCGATATGTTGACGACTGTGTGAGGTGCGATTGCTTCGTCGGATAATTTCGCTTTGCTGGATATGGCAGTTGTGTTGCACGATTCGGACTGTTCCGAGGCATACTGTTCGCCGGTTTCTTCTGTCACCTGTTCTTTACCGCCGTAAGGCAGGGTGGCCATGACTTCGAAGCCTCCGCCGAGTTGAGGGCCAGCCTGCAACGAGCCTCCGGCCGATTCGATGCGTTCTTTCATGCCCAGCAGGCCGTAACCTGGCGTATGCCCGTCGATATTGGCCGCCGCGCCATGACCATTGTCGGTGATGGTCAAAGTGAGCAAACCGTTGTTCCATGACTCTTTAATGTGCACATCGACGTGCGGCCCCGCATACTTGCGGATATTCGTCAGTGCCTCCTGCACTACATGGTAGGAAGCTATCGAGGCTTGTTCGCCGAGTTGTTCCGGGCTGGCGGTGCCGGTGATATTCCGTCGGATTCGAATGTCGGGGGAGACGTTTTGCGCTTGTTCCACAAGATTGCCGATATCGTTATAATCGGCGTGCGGTGAACCCCCGAATACTCCCAGAAGACGTTGCATGTCATGCAGTGCGCGTTCCGATTCGTGTCGAATCGTCTCCATGGTGTTTCTGGCCACCGCGGGATCATGCGTGCCTGCATAGCGACCACCATCAGACTGCACGATGATGATTGACAAGGTGTGCGCCACCACATCGTGCATGTCACGTGCGATGCGTGCGCGTTCCGCCAACGCGGCGATATCGCGTTCATCCTGGTCTCGCGCGGCGATTGCCTCATTGCGTTCCCGCATCATGCGAATGGTTGCCAGACGGGCACGCTGCCAGAACGCTACAATGACGGTGGAAATGATACATACTTCGAAAATCGGCGTCAGCACCAACATGTATTGCGCCACCATGTTGGCGACTTCCGATATGGATGTTCCTGTGTAGATGGAACCGAGAGTGTCTTCCGTGACCATAACGCCATTTGGATTTGAGTCATTCCAGCTGCTCCATGTATGCACTTTGCCTCCGGTGAGCAGTGGTCCATTGGTCATGGTCCATGCCGCCAGCGCCGAAGCCAGAAGACCGATGGTCAACGCCAGAATAATGAAGGCTTTCGTGTTTTTGGGATTGCCGTAGACGATCACTGAATACAGCATGAACAATGCCAGAATATCGGCACCCAACAGGCAAGGGCCGAATATGAGATGCGCCAAGGTCAATGCCACGCAGAGCAACGCTCCGGTCTGTGGCCACCATCGACGGATTAGCAGCGGAATAAGCATTGCCGCTTCCCATGTCATCTGCGTGGAAGGCTTAAGGTCAAACAGCAATCCCGGATTATAGGTGATGCCGCCGGTCACGCCGAACAGCAGAACACCTATAACAAGCGTGATGATGAGATCGCCTGCGAAAACATGGCCATGCATCCATGACAAGAGACGCTGCTTGAGATTCGGCATACGTTCCACCCTAGCGCCAGATATGCTGTGACGCCATCATGCGCAGGAATGAAATAGCGGTAAGATAAAGCCGCTTTTGTGAGGTAAGGTTGTCTCCGCATGTGGGTGGGATGGAAGCCATCAAAAAGTCACTACCCGCATTGAACATGCCGATGATGCCAAGGGAAAGGTGAATGCATGACGTTGCTGAGCGAATACTACGTGCCCGGATTGCATATTGAGGATCGTTCCATCAAGGTGCCGTTGGATTGGACGGGCCACGAGCCTGGTCATGGGTTCGATGGCGAATCGATCAGCCTGTTCTACCGTGTGGTCACCTCTCCCGAACATGTGCATGACGACCTGCCGCTGCTCGTGTTCCTGCAGGGTGGTCCCGGCGGTTCCGGTCCGCGTCCGCTCGGCCCAAGTTCCGATGGTTGGATCGAGGAGGCTATCAAGCATTTCCGCGTGGTGTTGCCGGATCAACGTGGTACGGGGCGTTCGTCTCGTGTCGATACGCATGTGATTGAGGGCATGGATGGCGACGGCAAGGCAGGTGCCGCGTTTTTGAAGCGTTTCCTCGCCGATTCGATCGTTCGTGATTTCGAGCATCTGCGTCGTACCGAATTCGGGGGCGCACGTTGGGTCACGCTTGGCCAAAGCTATGGCGGATTCCTGACGCTGACGTATCTTTCGCTGTTTCCGCAAGGAGTTATCGCCAGTTTCACCACGGGTGGCATTCCGCATGTTCCCGCCGATGCGACCGACGTGTACCGTCATACGTTCCCACGCATGGTGGCAAAGACGAAGCAGTTCTACGAGCGTTACCCGATCGATATCGAACGTGCCGCGGCCGTTGCCGACGTTCTGCAGTCGCGTAAGGTCGCATTGCCGGACGGCGATCCGCTCACGGTGGAACGTTTCCAATGCTTGGGATCCGATTTCGGTATGAAGCCGAGTTTCGAACGCGTGCATTGGATTCTTGACCAGGCATTCCTTGACGGCGACGGTTCGGCCTCGACCTCGGCGGAACTGTCTGACGAATTCCTGTCTTCCGTGATGAATGCGACTTCATCTCGCCCGCTGTATTGGCCGTTGCAGGAGTTCATCTACGCCAATGGTGAGCTGGAAACGCCGATTTGCTGGGCCGCCCAGCGCGTGCGTGGCGAGTATCCGGAATTCGCGGGTGACATTCGTCCGCTTAATTTCACCGGCGAGGCCATGTTCCCGTGGATGTTCGAGCAGGAACGTGCGTTGCGTCCGTTCAAACCAGCCATGGACGTGCTTATGGAAGACACGCATTTCGGCACGATCTACGATGCCGACCAGTTGGCGCGCAATGAGGTTCCGCTGCAGGCTGCCGTCTATTTTGACGACATGTATGTCGACTCCGGTCTGCAATTCGATACGCTGTCCCGTGTGGGACGATCGCACTATTGGACCACCAACGAATTCGAGCACGACGGCGTACATGGTTCCGTGGTGTTCAAGCACCTGTTCGACGAGGCGTTGAACAGGGGAGACCTGGAAGAACTGTTCTGACATTCCCGAAATTCTCCGAAACCATCGCATCCAAAACAATTACGTCCATTAGAAAAGACGACAAGGAGGATACCATGTCCAATCCAACCATCGGATTCATCGGATACGGCAATATGGCGCAGGCCATCGCCGAAGGACTCGTCGCAGCCGGCGCCGTCGACGGTGCCGACATCGTGGCTTGCGCCGCGCATTACGACAAGCTGGAAAAGACCACGATGAAAGTGGGTGCAAAGCCATTGCACAACGCGGCCGAAGTCGTTGCAGCGTCCGACATGGTCGTCATCGCCATCAAACCGTACCGAATCGAAAGTGTCATCAAGCCAGTCATCGGCGCGATTGCCGACGAAGACAAATTCGTCGTATCCATCGCGGCGGGCTGGGATCTTGACAAATACCGAGACTTGTTCGGCGCCGATTTCAACGCGGCGCATATCCAATGCACCATTCCGAACACGCCGATGGCCGTCGGCAAGGGGGTACTCGTCACCGAAGCCGACAACACGCTGACCGACACGCAAGCCGAAGTGTTCGAGCGGCTGTTCTCATCGATCAGCCTCATCGAACGCGTTGATTCCGCGCATATGGGCATTGGCATGTGCATCGCAGGCTGCGCACCGGCATTCACCGACATGTATATCGAGGCGCTCGGCGACGCGGGCGTGAAATACGGCCTGCAACGTGCCACCGCCTACCGTCTAGCCGCGAAGATGGTGGAAGGCGTCGGTGCGCTATACCTCAAAAACGAAACCCATCCGGGCGTCATGAAGGACGCCGTCTGCTCGCCGGGCGGCACCACAATCAAGGGTGTGACCTCGCTGGAGGAAAGCGCGTTCCGCGGTGCGGTCATCAAGGCCGTCGACGCCATCGAAGCCTAATACTAAGCTAGGGAATCATGTCTCTTACTATCGGAATCGTCGGACTGCCCAACGTCGGCAAGTCCACCATGTTCAACGCACTGACCCGCAACAACGTGCTGGCGGAGAACTATCCGTTCGCCACCATCGAGCCGAACACCGGCATCGTGCCGCTGCCAGACGACCGTCTGCCAGTGCTTGCCAAGCTCGTGCATACCGAAAAGATCGTGCCGGCCACCGTCACCTTCGTGGACATCGCCGGCATCGTCAAGGGCGCCTCCGAAGGCGAAGGCCTGGGCAACAAGTTCCTGGCCAACATCCGCGAGGCGGACGCGATCTGCGAGGTCGTGCGCGCCTTCGAGGACGACGACATCGTCCACGTCAACGGCAAGGTGGATCCGGCCGACGACATCGACACCATCAACACCGAGCTGATCCTCGCCGACCTGCAGACCATCGAAAACGCGCTGCCCAAGCTGGAGAAGGATCTGAGGGGCAAGAAGATCGAGCCGGCCTACATGGACGCAGTCAAGCAGGCAAAGACCATCCTTGAAGCCGGCGAGACGCTCGACAAGGCCGCACGCGAAGGCCGCTTCGACAAGGATTCCGTCTACGACCTGCATCTGATGACCGCCAAGCCGTTCATCTACGTGTTCAACGTGGACGACAACGAGCTGGCCAACAAGGACCTGCAGGCTAAGCTCGCCGCATCCGTGGCTCCGGCTCCGGCCGTGTTCCTCAACGCTCAGTTCGAGGCAGACCTGACCGAGCTCGACGAGGCGGATGCCCGCGAAATGCTGGCCGACGCTGGCTTGAGCGAGTCCGGTCTCGACCAGCTGGCCCGCGTGGGCTTCGACATCCTCGGCCTGCAGACCTTCCTGACCGCAGGCGTCAAGGAAGTGCGCGCCTGGCAGATCCACAAGGGTTGGACCGCCCCGCAGGCCGCCGGCGTGATTCACACCGACTTCGAAAAGGGCTTCATCAAGGCCGACATCGTCTCCTACGACGATTTCGTGGCCGCCGACGGCTCCATGGCCAAGATCAAGGAGGAAGGCAAGCTCCGTCAGGAGGGCCGCGACTACGTCATGGCCGACGGAGATATTGTGGAGTTCAAGTTCAATGTGTCCAAGTAGGGTGTGAACACCCCAGAAAACGGCGTGATTCCAACGTTTTCGAGTTTTCGGAACTGTGGAATTGCGCCGTTTTTCGATTATTGAAGAATGGCCGATTATGCCCCGTATCTGGCCGTTTGTGGCCCGGATAGTGTGCCAATAGAGTGCCCTTTTTGAGGGCGCTTGTAGCGGATGCTCGAAGGCGCTCCCGACAAGGGAGGAACATCATGGCGACGAACGGCAGACGACGCACGAAGGGTGCGGGAAGCATCATCCACCGCAAGGATGGCTCGTGGGAGTTCCGGCGTGAGGTCGGCCGCGACCCCGCCACGGGCAAACGACGCTATGTCTCGGCCAAGGGTCGCACGAAGGCCGATGCCCGCGAACGGTTCGACGCGAAGGTCGCCGAGATGGAACGCACCGGCCTGCTGCCCGGCGCCAAGAGCCCGTACCTGAAGGATTACGCGGAGCGGTGGCTGGAGGAATACCGGCTCAACGTCAAGCCCACCACGTACCGCACCCGCGCCGGCAGGATTCATGCGTGCATGGAGGTCATCGGCTGTATCCGCCTCACCGAGCTGACCCCTGACCATATCCGCCAATGCATGCGCGTGCTTTCCAAACGGCTCGCGCCCTCCACGCTCAAGGACCATTTCGTGAGCCTGAAGATGATGCTCGACCAGGCGGAACTCGAGGAGCTCATCCCCGTGGATCCGTGCCGCAGGGTCAAGCCGCCAAGGGTGGAGCCCACCGAGACCAGGATCCTCTCGCCAGACCAGCCGAAGCAGCTGATCGAGGCCGTGCCCAACCGGGGAGCGAAACGACGCGGACCGGCCCTGACCGTGGACGTTGACGAATCCTGGATGCTGCTGTTCGAACTCGCGTTCGCGGCCGGCATGAGGGAAGGCGAACGCTACGCGCTCATGCCCTACGAGCTCGAACAACGCGACGGCGTGCCCGGCATCAACGTGCAGCAGCAGATCCAGCAATACGGCAAACCGGAGGACGCCGTGATACCCGCCTGGCTCAAAGCCGAGCACCTGTACGGTATCCTGTGGCTCACCACACCCAAAACCCACGCCGCCCACCGGTTCGTACCCATATCCACGAGCCTGTGGCAACGATTGTGGGCGCGCATCAAACGACTCGACATAGGCCCACGCGACCTCATATTCACCAACTCACGAGGCAACCCCGTGCGCAGCAGCACCGAACGCTACAACTGGAACAAGGCCTTGAAAGCCGCCGGCCTCCCGCCGGTCACCATCCACAGCGCACGCCACTGGACCGCCAGCATGACCGCCTGCGCCAACATGCCCGACGACGCCAGAACCGCCATCATGGGCCACACCAGCATCAGCATGACCAACCACTACACCCACAGGGACGCGGCCAGTCTCGCCGCGCTCCTCGGCCGAGCCATCCCTGACCTGCACGACGAGAGGGATGTGATAGACGCGCAGGTCATCGAGGAGGGGAAATGACGAACGTGACGCATAGTAGACTTGTCCGCATGAGCATAAAGAAAGTAGACGGGCCACAGGACCATCATCGATTTATCGATGAGGCCGGTGACATGACCTTCCATTCCGGGAAGCGGGGCCGCAAAACCTCCTCCATCGGGATGGACGGAGTTTCCCGATGCTTCATGATCGGGCTCGTACATGTGAAAAGTCCCCTCGACGATGCTCGTGCGACTATCGACGGTTTTTGTGAGGAGATCAACAGCAGCAAATTCTTCCAGAGCTTTCCCAGCGTCCAAAAGAGAACAAAGGAGGGATGGCACGGCTTCTACCCGCATGCCAGCAAAGATCCTGCGGAACTACGCTATGAATTCCTCAAACTCATGGCGCAGGAGATCGACTTCTCCGCACGAGTAGTTGTGGGCCGTAAGATACCGGCGATCTATCAGCAGAGGCACAACGAACAACCACGTGAATTCTACGCCGACCTCATGTCCCATCTACTCAAATACTCAGGGAAGATAGATCCGTTGATTCTCGACGTCGCGGAACGAGGCAGCAGCACATCGAACCTCAACCTTCAGCATGCCGTGGACATCGCGCAACAGCGCAGCCGTCGCGGCACGGTAACGCATGAATTGCGAAACACCACCAAATTCAACGTCCAACCGTATGATCACGAAATTCTCTTGGCGCTCGCCGACTACAGTCTATGGACGGTCCAGCGAGTGTACGAGAAGGGAGACGAAAAGTTCTTCGGGCTTCTTGAACCGAAGATTGTGCTGGTCCATGATGTTTATGATTCCAGCAGATATTTCAAATCAAAGAACTATTATCGGCCGAAATACAATCCTCTGACCAGAGCATCCATCAACTTCGACGGATGGGCGCAACCTGAATGGTAGAAGGAATAGATGGCCCGTCTCAACTCTAGTCGTGCTGTGACGACGACGGCATGAAGCCGACTTTCGATGAAGGACAGGCCAAAATCCAATAATACGACCAGCTGATCCTTCGAGGGGAAGGATACCTGTGTATTCTTGTCGCTGATCTATAAATGATGATAGACGGTCATGTGGGCGGCAGTCAAGAAAATGCGACAGATTGTCTAATCGTCGATATGTCGCAGGGCCGCCCCGGCGCTCGCAAAGAGCGACCGGGGCGGTTTCGTGTTTAGGGCTTGATCCGCCCGACACGGGATTTATTGCTTGGCCGTCTTGACGGTGATGGTGGTACCGAGCGCGGTGGTCTCCCAGCTCACGCCGTCCGCCTCACTGTAGGTGAAGTCCTTGGTGGCATCCTGCGAGGCGAGGAGCGCGCTGGCCATGGTCTCGGTGTCGCCCTGGCTGGTCCATTTCCAATCGCCGGCTGCGGCCGGTGCCTGATAGGTGCCCTTCCAGTAGAGGCTCTTGGTGTCGGTGCCGATCCAGTCGACCTCGATGGTGTCGCCGCTGATGGTAGCTTCCATGTATGAGCTCGGGTCGTTGGAATTGGTCTGCTTCCATGTGCCGGTCAGATCGGCCGGCTGGGGTTTGGGCTCTTCCTTATTGGTCTCGGTCTTTGACGTGCCATCGGATTTGGCCGGCGCATCGGCCGTAGTGCTTCCCCCGCAAGCGGACAGGCCGGTAAGCAACATCGCCGCAACAAGCAGCGCGATTGCCTTTTTCATGATTGGTCTCCCTTCGTGCCGGACATTGTCGTCCGACATGACTCAATCATATGGCGAAACACAAGAACCAAGGACTCATCCCGGTGCTCGCGGTGAGTCGTCGGGATGAGTCCTTATATGGCTCGGAAGCTACGCGGCGAGTTCCACGGGAGCCCGCTCTTCCAATTTGGAGTAGGGGATAACGGCACACCGTAGTTGCGGAACGCGGTGAGCGCGCCGCGCTGCAACGGCGTCTGCCGGTCGTCGCCGATGACTATCAGCCGGGAATCCCTGCGCTTGGGATCCTTCTTCGTGTCATCCCAACCGAACATGATGTCTTTCACGGCGTCCTTGTCGAATCGGTTCGGTGCCTGGCAGAACCGGGTCGGATGGTTAGCGCTACGCTGGAACAGGCAATCGAAGTTGTGCTCGTAGCTGGATACGCCTCGGATCCCCACGTTCGGAGTGTAGAACACATGGCATGAGTCGAGTTTCAATGCAACGTCGTCAGCAAAGTAGGACAGCACCCTTTTCTGTTCTGTAACGGCATCAGTACAATGTTCGTAATGAACAGTTGTTCACGCAAGGAAATGCCGGCATATGGTGCGTCATGTTCAAAGCATAGAGATTCATTATCCGGCCTCAACGAGAATGATTTGGTTCTAGCGCAATACATGCTTTCACGACACATGCCTTCGTGATACATACGTTGGTCAGAAGATATTGCGCTAGAACTCAGCAGTCACCGCACGTGGTCCACGATGTCGTTGACCTTGGTCATATCGATATCGCGCTCGCCGAATGCCTGCCGCTCGTAGGCCAGGTCGATGTGGTGTTCGTGTGCGTAATCGATGATACGGCGAGCCAAATCGGCAATGTCGCCGGACTTGTTGAAGGAACGACCACGCAGCAGCACGCGTTGCATAAGAGGGCGCATCGCCTTGACCAACTTGTACCGGTCTGACTTCACCTTCACCATCCAACCGTCGGCAAAATATAGCACCACGCCTTCACGCGGGCTTGCCTTGGCTTCGCCGATTGCCTGGGCGACTTCTTCCGGCGAATGGCAGATCGCCACCGTTTCCGGCCGCACGAAGCCGCCGGCAAGAGTGAACGTTTCCTCGTGAGCGGCATCGATGGAGAACGATTCGGCATTACGAATCAGATGCAGCAAGCGCAGCCCGGATGATTCGTATCCAACGATGTGTCGGTCGGACTCGCGATCGATGACTTCAAACGCCGCCGTGACATTCCACTCATGCAACATACGCCACAATTCGGCACGTACCGCTGAATCTGAAGGAAACGGGCGCTCGATAAGCGCGGAATAATCCGTTTGCCCCGACTTCGACCAGAAGCGGAACAATCCAGGAGTTCCCGCCGCGCCCACGAGCCCGAGAAATCCGTTCTCCTTGCGCTCAACGCGCACGGGCAACGACTCTGGATGTTCTTGAGCGTGATTGACGACTTGGGCGAACGATGTCCCCTCCGTCTCGTCCACAGCAAAGAACTTCTCGAACCCGCGTTGCACCACCTGACCGTTGCCGCCGATAAAAAGCCCTCGCGCATTGATGGTGCGATCCGTCCACCGATGTTCACGAAATGCCTCTGCAGTGAAATTGCACGCATACACGTCTGTTTCGCCGCGCACCGGAATAACCCGAACGTAAGGGTCCGCGCGCATACGCTCCAACAGGTTTCCATTCGGATCGCCCGGTTCCAACGGGCGGAACATCGCGGTGTGAAAATGCTTCCAGGACGAACGAATGTAATCTTCCGGAACACGGTCAGCGGTATCACGCGCCGCATTGCGACGCAACAATTCGTCTAGAGGAACGTCAAAATCCCTCGTTTCCCACAGTGCGCCATGACGTTGAGCGAGTAGCGCCAGTTCGGCTGCATACCGGGGATTAGCGTGTTGCGCATCCGCCACCACATCCCACCCCGCATCCAATGCGTCGGCAATCATGTGCCGTCCCATGGCAACCACCATGTCATTGAATCGCTTGCCGTGCTCGGATTGCAGTCGGTTTCGGACCTGTGCCGAGCCGGCGATCATGAGCCGAATGTCATCGAGAGAAATCACGCAATGCGGCCACGTGTTGGCGGGGTCCTCACACCATGAGCGTGCCCACGTGGACTTGCCCGGAGCGGGCAGTCCTCGCAGAATAATGAGCTTTGCCATAGCCAAGCTCCTTTCGTTGTGCTGTGGGGCGAGACAGGTGCCAGCGATGGCATAAGGTTCTGCTCGCCCCAATATTGCTTGTATTATGATTCGGCTGCCGAAACCGAGCCGCCTGGTTCCTGCTGTGCGGCGGAGTCAATGGGCGCCGGCCCGGGGGAGTCGGGCATATCCAGCGGTGATACGTGCGTTGAATCGGTCGCGTGTGCATGGAACCAGTCGGCAATCTGTGTTTCGCTTACCGGTTGCAGATTCCATGCGTCCAGTCCAACGTTGAGGGCTTCGTGGCGTGCGCCCTCCGGAGACAGCTGGTGCGTGTGACCATACAGCAGACGATGTCCGTCGAACGGCAATGCCTGATCGCGGAAACGTACGGCATCATCCGGCCAGCCATAGGCAAGATCCTCACGGTAGGGGAAATGCGATAGATTGACGGTCTCCGTTGCCTGCGGGCGGCCAATTCCGAGACCGGTCAGCTCCGCCGTGCTGTTCGGCTCAATCGATTCGAACAGATCTCGCGCGGGTGCATCGTCCAGCCACCAGTCATCGTGATTGCCGATAACCGCGTGCAGATGCCTGCAGCGCAGCTGACGCAGGCAGCTCTTCAGATGCCGGACCGATGTTCGGTATCCGATATCGCCCAAAATCCACAGCTCGTCGTCCTCGCCGACAATCCGATTGATATTGGCCACGATTGCTTCATCGTGCGCATCGGTGTCTGCGGCCTTGCGGAAATTGAGCCGGGAATCGTCAAGCACCACGCCCTTCGCCCAATCCTCGGCGGCCTTGCGTCCCTGCGAGGAGAGGAGAGCGTCATACTGCGTGTGCCCAGGGTCGAACGTGGTGAATCCGCGCAGCACGCTGACCAGCGGATGCCCGAAATGCGTGTCAGTAGTGAAATACTTCATGATCTGTTGTTCTTTCTGAATATGTGATGGTATGCAATGGGGTTTTGTTGCGGTGCATTGAGTTGCGACGATGCCAAGAACACATGCTCGTACAGGTGCGTATATGAGGCATGGCGCGAACGAGTCGGCTCGATATCACCGGCAATGATTCAGCTATGCGCCAATGAGTGGTGTACTGATCAGATTTGTTTGGCAGCGAGCAGGCTGCGCTTGTTTCCGGTTATTGGCTGGAACTGAGCAGTACGCAAACCCTGTTTGAAGGCGCATTCGAGCATCGCCGGCAGGTTCGTCTGCTGGCGCTTGGCGTGTTCGTTCACGCCGTTGCTGCTGAATGCGATACGTTGAATCATGGTGTGCACACCATAAGGTCTTACGTCCAAATCCGTCAAATCACGGTGTGTGTAAGCAAGTTACGTTTTGGTCATTCATGGGGGCTTCTTCGCGAATCCGTCAAACTATGCAGTGTGCATGTATGGTCATGTACCGCAGCTACGTAATTATGAGTACACTTGGCCTATAAGTGCAACGAAGCACTTGCCGTCGATGACGGACATCATGGCAGGTGCGTGAAAAGGGGAGCAACAACCATGGGCAACATGTTCGATAATTTGGGCAAAGGTCTTAATGATTTCACCAAACAAGCCGGTAAAATAGCCGGAAATATCGGTGACACAGCGGGAAAAATCACGAAAGATGTTGCCAAAGGGGCAGGTAAGATCGTCAACGATGCGGGTAAGCTTGCCGGCGATGCGGGCAAAATGACGGCAGCTGTTGCAGGGAGCGTGGCACAGTCTGCGGCCGTCGCAAGTGGCGAAGTAAGCAAAGCGGCTGACAGCATGGCAAAGGGTACCGTCTCAATCGCTAAAAACGTCAAGGATAGTGCCGATAAGGTCGATTTGTTTAATTCCAAACTAAGAGCTAAGGCTGTCGAGGATTACAACAATGCCGTAGAACGCTATGAAAACGTAGCGGATGATTTAGCTAAAAGTACGCAAGCGCTGTATGACTTGAGAAAAATCGCTATTGTGCATGTCAAGTATGTTGAACAACATATCAATCAATTGGCTAATACGCCAAAAGAATTTGCCGTTGAACTGCATAAGATCAATACCGAAGTAACGACGTTCGAGAATAAAGAGGATGAGATTAAGGAGGCAGAAAAGCAAGCAAAAGCAGCTGAAGGAGGGTCTGGAGCAGGGGCCACCCTCAGTGCTTTGGGAATCGCAGTAGCAACCATGGGACCTACGGCTGCAATGGGTGTGGCCACCACCTTCGGTGTAGCTTCGACCGGTACTGCCATTTCTGCATTATCCGGAGCTGCAGCAAATAGTGCTGCTCTGGCTTGGCTTGGTGGCGGTGCATTGGCTGCAGGTGGCGGTGGCATGTCAGCCGGAACCGCGTTCCTGGGCCTGGCTGGTCCGGTTGGATGGACCATCGCTGGCGTGGCGGGCGCTGCGGCAATTGGTTCTGGTATTTATGCGAATCATAAAAACAAAGAAACTGCTGACAAGCTTTTGCTTGAGCGCCAGAATGTGGAAGTATTAATTCGCAAATTCAATGCGAAGAATGCCGAAGTCGCGGCATTGACTGAGGCAACGCAAACTCAGATAGATGGTGTACAGCGTGCGAATGCTGCGGTGACAGGCGCCGATTACAGCCAGTTCTCCCACGAAGAGAAAATGCAGGCGGGATTACTGGTCAATATGACGCTCACCTTAGCGCAAATGATTAACAAGGAACTGGAACTCGATGACTGACAAGAATACTGCTGACAAGCACGCCATCGATAACAATGTTGCTCAGGGCATTGCCGCGTATATTGATTATTTGAATCAGCTACGTGTGTCTACTCTGATGGACACATTGAGACAGATTCTTAATAATGAAACAGGTCAGCTGAAAGATCTCGCCGAGCGACAAGCTAATGCGCTAAGGAACCTTGATTTGGCGAATCAAAATGTCATGAACATTGTCAACAGTGGGCGTGGTGGTGAAAATGGTATGCATGGATTTATCGCTGAATTCGCGCAGACGGGAATCGCTAACGCCAGACGAGCATTTGAAGGGTTGGAAAAATCAACAATTACGCTTAATGATAATGGTCCTGCTGATTTGTTGATTAACGGCAAGCCAGTGCAGGTAAAGTTCTATGCGAACCTAATGAACGAGCTGAAGACATCTGCGGAATACCGTTCTATGGATATGATGTTTTCAAAGGACCACATGGACATTTTTCGTGCGGTCATGCATGGCGATAAAGAAGTCTTTCTCAACGGACAACCGCTAACCAGTAACCAAGTGCAGAAAATTAAGCAGCTTATCGAAGAGGAAAGTAACATCCGGGGACTGTCCTGGGACAAATGGATGCAATCATCGGTATTGAAATATGATCAGGTCCAAAGAGAAGCGATTGACCGGACTTTTACTGAAGAAACCGACAATATTAAACGGCAGACATCCGAGCAAAAGAGCGAAATCTCCAATAAGGCCAATACGGATAAGGCTGCTGCATATCACAAAGCTCAGCCGAATCTAGGCGAGGCTAACAAAGCTGCCGGGGTGGGGGCTGCTATCCAAGGTGGATTGAACTTCGGCATTTTCGTGTATCAAAAGCACGAAGAAGGCAAGGAAATATGGCAGTTTACCGCTGAGGATTGGAAGGAAGGAGGCGTCAAGACAGCAGAGGGTGCCTTCAAAGGCGGGTTTTCGGGCTATGCAATTTATGGATTGACCAATGTCTGTCATCTTTCGGCTCCGAGCGCAGGGGCGATAGCGTCCGGAACTTTTGGACTCATAGATGCTGTCATGAAATTCCGTTCCGGAGAGATTGATGATGACGGTTTCTTGAGCTTGGTAACTATCAATGCCCTTGATGCTACCGGCGCGGCGGTAGGAGCGGCGATTGGTCAGACGCTTATTCCTGTTCCCGTTGTGGGCGCGCTTATCGGGTCAATTGTCGCTTCGAATGTGCTTGGTCTTGGCAAGAACATATTGAGTGCAAGAGAGCGGGCAATCATCGCTGAATATCAGCGCAAAGCGGACTTGTTCGTCGCGAATCTCGACGTGCAATACGCGCAAATATTGGAAACTCTTCTCGATAAATACCGGAAACTAGGGGAGCTGCAGACTTATGCATTCAATCTTGATTTAAATATACAGCTACGTTTCGCCGCATCTGTTGATTTGGCAAGATTCATTGGTGTCTCTGAAACCGAGATATTGCACAATGAAGCAGAGATTGACGACTTCTTCCTGTAAGGGGAGATGTTGCCGTAATTGCTGTACCAACGACTAGACGTTGGTACAGCAACAATCTTTGGTTTTGTAGGTATGTGATTTCGAGTAATTCACAAACTGTAGATCTGTGCGCCGAACGGCCAGAGCGCGAGCTTGGCCATTTTGAACGACTGGATGCCGAACGGAATGCCGATGATGGTGATGCAGTTGAGCACGCCTGCACCCAGATAGCCGAGCGCCATCCAGCAGCCGACCAGCACCACCCACAGGATGTTGGCCAAGGCAGAGCCGACTCCGCCGCCGTATTGCACGGTTTTGCCAAACGGCGTCAAGGTGAGTCCCGCCATCTTGAACGCTTGAATGCCGAACGGGATGCCGATGATGGAGATGCACAGAATCAGTCCCACCAATGCCCATCCGATTGCGATGGCCAATCCACCAAGAATGATCCACAGGATATTGCCGAGAACTCGCATGATTAGTCCCTTTCCGATTCCGGTCGATTCCGCGCATGTTCAGCTTCACTATTTTGCCAGAAATCATGACGGAAACACGAGATGCAACCCTTAGCTCGCCCCTGATTCATCCCCGGACCGTTATTCAGGCGGAGCGTATGCGGTAAGCCCAATCCTTTTGTGAAGATTTTGTGTATTGTCAGGCATGCGTGGGTTTCACCGTCGATTTGAATGATGATAAGCTTCTCGATGTCTGCCGTACGAAGACCCCATCAAGGAGATGCCATGAACCTGTATCGCTACGCGATGTTCATCGCACGCGCCTGCCGTGGGTCGTTCGTCGGCAATGTTCTGTTTGCCAATCCACGAATGGCCCTATTCTCGATGCTGGTGTAGCGGGGACACGCCTTATGCCGGGATGTACCGATGGCCCATCCGCAGTCGACGTCGCATGAATCGCTCACCATAGCCATCAACTTACGCAAAGCCGCGAATCGTTTGCCGTATATGAATGCGGAACGGATGGCGGCTTTTCCTTTACGTCCGGACTCATCGGTGTCCTCGTGTCTTGACACAAGCATGGGGCCGGATCGCCACACATGACGTTACCAACAGAAGGAAATGCTGTGACCTCACAGAAAAACGCGGAACTCGGGTCCGCCACCAGTTCCGTAAAGCCTATTGATCCGCACACCCGATTCATCGTTGTGGGTGTGATCGTCGTCGGCTCGTTCATCGCGCTGCTCAACCAGACCGTCATGTCACCGGCCTTGCCGGCACTGATGCGTGATTTCAATATCACCACCGGCACCGTGCAGTGGGTGACCAGCGTCTACATGCTGGTCTCGGGCATCATGGTGCCGATTTCAGGCTATCTGATTGATAAATTCTCCACCCGAAAGCTCTTCGCCGGAGCTCTTGCCACTTTCATGGTCGGCACACTGCTGTGTGCCGTCGCGCCGAATTTCATGCTGTTGCTCGTCGGGCGCATACTGCAATCCGCCGGCTCCGGCGTGCTGTTGCCATTGGTCGCCGTAGTGCCGATGCTCGTCTATCCGCCGGATAAGCGCGGCACCGCCATGGGACTGGCCGGTATCGTCATGGCCGCCGGCCCGGCTATCGGCCCGGTTGTCGGTGGTCTGGTGATTGACAGTTTCGGATGGCGCCCGATGTTCATTGGCATCGCAGTCGTGGCACTGGTCATCCTTGTCGGAGGCACGATGATGCTCAAGAACGTCAGCGAGTTGAAGAACCCAAAGCTCAACATCCTGTCCGTGATCCTTTCGACCATCGCGTTCGGTGGCCTGCTTTATGGCTTCTCGTCCGCTTCCACGATGGGATGGAGCAGTCCGGTCGTCATTATCTCAATCGTCGTTGGTCTTGTGGCCTTCGTCGCATTCGTATACAAGCAAGTCAAGCTCGATGAGCCATTGTTGCGCGTTGATACCCTTGCCACCCGCAACTTCCGCAACTCCGTGATTCTGGTCACTCTGATCAACGCCGCAGTCGCCGCAACCAACGTGACGTTGCCTATCTTCATCCAGAATGTGCTCGGCCAATCCGCCACCGTCACCGGCATGGTCATGCTGCCCGCCGCGGCGGTCGGCATCATCCTGAGTCCGGTCGCCGGCGCCGCATTCGACAAATTCGGCCCTCGCGGCGTGGGCATCGGCGGCCTTGCGCTCATGACCATCTCTCTTGGTCTTCTCGGCACCATCAACACCAGGACATCAGTGCTGTTTGTCGCCGTGTTCTGCGCATTGCAGGCATCCGGTCAGGCTATCGCCAACATGCCGATCAACACTTGGGGCGTCAACGCTTTGCCGAACGACATGATCGCCCATGGAAACGCCATCGCCAACACAGGCCGCCAGATCGCGGCAGCCATTGCGACCTCGCTTCTGGTCACCGCAGAAACATCCATGACCGCCTCGCACATGTCCCAGGGTGTGAAGTCCGCCACGGCCAGCGGCATCGCGTTCTCCTACCTGCTGTGCGCCGCCATCTCGCTGGTCGCCCTGATCATCTGCATCTTCACCGTCACCAGCCGTGCCAAGGAGAAGGCCGCACGCAACGCCAAGGCCTCCGAGGCGCAAGCCTCCGCCGAAGTCGCGGCCGAAACCACTGAAGGCCAGCCCGCCGAGCATCACTACGCCGGCGCATACGTGGCCCCCGCCGCCTCCCTGTTCAAGCAGGCCCAGGAACAGTCCATCGGCGGAATCATGGACGATCAGCCCTACAGCTGCCTGGACAGCGATGACATCACGCATGTGGTGCGCGAGTTCATCCGCCTCAACGTCTCCAGCCTTCCCGTGGTGAACGGCAATGGCAGGCTCGTCGGCTTCGTCAGCGACGGCGATGTCATGAAATCGATTGCCACCTATGAATCCCGTACGGTTTCCACCGGCACCGGTTCGACGATGGTGGTGTTCGACGACGAAACCGTGGCCTCCAAGGTACAGGCGCTCTCCGGCAAGAAGGTGATGGACATCGCCACGCGCAAGGTCGTTGCCGCCACGCCCGACCAGCATGTCGGAGAGGTGGCCCGAATCCTCGCCAAGAAGCAGTTCAAGAAACTGCCGGTGGTGGATGGTGATGGCAGACTCGTCGGTGTGATCCGCCGTAAGTCCGTGATGGAACATGCCTTCGATGCGCTGTTCCCAAAGGATGATCGGTGATTAGGCGCCATCATCGCTGAATAGAATGAATGGAATATGAGGCTTCCCTTCTCGCGGGGGAAGCCTCATTGCTTTGTCCGCGGAGTCTTACGGCACCTGCGCAAGGGCAACGTCACGCCTTCATGACACACTATTGAACAGTGTGTTCCTATCGTTGCATGGTGACGCTAACGCATGGCGTCACGATACTGAAGTCTGCCATCTAACGGCGGGTACGGCTCGTTGCTGGAGTCGTGCACGCATACGCGCGTCGGCGTGCGTATGCCGTGATGTGACCTTTGTAGTGGAATTGAAGAATTGAGAACACTCGTATGTCTTCTAGTCAAAAAACAACTGAACCAACTGTGCGCGAAACACCCGAGGTTTCCGACGATGACAATGTGAATGCGCGCGCAGCGGTCCATAGCGCGAACAAACCCGGTGCCGCCTATGCCGCAGCAGTGGCCAATGAGGAATCCGAGCGTGCGTGGATCCGCCGTGTAGTGCTTCTACTCACTGGCCAGGCATTCTCACTGCTGGGCTCCAACATCGTGCAATATGCCATCTGGTGGTGGATCGTGCTGCAGACGAACAGCGGCATGGGTATGCTGCTGGCCACGTTGTTTGGCGTGATGCCGCAGGCGATCGTCTCGATTTTCGGCGGCTCCTGGGCCGACCGTCACAGTCGCAAGTTGCTGATTATGCTGCCGGATATGGTGATTGCTGTGGTCACCGTCGTGCTGTCGCTGAGCTTCGCGATGGGATGGGTGAGTCTGACCATGATTTTCGTGGTGCTGTTCATTCGTTCGGCGGGCGGCGGTGTGCAGACGCCCGCTGTGCAGTCGTTCATACCGGATGTTGTTCCCTCGGGCAAACTATTGCGCGTCAACTCAATATACGGCGTGATTAATTCGGCAAATATGATTGTGGCACCTGCGGTGGCTGCTGTGCTTATCAACACAGTGCCGCTGTGGTCGATTCTGTTAGTCGATGTGACCACGGCCATTATCGGCGTCGGCTTTGTGGCGTTGATCAAAGCGCCGAAGAAGAGCGCGGAACATGTTGCGAGGCGTATGGCTGAAGCGGAGAATAGCGGGCAACCCGCACTCGAACCGATGTCGGATGCCAATGCTGATCGTTCGCTGATTGCCGGCGTCCGTCGTGTGTTTGCTGACTTGAAAGATGGCTTCAGCTACACATGGCACCGGGCGAACCTGCGCAACGTGGTGCTCGGTGACACCTTGGTGTGCTTCGTGGCCGTGGCGCCGATGAACCTTACGCTGTTGCTCATGACCCGCGAATATGAGGGCATCGATTTGAATCTCGGATTCATCAACCTGACCACCGCCTCCGATAAACTCGCCGCCAACGAGCTGGGATGGAGCATCGGTATGCTGCTCGGCGGCGCGCTGATGTCTACCATCGGTGCCAAGCTCATCCGCAACAACATGCGCGTGGTCGCCTTCGGCATCACTCTGGTGGGCGTCTCCGTCGTTGGTCTTGGCGTGGTTCACAATCTGCTGGCGTATTTGCTGATTGATGTGGTGAACGGTTTGGCTTCGGCCATCTGCATGGGCCCGATGCGCACCATCATCCAGACCGAGGCCGATGAGAAGATGGTGGGCCGTGTATTCGGCCTTGACACCACCATGAGCACACTCAGCATGCCGCTGGGTATGTTGATCTTCGCGCCGTTGGCCGACGTGATCCCGATTTCGCTGGTGTTCATCATCGGCGGTGTGCTGACTCTGCCCATCGGCATCTATCTGTTCGGCCAGGCGCGCCACAACACCAGTGCACAGGTGACTCGGACACAAGCCTGACAGTCGCCTGACAGCCACCTCGCAGGCGCAAAGTCAACTACCAGATTTGCGCATACAGATCGTAAGATGCATACTTCGGCAGATCGTAAACGGTGATCGAGAATGGTGCGGATCGGCCATTGCCCGGCCAATCCACGAATGTGATATCTCCATAGATGATTGCGTTCTGTGCGTTGCGCAGTACTAGGGAAATCTTGATTTGCTGCCCATCGGATGGCTTGAATCCATCTGCCACGGCGTGGACCTCGCCATTGAACGTCGTGCCGCCGTCCCTGTTGTCTATTTTGGATGTTCCGCTGATGGGGAAGGTAGCGGTTCCTTGAGCCTCGGTGACGTTGTACGTATCAGGGCTAAGCACAACGAAATCTACGGTGGCCGGGGCCGTGCCCTCGCCCGCTTGGCCGGCGTCATATACAGTCTGATTCGGGAATGCCATAATCAGTGCTTGCGTCTGCGAGAACACGATGGAACCGTCTTTGGCCCGCCCCGTAATGGTAATCTGCGGATACTGCACCTGCTGGGTCTTACTGGTGTTGCGCAGGGCGAAAGCGTAGTGGACATACCCTTGCTGGTCCGCCGACCAGCCGGATTCCACTATTTTCAGAGGATTATCGGTGACGGTGTCTTGGCCGTTTCCATCAGCGCCGTCAGTGCCGCCTACTCCGCCCGTGCCATTGGCATTGTCGGTTCCTGACCCGTTCGAGGAGTGCCCGCCATCGGCCTTATCGGTTGATTGGCTGCTGGATTGTGTCGAGGAATCGGGTGATGTTGCCGACCCGATAATGCCAAGTTGGCCTGCCAACACAATGCCTCCCGCAATGGCGGCGACCACCAGCGCCGCTCCGGCAATGGACCACAGCACGATGGCGCGTTTGCTCAAGTGCAGACGCCGAAATAGTCGAGACGCCGACGTGACGTCGTTCGTTGTGCTCGGTGATGGCGGATTTGCCGATGATGCGTTCGGCATGGGCGGATTGGACTGGGAGAACAGCGCCTGGCGAAACTCCTGGACGCTCTGTGGCCGTTTGCTGGGCTCGAATGCGCACGCATAGCCGATGACGGCGCGCAGTCGTGCCGGTACTGCGGCATCATCGGCAAGTCGCTGCTCGTAGTCGCTGGCATCGGGATATACGCCGGTCAGCATGAATCCGAGCAGTCGACCAAGCGAGAACACGTCGGAACGCGCGTCGGTTTTGGCAAAGCCATATTGCTCAGGCGAGGCGAAACCATAAGTGCCAAGCGCCGTGGTATCCCGTGAACGGTTGCTTGCCTCTGACCGGATGCGCGCAATGCCGAAATCGATGAGATGCGCGCCATCCCGAGCCAGGATGATATTGGCCGGCGTGATGTCGCGGTGGATAACGCCGTGCTGGTGAAGCTCCTGCACGGCTTCGCAAATTTGGTCGATAAGCTGCACGGCCACATTCGGTGCAAGCCGCCCGTTTTCCTCCGCAATTTGCGCAAGCGTGCTGCCCGGCACGTAATCGTAGACGATGACGAACCGGTCGGGCAGCTCGTACGTCGCTTCCACACGCGGCAGACGATTACTCTGGCAGGCGCTGAGCGCCGCCCACACATTGCGTTGCGCTAGGGGAGAGGGAATCTTCTTGCGTACGAACGGGCCGTCGCCGTCAATGCTCACCAGTTCGGTGACGCCGGAAGGTCCGCGAGCGAGCGTACGCTCGACATGGTACGCATCGTCGATGCTCATCGCATGCATCGCCTGCTTATCGTCCATGTCTCTCCTTGATGCCCTCTTACTTGCGTCTCACTGGTGAGTGTTGTTGGGCCGAATGTCGTCAATCGGCCGGTAGCAACGTCGCCTCTCCCATACGATACAACTCGTCGTCCGTGGCAATGCGGTCGAATCCATTGCGTATACACCAGATGATAATCGCGTCACGTCGCTGTTTGCACCACAGTTCGGAAACGCCTGCAAGACGAAGCAGCCGTTGGGTTTCACGTAATGTGCACTTGAGACCAAAAGCCAGCATAATGGCGTGATCTCGGCCGGGGCGGCTTTTGCCGGAGAAAATGTCATAAACCACTGTGGCGTTGAGGCCGGATGCCCGCACCACGTCGGCTCGTCTCAGGTCATGGGCTTCCATACGGTCGAACAGATAGTCGGTCAGCGTGCGTGCGCTGACGAGTCCCTCATCGAGATACTGCTCAATGCTGGCGCTGGCGAGCAGCCGATCCAACAGTTCCTCGGTCAAATGTTCTTCGGGGATGTCTGCCATTGCCCATGCTCCTTGTCGCTGTGTTGCGGGTGCTGTGCTGCGCCATCGTACGCGGTTGCTCGATTCCCAGCGTACAGGACGCCGACTTTTCGGAAACACGCCGAAAAATTCAGTTGTCAGCTGATGTATGGCCCGCGCGTGTCGCCGACAATGGTCGATGCCATCCGTGTAGGTGCGGTGGCGGAAAGGATGTTCATGCGCGGTATCAAGCATCGACAATAAAGCTAACATGCATACAAAATGCTAATTTGCGTACATAATAACAACGCCATACACTGGTTTCGATGTATCGCAGAGCAAAGCGAGCAATAAGAAGGGACGCAATGATGAGCGAACGATACCGGCTTGCCATGGCAGTCGGATTGACCGTAACGGTTGCCGGGCTTGCCTCTTCTGTGCTGGTAATGCTGCTGCTTAAGGAAAGAAGGGCATCATGACAACGCCATTTGATCAACAACCTCAGCCGGTTCCACCGTCCGAAGGCACGAATGACGCACCGGAAGATCGCGCGAATGCGCCTACCGTGCCGAATACTGTACCGGCTGGCCAGCCAAACGTAGCGTCTGATGGGGCCGCCACTACTCCGATGACTCCGGCTACGGCATCGCAGCAGCCCGCCGGCGCGCCGTTCGATCGTGTATATGCGGTCAGTCCGCAACAGCTGTTCCAAGTTATTCACGACCAGCTGACTACTGGCGCCACGTTTACCTTGGATAACGAAAACACCCAGACCGGAGCGTTTTCCTTCCACTCCTATGATGGGGTGAACTGCACGCTAACCGTAGTCCCGCAGGGTGCGGCAGGGGCCGCCATTCGTCTGGAGGCGACTGGAAACGAAAGCGCCAAGCGCGTTGATGAGTTCCTCGCCGCTCTGGACAAGCGTATTGGTGTGGCTCCTGCACCCGCCACACATGGTGCCGGTGCTGCCACTGGTTTTGCTGGTGCCGCTGCGCCTGCCGTGCTTGCTCCGAATGCACAAGGGGTGAAGAAGACTTCCAAGCTGGCTGTGTTCGCCATTATTTGGGGAGTGTTGTTCGTACTCGCCCAATTTGTGGATGTTTCTGGCCGATCCTGGGGCGGACTGCTGTTCGCCACGGTGATTCCGGCACTGCTCTCAGGCTTCGCCGTATACGTGACCCGCCCGAGTGGCAAGGTGCAAGGCCGAGTGCTGGCCTGGGTGGCAGTCGGTATCACCGTTGTGGGTCTGGTAATCGGTGGCGTGTTCGTAATTCGTGACGATGCGAAGGCCAAGGCTGATCGGGCGGAATTGGAAGCATCGCTCGCCACCAAGTGCGAAGCATATTCATGGCCGGAGTCGGATATCGCGGCGCTGCTGCCGCAGCCGAAATCCACAAAGGGTGAAATTAAAAGCGAGTCTTCGGACTATTTCTCCATCGAGGTGTGCGGTACCGACGCCAAGCAGTATGCCGACTACGTCAAGTCCGTGCAAGACAACGGTTTCACCGTGGACTATAACAAGTCCGCTGACAGTTTCAATGCCAAGAACGCCGATGGATACAGTGTGAGCGTTTCTCGTAACACTGACGACGAAACCATCATGTCCATCACTATCCAGGTTCCGGAAAAGAAGGAAGATACGTCTACGGACGGCGACGCCGCGAAACAGGATGATAAGAGCACTGATACGGGCGCTGATTCCAGCGATGCCAACAAGCAGAGCGACCAGTCTTCGGATCAGAAGGCGCAGCAGAACACCAATGACAGTGCTGACTTCAAGTCCACGATGGACAGCTACGAGGCCTTTATCGATGAGTATGTTGCCTTCATGAACAAATATCAGAAATCCGATAACGTGGTCAGCATGGCTACCGACTATGCCAGCATGATGAAGCGTTACTCTGAGTTCTCCCAGAAGGTAGACGCCATTGACGAAAACTCCCTCAGCAGTGAGGATTTGGCCTACTACACCGAGGTCATGACTCGATGCACGCAGAAGCTCGCATCGGTGGGCCAGTGATCAGACTGGCGTATCGAGGTAACGGTTTTCCAAGAAAGGGACGATGACGGTATATGGGTATACGCGGCAGACAGTATACGCCAATGGATGAGCCGGTCTTCAACAAGGCCATCCCCGGAACGGAGGCTCTGGCCGGGGCGCTGAAGGACACTTTTGGCGCATTCCGTAGTGGGCTTGGGATTACCGAACCCGTGGTTTCGGTGAATTGTGAAGGTTGTGGCGCTCCGCTTTCCGGTCATCGCAAAGAAGTCGTTCGATGCGAATACTGCGATCGCGAAACGCAGCTATAGCCAACATGCCAGCATAACGGCCGGTCTTGCGATTGCATAGTCGCAAGACCGGCCATGTGCATTGAGATATCGAGGAAAACAGATGGCAGTTATTAAGGCGTTCGCCGGCGCGCTCGGCGGTACATTCGCGGACCTGTGGCGTGATATCATCACCGCTGGTCCGTTCACGGAACACACCGTCGTTGTGCCGGGCATTCCCCGCGGAAGCAACAACGATCGCGGTTCGAATGAATACGGTTCCGAGGGAATAATCACCAATGGTTCGCGTATCTATGTGCCAGAGAATACTGCGGCGTTCATTTTCTCTGAAACAGGTATCGAAAACGTCATCACCGAGTCGGGCGGTTATGAATATCGCAACGGGGAACAGAGCGTGCTCGCCGGAGACGGCATCGGATCGTTCTTCAACCAGGTCGCCGATCGATTCACCTTCGGAGGTCAGCCTGGCCGCACCAAATATGTGGCCTTCGTCAACCTGCGTGAGATTCGTGGCATCAAATTCGGCACTTCTGCGCCGCTGGTGTATAACGACCGGTTCTATGGCGTCGATTTAGAAATTCGCGCACGCGGATCCATGTCGCTAAAGGTCACTGATCCAGTTCGATTCGTTCGTAACTTTGTGCCTGCCACTACCGTGTCGTATTCATTCGATGATGAAGGGCCACGTAGGCAGATTCTGTCCGAATTCGTACAGTCGTTTATTGTGGCCATCAATTCGTTGTCCAATGAATATCGTATTTCGCAATTGCCCGGCAAGGCGAATGACATCGCAGCATGCGTGCGTGGCGATCGGGCCAATGCGGGTACGTGGAATGATCGTTTTGGCTTTGAAGTGTCCAGTGTGGGCATCGAAAGTATCGAGTTCACCGAGCAATCACGTCAACTCGTGCAGCAGTTCGCCTCGAATAAGATGAATGTTGCCGCATACGAGGGCGTTTCCCAGCAAGCTGGCAATATGGCTGCCCAGCAGCGCATTGCGCAAGGTATTCAAGACAACGGCTTTGGCGATGGTGGCATGTTGCTGGGCATGAATATGGCACAAGCCATCAATCCTATGACGGCCGCCCCGGTTCAAGCGCCGGCACTTGCGCCGGCACCGGAAGCCGCTGCTCCCGCCTCTCACACGGCATCCATGTCTGTGGAAGAACAAGTCGAGGCGATGAAAAAAATGAAGGAATTGGTTGATATTGGCATTCTCTCCCAAGAAGAATTTGATGCAAAAAAGCACGAAATTCTCGGCCTATAAACGGTGCATTCATGCAACTCGAAACAGCTGATAATGAGGGAAACGCTGGTGCGACACGGACAAAATGGTGCTCAGGGCTTCGAACTGGGTTGTTCAATCCGTTTCGATATTTCGGCGACTCAGCGCTTGTTCGGGCCGCCGTCCGGGAACATCAAGTAGGTGATGATGCCGGCGGCGGTTCCACTGGCCAATGCGCCGGTGATGACGGCGAGAGCCTGCATCGCCGTGCTGAGCGTGGGCTTGCCCGTTGCGGCAGTCTTTGAAGCCTTCAATGTGGCGGCACTGGGCTTGCGTTTCTCGGTGGCGGCGTTGTCGGCAGCGTTGCCACAGCCTGTATTGACTGGGGCATTGTCGGCAACGGCCTCGCCGTCTTGCTCTTGGGCGCGCCGTTCGCGAATGCGTTGCTCAATGGGATCGTCGACCAAAGTCTTGATGATGCGTGCCAGATCGCGGTCTTCACGACGTGCGATCTCGGCGCTGAACACCGTACGTAAAGCGAGATACTGCAGTTTGGTCATCGGGCTTTTGCCGGTCTCCAAGTTAGACACCGTCTGTCGCGCGACTCCCAGCTCGTCGGCCAGTTGCTGAGTCGTCCATCCGGCTACCTTGCGAATCGGACCCAGGTTCTCCTGAAACTTATCAATCCACCATTGTTCGATTTCAGACGTCGCCATTACGCACCTCCTTCCACGCTGTCACCAGTGTACGTTACCTGTACCGAAATCAATCCAAAAAACAGTGTTCATGTGAAATTCACTGCGTATTTGCGCTTTCGCCGGCTTACCGAGATTAGCCTTAGACAAGGAATAACAGAGTAGAAGCAGAAGGTATGCGCGTATTCGATTTCGACGGAACCATCTATGATGGCGAAAGCCTGTTCGACTTGTACCTGTATTCCGCCCGCCACGACCCGAAAGTGTTCCGCTATATCGCCCCCGTGCTGCGGTACGCGGTCAAATACAAGCTTGGCCGGGCCACGCTTGAACAGATGGAATACGGCGTGGGCAAGATGACCGAAGGCTATCTCACGGAACTGAGCCGATCCAAACGGGTGGCGAGCGTCGAACAGCTCGTGGACGATTTCTGGGACCGGAACTACCCGCGCATCAAGCCCTGGTACCAGCCCGAACCGGATGACGTGATCCTCACCGCATCCTTCGGTCTGACGGTGGGGGAGGCCTGCCGCAGACTCGGCGTGAGGAATCTCGTGGCCAGCGAGGTGGATGTGGAGACGATGAAGGTCACGTACCTCAACTTCAACACCAACAAGACCAAACGGTTCCGCGAACTGTACGGTCCGGACGCCGTCATCGACGAGTTCTACACCGACTCCAAGTTCGATCAGCCGATGATCGACATGGCCCGGCATGCGTTCATGGTCAAGGGGAACACCATTACGCAGGTCAAGTAGGAAACAGCAGAAAACAACACAACGCAACCAATAACGAAAGAGGAATCCATATGAGCATGCCGCTCGATCTATACGTAATCCGGCATGGCGAATCCGAAGCGAACGTCATCGTCCAGGCGGGCGAGCAGGGCGACAATTCCCTGTACACGCAGGACAACGTCACCGTACCCGACCGCTCCTGGAGACTCACCGCCACCGGACGCAAGCAGGCCGACTGCATCGGCCGCTGGCTGGTCAGCCAGCAGCAGCTGTTCGACCGCTACATGGTCTCGCCATACGTGCGCACCCGCGAAACCGCAGCCACCATGGCCCTGCCCAAGGCCAAATGGGAGGAGAACCGTGTGCTGCGCGAACGTTCTTGGGGCGAGATCAACACCATCACCAAGGACGAATTCAAAAACAACTACGCGCGCAACTGGAACTTCAAGAACACCGATCCGCTGTACTGGCGTCCGCCGGCAGGCGAGTCGATTGCCGATGTGGCCGAGGACCGTGTGCACAACATCCTGACCTCGCTGAGCCGCAAATCCGATTCGGAATCCGTGGTCATGGTCACCCACGGCGACTTCATGCTCGCCCTGATGCTCACCATCGAGGATCTGGCCGACGAGGAATTCCTGCATCGCGCCGACTCGGACGACTGGAAGATCACCAACTGCACGTGCCTGCATTACACGCGCCGCGACCCGGAAACCGGCCGCACCTCCAAGCGTGTGCGCTGGGAGCAGACCGCCCGGCCCGTGCTCGACGAGACGACCGGCCGCTGGGAGGTCAAGGTGGAGCCGTGGCGCGAATTCAAGCGCCCGTATCTCTCCAATGGCGATTTGGTGGATGTGGTGCAGGCCGTCGATCCACACCTGCTGGAGTATTACGGCAAATAGCCTTTCCCGGAAGAGAGACTTCACAAAATCTTCGTGAGCTAGAATGGTGCGTGGTGCGGCTGGTTGTGAATGCCGTGCCCCAAGCGAGAGCGAGGAGAGTAGTAATGTCCAATATCTTCCAATGGCAATTGCATGGCGACGGCAAGACGCTGGCGCCCGGCGAGGTAGTCGAGCCCGATGAACGTCTGACTTGGGTGCGCACCGCCGGTATCGGCGCACAGCACGTCATCGCCATGTTCGGTGCCACCTTCCTGGTGCCGATTCTGACGGGCTTCGACCCGTCCACCACCCTGTTCTTCACGGCTATGTCCACCGCACTGTTTCTGCTGATCAACAGGAACGTGCTGCCGAGCTATTTGGGCTCGTCCTTCGGCTTCATTGCACCGATCACCGCGGTCACCACCGCCAACAAGGGCATTGCGGTCGCCAGCTTCGGCATCATGGTCACCGGTATTCTGCTGGCCCTGGTTGGCGTGCTCGTGCATTACGCCGGCTCCAAATGGATCGACATCATCATGCCGCCCGTGGTCAACGGCGCGATCGTGGCCATCATCGGCTTCAATCTGGCACCTTCCGTGTGGACCAACTTCCAAGCCGCGCCCGACACCGCACTGGTTACCCTGTTGGCCGTGCTGCTCGTGGCCGTGCTGTTCAAGGGCTTGCTGGGTCGCCTCAATATTTTGGTCGGCGTGATCATCGGCTATGTATATGCCTGCATCCGTGGCCAGGTCGACTTCTCCGCCATCGGCGACGCCGCATGGATCGGCTTCCCGAAGTTCCACCTGCCGCAGGCCGATTTCTCCATCCTTCCCATGTTCATCCCCGTTGTGCTCGTGCTTGTGGCTGAGAACGTCGGCCATGTCAAGTCCGTGGCCCAAATGACCGGCCGCGACTACGACAACCAGATCGGCACCGCCCTCATGGCCGATGGCCTGGGCACCACGCTCGCCGGCTTCGGCGGCGGCTCCGGCACCACCACCTACGGCGAGAACATCGGCGTGATGGCCGCCACCAAGGTGTACTCCACCGCCGCCTACTGGTGCGCCGCCGCCTTCGCCCTGATCCTGAGCCTGTGCCCGAAGTTCGGTGCCGTGATCAACACGATCCCCGCCGGCGTGCTCGGTGGCGTGACCACGCTGCTGTATGGCATGATCGGCATGATCGGTATCCGCATCTGGGTGGAGAACAAGGTCAACTTCGACAAGCCGCTGAATATCATGGTGGCAGCCATCACCATGATCATTGCCATCGGCCAATTCGCGTTCACTGTTGGTGGCATTTCCTTCAACGGCATTGCCATTGGCACGATCGTGATTCTTGTGGCCTACCACGGCCTGAAGGCCATTGGCAAGGCAACCGGCACTATTGCCAAAGACGATCCGGATATTTTGTAGTGTGTTTTAGGGCTACTGGGCTGTATCTTGGCTCAGCCCTTTTGCACAATGGCCCCTACCTTCACGGGTGGGGGCCATTTGCGTGTTCCATGGAGCGGTGCTCGCCTTACGTGGTGGTAAAACCCATGGGGCGGCAAATATCCCATGGGGTGGTAAAACCCTCATGGGGCGGTAGGTGAAAATGGCTTTATTCTGCGGTTTCACAATTTCTTCAAACCGCCCCATGGGCAAGTTGCCGCCCCATGGGCGAGTTACCGCCCCATGGGGTCATAAGTAAAGAGTGGGATGACAGTGTGGCGAGCACCAAGCAAAGTAGGGGGCTTACGCTAAGCTCGGAAAGCTTGCGTAATTTGCGTAACCTTTGACATGAAAGGCCACTGTGCCCCGTAATAATTTCGATGATCGTGACGATTCCGCTGATTTCCAGATGAACGACAGCGCGGAATCCCGCCCCCTTACCTTTGGCGAACTTGGCGTACCCGGACCGCTGGTGCGCGTGCTTGCGGCAGATGACAAGAAGACCGCATTCCCCATTCAGGCCGACACCCTGCCCGATTCACTGGCCGGCCGCGACATTCTCGGCCGAGGTCGCACCGGCTCCGGCAAAACCCTCGCATTCTCCATTCCGCTGGTCACCCGCCTCGGTTCCTACGATTCGTTCGGCGAAATCGCGATGGAGGAGTTCCGCAAGGAAATCAAGCGCCGCAAGAAGGCCAGCCTGGAAGAGCGCCGCGCCGACGACTTCCTACCGCACCCGCGCGGCCTGGTGCTGGCCCCCACCCGCGAGCTCGCGAACCAGATCAACGACGTGCTGATGCCGCTGGCCCACACGTTCGGCATGAACACCACCACGGTGTACGGCGGCGTCAAGTACATCCACCAGATCCGCGATCTGAAGGCCGGCGCCGATATCGTGGTCGCCTGCCCGGGCCGCCTTGAGGACCTGCTGCGCCAGCAGGCGCTCACGCTCTCGTCCGTCGAAGTCGTGGTCATCGATGAGGCCGACGAAATGGCCGATATGGGCTTCCTGCCACCGGTCAAGCGACTGCTTGAGCAGATTTCGCCCGACGCCCAGCACATGCTGTTCTCCGCCACGCTCGATCACGGCGTGGATGAAGTGGTGAACACCTTCCTGCACGATCCCAAGGTGCACGAGGTCGATTCGGCCACCGCCGAACCCGACCTGATGACCCACCACGTGTTCGAAACCACGCGCGGCGACAAGCACGAACTCGTGCGCATGCTCGCCTCGGGCGAAGGCCGCCGCATCCTGTTCACCCGCACCAAGTTCCAGGCCAAGAAGCTCGCCAAGAACCTGACGCAGAACGGCATTCCGGCCGCCGAGCTGCACGGCAACCTGAACCAGAACCAGCGCGATCGCAACCTCGCTGCGTTCGATTCCGGCGATGTGCGTGTCATGGTGGCCACCGACGTGGCCGCCCGTGGCATAGACGTCGGCGGCGTGGAGCTCGTGGTGCAGGTCGAGCCGCCGGCCGACCCGAAGTCCTTTGTGCACCGCTCCGGTCGTACCGCCCGCGCCGGCAAGGCGGGCGACGTGGTCACCCTCGTGCTGCCCGAGCAGCGCCGCGAGACGCGCCGCTTGCTGAACCAGGCCGGCATCAAGACCAAGATGATCGAAGTGACCCACGATTCGCCCGAAGTGCTTGAGCTTGTGGGCGACCGCGCCGAGCGCGTGGATGGTTGGAGCCTCGACAAGTCGCAGTCCGTGGGCAACCCGCGCAAGGGCAAGAACAGGGGCGCCAAGAACGCGGCGGGCGACGAGTCCGGCCGCGGCGGCAAGCGCAAGCACAATCGCAATCGCAACCGTGACGAGCAGAACGTTGCCGAGACCGAGTTCCAGCACGAGAACGCAGGCGGCGAGTTTGTTGCCGAAGGCGAGCCGCAGCGCAAGCACGGCGACAAGGCCAGCAAGAAGGCCGTGAAGAAGAACCGCAACCGTGCGGAACGCCGCGCAGGCATGAGCAACCCCGAGGCCGAGCGCCGCGACTATCTGTTCGAGCATGGCGATGACCGCCGCGAGGAGCGCCGCAAGGGCGACCGTCGCGACGGATACGGCAAGAACCGGTACGACGAGCGTCAGGACAATGGCCGCGGCCAGTACGGCAAGAACCGTCGCAATGATCGGTACGGCAAGGGCGACAAGTTCGATAAGCGCGACAGGGCCGGATACGGTCGCAACGATGATTTCGGCAGCCGCAGGCACAATGCGGGCCGTGATTTCGAACGGTCCGATTCCCGCGATTTCGAGCGTCCGCGCAAGCCTCGCCGCAATGAACGCAGCCACGAGGATTACGGCTTCTCCTATGACGAGCGCTCCCATGACGGCCGCAGGCAGTCCATGCGCAACACCCGTCAGGGCGAAGGCGGCAAGCGCATCCATCGCAAGAACGAGAACCGCATCGTACGCGACGAGCGTTCAGAAGGTGCCAAGCGTCACGAACGCCGCATGATCGCCAAATACGGCAACACGGAAGGCCCGAACCGCCGTCATTCCAAGAAGAATCGCCACAATGCGCCATTCCGTATGAAGTCTGGACGCCGTTAGTCCGACAGCGCGTATGAATCAGGCCCGACGACCTTTGATGGTCGTCGGGCCTGATTGTGTTATAGGCCGGTGTTTGCGATGCGGATGCCTGTTCGCCTGCCTAGCGGCCATGACGATTGCACTTATCGCCGCAGTCGTTGTGATCGTGGCCATGCCGAAACGGCGGTAATGGCCTGTACGCACCCCTAGAATAACGGATATGACGCAATCGCAGCCCCGATCCAAACGCACGCCCACCCTTGAAATCCACGGGAGAATCCTTGACGCGGCAAGGCGGATCGTGGAACGGGACGGTGTGGATGGTCTGACCATCCGTGCGCTGTCCGCACAGGCCGATGTGTCGCCCACCAGCATCTACCAGCACATCGGCGGCAAGCAGGCGGTGTGCGATGCGCTCATCGACACATACTTCACCGATCTGCGCGAACAGCTCATCGCCATTGACGAATCCGACCCCGTGCTGCGCCTGCGCAGGGCGGGCATAATCTACCGTGAACACGCGCTGGACGCCCCCGGCATTTACGCGCTGGTCTGGATGGGGCAGGCGTCGGACTCGGCCCAGCACTGCCTGGACGCCATCACGCAGATCATTCGATACGGCCAGGCAGCATCTGTATTCCGCGGCGATGACCCCCATCTAATCGCATCCTCCATCTGGGTGTCCATACACGGGTTCATCCAATTCGAACTGCGTTCCGCACAACCCCGCACACGCGGCCGCGAACGGGTCGACCGGTCGTACGGTTACCTGCTCGACCTGCTGATCCGAGGCATTCAGAGGTGAATGAGTTAGCTCCCTCTGATGAGGGAGCTCACCATTGATACGCTGTACTGCCATCGGCGTTGCGGATGGTGAAAGTGGGGGATTGCTCGATGTTGAGGTCCACGGTCAGGGAATGCTGGGCGTCGGCGCTCGTCGAACGATAGACGAAGTGCTTGTTTTCCAGCTTCACGGCCTCGGTACGCGCATCCAGCAGCCATGGGTTGCGACGGCGCAGCGCGATCAGCGCCTGATGCAGCCGGTATGTCGGCTCTCCCAGCGTGGACAGTTCGGCAGGGGAGCCGGGGAACTTCGGACGTACGTCGTCATCGCCGCCGAAACGCTCCTGCTTGACGCCCACATAGCCCTGTTCGTCGCCGTAATAGATGCTTGGCACGCCGCCGACCGTCATGAGCACCGCCAATGCCAACGCCGCCTTGGCCGGGCCAATCTGCGATGCGATACGCGTCACGTCATGGTTGCCGATGAACGTCTGCGGCACGAAGGAATCCAGGAACGCGTTGTGCCGCTTCAAGTTCCAATCCAGCTCGAAGAAGTTCTCCGTCTCCAGCGCATGCTGGATCGACTTCCATAGCTCGTATTGCGTGATCGAATCCATCGTGGATTCCTCGATGATGCGCGGGTAATCGCCATGGATCACCTCGCCGAAAATCCACGAATACGGGTGTGCGGCTTTGACCTGCGGCAACACGCGCGCCCAGAACGGGCTCGGCACGGCATACGCGGCGTCGAGGCGCCAGCCGGCGGCTCCGCGATCCAGCCAATGGCTCATCACATGGACCACATAGTCAACGGTCTCGTCAGCCGAATGGTCCAGCGCCACCAGATCCCCGTGCCCCTCGAACACATCCAAAGCGGGTTCGCCATTATCACCGACATGCGCGCGGACCAGACCATGCCACGGGTTGTCGGCCGGATTCAAGCGTCCGGCGGTCTCGTCAAGCGCCGCCTGAACGGCCGGATGATTGCGGCTCACGTGATTGAACACGCCATCCAGCATCACCTGCAATCCCATGTCCCGGCAGGCCGCGACAAGCTGATCGAACGCGGCATCCCCGCCCAATCGCACATCGATATGCATATGGTCGAGCGTGTCGTATCCATGCGTCGCCGACTCGAACACCGGACCCAGCAGCAGGCCGGACGCGCCTAGATCGCGCACGTACTCCAGCCAGGGAATTATCGCGTCAAGGCCGCGGCCATGGAACTGGCGCGGGCCGGCGGGCCTGATATCGGCACCGCAGAAGCCCAGCGGATACACGTGCCAGAACACCCCGTACTTCACCCAATCGGGCATTGTGCGGCTCGAATCCATGCTTACAACCACTGTGCACCTCCTGATTGACACCGTGTCCATTTTCGCACATCGCGGTGCGAATCCCGGGTAATCGGCATGAAACGCAGTCCGTGAACATGTGGCCAAGCTCACATATTGGGACATTTTCCTGAGGCGCGACATGCCGTGGCTACGCTTCCAACCAGTGCCATAAGCAGACGAGAGATACCCCAAAAGGGTCGCAATGAAGAGAACCTTTCCCGCAAAGGTTATTGAAGAGGAACAGAGGGTTATTATGACCACCGCCGCAGCCCAGGCCCCGGCACCTGGCAAGTTGGAATTCAAGGACGATTACACGCCGGACGAAGCCGAACGTGTGATTCGCAATTCGAAGGGACTGCCCGTAGGCGTGCGTCCCAAAATGGTATGGACATGGAAGAAGGCCCTGCTGTGGGCCGCCATCGCCATCGTATGTGCCTGCGGATGGGCGATTCTGGCCGTCTCGCGCGGTGAGCGGATCTCCGCCATCTGGTTCCTGGTCGTGGCGCTGAGCTCCTACGCCATCGCCTACCGCTTCTATGCCTATTACATCCAGATCAAGATCATGCGCACCGACGACGCGAACGCCACCCCGGCCGAGCGCGTGCATGACGGCGCGAACTTCGAACGCACCGACCGCCGCGTGCTCTTCGGCCAGCACTTTGCCGGCATCTCCGGCGCCGGACCGCTCGTCGGCCCGATCCTGGCCGCGCAGATGGGCTACCTGCCCTCCACTCTGTGGATCATCCTCGGCGTGATTTTCGCCGGCGCCGTGCAGGACATGCTGGTGCTGTGGATCTCCGCCAAGCGCCGCGGTCGCTCTCTGGGCCAGATGGCCACTGATGAAATGGGTAAGTTCGGCGGTATGATCCTATCCATCTTCCTCGTGGTGATGACCGCCATCGCCATGGCATTCCTGGCGCTCGTGGCCATCAAGGCCATGGCCGCCTCGCCGTGGGCCGTGTTCTCCATCGGTATGACCATCCCGATCGCCCTGATCATGGGCTGCTACCAGCGTTTCCTGCGCCCCGGCCGTGTCATTGAGACCACGCTGCTCGGTTTCGTGCTGCTCGTGCTCGACATCGTCGCCGGCGGATGGATCGCCTCTATCCCGGCCGTGGCCGCCGTGTTCACACTGGACGCCAAGCAGCTCGTCATCGCCCTGGTGATCTACTCGTTCGCCGCCGCCGCGCTGCCGCACTGGCTGCTCGTCACCCCGCGCGACTACCTGTCCACGCTGATGAAGATCGGCACGCTCGTGCTGCTCGTCATCGGCATCATCATCGCCAACCCGTCCGTCAAGGTGCCGGGTCTGACCGAACTGGCCTCCACCTCCACCGGCCCGACCTTCTCCGGCAACCTATTCCCGTTCCTGTTCATCACCATCGCCTGCGGCGCCCTCTCCGGCTTCCACGGCGCGGTGAGCTCCGGCCTGACCCCGAAGGCCGTGGAGAAGGAGAACCAGATTCGCATGATCGGCTACGGTTCGATGCTCGTCGAATCGTTCACCGCCGTCATCGCGCTGATCGCCGCGATCACCATCTCGCAGGGCGTGTACTTCTCCACCAACATGTCCGCCGCACAGATCACCGCCGCATCCGGCGTGAGCATCTCCGCCACCTCCACGCCGGGCGAACAGGCCGATGCCGCCGTCAAGGCCGTGGAGTCGATGAAGGTCTCCGACATCGAAGGCAACCAGATGCAGGTCACCTGGGATTCCGTGGACGAGAACGGCGCGGCCAAGACCTACGAAGGCGCCGCGGCGCTTGAGCAGGCCGCCGCCGACATCGGCGAGACCTCCATCGTCTCCCGCACCGGTGGCGCCACCACGTTCGCCATGGGCATGGCCAACTTCCTCAAGTCCTACCTGGGCGGCCACGACTCGATGGCCTTCTGGTACCACTTCGCCATCATGTTCGAAGCCCTGTTCATCCTGACCACCGTGGACAACGGCACCCGCGTGGCCCGCTACCAGATCGGCGAAATGCTCGGCAACGTGCGCAAGCTCAAGAAGTTCGCCGACCCGACCTGGAAGCCCGGCAACATCATCACCACGCTGATCGCCACCGCGCTGTGGGGCGGACTGCTGTGGATGGGCGTGTCCGACGCGAACGGCGGCATCAACGCGATGGTGCCTATCTTCGGCATCTCCAACCAGCTGCTCGCCGCCGCCTGCTTCGTGCTGATCACCGTGTGTGTGGCCAAGATGGGCTACTGGAAGCACCTGTGGATACCGGTGGTACCGCTCGTGTGGGACATCGCCGTGACCTTCACCGCCGACTTCCAGAAGATCTTCGGGCCGCTGAGCTACTTCACCACCGCCTCCAAGTATCAGGCGCAGATCGACTCCGGCGAGCTGACCGGCGAGGCGCTGACCAACGCCAAGGCCGCGCTGTCCAACGCGTATCTGGACGGCGTGCTCTCCGTGTTCTTCCTGGTCATGATGGGCGTCTTCGTGGTAGTCGGCATCGTGGTCGTGGCGCGCACGTTCGCCGCTGGCAAGTACGGTGCCGAAACGACGTCCGAGGAGCCGTTCGTGGAATCCCAGTGGTTCGCGCCCTCCAGCCTGGTCGCCACCGCGCTTGAGAAGAAGGTGCAGCGCGAATACAGCGCCAAGCTGCATGAGCTTGTGCGGAACGGGCAGGTTGCAGCGTAGTGCGTCATTGGCTCCCCTTTTTTCAAGGGGAGCCAATAATCAGCGAAAGGAGACAAAATGCTCGGCAAACTCGTTGCCGTATGGCACGGCATCGTCTGGTATCTGCGTGAGATCAGCGGCGAGGCCCGCTACGACCATTATCTTGAGCATTTCGCGGCCGAGCATCCCGGCGAAACACCGATGAGCGAGGTCGAATTCATTCGCGCCCGCGAGGAATACGACCGTCTCCACCCCAATACCAGTTGTTGCTGCTGACAGGCCGCAATAGCATAACAACACCATAAAACCCGCGCGCCATGGGAACTACGTAGCCATTCTTCCGTTACAATCAGTGTGACGGCTTCCGCCCCCGAAGAAGAAGGTGTTAATTCCCCTTGGACGTCTCACTGGCGCATTTCCTCCAACAAGTGCTTTCCAACCCGGCTCTGACCGTCACAACGTTGCTGACGCTGGGAGTCATCTTCGTCAACGGCTGGACCGACGCACCCAACGCCATCGCCACCTGCGTGACCACACGATGCATGCGCGTACGCTCCGCCGTCATCATGGCGGCCATCTTCAACTTCCTCGGCGTCTTCATCATGACGCAGCTCAACGCCTCCGTGGCCTCCACCATCAGCAACATGGTCGATTTCGGCGGCGACACGAACGCGGCGCTCATCGCCCTATGCGCGGCGCTGTTCTCCATCGTCGTATACAGCGTGGGCGCCTCGCTGCTCGGCATACCCACCTCCGAAAGCCACAGCCTGATCGCCGGCCTGTCCGGAGCGGCCATCGCCATCCAAGGCGGCATCGGCGGCATCAACATGGGAGAATGGGTCAAGGTGCTCTACGGTCTGGTCGCAAGCCTCCTGTTCGGCTTCGCCGTCGGCTGGTTGGTATGCAAGGCCGTGACCCTGATTTGCGCTGGCATGGACCGCCGCCGCACCAACGGGTTCTTCACCTACGCGCAGATCGTGGGCGCGGCGGCCATGAGCTTCATGCACGGCGCGCAGGACGGCCAGAAGTTCATCGGCGTGCTGTTCCTCGGCATGGCGTTCTGCAATGGCCAACCCAGCGTGACCGGTGTGATGATTCCGATCTGGCTCATGATTCTGTGCAGCACCATCATGGGCGTGGGCACGTCCGTCGGCGGTGAACGCATCATCAAATCCGTGGGCCAGGACATGGTGAAACTCGAGAAATACCAAGGCTTCTCGGCCGATCTGTCAAGCGCGCTGTGCCTGCTCGTCATGACCGTGCTCGGCATCCCCGTCTCCACCACGCACACCAAGACCAGCGCCATCATGGGCGTGGGCGCGGTACGCCGCCTCTCCGCCATCAACTTCGGCGTGGTGCGCGACATGATGCTCACCTGGGTGTTCACCTTCCCTGGTTGCGGTCTCATCAGCTTCGTAATGGCCAAACTGTTCATGGTCGTGTTCTAGAAAGGAATCCACCCATCATGGCGAGACAAAAAGACACGTTCTACTTCGACGGATTCCGCCGCAGCGCGGACTACGCATGCCAGGCCGCGAAGCTGCTGTCCGAGGTCATGCACGACTTCAATCCGGGCCAGCTGCGCGAACGCATGGACAGCATGCACGCGATTGAGAAGTCAGCGGACGAGGTGCGCCACGACATGATGGACGAACTGGTGACCGCGTTCATCACGCCGTTCGACCGCGAGGACATCGACGAGCTCGGCCACGTGCTCGACGACGTGACCGACAGCATCGAAGGCGTGCTCAACCGCATGTACTACGACAACGTGACCGACATGCGCGACGACGCGGTCCAGATGTCGGATATGGTGGTGCGCGCCACGGAAAGCATCTGCGAGCTGGTCAACGAACTGCCGCGATTCCGGCATTCCAAGACGTTGCGCGAACTGGTGTTCGCCATCAACACGATCGAAACGGACGCCGACCACCTGTTCATCGAGTCGATGCGCACGCTGCACACCACCTGCACCGATCCGCTGCAGGTGTTCGCCTGGCATGACGTCTACCGTCACCTCGAACAGTGCTCCGACGACTGCGAGCGCGTGGCCAACACCATCGACAGTATCGTCATGAAAAACAGCTGAGGTTGGTTTTTCACAACCTCCCTCTGATGAGCCGAGCCGTGAAGAAAACGCCGGAGGCGTTTTTAGGCGAGGGTGAGTGACAACGAGCGAATAAGAGGTCAGCTGCAAGCTGTCCTGAATCGCGTTCGAGGTGGCATCGCGAAGCGATGTCGGAGGGAGAGGCCTACTTGACCAAAAGCCCCCTCACCTATGGGCGTTGAGCCAGAGGATGGCGAGTTGGGTGCGATTGGTCAGGCCGAGCTTGTCCAGTATCGCGCTGATGCGATTGCGGACCGTGCCTTCGCTCAGGAACAGTCTGGCGGCGATGTCGCGGTTATCGAGGCCCTCGGCGACCAGCGCGGTGATCTCACGTTCGCGCTCGCCAAGCAGGCCCTCGATGGAATCGGCGGTATCTCTGGAATCGTCGGAATCGGCAGGATCCGGAGTTCGTTCGGTGAGCTTGCCGAGCACTTCCGCGCCGAGCACCACCTGACCGGCCATCACCGCCTGCAGCGCGGGCCCGACCGCCGCCACATCCTGTTTGATGAGATAGCCCTTGGCGCCAAGTCCCATCGCCTGCGCGATATACGACTGGTCCGCAAACGTGGTCAGGAACAGTATGCGCGCGGCCGGGTCCGTGGCCAGAATCTCGCGCGCGGCATCCAAACCGCTGGTGCCGGGCATCTGAATATCGATCAGCAGCACGTCCGGTCGGCTCGCCGGTGTCTCGAAATAACGGCGCACGGCGGCGTCTCCGTCATTTGCCATCCATAGCACCTCGGCCGTGCCGGTGGCCGTCAGAATCGTCTCCAACGACTGGCAGACGATCGGATCATCATCCACGATTGCGATTCTCATCAATCCCTCGATTCCATGGTCCAACGCTTCTTCGGCACGGATACGAACACACGCCAGCCGTCCTCATACGGCCCGCAGACCGCGGTGCCGCCAAGGGCGCGCACGCGCGATTCGATATCCGCCAAACCCATGCCGCGCATCAGCTCATCGGCCGAACCACGCATATCGGCAACGCCGTCGGCGGCGAGTCGCGAGCCGACGTGCGTGGCGCGCATCGCACGCGGGCGGGCAGCGGCCGTCCGGGACCCATCGGACTCGGACACGGCCGGCCCCGGATCCTGAATGACCAACTGCCAGAACGCGGGGAAGTCACGCAACGTCACGCTCGCCTCGCGCGCCGCGCTGTGATGCACCACGTTCGACAATGCCTCGCGAATCACGGTCGCGAAACAGCGCGAGACCGGCGCAGGCGCCTTGGCGATATCGTTGGCCAGCGTCACGGCGAAACCGGGGGAGATGCCGTCGAACGACGTGACGGCATCATCGATCTGCGCGGCGAAATCAGTGCCATCATCCTCAAGATCATGCACCGAACGGCGCACCATCGTCATCGCATCATCCAACGTCGCACCCAACGTGGCGAACCCTTGCGCAGCGACCGTATCGTTCGTCGCCTTGGCCACCGTTTTGCCGGCCTGCGCCTGCATGATCGCGCGGGTCAGCAGATGGCCCACATTGTCGTGGATCTCCCGGGCGATACGCGTGCGCTCGCCGAGGGTCGCCATGCGAATCGACTGGGCGCGTTCCTCATCGATGTCGGCGATGCGCGAACGAGTGGCCCGCGAGGATTCGCGCGCCCTGTCCTGCGCGTGCAGCAACGCGCGCCGCGCCTCGTCCGAGGAGGCGCGGGCCCGGCCCAGAACGAATCCAAGCAGGGCGACCAGCGTCATCACCAGCGTCTGGAGACGGTCGGTGCCACGGGCGAACCAGAGCGCGATCAGCGGCAACACCCATATCCAGCGCGCGGCGGCCGAAAGCCACGGGGCCGAACGCATTGCATCGGCAAGGGAACGGCGAGAGGCCGCGGTCCGCGAGACACTGGGGGAGCGGCCACTTGCCGCAGTCCGTGCCCCAGCCCGGGCTCCGGTCGAGGCGAGGGCCGGCAGCCGTGCAGTATCGTAGGCGATGAGCGGCATGAACGCGCACCATGAAGGCACCGCCACGGCGATGACGAGATACGCCGTACACAAGACCCAAGACCATTGCGCGGGACGCAGCCATTCCACCAATCCGGCGACGGAAACGGCCAACAGCAGGCCGGCGATGAACACGCCATCGGACCGTAGCCCGACAACCAGGCCCAACACGAGTAGCAAGCCCATCTCGGCCAACACGCGCATGGCACCTCCCCGGCTCGACGCTCTTCCACCACCAGTCTAGCGGTGTGCGGAACACGACGAACTTGACGGGCGTGCGGAATTACCCGCATGACGGTCCAAGACAACGGGCCTACACTTCCCGAATAGATGAGGCACAAGCGTCGGATGTCGTCGACACAACCGTAAAGGGATGATACCGATGATTACGCAAAGCCACAGGGCGTCCAACTATTCGATGGACGAGATCAGCCTGATGCCGGTCGATAAGGTGTACAAGGCCATGCAGACCGACGCCGAAGGACTGTAATGACAAATGTCACGCCTGTACGGCCAAGTCGTGACGTTTGCCTGTGGCGGCGTCCGGCCCCTTCTTGGGATGATGGAATCGCCAAGGAAGGGAGTGACTATGACAACCGACAACAGAGCTTCCGAACACGACTCGACAACCAACCCGGCTCTGGCCGTGCACGTCAGCCAACTGGTCAAACGCTACGGCGACATGGTGGCGCTCGACTATTTTGACCTTGACGTGAACCAGGGCGAGATTTTCGGGCTGCTTGGACCGAACGGGTCCGGCAAAACCACCGCGATCAACTGCATCCTCGCGCTGCTCACCTACGATTCGGGCACGATTCGCGTGTTCGGCCAGCCGATGACGCCGACCTCCTACGCGCTGAAACGTCGTATCGGCATCGTGCCGCAGAACGTGGCCGTGTTCAACGAACTGACCGTCACCGAAAACATCGACTACTTCTGCTCGCTGTACGTGCCGAAGAAAACCGACCGCGCGCCGCTGGTCGAGGAGTCCATCGAATTCGTCGGACTCCAGGACTTCCGCAAGTTCCGGCCCGGCAAACTGTCCGGCGGTCTGCTGCGACGCCTGAACATCGCCTGCGGCATCGCGCACAAGCCTAACCTGATCTTCTTCGACGAACCCACGGTCGCCGTCGACCCGCAAAGCCGCAATTCGATTCTGGAAGGCATCCAGCGGCTCAACCAGGCCGGCGCCACGGTGATCTACACCAGCCACTACATGGAGGAGGTCGAACAGATCTGCGACCGCATCCTCATCATGGACCACGGCCGGCACCTGGCGCTCGGAACCGCCGACGAGCTCAAGAACATGATCGACACGGGCGAGCGCATCACCATCGAAACGCTCGATCTGGCGGATTCGGCGATGGCCGAGGTCCGTGCGCTGCCGTGCGTGATCGAAGCCACCTACGACGGCAAGGAACTCGACGTGCGATGCCGTCGCGGCGAACACAACCTGACCGACGTGCTCGACGCGGTGAAACGCTCCGGCGCCAACATCGGCCACCTGACCAGTCGCCCGCCCACCCTCAACGACGTGTTCCTCGAACTCACCGGCAAAGCACTGAGGGACTGACCATGCTCCCCTCAGTCGGCAAGCAAATAACTTGGCTCCCCTCTCCGAGGGGAGCTGTCACCAAAGGTGACTGAGGGGAGTTCCTGAGTAAGGAGACATCATGTGGACCACATTTCTGGTCGCATTGAAAGCGAACTTGCGTAACCGGTCGGCGTTGTTCTGGATGACCGTGTTCCCGATTGTGCTGGCGACCATGTTCAACGGACTGTTCGGCGGGCTGGCCGAAGCATACGAACTCAAGCCGGTGCCGATGGCCGTCATCGAAGACACCCGTTGGCAGCAGGCGGACGGTGCCCGCACCTTCGTAGACGCGCTGGCCGGGGAAACGGAATCGGCCTCAGACGACACGACCTACGCCGAAATCGACCAAAAGCTGCTGACCATCACCACAGTCGACACCGTGAAGGAGGCCGAACAACGGCTCGCCGACGGCACTGCCAACGGCTATCTGACCGCCGACAATAACGGCCGATTGGCGATGACCGTGAGCCGGGAAACCGCCGTCACAGCCAAGGACTCCACGCAAAACAGCGGACTGGACATTAGCCTCGCGGCCCTGCGCAGCGTCATCGACCTGTACAACCGCACCGACGCCGTTACCCGGCAGACCATCGCCGACAATCCACAGGCCGCGCTCAGCCGGAACTTCTGGAACAGCGTCGGGCAGAACGTCGACATGACCCATGAGACGACGCTCACGCATTTCCAGCCTGACGAGATCGCCCGATACTATTACGCGCTGCTGGCCATGTCCTGCATGATGGCCATGGGATACTCCATCAGCACAGTCGCCGCCGCACAGGCGAACCTGTCCGCGCTGGGCATACGGCGGACCGTAGCGCCGCTGAGCCGGGCCAAACAGCTCGTCGCGGGCTTCCTCTCCTGCTGGCTGTGCTCGTCGGTCGCCCTGTCCATCGCATTGGCCTATATCCGGCTCGCCTGCAACGTCTCGCTCGGCGGACGCGAACCGGCGGCGATCCTCGCGGTCATCATCGCCTCGTTCATGACCAGCTCAGCAGGCACCCTGCTCGGTGCGGTGCCGAAGCTCTCGTACAACACGAAATACGGGCTGTCGACCGGCATCTCCTGCACGCTGTCGCTGTTCACCGGACTGTACGGCGGGTTTGCCATGCAGATCAGCGACTGGATAGCCCGCAACGCGCCCATACTCGGCACCATCAACCCCGCACAGCAGGTGACGAACCTGTTCTACGACATCCTGTACTACGACAGCTACCGGCCGTTCATCACCACCTGCATCATTCTGCTGGCGATGAGCGCGGTATTCCTCTTGGCCGGCATCGCAATGCTGAGGAGGCAACGTTATGAACACCTGTAAAGCCACGCTGCGCGTGCTGTTCGCGCACCGGGTCTACCTGATGATCTACCTCGTATTCATAGGCATCCTGATGATGTCCATCAGCTGGGCGATGCTGACCTCCGCATCCGGCTCCATGTCCGCGGTGTTCGAATCGACCAAGACGCGCGTCGCCATCATCGACCGCGACTCCGACCGGGGTGATATCGCCACGTCGATGCGCGCCTACCTGCGCGATTCCAGCGAACTGGTGGACCTCGACGACACCAGCGAAACGCTGCAACAGGCCGTCGCCTCGAACTGGGTGGACCTGATCGTCATCATTCCCGACGGATTCGCTGACGATTATGTCGCCGCGGCGGCGGACGGCGACAATCCGCCGAACGTGGACACGGTTACCAGCTACGCATCCGGCTCCGGGTCGATGGCGCGGATGAACGTCGGCGGGTTCCTCTCGCTCACCCGCACCGCACTGATCGGCGCGCAGACGAGGGTCGACCAGGCGGCGCTCGCCGGCATGATGAACGCTACAGGAGGGGCCGCCGGTTTTGATGGCGCGAGTCTGGACCAAGACATGCTGGACTCGCTGCCGGAAGGGCAAGTCGACAAGCCGGATATCAAGGATCTGTCCCAGGCCGCCAAAATGGCCGCCGAATCGGCCAGCGATACAGACGTGAACCATCAGATCGCCGTGGTCGATACGCCGACCGAGGAGTCGGCAAGCGCTGCGGATACGGCGGTCAGCGGATTCGGCGGCACCATGAAAACCGCGCTGTACCCGCTGTCCCTGGCGATGACCATCTGCGGATCGATGATCCTGGGCGCGTTCACCACCGGCGAGGTGCGGCGGCGTCTCACCGCCTCGCCCCGACGCATGGTCCTGATGGGACTCCAGCGGTTGCTGACGTTGGGCGGATTCGCGCTCGTCGTATGCGTCGGCTATTTGGTGCTGTCAATCGGTCTGATGATGGCGGCGGGGCTCGATCCGTTGCACCTGAGCGTCGGGGGAGTGCTGATGACGTTCGGCGCGACCTGCGTGTACGCGCTGATGACCGTCGCCTGCGGATTCATGCTCAGCGAGTTCGGGCTCTCGGAAGAGGCGGCCAACGGGTTCGCCAACATCTTCGGCCTGCTCATCATGTTCACGTCGGGTGTCGCATTGCCGATTGACATGATGCCCGGCGTGATGGTGACCATAGCCAAGTTCCTGCCCGGCTGGTGGTATTGCACCGCGATCGACAACGCGCTCGGCTTCGGCACGGCGGCGGAAACCGGCATAAGCGTCGCCGGCTGGTCCGGCTCGCTGGGATTGGTCGCACTGTTCGGTGTGATGTTCATCTGCATCGGCCTGGCCGCCGGCCGCTTCCGCCGATCCCGCCCCGCCCTGGCCGCGCCCGCCACCACGCAGCTGGCCGAGTGAGAAATCAGCCTTTCAACCGATACCGCTGTGCCGGGTCGTCGGCGAACTTGACTCGGGCGACCCGCCCTTCCTTCATCAGCTCGCGCATACCGGATGTGGCGGCCAGCGGCGTCAACTGCAGTTCGCGCATGATCTCCTTGACGCTCATGGCCGAATGCCGCTCCAGTACGGTCATAATCGCCTTGACCACGTCGCCCGGTGAACTGTTCGCCATCGTGCGCTGCTTGGTGATGGTCATCGTGAACGTGTTGATGTCGTTGCGCGTGGTCGCCGGCTCGATGCCGGCCTCGCGCAACGCGGCGGCGATGCGCTGGTAGCCGTCGCCGCCTTCCGGGTTCACAAACCCGCCGCCCGGATACGGCGTGGACTCCAGCAGCGTGAACAGGAACTGGTTTCGGGTGGAGACGAACGGCGCGCCCGTCACCGGATGAGGGCTCGCCAGCACATCATGTGTCACCATGCCGTACAGGCCACCCGGATTGGTGATCTCGATGCGATCGGTGAACACGCTGATATGCACCTGCGTGCCGCGCGCATCGGGCGAATAATCACGGTGGGTGAGCGCGTTCGCAATCGCCTCGCGCAACACGAGCGGCGGATAGTCGGGCTTCTTCGCGCCAATCCAACGCATCAACGAGTCGACCGCATCGTCGATCATCACCGGAATCGAACCGACCACCGACTTCGAGGCGACCAATCGTTCGTCACCCCGGAACACATCGTCCCGGCTCGTCCCCGGAAACACGGCAATCGAAATGCCGAGCCGCGGATAGAACTTCTGCGGATAGCGGCCCAACGCCAGCAGTCCGGCCAAGGTGGGGCGCAGGATTCCGCCGACCTCCGACTCGTCGGAATCATCATGGCGCAACACCTGCAGATCCAGCAGCACATCGATGCCGTCTCGGTCGGCGAACACGCGCGGATGCTGTTCGCGCACGCGTGCCAACAGTCCGGCAACAAGCTGCGGGTCGAGGTCATCGGTCGTGGCGTCGGGCACGATATCCAGATCGTATGTGGGCTGCAGATGCTCCTCGATGAGCCGGTCGACCTCATAGGAGGTCATGCGCCGGTCGCCGTCGCCGGTACGGATGAACGAGCCGCCGTGCGGTCCGAGCGCGGTGGTGAAGCAGGGCTTGTCGCGCGGCAGCATCTCGTCGATGCGCGCGAACACCAGATTCGCGCCTTCGAACGGGCAGGTGACGATCACGGGCCGCACCACCGGCGTCATCTTCTCGCACGCCTGGCTCAGCGCCTCCTGCATGGCGCGCGCGTCGAATCCCTCGACCGGCGTGAACCCGTTCTTTTCGGACAGGCCCAGGATAATCCAGCCGCCGGAGCCATTGGAGAACGCGGACAGCGTATCGGTGATGGTCGAGGAGATCTTGCGCTTGCATTCCTTGACCTCGCACTGTTGCGTATCGTTGCCGATCAGACGCATGAGTTCGATCAGCTCAGTCATTTTGGCAGTATAGTCATCGACCATGGCGGCCTCCTTGAAACCATTGTGCCCCATAATCCGCCGCCCGCTCGCCTCCAGCCCCGCCAGTTCACCCCAATTCATGCAGAATTCATGGGCCAAACCAGACGAAACGAACGTCGATGTAGGGTTCGGTTCCGCGTGTTCGCCGATGATATCGGCCGGTCGAGGCGGGCGGGCTATGTTGGGTGGCGTGGGAATCTTGCGCGTGATTGATGCTACGGCTGTGTGCTTCGCTCTGGGTATATCCGGCCCGATCAGCGGGACTCAGCCAATGTGATGCCGCCCGCAGCCATCTGCTTGCGGGCCGCAACACCAAGTTCCTCGCTGACCGGCACGGTCAGATCCTCGAACACGGTGACCTCGAAGCCGAGCTTCTTGGCATCGAGCGCGGTGTCCTTGACACAATGCGATTCGGCGATGCCCACCACATCCACGCGACTCACGCCGGCGGCCTTCAGCGCGTTGGCCAGCGTCTTGCCGGCGGATTGCTCGGCCTCGACCTCCTCGCGGGTCTGGATACGGTCGGTATTGTCCTCGATACCCTCAAAACCGGAATATGCCGCCGAATACTGGCCCTTCTTGAAATGATGCTCGATATTCAGCGCCTTGATCGCCGGATGCAATTCGGCGTTCAGCGTGCCGGCCGCACCATGCTTCGGCCACGTGTCCACGAAATCCGGCTCCGCCGACCAGTGCGCGCCCGGCTCGATATGCCAGTCCTGCGTGGTTGCGATATACGCGTACTCGCTGCGATGCGCGTTCACATAATCGGCAATCCGCTCGGCGACCGCGTTGCCGCCTGCGACACCCAGTTCGCCGCTTTCACAGAACGTCGGCTGCACATCCACCACAATCAGTGCCTTGGTCATCGTCATTCCCCTTATTGCCTTGGATTCGTTTTGAATATTGTCTCGAACTCGACGTGCGATTGCTCTCATCATAGCCATGCGCGGCCCTGTGGGAAACGTTCGGGCTTACACTGCAAGCAGCAATCGAATACAAGAACCAGGGGAGGGCGACCAAGACCATGCTGGACCATCTGACGTTGCACGTGAAAGACATCGACCGTAGCATCACATTCTACAAACAGGCGCTCGCACCGCTCGGCTATATCGTCAAGGCGCATCATGAGCCTACGCTCGGATTCGGCGTGGATGACGGAACCCTGCACTCCGATTTCTACGTGTCACCGATTGAAGGGCTGGAGGCGGAGGCTTCGCCGGTCACGCCGGTCACACACATCGCGTTCTTGGCTGACAGTCAGCAAGCCGTGCAGGCGTTCCATGCAGCCGCGCTCGCCGCCGGCGGCCGAGACAACGGCGCTCCCGGTCCGCGCCCGTACCATCCCGGCTATTACTCCGCATTCGTGCTGGACCCGGATGGCAATAACATCGAAGCCGTCGTGGATTGGGCTCATTCGAACGAGTAAAAACATATCCGTATCGTGCCTCAGGCGGCATCGACGGCGTAGGCTCCAACCAGTCGGATTTGTGGTCGCAACGGCGGTATAGGTCACATCACGCAAGCGTGAAGGTGATGGTCTGCTCGGCGGTTTCGGTGCCGATCCATGTGCCGGCTTTGCGGTTCCAATCCATGCCGTCCGCGTGCAGTGCGTCAATGCCGTATTGACGTGCATGCGTGACCAGCCAGCCTGCCGTCTGCCAGCAAAGTCGAGTGCGGTTGTCGGCGGACAGGCCGTCCGGCAGCGTGATCGTCAACGTTGTGCTGGCCGTATTGGTCGCAGCGCCGTTGTTCGTGCCGGTTTTGCCATTTGGGGGCACAACCGAGACATTGACATTCGGCAGTGTACCTCCTATGGCGGCAACCAACCCGTCCGCGTCCGAGGAGGTTGCTGGCTCCAACGCGCACGTGACGCCCGCCGACCGTTCACCGGTCAGCCCCGAGGCCCAAGCGCGTGCCATCGCATCCCATGCGGCATATAGTTCCGGGTAGCCTGAGCGCTGCACCTCCTGCGCGGCGTCCTCCACCGGAATCGTCTCCCAATCCGGCACCTGCAGCAGATGATCGTAGAAGATGTTTGTCGCATAGGTCATGTCGGACACCTGCTCCGCCGTGCCCCAGCCTTGGCTGGGCCGCTGTTGGAACAGGCCGAGCGAATCCAAGTCGCCGTAGTCCAGATTCGTCAGCCTCGACTCCTGCATGGCCGTGGCGATGGCCACCGTCGCCGCGTGATCCGGCAGTCCGCGCGTGACGGCGATGTTCGCAATCAGCGCCGCGTTCTGCGCCTGATCAGGCGTCAAGGTGCGGCGGGCTCCGTCGGACGACACCGCCGCGCAATATGCTTCCTCGGCCGTGCGCGCGGTCTCGCGAGGCGTGAATAGCCGTGGCAGCAGCGTCCATGCCGCGATCAGCGCCGCAACAACAAGTATGACGGCTGCAATCAGCGCGCCCGCGCCATGGGAGCGGCGTCTGCCGTACCGCACCTGTTGTCCCATTGCGCCTCCAATATTTCGGTGTCATGGCTGACCGTGACCGGCTGGCCTATGCAGCATGCGGGATTTGCCGTGTTCCGGCTCGGCCGTCATCATGACAGCGTGGCATATCCACCTGAACGGCGGCTGCGTCATCACGCGACTTTGTGACAAGTCTTCACGCTTCATGACATCCGCGCAAATCAGCCCCTCGAAACCGAGAATGGCGGTCGGGATTGCTCCGACACCAAGGGAGCTGCTGCCGCTATTGTGTGAAAGGCGATTTGTACCGGGTTGAAGGAGAGGGACACATGGCGCAATTGCAGCCGTACTGCGCGATTGAGGGCAATGATGATGGATTGCCCGTCGTGTTCGTGCATGGCATGGGTGTGGACCATCGTTCGCTGATGATGCTCGACAAGGCGTTTGACGGCAATGATTCAATTCGCCGTATATATCTGGATCTGCCCGGTTTCGGCCGTACGCCGGCATTGCCCGAGCATGCCTGCGGGCTGCCGGAAATGGCGGATTGGCTGCAAACGGCCATTGACGGTCTTGTCGGTAAAGCGGCTCCATTCGCCATGGTCGGCAACTCGATGGGCGGTGCGCTTGTCCGCGAAGTATTGGCGCGCGAACCTCGCCGAGTGGCCGGTATGGCATTGATCGCGCCGGTCGTGGACCCGCAGCATGCCGGCCGGCATGTGGCCGAACATGTGGTTGCACAGCCCAATCCCAAGCTGACGCACTCCTTGCCGCAGGAACAGGTGTTCGATTTCATTACCATGGGCGTCAACCAGTCATTCGACGCGTGGCGACGCTACCAACGGTTCATCCTGCCCGGCGTGGCGTTGTGCGACCGTGCGGCATGCGAACGACTGGATCAGCGCTATTGGCTGGCCGATAATCCCGAGGAAATGCTCGGCACATATGCGGGTCCGGTGCTCATCGTCACCGGCAAGCAAGACCAGATCGTCGGATACGAAGATCAGCAAGCCCTGTTGCCGCACTATCCCAACGCCACCTTCGTGACGCTGGACAATGCCGGTCACAACGCGCACATCGACCAACCCGAAGCCGTCATCACGCTCGTGCGCGAATGGGTGGCTCATATGGCGTTCGCTCCGTTGAGCTGACGGTCTGCTGACAGTCTGCCGAAGCCTATATGTATACGAGCGACCAATGCCGGTTGACGCAATACGCCTTGCAAGGTATATCGTTTTTCGATATAGTCATATCGATGTTCGCGGTGTCGCCAAAAAAAACGTCGGCACCTGAAAGGACCGGGCTATGAAAAACTACATGAACCGATGGGTGTTGCTCGCGTTGAAAGCCATCGTGATTCTGGTCTGGCTGGCCTGCCTATGGGGCCAACTATTCGCCGTACCGGGATTGAGCGGCGCGCTGGCCGGCCTCTACCCGAGCCAGACGTCGATGCGCTGGCCATATCTCATTATGGGCGTGCTGTTCCTGTTCTGCATCGAAGCGGCGTTCGTGGCCGTATGGAAACTGTTCTCCTTGTCCGGCTCGGGCGCGAACTCGAGCAGGTGATTTGAGATGACGATTCGCATCAATCTCGACGTCATGATGGCCAAACGCAAGATTGGCGTCGGCGAGCTCGCCGAACAAATTGGCATCACTCCCGCCAACGTGTCCATTCTGAAGAACGGACGTGCCAAAGCCGTCCGCTTCACCACGTTGGACGCCATCTGCAAGGCACTTGACTGCCAACCCGGAGACATCCTCGAATGGGAAGATGACGATTGATCGACACGCCACCGGCTCGAACTCATGGTTCAACTTGTAGTCTCTCCCAAAATCAATGATGCCCTATCATCCTGCAAGACGATAGGGCATCATCATGTGATTATGCGCAGCTGATATGTTGCGTTGTTATCACTCGGCGTCCGCGGCCGGTGCCTCCTTGGGCGCAGAGAGGAAGTGCTCCTCGCTGGGCAGCACGGCGTTCAGGATCACGGCCACCACGAACGCCACGGCGATGCAGTTCGAGGCGAAGATTTGTTGGAACAGTGCCGGGAACTGCGTGAAGATGTCGCTCACCTGGGTGAAGCCGATGCCGATGGTCAGCGAAAGCGCCGCAATCGTGATGTTGCGCTGCGTGAAGCCCGCCTCGGCAATCATCTGGAAGCCCGAAAGAATGATGTTGCCGAACATCATGATCGTGCAGCCGCCGAGCACCGCCTGCGGCAGCGAGTTGAACACCTCGGCGATGGCCGGCACGAAGCTCGCCAGCACCAGAATCAGTCCGCCGGAGAGAATCACCTTGCGGTTGACGACCTTGGTCATGGCCACCAATCCGATGTTCTGTGCGAACGAGGTCAGCGGCAGACAGCCGAACAGGCCGGATACGGTGGAGATCAGGCCGTCGCCGGCGATGGCGCCCGCGGTCTCGCGTTCGGTGGGCGTACGGTTCAGGCCCACCTTGGTCAGCGCGGCGGTGTCACCCAGCACCTCGACCGAGGAGACGACGTAGAGCAGGCCGATGGAGATGATCGAGCCCCAGTCGAACTCAGGCTTGAACGGCATGAACTGCGGCACGGACACGATGGCGAGGTTCTGGAAACCGGAGAAATCGACCTTGCCCATGCAGATAGCCGCCACATAGCCGACCACCAGACCGAACAGCACGGACAGCTGCTTGGCCGTGCCCTTCATCAACAGCTGGAACGCCAGGCAGGCAACCAAAGATATAAGCCCGAGCGTCAGGTTCTGCCAGGAACCGAAGTCCTTGGCTCCGCTGCCGCCGCCGAAGCTCGTGGCACCCACGTTGAGCAGCGAGAAGCCGATCGACGTGACCACGATGGCGGAGACGATGGGCGGCACGAACCGACGCCAATACTTGGCCGTCAAACCCAGCACAAGTTCCAGCAGACCGCCGACCATTACCGCGCCGACCACCGCGCCATAGCCCTTGTCCGCGCAGATCGCCACGGCGGCCGCCACGTAGGTGAAGGAGATGCCGGTGACCATCGGAAGTCGCGAGCCGATGAGCCACGCGCCGTACAGTTGCAGGCAAGTGCCCAGGCCCGCAACCAGCAGGCCGGACTGGATGATGGTGGCCGATTGGGCCGGGGTCATCTTCGCGGCCGAGGCGACGATGAAGATCGGGGCGAGGTTCGCCACGAACATGGCCATCACATGCTGCAGGCCGAACGGAATGCCCTTCCAGAAGGATACTGGCGCGTCCAGCGAAGACAACGCCTCAAAGGATACGGAATGATTGGTTTTCTTCTCTGACATGATTCTCTTCTTCTCTCTGTTGCTCCCGCCGGCGGGAGCAGCCAATGTGCTCAGTGCCTAAATGTGATTTCGCCGGTCTCGGGATTCATGGACTCGACGATGGCCAGCGAATCCACATCGTAGCCTTCAGCGCGCAGCGCGTCACCGCCGCCCTGGAAGCCCTTCTCCACGGCGATGCCAATGCCCTCGACCGTGGCACCGGCTGCTTCGCACAGATCGATCAGACCGCGCAACGCCTTGCCGTTGGCCAGAAAATCGTCAATAAGCAGCACATGGTCGCCGGCGTTCAGATACTTCTTGGCCACGATCACCGGGAACTCCTTCTGCTTGGTGAAGGAATAGACCGTGGTGGTGTACTGGTCGCCGTCAAGGTTGATGGACTGCGCCTTCTTGGCGAACACCACCGGCACATTGCCGAAATGCTGGGCCGCCACACACGCAATGCCGATGCCGGACGCCTCGATGGTCAGAATCTTGGTGATGTGCTTGCCGGCGAAATGAGCGGCCCATGCCGAACCCATGCGGTCGAACAGGCGTACGTCGCACTGGTGGTTCAGAAACGCGTCCACCTTGAGCACATTACCCGCCTTCACCGTTCCCTCGCTTTGGATTCGCTCCTCAAGTTCCTGCATTGAACCTCCCATTGTTGTATGTCAGTGAATGATATGGATACTCGTAAGTGTACGTTGTCCTGCGCTGACCCGTGCATGTGGTAAACATGAATGTCGCGATTCAAAGGGAGGCAACAGTGTACGACGAGCCGGAAGTCATCGCACGCAGCGCACAGGAACTCGTGGGCGACCTGAACCCGCAGCAGGCGGAAGCCGTGCAATACCGCGGTCAGGCGCTGCTGATCGGAGCCGGTGCAGGCTCCGGCAAAACCCGCGTGCTGACCCGCCGCATCGCCTGGATCTTGAGCCAGTTCGGCGCATGGCCGAGCCAGATTCTAGCCATCACCTTCACCAACAAGGCCGCCGCCGAAATGCGCGAAAGACTCGGCTCGCTGATCGGCCCGGTGGCCCAGCGCATGTGGGTCTCCACCTTCCACTCCGCCTGCGTGCGCATTCTGAGGCGCGACGGCAAGTCCATCGGACTCAAGTCCGGCTTCTCCATCTACGATTCCGCCGACTCCGAGCGACTCGTCAAAATCATCGCCACCGAATTCAACCTCGACATCAAGCGCTACACTCCACGCTCGATTCTCGGCCATATCTCCGACCTCAAGAACAATCTGACCGGTTGGAAGGAAAACCTCGCCGTTCACGCGCCCGACTTCACGCCCGGCCAGCGCGGCTACCAGTTCGGCACGGTGGGCGACCTTGAAGCCATCTACGCGGTGATCTACGCCGAATACGAGCATCGCTTGGCCCTGGCCAACGCCGTCGACTTCGACGATCTGATCGGCCGCACGGTCGAGTTGCTGCGCACTGACCCGGCCGTCGCCGAGTACTACCATCACCGCTTCCGTTACATTCTGGTCGACGAGTATCAGGACACCAACCACGCCCAGTACGTGCTCGTGCGCGAGCTGGCCGGCGTGGACACGGGGGAGAAGGCCATCCCGGGCGCGCCTAACGCCGGCAAGTCCGGCCCCGCCTGGATCACCGTGGTGGGCGATTCCGACCAGTCCATCTACGCGTTCCGTGGTGCCGACATCCGCAACATTCAGGACTTCGAGCAGGACTTCCCGAACGCCAAGACCATCATGCTCGAACAGAACTATCGTTCGACACAGACCATTCTGGATGCGGCCAACGCGGTGATCAGCAACAACGAGGGCCGCAAGCCCAAGAAACTGTGGACCGCGCTCGGCAAGGGCGAGCCGATCGTCGGCTACGCAGCAGACAACGCCCAGCAGGAGGCCCAGTGGGTGGCCACCGAAATCGCGCGCCTGCACGCCGAAGAGGGCATCGCCTACTCCGACATGGCGATCATGTACCGCGCCAACGCCCAATCCCGCTCGCTCGAAGAGGCGCTGATCAACACGAATCAGCCGTATCAGCTCGTCGGCGGCACCAAGTTCTACGAACGTCGCGAAATCAAGGACGCGCTGGCCTATTTGCAGGCGCTCGTCAATCCGGACGACGATGTGAATCTACGCCGTATTCTCAACGTGCCCAAGCGTGGGCTTGGCGACCGCGCCGAAGGCGTGCTGCTCGCCTACGCGCGCGAGCATGGCACCAGCTTCTTCTACGCACTCATGCACTTGGATGAGATCGAGGTGCCGACACGCACCGCCACCTCGCTACGAGCATTCCGCGATCTGATGGGTGCGCTCTCGCAGTTCACGCGCGCGCACGACTCCAAGCCCAGCGAGATCGTGGCCGAAGTATTGGAGAAGTCGGGCTTAAGGGCCGAACTCGAGAAATCCGTGGACCCGCAGGACGCCTCCCGTCTGGAGAACCTCTCCCAGCTGCAGTCCACTGCCGCCGAATTCGAACAGAACACGCCTGACGCCACGTTGTCCGCATTCCTGGAGACCACCGCGCTTGTGGCCGACTCCGACCAACTACCCGGCGAGGCGGAGGACTCCGGCAAGGTGACGCTCATGACCTTGCACACCGCCAAGGGCCTCGAATACCCGGTGGTGTTCCTGACAGGCATGGAACAGGGCACCTTCCCGCATTCGCGTTCGATGGAAGACACCACTGAACTGCAGGAGGAACGCCGACTCGCCTATGTGGGCATCACGCGCGCCAAGCAGAGACTGTATGTCACGCGCGCCGCCGTCCGCTCCCAGTGGGGCCAGGCCGCCGATATGATGCCCAGCCAATTCCTCGATGAGATTCCGGATTCGCTGATTGATTGGAAACGTCGTGAAGCCGGTGTGGAGCGTATGCGCGCCAGCTGGGAGACCGATGGATTCGCCGACGATTTGGGCGGCTGGGATGATGACGATTTCGGCGGCGCCACGTTCGGTGGCTCGTCGACGTTCGGCTCGCGTGGTTCGTCCGGTTCGGGCTCGTCCTATGGGTCGCGGTCGCGGTATGGGTCGTCGTATGGCTCGGGTTCCGGCTCCTCGTACGGTTCCCGTTCATCGTCGTATGGTTCCCGCTCCGGCTCGTCCTCCTATGGTTCCCGCTCCCGTTCGGGTTCGTCCTATGGTTCTTCAGGCTCCGGTTCGAGGTCGTCCTACGGGTCGCGTTCCCGTTCCGGTTCTTCGTCCGGTTCATATGGTGGCACCCGTGGCGGCAAAGTCACCACGCGTCGCACCGCACCGAAATCCGATTCGACCGGCTCTGCCGTGCCCAGCTCGAAGCTCACCAAGGACAATGGCCTGAATATCGCCGACTTCGCCGTGGGCGACATGATCAGCCACGACCAGTACGGTCTCGGCAAGGTCACCGACGCACAAGACAAGGGCCGCAATTCGGTAATCACCGTGGACTTCGGCTCCGCCGGCGTCAAACGCCTCATGCTCCGCGTAGCGCCGATTGAGAAGTTGTAGATAAATTGGCCCCTCTGACGAGGGGCTGAGTCATATACCAAATAAATTCGCAAAAAACAAGACTTGTGTTCTTCATCACAGTGTGGGCATAATGCGGAGGTTGTGCCTACGAGCCCTGGGAACAGGGGAGAGGAAAAAGTAGTTATGAAGAACAAGCTGTTTGCATCCGTGCCCAATATTCTGTTCGGCGCGCTGATCACCATCGCGCCCCAGACCTTTGCGCACGCCTGCACCGGCCATGACATGCCGAGTGCCTGCCACTACTCGCAGCAGGCGGCCACCGGCATCGGCGTCGTCATCCTCGTGTTCGGCGTCGTGGCTTTGTTCGTCGCCCCGCAGATTCGCATCGGCCTCAATATCGCCGCCGCAGCCGACGCCCTGCTGCTACTCGCCGTACCCACCTTTCTGATCGGCATCTGCAAGGGCGCGATGATGCACTGCCGCATGGTTATGCTGCCCACGCTCATCGTGCTCGGCGTGCTCACCATCGTGTTCGCGGCCATCGCCATCTGGCTCGACTCTCGCGCCGCCAAGCGCAACTGATCGAGCAGACGGCCGGAGCCCAGCCATTGCGAACGCTGGACTCCGGCCTCGCTTATTGCAACCGCACTATAAGCAACATAAGGACTCATCGTGCCATCCCATATCGCATTGCGCGGCCTTCCGATTGAAAACCTCAAACGCAAGCCGTTCCGCACCGGCGCACTGCTCGCCGTCGTCACCATCCTCGCGCTGACATTCTTCGGCGGCACCATGCTGACCATGAACCTCAACACTGGCATGACCAGTATGGAAAAGCGCCTGGGCGCCGACCTCATGGTCGTGCCGCAAAACACCGTGCAGAAGGCCGAAGCGCTGCTCACCAACGGCAATCCCAGCACTTTCTATTTCACCAAAGACATCGCCGACGAGGTCATGCAGGCCGACGGCATCGCACAGGCCACCGAACAGACCTATATATCATCGCTGGCCGCCGCCTGCTGTGCCGAAAAGCTGCAGATCATCGGTTACGACCCGGACACTGACTTCGTCATCGAACCATGGGTCGCCTCCCAGTTCGAAGGCCCCCTTGAAGACGGTCAGATGATTGCAGGCGCAAACGTCAACGTGTCCACCGACGGCACCATCGAACTCTACGGCCGTTCATGGCCGGTCGTCGCCCAGCTCGCCAACACCGGCACCAGCCTCGACAACTCGGTGTTCATCAACCAAAACACCGTGCCCGACATGGTCGCCGCCTCGGCCAAGGTCTCCAAGCAGGTCATGTCCGCCGAATATGCCGGCAAAGCCGTCTCCACCGTGATGATTAAGACGCAGCAGGGGTACGAAGCGCAGACCGTAGCTGAGAACATCAAGCGTCTTGATTCCCGATTCGCCGATTTGGGGTACGTATACCCCGGCGGCATCACCGCCAACACCAGAACTTCGCTGACCGCGCTTGTCACCTACCTCAAGATTTTCGTGGCGGTGATCTGGGTAATGGGCGTGATTGTGCTGCTCGCCGTATTCGCCTCGTCGGTGAACGAACGCAAACGCGAATTCGCGTCCCTGCGCATCATGGGCGCCACGCGCGGCATGTTGAATGCCATCATTCTGAAGGAATCCGCCATCATCGGTCTGATCGGTGGCGTAATCGGCGTCGGCGCGGCCAGCCTGGTGATTTTCCCATTCAGTTCGCTGATCGGCAAACGGCTTCAATTGCCGTATCTGCAAGCCAGCCCGGTTGCGGTGATCGGATTCATTGCCGTGACCATTGTGTGCTCTACGGTCATCGGCATCATCGGTTCGCTGGCCACCATGTGGCGTCTCGGCCGGCCCGAAGCCTACCTGACCCTGCGAGAGGGGGAGTGATATGACTGAGACAACTACGCCGCTTCAGCCGACCACGGTTGAGCCGACCAAGCTCCAGCCGGCCACGCCAGCTCAGCCGAACGCGCCGACTGCGCCGGATTCGCCGCACGTAACCGAGACGCCCTCCCCGGACCATCTGCTGACCTTGACGGACCTGACCCGCCAGTTCGTCCGCCGCGGCACGCCGTTCGACGCCGTCAGCCACGTGAACCTCACCGTCGATGCCGGCGAATTCATCGCCATCGTCGGCCGGTCGGGCAACGGTAAAAGTACGTTGATCAACATGGTCGCTGGGCTGATTCGCCCGACCTCGGGAACCGTGAGCGTGGCTGGACGCAATGTGGCCGACTTGGGCGATAAAGCACTGTCCGTGCTGAGGAATCGCACCATCGGATTCGTGACTCAAAGCCAGACCCTGCTTGGCAACCTGACCGTGCTCGACAACGTGATTCTGCCCGCAACGATGTTTCCGGAGCCGCTGCCGTTCGCCCAAAACGCAGAAGCAACGGATGCCGTGGCGCAAGCCGCTGCCACCAATGATGAAGCGGCCGCCGATTCAGCCGCCGACCCGTTCATGCCGGATGTCATTGCGCCAATCACAGACCAGGAAAACACGCCGTCAAACACGGCTGCGAGCCGTTCGGACCTGTTCGCCACCCGAGCTCGCACGCTGCTCACCCAGCTTGGTGTTGCCGATCTGGCAGACAGCTACCCGCGCGAGCTGTCCGGCGGTGAAATGCGGCGCGTCTCCATCGCCCGCGCGCTGATGAACCAGCCGAGCTTGCTCATCGCCGACGAGCCGACCGGCGACCTCGACCAAGAGAGCACCGACATCGTAATGCGTCTGCTCAGAGACCAAGCCAACAACGGCACGGCGATTCTCATGGTCACCCATGATCCCGATGCACTCGAATACGCAGATCGGGTGTATCGCATGGACGCCGGAGTGCTGTCCATAGCCTCGGTGTAATATGGTCTGCTGGTGTCTGCCAACAGGTAGATACCGTCTGGAGTCATAGCCCATCAGCGGGTCGGCGGTAGGTAATCGCAAGAAAACCAACCCGTTCGTGTTTATTCACGACGAAGCGCTGGGGAGGCCCGACTCAGCGCTTGTTAGGCATATGCAAGGCAAGCGTTCCGTTCAGATAACGACAGAAGGATTAATCCAATGACGAACGTTCAGCGTTCTCGCCGTCAGGTGCGTCTGTCTCGCGCCCTCGGCATCGCACTGACCCCCAAGGCTCAGCGCATCTTCGAAAAGCGTCCGTACGCTCCTGGCGAGCACGGCCGTGACCGCCGCCGCACCGAGTCCGATTACGCGGTGCGTATGCGCGAAAAGCAGCGTCTGCGCGCTCAGTACGGCATCTCCGAGAAGCAGCTTCGCGCCGCTTACGAGAAGGCCACCCGTACTGCCGGCCAGACCGGTAACGCCATGCTGACCGACCTCGAGACCCGTCTCGACAACCTGGTGCTGCGTGCCGGCTTCGCCCGCACCACCGCCCAGGCCCGTCAGTTCGTGGTGCACCGTCACATCCTCGTTGACGGCAACATCGTGGACCGCCCGTCCTACCGCGTCAAGCCCGGCCAGACCATTCAGGTGAAGGCCAAGAGCCAGACCATGGTTCCGTTCCAGATCGCCGCCGAAGGCGTGCACCGTGACGTGCTGCCTGCGGTCCCCGGCTACCTCGACGTGAACCTGCCGTCCCTGAAGGCCACTGTGACCCGTAAGCCGGAGGTCGAAGAGATCCCGGTGCAGGTCAACATCCAGTACGTGGTCGAATTCTACGCCCGCTGATCCGGGCCCTCTGGTCAACAAATCCAGGACATACCGCTCGAACCCCGCGCTTCTTTCGAGAAGCCGCGGGGTTCCTGCGTTGTAGGGCGATTACTGGCCGCACACCGCCTGGCGAATCATCGTCGCGTACGCATAGGCACCGGTCATATTCGGATGAATGCCGTCATCGTTGAGGTATTCGCTATGACCTTCGCTATACCCATGCCAATCGATGATGCCCACGTTCTTGTTCTTCTTGGCGGCCTCACGCAGCATCGTATTGTTGTTGTTCTCCTGCCACGGGTATGGCATACGGATGGTGATGAAGTATGTCGGCTTGCCGCCGGTCAGGTCAATGAGCTGTTGCACTTCCTGCTCATTCGAAATCACGCCGTTCGTGCCGAGGCCAAACACCACCACACTGCCACTGTGGCCGGCAGCGGTGTCCTGCTGATACACATCCACCGCCTGCGGCAGCTGACGGTTCGGCAGGCCATCGATAAAAGCGTTCGGGAATGCGGCCTGGATGGCGTCCGAAGTACCCGACGTCACTGAATCGCCGACCATCATCATATCCGCGTTGCAGCTTTCCGTTGCCGGATCGTAGGCGTACTTCGAAATGTCAAGATTGTTTGGCACCTTTTCCGCAATCGGTTTGATGGTGGGCGGCTGAGAATCCGAACCGTTCTTATTCGCGTCAGCGGTATTGGTTTCGCCGTTCGCGGCATTCGTGGCAGAAGACTCGGGCTCGGGCTTCGCCGGTTTCTTGACCGGCTTGGCGGGTGCCGCGAGTTCGGGGCGCAGCTGAATGGCTCGCGCTTGAGCGACGCCATTCCAATCCACCGGTGCCCACGTCAGCGCCACAACGGTCACCAATCCGATAACCGACATGACCCACGCGCCCGGGCGCAGCCGGTAGCCGGCTTTCGGCAGCGGCTTGGCGTGTTGGCTACGAGGCATCTGCACCGATTTACGGGCCGCCTCGACCAGCTGGTAGAAGGCTTCCGACGCCGCCAACACCACGACGGCCTCAAGAACCCAACCCCACCACGGCAACGCCTGCGTTCGTGTCGCCGGGTTCATGAACTGCAGCAGCGGATAATGCATGACGTACAGCGAGAACGATCGCGACCCGATATAGCGTAGGGGAGCGCAACCCAGCACGTGCGACCAGATTGAGTCATTGTTCACGGCACAGGCCAATGCGCACAACGATATGAACGCGGTAATCAGGTACCCGCCTTGGTACATGTATGACAGATACCCGTTGGCGAACCAGAATCCGGCCAGTATCGCCGCCAAAGCCGCGGTGCCAAGAACATTGCAGACGATAGTGAGACGGGCGCCCGTCTTGTCGCCGGCCTGACGTTCGATCTGCACTGTTTGCGAAGCCGCTCCAGCTTCCGCAACTTCCGTACCTCGCGAGGAAGGCGTAATCCAGATAGCCAACAGCGCGCCGGCGGCCAGCTCGGCGAGACGAGTATCGGTACCGTAATACACACGGGAGGTATTGGCCGGGTCAAACAGCAGCACCATGGCGGCGGTGGAAGCAGCCATGATGACAAGAATCGCCATGGAACGCACCCATTTGGACTTGGTGATTTTGCCGAGCACCACCATCAGCAACGGCCAAATCAGATAGAACTGCATCGTCACGCCCAAGAACCACAGATGGGTCAGAGGAGAAGGCAATCCGGCCGCCTCGAAATACGGCACCTTGCGAAAGATGTACACCCAATTGCTGGCGAACAAGGCGCTTGGCAGCGAATCGGAAACCACTTTCTGCAACAGGCTGGGAGCGAACATCCAAGTGAGCCAAGGCACCACGGCAATGGTCGCCAGCATCACCGGCCATAAACGAGTAATGCGGCGGATCAGATATCGGCCATATCCAAAGGACCCGGTGCGGTCCACCATGTTCAGTACCGAACGTGTGGCAAGAAAACCGGTGATAACGAAAAACATCGTCACGCCAATGAATCCGCCCTGCAATAGCGACGGGCGGGTGTGGAATGCTATGACTCCAAGAATCGCCAGAGCGCGCAGTCCATCGATACCCCTGAAATGGGCAGGCACAGACGATCGAGATGGTGCAGGTTTCAAGGTTATGCTCACAGTATTCTAAGTGTACTCTCAGGAATCGTTAGGTATACTGCCCGGATTACGCATATCTCAGGTAGTGACCTATGCCGTTATGACTTATGACTTCCGGCAACCCGCACCGAAACCGCCGGAATGGTGACATAATCAGAACCATGATTCTTCATCTGCATCTGGTCCGTCACGGACAGACCTATTTCAACCGATACAACCGTCTGCAGGGATGGTCGAATTCGCCGCTGACCGAGTCGGGCGTCGCCGATGCCGTCAAGGCCGGTGAGCGACTGAAAGGATTGACGTTCGCCGCCGCCTACTGTTCGGACACCACGCGTGCCCAGCAGACGGCCGAGAAAATTCTCGACATCAACGAAGCCGCGGGTAACCCGCGCCCCGCACTCGTGACGGACATGCACTTCCGCGAGCAGTTCTACGGCTACTACGAGGGACTTGACATGGCCATGGCCTGGTACGCCGCGGGAGCGCCCCACGGCGTCAAAACCTACAACCAAATCGTCGAGAAGTTCGGGTTGGGGGCCTCGCGTGATTTTCTCAAGGAAGCCGATCCCTTCCACGACGCGGAATCCGATGAGGAATATTGGACGCGCGTCGAAGGTGCGTTCCGTCTTATCGCCGACAACCCGAATCTCAAGGACGGCGACGATGTGCTGCAGATTTCGCATGGCAACACACTGCTTAGCCTCGGTCACCGGTTCGGCGGCCCTGACCTCGATCTGAACGAACGCCCGGCCAATGGTTCGGTAACCGTGATCGACTTCGACACCGACAAGCCGTTCGGCGAAGCCGTGACCATCGTTTCGTACGGCAAGTAGCAAATAGCAAGCAATACATATCGAATAGCACGTACGGTCCACGGCGGCACGCCGCAAACGAAAGCGTCAGCAGGACAGCCTTTCGCCTATAGCCGCATACGCCCACGCGCACGGTTTTCGCCCTGCGCATGCAATGGTATGCCAAGAAATAGGGAAGGAGTGCTACCCTTAGGCGAGTAAGTGTGACCGCAAGGAGGAAACAATGGGAGTCGGAGAGATCGCTGGCCTGATCGCGGCCATCGCGTTCGCAGTATTGGCCGGTTTCATGATCTATCCGCTGATCAGGCTGGGCAAGATGTTTGATCAGATATCGCAGACGGTCCGGGAGTCCGGTGAACACGCCATCCCCGCGCTGGACGAAGGCGTGACCACCGTCAAGCAGGTCAACAAGTCGCTCGAAGACGTGAACAAGATTTCCGCCGCGGCTTCCACCACCGCCAACAACGTTGGTGCGTTGACCGATCTGTATGGCTCCTTCCTCGGTAAGCCCATCATCAAGATCGCTTCCACCTTCTACGCGCTGAAAACCACGGGTCAGTCCTTCCTTGCGAAGAACGCCGCGAAAACCACCGTCAACGACACCGCCGAGAAGGGGGAGTGATGTTCAAACGCATCTTCTGGGTCGGCGTCGGCGTGGCCATCGGAATCGTTGCCGTCACCAAGGCACAGGCCTATGTCAAGGCCAATACGCCTGATGCGGCACGCCAGTTCCTGCTTGGCCCCGATCAGGACAATGTTCCGATGAAAACACTCGAAGGGTTGGTCAACGAGTTCAATGCCACCCGTCGAGCCCGCGAGGCTGAGCTCAACCGTCAGTACATCGAGCGCGCCAACTGACACGCGCATGCCGCCTTGCCATCTAGTCACTGAATCAGCTAGAACAAACTAATCCTCATAATCCAGTCTTTTCCACCAACACCAGGCGCAACTGCGCCCATTACCCAAACAAGGAGTTCATCCGCTCATGCGCACTGCGGACATCGCAAAGCGATACCTCGATTATTTTGCCAAGCACGACCATCTCATCGTGCCCTCGGCATCCCTGATTTCCCCGAACCCCACCACGCTTTTCACCATCGCCGGCATGGTGCCGTTCATCCCGTACCTGATGGGTGAGCAGACCCCGCCGAAGCGCCGCATGGCCTCCAACCAGAAGTGCGTGCGTACGCTCGACATCGACGAGGTCGGCAAGACCACCCGCCACGGCACCTTCTTCCAGATGCTCGGCAACTTCTCCTTCGGCGACTACTTCAAGGAAGAGGCCATCCACTACGCCTGGGAGCTGCTCACCACCTCGCAGGATGAGGGCGGCTACGGCTTCGACCCCGAGAAGCTGTGGATGACCACGTTCACCGACGATGACGAAGCCCGTTCCATGTGGATCAACGAGGGCGTGGACCCCGAGCACATCCAGAAGATGGGCATGGAAGACAACTTTTGGACCACCGGTGGCCCCGGACCCGGCGGCCCCTGCTCCGAAATCTACGTGGACCGCGGCCCCGCCTTCGGCAAGGAAGGCGGCCCGATTGCCGACGAGAACCGCTACATCGAGATCTGGGACCTCGTGTTCGAGAACTACGAGGTCGACAACGTCAAGTCCAAGACCGACCTGCACATCGTGGGCGAGCTTGAGAACAAGAACATCGATACCGGTGCCGGCTTGGAACGTCTGGCCTACCTGCTGCAGGGCAAGAACAACATCTACGAGACCGATGAGGTCTTCCCGGTCATCGAGGCCGCCGAGCAGCTCTCCGGCCTGAAGTACGGCGAGAACGAGGACGCCGACGTGCGCTTCCGCGTGGTCGCTGACCACGTGCGCTCCGCCCTGATGATCATGTCCGACGGCGTGCGCCCGTCCAACGTGGGCCGTGGCTACGTGCTGCGCCGCCTGCTGCGCCGCACCGTGCGCTCCATGCGCATGCTCGGCGTGACCGATCCGGTGCTGCCCACCCTCTTCCCGACCTCCAAGGCCGCCATGGAGGCCAGCTACCCGGAGCTCAACGACACCTTCCATGAGGTGTCCGAATCCGCGTATGGCGAGGAAGACGCCTTCCGCCGCACCCTTGAGACCGGCACCACGATTCTCGACGTGGCCGTCAACAAGGCCAAGAGCGATTCCGCCGAGCCCGTCGTGGCCGGCGAGGACGCCTTCAAGCTGCACGACACCTACGGCTTCCCGATTGAGCTGACCCTCGAGATGGCCGCCGAACAGGGCGTGAAGGTGGACGAGGCCAAGTTCCGCGAACTCATGGCCGAGCAGAAGTCCCGCGCCCGCGCCGACGCCCTCAAGAAGCGTCACAACGTGGATCTTTCCGTTTACGACGACTTCAAGAAGACGCTCGTCAGCCCGATCGACTTCCTCGGCTACACCGACATGTCCGCCCGCGCCAAGGTGATCGGCATCATGCAGGAAGGCAAGGGTTCCGTGCCCGCCGTGACCGGCCCGGCCAACGTCGAGGTCATCCTCGACCGCACCCCGTTCTACGCGGAGGCCGGCGGCCAGCTCGCCGACCAGGGCGAGATCCTGTCCGACGACGGCGCCGTGCTCGAAGTCGACGATGTGCAGAAGCCCATCAAGGACCTCATCGTCCACCAGTGCCGTCTGACCGAAGGCACGCTGGTCGTCGGCGCCGAAGTCAACGCCAACATCGACCTGGCCCGCCGTGGCGCCATCGCCCGCTCGCACACCGCCACGCACATGGTGCACAAGGCGCTGCGTGAGGAGCTGGGCCCGCAGGCCACCCAGCGCGGCTCCGAAGACGCCCCGAACCGTCTGCGCTTCGACTTCCAGTGGTCCAAGGCCCCGGCCAAGTCCGTGATCTCCGCAGTCGAGGAGCGCGTCAACGACAAGCTGCGCGACAACCTCGCCGTGACCACCAAGGAAATGAAGTTCGACGACGCCATCGCCCTCGGTGCCATGCACCTGTTCGGCGAGAAGTACGGCGACATCGTACGCGTGGTCTCCATCGGCGAAGACGGCTGGAGCCGCGAGCTGTGTGGTGGTACCCACGTGGACCACGTTGGCAAGATCGGCATGGTCAACATCCTGTCCGAAGCCTCCATCGGCTCCGGCGTGCGTCGTGTCGACGCCGTCGTGGGCCAGGGTGCCTATGACTTCAACGCTCGTGAGCACGCGCTGGTCTCCCAGCTGTCCGACAAGCTCAACGCTCGTCCGGACGAGCTCGCCGAGCGTGTGAACGCCCTGCTCTCCAAGCTCAAGGAATCCGATCGTCGCTTGGCCTCCATGTACGAGTCCCAGCTGGCCGCCTCGGTTCCGGCGCTGGTTGCTGACACCAAGAACTCCGCGGCCCCGGTCAAGGTGGCCGTCAAGAACGTGGGCCACTTTGGCGCGGTCGATGCCCTGCGCAAGACCGTACTCGACGTGCGCGCCCAGCTCGGTGAAGACGCCCCCGTGGTGGTGGCCCTTGCCGGCGTGAACGAGGATGACAAGCCGATGGTCGCCGTGGCCACCAACGAGGCCGCCCGCAAGGCCGGCATCAAGGCCGGTGATCTGGTGCGTGGCGCAGCCAAGGTCCTCGGCGGCGGTGGCGGCGGCAAGCCGGACTTCGCCCAGGGTGGCGGTGTCGATGCCTCCAAGATCGACGAGGCCCTCGAAGCGCTCAAGCACGAGGCGCAGAAAGCCTGATTCCGCCAGTGGTGTGGTTAGGCGTTGATTTGGGTAATGCCCGGGTCGGACTGGCACTGTCCGACCCGGAGCTTACCTTTGCACATCCTGCTGGCAACATTCATGTTGCCGGCGACTATTTCTTTGCTATTGACGAGGTCCTGAACGTCATCGAAGACGAACATGTGGACCATGTAATCGTCGGACTGCCCCTGCAGATGGACGGTACAGAAGGCAAAAGCGCCAAAAAAGCGCGCAGGTGGGCGGCCAATCTGGAGAAGAGGCTGCAAGCAGAGAGTGAAGACAGTGATTCTACGGAGTATCAGATTCCGCAGGTATCGTTGATAGATGAGAGATTGACAACAGTCAGTGCGCATCGTCAGCTGTTCGAGGCCCATAAAGCTTCGAACAAGCACAGGCCGGTGGTTGACCAGCAGTCGGCAGTGGTGATTTTGCAGACGGCACTCGACCGTACCCGGGAGCAGTGAGGTATCGGTTATGACCGATGATTTTAACGAGTTCTTTGATGACAACACGCATTGGGTCGAACAGGGGTCAGAACCAATGCGCGGGGCCGAGCCGCCAGAACCGCCGAAATCCCGCAGGGAGATGCGCAAGCGACGTGCACAGCGCAGGCGCAAGCGTATCAGTGGCATTATCATCGCTATCGCCATCGTCGCCCTGCTTATCGGCGGCGGCTATTTCGGCGTAACCAAGCTCATCGCATGGCGCGACAGCCGGAGCAACCAGTCGACGGCCATCGCGGACTATCCGGGACCGGGCTATGGCGAGGTCGAATTCACCGTGAGCGAGGGCCAAGGCGCGGCGGAGATCGCCGATAATCTGCTCAAGGCCGAAGTCATCAAGTCTACTGCCGCGTTCACCAGCGTGGTCAACGCCAATAGCACGACACTCTATCCGGGAACGTTCACATTGAAGAAGCATATGGCCGCATCCAAAGTGATCGACGTTCTCTCCGACACCAACCAGGCGGCGGGCTTCCTCGAGGTTCGTCCCGGTGAACGTGCCACCGATGTGTTCGCCAACGCCGCGAAGCTTTCCGGCATTGCCCAAAGCGAATTCGACACGATTATCAAGAACAAGGGTAAGGATATTCTGCCCAATGAAGCGGGCGGTAGCTTTGAGGGATGGCTGGAGCCGGGAACCTACAACGTCAAGAGCATGAAGAGCGCTTCGGAAATCCTCAAGGCCATGGTCGATAAGCGTATCGCCAAGTTGGATGAATTGGGCGTGCCGGCCGGCAGTGACCGCGAACGGGTGATGATCATCGCCTCTATCGCCGAGGCCGAGGTCAACAAAGCCGATTACTACGGCAAAGTGACGCGAGTCATCGAGAACCGTTTGGAGCAGGGCATGTCGTTGGGCATGGATTCCACCGTGGCCTATGGCAATAACGTCAAGCCCGCGCAGGTGACCACCGAGATGACCCAAGACGAGTCCAACCCGTACAACACGTACAAGATCTCCGGCCTGCCGCCTACGCCGATCAGCAATCCCGGCGATAACGCCATTCAAGCGGCACTGCACCCCGAAGGCGGCAATTGGCTGTACTTCTGCACGGTCAATCTGGACACCGGCGAAACCAAGTTCGCCGCAACCGCCGATGAACATGACCAGAACGTGGCCGAACTACGCAAGTGGCAAGCCGAAAACCAGTAGTCATCCCGTTAGCTTCCTTCGCTTGGGGAAGCTGATCGGACGTTGGTCTCTTCATTGGCTCCCTCGCCGAGGGGAGCTGTCCGCAAAAAAGCGGACTGAGGGGAGCACTGCAGGGAATGTAACGCTCAACTTAAGCCCGGGGCTCCCGCGAAGCGGATGGAAGAAATCTAGGACAACACCCCAACAGCCACCGCCACAATCGCGCCCGCCAATATCACCGGCACATACGGCACCTTGCCCGCATGTGCCGGTGATGTGCGTTGTGGGTCGAATCGCGTCCACAAGGCAATCCATGTGATGCCGGCAACGCCCATCGCCAGCCACCAGACCACCACAGGCAACAGGCCAAACAGTCCGACAGACAATCCCATAGGTATCAAGGCGGTCACATCGCCGAATCCCAATGACCGAGGCACCAGCAACGCCAACGCGAACTGGATCAGGCAACATAGCACGGTGAACAACAGCGCCTGCAACAGCACGAACAGGTCGTTCACCACCACTCCATACGCGAAATCGGCGGCCAGCTGAAGCAACGCGCCCGCAGCCACCCACGCGATCGGCACCCGCCGATGACGAACATCCTCAATGGACAGTGCAAGCCCACATAGCAGACCGGGTAGCGTGAACAGGTATGGCATGGCTTAACATTAACCCCTAGCTAGACGTACACATAGACGTACACACATGAAACGAGGGAAGTTATGCTGCGTTGGCAGACGGCAGGGGAGTCTCACGGAGAAGCATTGGTGGCCATGATTGAAGGGTTGCCGGCCGGCGTGCGTATTAGCACGGACGATATCGTTTCCGCACTGGCACGCCGTCGACTTGGATATGGTCGCGGTGCCCGCATGAAGTTCGAGCAAGACAAGGTCCGTCTGCTGACCGGTGTACGCCACGGCCTGACCCTCGGCTCGCCGGTGGCCATCGAAATCGCCAACACCGAATGGCCGAAGTGGACCGAGGTCATGAGCGCCGATGCACTCGACCATGACCTGCCGCGCGAAGGCCGCAATGCGCCGCTGAGCCGCCCGCGCCCGGGCCACGCCGATCTGACCGGCATGCGCAAGTATGGTTTTGACGACGCCCGCCCGGTACTGGAGCGCTCCAGCGCCCGTGAGACCGCCTCCCGTGTGGCTTTGGGCGAGGTGGCCAAGCAGTTCTTGGATCAGGCGTTCGGCATCCGCACCGTAGCCCACGTGGTGGCGCTTGGTGGCGTGCAGACCAACCCCGACCTGCCTCTGCCCACCCCCGACGATCTGGAAGCGCTTGATGCCTCGCCTGTCCGTACGCTGGACAAAGAGGCCGAAGCCCGCATCATCGAACGCATCAACGAGGCCAAGAAGGCCTCCGATACGTTGGGCGGCGTGATTGAAGTGCTGGCTTACGGTGTGCCTGCCGGCATCGGCACGTATGTGGAGTCCGACCGCCGACTGGACGCGGCTCTGGCCTCCGCGATCATGGGCATTCAGGCGTTCAAGGGTGTGGAGATCGGCGACGGCTTCCTGGAAGCCTCCCGCCCCGGTTCGCAGGCGCACGATGAGATCGTGGTCAACGCCGACGGCCGCATCGACCGTCTGTCCAACCGCGCAGGCGGCATTGAAGGCGGTATGTCCAATGGCCAGGTGATTCGCGTACGCGGTGCCATGAAGCCGATTCCGTCCATCCCCAAGGCCCTGCGTACGGTCGACGTGCTGACCGGCGAATCCGCACAAGCCATCAACCAGCGTTCCGACAGCACCGCCGTGCCTGCGGCATCCGTGGTGGCCGAGGCCATGGTGCGTCTGACTTTGGCGAAGTACGCGCTGGATAAGTTCGGTGGAGACAGTGTTGCCGAAACACGGCGCAACCTTGAGTCGTATCTCGCCTCGTGGCCGGAGCACATGCGCTGAACGAAGGGCGTATGGTTTCGTGACGACTGCCGCGGAACCATCAGCAACTGTACTCACCAATCGTCGAGAGGATTCGTAGATTATGACCGCACGCCCCCGCGCCGTCATCATCGGCATGATGGGAGCCGGCAAAACACGTGTCGGTAAGGAAGTGGCGCATATGTTGCGTCTGCCGTTCGCCGATGCCGATGTGGAGATCGAACGTGAAGTGGGCATGAAGATTCCCTCCTACTTCGAGGAATACGGTGAGCCGGCATTCCGCGAGGTCGAGGCCGATCTCATCGCCGATATGCTTGAGGATTTCGACGGTATCTTTTCGCTGGGCGGTGGCGCTCCCATGACGCCATCCACCCAGCATGCCCTCGCCTCCTACATCGACCATGGCGGTCGTGTGGTCTACCTTGATGCCGATCCGGCGGAAGCCATGGAACGCGCGAACCGTGGGGGAGGCCGGCCCATGCTCAATGGCAACGCCAACTCCCGTTGGAAAAAACTGTTCAAGCAGCGTGACCCAGTATTCCGCGAGGTCGCCAACGTTCATGTCCATACCCGGGGGCTTACGCCTCAGGGCGCAGCGAAGAAAGTGATTGATATGGTATCTGAGCGAGCAGTGCATGTTACCGGAGCGGCAATTGAGCCGTATGATGTGGTCATTGGCGAAGGTGCCATGAACCATCTGGTCGACGTGCTGGGACCCAAACCCGCCAAAATCGCGCTTATCCACACTCAGCCGGTGCAGCGACACTCCGATCGTGCCCGCGCCCTGTTGCGTCAGGGCGGCTATGAGGTTTCCGACATCGTGATTCCGGATGCCGAACCCGGCAAGACCATTACCGTGGCCAACGGCATTTGGGAACGCCTTGGCAACGAAGGTTTCACCCGATCCGATGCCGTGGTGGGGCTTGGCGGCGGTGCCGCAACCGATTTGGCCGGTTTCGTGGCTGCCACGTGGATGCGCGGCGTGCGCTATGTAAACTGCCCGACCTCGCTGCTGGCCATGGTCGATGCCTCCACCGGTGGCAAAACCGGCATCAACACCCCGCAGGGCAAGAACCTCGTCGGCTCGTTCTACACGCCTGCCGGTGTGCTGGCCGACACCAAGACGCTGGCTACGCTGCCCAATGACATCTTCATCGAGGGTCTCGGCGAAGTCGCCAAATCCGGTTTCATCCGCGACCCCGAAATCCTGCATATCCTCGAAGACCACGCAGCTGAACTGCGCGCTTTCGACGGCTCTACATTCCTCGGCTCGCCGCTCGAAGACGTGGTTGCCGAGCTCATTGAGCGCACGGTAAAGGTCAAGGCCTACCACGTCTCCTCCGATTTGAAGGAGAAGGGTCTGCGTGAATTCCTCAACTACGGGCACACGATGGGCCATGCCATCGAAAAGCTCGAGCATTTCCGCTGGAGGCATGGCAATGCGGTGGCCGTCGGTATGGTGTATGCCGCCGAGCTGGCCCATCTGATCGGTTACATCGATCAGGATCTGGTTGACTATCACCGCTCGTTGCTTGCTTCGATGGGTCTGCCGACGTCGTGGAATGGCGGCTCGTTCGACGACGTGCTCGCATTGATGCATCGCGACAAGAAGGCCCGCGGCAATGAGCTGCGCTTCGTGGTCCTCGACGAGATTGGTCACGTCGTACACCTCGACAACCCGCCCGCCGAAGCCGTGGAAGAAGCATTCCGTCGTATCCAGCAGTAATTGAACGGCCGTAGGCCGTGCCGTTCGCCATCCCCTCAGAAAAAAGTACTTGGCTCCCCTCTAACGGAGGTACCCCGGAGTCGGATTTACCTTCTACCTCCCTCTGATGAGGGAGGTGCCCCGAAGGGGCGGAGGGAGAGAAGCACAAACAAAAGGAGTCCCAATGACCAAAGTCATCGTTGTCAATGGCCCTAACCTCGGACGTCTCGGCGTCCGCCAGCCCGACGTCTACGGTCGTCAAGACCTCGACACCCTGCGCAAGCTCTGCACCGAATGGGGCAAGGACCTCGGCCTCGAAGTCGAGGTGCGCCAGACCGACGACGAAGCCGAAATGGTGCACTGGATGCACCAAGCCGCCGACGAGAAAACCCCGGTGGTCATGAACCCCGCCGCCTTCACGCACTATTCGTATGCTCTCGCCGACGCCGCGCACATGGTCATTGACGAGAACCTGCCGCTTATGGAAGTCCATATTTCCAACCCGTCCGCCCGCGACGAGTTCCGCAAGCGTTCCGTAATCAGCCCTGTGGCCACCGGCACCATCACCGGCATGGGTTTCTACGGCTACAAGCTCGCGCTCGATGCTGTGGCGCACTTGCTGAGCGAATAGAACCAAGCCCTCCAGCCAATCCCGGGTAGCAGTCGACGTTGCGCCCGGGATTCCTGTTACCTGAGGAAACCATAAGCGTCCAAGTAAAGGAAGCCATGACTCTCACCGCCACGGAACGTGATCTCGTCGATGCCGCGTCACGCTGGTTTGACGCCCACCGCGCACAGTTCGTCGATGAGCTGTGTGAGCTGCTGCGCTACCCGTCGGTTTCCGACGAATCGGACCCGAATCCTCGTCCGGGCGCGCCTTATGGACCCGAAGTACGCCGTGTATTCGACCATATGCTGGCCAAGGCAGGACGAGACGGGCTGCCTACGCGCGACTACACCGGCCACGTCATGGAAGTCGTTTATCCACAGGAGAACGTGGAGACCGACCGTGACATCGCCTTCGTCGACCACCTCGACGTAGTCCCCGCCGACGACGGTTGGACGCACGATGCCTTCGATCCGCAGGTTATTGGCGATATTGTTATCGGTCGCGGCTCATTGGACAATAAAGGCGTCGCGCTGACCAGCTATTTCCTACTCCGTTTCTTCAAGGAACACGACCACCGTTTCCGCCACCGCGTACGTATACTGTTCGGCGGCTCCGAAGAGATCGCGCTCAACGACATCAAATGGTTCGTCGCCAACATCGGCGCGCCGTACCAGGCCATCGTCACCGATGGTCCCTTCCCGGTGAACAATATCCAAAAAGGGCTGCTCGATGTGGATGTCGAACTGCCGGTCGGGCCGCAATTGCGCGGTTGGCATGCCGGCACCGCCACTAACACGGTTCCCGGGGCCGCCGCAATCACCCTCACCGGCGTCGACGAATCTACCGTGCGGCAAGCATTCTGCCAGAGCGGCAACATCGCTCCAGATATCGCCGAGCGATTGCATATCAACGCAACAGCGCAAGGCGTCACGATTGAGGCCACCGGTGTCGCCGGTCATGCCTGCCAGCCGTCCGGTACCGTAAACGCTATAGCGGTGCTCACTACGGCGCTTGCCCGGTCCGGTCTGCTCGAAGGCCGTGACCTCACTGCAGCGCAGGCGATTGCCCAATGGACAAAAGACTCATATGGCACCGGCTTGGGTATCGATTGCGAGAATGCGGAAAGCGGACCGACTACCGCCAATGGTGGTTTGATTATACCGGCGAATGAGTTCGCTGAAGCAGACAAGGTATTAGGCGCGGTATCAGGTGAGACTTCTGAAGATGCCATCGTATTGCACTTCGACATCCGTTATGCGGTAGGCCAGGCACACGAACAAATCATCGAGCGTATTCAAGCACAAGCCGAAGCGGCGGGCGGCCGCATTGTCGACATCCTTAACGATGACCCATACTACGTGCAGGCTGACGACCCGCGTGTCCAGTTGCTCACCGCAACCTACAACGACGTGCTCGGTTGCGAGGCTCGACCCGTGGCTGTCGGCGACGGCACCCACGCCCGCTTTATCCCGCGCGCACTCAACTTCGGTCCCGAATTCCATGCCGACCATGTGCCGGCGGTCGACGGCATCGACCTGGAGACCCCGCCATTCATCGCACCAGGTGCCGGCAACGCGCACGGTGCCGATGAATGGGCCTCGCTGAAAAACCTGAAAACAGCGTTTGTCCTATATGCGTTAGGCCTAGTGCGTCTCGACCAATACCTGCAATAGCTGGCGGATAAGACGTTTGACGTGATTATGACCTTGCGTATGCTTTTTGACGAGCCTACTATTCGTATTGTTCAAGTACGCCATGTCGGGGCCGACGCGTCTGGTGAACACGCCGGGTCATACACGGATGATAGAGTGAAATTCCATGGTTAGAAGAACACATGGTAATTCTCAAGAACACGTCACCAAGCATATTTTCGTCACTGGCGGCGTTGTCTCCTCTCTCGGCAAGGGCCTGACCGCATCTTCGCTCGGTCGTTTGCTGCGCAGCCGCGGTATCCATGTTCTGCAGCAAAAGCTCGATCCGTACATCAACGTCGACCCGGGCACCATGAACCCGTTCCAGCATGGTGAGGTCTACGTGACCGAAGACGGTGCCGAAACCGATCTCGACATCGGCCACTACGAGCGTTTCCTCGACGTCTTCCTGAGCCAGAAGGCCAACGTCACCACCGGTCAGATCTATCAGGAAGTGCTGCGCAAGGAGCGCGCCGGCGAATACCTCGGCCAGTGCGTGCAGGTTATCCCGCACATCACCAACGAAATCAAGTCTCGTATGCGCGCCCAGGCTTCCGATGACGTGGATGTGATCATCACCGAAATCGGTGGTACCGTCGGCGACATCGAGTCCCAGCCCTTCCTTGAGGCCGCCCGCGAAGTGCGCCGCGATCTCGGCCCGGACAACTGCATGTTCGTGCACGTTTCCCTGGTGCCGTACATTTCCGCCGCCCACGAGCTCAAGACCAAGCCCACCCAGCACTCCGTGATGATGCTGCGCCAGCTCGGCATTTCCCCGGACGCCCTTGTGCTGCGCTCCGACCGCCCGCTCAATCAGTCCATCAAGGACAAGATCTCCCTGATGTGCGATGTCGATGCCGAAGGCGTGGTCAACTGCGTGGATGCGCCGAGCATCTACGATGTGCCGAAGATCCTGTTCGAGGAGGGCCTCGACGCCTATGTGGTGCGTGAGCTCGGCCTGCCGTTCCATGACGTCGATTGGGACGAATGGGCCGACCTGCTGGAGCGTGTGCACCACCCCAAGCACGAGGTCAACATCGCCATCGTCGGCAAGTACATCGATCTGCCGGACGCCTACCTGTCTGTCACCGAGGCCATCAAGGCCGGCGGCTTTGCCAACTGGGCCAAGGTCAACGTCAAGTGGGTTGCGGCCGATCGTTGCGAAACCACCGAAGGTGCGGCCGCCGCTCTCGACAACGTCGACGGCATCGTGATCCCCGGCGGCTTCGGCATCCGCGGCATCGACGGCAAGATCGGCGCTCTGAAGTTCGCCCGTGAAACCAAGCTGCCTGCCCTCGGCCTGTGCCTGGGCCTGCAGTCCATGGTCATCGAATACTCCCGCCACGTGCTGGGCATTGAAGACGCGAACTCTTCCGAGTTCGAGCCCGATTGCGCCAACCCGGTGATCGCCACCATGGAAGAGCAGAAGGACATCGTGGCCGGCAAGGGCGACATGGGCCACACCATGCGTCTTGGCTCCTACCCGGCTGAGCTGGAGGAAGGCTCGCTGGTCGCCGAACTGTACGGCACCACGCATGTCACCGAGCGTCACCGCCACCGTTACGAAGTCAACGTGGCCTACAAGGATCGTCTGCGCGAAGGCGGCCTGCGCATCTCCGGCCAGAGCCCGGACGGCGAGCTCACCGAGTTCGTGGAACTGCCGCAGGACGTGCACCCGTTCTATGTGGCCACCCAGGCTCACCCGGAGTTCAAGTCTCGCCCGACCAAGCCGCACCCGCTGTTCGCCGGCCTGGTCAAGGCCGCGCTCGACCATCAGGCGGCGCGCTGACGCACTTTCGTGCCGTGCATAATATCGCGGCATGATGTGCTGGCTGCCGTCATCGGCGTAGTGCAAGACATACGGTAAAGACGTGGTGGCGAAATATCTAATGATGTTTCGCCACCACGTCTTTTTTGTTGTATGAGCAGCATGCAGCATGATGTATTGGAAGGCGACGGTAAAAAATTACCGTTTCTATGGTGTGTTGGTAGTATGCAGATAACGCTTAGTAGGCCATCGCAGAAAGACCGACCATGACCGAACACCTTGATGACTCGACCCAGCAGTTTGCGCCTCTGTTTGGTGCGAATAATGCCGTCAGCGGCACTGTGGCAGACAGTGTGGATGCTGCTGCATCAGATTCCATTCAGGGCGATGAGATGAGGAGGCGCCGCATCTGGCCGTGGGTGGTGATTGCTTGTCTGCTGGTTGCCTTGGGGGCTGCCTGTGGCGGCGGTGTTTGGTTCTTCCAAGATCACGTGCTGCCTGGCACAACGCTATGGGGAAATTCAGTTACCGGCAAAACCGAGCAGGAGATTGTCGACCTAATCAACGACCAGGTCGACAACACCGCGGTACGAGCGAAATACCAGGGGCAGTCGGCGACGTTCACGCTGAAAGATCTCGGCATCGAAGTTGATGGTGAAGCAATCGCATCCGATGTCATCAATGCCCAACGCGGTGACGCATGGTGGCAACAGTATGCGTTCTGGATTACGCATGATGTGGCCCCGCAAATCAATCCCGAGCTCGCTGATGGCAGTGTGGTAGATAAGGCGCTGAACATTGATGCACAAGAACCTGTTGACGCGCAAGTCGCATTGAACGATAACAACAGTGGCTTCAACGTTATTGCGGGAGAAAATGGCCAGGGAGCCAACGCCACCAGCATTGCGAAGCAAGCCATTTCCACAGTGGAGTCATTGGGCAGTGTCCAGCCACAGACCGTTCGGGTGGAACTCGACGTAACCGAACCGACGATTACCAATGCAATTGCCGATGAGGCGAAAACCACGCTGGAAACCCTAGTGAACAATGCCGTGGCCATCAAGGTGGCGGATAAAGACATCGCCACCGTGAATGCGTCCATGCTGGGTTCGGCCATGCGCATCGACGCCAACCAGCAGTCAAAGCTGAAAGACAATGAAGTACGTAATGGCTACGTGGTCTTTGATGCCGATAAGCTGCAGCAATACTATGACGAGCAAATCAAGCCGAATCTCAAATTGGAACGTGAAGACAAGAAGGTCGTCGTCAATAATGCTGGCGAGGTGCTGAGCACTGAAACAGAAGGCCATGATGGCATTGTGATTGCCGATGGCGCGGATACGGAGGTTGGTGCTCGCTTGGCTCAGGTGCTGGCCACGGGAACTGGCTCAGTGAATGTGGACGGCAAGGTAGATCCCAAACAGGAAGTCAAGGTCACTCATCGCGTGGCGATTGACCTGTCCGACCGTAAGCTCTATGCCTATGAGAATGACACGGTGGTCAAGACATTGAATGTCGTGGTCGCGGAGGGCAACGACAACGTCACCGGCGAATGCGTTGGCATGATGTGTACGCCGACAGGTGACTTCAACGTATGGCAAAAGTTGCCCAGTCAAGATATGAGCGGCACGCTGAATCTTGCCGATGGCACGGTGGAAACATGGGATGTCAAAGACGTGGGCTTCGTCAATTACTTCTCCTCCGGTTGCGCAATCCACCGTATTGCCGGCGGATATGTAGCGGATGCCGTAATGCCCTCCATTGCCAACGGATCTCATGGTTGCGTGGGTATCGGATGGGATGTGGCCGAATGGTTCTACAACTGGTGCAATATGGGCACGAGCGTGCATATCCAAGTGTGATATGCAACAGTGTGATATGTAACAAATACGGCATGCAGTGGTGCGACACATAATGCCGCATACGCGATGTTCGGTGTGCATGGGACAAGCTTGCCCGGCTCCAATATCGCTGTATCGCATTCGTGTAATCAAGCCCACAGCCAATATGCGTCAGGGCGGCTAGTGTTTGCACTTGGGTTCTGCTAGGTTTTCATAGGATTAAGTGTGATACAAGGAAGGCAGGATGGTGACCGAAAACACAGCACCAAACGCCGCCGCTGACGTGGAGATGAGCCAGTATGTGGCTGATCGTACCCGCGTCAACGAGGACAAGATCAAGAAGGATGACGAGATCATCAGCCAGTTCGGCGACTACAACTATGGTTGGCATGATTCTGATGCCGCCGGCGAAGCCGCAAAACGAGGCATTGATGAGAACGTCGTACGCGCGATCAGCGCCGACAAAGGCGAGCCGCAGTGGATGCTCGACATGCGTCTGCGTGGATTCAAGGCGTTCCTCGAAAAGCCCATGCCCGATTGGGGTGTGGATCTCTCCGGCTTCAACGCAGACGACTTCAAGTACTACGTCAAGCCAATCGACAAGCAGGCGAAAAGCTGGGACGAACTGCCTGACGACATCCGCAACACCTACGATCGTCTCGGCATCCCGGAGGCGGAGAAGAACCGCCTCGTCTCCGGCGTGGCCGCCCAGTACGAGTCGGAGGTCATCTACAACTCCATCCAGGAGGACCTGAAGAAGCAGGGCGTCATCTTCGTCGACACGGACACCGCTGTGCGCGAATACCCTGAACTCGTCAAGAAGTACTTCGGCACCGTCGTGCCTCCGGAAGACAACAAGTTCGGTGCCCTCAACACCGCGGCATGGTCCGGCGGCTCGTTCGTATACGTGCCGAAGGGCGTGCATGTGGACATCCCGTTGCAGGCGTACTTCCGCATCAACACCCCGGCCATGGGTCAGTTCGAGCGCACGCTCATCATCGCGGACGAAGGCTCCTACGTGCACTACGTGGAAGGCTGCACCGCCCCGATCTGGTCCGAGGACTCGCTGCACGCCGCCATCGTCGAGATCATCGTCGAAAAGCACGCCCGCGTGCGTTACACCACCGTGCAGAACTGGTCGAACAACGTCTACAACCTCGTCACCCAGCGTGCCTACGTGCGCGAGGGCGGCACGATGGAATGGGTCGACGGCAACATCGGTTCCAAGGCCACCATGAAGTACCCGGCCTGCATCCTCGCCGAACCGTACGCCAAGGCATCCACCATGTCCCTCGGCTTCGCCGGCAAGGGCCAGTACCAGGACACGGGCGCGAAGATGATTCACCTCGCCCCGCACACCAGCTCCACCATCGTCGCCAAGTCCATTTCCCGTGGTGGTGGCCGCTCCGCCTACCGCGGTCTGGTCAAAATCGTCAAGGGCGCGTACGGTTCGTCCAACTCGACCGTGTGCGATGCCCTGCTGGTCGACGACTTCTCCCGCTCCGATACCTACCCGCATGTCGACGTTCGCGAAGACGACGTTTCGATGGCCCACGAAGCCACCGTTTCCAAGATTTCCGAAGACCAGCTCTTCTACCTGATGAGCCGAGGTCTCACGGAGGAAGAGGCGCGAGGCATGATCGTGCGCGGCTTCGTCGAACCGATCAGCCGTGAGCTGCCGATGGAATACGCGCTTGAACTCAACAGACTTGTGGAACTTCAGATGGAAGGATCGGTGGGCTGATTCCGATGACCGACAACACAACACCCGTCAAGGAAATCAAGATTCCGGTCGCCGACCCCAACGACCCGTACGCGATTCCGGCCGCTATGCCGTCCTCCGTGGACCATGCCGTGCGCTCGTTCAACGCAGGCGACTACCCGGAGCCCAGCCGCAAGCAGGACGAATGGCGCTACACGCCTATCGAGCGCATCAACGAGTTCTTCACCGTGTTCAAGCCTTCCGGCGAAACGCAGATCGAAGTCTCCATGATTGACGGCTCGCCGTTGGCCGAAGGCGTGAAGCTCAGCCAGATCAAGCTCGGTGAGGGCCTGTCCGGCACTGTGTCCAAGCCCAACGACCGCGTCTCCGCAGTCGAATGGGAATCCGGCCGCACCGCAACCATTCTGGAACTGTCCGGTGAGATCGCCCAGCCCGTGCTCGTCAAGGTGCACGGCGCGGGGGAGGATCTCGACGCTTTCCATCTGGTGATCGCCGCCGCCGACAAGGCTCATGCGGACGTCGTCGTGGAACACGACGGTGACGCACGACTGGCCGAAGGCGTGGAAATCACCACCGGCAAGGACTCGCACGTCTCCACCACGTTCGTTCAGGAATGGGCCAAAACCGCCAAGCATGTGGCCAACCACCGCATCCACGTCGGCGAAGGCGCATCCCTGCGCCACTCCGTCGTGACCTTGGGCGGCGACATCGTCCGCATCCGCATGGATCAGGACTTCGGCGGCGAACAGGGCGACCTCAACATGCTCGGCATCTACTTCGTGGACCCCGGCGAGCACATCGAACACCGCACGATGGTGGTACACAACCACCCCGACTGCAAGTCCCGCGTGGTCTACAAGGGCGCGCTTGACGGCAAGGGCGCGCACTCCACTTGGGTGGGCAACGCGCTCATCCAGCCCACCGCCCCCGGCACCGACTCCTACGAGCTCAACCGCAACCTGGTCCTGACCCCGGGCGCCATCGCCGATTCCGAGCCGAACCTCGAAATCGAAAACGGCAACATCATCGGTGCCGGTCATGCCTCTTCGGTGGGCCGCTTCGACGACGAGGAACTGTTCTACCTCGAATCCCGCGGCATCCCCGAAACCGACGCCCGCAAGCTCGTGGTGCGCGGCTTCTTCGGCGAACTCGTCGAGGAGATCGGCATTCCCGCCATCTCCGAACATCTGATGACCGTGATTGACCGCCGACTGGCCCGTGGTGAAAACGACGCCATGGCACAGGTCCTCGAAGACAAGTAAGAACAGCATTTTTAGGAGCACAACAATGTCAACACTCGAAATCAAGGACCTGCACGTCCACGTCGAAACCAAGGAAGGCATCAAGCCGATCCTGAAGGGTGCCACCCTGACCGTCCACTCCGGCGAAACCCACGCCATCATGGGCCCCAACGGTTCCGGCAAGTCCACTCTCGCCTACACGTTGGCCGGCCACCCCAAGTACGTGGTCGACTCCGGCGAGGCCCTCCTCGACGGCAAGGACATCCTCAAGATGACTCCGGACGAGCGCGCCAAGGCCGGCCTGTTCCTGGCCATGCAGTACCCGGTCGAAATACCGGGCGTGTCCATGACCAACTTCTTGCGCACCGCCAAGACCGAAATCGACGGCGAGGCTCCCGGTATTCGCCAGTGGGCCAAGGACCTGTCCGCAGCCATGAAGCGCCTCAAGATGGACCCGAAGTTCGCCTCCCGTTCCGTGAACGAAGGCTTCTCCGGCGGTGAAAAGAAGCGCGCCGAAGTGCTGCAGCTCGAACTGCTGAAACCGAAGTTTGCCGTCCTTGACGAAACCGACTCCGGCTTGGACGTGGACGCCCTGCGCATCGTGTCCGAAGGCGTGAACCGCGCCAAGGAAGCCAACCAGTTCGGCATCCTCATGGTCACGCACTACACCCGTATCTTGAAGTACATCAAGCCGGACATCGTGCACGTGTTCGCCGACGGCCACTTCGTCAAGACCGGCGGCCCTGAGCTGGCCGACGAACTCGAAGAGAACGGCTACGACCAGTACCTGCCCGAAGGCGCCGACTCCGAGTCCGCACTGGCCTGAGTCCGTGACCGTGGGAGTCTGACATGCCCTATTCTCGACACGCTCCGGGCCGCTTAGGCCAGGTCTTTACGGTCGCGAACAGGCCATGTCAGACTCCCACTCGTTTCGTACAATTGTTACGTAAGTAGGGGGAACATAATGGTTGATTTTAAGGCGATTCGGGCGCAGTTCCCGATTCTGGATCAGGAGATTCACGGGCACCCGCTCGTGTACCTGGATTCTGCGGCCACCTCGCAGAAGCCGAATGCGGTGATCGACGCCGAGGCGAACTTCTACCGTACAATTAACGCCGGCGTGCACCGTGGTGCGCACGAGCTGGCCGCCCGTAGCACCATGGCCTTTGAGGAGGCCCGAGCCAAGGTGGCCAAGCTGGTCGGCGCGAATGCGGCCGAAGGTGAAGAGGAGGTCGTCGTCACCGGTGGTGCCACGGCCGGACTGAACCTGCTCGCCACCGCATTCGGCAATGCATCGCTGGGGCGTGGGGGAGAAGCCGCCAAGCGTTTTGCCCTGAAGCCGGGCGATGAGATCGTCGTCTCGCGTGCGGAACATCATTCGGTGCTGCTGCCGTTCCAGGAGCTGTCCTACCGTACCGGCGCCACCTTCAAGTGGATCGACCTGACCGAGGACGGCCGTGTGCGTACGGACAACCTCGACGAAGTCATCACCGAGCGTACCAAGGTCGTGGCCGTCACCCACGTGGGCAACGCCACGGGTGCCATCACCAACATCGCCCCGATCATCAAGCGTGCGCATGAAGTAGGTTCGATCTTCATCTTGGACGCTTGCCAGTCCGTACCGCACCTCAAGGTCGATTTCCACGCGCTTGATGTGGACTTCGCCGCCTGGAGCGCGCACAAGATGTACGGTCCTACCGGCGTCGGTTTCCTGTACGGTAAGCGCGACCTGCTCGAAGCCCTGCCGCCGGCCAACTTCGGCGGCTCCATGGTCGAGCTCGCCTACATGGACCACGAGGCCCAATACATGGCCCCTCCGGCCCGCTTCGAGGCCGGCACCCAGCCGGTCGCCCAAGTGGTGGCCGCAGGCGTCGCCGCCGAATGGATGATGAACATCGGGCTCGAGAACATCGAAGCCCATGAGAAGACCATCGCCGCCGAACTGCTCAAGCTCGGCGACGTCGATGGCATTCGCATCCTCGGGCCGCGCGAAAACGTGGACCGCATCGGCACCGTGGCGTTCGACGTGGCCGGCGTGCATCCGCACGATGTGGGCCAGTTCATCGACGCCCAGGGCATCGCGATTCGCGTGGGACACCACTGCGCCCAGCCGGTACACCGCCACTTCGGCCTATACGCATCCAACCGTGCCTCCTCCGGTGTCTACAATTCGGTCGAAGATGCCCAAGCGTTGGTCGAAGCGGCCAAGGGCATCCGTAAGTTCTTTGGAGTGGAGTAAAACAGAACACCATGAACGAATTCGGTATGAGCGGGGATGACCTCGAACAGATGTACCAAGAGGTCATCCTCGAGGCGTCGAAACATCCGCATGGCAAGGAATCCTTTGCGCCCAACGCAGCGGTCGAACAGTCCGCGGACGCAGCGGCCAATGTCACCGTACAAGCCAGCCACGAATACTGCACGCCCGGTGAATCGCACCAGTTCAACCCGACCTGCGGCGACGAGGCGACCATCCATGTCGAAGTCTCCGATGACGAACCGCACACCATCAAGCGATTGGTGTGGGACGGCCACGGCTGCTCCATTTCGCAGGCCAGCCTGTCGGTGATGGTCGATCTGGTGGACGGCAAAACCGTTGACGAGGCCATGGATCTGGAACAGACATTCCACAAGCTGATGGAATCGCGCGGTGCCGGTCTGGACGACGAGAACCTGGAAGAAAAGCTCGGCGACGCCGTGGTATTCCAAGGCGTGTCGAAATACCCTATGCGCATCAAATGCGCTCTGCTAGGCTGGGAAGGGCTGAAGGACTCCATCGCCAAAGCCCTCGCTGCAAAGAACTGAGGAAATATGTCCAACGATAATTTGGTTCCCGAACCACAGCCGTCCGTTTTCGATGCTGTCAACGGCGTCCTGCAGGACGAGGAGGCCGCTCGCCGCGTGATGGCCAACCCGGCCTTGGCCAAGGGCTTCCCGAACGGACGCCCGATCGAGCACTCTGCTGCGTCCGGCGATGACACCTGTGCGTGTGGCGGTCACCACGGCAAATGCGGTTGCCAGGATGACGAACAGTCCGATGGCAGCGAGATTCCGATCAAGGCGATTGACGATATCGGCCGCGCCACTGCCGAAGACGTGCGCGAGGCACTGCATCAGGTGATTGATCCGGAGCTTGGCATCGACGTGATCGATTTGGGTCTGGTCTACGGCATTGAGATCGATGAGCTAGGCCGCGCCATTATTACGATGACGCTGACCACGCCGGCCTGCCCGCTGACCGACCTTATCGAGGACGAATGCGCATCCACGCTGGCCGGTCTGGTCGAGGAGTTCCGCATCGACTGGACGTGGGATCCGCGCTGGACCATGGAGCGCATCACGCCCGAAGGCCGCGACCAGCTCGCCGCCCTAGGCTTCAACTTCGACAATATGCCAAAGTACTGATAGCGCTTAGTAAGTTCCCTCATCAGAGGGAGCTCTATACGAGAAAAGCCCCGCATGATGCGGGGCTTTTCCATGTCTGGACTGGTCAATCAGTCATCGACGATGGTGTTCTTCGGGACAACCGTGATGCCATCCGGCGTGACGGTGAAGCCACGGGCCAGATCGTGCTCGGTATCGATGCCGACAGTGGAGTTCTCGGTGAGCACCACGTTCTTGTCAAGAATCGCCTTGTACACGCGGGCGCGGCGGTTGATGACTACACCGTCGAACAGCACGGAATCGACAATCTGTGCCCACGAGTGGATACGCACATTGGGGGAGAGCACGGAGTGGTGCACTTCACCGCCGGAGACGATCACACCGGGGGAGACGATCGAATCGGTGGCGTGGCCCAGACGGTCGCGGCCGGCGTGCACGAACTTGGCCGGCGGCAGGTTGCCGGACATCGTGTAAATCGGCCAATCCTGGTTGTACAGGTTGAACTCGGGCACATAGGCGATCAGATCCATGTGCGCATCGTAGAACTGCTTAATCGTACCGACGTCGCGCCAGTAAGCGTGATCAGTGGCCGTGGAGCCCGGAATCTCGTTCGAGTTGAAGTCGTAGACGCCGGCTTCGTTGCGGGAAGCGAAGTACGGGGCGATGTCGCCGCCCATGTCGTGCTTGGTGTCGGCAGCCTTCTCATCGAGAGCCAGAGCCTCGAACAGGGCCTTGGTGTTGGCGACGTAGTTACCCATGGAGGCCAGAATCTGGTTCGGATTGTCCGGCAGACCGGTGGTGGTGGGCGGCTTCTCCTGGAAGTTCTTGATCATGTTCGGGTGATCGGGATCGACCTCAATCACACCGAACTGGTTCGATTCCTCGATGGGCTGGCGGATACCGGCCACGGTGAACTCGGCGCCGGACTCGATGTGCTGCTGTACCATCTGTTCGAAGTCCATGCGGTAGACGTGATCGGCACCCACGATCACCACGATGTCCGGCTGGACATCCTCGATGATGTTGATGGTCTGGTAGATGGCGTCGGCGGAGCCGAGATACCAGTGCTTGCCGAGACGCTGCTGCGCGGGCACAGGGGAGACGTACGAGCCAAGCAGCGGGGAGAAACGCCAGACCTGGGAGATGTGGCGGTCAAGCGAGTGAGACTTGTACTGGGTGAGCACCACGACCTGACGGTACCCGGAGTTCACCAGGTTGCTCAACGGGAAATCGATCAGACGATACACACCACCGAAGGGAACGGCGGGCTTCGCGCGATCACGGGTTAACGGCATCAGGCGGGTCCCCTCACCACCTGCAAGCACAATCGACAGAATCTTGGGATTCTTGGTCATCGTAACTGTCCTCTCTGTTACTGAGCGTCTTTCGACACCGCACTGCCGGGCCGGATGCTTCCTTGCATTCGGTTTACATAGTTAATAATTGCAGAAAAAAACGAACATGCAAGGCTTTCGCCCCCGCGTGCCGTGAACTTGCGATGAACAGTTTCGTAGATTTGTTAAGGATCCGGCCTTTTCGGAGCGCGTGCGATTCCTTAGCGTGTCGCGTAGAACGCCACTGCGCTGGATGCCGCCACGTTCAGGCTATCCACGCCGTGGCTCATCGGAATCTTCACGGTCAAATCGGCGCGGGCAATCGTATGGTGGGACAGGCCGTCGCCCTCGGTACCGAAGATCAGCGCGAGCTTGTCGATATGCGTCGGATCTTCGGCAGGCGCGTGCAGACGGCGTGTCAGTTCGTCCAACGAAATCGAACGATCCTCCAATGCCATGGCCACGGTGGTGAAGCCCAGCGACTTCAACTCGTCGATGCCCTGGAACGGCCAGTAATGCTTGTTTTCGGTGCCGTCGTCGTTGAACCCGGTGATACGGGTCCACGGAATCTGGAATACGGTGCCCATCGACACGCGGGCGGCGCGTCGGTACAGCGGATCACCGCAGGAGGGTGTGACCAGCACGGCATCCACATCGAGCGCGGCCGCCGAACGCATCAGTGCGCCCACATTGGTGTGGTCCACGATGTTTTCCATTACTGCCACGCGGCGGGCGCTCTTGCAGACCTCGGCTACGGAGGGCAACGGCCAGCGTCGCATCGCGCATAGGGCGCCGCGATGCAAACGGTAGCCGGTCAGACGCTTGAGCTGCTCAGGTGAGGCCACGTAGACGGGAATATCCGCGCCCCAGCGCCCGTCGATGAAGTCGAAGGTGTCTTTCATGCCCTCCAGCCAAGGTTCCTCGACCAGCAGTGACAGCGGTTCGCGGTCAGCGGCCAGCGCGCGGTCGATAACCTTGGGGGACTCGGCGATGAACACGCCCTTGGCTGGTTCCAAGCGATTACGCAACTGCATTTCGGTGAGGCTCACATACGCTTCGACGCGCGGGTCGTCGACGGTGTCCAGCGTGATGAACTGCATTGGTGGCCTTTCGTGTGTGCAGATAACGAAAAACCCCTTGCAATGCAAGGGGTTTATCTGTGCCCGAGACGGGACTTGAACCCGTACGCCTGTATAAAATAGGCACTAGCACCTCAAGCTAGCGCGTCTACCATTCCGCCACCCGGGCAGGTGTCGTTTGGACAACGAGTAGATAGCTTAGCATGAAATTACAGGGATGCAATTCGCGCGTGTGCCCGGCGTGTCGCGTGTAGCCTTGAAGTCATGACTGATGCCCTTTTTCTTTTCGACCCGCAGGTCGACGACGTCCCGGTGAACAGCGACGAACTCCACGCCGGCTGGAAGCTAACCCTGCCCGCTCACATCAAGCGCCATGCCGTGCAGGCCATGCGACTCAAGGCAGGGGACAGCCTGCAACTTTCCGACGGCAACGGCTTGAGAATCCAGGCAGTGATGGCCGATCCTGAAGCCGGACTGGCTGAAGTCGTGGAAGTGGGGCGCGAACCCGAGCCGCTCACCCGTTTGGCGCTGATTCAGGCATTGGCGAAAACCGGCCATGATGAGCAGGCCATCGATATGGCTACTCAGATTGGCGTCGACCAAGTGGTGCCATGGCAGGCGGACCGATCCATTGCCAAGTGGAAGGTCGGCCGTACAGACAAGAAGTGGAATTCGGTACTGGATGCCGCCACCGAGCAGTCGCGGCGCGCCTTTAAGCCGCAACTGGAGGCGTGCGCGTCCAGCAAGGAGGTCGTGGCCATCTGCCGCAGGGCCTGCGTGCATGGCGATGTGGTGATTGTGCTGCATCAGGATGCTACCGATACGTGGTCCGGCGTGGAGGAGAAGGTTGCGCAGTTGGTGGAACGCACGCTCCAGGACGGCCGGCCGCGGACTGTCAGTGTGGTGGTCGGGCCTGAGGGCGGCATCAGTGAGCAGGAGGTAGCTGATTTCGTCAAGGCCGGAGCGGTGAGCTGCGTACTGGGGCGCAATATTCTGAGAGCCGCGACGGCCGGTCCTGTAGCGTTGTCGCTGTTGTCTCGGGTGTTGGGACGTTACGAGTAACGCCCACGCGCTAAGCTGGTGCGTAGCAACATCAAACCAAGGAGCATGATGAGCGAATCCGACGATTGCCTGTTCTGCAAGATCATCGCAGGGCAGATTCCCAGCAGCAAGGTCTACGAGGACGAGACGACCTACGCATTCAACGACATCAATCCCAAGGCCAAGGTCCACGTGCTCGTGGTGCCCAAGAAGCACTACGCCAACGTCGCCGAACTTGCCGCCGGTGACCCGACCGAGCTGGCCCACATCGTCTCCATTGCGCAGAACATCGCCGACAAGGAATTTCACGGCGCCTACCGACTGGTGTTCAACACCGGTCTCGACGCCGGCCAGACCGTCTTCCACGTGCACGCGCACGTGATGACCGGCGAAAAGCTCGACGAGTAGTAGGGGAATATCCGCTTCGTGGCAACGACTACACGTACCATCACCATCCCGCCCCAACTTGACCCCGTCGCCGTGCTCGGCCCGGTTGACGAGGTCATTCGCGAGGTAGAGCGCGCCTTTCCGGACCTGACGATTATCGTGCGCGGCAACCGCGTGGCGATCGTCTCCCGCTCCAAGCAGACCGAAGCCCAGGCCGCACAGGCCGAGGATTTGGTCAATACCATCATCCAAGCCGCCTACACCGCGCCTATGGACGCCGACACCGTGCGTCGCATGCTCGACCAGAACGTGCTCAAGAACCACGTGCGCCTCGAACATCCCGGTCACGGCCCGGTGCGTGACAAACTGGCGCAATCGACCTCAAACGAACGCGCCCATGCACGTTCTGCCGGCTCCCACGACCCGACGTACCGCAAGCCCACGGTTCCCGGCGTCATCACCTTTGCTGCCGGCGTGCCGGTCCGTGCGAAAACCGCCGGACAAGTGGCCTACGTGAACGCCATCGAATCGCACACCATCACCTTCGGCATTGGCCCCGCAGGCACCGGCAAGACGTATCTGGCCGTGGCCAAGGCTGTGCGTGCCTTCCAGGACAAGCAGATTCGCCGCATCATCCTCACGCGCCCGGCCGTGGAGGCCGGCGAAAGCCTCGGCTTTCTGCCCGGCACGCTGAACGACAAGGTTGACCCGTATCTGCGCCCGCTGTACGACGCGCTTGGCGACATGCTCGGCGCCGACCAGCTCAAGCGGTACATGGACGACGGCTCCATCGAAGTGGCGCCGCTCGCCTACATGCGCGGCCGTACGCTGAACGACGCGTTCGTGATCCTCGACGAGGCTCAGAACACCACCGAACAGCAGATGAAGATGTTCCTGACCCGTCTGGGCTTCAACACCACGATGGTCATCACCGGCGATATCTCGCAGGTGGACCTGACCGTGCCTCGCTCGGGACTGGCCACCATCGAACGCATCCTGGGCGGCATCAACGACATCGCATTCGTGCATCTCAAAACCGAGGACGTGGTACGTCACCAGCTGGTCGGACAGATCGTGGCCGCCTACGACCGTCACTCCGCCATCGCCGGCGACCACCGCGACATCGAACGCAAGGGCCGCCGCAACCATACCGACTTCGATGCCCGCCAGCAAGCGGATTCAACCAACCAAAGCGAGACAGACGATGAGCGTTGACGTCACCAATGAAACCCAGTGGGTCATCGACCCCAAGGTCTTCTCCGATTTGGGTATTTGGGTACTCGACCAGATGCGCGTGAGCACCCAGTCCGACCTGACCATCATGTTCGTGGATCCCGATCCCATCGCCGAACTGCACATGCGTTGGATGAACCTCGAAGGCCCGACCGACGTGATGAGCTTCCCGATGGACGAGCTGCGCCCCGGCGACGGCAAAACCGTGATGGAAGGAGTGCTCGGCGACATCGTCATCTGCCCGTGGGTCGCTGCCCAACAGGCTGCCGCAGCCGGGCACAGCACCATGCAGGAGATGCTATTGCTCACCATCCACGGCATCCTGCACCTGCTCGGCTACGACCACGTGACCCCCGAGCAGGAGCGCCAGATGTTCGGCCTGCAGCGACAGCTGCTGCTCACCTTCTTCGCCCTACGCCACGATGCCAACGTGCAGGCCACGCTGCCCGCCGGCACACCCGACGCGCTGGCCCTGTACGACGCCGCGCACGGTGCTGGCCGCGACCTCGATTCCAAATAAGCTCCCAAATCAATCACACCAAATCCGGATTATTCGATACCGTTCAAGGACATTCAAGGACACCGAAAAATCATTATGGAGTATTCCAGTACCACGCCGATCGCCATCACCGTCATTCTTGTACTCGTGGCGGCCCTGTTCGTCTGGCTCTCGCTGACCATGGCCGCCGCTGAAGGCGCCGTGGCCCGCGTAACGCGAGCCAGCCTTAACAATCTCATCCTCGAGGTGCAGACCGACTCCGAAGCAAGCCAGTTCCTCAAGATGAAGAAGATCGACAAGATTCATCGCGTGCAACGGCTCATCGCCGACCGTTACGCCACCGCCGGCAGCTGTGCGTTCTTCCGCATCGCCTGCAATGTGCTCGACGGCGTACTGGTGTCTTCCATCGCATCCCTGTGGGGTGCGGAACTGTGGATTGAACTGCTCTCCGGATTCCTGTTCGCGATTATCGTAGCCGTGGTCTCCGTACTGGTCCGCCCGCGCACCGCCGGCATGGCCAAGCCGGTCGGCATCATGATTTCCAACTCGCGCATCGTGTCGTTGGCCACCAAGCTCACGCCGTTCGCACGCATCGGTGGCGACAAGTCCGGTTCCAAGGGGCCGGGCCGCCGCTCCAAGGACTCCGATCTGTCCGACGACGAGGAGCTTGAGAAGATTCAGCTCGAGCAGGGCAAGGCCGCCATCGACCGACTGGTGGAGTCCAACGACTTCGATCCGGAAGTCTCCGAAATGTTGCGCAACGTGCTCACCCTGTCTGATACGTTGACTCGCGAGATCATGGTGCCGCGCACCGATATGATCTGCATGGAGCGCGACTCCACACTGTCTTCCGCGCTGAAACTGTTCTCCCGCTCCGGTTTCTCCCGCGTGCCGGTGATCGGTGAGGATGTGGATGACCTGATCGGCGTGGCCTATTTGAAGGACGCCGTGCGTGCCACCGCCTTCAACCCGGCGGCCATGGAGCGCGCGGTCGAATCCATCGTCCGGCAGCCGCTGCTTGTTCCCGAATCCAAGCCGGTGGACGACCTGTTCCATGAGATGCAGCGTTCCCGCCAGCATGTGGCCGTGGTGGTCGATGAGTACGGCGGCATCGCCGGCATGGTGACTATCGAGGATGCCATCGAACAGATCGTCGGCGAGCTGGAAGACGAGCACGACCGCACCCAGCGTACTGAGCCGGAGAAAATCGGAGACAACAAGTGGAAGATGCCCGCCCGTACGCCGATTGCCGATCTGGAGGAGATCTTCGAGATCGACATTGATGAGGACGATGTCGATACCGTGTACGGCCTGCTGACCAAGATTCTGGGCCGAGTGCCGATTGTCGGTGCCTCGGCTGTGACGCGCGGTCTGCGACTGACCGCCGTGGACTCCGCCGGACGCCGCAAGAAGGTGTCCACCATCGTCGTAGAACCGGCGCACGTCGAGGGCGGCGAGGAAAATAACAAGACCCATGAGGAAACTGACGGCGAGCCCGTCGAAGGCGATGATACCGCCAGCAAGGAGTGATATGACCGATCAGAACAACAGCACGAACGACGTCGATGACATTGACGTTACCGATGCTTCCGATGTTGCCGGCGTTGCCGAAGTCGACGCGACCGGTGAAACGGCGAACGTGACCAAGCAGGACGTGCCGTATCGCTCCGGATTCGTGGCCGTGGTCGGCCGCCCGAACGTCGGCAAATCCACGTTGATCAACGCGTTGATCGGCAAGCAGATCGCCATCGCATCCTCTCGCCCGGAAACCACCCGTAAGGCGATCCGCGGCATCCTGACCGCCGACCACGCGCAGCTCGTGCTCGTGGACACGCCCGGTATTCACCGTCCGCGTACGTTGCTCGGCCAGCGTCTGAACGACGTGGTCGACGAATCTCTGGCCGATGTGGACGTGGTGGCCTTCCTGCTGCCCGCCGATCAGGAAATCGGCCCCGGCGACAAGCGTATTCTCTCCCGACTGCGTACCGACTTCGCCACCAAGCGTGAGGACGGTACGTTCAAGTGGCGCATCCCGCTGATTGCCATCGTCACCAAGATCGACGAGCTTGGCCGTCAGCAACTCATCAACAAGCTCATCGAAATCAACGATTTCGCCGATTTCTCGGACATCGTGCCGGTGAGCGCTCTGAAGCACGACAATCTGGCTGAAGTGAAGAACGTGCTCATTGAGCACACGCCCGAGGGTCCGCAGATGTACCCGGACGATCAGATCAGCGAGGAGCGTCCGGAAGACACCATCGCCGAACTCGTGCGCGGTGCGTTCCTTGAGACCCTGGACGACGAGCTGCCGCATTCGCTGGCCGTGGTGGTTGATTCCATCGACTATCCGGAAGACAACGAGACCGGTCAGGGCTATGACGGCAAGGCGCAGGTCAACGTGTCCATTTACGTGGAGCGTGACTCCCAGAAGCCGATCATCATCGGCAAGGGCGCCTCGAACCTCACCTACGTCAAGAAGAAGCTGCGCACCCCGGTCAACCGCATCGTCGGCCAAAAAGCCAAGCTCGACCTCCACGTCAAGGTAGCCAAAGGCTGGCAGTCCGACCCCAAGCAGCTGGAGCGCCTGGGCTTCTAAGGCGTATAGACGAAAAAAGCTCCCTCGTCAGAGGGAGCTTTTGCTATACGGTTTACTTCCGCTTCGTGTACATCTGGGTGTTGAGGAGGGTGGAGTAGCGCTTGATGACCTTGGGACGAATCACCTTCATGGAAGCGGTCATCAGGCCGTTTTCCTGAGTGAACTCCTCGGGCAGGATGATGAACTTGCGCACGGACTCGGCGCGGGAGACGCCCTCGTTGGCCTGATCGACCCACTTCTGCACTTCGGCGCGCACGGCGGCGTTCTTGGCGGCATCCTCCAGCGGCATGTTCTCGTCCAGGCCCTTGGCGGCCAGCCACGGGCGCAGCGACTCCTCGTCCAGCGTCACCAATGCGGAGATGAACGGACGCTTATCACCCAGCACCAGCGCCTGGGAGACGAACTCGCAACGCTGAATGACTTCCTCGATCGGGCCGGGGGAGACGTTCTTACCACCTGCAGTGATAATCAGATCCTTCTTACGACCGGTGATGTACAGGAAGCCATCGTTGTCGATACGGCCCAAGTCGCCGGTGACATACCAGCCATCTTCGGTGAACGACAGCTCAGTGGCCTCGTCGTTCTTGTGATAGCGCGGGAACACGGCACGACCCTTGACCTGAATTTCGCCGTCCTCGGCGATGCGCAGGGAGAATCCGGGGAATGCGATGCCCACGGAACCAGCGTGGAACGGCGTACCCAGCGGGCTGAACGCGCACGGTGCGGTGGTCTCGGTCAGACCATAGCCCTCGTATACAGGCACACCCGCGCCACGGAAGAAAGCCAGCAGTTCCGGGTCAAGCGGGGCACCGCCGGCCACAATCCACTTGGCGCGACCGCCGAGCACTTCGCGCAGCGAAGAGTAGACAATCGGATCGAAGGCAGCGCGGCGAGTGCGGGTCAGTGCACCTGCCTTGCCATTGGCGGAGACCTCCTTCATATAGTTCTGCGCGGCCACCACGGCGGAGGCGAACACCACGCCCTTGGGGCCGTGGCCGGCCTTCTGGGACGCGGCGTTGTACACCTTCTCCAGCACGCGCGGCACCACGATCATGAGAGTGGGCTTGGCCACCTGCAGATCGCTGATCAGCGTCTTGATGCCGGTGGCGATGTAGATGCGGACGTTCGAGGAGACGACGATGTAGTTGATGGCGCGGGCGAAGGAATGGGCCTGCGGCAGGAACAGCAGGATGGTGTTCCTCTTGTCGTGCAGCAGATCGGGCATGTAGGCCGGCAGATTCAGCGCGGTCTGGCAGTAGTGCTCGTGGGTCATCTCCACGCCTTTCGGCGCGGCCGTGGAACCGGAGGTGTACACGATGGAACACAGGTCGGTCTTCTTGACCGAATCGATGCGCTCGTCCAGCTCCTCGTCCGAGACCGTGGTGCCGTAGGCCTTGATCTCGTCCAAGCCACCGGTCTCGATGGTGATGATGTGCTCCAGGGACGGGCACTCTTCGACGGCCCCATCCGCCTTCTTACGCATGTCCGTGTCCTGCACGATCAGCAGTCGGGCATCGGAGTTGTTGACGATATTGCGAATCTGCTCGGCGGAATCGGTGTCGTAGATGGTGGCGAGCACGCCGCCGCACGCCATGATCGCCGCGTCGGTCAGGTCCCAGTCGTAGGAAGTTCGGCACATGAATGCCACGGCATCGCCCTTCTTCAGGCCGTAATGAATCAGGCCCTTGGCCACGGCACGCACGTCAGCCAGGAACTCGTTGGCGGTGACGGTCACCCAATCGTTGCCGGACTTGTAGGTGTACAGCGGCTCATCGCCCATACGTTCGGCGCGGTCCGCATACAGGTCGTAGATGGACGTACCTTCGTCCAGCGGCGGATTGCCTTCGGTGGAGGTGGTGAGCAGGCCGGTGGCGGGGTCGATGTCGGTGACGGTCAGGTGGCCGTCGTCCCAATCGTCGCTGTGAGGCAAAGCGATATTGGTCTCGACCGGCACGTCGGCGTTGGACAGGTAATCGGGCTCGTCCGGGGTGTCGTCGTGGACCGGGTGGACGAAGTCGGATCCCAACCTGAGCGCCTTACGGGTGAGATTGATCGTGTGCTGCGTGAAGGAATTGATAACCGACAAGTCTTGCTCCTGTAAACCTTTCAGTGTCGTCCAGCCATGAGGCGAACGCTTCTCAAAGTTCAAATTGTAATCGCCCAAACCGAACTCGTCACCTTACGCAACCGTAGGATTCTGGCGGGTTAGGGGAGTGCGTGGCAAAATATTGCACAGGTCCCGATATTGTTGAGTAACCGTGAGCTACGAAACGGTGATTGTCGATAATTATTGAGCGGTTGGTTGCTGATCGATGCCGGGTGATTGTTGGACGACTTCCGAGCAATTCATCCGCAATGCACATGGACACATTCGTATTTCTTACTAATTTCGGGTTCGTTTCTATTTCGATTGGCGGAATCTCAAGTCATGGTCTTTACCTTTCGACTACACTTACCATGCGGATAACCATGTCCATTTTGAAGTAGAACAAGAAAGGGCTCTCATGGCGCAAAACCCAGAAGCCACCGTGGTGTTCGGCGTTTTGAACGAAACGTCCGAAACGGAATCCCGCGTCGCGCTGACGCCGGATATCGTCACCCGGCTGAAGAGGAGCGGTGTCTCCTCACTGATTGAAGCAGGTGCCGGCATTGCTGCCGACTACACCGATGAGGATTACGAAAAGGCCGGTGCGAAGGTGACCAGCCGTGACGAGGTGCTCGCCGAAGCCGACGCGCTCGGTTTTGTGGACCGACCGTCCGCCGAGACCGTGGCCAAGCTCAAGGCCGGCCAGTGGGTCATTGGCATGCTCGGTTCCTTCACCGATGCCGATTACGTGGCCGCGCTCGAGAAGGCCGGTCTGGTGGGCATCGCCATCGAAAAGCTGCCCCGTAAGCTTTCCAGCGCCCAGTCCATGGATGAGATGACCTCTCAGAACTCCGTGATGGGCTACAAGGCAGCCATCACCGCCGCCGATGCTTACGGTTCCTTCCTGCCGATGATGACCACCGCCGCCGGCACGATTCGCCCGGCTAAGGCGCTGGTGCTCGGTGCCGGCATCGCCGGCCTGCAGGCCATCGGTACGCTGAAGCGTCTTGGCGCGGTCGTCACCGCGTACGACGTGCGTCCCGCCTCCCAGGGCGAGGTCGAGTCCCTCGGCGCGAAGTTCCTTGATCTGGGACTTGACTTCTCCAAGGGCCAGGGCGAGGGCGGTTATGCCCGCGCGCTGAGCGCCGAAGAGCAGGCTCAGCAGCAGGCTGCCGTCGACGAAAAGGCCGCCGGCTTTGACATCATCATCACCACCGCCAAGGTCCCGGGCCGTAAGCCCCCGGTGCTGCTCACCGCAGCCGGCGTCAAGGGTCTCAAGCGTGGTGCCGTGATCGTGGACTGCGCAGCATCCGACCTCGGCGGCAACGTCGAAGGCTCCGCCGTTGGTGAGCAGGTCACCGAGGGCGGTGTCAAGCTGATCGGCGCTCCCTACCTGGCCTCCGGCGTCGCCACCACCGCATCCAACCTGCTTTCGCGCAATGTGGCCGACATCCTCGTGCACTTCGTGCGTGACGGCAAGCTCGGCCAGGATCTCACCGAAGAACTCGACGACGCGCTGGTGGTTGCCGGCCGCGCCGCCGCCCCGGCAGCTGCTGCCGATGCCGAGAAGTCCGAGAAGTAAGGAAGAAGGAATACCATGCCTACTCTCGTCGTTTCCATTACCCTGTTCGTCCTCGCGCTGCTCATCGGCATCGAGGTCATCGGCAAGGTGCCCGCCACCCTGCACACGCCGCTTATGTCCGGCGCGAACTCCATCCACGGCATCGTCATCGTCGGCGTTGTGATCGTGGCAGCCGAAGCCAATAGCCCGCTGGCCTACGTGTTCATCTTCCTGGCCGCTGTGCTGGGCACCATGAACGTCGTTGGTGGCTACGTGGTCACCGACCGCATGCTTGAGATGTTCAAGTCCAGCAAGAACGAGAAGAAGGGGGAGTCGAAGTAATGACCTCCGCAACCGTTGGCGCCATCGACATCGTCGCTTGGTTCGTCTACCTGTTCTCTGCCGTCCTGTTTGTGGTCGGTCTGCATTTCATGAATTCGCCGAAGACCGCCCGCAAGGGTAACCAGATCTCCGCGTTCGGCATGGTCGTGGCCGTGCTCATGGCGTTCATCGTGCTCTTCGCCAAGGGCTTCGTGAACATTGTCGCCGTGGTGGTGCTGGTCGTCGGCATCCTGATCGGTGCCGTGGCCGGTGTCGTCTCCGCCAAGAAGGTGAAGATGACCGATATGCCGCAGCTGGTCTCCGTGTTCAATACCGTGGGTGGTGGCGCCGCCGCACTCGTGGCCCTGAACGACATCCTGACCAAGGAAGGCACCCCGGACATCGTGGTGCTCATCACCGCTGGTCTCGGTATTCTCATCGGTTCTGTGACCTTCACCGGCTCGCTCATCGCAGCCGGCAAGCTGCAGGGTATCAAGTGGGTCAAGAAGCTGAACCTGCCGGGCAAGGGCGTATGGAACATTCTGTTCGCCGTGCTGTCTGTCGTCTCGCTGGTCATGCTGTGCGTCCAGCCCGAACAGCGTCTGCTGTGGTCGATTCTGACCACCGTGTTCGCCCTGTGCTACGGCTTGGTGTTCGTGATTCCGATCGGCGGCGCCGATATGCCCGTCGTCATCTCTGTGCTCAACGCATGCACCGGTACGGCTGTGGCTATGTCCGGTCTGGCGATTGACAATGTCGCCCTGATCGTGGCCGGCGCACTCGTCGGTTCCGCAGGTGTGACCCTGTCCATCCTCATGGCTCAGGCCATGAACCGCCCGCTGCTCTCCGTCTTGGCCGGTGGCTTCGGCGGTGGTGCTGACGCCGCCGCTGCTGGCGATGGTCCGGAAGGAACCATGAAGGAGACCACGCCGGACGATCTGGCCGTTCAGCTCGTCTACGCGCAGAAGGTCATCTTCGTGCCCGGCTTCGGTTTGGCTCAGGCTCAGGCCCAGCGCGAGCTCGCTGACCTCGGCGAACTGCTCAAGGGCCACGGCGTGGAAGTCTCCTACGCCATTCACCCGGTCGCAGGCCGTATGCCTGGCCACATGAACGTGCTGCTGGCCGAGGCCAACGTGCCCTACGAGGAGCTCGTGGATCTTGATGAGATCAACCCGCAGTTCCCGCAGGCCAACGTGGCTCTGGTCGTCGGCGCCAACGATGTGACCAACCCGGCTGCTCGCCGTCCCGGCACCCCGGTCTCCGGCATGCCGATTCTCGACGTCGACAAGTCCCAGAACGTCGTGGTCATGAAGCGCGGCCGCGGTATGGGCTACGCCGGCATCCAGAACGAGCTCTACTTCGAAGACAACACCCAGATGCTGTTCGGTGACGCGAAGAAGAGTCTGCAGTCCGTCATCGCCGCCGTCAAGGAATTGCTCGCGTAACCATTCTTGGCTCCCCTCTGTGAGGGGAGCTGTCGAACGGAGTGAGACTGAGGGGAGTAGCCCATACGCGGGTGCTCCCCTCAGTCAGCTTCGCTGGCGGCTCCCCTCACAGAGGGGAGCCGAGCTCTATATCTACTACAGCCCAAACACCCGCTTAACAAAGCTGTTAACGCGACGCCAATAGCGGTCCGGATCGGTGCTGGCGCTCATCGTGTGGTCGGCGCCGGGAATCAGCAGCTTCTCGCGGTCGATGCTGGCGCAGGCGTTGTAATTGATGTCCAGATACTTCGGATTGACAAAAGTATCCGCTCCGCCATGAATGAACATCATCGGAATAGTCGCGTGCCGTAATGCCTTCACACAGGAGGCGTCCTCAAACCGGTATCCAGCCTTGCGTTCAGACACATGACTGGCCACTTTGACCAGCAGCACGGCCAACGAGTGCGGCAAACGGAACATCGCCTCGGCATTATCCGTAAACTGCGAGACCACGGAACTGTATCCGCAATCGGAAATCGCGGCGACGACGTTGCGGGGGAGTCGCGCATCGCCGGCCGCCATCATCACCGTGGCGGCGCCCATCGAATTGCCATGCAACAGAATGCGTGCATCCGGATCAGCTGCGGTGATCAGCGAAACCCAGCCCAACAGATCGTCGCTTTCCAGCAATCCCATACCCACGTAACGCCCTTCGCTCAACTCATGGGCGCGCTGCGCGGGTAGCAGGACCGTAAAACCGAGTTGCGCATAGCGATGCGCCCATTTGGCCATTTCCGCGGGCTCTCCGGCATAGCCATGGCAGCAGATCGCGTATAGATGCGGCTGTGGGTCGGAACAATCCGGGTCCAACAGCCAGCCGTGGAGTTTCAATCCATCATGGCTGCGCAGCGTGACCGATTGCTTGGCCTCCTCGAACCACCGGGCGGCCTCAAGCTGCTCGGACATGTCGAATTCGATGCCTTTCGGCGTCTCCTCGTGCGGCATGTTGAACGTCGAACGTTTGGCTTTGGTGTCCAGCGCGAACGTGAACATGACGTTGGCGGCCGCGGCTGTGACGCCGGCTCCTGTGGCGGCTATCGCGGCAAGTGCCGCAGCCATACCCCTGACAACGCGAGTGTGTGTGGCGATGACGTCATGGCCATCCTCATTGATGACGTCGTCCGAACGAGTCATATCAACCTCCCGATACGGTACTCACCATCGTACGTTATTTTCGAAATCATCCCCAACTTCGTGAAAGACCGTACACTGAGTGTCGCTGAGCGTACGATTTTCACGAAATGGCGGACGATTTCGTGAAAACCGTACGTTGAGAACGGGTAAGCGTACGTTCTTCACAAAGTTAGGGATTATTTCGCGGAAACCGTACGTTGACGTGGCTGGGACGGCCGGGATGCAGTGTCATCGAAGCATCACCGCGCCAAAGTCCGGAGTTGGCGTATACTTGACAATTGTTGCTTTGGCGAGGGAAGTGTGCGTGCTGACACATGACACAGCTTCCGTTATCGACTCGGTGTATTTCACTCCTTGTAGGGTGTCTTTCGGCGTGTCGTGGCGTCTGAGCGAGACAGAACGAAACGAAACTACAAGGAGTATCCATTATGGCTACCACCATTAAGCTTGAGGGCGAGGCCCGTTCCGAGTTCGGCAAGGGCGTTGCTCGTCGTCTGCGCGTTGCCAACAAGATTCCGGCCACCATCTACGCCGGCGGCGAAGAGCCCGCCTTCGTGACCTTGCCGATGCGCGAGACCACCCTGGCCCTGCGTCACACCAACGCCCTGTTCACCATCGCCTTCGACGGCAACACCAAGATGGCCGTCGTCAAGGACGTGCAGAAGAACCCGGTCAAGCGCATCATCGAGCACGTTGACTTCCTTGAGGTCAAGGCCGGTGAGAAGATCGACGTCGAGGTGCCGGTCTTCGTTGAAGGCACCCCGAAGGGCGCTGCTGTGGCATTCGTCGACATTCAGGAGCTCAAGGTTCGCGCTGACGTCGCCAACCTGCCTGAGAAGATCGTTGTGAGCGTCGAGGGCCTAACCGACGGCACCAAGGTGTTCGCTAAGGACGTTGTTCTGCCTGAAGGCGTTGAGCTCGACGTTGAGGACCCGGAAGAGTCCGTCGTCACCGTTGAGGTGCCGGAAGATGCTTCTGAGTCCACCGCCGCTCCGGAAGCTGCTGCTCCGGCTGCCGACGCCAAGTGAGTCGATCGCTTCGATAGCGAACAATTCAGAACATAACTGAAACGTGGAAGCCCGCAGCCGTTGAGAACGGTGCGGGCTTCTTCGTTTTTTCACCATGTGAACTCTGCCACACGAGTAACACATGGGTGTGCAAAAGTATGCAACAGAGCTCGCGCCACAAGCGCACAGCACACACCCCATATGGTGGCTTTCGGGCCGCCAAAGTCAAGAAGAAGTAGCTAGTAATGACTGAAAACACGCACCACGATCCGGCAGCGCTCGACAAGCTCGCCGAACCGTTCACCGTACTGCCGAACGACAACCCCGCATCCGATGAGAAGCGCCAGTCCCTCATCGACAAGCCGGCTTTCGGCCAGGTGTTCTCCGACAACATGACCCACATGACCTGGACCAAGGGCGAAGGTTGGTCCGACCGCCGCGTCGAACCGTACGCACCGCTCAAGATGGATCCGGGTGCTTCCGTGCTGCACTACGCACAGGAGTGCTTCGAGGGCCTCAAGGCTTACCGTCATGCCGACGGCTCCACCTGGCTGTTCCGCCCGGATGCGAACGCCGAGCGTTTCCAGAACTCCGCCAAGCGTCTGTACCTGCCTGAGCTGCCGATTGACGACTTCCTCGGTTCCGTGGCCGCGCTGGTCAAGCGCGACGCCAACTGGGTGCCGTCCCGCCGCGAGTACACGCTGTACATGCGTCCGTTCATGTTCGCTTCCGAGCCGTTCCTCGGCGTGCGCGCCCCGCAGGAAGTCGACTACTGCGTGATCGCCTCCCCGTCCGGCCCGTACTTCCCGGGCGGCGTCAAGCCGGTGAGCATCTGGGTTGAAGACAAGTGGTTCCGCACCGGCCCTGGCGGCACTGGTTTCGCCAAGTGCGGCGGCAACTACGCCGCCTCCCTGCTCGGCGAGTACAAGGGGGTTGAGAACGGCTGCGAGCAGGTGTGCTTCGTGGACGCCGCCACCAAGACCTACCTCGAAGAGCTCGGTGGCATGAACATGATGGCCGTGCACAAGGATGGCCACGTGGAGACCCCGTCCCTGACCGGTAACATTCTGCCGGGTGTGACCCGTCGCTCCCTGATTCAGCTGCTGCAGGACAAGGGCCACGACGTAGTCGAGACCATGATTGCCCTCGACCAGCTGCTCGAGGACATCAAGTCCGGTGAGGTCACCGAGGTGTTCGCTTGCGGCACCGCAGCCATCATCACCCCGATCGGTCGCTTCAAGTCCGAGAAGTTCGATGTCGCCGTCGCCGACGGCGGCTCCGGCAAGCTCACCTGCGAACTGCGTGACGAGCTGCTCGGCATCCAGCTCGGCGAAGTCGAGGACCCGCACAACTGGATGTGGAAAGTGTGCTGAATCGCCTTTTGTTTCTGACTAAGACCCCTTGGAACAGCAACAATTCCAAGGGGTCTTGGCGTATTGGAAATGTTCTTGGCTAGAGAGATACAGATGGATTTAGCAACATTCCGCAACAAATAATATGATCTAGGTCTTCTGCACGTTGCGGGGGGTGGTTATGGTTCATCCAGATGAGAACAGGAGCAAACCTATGAGCAAGATGAGTGACATGACGGAATACCATGCTTCAGCCTACCGTTTGCCGTCAGGCTTCGAACACTGCTCGAAATTGAAGCCGGTGGCTGAGGCAGCGACGGCGCTGGACCGGGTCAAGGCCGTGGTGGATGTGCTGTATTCGCCGGGCGGCTGCCCGTGGGACGGCAAGCAGACGAACAAGTCGCTGCTCAAGAATCTGCTCGAGGAAACCTACGAATACGTCGACGCGGTGGAGACTCACGACCGTGACAACATGCGCGAGGAACTGGGTGATGTGTTGCTGCAATCCGTGTTTCAGGCGCGGGTCTGCGAATCGGATACTGAGGACCCGTTCGGTATTGATGAGGTCGCCGATCGGTTGGTGAACAAGCTCATCACTCGGCATCCGCATGTGTTTGCGGCTGATGATGCCGGCAATTCCTCTGATTCTTCTGATGCTTTTGATGCTGACAGTAACGACGGGGGAGAAGCTGCCCAACCCGAATCCCCGGAAGCTGTGCTGGCTCTATGGGAAAAGATGAAACAGCAGGAAAAGCATCGTAAATCCGTGCTTGAGGGCATTTCCCGCGTTCAAGGTGCGTTGCCTCGCGCGGCCAAAGTCGTTTCTCGTATCTCCAAATCGCCGAATGCTGATAGATTGTTCGCGGCGTTTGATGAGTCGGCTGCGGCTGATGCTCAGCGAGATGATGTACATCCTCAAGCGGCGAACCAATCCGAATCAAGCGGCGACAATTCCGCTGAACGGGAGAAGGCCGATGCCTACGCCGATGAAATCCTCGCCGTCGTGCGCAAGGCCCGCGTTGACGGCATCGATATCGAGTCCGCACTGCGCAATCGCTTGCGTGATGTCGAAGAAAAAGTCGCCTTGATTGAATCAGAAATCAACAACGATTAAGTCCATACATGTTTTTTGATCACGGATCGTAAAACTTAGAGGTGCTGAGTTGCCAACGACTACCGGCAAGCTGGCGTCATTGCCATCCTATTCACGTCTTAGTGGCCCCTTCCTCCCCGGCCATACTACTCAGGCAAGGCCTGTTGTAGGCTCGGGTACGACGGGCTGTAGCGCCGAATAAGGATGAACGGGAACAGAACGAAGACGGACTGAGACGAACCGAAGCGGTACCAGAGGGGAGTGGCTCATGCAGGTGGCGTTGGAGAACAACATCGTTTTTGTGGTCATCGAGTATTTAGCAATCCTGTGTTGGGGATTATCGGGCGGACTTGCCGCCATTCGCAAGGGCTACGACATCTTCACCATCATGCTGTGCGGATGGCTTACCGCACTCGGCGGCGGTCTTGTGCGCGACGTGATGCTCGGTGCCCTGCCGCCGGTCGGCATCACCGACAAAGGCTATGTGCTCACCACGCTGTTTTCCGGCATTATCGTGGTGGTGGCCCATCCGGAGATCACCAAACTCAAATGGACGATGACTGTCATCGATGCTCTGGGCCTCGGACTATTCGCAGTCAGCGGCACCGCAAAAGCTCTGGCCTACGGTTCCTCAGGCATGACAGCCGTATTCCTTGGCATGTTCACAGCACTGGCCGGCGGCCTCATTCGTGACATCTTCATTGGCGACGTGCCAATGATTATTCGAGACAAACACCTCTATGCTGTGCCTTCGTTCATCGGCTGCATCCTGACCGTGCTGGTATGGCGCGGCGTAAGCTACGGCTGGTTCGACATGCGCTCGGAAATGCTGCTCGACGTGCTGATCGTCATCATCGTGGTGGCGCTGCGACTGCTCTCGGTAGGCTTCAACGTCACTCTGCCCGGAGCCGTCGAACGTCATCGCGTCTACCTGCCCAGCGAAAGCCGATATCTCAAGCGCCCGGTCATCCATCCGCACGCCGATACCGTCGATCCCGGCGATACCACCAAGGACGAAGAAGACAAGCCTCAGGATGGTTCAAGGCCGCCTCAGGGCTAACTGTCTTCAAAGAGGTACATCTGGCCTTCTGCAGAATGCTAACTGCTTTCAAAGAGGTACCTGAAGCACGAAACGCTGAGTATAAGTGTTGCAATGATGGCGTTTATAGTTGGTTTTTCCCGTATTCGGTACCTCTCTGAACGGAGATGTCATTTCGCAAGACCGCCAATGTACCTCTTTGAACGGAGATACAAAAAGTCCCGCAAGCCAGATGACTTGCGGGACTTTCTAAAACCTTAAGAGGCTTATGCTCACAGAGCGTTGATCGCAACAGCGAGGCCGGACTTGCGGTTGGCGGCCTGGTTCTTGTGGATCACGCCAGCGCCAGCAGCCTTGTCGAGCTTCTGGGCGGCAACCTTGTAGGCGGCCTCGGCGGCAGCCTTGTCACCGGCGGCGATGGCTTCGCGGGTGGCGCGGATGGCGGTCTTCAGGCCGGACTTCACAGCCACGTTGCGAAGGTGCGCCTTCTCATTGGTGAGCACGCGCTTCTTCTGCGACTTAATGTTTGCCACGTTTACTCCAAACGATGTGTGTTATAAGGACATACAAAAGTTAGAGGATAGCATGAGCCCCGGAAAAACCCGCGCAATGCCACGCCGAATACAGTCCCTCGGCTACACTAGGTGAAGTTTGAGTATATGCCAAGAGGAGGAATGCGTTGGTCGTCCAACACAATCAGCCGGGTTCCACGGATCAGTCGGTGATTCGCAACTTCTGTATCATCGCACACATCGACCACGGCAAGTCGACCGTGGCCGACCGCATCTTGCAGTTGAGCGGCATTGTGCCCGAGCGAGAGATGCGCGATCGCTTCCTCGACCGTATGGATATCGAGCAGGAGCGTGGCATCACCATCAAATCCCAGGCCGTGCGCGTGCCGTGGACCTTTGACGGCACCGAATACACGCTCGGTATGATCGACACCCCCGGCCACGTGGACTTCACCTATGAGGTGTCCCGCGCACTGGCCGCCTGCGAAGGCGCGGTGCTGCTCGTCGACGCCACCCAGGGCATCGAGGCGCAGACCCTGTCCAATCTGTATATGGCCATCGACCATGATCTGGCCATCATCCCCGTGCTCAACAAAATCGACCTGCCGTCCGCAGAACCGGACAAGCATGCCGAGGAGATCGCAGGTCTGATCGGCTGCGAGCCGAGCGACGTGCTGCGCGTCTCCGGCAAAACCGGCGAAGGCGTGGCCGACCTGCTCGACCAGATCGTCATGGACGTGCCCGCCCCGCACGGCGACCCCGATGCCCCCGCCCGCGCGCTGATCTTCGATTCCGTCTACGACTCCTACCGCGGCATCGTCACCTACATCCGTATGGAGGACGGCGAACTGCACGACCGCGAAAAGGTCCACATGATGGGCATTGGCATGACCCACGATCCCATTGAAATCGGCGTGATCAGCCCCGATATGACCCGCACCAAGGCACTCGGTGCCGGCGAGGTCGGCTACATCATCACCGGTGCGAAAGATGTGAGTCAGTCCAAGGTGGGCGACACCCTGACTTCGGCCGTCCGCCCGGCCGCCGAGCCGTTGCCCGGCTATCGCGACCCGAAGCCGATGGTCTACGCCGGTTTGTTCCCGATCGACAACGCCCAGTTCCCCGAACTGCGTGATGCACTCGACAAGCTCAAGCTCAACGACGCCGCCCTGATCTACACGCCGGAAACCTCCGTGGCCCTAGGCTTCGGCTTCCGCTGCGGCTTCCTGGGTCTGCTGCACATGGAAATCGTCAACGAGCGACTCTCCCGCGAGTTCGGCCTCGACCTGATCCAGACCGCCCCGAACGTCACCTACGACGTGACCGCCGAGGACGGCAGCCAGCATCATGTGACCAACCCGAGCGAATTCCCGGACGGCAAAATCAAGAAGATTGTCGAGCCGATGGTTGCCGCCGACATCATCACGCCCAAGGAATTCATCGGTGCGGTGATGGATCTGTGCCAGGACCACCGTGGCATTATGGGCACGATGGAGTACATCTCCACCGATCGTGTCGAGATGCACTACCGCATTCCGCTGGCGGAAATCGTGTTCGACTTCTTCGACCAGCTCAAGTCCCGCACCAAGGGCTACGCTTCCCTTGATTACCATGAGGATGGCGAGCAGTCCGCCGATTTGGTCAAGGTGGACATCCTTATTCAGGGCGAGAAGGTCGATGCGTTCAGTGCCATCGTTCACCGCGATAAGGCGTATTCGTACGGTGTGATGATGACCAAGAAATTGCGTAGTCTGATTCCTCGCCAACAGTTTGAGATTCCGATTCAGGCCGCAATCGGTTCGCGTATCATCGCGCGTGAGAACATTCGTGCGTTGCGCAAGGACGTGCTCGCCAAGTGCTATGGCGGCGACATCACCCGTAAGCGTAAGCTGCTCGAAAAGCAGAAGGCCGGCAAGAAGCGTATGAAGATGCTCGGCCATGTGGAGGTACCGCAGGAGGCGTTCATCGCCGCCCTGTCCACCGGCGAGGACTCCAACGACCGCGACACCAAAGACAAGATCCGCGCCGCTCAGAAGACCGAGGGCTAGTGTTCGAGGTCTACATCCACGTCCCGTTCTGCTTGCGGCGCTGCGGTTACTGCGACTTCAACACCTACACGGCTACGGATCTTGGTGCGGGGGCCTCGCGCGGCAACTATGCCAATATGGTCATTCGTGAAATGGCCCTGACCAAGCAGTGGCAGCTCGACCACGGCATCGAGGAGCCACCGGTCTCCACCGTGTTCTTCGGGGGTGGTACACCCACGATTCTCGCCGCCCGCGATCTGGTCGCCATGCTCGATGCCATCCGCAAGATCTGGAGCATCGCGCCTGACGCCGAAATCACCACCGAAGCCAACCCGGACACGGTCAACGAGTATTACATCAATGAGCTCGCAGCCGGCGGCTTCACCCGTGTTTCCTTCGGTATGCAGTCCGCCGTACCACATGTGCTCAAAACCCTCGACCGCACGCATACGCCGGCCAACGTGGCCGCAGGCGTTAATGCCGCCAATGAGGCCGGCCTGCGCTCCAGCGTGGATCTGATTTACGGTGCACCGGGGGAGAGCCTGGACGATTGGCGCACCTCGGTCACGACCGCCATCGATCTTGGCGTAAACCACATCTCCGCCTACGCACTGACCGTGGAGCCGACCACGAAAATGGGCCGTCAGATTGCCGCCGGCACGTTGCCCAAACCCAATGACGATGACGAGGCAGCTAAATACGAGATCGCTGACGACCTGTTCGCCGCCGCCGGCCTCGAATGGTATGAGGTCTCCAACTGGGCCCGCCCCGGATACGAAAGCCAGCACAACCTCGGCTACTGGCGCAACGTCGATTGGGCCGGTCTAGGGCCAGGTGCCCACTCCCACTACAACGCGGTGACCGAGGCTGACCACCCCCAGTCAGCTTCGCTGACAGCCCCCGCTGGCGGGGGCAAGTCCGAAGCCATTGCCTCTGCCTCAGCTGATGGACAGGCCAACGCCGAACTAGGTATGATCAACGCGCATGGGAACAACTCCCAAGAAATTCATGCCCCCGCTGGCGGGGGCTGTCCGGCGGATGCCGGACTGGGGGTGGTTTCTGTCTCACACGGTCTGCGCAGCTGGGACATCGCGCACCCGCGTTTGTGGGGCACGGCCATCAACGAGAACCGTGTGCCGTGGGCCGATAGCGAGACGATTACTCCCGAGGAAAACCTCGAAGAGCTCATCATGCTCGGGCTGCGCCTGCACGAGGGCCTTGACCTCGACCGCATCAACCGCGCCATCAACGATGCGGGTATGAGCAGCACGCCCCAGACTCTCCGAACCGTTTCGGTTGACCAACTCGCCCCCATGATCAGCGAAGGCCTGATTACCGTATCCGATAATCATCGAGTGGTGCCCACTCGTCGTGGCCGGTTGCTCAATGACTCGGTAATCGAACAGTTCTTCGATTTCGTCGGTGTATGAGTCGGTGGTATGGTGCGCGGCAGTCGCCATTACCTGTTCGCTAGTTGTGGTTACACCGTCAGAGGGAGCTATTTTTGTTTTACCGGCGGGGGAGGGAACCGCGTAGGACTACGTCCGGGGCGCTTTGCACGTAGATCAGGCGGTTGGCAGTGCCGCCGGTGGCCTCCGCGTCATCGCGGTTGGACAGGATGCTGTCCACGGCGGCCTGGCCCATTTCGGCCAGCGGCAGATGCACGGTGGTCAGTGGCGGAAACACGTCGGCGGAGTAGGGGATGTCGCCGAAACCGGTGACGCCGATTTCCCGACCCGGCTCGATGCCGTTGGCGCGCAACGCGGTCATCGCACCGATGGCCATCACGTCGTTGAGCGCGATGATTGAATCGATGCCTTTGCCGTCGTACAGTGCGCCTTCGCCCGGCTTCAGCAGTCCGGATCGGGCCATTTGCATGACGGCCGCATAGCCGTCGGTACGGCTGAACTTACCATTCGCCACGGCTTTCGGATCCACGGTGATGCCTGCCTCGTCCAACACTTCCATCACGCCGGCCAGTCGTTCTTTGGAGGAGCGATGTGCGTCATCGCCCTTGAGAATCGCAGGGCGCGTATACCCGGAATCGACGATCAGCTTTGCGATGGCGCGCGCGCCGACATCGTTCGCCACGTCCACGGCCGGGAAGGGCAGGTTGCGGTTGAGCACGAACACGGCACGTCCGCCGGATGCTTCGTACTGGGTGAGTTCCGTCTGCAACGCCTGGCGTTCCGGCGCGTCGGTGTATTCACTTTCGGAGATGATGATGCCGCGCGGCCTGGTGGATACGGACTTACGCACCGCCTCCAACTCTTCGTGCGGGGTGGCTGCCACGCCGATGGTCACGGAAATGCCGCGTTCGGCCGCCGCCTTGACCACGCCTTGCGATACGGATGCGAAGTAGGGATCGGAGATATCGGAGACCAGCAGCACGATGTTCGGTGCGGTGCCTTTGGCCACTGCCTGAGCATAGGCGTTGGGACGATAGTTGAGCTTGGTGGCTGCTTCCATCACCTTGACATACGATTGGTTGCGTACCTTGCGGGTGCTGCCGTTGAGCACGCGGGATGCGGTGGCGATGGAGACTTGGGCTTCTTTGGCGACGTCCATCAATGTCGCTGGCGATTGCGCCTTATCGTTCTGTACAGCCACGATCGAATCGATCCTTTTCTTCCCTGAAACGGAAAACGTGTCTAAACGTTTACCGCAACGATATCGCATTTTTGCTTGCAATAGTAGCATTGTGGATTGGAAAGCCTGAATTCTGAACAAAAAAATAATCACGCGAATTACGGAAAACGTTTACCGTTTCGTCGTGTCGTGCGGTATGCTCGAAGCATGACGCGATACTTATGCGCCCCTGACTCCTTCAAAGAGAGCCTGACCGCCATGGAGGCGGCCCGGGCGATGGCTCAGGGGATTGAGAATGCCGACCACGATGCCGAGGTCCGTTGCCTTCCCATGGCCGACGGCGGTGAAGGCACCGCACGCGCGCTTGTCGACGCCACTGGCGGATCGATGCACGCCGTGCCGGTCCACGACCCGCTCGGCCGACCTGTCGAAGGCCACTTCGGCCTGCTCGCCGACGGCACGACCGCCGTGGTCGAGACAGCCGAAGCCAGCGGCCTCGCACTGCTTGAAGCCAAAAAACGCAACCCGTTGATTGCCTCCTCCTACGGCACCGGCGAACTCATACTCGCCGCCGTCCGTTCCGGAGCCAAGCGCATCATCGTCGGGCTCGGCGGCAGCGCCACCAACGACGCCGGTGCCGGACTTCTGCAGGCCCTCGGCGTTCGTCTTCTGGACGGGAACGGCAACGACCTTAAGCACGGGGGAGCGGCCCTCGCTGATCTGGCCACCATCGACATCAGCACGATGGACCCGGCTCTCAAGAACGTCTCCATCACCGCCGCCTGCGACGTGACCAACCCGCTGACCGGTCCCACCGGCGCCAGCGCCGTGTTCGGACCGCAGAAAGGTGCCTCCCAGGCCGACGTCGCCACACTGGACGCCGCGTTGGCGCACTTCGCGCAGGTCATCGAAAGCCGGCTCGGCGTCGCTGTGAACGACGTGCCGGGCGCGGGCGCCGCCGGCGGTATCGGCGCCGCGCTGAAAGGCTTCCTTGACGCCGAATTCCGTCCGGGCATCGCCATCGTCATCGAACAATCCGGACTTGATGCGGCCGCGCAATGGGCTGACGTGGTGTTCACCGGCGAAGGCTCCATCGACTTCCAGACCAAGTTCGGCAAAACCCCGGCCGGCGTGGCCGAAACCGCCAAGCGCCACGGCAAGCCGGTCATCGCAGTAGCCGGGCATATTGGCACCGGCATCGATGAGCTGCATGAGGTCGGCATCGACGCGGTATTCGGCATCGCGCCCGGAGCCGCCAGCCTTAGTGAGCTGTTGGCCGATGCGGCCGCCAACGTGACCCGCACCACCGAACAAATCGTACGAACCCTACAACTGTGAGCAGGCTCCCGCTGGCGGGGGCTGGCGGGCTTCGCCCGACTGGGGGGCCAGCGCTGAGAACCACCCTCAGTCTCGCTATGCGAGACAGCTCCCGCAGCGGGAGCGAGTACCGGAAAGGAAGACGTGCGCGCCACACTGGGAACCGTGAGCTGCGGCGAACTGACCGCCGTGTATCGCAAAGACAGCGACACCGGCATCGTGGAACTGGTATCATGGATCGTCGACGCGAGCTCGGTCTTGTGACATGATTGGTGGTGATGGAATCAACGATGAGTCCAACAAAACGGCACCGCCTCCCATTGCGCAATATCGCGCGCAATATTACGCAGCGTATTGGCTCTCCGAATGCGTGTCTGCTAAACCTCGTGTTGCTCTATCAGCGAGCTTTCCGACTGCGCAGCTCAGGCAACATCACGACGAACAGGATGACCGCCACAATCGCGGTCAGCAGATCGGCGATGGCCTGCGCGGCGATTACACCCTGATAGCCGGCCAGCCGGGAGCCGACGAACAGGGTAATCGCCAGCATCACACCCTGCCTGCTGATCGACAGCACAAAGGCGCCGACCGCCTTGCCCGCGGACTGGAAGGTGCAGGTCGTGACCATCACGACGGCTACGCACACCAGGCTCAGCAGCTGAACCCGCAGCATGCCGGCGCCCAGCGTGATGATGGTGGCGTCCTCGATGAAGAATCCCATCAGCAGACGGTCAGACAGGCTGAGCACCACGGTCATCACCAGGGCGAACAGGGACAGGAACAGGTAGGAAAAACGCAGAATGCCGCGCAGTCGAGGCATATTGCGGGCGCCGTAGTTGTAGCCGATCAGCGGCTGCGCGCCGAACGCGAATCCCACGAAAACCAGCACCGCGATCATGATGACTTTCAGCGCGATGCCCATCGCGGCTACCGCGTCGGTACCGTAGGGGAGCAGGAACAGGTTGATCATGACGATGCCGACGCTCTGCGTGAGGTTCGTGATCGCCGAGGGGATGCCGATGGCGAGGATGCTCCCGACCTCCCGGGCCGTGACCGCCAGACGCCGGCGCGCGCGGTCGATGACGGTCCGCGGGTCGATGGACAGGTTGCTGCTGTGACGCAGCGTGAACCAGACGAAATAGGCGTCGGTGCAGATGTTGGCGATCGCGGTGGCACCGGCCGAACCCGCAGCACCCCAGCCGAATCCGTGGATGAACAGGGGATTGAGCACGATGTTGACCGCCGTGCCGGCCACCGAACCGATCATGGACTGCACGGCGTGGCCTTCGGTGCGCAGCAGGTCGACACGATGATGAACGGCGAGCCGACGATGATCAGCGTGTAGAAGTCGGAGGCATACTGCCAAGTGTCGTCAGTGGCGCCGAGCAGCGCGAGCATCGGGTCGCGGAACGCCAGGCCCAGCACCAGAATCAGCAGGCCGGTGGCGATGGCGGCATAGAAGCAGAACGCGCTGAGTCGCTTGCCGTCGGCGAACCGGTGTTGGCCGAACAAGCGCGAGATGACCGAACTGCCGCCGAGGCCGAAGATGTCGCCGAGGGCGATCATCACGGTGAACACGGGCGCGGTGAGGGAGACGCCCGCCACCATATCGGTGTTTCCCGTATGCGCGATGAAATAGGTGTCGACCATGTTGTACACCAAGGTGACCAGCATGCTGAGCACCACGGGCATCGCCAGCGAGAAATACGCCTTCGGAATCGGCGCCTTTTCGAAGAGTTCGTTATCCATTTCCGTCCCTTGGTGTTTCGTTCTTCAGTCACTGTGCAGGATGCCGTTCGGCGTGCATCACAGGCATTGTAGAGGCAACAGTGTGGACAACGGGCGGGGGAGTATCTCATGATGCGGTGAGGGCGTTGATGATGACGCATCGTGTATTGGCGGCCGTGTGCATCGTATGTGAACCTGTGCTGGCGCGGCGTACGCACGATGGGAAAAGAAAGAATATATGGACCCCGTTGTCCCGGTTATTGTTCAGTTTTACTGTGTTGAATTATTGCGTTATTCAATTATTGTGGTGTGCCGGCCGATTGCGGCCTGAGGGGGATTGCCTTCGTATGTGTCATGCAATTTCATGAACGGGATTGTTCGCTAGATTCAGCGAGCGTCCTTGTTGGCGGCGTTGATGATGTCGGCGAACATCTTGGAGTCGGCGTAGCCGGCGCGGGCGATGGCATCCATACCGGAGAGGGCGAGACCGCGAATCATGGAATCCTTGAGAGACATAATCATTACCTTTCGTTTGCGCATCGCCGTGAGCGGCTTTGCGATTGTTGTTTAAGCTTTGTTGTTATGGGGTCCGTGGCTAATCTGATTGGATTGCCGGACCGGAGCCGATGGCTCAGCGAGCGTTCTTGTTGGCTTTGTTGATCAGGTCGACGAGCGTGCTGCTGTTGGCGCGACCGCACTGGCTCATGGAGCTCAGGCCGTACACAGCCAGACCGCGAATCATGGAATCCTTGAGAGACATCATGTTTCCTTTCGTTGGTCAAAACCTTGGGGCTTTGAGTTTTGTTTATCGGCTTCTTTCTGAAACCGGTTTCAGAATAACGCAGTCCGATGACAAACGCAAGGGGACTATTCCGCTCTCGGCGTTTCTGGCGGAATATCGCCGTTCTTTAGATACCATTCGGTAGTTAAGAGGTTGTCTAGTCGACCTTCTGACGGCCTTGTTCTGAGCGTACGGTTTTCACGAGGTATGGCCTCATGTCGCGGAAATCGTACGCTGAGTCGTCGTAAGCGTACGGTTTTCACGAAATGGGGCCTATCTTCACCGGATTTTGGGCACACCGGCCTTGAGCAGCTTGGTCTCAAGATTGATGGGGCGTAGCAGATCCTCATAGAACACATGGACGATTTCGGTGACGCCCTGTTCCCGGAGATGCCGATCACGTCTGCGGTCGTACTCCATTTTCGCCTGGAGGCTTGCGCGATTCTTGTTGCTGATGTCGGCGTATTTGGCCATGCCGTCGTATTCTGCCACGATGATGCGGCCGTCTGCGAGCTTCCAACAGAAATCGACGCGATATGACATTGCGGGATTGTCGGGATTCATGAACTGCACCTGCAGCAGGGGGATGCCGAAAGACAATTCGGTGATCTGGCCACGCATCAATGATTCGCCGCCGTTTTCGCTCAGGGGATCCGCGTACTTCAGCAGCTTGGTCACGGAGACCTCGTCGCAGACGCTTTGAATCATCAGCGACTGCACCTCTTCGATGGTCGTCAGGGACTTTCTCAGAGCCGAATCGTATATGGGCAGCGCCTGTGGGAATGGGAATACCGCGCAGTCGAGCAGCGTTCGCGCCGGAGTCGTCAAGAGAATGCCGTTATGCTTCCGCGTCGGAATCCGATTGATATAGATGCGGTTGAGACGCGCCTCGTCTCCGCCGCCGATGCCGGACTTCGAGGCGATGTGCACTGTGCCGTCGTGCAGGGAATAGTTGTGCTGCAGTCCGTATACGCACGCCGCACTCAACCCCGCAAATACCCACTGAGGGTGGATTGCGGACAACGCACGTATGACCTGCAATGACTGTTGCTCTCTGGTCATGGTGTTCCAAAGTGTTCGGTCGGCGTACAGGTTCTTATACGGTGACACCAGCTCCCCGGCATGCAGGCGACGTTTCAGGGCGCGCCGTTGCGCATCACTGGTGCCATAGCAGCAGCGACGCTCCTGCTTCGCCTGCTGCAGCAGTGCAGAAACTTCCTTGTGTTCTTTCATATCTCGACGCTAAGGGTGATTTTGATCGTTGCACAAGCTCAACCGGCAAATGTGGATACTATGTCACGCGAATTGTTGCTGTGGATAACTTGAATCGACGTCGACGGCTTTGCCGACGGTCTTGTCGGAGGCGATATTAGCCTAGGACACCTTGCTGCGCCGCCTTCCATACCGAAAACAGTCATCAGTGACACCGGGGGCATCTTCAGCGTACGTTCTTCACGAAATCAGCTGCCATTTCGTGAAAACCGTACGCTCAGAATGACTCAGTGTACGTTCTTCACGAGATGAGGCCCCATTTCGTGAAAACCGTACGTTGACGACGATTCAGTGTACGTTCTTCACGAAATTAGGGATGATTTCGCGGAAACCGTACACTCACCGCAACTCAGCGTACGGTTTTCACGAAGTTATCGATTTGGGTATAGGTTCCCCGTCATGAACTACAATGAATCGCGGCGAAAAACGGAGAACCGAAGTCGGAGCGCGGCTGAACGGATATGGGTGTGACTGGATGGCTGTCATAGTGATGCCGGTTCTCTAACATACGCAATAACAACAACTGACAACAACAGGGGAGACAAGGATGGCGAGAAGTGCGGGCCGCACCCGGCCGGTGATCAAGGACGTGGCCAAACTGGCCGGAGTCTCGGCACCGACCGTCTCCCGGTATCTCAACGGCACCGTCAACGTCACCGAAGACAAGCGTGAACGCATCGCCAAGGCCATCAAGGAGCTGGGCTACGAGCCGAGCATTGTGGCGCGCGCTCTGTCGAACCGGGAGATGGACTCCGTGGTGGTGTTCGCGGCCAATCCTTCCGCCTTCTCCACGTCCGAAACGAACCATGGGGTGGAGGCCGCCGCCCGTAAACGTCGGTTCCTGCTCAATATTGTTTCTTTGGACGAGTCCGACATGGACTCCGTCAAGGCTCGCGTGCGCATGGGTTTGTCGATCAGGCCGGCGGGCGTGATCGTCTACGAGTACGACCGGGCCGGCATCGCCGCACTGGAATACATTCCCAAAGATATGCCGATGGTCGTGGTGGGTGGCAGCTTCGGCGACGGTGAATACCAAGTCATCAACGCCGAAAGGGATGGCGGCCGTTGGATGACCATGCATCTGCTGGATCTCGGCCATCGCACCGTGTTCCATGTGGGGCGTCCGGAAGGTCCGACCGATAACACCCGCACCAATGGGTGGCGTGACGCGCTCAAGGAGCGCGGCGTCACGGCACCTGACCCAATCATCGTGCCCGACGATGATTTGGAGGAGTCGGTCAAGGCTGGACGCACCTTGGGCCGTCGTGGTGATGTGACTGCGATTTTCGCCGGCAACGACGAGACTGCCATCGCTGTGATCCGGGGTCTAAGGGAGGTTGGTCGCCGCGTGCCTGCTGACGTGAGCGTCGTAGGCTTTGACGACCGCAACTTCGGTGCCATGTGGAATCCGGCGCTGACCAGTTACACCCAGAACTTCCTGGACATGGGGGAGCGGTCCTTCCGAATGCTGTTCGAACAGATCCAGGCCAAGCGCGCCGGCGATGACGCGCCGCCCTCGCAGGTCGAGGTGGTGCAAGGCAAGCCGTGTCTGCGAGCCTCCGAACGCGCGTACGGCGACGGTGAAATCGCGTAGTCGATGGGGCGTGCGTATCAATCATAGTGACTGTAGCGCATCCATATCGTGGTGAGGAGTCTCTCATGCCGAACTGTAAGCGCTTACCTTAAGTAGTTTGTAATATGGTTTACGTCATACTAATAGATATTCTAAATCATAGTGTTTTGCAAGGGCTTTTGCGGAAAATGGCTATTTATCAACAGTTTTCGAAAAGTCCGCATGACGGGCGACTGTGAGCACGCTTTATGGTAACCGCTTTCTGTAGCATTATCGTTAGAGTATGACTTTTGAACAATTGGCAACTCTGAAGACTCAGCCCCAGACCTCGGGCACTATCTCAGCGGCAGACGCCGTGATGCAATCGGCCCGCGACGAACGCATCCCCGGCAAACTCATCTGTACGATCATGGCCGTGGTCATTGTTATCGTGTTCGTCGCCATGCTCCACGCCCTACGTAACCGGAAGTAGGTTGTAGGCGGGATTGGTCTGACTGGTATCCGCCACAGCCGGGTTCGGTAGAGCGGCTACCAATCGGCCAGTGTCTCTATGGCATCGAATCCTGTTCTGCGATGTTGTTCGTCAAGGTTGTTCCAGTAAGGTGATTCATCGGTGAGCATGTCGTACGGGAGCTTGATACGTCTGCGATCCGTGTGGCTATGTAGTCGCCGAGTTTCGGCATCAGGGTCGGTGATGAGGGATGCGAGCATTGCGGCATCGTACAGATGTCTATCTCCATATCCGGCATGGTCTGCTTGGTATGCGGCGCTCTTAAGAATCAACGCGCCAAGCAGATCCGCGTCGGTAGCGGGACGCACGTCGAGACCGCCCATGATGGCGTGCAACTGCACCATGAGACCGCCGGTGAGCAGTCATGATTCGGCAATGCGCTCGGCCACCATGTATACGATATTCCACGGATGAGCGCCGCTGGGGATTGCAATGCGGGAAATCATTGCTCATTTCCTTGTTGTATGCCGTGATGAGTTCTGTAAGGGTTTCGAGCCCCTGCGCGTCGTTCTCTCGGGTCGTTGGATTCGGCCAGATCAGCGGCGCATACGCCGATGGGCATGGGCCCCTGCCCGGCGGGCAGAAAATCAGCGAGATGCCGTGATTCGGCGGGAGGTCTCGTACTGGCCCCAGCCCTTCTGTTCGGTAGTGGTACCGCTACACCGACTCTCCCCGACACTCCAGTGCCGCCGATATCAGTGAATGCCCAGCCTGATGTCGGTAGAGTAAAGGCTATTGGCTTGGTCTCGACGGCGAGACTTCTCCAATGGCCAATATGCACTGTTGCAAAGGAGCATGCGGTATGCAACCAATCAAAGCCATTCAATACGGCTGCGGCAAAATGGCGAAGTACACGATTCGCTATATGCACGAGAAAGGCATTCAAATCGTCGGTGCCATCGACGTGAACCCGGAAGTCGTGGGCATGGATGCCGGTGTGTTTGCAGGCATCGGCCCCATCAATGTGCCGATTCGCGCCGATGCCGAGGCTGTACTCAACGAGTGCGACGCGGATATCGCGGTAGTCACGCTATTCAGCTTCGAGAACGAAATCGCCACCATGTGCGAGCAGTGCTTGGCTCGCGGCATCAGCGTGATCACCACCTGCGAGGAATGCATCTACCCGTGGACCACCGATCCGGCCACCACGAACCGTCTCGACATCATCGCCAAGGAAGCCGGTGCCACCATGGTCGGCTCCGGCATGCAGGACATCTACTGGGTGAACATGGTCTCCACCGTCGCCGCCGGATGCCACAGCATCAAGAAGATCACCGGTGCGGTGAGCTACAACGTCGAGGATTACGGCCTGGCTTTGGCCAAAGCGCACGGCTGCGGTCTGACCGCCGAGGAGTTCGAGGCCGAGCTCGCGCATCCCGAAACCGTGGTGCCCTCGTATGTATGGAATTCCAATGAAGCGCTGGCCCAGAAGCTTGGGCTTACCATCGCATCGCAGACCCAGGCCAGTGTGCCGTATTTCAGCGATGTCGACGTGTATTCCGAAACGATGGGCGAGACGATTCCGGTCGGCAAATGCATCGGCATGTCCGCCGTGGTAACCACCGAAACTAATCAGGGCATCACGTTGGAAACTGCCTGTATCGGCAAGGTGTACGGGCCGGATGATGGCGATATGTGCGATTGGAAGATCGAGGGTGAACCGGACGTGGAGTTCCACGTGGTCAAGCCGGCGACCGTCGAACATACGTGCGCCACAATCGTCAACCGCATTCCGGACGTGCTCAACGCGCCAGCCGGATATGTGACGGTCGATCAGCTCGATGAGATTTCGTATCTTACGTATCCCGCCGCGCTGTACGTGGCATAGCCTTCATATTTTCAAGGATGAAGGCCGGCACTCATAAGGGTGCCGGCCGGTATCAGGCGGACAGAGTCGACGTGCGTGGCATCACCTGGAACTGGATATGGTCATGGGTGATGTCATCGGGCCGTTCATGCCGTAGGTTCGACTCGTTCAGCGTCACCATGCGATCGATAACCGTACGAGCCATTGCGGGGACGTCCATCGCCACAGTGCTGATGGGTGGGTTGGTGCAGGCGGAGAAGGGGATACCGTCGAATCCCATGAGCCGTACGTCGTCGGGCGCGTGGATGCCATGTTCGGTGAGTTCGCGGAGCGCGCCGATCGCTATGGTGTCAGACATGCACAGTTCTCATGTTCCCGCTGGCGGGAGCTGTCATGCGAAGCATGACTGAGGGTGGTCCACAGCCGCCAATCCGTAACATCACCCAACGCAGCATTTCACGATACGGACGTTTCCGTATCGTATTTTCGTGTGGTCAAATAGACATTTCGAGCGAAAAAGTTCGAAATACCCCCATAACTGGCCATAAAAAAAATGCTTGAGAATCACTATTGACTTTTATGGCGACTCGGTATATGGACACATGAAACGTAAATGACATGGAGCGACGGTACTGTGTCAACAGCAATGAACGAAGAGGCATGATTTTCTTACGTGCCCACAACCAATTGAGGTGATTTCGGTGACATTCAAAGCCCCGCTCGATCTCACGGTCCACGCTCCGGACGGTATGTATGATCCCGCCAACGAGCATGACGCCTGTGGTGTGGGTATGGTCACCACTTTGAACAAGCGTCCTGAGCGCAAGATCGTCACCGACGCCATTGAGGTGCTGGTCAACCTTGATCACCGTGGTGCCGTGGGTGCCGAGGAGAACACAGGTGACGGCGCCGGCATTCTGATGAGCATGCCGGATGAGTTCATGCGTGCCACCGTGCCCGCCGAACTGCCGGAAGCCGGTCACTATGCGGCAGGCATCGCCTTCCTTGACCGCGACATCGAAACCTCCGGTCAGCAGGAACAGGCCATTGCCAAGATCGTGCGCGAGGAGGGACTCGAAGTCCTCGCATGGCGCGTGGTGCCCACCAACCCGGACGGCCTTGGCCTGCAGGCCCTTGCCGCCATGCCAGGATTCAAGACTCTCGTGGTCGCCTCTCCGGACGGTGCTCTGGCCGGCGTGGACTTGGATCGCAAGACCTTCCGCATCCGCAAGCGCGTCGAGCATGAGGTGGGCGTCTACTTCGCATCCCTGTCCGCCCGTACCATCACGTACAAGGGCATGCTCACCACCATGCAGCTCACCCACTTCTTCGAGGATCTGAACGACGAGCGCATGAAGGCCACCATCGCCATCGTCCACTCCCGCTTCTCCACCAACACCTTCCCGAGCTGGCCGCTGGCCCAGCCGTTCCGTCTGCTGGCCCACAATGGCGAGATCAACACCATCCAGGGCAACCGCAACTGGCTCTCCGCCCGTGAAGGCCGCCTGAGCAGCGAACTGCTCGGTGAATTCGAGCCGCTGCTGCCGATCACCACCCCGGGCTACTCCGATTCCGGCACCTTCGACGAGTGCCTCGAACTGCTGCACCTCGCCGGCCGCTCCCTGCCGCACGCCATCTGCATGATGCTGCCGCCGGCTTGGGAGAAGAACCCGGATCTCGATCCGGACGTGCGCGCCTTCTACGAGTACAACAACACGCTTATCGAGCCGTGGGATGGCCCGGCCGACATCGTCTTCACCGACGGCACCCAGGTCGGCGCCCTGCTCGACCGCAACGGCTTCCGTCCCGGCCGCTGGCAGCTCACCGATGACGGCTACATCGTTCTGGCCTCCGAGGCCGGCGTTCTGCCGGAGATCGCGCAGGAACACATCGTGTCCAAGGGTCGTCTTGAGCCCGGCGAGATGTTCTTGGTCGACACCGCCGAAGGCCGCATCATTCCCGATGAAGAGGTCAAGAGGAACCTCGCTGCCCAGCACCCGTACCGCAAGTGGGTGGAAGGCAACTCCGTTGAAATGAGCGACCTGCCCCGCCGCGAGCACGTCAGCCACTCCGGCCAGTCCGTCCAGCGCCGTCAGCGCGCCTTCGGCTACACCGAAGAGGATCTGAAGCTCCTGCTCACGCCGATGGCCAACACCGGCAAGGAACCGCTCGGTTCCATGGGTAACGATGCGCCTATGCCTGCGCTTTCCAGCCGCAGCCGCATGCTGTTCGACTACTTCACCCAGAAGTTCGCACAGGTCACCAACCCGCCGCTGGACTGGGAGCGTGAGGAGATCGTCACCTCGCTCGAATCCGCCATCGGCCCCGAGCCGAACCTGCTGGCCGATTCCGAGCTGCACGCCAAGAAGATCCTCATCCCGCTGCCCGTGGTCAACTCTGATGAGATGGCCCAGCTCAAGCGCCTTGACAAGGCCCGCATCCTCGGCGGCTACTACCGCCCGTACGTGGTCAAGGGCCTCTACCAGGTCGCCGGCGGCGGCAAGGCCCTCGAAGAGCGCCTTGCCGAGATCTTCGCTGAAATCGACGAGGCCATCGCCAACGGCAAGAACTTCATCGTGCTCTCCGACCGTGAATCCAACCACACGTGGGGTCCGATCCCGTCCCTGCTGCTGACCTCCGCCGTGCAGCACCACCTGCTGCGCCGCCACACCCGTACGCAGATCTCCATGGCCGTCGAGGCCGGTGACGTGCGCGAGATTCACCATGTCGCGCTCCTCATCGCCTATGGCGCCGCCTGCGTGAACCCGTACTTGGCATTCGAATCCGTGGAAGATCTGGCCCGCAACGGCTACCTCAAGGTCGACGCGGACACCGCTGTGAAGAACCTCACCAAGGCCCTCTCCACCGGCGTGCTCAAGATCATGTCCAAGATGGGCGTCTCCACCATCATGAGCTATCGTGGCGCACAGCTGTTCGAGGCTGTGGGCCTGAGCCAGGAAGTCATCGACGAATACTTCACCGGCACCACCTCCCGTGTGGGTGGCGTGGGCCTTGACGAGATCGCCGAAGAAGTGGCCATCCGTCACCGCGTGGCCTACCCGAACCAGTGGAGCGCATCCCCGCACCGCAACCTGCGCACGGGCGGCGACTACAAGTGGCGTCGTACCGGCGAGGACCACCTCAACGATCCCGAGGCCATCTTCCTGCTCCAGCAGTCGACCCACCGTGGCGACTACCAGATGTTCAAGAAGTATTCGCACCACATCAACGACACGTCGAACCGACTCATGACCCTGCGTGGCCTGATGAAGTTCAACAACAACCGCAAGCCAATCGACATCTCCGAAGTCGAGCCGGCCTCCGAGATTGTCAAGCGCTTCTCCACCGGTGCCATGAGCTACGGTTCCATCTCACAGGAAGCGCACGAGACGCTTGCCATCGCCATGAATTCGATTGGCGCACGCTCCAACTCCGGTGAGGGCGGCGAATCCGACGATCGTATCAACGACCCGCAGCGCTACAGCCGCATCAAGCAGATCGCGTCCGCTCGCTTCGGCGTGACCTCCGATTACCTCGTGCACGCCACCGACCTGCAGATCAAGCTCGCCCAGGGGGCCAAGCCCGGTGAGGGTGGCCACCTGCCCGGTGCCAAGGTCCCGCCGTGGATCGCCAAGGTCCGTCACGCCACCCCGGGCGTGGAGCTTATCTCCCCGCCGCCGCACCACGACATCTACTCCATCGAGGATCTGAAGCAGCTGATCAACGATGCGAAGATGGCCAACCCGAAGGCACGTATCCACGTTAAGCTCGTTTCCGAGTTCGGCGTCGGCACCATCGCCGCAGGTGTGGCCAAGTGCCATGCCGACGTGGTGCTTATCTCCGGCTATGACGGCGGTACGGGTGCAGCCCCGCTCAACGCCATCAAGCACGCCGGCACCCCGTGGGAGATCGGCCTGTCCGAAACCCAGCAGACGCTGATCCTGAACGGCCTGCGCTCCCGCATCGTCGTCCAGTGCGACGGCGAGCTCAAGACCGGTCGTGACGTGGTCATCGCCGCCCTGCTTGGTGCCGAGGAATTCGGCTTCGCTACCGCAGCCCTGATCGTGGAAGGCTGCGTCATGATGCGCGCCTGCCAGAAGAACACCTGCCCGCAGGGCATTGCCACCCAGGATCCTGAGCTGCGCGCCCGCTTTAAGGGCAAGCCCGAGTACGTGGTCAACTTCTTCATGTTCATCGCTGAGGAGGTGCGCGAGATCCTCGCCCAGCTCGGCTTCAGGACTCTTGAGGAGGCCATCGGCCACGTTGAGTGCTTGGATCAGGACGAGGCCATCAAGCGCTGGAAGTCCGGCGGCATCGACCTGTCCAACGTGCTCAAGCAGGCCGGCCCGGTACCCGGCACGATCCTGCACCAGACCATCGAGCAGAACCACGAGCTGGAGAAGGCGCTGGACAACAAGCTCATCGAACTTGCCCAGCCGGCCCTCGAACACAAGGAACCCGTGCGCATCGAAATGCCGATTCGCAACGTCAACCGTACGGTCGGCACCATGGTCGGCTACGAGATCACCCGCCGTTACGGCGAGGAAGGTCTGCCGGACGACACCATCGACATGACCCTGCACGGTTCCGGAGGCCAGTCCATCGGTGCGTTCATCCCGCGCGGCGAGACCATGCGCATCTACGGCGAAGTCAACGACTACGCCGGCAAGGGCCTGTCCGGCGGTCGCATGATCGTGCGCCCGGAAGATAACGTCACCTTCGACAAGCACAGCAACGTCATCGCCGGCAACGTCACCGGTTTCGGCGCCACTTCCGGCCAGATGTTCGTGGCCGGACGCGCCGGCGAACGTTTCGGCGTTCGTAACGGCGGTGCCACGTTTGTGGTCGAAGGCGTGGGCGACCACGGCTGCGAGTACATGACCGGCGGCACTGTTGTGGTGCTCGGCCCCACCGGACGCAATTTCGGTGCAGGCTTCTCCGGCGGTAACACTTATGTGCTTGACCTCGATATGAAGAAGGTCAACCCGGGTGCCATCAAGTCCGGTGCACTGCTCTTCAAGTCGCTTGATGCCGAAACCTCCAAGCTGGTGTACGCACTGGTCAAGCAGCATGCCGAAGAGACCGGTTCTCAGTTCGCTGCGGCTTTGCTGGAGGACTGGAACGAGACCGTCAAGCGGTTCACTCACGTGGTGCCGAAGCAGTTCGTGGCCATGACGAAGGCCATGGAAGAGGCCAAGACCAACAATGTAGATTTCAATGCGCCCGGCGCCTGGGAAAAGGTGTACGAGCAGGTTATGGAAGGAGCGCGCTGACATGGGCGACCCGAGAGGATTCCTGAAGGTCCGTACCCGCCGAGAGCTGGCTGAACGCCCCGTTGAGGAACGTATCAAGGACTGGTTCGACGTTCACGCCGAAACCGGCCTGCAACCGTGGACCCAAGCGCAGGCGGCCCGCTGCATGGATTGCGGCACCCCGTTCTGTATGACCGGATGCCCGTTGGGCAACCTGATTCCTGAGTGGAACGATCTGGTCCGTCAGGGCAAGTGGGAGGACGCGTACAACCGTCTGTCCATGACCAACAACTTCCCTGAAGTCACCGGCCGTATCTGCCCGGCTCTGTGCGAGCAGGCCTGCGTGCTCGGCATCCACCAGCCGCCGACCATGATCAAGCTTGACGAGCAGACCATCATCGACCAGGCATGGGATTTGGACTACGTCAAGCCGCTGCCGCCGCAGCGTCTGACCGACCAGACGGTCGCCGTCGTCGGCTCCGGCCCTGCAGGCCTTGCCGCTGCTCAGCAGCTCACCCGCGCCGGCCACACCGTCGTCGTCTACGAGAAGGACGACGCCATCGGTGGTCTGATGCGTTACGGCATCCCGAACTTCAAGCTTGAAAAGGGTCTGATCGACCGCCGTGTCAAGCAGATGGAGGCCGAAGGCACCCGCTTCCGCACCAACGTGGAAATCGGCAAGGACATCACGTGGGATGACCTGCGTGACCGTTACGACGCCGTCGTGGTGGCCATCGGCTCCCGCGTGCCGCGCGATATGAAGATTCCGGGCCGCGAGCTCGACGGCATCCACTTCGCCCTCGACTTCCTGCCCGACGCCACGCGCCGTATCTTCGGCGTCAAGCCGGTGCACGACATCACCGCCAAGGACAAGCACGTCATCGTCATCGGCGGTGGCGACACCGGTTCCGACTGCCTCGGCACCTCCATCCGCCAAGGCGCGAAAGACGTCACCGTGCTGCAGATTATGCCGAAAGAGCCGTCTTCACGCCCGGACAACAGCCCGTGGCCGACTTTCGCCCGCACCTACCAGAAGACTTCCTCCATGGAAGAGGGTGGCGAGTACATCTACTCGACCGACTCGGTGAACTTCGAAGGCACCGAAGAGGAGAAGGCCAAGGTCACCATCGACAACTCGACCACCGCCGAAGGCTTCGTGGCCGATGAACACGGTCACGTCACCGGCCTGAAGGTTGTCTCTGTGGCCCCCGGCGAGAACGGCCCCTTTACCCGACAGCCCGGTACCGAGCGCGTGCTGCCGGCCGATCTGGTCCTCATCTCCGTGGGCTTCCTGCACCCGGACACCGAGACCATCCTCGACCAGCTGCCCGTCGAACTCGACAAGCGTGGCAACATCGCTCGCAACGACAAGTTCGCCACCTCCCAGGATGGCGTGTTCGTGTGCGGCGATGCCGGCCGTGGCCAGAGCCTCGTGGTCTGGGCCATCGCCGAAGGCCGCTCCTGCGCCGCAGCCGTGGACGAGTACCTCTCCAAGGAAAAGAGCGAGCTGCCGGCCCCGATCAAGGCCAGCCAGCGTCCGATGATGCTGCCTCGCTGAATACTTTCCAAACAGAAACATGAAAATCCCTTCTTCGTGAGGGGATTTTTGCGTTTCTGGGATTAATTACTGCCTTGAGCCTTCAGTAATGTTTATATTTCGAGAATATTGCATACGTGGTTAACATGAAGCTCCTATGGTGTCTTTCGTCGCCAAAAAGATGACGCCAGAATATTTGGGAGAGATTCATGAACACACGCCATGTCACTTCACTGGTCGCGGCCGGTGCGGCAATCGTCATGCTGCTCAGCGGCTGCGGATCGACCGGTACCTCCAATTCCAGCAATGCTTCAGATTCCAATATCATTTCCGTGTACGGCAGTGAGCCGGCACACCCACTATTCCCCGGCAACACCACTGAGGCCGGTGGCGGCAAGGTTGTAGACCAGCTGTTCGCAGGTCTGGTGACCTACGATGCGAAGGGCGGCATCCACAACGAGGTAGCAGACAGCATCACCTCCAGCGACAACGCCACGCATTACGTCATCAAGCTCAAGAGCGGATGGAAGTTCACCGACGGCACTCCGGTGACCGCGCACTCCTTCGTAAACGCATGGAATTACACCGCCAACAGTGCCAACAAGCAGGCCAGCGCCAGCTTCTTCAGCACAATCGAAGGCTATGATGATCTGCAAAAGCCGGACGTGGACCCCAAGGCCACGCTGAGCGGCCTGACCGTCGTTGACGACAACACCATCGATGTCAAGCTCAGCCAGCCCGACTCGGCATTCCCGGTCAAGGCCGGCAGCCACGCCTACATGCCGTTGCCCGAATCCGCGTTCAAGGACCCGAAGAAGTTCGGTCAGCACCCAGTGAGCAACGGCCCATACAAGTTCGTGTCCTGGCAGCACAACCACAGCATCGAAATGGTGAAGAACCCTGACTACAAGGGCAATCGTGTCGCCAAGAACGATGGCCTGAACTTCAAGATCTATACCTCGCCTGATTCGGCATACGCCGACCTACGCGGTGGCAACCTGGACTTCACGAACACGATTCCTGACACCGCACTTACCTCCTTCCAATCCGACAAGTCGCTGAAGGCATACAACGAGCCCGGTGGCAATACGCTCACTTTCACCATTCCTGAATGGCTGGAACACTTCGGCCAGAACGAGGAAGGCAACCTGCGTCGTCAGGCCATTTCCATGTCCATCGACCGCAAGACCGTCGCCGAGAAGATCTTCCACGGTACCGCCACGCCCGCCGTCGACTTCCTTGCAGCCCCAATCAGCGCCTACTCCAAGGAACTCAAGGGAAATGAAGTACTGAAGTACAACCCGTCCAAGGCCAAGGAACTGTGGGCCAAGGCCAACGCCATCTCCCCGTGGAGCGGTGAGTTCGGCATTGCATACAATGCTGATGGCACTGCGAAGAACTGGGTTGAGGCAATCTGCAACTACATCAAGAACACGCTGGATATCGATGCCAAGAGCATCCCGATGTCCACTTCCGACGAATTCCTGTCCAATGTGGATTCAGGCAAGATGACCTCCGCATACCGTAGCGGTTGGGGCCCTGATTATCCATCCGCGGACAACTATCTGGTACAGCTGTACGATTCCAGTTCGGCCGACGGCAAGGGCGGCAACAGCGGCAACTACAAGAACCCCGAGTTCGATGCCATGATGGACAAGGCTCTTTCCGCCCCGTCCACCGAGGAAGCCGACAAGTATTATCAGCAAGGTGAGGAGATTCTGCTGCAGGACCTTCCGGCTATCCCGTTGTGGAACCAGAATGCCACCGCAGCCAGCACCTCCGCAATCTCCGGCGTCGCATTCGACTACGGCGGCGGCCCAGTGTTCACCGCACTGACCAAGAAGCAGTAAGCAGTAAGTAATAAACAGACAGCGCTAGCCCCCCGCTGGCGGGGGCTGTCGGCAAAGCCGACTGGGGGTGGTCTCAAACAGCAGACCACCCCTAATCTTGTTATATGAGCGAGCTCCCGTAAGCGGGAGCAATCGAGAACATACAGGAGCACATTAACTATGGAATTCACCGTATCCGGCACTACCGTGCGATTCGATGAACGAACAATGCAGTTCGCTTTTACGCGCGACGGTGCCGAATGGAATACCTGCGCTGATTTCAAGCCGACCCTGCAATGCGCGCAAGGCACCTTCGCGTTCGCAGATGCCACTTCCATCACCCATGAGCAGCGTGAAACCGGCACGGGAACCGGCATTCGCAGCATCTTCACCGGCTTTGGGCACAGCGCATACTCCTTTGAAACCTATGTATGGGTGGAGCGTGCCTCAGGCGATGTGCTCTTCGAATGGATTCCGCTCAATGAGCAAGGCCTGAACATCACCAATGTGACGTGGCCCGCAGCCATGGACTTCGATTGCGCCGACGACCATGACACGACACTCATCACCCATGAGCAAGGTGTGATGATCCCCAACACATGGCCTACCGCCGTGAGCACCAAAGACATCGCCTTCGACGGCCGCTTCGAAACGGCTGGCGGTTACATGCCGTGGTTCGCGCAGCTCCGCGCAGACGGACACGGGTATATCGCCATCTGCGAAACTCCATGGAATGCCGGTTACGGCATCGACCATCCCAGCAATGGCCCGTACACCCATATCAATACTTGGTTTGAGCCAAGCCTCGGCACAATGAATTATCGCCGCGTGGTACGCTACCAGTTCCTCGACCACGCCGATCACACGGCGGTGTGCAAGGCCTATCGTTCGTACGTCAACGAACGAGGTCGCCTGCGTACGCTCGCCGAAAAGGCGGCGCGCAATCCCTCCGTGCGTGACCTGATTGGTCGCTCGTGGGTGCACATCGGCATCAAAACCAAAGTGCAGCCCGACTCGTACTACTACGATAAGGACCACCCCGAGAAAAACGAGTCGCTGGTCACCTTCGCACAGCGCGAAAAGCAAATGCGAACACTGCACGGCATGGGTGCAGGCCGACTGTACATGCACTTGGATGGTTGGGCACAGCCCGGATACGACAACGCACACCCCGACTATCTGCCGGCCTGTCAGGAGGCAGGCGGCTGGGAAGGCATGAAGTCGCTGGTCGACGCCTGCCATGAGCAAGGCGATATTTTCGGCACGCATGACCAGTACCGCGATTACTACTTCACCGCGCAAACCTTTGATGCCAACAATGCGATTCGGCTGGCAGACGGTACGATGCCCGAACACGCACGCTGGGCGGGCGGCCGCCAGACCTACCTGTGCGCCGAGCTCGCACCGGACTACGTGCGCCGCAATTTCACCCAGATTGCCGCGCATGGCATCAAACTCGACTGTGCATACTTGGATGTCTTCACCTGCAACGAAGGCGACGAATGCTCGAACCCCGAACATCGCATGACCCGCCGCGAATGCTTTGACCGCCGCGCCGAGTGCTTCGAATATCTGCTCTCGCACGGCATCCTCTCCTCGTCCGAAGAGGTATCGGACTGGGCAGTGCCAAGCCTGATATTCTGCCATTACGCGCCATACGACTTCCAGATGCGCTCACCCAACGAGCCGCGCCAAGGTGTGCCGGTGCCGCTGTATAACCTCGTCTACCATGATTGCGTTATCGAGCCGTGGATGATGGAGCGTGTGGTGGACGGCGACGATTACATGCTGTACGCCTTGCTCAACGGCGGAGCTCCATACCTGATTCGCGATGCCGCATACATCGGCGTTGACGGCGACATGGACGACGAACAGCGCGCTCGCACGGAAAACGACATCGAACGCTGCCATACGGTCGCTGCATTCCATGAGCGGGTCGGCATGCAGGAACTGGTTCGTCACGAGTTCGTGGATGATGATCCGCTGGTGCAGCGTTCGGTATTCGCGGACGGCACTGCGGTCACTTGCGACTTCCATACGCAAACCTATCGCATCACCGACTGCCCGCATCACTGACTGAAAAAACAATGACACACAGTGGGTTCCGATGGACTGGTGGCAAATTGCCGCCGATAAGCGAGTAATATAGCCAACAGTGTCACCGTCGAAACAGGAGTAGTGAAATGCCGAATCGTGCAGAACGCCGTGCCCAAGCCAAAGCAGGCCGCAGGGGAGTGCCGTCGCAGTATGACCAGACCCGTGGCCGTGGCCGTTCGGGAATGATTGACGAATACCAGCTGCAGCAGAAGTCCCAGCGTCTGCAGGACGGCACCGACGGCACCGAATGGAAGCCCAGCGGCGGTACGATTGCGGACACCGAAACCCTGCTGACCACTAACCCGAACTACACGAATCCGAAGATGTTCAAGGCACCGCATTCGCTGCGTCAGTGGTTCCGTGTGGGCAGCTGGACGCTGATCGCCATCGCGATTATCGCGTTCTTCGTGGTTATGTGGCTGCCAAGCCATCCGATGTGGCTGATCATCACCGTTTCCGCGGTGTTCATTGTGGGTGTGCTGAGCCTGTTCTTTACGGCTGGCGATTCCAAGCATAATCCGAATTTGGATCAGAACGGCACGGCAGTCTGATCTTTTGCCTGGTGAATCCGGCTTGAAAAGCAAAACGCACGACGGAAGTTGTGCGTTTTCTTGTATGCGGTGCCCTAAAGTAAGAAGTGCTTGAGTTTCTTTCTGACGCACGAAGGAGAGGCAGTCCGATGAAAGTTGATATTCTAACCCGCGAATACCCGCCGCATGTCTATGGTGGGGCCGGCGTACACGCCGAGGAACTGTCCAAGGTGCTTGCCGAGCGCATCGACGTAACCGTTCGTGCGTTTGATGGCAAGCGCACCGAGGCGGACATTCCTGCTATCCCGAATGCTGCCGATGCTAAGGGCAGCTTGAAGGTCGTCGGCTATGACACGCCTTCTGAGCTGGCTGATGCCAACCCCGCATTGAAGACCTTCGGCGTTGATTTGCAGATCGCCAATGATGTGGATGCCGACATTATTCATGCGCACACTTGGTATGCCTGCCTGGCTGGTTACCTGGCCAAGATGCTGCACGGCACTCCATTGGTTATTACCGCGCACTCTCTGGAACCGTTCCGCCCATGGAAGCGTGAGCAGCTTGGTGGCGGCTACAACCTGAGCTCCTGGGCCGAGAAGGAAGCCTACGAGCACGCCGACCGTGTGATCGCCGTGTCCGGTGGCATGCGCAAGGATATTCTGACCGCCTATCCGAACCTCGACCCGGACAAGGTGGTTGTGGTCTACAACGGCATCACCATGTCTGACTTTGCTACTCCGGCGCCGGACGATCCGGGTTGGAAGGTGTTTGAGCGTTACCACATCGACCGTTCGAAGCCCACCCTGCTGTTCGTGGGCCGTATCACCCGTCAGAAGGGTTTGCCGTACCTGCTCAAGGCACTGCACCTGATTTCCAAGGATATTCAGGTGGTGCTGTGCGCCGGTGCGCCCGACACCCCGGAAATCGCCGAGGAAGTCAAGAACGCGTTCGCCAAGCTGGACGAGGAGCGCGGCAACATCGTGTGGATCGAGGAAATGCTCCCGAAGCCCGAGCTCAATGCGCTGGAGCACGGCTGCGACGCCTTCATCTGCCCGAGCATCTACGAGCCGCTGGGCATCGTGAACCTTGAGGCCATGGCCTGTGGCCTGCCGGTCGTCGCCTCCGCCACTGGCGGCATTCCGGAAGTCGTGGTCGACGGCGAGACCGGCTACCTGGTTCCGATCGACCAGTTGCACGACGGCACCGGCACTCCCACCGATCCGGACAAGTTTGTGCACGACATGGCCGCCGCCATCGACAAGATCATGGCCGATCCGGAGCTCGCCAAGAAGATGGGTCAGGCCGGCTACGAACGCGCCCGCGACGTGTTCAGCTGGGAGACCATCGCCGACAAGACCGTGGAAGTCTACCAGTCCGTGCTCGACGAGCAGAAGAAGTAAGTAGCGCTGCAACGAGTGCCCCCCTCAGTCCGGCTGCGCCGGCCAGCTCCCCTCAGGGAGGGGAGCCAGAATATTGTCTCTTGGCTCCCCTTCTTTGAGGGGAGCTGTCACCGTAGGTGACTGAGGGGAGTCCTCAGATCGCGAATCATAGTTAGCATTTCACTCATGACAAACACCGTCCTCCAACTCGACAACGTCGAATTCCGGCGTAACCGTCGTGTCATTATCACCGACGTGAACCTCACCATCAACGCGGGGGAGCGTTGGGTGCTGTTCGGTCCGAACGGCATCGGCAAATCCACCGCGGTCGGCATGCTGGCCACCCGCACCTTCCCCTCGGAAGGCCGCGTGTTCATTCTCGGCCACCAGCTCGGCAAATACGACGTATTCAAGCTGCGCACCCGCATCGGTCTCGCCTCTGCCGACCTGGGCCGGCAGTTCCCTGAGTTCGAGGACCCGCTGGACGCCGTGGTCACCGGCCTGTCCGCCGTGACTGGGCGCTGGCGTGATACTTATACGGACGAGGAATATGCCCGCGCCCGCCAGCTGCTGCGTGATTTTCGCGTCTCCTATCTGGAAGGCAAGGAGATGTGGCGACTGTCCGAAGGCGAACGCACCCGCGTATTGATCGCCCGTGCGCTGATGGGAGATCCCGAGCTGCTCATCATGGATGAGCCGACCACCGGCCTTGACCTGGGCGGCCGCGAGCAGGTGATGCGCACACTGAGCCGTATCGGCGAAGAGAACTCCGAGCGTGCCGTGGTGCTGGTCACCCATCGCTTGGAGGAGATTCCGGCCGGTTTCGACCACATCGCCATTATGGGACGCAAGCCGATTCCCGCTGAGGACGCCACCGAAGCGGGCGTGGACTCAATGGGTAATCCCGGTGCTGGCACCATCGTCTACACCGGTTCGTTGGAGAATGGCCTGACCGACGAACGCTTGTCGGAATTGTTCGGTATGCCCATCGAAGTCCAGCACACCCACGGCCGCTGGGCCGCCTACGCCGTGTGATGCTTGTAGGTTTTTAGGCGGGATTTTCTTCGCCCCCTCTGGAGGGGCTGTCAGCGTAAACTGACTGGGGGAGGTCCAACCAGTTACAAAGGTAACCATGACAACCAATAGCAAACTCGTATTCATCGATATCGACGGCACCCTAGCCGACGAAAACCACGTCGTACCCGAATCTGCCAAAATCGCTTGCAAACAAGCCCAGGCCAACGGCCACAAGCTCTTCATCTGCACCGGGCGTTCCGTGCCGAAAATCGAACGCAGCATCCTCGACCTCGGTTTCGATGGCGTGGTTTCCGTGGCGGGCGCTCAGGCGAATATCGGAGACAGGCTGCTGTTCCAGCATCTCGTTCCTCCTGAAGCGGTCGATGCGGCGATGACGTATTTTGCCAAGCATCATATCGAGAGCTACCAATGGCAAGGTGCGGATGGCATGTACATCTCGGAAGGCTACCGTCAACATCTGGAATCGAAAGGCAAGACCTGGAATCATGGCGAATTCGCGCGATTCTGGCACCTGTTGGATGAGGTGGAGGTGCCGGCTGGCTCGACTTTGGGACAGACGATTCGTGTGAGCAAGGGGTCATACTTCACCTCGCCGAATCCTGACGTGACTTTCGAAGAGACTCAACATGATTTGAGCCCATGGTTTGAGCTCGTGCATGGTTCGTATGACAAGCTTTCCCCGAACAATGGCGAGTTGCTGATTAATGGCATCGACAAAGGTACCGCTGTGCGCGACGTGGCTTCTTTGCTGGGCTATGCCATTGCCGACACCATCGCCATCGGAGACTCTGACAACGACACTGCCATGCTCAAGGCCGCCGGCACATCCGTAGCCATGGGCAACGCCATTCATGGCATCCAAGCCTTCTGCGACTTCACCACCACCGACATTCACCAGGACGGCCTGGCCAACGCCTTCAAGATGTTGGGACTGGTGTGAGGCTATGTCGTTTGCTCTCAGACGAAGGATCCTTTCGTGCTGTAGTATTAATAAATAAGTTGAATATACTGAACGGGGAAGGAGGGAACGATCTTATGCCGACGATAATGAAAGAACGGATGGAAGTCAGCATTCGTGTCACTCCTCAGCAGGCTTTTGATTTCATCAAGCAGCAGATAGACACCAATGAAGGCTTTGATGAGGATACTCGACCAGTGCGGGTGCATGATTCAGCTTATTTGAAGCAACTTCTGGAGAGCTGATGAGCTCCGCCGTATGTGTCATTTTCGATTGCAATATTCATATCGATGTGGCAGAACGTATGCTGCGCCGAGCATAGAGAATTGTGAATTCAAAATGGTTTGTTCATCATGCGAAAATAGTGGTCATCTGTCCGTCGCGGTTGCGCAATTTACGGTGGCGGAGGAGCCGGAACGGAATCTGGAGATCATCGACGGATTCGCGCGTGATGCTGCGGTGGGCGATAGGGAAGCCGATCTCATTACTGCTGAGCTGAGTCGTGAGTGTCTTGATTCCGCGCGTCGAACATTGCCGGTGTTGCAGAATCGCCGTTTTGCCGATCCGCAGTTGTGTGACTGACCTCTGAATAACTTTACTAGCGCTGTTGATAAGGGTTCTATGATGGGAATCATGACCACTACTGTTGATAGCTCTGATTCAATGCCGGAACGTCTGCAAGAGGGGAGCGTGGCGCCCGATTTCACTCTGCCGGCGGTTATACCTGGGTTTACAGAGAGCGGATCAATCAACCTGTCTGACGTGCTTGATGCCGGCCGCAGGGTTGTACTGTACTTCTACCCGGCCGCGATGACGCCCGGTTGCACCACCGAGGCCTGCGATTTCCGCGACAATCTCGCCCGATTGGCGTCGAAGAATGTCACAGTGCTCGGTGTCTCCAAGGACTCGCTTGACAAACTGCGCAAGTTTGCACAGCGCGATCATCTCACATTCCCGTTGCTGTCTGATCCCGACCTGACCGTGCACAAGCTGTACGGCGCATACGGCGAAAAGAAGCTCTACGGCAAGGTGCACGTAGGCGTGATCCGCTCGACGCTCGTCATCAATCCCGATGGCTCCGTGGCGATTGCGCGCTACAACGTGCGTGCCAAAGGACATGTCGATTCGCTGTTAAAGGCACTGGAAAAGTTGGAGAAGCTGGAGAAGTAGTGCGTTCTCGTTGTTCGGACACAGTGGTTCGTGCATAGCAGTTCCGTGCGGTATGTACCGCATGAACCACTGCCGTATGAACCACCGGTTGACTTCTCGGACTCACCGGCAAATGGTGAGACCGTGGGCGCGCAGTACGTCTATGGCTGGCATGTAATCGAGCGATGTTGCGGTGGGATTGAGCATCAGTTCGCGGATGGCGGCGGATGCTGAGGACTCGCTTGTCTGCGAGGATTCTGAGGCCGGGAAGAGAGCGTCGGCGATTAGGGAGATGATACGGGAACGTGCATCGCCGGCATTGGCATTGTTGCTGCTGTTGCCGGCGTCGGTAGTGGCGGAGTTGCCAATAGTAGCGGAGCTGTTTTGTAGAGTCGTATCCAACGCTGTGACAAGCGGCTCCAGGTTGTTCTTTGTCGCCTCGGCAATGTCATCGAGCTGATCGAATAAGGCGAACAGCCATGCACGACTTCGCTCCTCATCGTTGCCGGTCGCAAGCCTTTCATCGGTGACGCGCACGAGTTCGTCAATCGGTACTGCTGGCGTCTTTGCCGGATCGCGATGCTCACGGTTGTCTTCGATATCGCCCATAAGATGCTGGATTTCGCACTCGTCCTGCAATACGGTGGTCTCGGCAAATGCGGTGGCGATGGCGTCCGCATCGATGAACTTGCCACCTTCGGACTGGAAGCGCACGCGCTTGGGCTCACTGTAATAATGCGACATGCCGAATGTGATGTACTGCGGCATCTCGTCCTGCAATTGCTTGACCGCATCCGCCACTTTGCGCATGTCCGCAAGCTGCTGATGCACCACAATAAAGGCAAGCACTGCTTTGGCGTCGGCGAGAGTGAGCGGCTGACCGATGCTGGCTCCATGATGGTGCTCATGGTGCGCGAACATGTTCTTCAGCGAATCAAACAATCCCATAATGTCCTCCTTCGGACTGGGGCACAATCGGCTACATCTGCCGCTTACTGTAGTCCCGAATATGAGGGAATGGTTCGTGGAACGCCGAGAGCGAATATTGACGAATGCGTGTGCTGAGTTCTTTTGACTTAGATGATTGGAGGAATAACTGAGGAAATGAATAACCCCCAGCGATTTTAAAAAGCACTTTTGCATGATTAGCGAGGCAAATCCTCTGGTGAATTGAGATTTTGGCTCACTGATGGGCGGTCGGTGAAGTGTTCCTACGGTTGAGTCGAGCTTTTGCTTCGCTGAGCAGTCTCAGTGGGGCAAATCTTCGGATGGGCCAAGGTATTGCTTTGCTGAGAGGCCGCTTAGCGGGGCTTTTCCTCTACTGGCTCTCTGGGTTGCGCCACCGGTGATGATTCAGCGGGGTGTTCCCTCAGGTTTGTCGAGGTTTCGCTTCGCTGAACAGATCTAGGCGGAACATTCCCTCTAGTCCGTCGAGGTTTTGCCCTGTTGAAGTAGTCCTGAGCGGAGCAAACCATCGATTAGGAAGAGGTTTTGATTCGCTGGTGAGTTCTGAGCGGGTCATTTCTTCGGGCTGATTGAGGTTTAGCTCCTGCTGAGCAGAGCTGGGCGAGTCGAGAATGTGCTTCGCTGGGCTGCACCTCATCGAAGCGTTTCTTCGAATTGGTCGAGAAAACGCTTTTGGATTCGCTGATTGTCAATGAATGACGAGTCAACACCACAGATATGCGCGGACGTGGGCTTATCGATGATGTGCTTGGGGCGGAACTGTTGGCATAAGGCGCTCGCAGTGAGCGAACATTTCTAGTGTTGGGCCGTTACGCTTCGGCTGAGTTGGGAGGCGGCCTTCCAGAAGTAGATGGCCGAGGCGATGGACGTGGCCAGGCCAACGATGAGTAGGAATATGCCCACCACTTTGTTGCCGGGGAAGTTGGCGGGTGACAGGGAAATATCTGTCGGATATATCACCAACATGAGGGTGAGCATGCCGTTCAGTCCGACTGAGCAGGCTACGTTGAGGGCCGAGCAGAGACGTACGAGTCCCAGCAGGGATTTGTATACGGCGAGTGATGCCGCGCGGCCGGTCTGTTCCTTCATGATGCCGTGGGATTCGAGGTAGCTGTAGTAGTTGTGTTCCGAGGTGTTAGCCAACGTGTCCTTGCGCGCATACACGTTGATGAGCGACGTGCCAGTAATGAAGAGAACAACAAACTTGAATAAAGCTCCGAAAATCCCGCTATAGGGGTCGAAGAAGTTGCAGACAAGGCTCAGCGTTCCAAGAGCATACGCGATGAAAATGGTCAATGCGCTACTCAACGGTGACGCCTCCCAGGTCGTCTCTGATCTTTGCATTCCGCTCTGCCCAGCATTGCCGATGCCCTTCTCTCGTGGATGCCCAATAACAGATCCTACTCGTGCGGAACTAAGGTTGCTTAGGATCAAAGGAAAGATTGGAATCTACTTGAGACGAGGAACAAAAAAACGCAGCAAGATGTATGCCATCAGATGATTGCGATGAGAGAGGAAGCTGGAGTTGATCTTGATGAGATGGCTCGGCGCACTGGTCACATGGCGTCACAGCTATGGAAAGCCGAGGATGGTTCTAGTGTGGATGGACATTCGATTTCTTGGCTGATTATTGTACGGCTCTCGACAAGACGTTTACTGTCACTATTGCTGATGCAAGTGATGGTGCTGACGATGAATAATACTGTTCGATGATGAAATCCCGGTTGGATATCGCATTTGGTGCGATACTCAACCAGGAAATCATCACGAGGCGTCGATCCAACGACGACGACGCTAATATGCCACGGGGTCGTCCCAGTCACGCATGTCATGACCGGAGTTAGCCTGATTTACTGCATAGCGAAGTGCCTCGCGGACCTGACGACGAGTGCCGTAATCAGTGGTCCAGCTTCGCTCGACAAATCGGCAAAGCGTGAACCGCCGTGCGGGAATATGCGTATTATGGTCGACAGCATAGGCGTATGCTACAACATCCGGTTCGAGTGTCAGCGGGTCGTCAAAAGGATGATAATAAGGTCACATCCTCAGACAACCTGCATGAGTGGCCTCGGCCTGCATCACACGATATGGCCGATCCTTCCATGTTCTAGACATGTTTTTCCTTTCGGCTAAGCTAGCCGAAAGGAGTAGTGAATCCTCTGGTCATGTTGTGTCGCTTCCTTATTCATACGTATTGCCTGTTTTGGGAAGCTCGCTAAAGTCGTTACGCTGAACACTTCTCAGGGTCAATGTTTCGTGTCTTTACCCATGTCATTCTCCCGGTTCAAAAACCGATATATCTGGCTCGCTCAGGTTTAGCCATACGAGAGAACCGCACCAGAATACAACATTGATAATTGGGACATGGCGGAGTTATAGATTATCGTCTAAACAATTGATATGGGTGTAGATGAAATGCTTGGGCGCTATGTCGTTCAACTATGACCATTGTAGGGAATGTACTTTAACCTACGCGTGGTTTGAGTTCGAAATCGGTGGTGTCCATGCTGATTGTGGATTGACTTCACCTCTCCAGGAGGAGCGGCACGACTGTCAAGATCGACTGAGTGTAATACGTCAACACCGCCAAGAAAGAAAAACGTATTATATCTTTAGCCAGTTTTGGATAAAAGAATCCCAGATTCAATTTGTAAGTGCAACACCCGTCTTTGGGTGGCTTGTCTTCGAGAGTACCTTGCCGAGCTCTCGATACCAAACCTCGTTGGGCGTTTCCCAGTCCAGGACCTTCATGGGGGTGTCGTTGATCTCGTCCACGATGGCCTGCAGGTCCGCGTCCGTCAGGTCGTCGAAACTGGTTTTCTTGGGCAGGTAGCGGCGGATGCGTCCGTTGCGGTTCTCGTTCGTGCCGCGCTGGTACGAGGAGTAGGGGTTCGCATAGTAGGTGAGCATGCCGAGGGCCTCGTCCACGAGCAGGTGGCAGGAGGACTCCGTGCCGTTGTCCCAGGTGCGGTCGATCCTCGCGGGCGCGGGGATGTCCTTGTAGATGTCGTATTCGGCGCGCGCGGTCGCCAGCGCGCTCTTGTCCTCGATGAAGCGGGCGAACAGGCGGCGGCTCTTGCGTTCGACCTGCGTGTCGATGCACCGTTTCGAGGGGGCCGTGCCGATGACGGTGTCGGACTCGAAATGGCCGAACTCATGCCGCGAGTCGACACGTTTGGGCCGCTGGGCGATCGGCACGCGCATCGGGATGCGCGGCCCCTTCGGCCTCCTGCCCTTGGCGCGCGTGCGGCGCCGCTTGCCTCTGGGCAGGTACTGCCTGAGATCCAGGATCCTCTGCGGCTTGGCGTAGATCTACTGGTAGAGGCACTCGTGGCTGGCCCTCATGCGCGGGTCGTCGGGGAATCCGACCGTGAGCCGTCCCTCGATGCGTTCGGGCGTCCAGCCCTTCCTCAGGGCGTCCTGGATTGGCGTCATGCCGCCGTATATGGAGTATTGGGACATGGCCGCATAGATTGGCAAGTACACTGTACATATCCGATATTTGCAAGGAAAGGAGGAGCGGGTATGGCGAACACACCGACCACGACCATGCGCCTCGACCCCGAACTCAAAGACCAGGCCATGAGAGTACTGGAACCATTGGGATTGAACATGACCGGAGCCGTCACCATCTTCCTCAAAGCCGTAGTACGCGAAAACGGACTGCCGTTCGACGTGAAGAACAACAACAATTAAGGAGTAGTACATGCCCGTGAGCCTCACCCCCCCCCCTAAGTGATTTTTCAACCGGCGTCGCAGTCCATTCCGAAGAGGACGCGAAGCAGAAAATCATCATGCCATACTTACGGTCATTGGGATATTCCGAGAAGGAAATGCGGTTCGAGAACCCCATCACCGTTCAAGCGGGCAGCAGGAAAGTCACGCTGTACAGCGATATCGAGATCCTTGTGGACGGCCGCCCGGAAATCATCATCGACGCAAAAAAGCCGAGCCACACGATCAATGACACCGATGTACTTCAGGTAACGTCCTACGCAAAACTGGTGGACGTCCAATCCGCCTATTGCGCATTCGTGACCAACGGACATGATCTCAAAGGAGTGAACGTCTCCACGGGGGCGGCCATGCCCGGCATTCCCTCAAAGAACCAACTCATATCGAGTCTTTCACGCCGACCAAAGAACATTCTGACCGGTATCCAGTTGCGCGAGGTTCGCAGCACCCTCGTAACCATCATGTCTCAGGATGTCCTGTATCGCGTCATCAAAGAGTGCAAGGACATTATTGAAAAACAGGCTTTGATCCGATCCGATCAATCCTTCAAGGAAATGACCAAAATCCTGCTGGTTAAGATGAACGAGGAACGGAGGGCTCTAAAGGAAGCCCGGGAAAACCGATTCTCACGGCAATGGCTCCAGGTATCGGCCGAAGCCAGTGGCGCACAACAACTGGAAGTGTTCAGAAAACTCTTCGAGGAGGCGACCAACAAGTACTCCGGTATCTACGACGATGACGATGTCTCCATCCAGATAAAGGACGAAGATGCGCTATTGAAAGTCGTGGACCGTCTGGAACCATTCTCCTTCCTCGGCACGGGAGACGACATCAAAGGAGCCGTGTACGAAATTTTCCTCAAAACGACGCTGCGAGGAGAATTCGACCAATACTTCACGCCCCGTGAGCTGGTCGACTACATCGTGGAAGCCTCCGACCCGCAATACGGTGAACGATTCGTGGACCCGGCTGCCGGTTCGGGAGGGTTCCTGATCAAGGCGTTCACCCACGTGAATCAGGTATTGCAGACATCGGGACGCCCGGCTCATGACATTCTCGTGGATGAACGCGAGCTGGTCGAAAAACACATCTGGGGACAGGAAGCCGACTATGACCTTCATGTACTGACCAAGATCAATATGATCATGCACGGCGATGGATGGAACAATATTTATCAGGGAGATTCCTTGCTCGGCGGCCATCTTCCCTACGGGACATTCGACCTTGTGCTCGAAAACCCCCCATTCACCACATCCTACGGCAACAAAGCCGTCCTGAAGAACTATGAAACAGCTTTCGGCCGCGACAGCCAGGAACTGGATATATTGTTCGTGGAACTGTCCATCCGACTGCTAAAGCCGGGAGGAAGGATGTTCATCATTCTTCCCGAAGGGTTGCTGAACCTCCCCGCCTACAGGGACTTCCGCGACTGGCTATTGGGCAAAGTCTGGCTGAGCCAGACCATAAGCCTTCCTGCCGGGGCGTTCCAACCGTTCGGCCGTTCAGCATCCAAGACATGTATTCTCGCGGTGATCAAGAAGGACGCCACATCCGCCCCTCCGAAATACGTCTTCGGGGCTGTTGCGAACAATATCGGCTACGATACTGGAAAAACCACCTACAAGGCATTGGAACGAAACGACCTCGTAGACATTCTCAAGGAAAGCCAAGAATTCTTCTCAGGCGTACATCAGATCGGTCGGGACGGATCCGTCGCAGCATGGTGTCCGCAAAGCGACATCAACACCGAACGAATCGATGCGGGTAGAATCCTCAGCGGAGCACAAAACGAGGATGGCTGCACCCCGCTCGGGGAAATGTTCGATGTCAAAAGCGATTTCACACCATTGAACACGGATAGCCTCTACTCGTATCTCGAAGTCCCATGGATTTCGGATATTCACGGTTGCATTCAACGCATCGATTCAGTGAAAGGGTCAGACCTTACCGCCAGCAGGCTGCGTGCGCTTGATTCCGGTGATATTTACCTGACGAGAATAAACCCACGGAAGAAACGAATCGGAATCGTACCGACTGATGCCCCTCATCCGGTTATGGTTTCCGGTGAAGTGTATACACTGAAGTGGAAGGATAACAATCATCTTCCCTACGAGTCGAGATATGCCATCATCCCCATATTGCGTTCCGATGCAATAACCCAGCAAATCTGCAACCTTTCCACCGGATCTTCCTCGTCAAGAGCCAGGATTTCTGTGGATAGTCTCAAAGAGCTTCAGATTCCCACGCATTTGTTGGGAAACCGACATATCGCAGAAGAACAATCAAAGAACATCCAAATAGCGACAGATGCATACTGGAACGCTATAAATTCCGTGAACCACGTAATGGAATCGATTCTTTAGCCGATTGATTGATAGTGGGGATGATTCTATTCAGTCATCCCCACTATCGCTTTGTATGTCAATTATGGTTTAACAGAGCCAAAAGAATAAATACATTTTAAACAGGAGCGTTGCATGACACGGTCGTGTTTTCCGGCGACACGACGATGCTGTACGACTACCTCGACGGCATCCTCAACACCGTGCAGTTCAAGGATGCGGCTGTGCGGCTGGGTATTTCCAACATTGCGGCATTGGAAACGGCCACTCGTTATCTCTTTGATAGTGTAGACAATCTCGTCAACCCTAAATCCATTGCAGATGTCATGACCTCAATGGGCACGAAAATATCGTCACTTATGATATTCAACTATTTGAAGGGGCTTGCAGCTGCGTTCATCCTCTATCCGGTGCGGCACTATGACATCAAAGATAAACGTGCGTTACGGCAGGAACGTATGTATTATGCCGCGGATCTGGGTATCCGTTGTGTGCTGTGCTTCAACAAGGTACGTGATACCGGACGTCTGTTGGAGAACGTGTTGTTCCTTGAACTGATGCGCATAGAAGGGGAGGCATTTGTGGGGCAAAGTGCCAGCGGGGAGATTGATTTCATCACCAATGGTTCGGACGGGCCTCGATACCATCAGGTGAGTGAATCCGTGCGCGACCCGCATGCTTTGGAACGAGAACTATCGTCGTTGCGTGCAGTGCGTGACGGTTATCCGAAAACACTGATTACGCTGGACGATGAACGCCTGGTTGGTCATGAGGGGAAGACAGGTTCACACTATGGATTGGTTACTTGGTGGTGAGGGGCGACGGTGAGGCTGATGTTATAGGCCATGGCTGGGATGTTGCATTTGGTGTGGCGGTCCCAGCCGAGGCCTAATTAGGAAACGTCGAGCCAACGCCGGCGGCGTTGATAAGCGACGGTGAGGTCGTCCAGCCTCGTATATTGGTAAGATTGAATATTGATTCACTCGTGCTGATTGGGTCACGCGATAATGTCACTTAGTGGAATATTGTCAATCGCAAGTCCGATATCTTTCACATTTGTATAGCGTTGATCGACCCGTGATGAGGTCGCGTGACTGATAATTGTATCGACTTCAGATTTTGATTGAAGAGATTTTGATCCATGAAAAATCATGTTCAGGATCATGCCAACAGAATACATCTCGTTAACCGTCGCATAATCACCGTAAGAATCTAGGAAAGGATCAAGCAGTGAGCCTTTCCTAGATTCACTGGTTCTTGTCAATGAGAGATTCAGATCCTTAGTCAAACCGAAATCGCTGATTTTCAATGATGCTGATCCATCCGTATATGCGTGAATGAGAACGTTGGTATAACTTAGGTCCCTATGTAACAGGCTGCTGCTGTGGATATATCTCATACCTCGTAGGAATTGAAGGGCGAGGTCCTTTCGCCGTCTTGGGCTGAGCTTGTTATTGTTTTTCCGCATGAAATCACTAAGCGTTTGTGGCACGTATTCCATTGTGTATTGGTGGCGAACGGGATCATAAGAGTACGCTTTTACAATATACGGGGAGTCAAGGCGATGCATGATATCGAATTCATGCCGGAAACGGGTCATATCTTCATCGGATAATCCGTCATTCGCTCGTTTAAAGGCGATTCTTACCCCTGTTTTCTCATCTACTCCTGACCAGACTTTCGCATAGCTACCCTTGCCTAGCTGACGTATATCAACCAGATCTGGGAAGAGTTGGTTATCTACTTCTTTTTCCTTAAGGGAGAATATGGCTGTCTTTGCAAGTAGGAAGTCGTTCATTCGCGGGATATCTGGGGGTATTTCGCTTCCTCCGCTTTCTGACAGAAACGACAAATAGTCAAACAGTTGGTTGAGGAATGTGCCCGGCTTGGTTTGCAACTCCCATCCTTGAGGTTGAATTGCCGTATTGAAATCTCGCAGAGCCTGAATGACGGCAATAAGATCACGACTATCGTCTGCCCAATAGTGGCCGCCGATTCTTGAGTTGAAACCCTCCGATTCGGAAGACAGAATGGTCTGTGCCGAGCTTAGGAACTTGTCAACGGGCGCAGCAGTATCGACATATTGCTGCTGAATTATCAAATCGGCAGCAATATTAGATTGTGTGTGTTCTGAAATATGCCGCATCATTCTGTCGTAGAAATGTCTTGCTGCGGCGTCGATTTCAGTTGTCATGACTGAAAACCTCTTTTCTGGCCTATTGAGAAGTACTTGTTCCTTCGTGCGGGGAATAGTCAATACTTTGTGCAATCGCATATTCGATACAACATCTTGCTGCATTGGGAGTGAAATTGCTCTAATTCATGAATATTGTTATTGCATCCCATGCTTTTTCATTGCCCAACGGATTTTGAGGCGATCCACTAGGGGATGTACTTTCAGCTTTCTTTTCATCCATAGTGGATAGCGAAAGTTGCGTGTTGATGGATAACTTGGTAGAGGGCGTCGGAGCCAGCCTGGCTTATGAGGGGGATGTATGACCGGTGGATCTCCTCTATTGTTTGATGGAGCAACCACCGACCAGAATGTCATGCCGACAGCGTTCGTGTATTGCAGAAGGAAGAATTCAGGCCAAAAGCAAGTGTCCATAGTCAGACGTCCTTCGATGCTCTCTCCAGACAAGAGAGAGGGAATGTCGTTCATGAAGTGTATCTGTGTATGTTCATCATCGTGGTTATCAACGATGTGAAACAGCAAGATGTTGGTTGCTGATTCGGATCCGATATTACGTATCCGCTGGTTGTGCATATCGATGTCAACGAAGGGGACTCGGTTGCTGTCAATTAAAAAGCGCTGTTTAACTTTATTCCAGAAAGCAACCAATATCACTGCTGAAACTACCGCGAATAGGCAGTCGGTCAAGAATTGTTCCCATGAGATATTGTCTTGAAGAAAGAAGACTAAATCATGAAGTATCTCCTGAACTCTCCTCAACGGGTCTTGATTCATTCCGCTCTTTCGATGTACTCCTTGATTATTGACCCCTATGCTAGAACATACGTTCGACTATAAAGGCGGTCTGCGCGGACTGATTCACGGGTACTTATATCCCACCCCGCGCGTATCCTGAAACATTCTCGTGCTGTGAATAGTAAGGAGGGCTGATGGCTGGTTCGTATGGTGCGGAGAACCCGCAGAACGAGCGCTATCGGTTGTCGTTCACGGTCGGAGGACTTCTTGCCCTGCAAGGGAAGATCCTTGCCACACTCTTTGTCGAGAACGAACACGAGTACACGACGTCCGACGTAGAATCCACGAACGGAACAACAGCCATAGACCACGAAATCGGGGAACGCATAACCCGCATCCGCAAGCAGGCCATCGAAGGGAACGTGCTCTCCATCCGCACCCGCTCGGCGAACTCCCGCGTTGTCAGCGAGGTATTGAAACGGTTGAGTGCACTCACCGAGACGGAAATCCACTACCTGGCAGACGATGACACTCCCGCATCGGATCGTCAGGCATTGATGTGGGTGGCCATGTGCCGGTATTACGCATTGGTGGGAGAATTCGCCAACGAGGTGCTGCGTGAACGGTATCTGATGGGATTCTCAACGCTCAACAAGGATGATTATGACCGGTTCATCCAAGCCAAATCGATGTGGCACCCTGAACTGGAGGAGCTCAGCGCGCTCACCGCCGGCAAACTGCGCTCCAACGTGTTCAAGGCCATGAGCGAGGCGGAATTATGGGAAAAGGAAAGTGACACGCTGCTGCCTTCCCTACTGAGCAAGTCGGTGACCGCTATCCTTGAAAACAGGCCCGAATCATTCCGATTCTTCCCAACGAGGGAACGATGAGGGACAATCAGGGCATCGGAACGCAAGCACAGACAGCTTCATACAAGAGCGCATGAGGAGAGACGGATATGACGAATCCCGATGACGAGATACGTCGGCATCCACGCACCATCGAACAAGACTTCGAAGGGCTGTTCCGCACGATGCGAAGCAGACGCTTCCGCAATGGAGAAGACACCGGTGGCGAACCAGCGAACTACATCTACGCATACCCTCCCGAACAGGAACTGGAAGTAGAACGCCGAATCCCCATGCTCGTGAACCGTCTGCAAAGCATGGATCCCGTGGATTCCAACGATTCCGCTCCCGGCGTGCTGGTCATCGATCTGTACGAAACAGTGATCCACATCATGCAGAGCGACGACATCCTCGAATCGGTCATCGGTCAGGAAGCCGAAATGCACGGCGGCGAAAATGCCGATAATACCGATGGCGATTCAGACGAATGGCCGCACCTGCAGGAGGACGACTTCTATCAGGCGCTCGCAGGCATGTTCGATGCGGATGCGGGCGAGCTGAAAGATGCCCTAGCGAACCAGTACCAAGATGCGGCGGCGGAACAGAGAGCCCACGTCGTGTTCCTCACCGGCATCGGCCATGTGTACCCGTATATCCGCGCGCACGCCATGCTGGATCTTATCCAGAAGATTTTTCCTGCCAGCATTCCCGTGGTGCTGTTCTTCCCTGGCAAATACGAGAAAACGGCGACGACCGTATCGGTGATGCGCCTGTTCAACACCTTGGCCGCAGACAATTACTACCGCGCCTTTAGCCTCAATACCATGATTACGGAGGGAGCCAACTCATGAACGACGAGTTGCAACTGAAGCAGATCTTCGTCAAGAACATCGATGAGAAGATCGATGGTGTGGTCAAGGCCAGCGATGACGGCAAAATCGCCGACGAGGTCCGCGAATACGTGCTGACCAACGAGATCCAGACCAATCTCGAACAATTCCTCGACACCTATAACGATCCGACAGCGGATTACACCAACGGCGTATGGATCTCCGGCTTCTTCGGATCCGGTAAATCACACTTGCTGAAAATCCTCTCCCACATTCTCGGTGACGCTCCCACCCAACACAGCACCGATGACAACAACAGGGAGCCGATCACCCGCACCGAAGTCATAGACAACATGAAAGCCAAGGCGCTTCAGGCCGAAAACCACGAACTTGAAGGGCTGCTGGACGCCAACTTGCGCATTCCGGCCATGTCGTTGCTGTTCAACATCGACAGCATCTCGCAAAAAGGCAGCAAAACCGCGCTGATGGACGCCTTCATTCGCGTCTTCGACGATGCGCGCGGATATTACGGCGCCAACAAGTACGTCGCCAAACTGGAACGCGACCTCGACAACAACGGTTGTCTCGAACAGTTCAAGACCGAGTTCGAACGGCTGGCCAACAAGCCCTGGTCCAAAGGCCGTGCACAGGCCGCATTCTCCGGCTCCAAAATAGACCAGGCGTTCACGACGGCAACTGGCAATGAGGCCCGCGACATCCTCAAGGATTACCAGAAGCAATACAACCCCACCATCGCCGACTTCGCCGACGATGTGCGCGACTGGCTGCAGCGGCAGCCGGAAAATTTCCGACTTGTGTTCCTGGTGGACGAAGTCGGCCAGTTCATCGGCACTGATATCGATCGTATGTTGAACCTGCAGACCGTCACCGAGGAACTGTTCTCCCGCACCAACGGGCGCGTGTGGGTGATTGTCACCTCGCAGGAAGACATCGACGCCGTGGTCGGCGACCGCACGGTCCGCCAAGGACTGGACTTCACCAAGATCAAAGGCCGCTTCGCCATCAATCTGAAACTCTCCAGCGCGGACGCCATCGAGGTCATCCAGAAGCGACTCCTCCTCAAAACCGAACAGGGCGAAGCCGAAACCGAAGAACTCTGGCGCAAGCATCACGACGAATTGGATGCCCTGTTCACCTTCCAGGGCGGGGGCAACACACGCCAATTCCGCGACACCAACAAATTCGGCTCAAAAGAGGACTTCACCGCCACCTACCCACTCATCAATTACGAGTTCGCGTTGTTCCAAGCGGCAATGCGCGGCATGAGCAGTGCGGGATTCTTTGAGGGGCAGCACCGTTCGGTGGGAGAGCGCTCGCTGCTGGCCACGATCAGCAGCGCCCTAGTGGATTACAAAGACAAGAAGGTCGGCACACTGGTGCCGTTCAGTGCGCTGTATGAGGGGGTGTCCGGCACCATCCAGAGCACGGTGAACCATCGCATCAATCAGGCACCGCGCGAGCTCGATGCGCAAACCTGCCGTTATGCCCTCCCATTGCTGAAGGCATTACTTCTGGTCAAACACGTCGAAGGCTTCACAGCCAACGTACGCAATCTGCGCATTCTCATCCTCGACCTTCGGTGGTGCGCATGATAACTGTAGTCATGGTTCCTAGTGTCTCATGGGCTTGAGACCGGCCGGAAACCCCAATCCCGTCATGCTTCGAGGGGCTGGACGGGGAACCCGAGCCGGACGGGACCCCGAACGGCACGAAACCGGCCAAGGCACCTTTAGCTGCACCTGAGATTCCACCCTCGACCGGGGCGTCGGGGTTGAAGGGACTGACAAGGAACCTGGGGGAGCCGGCACCTACCAAAGCACCTGGCTTCTCGGCAAAAACTCCATACTCGGCCGATTTTGCATATCCAGCCTCGGCTTTGCTGAGAATTGTGTCATCCATTAGAGCGCTCGGCGTGACACCTAGAAAATCGGCGGTCGTTACAAGATCGCTTACTGACCATCCAACTTTGCCACACATTTTCATGGACATAGCACTCTTGGTAATGCCCAAAGCTTCTCCAAGTGCCTTTTGTGTTTTTCCGCTTAGTCCTAGATAAACTCTCACGTTGGTCGGGATCGCCGCTTCAGCACGCTGTCCTTTATCCAAAGGTGTTTCTGGCGAGACTTCCGATGTGGACATATGATCACTTCCCAAAATAGTTCAGAATTTCTTAATTAAGTGTCTCATACGATTTGCGTTCAGTCAAACTGTACGCTATAGTGAAGTACAGTAAAAATGAACCAAGTCAGAAAGAAAGAACTATGAATGGAGTGACCCAAAGGATAAGTGCTCTGGTAAAGAGTGAGGGACTTACTTGTGCCCAACTCGGTTCATTGCTTGGTTTATCGAAAACTTCGGCGAATGGAAAACTCTTGGGACGCATTGGCTGGACAACTTCAGACATCGTTGTGTTGTCCGAGCACTTCCGTGTGTCTACCGACTATTTGCTGGGGCTTGATGCTGATCATGAGGAGGTTGCGTGATGGCTGGTGGAATCTACGAACAGTCCGAATGGCCGGACAGCCGGTGGGATTGCGTCACGGTGTGCGATGGCTGCCACACGGTGGTCTGGGGCACGTTCTGGGACGACTACGATTCGGCCGCCCGCGACGCTTATTTCGCCCGTAACGGCTGGCGCAACTACTGTGTGCCGGGCGACACGGAGATTTTGGAGCTCTGCCCGGCCTGCGCCGTGCGCGCCCTGCGCCGCGGCGAGACCCGCGGACTGGCCGACACCTGGCTCCACCCCACGCATGCCTACACGCATGCCTTCCGGGAGGTCGATGCACAGCTCTCCGCCCGCGAACGGGTGGTGGCAAACCTGCTGCTGACCGAGGGGAGAACGGCATGAGCGACGAAGCCGGAAGACTCGTCTTCTCCCGCGACCCGTCGGGAACATTCATCGACGGTATGGTCTTCGGAACTTCAGGAGGCGGTGAGAACGCCAATCTCGAAGTGCTGTGTGCGTTGCCCTACGAGCTTGTACGCCCACATGCTAGTGCCTCTGTCCTGGGTCCGCTGGTCGGCGTAGGGAATGTGAAGAGGCTGTCCCTGAGCGTCAAATACCTTGATGGTGAGATATCCGTCGGGCGGTACGACCGTGTATCCGGCTTTCTCGTTGAGCAGGCGCGCGCCCTCATTGGTGGGGATACTGAGTATCAGCTCAGCGCCGTGGTCTGCCGCCCAGGAGTCGCAGAACGCCTTGATCTGCGATCCGAAGCCTTCGCGCCGATGCTTTCTGACGACCGCGATCCCTTCGATGATGGCTGCATGCTCGGCGAAAGCCTCTCGTATCTGTGCGGCATGGACCCCGCTCGTCCCGGTGCGGTATATGAGCGTCTCGGCTACGCAAAGGGCTGGCTGGATGAGGGCCGCGCCTATCAGACGGTCCTGTCCCCATACGCCTATGTACGTAGGCCTGATCGTTCCATCGTCGTGTCTGACGACTGCTGGGACGCTTTGATCGAAGTCTTTGATGTCCCTGATGAGCAGGCTCTTGATTGCCTTTGCCTCGCCATCCGTTGCGGCGGCGCGTGGCCCGTCGACGGCGAGGGAGGTGGTGCGATGGTCTGATCCCATTCGATTCTCTCTCTTTCTCTGCAACTAAAAGAAAAAACGCCCGTTCCCGATGCTGGAACGTCGGGGACGGGCGGTGCAACCAATATTCCGAGCGGCCGCGGATCCCGTATCTTGCCGGATCCCGGTCCGTGGCCGCCCAATGCATTGTCTTGGAGTAGTGATCACACATGAACGACTTTACTAAAGCATTCCGCATGTCTTGCTCTGTGTTTCCCGAGTGTAACCGGGATTTCCAGGCGTCGGTTTGGACGTTCCCGGTCGTGGTGGCATTCGCCCGCCACAACGGTCCGGGCTCCGTCGATTCCCGCCGCCTGGCGTCGATGATGGCGCACCCGTCCATGGAAGGGAGACTCGCGTGAACTGGCTTGCAATCGTATTGATCGTGTTCGTCGCGTTCTCATGGCTGATGACGCTGGCCCTGTGCCGGGCGGCACGTCTCGGCGACGAGATGGCCGCCAGATTGGCCGACGAACGCCGTGCCGCCCAGCAGCGTGAGGAGGAGCGTCCGTGAGCAACATCGCACTGTCATGGGCCTTCAAATGCCATGTGGGCAACGCCAGCGCGAAGGCCGTGCTCGTCTACCTCGCGGACCGCGCGGACGACGATGGCACCGCAGCCTATCCGAAGATCGCGACCATCGTCAACGTCACCGAACTCTCGGAACGGACCGTGCGCACCGCGTTGAAGACTCTCCAGGAACGCGGCTTCATCCGCCGTGGCGACCAACGGTACGCGCGCCTCGGCAAGGGCGGCAGGAACCGTCTGCCCCAGTACTGCCAGATCGTGTGGGACCTCGCGGTCGAATCCGACCCGTCGACCCTAGAATGGATCAAGGAGACGCACACGGCGGAACACGACCCGAAGACCATGGGCAATACCGTGGACCCCGCCGCCTCCACCATCATGGAAAACGGCGAATCCAAGGACGTGCTGCCGGAAAACGCTGGAACGAAGCCGATTCCCAGCACTGCAAATCTCGCAGGGCTGGAAAAAAGGCCGGAACCGGCACTGCAAATCCCGCAGGGCCAGCACTGCGAGAGCTGCACCCCCAGCACTGCAAATGCCGCACCCCCAGCACTGCAAATCTCGCAGAGCTGTATATATAAGGATAAAACCCTCCAGGTAAACCCTCCTAGTAAACCCTCCTTCCCCTCTGCCCCTACGGGGCATCTCCCCGCAAGCGGGGCGGCCGCCGCCGAAAAAAATAAAACCGAACAACTCGACGAGGACGACACCGAGATCGCCGAAGCGGCCGGACGGGTCCTCGCCTCGCTCGGCGAGCAGCGCTCGATGCTCGGCCTGGCCACGCCCTCACCGACCAAAGCCGACCGCAAGGCCATCATCGGCCTGTACCGCAGGCTCGTCGACCAGGGAGCGCAATGGCCCACCCTCGTGATGGTCGACGCGATCGGCTTCGCCATGAACGGCGATTGGTGGCCCAAACGCATCCGCACCGGCCGGGCCCTCGCCAGACACTGGGACGAACTCAACGACGACATGATCCTCGCAGCCGGCCGCACAGACGGCGACGCACACGCGCAGACGGTTCCGCCGGCCGAGTCCACGGAGCCGGATGCTGCGCCATGGCTGCCCGACTGGGCCGTGAAGACGCTGGCCGAATTGGACGGCCAGGACGCGACGGCCGGAGGGGAGGCGACGGCATGACCACGCGCATCGACTGTTCCGAGGCGGGCTTCAGCGAATTCCTCCTCGCCAACCCGCAGCTCGACGGGCACGCGGACCTGATCTGGCAGCTGCACGCCGTCTACTGGCGCAACAAGCGCCTCGGCCACGGCGAGGCGGTCGGAGTGCTGATCCAATACGCCCGCGCCTGGGCGGCACACAATCCCGGCGAAACGGCCATAGGGCGGCTCCGGCCACATGCACAGGAGCCCTTGCCGGGGCGTCGGCCATGAACGGGCGGGACGTGATGCCGGCATGCGCGAGGATCGCCGCGGTCGACCCGGACCTCGCCGACCGAATGTGGAACACCGTGACGGACCCGGACGGCCGGGACCTGATCGACGAACGGATGCGGGGCAAGGGCCGCATGCTGTGTGCCGCGTGCCCCATGCGCCTCGACTGCATCAGCCGCGCTCTCGTCAACGGCTGGAAGGACAAGGCCGTGTACGGCGGGCTCGACTATCCGAGCCGTTGGGCCCTCGCCCGACTGATCGCCCGCGACCTCCACATCGCCGACGGCGGCCTGCACCGGATCCCACGGAGTCGGGTCCGTGACTGGCTGGCCGAACATCCGGACTGGGCCGAACGCATGCGCCGTGATGGCCGCGACTACTGGCGACGGGCCAAACGCCGCCAACGCTCGCGCCGCGAATACGCGACCGACGATCCGCTGTTCCTTCCGACCGAACCCGTGCCGAAGGGCCTGGTCCAGGGCAGCCTCTTCTGACCGCTTCCCGTCGCGATCCGCGTGGGATGCGGCATAAACCGAAATACCGAAAAACCAACTAACCGGAATACCGAAAAACCGGATACCGACATACCGAAATAAGGAGAACGATGAACGACAAGAAGAACCGCGAGCCGATGGTGATCGCGTTGGCGACCGGCAAGGGCGGCAGCATGAAGACCACATCGGCCGTGTTCCTGGCCTGCGCCCTCGTGGACCAGTCCCGGGGCGAGCAGCATGTGCTCGTCGCCGACGCGGACGTGCAGGGCGACGCGAAGGACTGGTGGTACAGGGCCGCCGAGCTGGACGACCCGCTGCCGTTCGACGTGATGTCCGCCGCGCCGGCCGACATCACGCACCTGCACGGGATCAACGACCGGCTCGACGACCCCGTCGACTGGGTGCTGATCGACTCCGCCCCGTACGGCCGCGCGTTGGACGAATCGGTGAACAACGCGGACCTCGTGGTCATCCCCTCGAGCCCCAGCCGCATCGACCTTGACCAGGCCGCCGGCGTGAAGGATCTGTGCGACCAGCGCGGCGTCCCCGCAGCGATCCTCCTGTGCCGCACCGAGGCCAACACGACCGCCCTGCGCGACGCGCTGGCGTGGATCGACGGTTCGGACATCGCGTGCTTCGAGACGCTGATTCCGAAGCGTCAGGACATCCTCAACGCGAAATCCACCCGACCGCGCGGCTCGCGACTGCACGAGTACCGCGACTTGGCCGGCGAACTCAAGCAGACCATGCGACAGCTCAAGGACAAGGAGGAGGACCTGTGAGGAACATGAACCTGACGCCCCGACCGCGCGATCTGACCATGCTGCTCAACAGCGACCGGACGGAACCGGCGGATACCGGAAGACCGGAACCGGTAAATACCGAAAAACCGAAAACGGTGCAGACTGGAATACCGAAAAACCGGCAAAACGAAAAACCGGAATCCGGGGAGGAGTGGGTGAAGACCAGCGTGAGCCTGCGCGCCTCTACCCGACGCAGGCTCAAGACCTTCGCCGCCGAGCACGACATGCGCATCCAGGAGGTGGTCGATTCCGCCCTCGAAACGTACCTGGGCTTGAATGGAGGGGAATGATGGACCGCATCATGATCCTTGATGCGGATGGCTCCGCCGATTCGATAAGCTGTGAAGCTAAGAAACAAGGAGGACAAATGACAGAGAAAGAGGAGACCGTCGAACTTTCGTCCGAGCCTATGGAAGAGAAGACGAAGAAACCGCATCGCGGACGGGCCGTCGCCATTATCGCCGTCGCCGTCATTGCGCTGCTCGCGGCGGGTGGCATCGTGTGGAAGACCCACACGGATCGTCTCATGGCCGAAGCCAAGGCGGACTGCGCGGCCGAGAGCGAACGTCTCCACGTCGCGACGACCGCGTACAACGCGCTGTTGAACGGCCGGGCCGCAAGCGTCGTGAAGACGGACATGAAAAGCGTGAAGGACGCGAAGACCCTGGACGCGCTGGGCAAGGCCATGAAGGCATCCACGCCGAAGACCGTGTCCTGCAAAGCGGATTCAAGGGACGCCGTGGTCACGGCCACGAAGGCCATCACCGCGAACACGGCATGGTACTGGACGCACGGGAAGTCCCTGAACAGGCTGGTGAAAGCGGTCGAAACGTCCAAACTTGACAAGACCGTGGACGACGCGAACGCGCTGTACAAGGAGACCGACGGCAAGGTGGCGGACGACAAGACCCGCGCGAGCCTGTTGGACGCCATCAAAAAACGCGACGCGGACGCCATCGCGAAAGCCGTGAAGGCGGTCAACGAATCGAAGACGGCGAAGGAGAAGGCGGACGCGGAGGCCGAACAGGAGGCGAAGGCCGAACAGGAGGCCGCGGCCCAGGCCGCCGCTGCGGCCGCGCAGGCGCAACGGCAGGTCCAGTCGTACACGCCGTCCTATACGAACACCGGCACGAGTTCGGGCCGCTCCTACACAAATGCCGGTTCGGCGGGCGCATCCTCGGGATCGGCTGGCTCATCGTCCGGTTCGGCCGGTGGTTCCAGCGGTTCGGGTCCAATCAGCGGCGGATGGGGCGATCCAGGTGCCTGTAGCTTGGAAGATTGTTCCATCCCAATCCAACATTAAGCCGGTCGACTCCGTTTCTCTTTCAGGGCCGTTTCACGAACATCCGTGGGACGGCCCTTTTCTGTCTCCTGCGCGAATGTCCAAACCGGAGTCAGTGAAACCGGGTTGCAATGGTATCGGGCGGGGATCGCGATCCCCGCCCCGACATAGTCAAGTGCAGAATCTCTGAAAGGAGAGGAACGTTGGGTTCCAACAACAGCAAACGGAAACGGAAGACGTTGGCGCTGCTGACGGCCGTGGCCACCCTGGCCGGCGGTCTGACCTCGGGCACCGCATACGCCGGTGGCGAGGGTGGCAATAGGCCCGGCACCGGCGGCAGCGGCGCGGCGACGCAGTTCTGGGCATACAAGGACGCGGCAGACGGCTCATGGGGCAGTTCGACCGACTTGAACAGCGTGGCCCGGGCCATGAAGGCCGTGGGCGTGACGATGGATGATTCGTCCGGCAAGGCCGCCGCCGCGTTGGCCGACGCGAACAGCCGGTGCGTCGCCGGTTTCCACCAGCGCCATCCGGGCGAGGGCGACGGCGACTGCCGCGTCGTCGCGGTCGGCGCGGTCTCCGGCAACGGGTCCACCACCAGCGTATGGAACGGATCCGGCATCGCCGACGTGAGTATATGGTTGGACAACTGGAACAAGTACGTCGCACCAGGTGACTACAACTACGCCGGATCTCGTCACTATAAGACCTCTACCGCGTTTGATGACGATCCGTCCATGAGCGTGGACAAGCTCATGGAACGGTACGTGTCCAGTACGGCCAGCATCGTCATCATCGCGCTTGACAAATACCAGCCCGCCCCGCCGAACTACGATCTGACGGTCACCACCACGCACCAGCAGAGGACCGACCTGAAGGTCGGCTCCACCGACCCGATCGGCGACATCCTGCACGCGAGCAACAACGGCAGCGGCATCAAGGAGAACCTGAACGGCACGGCCATCATCCACTACGAGGGCCAGAAGAACGGCTACGTCGCAGCCAAGACGGTCAGCAAGCCGATCACCTTCGCCAACAACGGTGACACCCGGCTCGACAACCTCGCCACGCCAGCCGACTTCGGCATGAGCCACTGGCAGGAAGGCCAGTACTGGATTGATATCCAGGTCGCCAAGCAGGGCAGGATGAACGCGGCCGTCGACACGGCCGACAAGGATCCGGCCGAGACCTGGAACGTGAGCGCCGAACCACCATCCCCGCCGGTCAAGACCATCGACGAGGGCGTGAGCGCGGACGGCATGACCAACCGTACCGTCATCAGCTACGGCACCGGCAAGGGCGGTTACGAGATGACCCTGACGGACAGGATCACGGCCAACGGCGTCGACTACACCGTCGACAACTACCGGCTCGTCGACAAGAGCGACAACGACCGTGATGTGAGCGGCGAGTTCACCATCACCTGGGACCGTAAGACGGACACCGTCTCGGCCGTGCGCACCGCCGACAAGGGCGAGATGCCCCTCGACCACCAGTACGAGTTCAGCTTCAATGTCACCGTCAGCAAGCCGAAGGACTTCAGGAAGGTCAAGGACCACGCGACCGGCAAGTGGAACCAGGAACCCGAGGCCGACGCCGGCAGCAAGGAATTCGACACCTGGCAGCCCAACCCCGACAAGAGCTGGATCTTCGAGCAGGACGGCGAATGGCAGGCCGTCATCGACCCGCAGGAGACCAACAAGACCGGCGGCGACTCCCACACCTACCTCGACGGAGACAAGGTCGGCAGCGTCGTCAACGGCACCATCGGCAGGAACCTGATCCAGGCGCCGAAACAGTTCACCCTCACCGATGACTGGACGGCTGCCGACTACATTTTCGACGCCGACACCAAGAACATCCGCGTGTACGAGGCCACGGCCGGCACCGACCGCGAAAGCAGCGTGAGCGACATCGTCAACACCGGCAAGGACGTGACCGCCCAGTTCGACATCACCGTCCAGGGCACCAAGGCCACCGCCACCGCCAAGGCATCCTACCTCAAGGGATTGAAGAAGCTGAAGAACCCGAAGCAGGTCACGCTCCTCATCCCCGGCAGGATCAACTTCGCGGACGGCAAGGGCGCGGCCCAGGTCCGCAAGGACTTCGGCAAGCAGGCGGGTGACGAGCTCACCTTCTGCACCGCCCCGAACGGCAAGAACCTGACCAACGGCGGCTCCGAGACCGTGAACAACCACACCGAGCCGACCAACGAACCGCAGATCTGCGGCTACATCCCGCCGGTCAAGAAGGACGTCGTGTCCGAGGCGAGCCAGGGCGGCGACCAGGAGAGCGTGGACGGCAAGGTCGTCCAGCCCGGCCAGAAGGTCGAATACCAGCTCAACACCCAGCCGCAACTGCCGGCCGACCTCGCCTACGAGGTCAAGTCCGTGAGCTTCACCGACTCCTACGACGCCTATCTGAAACCGGACAAGCAGACCCTGGAGATGATGGACCTGAACACCGGCAAGCCGGTGTCCAAGAAGAAGTACACGACCACGTGGGATGATTCCAAGCACATGTTCACCCTGACCGTCACCGACCAGGAGACGATCAGCCAGTGGCGCGCCGGCACCAGCCCCCGCCTCCAGGTCCGCTTCGAGGGAACCGTCGCCGACGACGCCCCCACCGACCACAAGGTCGGCAACAAGTGGGTGCTGACCCTCAACAACTCGCTGACCCCGAGCAACGGGGTGTTCAACATCCCGCCGAAGCTCGACCCCGTCAAGAAGGACACGCAGAAGGACCCGACGATCAGCATCGACGGCAAGACCGCCCTGCTGGGAGACGAGATCTACTACCACGTCACCATCGACGCCAGGCAGTACAACCAGGCATACAAGGTCTGGAGGCTCGGCATGACCGACGACTACGACGACGAGTACCTCAAGCTCGACGCCACCAACGTGGAGATCACCGACGAGACCGGCAAGGACGTCACCGACAAGTTCAACATCCAGGACAAGGACGGCGTGCTCTACGCCTACGCCAAGCTGGTGGACACCGAGATCCCCGCGACGGGCGAGACCGTCAAGGGCGACCCACAGCCGGAAGACCTCAAGACCTACAGCGAGTCCGACGAGCATGACCCGCTCACCCGGCCCGCCATCGACCAGACGCTCCTCGGCCACACGTACACCGTGACCATGCCGATGACCGTCATCAAGGTCACCGACGGCTACACCGTGAAGAACAAGGCCACGCAGGTGCTCAACAAGATCCGCAAGGACACCAACGAGGTCACGAACCCCCTGAAGCCCATCAACCCGGCCAAGGACGTCACCGTGAAGGTCGGCGGCGCGTCCGCCAACGGCAAGAGCATCTACAAGGGCCGCAGCTTCCTCTACCAGCTCGACAGCTCCATCCTGCCGGCCAACCGCGCCTACCCGCAGGTCGACAAGTGGGACATCGTCGACTCCCTCGATCCGGCCTTCGACGAATACACCGGCCAGTGGGCCGTGTACGCGACCCGCGACCTGCTTTCAGGCGGCGAGGTCCTCGCGTCCAAGGGCGACAGGATCGCCGGCTCCGGTTTCGACAGCTCGAAGCTCGGCGGCGACCTCTTCACCCTCTCCGCGGCCACCGTCGACGGCCGCAACGTCGTCACCATCGAAGCGACCGACCGCTACAGGGCCGTTGTGTCCGACGACTCCCATGAGGCCGGCTGGCGCGCCTACATCCAGTGCAAGCGCCTCGCCGTGACCGACCGCCACGAGAATCAGTTCACGGAGCACTACAACGGCAAGGACCTCGAATCCAACGTCGTGTGGACCCGCACCCCGGACATGACCCCGAGCATCGACGTCCAGAAGTGGGACCGCAAGTCCGGCTGGCCGAACGGCGACCGCGACAATTCGAAGGACGCTTTGACCGTCTCCGGCGATACGGAGATCGTGTTCACCATCACGAACACGAGCAAGACCGACCCCGACACGAAGCAGGGCGCGGTGTTCCGCACCAAGGACATCAAGCTCGAGGACTCCACCATCGTCGGCGACGGCGAGGTCGTGGACCTCAAGTACCCGGCCGACTGGGACACCAAGGTGCTCAAGCCCGGCGAAAGCGTCGAGGTCACCGGCACGCTCAAGGGCGTCACCAAGACCCACACCGACCGAGCCAAGGTCACCGGCACCCCGTTGACCGAATGTCCGGTCGACACGTCGGCCCCGTTCGGTGACGGCACCTCGGACGACGAGTCCGGCTCCAAGCCCGAGGCCGAGACCGAGAGCAAGTCCGATGACGTCGTGACCATCGACGGCAAGGACTACTGCTCGGACACCAAGGTGGAGTCCGCCACCGACGACTGGAACGGCTACCGCAGGACCCTCGCCCAGACTGGCGCGGGCATCGCGCTGATCGCGCTGGCCGCGGTCGTCGTGCTCGGCGGAGGCGCGGCCCTCATGGCCGTCTCCCGCCGCCGCAAGGTGAAGGCCCCGGCCGACACCGAGGGCTCGGAGGAGTGATCCGACGAACCTGACCCCGGGCCCGTGCGGCGGACCGTTCCCCATGATCCGCCGCACGGGCCCACGGGCGCGCCCAGATCCTTTCCTTCCCGGACGCGCCCAAGCCCCCACCGGTACCGTCTTTGTTTTCTCCTTTGTGACGGCGCCGGGTTCGACTCCCGGCGGGGGCACGCCGCGGGAACCCCTTCCCGCGCACCATGGAAACCAGAACGGGGTGGCAGACCGGATCCCAATGAGGTCGGATCCGGCCTGCCACCCCTTTCCCTTGCGCACCGAACCGTCGGACACCGGACACCGGCGAACCCCGACGAAACGCGCGTCACACGCCAAGGAGAGGATCAAGAGAAATCAGCTGGGGATATGCGTCCAGTATCAGCTGATGGAGATTCCCGATCTTTGGGGCGGAAATCGTAATCGCAAGCGCGTATTCCAACTTGTCCGTTACGCTGAGCGATGCGCCACCCTCTTCACGGGCGTTATAGTGGATGTCAAACACCGGCTTGGCGAGTCTCGCTGCCTTGAATTGCCTCTCGGAGTGCAGTACCGTCTCCCACTTCCCCTGATCCGATCTTCTCTCGGCCTCTACGGGATATAGACTGGACGTTCCCATGCGGTTGCGGCTGAAGAAGGAATCGGTCCTTGCCGTTTTCTTTCCCTCATCAATTCGGTTCGCGTCAGGCCTGAACGTGACCTCAAGCGTAGAACGCGTATATGAATCCGGGGATTGGGGATCCACCCGGCAGGTAAAAGAAAACGTCGCTCTAATCTTTACGTCACCATGATCAAGCCGTGGCGGCACGGGTATGGTCGCCCGCACTATCTTCCCCGGCCTGATGCTGCCCTTGTAGATGACAAGAGCACGCCCGTCCTCAGTCGTGACGATTTCGGTGGCGTCGGATGGAACCTTCCCCCATCCGATTTCGCTCATATTGTCTTCCTTTCTGCGTTCCGCTGCATGAATCAGCAGCGTTTTCGCCACCAGCGGAGTTATTTCCGGGCCGCAGATCTCGCGTATACGCACAGCCTGCCGTAGCGCGTTGGGCGCGGCAAAACTCGTTCCCATAACCGGTACCGCTGCAGGTGACGTTCCAGGGCCAAGCACCATGAATTCATTGCCCTCCGTTCCGCCGAACGCCACCAAATCGGGCTTGACGATCCCGGGACTTCGCCCCGGGCCGACAGCAGAATACGGGGCTCTCATCCAATACACATCCTCAGAATCACACGCCCCGACTCCGAGGGCGTTGACTGCGTCACCCGGTGATTCGATGCGGTTGTTCCCGCTTTCGGCATCCCCTTCACCGTTGTTACCGACCGCCACGCTGAGCAGCATGTCCTTGGAAGAAAGAATCTGGTCAAGAACCGACGTCCATGCGCTCACATCGTCATCCTCAATCGGCAAATCTGGACCGAGGCTGAGATTGACGTAGTGGAAGGGGTACGATTCCAACACATTCTCGATGTTATTGAGCACTTTATACATCGCGATCGGATCATCGGACCTCGTTTCTGAATCAAGCACCCTCACCGCCGTTATCCGCGTGCGCAGCGGCTGCTGGCCGGACTTAAGGCTGCCGAACAGTAGCGCCGAGCATACCCCCAACCCGTGTTCCAAAAACCGCTCGTCATCATCGGCATCGGGATTCGCCTTGATATAGTCCACCCATGACGATATCGGGTTATCCGGCGGCAGCCCTCCGTCAAGCACCGCAACCCCCAGCTGAGACGCCGTACTCGGAGGTTCGGGAAGCGTAACGGGTTCCCGAATGCTCCTCACGGAGCTGATTGGGCTCAGCCCCAACCTCGGCATTGGGCGCAGAGCGCGGACGCTGGAGTATTCAGCAAGCCGTTTGACGGCTTCTTCCGGTCCCCGAATCGGAAGATACAACAGATTATTGGCCTTGAAGTTCATTCGCTCTTCGACGTTTACTCCGAGCCTTTCCGCGAGCTCCAAGAACTTCTGGGTATTATCTGGCGCCAAATCCTCGTCCAGCTCATGGAGAACCAGTTCGTACCATGCGTCATTGGAAGGCGCGGGATGATACTTGTCATCGAATGCGTAGTTGTCGATACGCTCGATTCTGACGATGTCCTTGATACCTGCGTACTCTTCACATCGAACGTCGGGGTCCTGCAGCAGGGAATCGAAATGCTCCAGCGATTGCCTGTGTCCCGCCACCAGCAACGTCCTAGACAGACGTGCACCTTTGTCTGGATCGTCGGCCGTTGTGATTCGTACCGGCTTGCTGCCCACCAAGGACAGGCCGGCCGCCCTGAGCAGCCCGGATGGATGATAAGACTTTGCCAGATACTTCGGATGCAACACCATCTGCAAGACGTGCACATCATTCGGCGCGAGGGCCGGATCGTCCGGCAGATTTGCAATCGCACTGTGCAGTTCCGGCTGCAACCGCGCACGCGATTCCTCGTATGTGTAGATATCTTTCGGCGTCGCCCCGCCGCGGGGAAGAACAATCGGTTCAGACAGCCGTTCGCCGTGTCCTATCAGATAATGCCGTCCCATGAATCATCCTTTCGAATTCGTTTTCTCAGTTCTGCGTCGTATAGTCTGGCGCGACACCCCGGTCATCTCGGAGGCGAGCCGTTGCGTCACCGCGCCGGTCTCCACGAGCGCGACCGCAAGGCTAATCCTCTGCGCGTGGGTCAGCCCTTCCGTGTTCTCCCTTATGTATTCGGTTATGGCATCCTCCGCCGGACACCGCCTCAGCACACACCGTTTCCTTATGCGCATCGCGACGGATCTCACCTCGCTGAAAGGCGCCCCCTTCATCACGATGCCCAGGGCTTCAATCCACGGGGCCGAAACCCCTCCAAGACTGTCCGATGCGCTGAAATCGCTTTCAAGCGCATTCATGATCTGCTTCTCGTCCGGCATAGGGAAATCTATTCGTAACTCGAACCGACGCCATACGGCGGGATCGATGAGTGACATGTTGTTCGTTGCCGCGAGTATGAGGCTCGCCGGGTTCCTGTCATCAAGTTCCTGCAGGAGAACAGTCACTACGCGCTTCATCTCGCCAATGTCCGAGTCGTCCGACCTGGTCTTCGCGATGGCGTCGATCTCATCGAGGAAGAGAATTCCCGGAGTGACACGAACCTTCGAAAATGCTGCTTTGATGTTGTTGCCCGACTCCCCGAGATGCCTGCCGATCGTCTCGGCCAGATCAAGCCGGTACATAGGCATTCCGAGCTGGGAGGCTATCCACCGTGCGGTCATGGTTTTCCCCACTCCGGGAGGACCGGTAAAAATCGCCGTCGAGGTCGGGGAAAGACCGTTAAGGGCGAGGACCGACGCGTTCTCGCGCTCCTCGAGCAGTCCCTCTACCTGTTTGACAATCCGCTCAGGCAGGAATGGCTTCTCCACATCGGAGCGTTGGCCCACGGGAAGGATCGGCGCCTCCCCAGTCCGACGTGACGCATGGCCTAATTCCCTTATCGGTGTCATATCGGGCACATCGCTGGACTGAAGTAACGATTCCAACGCCTTTGAGAACGACGCATCACCGACCCTGTATTTGCGTATCAATCTAGACACGTACATACGAAAGTCATTCAACTGCCCACCAAGTCCAAATTTAACAAGCTGGACAATTTCATCTTTAATATCTGAATCCTGTTCCACGTTTGCCAAGTATAGTCTATTGACATTCCGCAACATGCTGAAGCTCGCGGGACATTCTGATTCAATTGAGATAAAAGTGTTCCAACTGCTCCATATCCAACGGAAGATGCGGCGTCCCCCCGCGAAGGTGTCCGACCCGGCCCCGTCGCGCGCGCCTTACCTTTGACCTGTCAAACAAGCCAAGCCAAGGAAAGAAGGCAGGGACGAATGAACGGACATGACAGCATCATCCTCGCGGCGGGATCCAACGTGGTGACCAGCGCGCTCGACCTCTTCAGCCAGTTCGCGATCATCGGAGGCGGCCTGTGGGCCGTGTACGCGGCGCGCGACCTGCACAAGGATGGCGCCGTGATCACGGCCAAGGGCGACAAGCTCGCCGGCAGCGGCTTCGATTCCGAGAAGTTCGGCGGTGACCTGTTCACCCTCGACTACAAGGACGGCACCGCCGTCATCACCGCCACGGACGCGTACCGCGCGCTCGTGTCCGCCGACGTGGAGCACGAGAACGACTGGACCGCGTATATCCAGTGCAAGCGCATCAAGACCGCCGGCCGCGTCGAGAACCGGTTCACCGAGCACTTCAACGACAAGGGCCTCGAATCCAACGTCGTGTGGACCCGCACGCCGGACATGACCCCGGGCCTGCACCTGGAGAAGTACGACGTGAAATCCGGCGAGAGGCTCGGCGACCGCGACGACGTCAAGCAGGCGCTCAAGATGGACGGCGACTCGCTGGAGATCGCGTTCAAGATCACCAACACCAGCAAGGTCGATTCCAGCACGGGTGAGGGCGCGTGGTTCCGGGCCAGGGACCTCAAGCTCACCGACGGCCCCACCGGCGAACGGTCGGCGGGGCCTTTTCCATACCATCGTCCGAGCCTCTTCGGGTTCGTCGGGAACGTCCAAACCGGAGCCTTCTCGACGGCCATACCGTGGTCATGTCATCCAAAACAAGTCGAAAGGAAAACATCATGTACGGAATCACCATCGCGGCAGACAGCGGCAGCGTCGTCACCAGTGCGTTGCAGCTTTTCAGCCAGTTCGCCATCATCGGCGGTGGCCTGTGGGCCGTGTGGGGCGTGATCACCCTGGCCGGAGGACTGAAGGACCAGAACGGCCCCGCCACCCAGTCGGGCGTCTGGCAGGTCGTCGGCGGCGGTCTGATCATCGCGGCCGCGGCCCTGTTCTCCAACATCGCCCTGTAGACGGGAGGCCGCGCATGGTCGATTTCATCGTCGGCATCCTCAACTCGATAGGGTCCGGCGTCGGCGACGACCTTGTGGCCGACCTGCTGAAGACCCCCGCCGAATACAACGCGGGCATGTACCAGCTGAGCCTGACCGTCGCCCGCTCGGCGGTCAAACCCATAGCCAGCACGATACTGGCGATCATGTGCGTCCTGGAACTCGCCAGGGTCAGCACCCGGGCGGACGGCGACCGAGAGCTGGGCGTCAAGCTCGTCGCCATGGCGATGTTCAAGCTCACGCTCGTGTTCACCGCGGCCCAGCACAGCGAGCTCATGCTCCAGGCCATCGACGAGGTCGGCGACGGCGTGCTCGGCGGCATCCATTCGGCGGCGCTCACCACCGGCGCGTCGTCGGGCCTCGGCCTTGGCGACAGCATGCGCGACGCCATAGACTCCGCCGGCTGGATGGGCCAGATACCGTGCCTGATCCTGCTGCTCATCCCGTTCCTCGTCTCCAAGGGCGCGACCATCGTCGTCACCGTCGTCATCCTCCTGCGTTTCGTGCAGATATACATGCTCACCGCGTTCAACCCGCTGCCGATCGCTTTCATCGCCCAGGAGGAGACCCGCCAGTGGGGCATCAACTACTTCAAGCAGTACGCGTCTCTGGTGTTCCAGTGCGCGACCCTGTATCTGGCGATCCTCATGTACCGCACGCTCGTGGGCGGCACGCTCAACCCGAGCAAGTTCAAGGATGGCGACAGCCTCTCCGGCTGGGTGATGGACAACTTCATCGGCCTGCTCTTGGCGAGCGTCATGCTCATCGGCATCGTCATGGCGGCCAACTCCGTCGCCAAGAAGCTCTTCGGCGGCGAATGAAACACAACGCAATCCACGAAAGGAAGCAATCATCATGGCGTTGCAGATGCCCGTCTACAGGGAACTGACCACCATCGAGTCGAAGGTGTTCATGGGGATGAGCTGGCGGCAGTGCCTCGCCGCCGTCATCCTCGCCGTCGTGTGCGGGGGAGGGTACATCGGCCTGTGGTTCGGCCTGGGCATGGACCCCAACCTCGCCATGTACCTGATCTTCCCGCCCGGCCTGCCCGTGGCCATATGGGGATGGGTGAGGCCAAAGGGCCTCATGCCCGAGAAATACCTGAAATACATCCTGCGCCACTACACGCAGCGCGAGGTCTACCTGCTCGACGGTCCGGGCAGACCATACCGCACCGGCGCGAAACCGACGATCAAGGAAAGGTGAGGAATGTTCGGAAAGAAGAAACCCCAGGCCGCGCCGGCTGAAGGCGGTGCCGAAGCCAGGGCGAAGGCGCGGAGAAAGAAGGCGACGCGTCTGCCGAAGGGCGTCAAGCAGCTCATCGGCTACGACGCGATGCTGCGCAACGGGATCGCCAGCCTGGGCGACGGACGGTGGAGCGCCACCATCCTCTTCCAGGACATCAACTACCAGCTGAGCCCGGAATCCCATCAGATGGAGATCATCGACCGGTGGGCCAAGCTCATCAACAGCTTCGAGGCCGGGCAAAGCGTGCAGATCGCCTCCTACACGCGCTCACGCGGCGTGCGAGAGATCCTCGCCGACGTGATGATGGACGAGACCGGTGACAGCCTCGACCACTACCGGCTCGACTACAACCGTCTCGCCCAAGGCAAACTCGAATCCGTCAGCCGCAACACCAGCACCGTCAAGACCCTGACCGTCACCGTCCGCGAAAGCGACGAGCAGGCCGCCGTCGCGACCCTGAACGCCCTGTGCAACAACCTCGTCAGCCAGATGCGCTCCATCGACGCATGCAAGGCCACCCGGCTCGACCGCGAGCACCGGCTGCGCCTCATGGCCGAGGTGCTCCGGCCCGGCGAGGAGTTCCGGTTCGACGAACGCCGGTTCGAGCATCAGCCCGGCAAGCCCGACACCAAGGACCTCGTGTGCCCGTGGAGCATCGACGCGCGCAACCCCATCCAGCTGGACATCGAATCCCTGGACTCGAAATACCTGCATCGCACCATGTGGGTGTCCAGCCTGCCGCCGGAACTGTCCGACCAGCTGGTCAACGACCTGACCGGACTGCGCGCCCGCGTCGACGTGAGCATCCACCTCGCCCCCATGGACCGCGGCGAAAGCATGACGCTCGTGCGCCGCAAGAACGCCGAGGTCAAGATGCAGGTCATGGACCAGCGGCGCAAGAACCGCAAACAGGGCCTCGACCCCGACGACCTTCCCGACGACCTCGCCGACCAGCAGGAACAGCTCGGCCAACTGCGCGACGAGCTGCGCTCCACCAACCAGAGGCTCGTGGACTCGATCATCGTGATCGGAGTGTCCGCGGCAAGCCAGGAGGAGCTGGAAGTCGCGTGCAGGAACGTGAAGGCCAAGGTCAACGCGCAGTCCTGCACGGCCGAGAGCCTCAAGTTCATGCAGATGGAAGGACTGACCGCCGAACTGCCGCTGGGCAACAACCCTCTGCCCATGAAACGCACCCTGACCACGAACAGCGCGGCCATCCTCATCCCGTTCACCACGCAGGAGGTGTTCGAGCCGCACGGACTGTTCTACGGAAGCAACGCGAGGAGCGGCAACCCGATCCTCGCGGACCGGCGCAGCCACATGAACTCCAACGGATTCGTGCTCGGCACGTCCGGCGGCGGCAAATCCTTCACCGTCAAACAGGAGATCGCCGGCATGTTCCTCAACCGTGACGACGAGGTGATCGTCATCGACCCGGAACGCGAATACCTCGCCCTCGCGGCCGCGTTCGGCGGACAGATCATCCAGATCAGCGCCGGCACCGGCACGCGCGTCAACCCGATGGACATCGTCCTGGAGGACGACTCGGCTTCCGACCCTGTCAAGGACAAGACCAACAACGTGGTCTCCATGATCGGCGCGCTCATAGGCGGCATCGACGGCCTCGACCCGCTCCAGAAGGGACTCGTCGACCAGTGCGTCAGCAACCTGTACACGCGCTACCGCAACCAGGGCGGGGGAGTGGTCCAGCCCACATTGCAGGACCTGCACGACGAATTGCAGGCGGGCGGCGACCAGGTGAGCCGGTACCTCGCCGACGCGCTCAACCCGTACATCACCGGCTCCATGAGCGGCTTCAACGGGCAGACCAACGTGGACCTGTCCAACCGGTTCACCGTGTTCGACGTGTCCGGCCTGTCCGGCGAGCTGCGCACGTTCGGCATGATGGTCGTCATCGACCAGGTGTGGAACCGCGTCATCCGCAACAAGGCCAACGGGCGGCGCACCTGGCTGTACGTCGACGAGTTCCACCGCTTCTTCTCCAACCAGTACGCCGCCGCCCAGTTCAAGGACATCTACAAGCGCGCCCGCAAATACGGGCTCGGCGTCACCGGCATCACGCAGAACGTCGAGGAGATCCTCGACCTCCAGGACGCGCGCGAGATGCTGTCCAACAGCGATTTCCTCATGCTCCTGAGCCAGAACAGCACCGACGCGGACGCCCTGTGCGAGCTGCTGACCCTGAGTGAGGAGCAGCGTCAGTACTTCACCGGCGTGCTGCCCGGCCAGGGACTCATGAAGATCGGCAGCGCTTACGTGCCGTTCGACGGTCGCATCCCCGCGGGCGGCGACCTCTACCGTCTGTATTCCACGACCTTCCAGGAAGGAAAGTAAACGCATGAGCGGAACCCAAGCCCACCACGCCGGAGGCACGCGCGCCCGCATCGGACGCGCGGCCACTGGCGTGGTGTCCAGCGCCGCGCAGTTCGGTGCGGACCGGACCGACATCGCCGATTCCATGGGCCACACCGCCGCCGAGATGGCGGGCCGCGCCGGCATATACGGCATGTCCTCCACCATGCACGGCGTGGGCTGGACGGCCGGCAGGGCGCGCCGCGTCATGAACCGCGGCAAACGCGCCCTGCGGTCGGGCAATGGGATGCGCAAGGCGGTCGGTAAACCCAAGGTGCTGTCCGAGGCGAAGCCCAGTGAGAAGATCGGCAAGTTCACCGCGAAAGGCAAGGCGAGCCGGCGGATCGGCAAACGCATAGGCGCAGGTCTTGGAAAAGCAGGCCGGGGCGTCAAACGGATGGGATCCACCGGCATGGGCTGGATGGACAAGACCGGCGCGAGGCTCACCGCTGCCGACGACGACTTCGCGTCGAAGCTGGGAAGCGCCACGCGCGACCTGTCCTTCAAAGCGGCACGCACAGGCGTGAGGGGCGTCAACTCGTCGGCCAAATTCATCTGGCGGCGTCGCCGCGCGCCCGTCAAGGCGGTACGCAGCGTGAAAGCCACCGGACAGGCCGCCATGCGTGCCGCCCGCGCCGCCGCGAACTTCGCGCGCACGAGCGTATCCCGAGCCATAGTGGGGGCCGCCTCCATCAGCCTTCCCATCATGCCCGTCATCGCGGCCATGCTCGCGGTGCTCGGCGTGCTTCTGGCCGCCATGGGCGCGTTCCTGGGATCCAGCGCCAGCGAATCCACGGTCTCGGGCGTGCCCGCGGAATACGAGGCCGATGTGATCCGCGCCGGATCCATCTGCCAGGTCGTCACGCCGGGCGTCATCGCCGCCCAGATCGACCAGGAGTCCGGTTGGAATCCGAAGGCCGGCAGCTCCGCCGGAGCGCAGGGCATTGCGCAGTTCATGCCGTCCACCTGGGCGTCCGCGGGCAAGGACGGCGACGGAGACGGCAAGGCCGACATCTGGAACCCGCACGACGCGATCTGGAGCCAGGGCAACTACATGTGCGGCCTCGCCTCGCAGGTCGAGACGGCCAAGAAGTCCGGGAAACTGACCGGCGACACGTTGGAGCTGACCCTCGCGGCGTACAACGCTGGCCTGGGCAGCGTGCTCAGATACGGCATGGTGCCGCCCTTCGAGGAAACCATCAACTATGTGCGGCGGATCAAGGAACTTGCAGCGACCAAATACACCGCAACGGGGACCGCCGAGGGTGGTACGGTCGGCTCCCTCGAACCGAAACTGACGGTCTCCGGCGGCATCGTGTCCACGGCCGGCATCACGCCGGACACGAGATACCCATGGGGGCAGTGCACCTGGTGGGCCGCGACCAGAAGAGCCGACATAGGAAAACCGATACCAGGGTGGGGCAACGCCGCCACATGGGCAGGTTCCGCGGCGTCGGCCGGCTACACGGTGGACGGCTCCCCATCCGCCGGCAGCGTCATCGTGTTCCAACCGGGAGTATTGGGCGCGTCCGCCGGCTACGGGCATGTCGCCATGGTCGAGGAGGTCCGCGGGGACGGGTCGATCCTGATCAGCGAGTCCAACGTGCTTGGCCTCGGCGTCGTATCCACACGCGAAATCAGCGCCTCCCAACTGGCCGCAGCCGGAAGTGGCGTCCGCTACATCCATTGAAAGGAAAACCAAGCATGGAACCAAAGAGGAACAGGATCATCGCCGCGACGGGATTTGCGGTCGCGCTCCTCATCCTGGGAGGAAACGTCGCGGTGATATGCGCCGGCAACGGAACCGCGGAGGACACGCAAAGCACCGTCGCCCGGCCGCGAACGAAAACCGAACCCGGACAAAAAACGGCTGGAGACGAAGAGACCGAGCCGGCGACGCCGACGGAGGATGATCCGTGCGCCGATCTCGCGCCGAAAGCGCTCGGCGTCTACATGGGCGACGAACGAGGCCAACTCGAAGGCGAATACTTCACGCCGGATGCCGCCGGCCTCGACATACCGGCATCATCCATAGCCCCGCAGCCATTGCCCGAGACCGAGTTCACCGGCTTCCCCGTGTCCATGGGGCGGCGGGTGGTGACATGCGCCGTATCCACCGGGCTGGAGGCATCCTGGGTGCTTGACTACACGCTCACTGACGACGGCTGGCGATGCGCGGCGGTCAAGGGCCCATTGGAAGGCGGATACCGGGTGCATGAAGGCAAACCAGAGGAACAAAAGTGATGAGGGCAAACGAACAGGATCAGCCAGTCCTCATCAAAGACGAGGGCGGAGAGGAATGACCAGGATCGACAGGAAGACGGGTGAGCCGATTCTCAGCCCCAAGCTTACGGTCGACCAGCTGTACGCCATGGCCAACGAGCCCGGTTGGCGTCCATGGATGCGCCTGATCGCCGAACATCCACACGCGTGGCCGGAGCTCGCCGAATGGTGGCATACCGCGCAGGAGCAAGGCTTTGACACGGCCGGTGCCGCGCCGCTGCCGCCCGCGTCCATGCGCGGCCGCCGTCGCGTCGCCATACCGTCCGCGCCGCTGCCGCCGGAAGACGAGCCGGGGCAGGAACCCGTGCCGGCATCTATGGAATCTGTGGATGAGACCCGGACCGCCGAGCCGGAACAGTCCCATCCCGACGATTCCGCGGAGAAGGCCCTGAAGGACGCCGACGGCGATTTCGCGGCGCTCGAACAGGTCGCCGCCCCGGAGCCAACCACAATGAGCCTCCCGCCCATATCGGAACCGGAGCCGACGGAAACCGGGAAGACCGAGAGACCAGGAGGGCTGTCGGCGGCCGTCACCTACTCGGCCGACCTCGACGATCTGAAGGTGCGCCGCGTCTTCCCGGCCGGGAAAGCGCTCGTCGCGATCGTCATGGCCGCGAGCCTCATAGCCGTGTCCTGGATGGGACTGCAAATCAAAAACCGCCACGTCGCCGCCATGCGGCAAGAGGCGCATGAGACCGCAATCAGCGCATGCGACTCGGCCGAAGCGACACGCAGGACCATCCAGTCCGACCTGGACAGGACCACGGCCAAAGCCTCCAAACTATTGAAAGGCACCAGTCGCGGCCAGGTCGCGGATCCCAAGACCCTTGATGCGTTGAACCGGCTCCTGGGCGCAAAGACGACCACCATCAGCGGTTCCTGCGCGTCCGACGCCGCCACATCCGACCTGGACAGGACCACGGCGTCGCTGCACAGAACGACCAAAGAGCTCAAGAACCGTCTCACCGACCTCAAGGCCGCAACCAAGGCCGTCGCCGACAGCAAGCTCGACAAGACCGTGGACGACGCGAACGCGCTGTACAAGCAGACCGACGGCAGGGTGGCGGACGACAAGACCCGGGAGACCCTGCTGAAGGCGGTCAAGACCCGTGACGCGGATGCGATCGCGAAAGCCGTGAAAGAGGTCAACGAATCGAAGACGGCGAAGGAAAAGGCCGACGCGGAGGCGAAGGCCAAGGCAGAACAGGAAGCGGCCGCGGCTGCCGCCGCCGCGCAGCAGCAGGCCCAGGCGTCGCAATCCCAATCGGCTCCACAGCGACAAACGCCCTCATATTCGGGAGGAAGCCAATCGCAATCCCAAGGAAGTTCCGGATCCGGTTCCGGAACCGGACGACGCCCGTCTTCGGGAGGCTCGTCGTCCTCCACCAATACGGGCGGAGCCTCGCCGGGATGGTCCGTGCCCACGCCATCAGACGGGGGCACCGGATTGCCTGGCAGCGATCCGGGGCTCTGATTCGTGAAAGGTGTAGCTGTTGGGCTTCATGCCGCTGCCTTCCATTCTTTGGAGTGCCTGAGCGTGGATTTCGGTCTGGCGATGGCGGTTCCCGGCCATGCCTTGCGGCTGAGGAACGGGTGGAGTCCTCGCAGGCTGTAGATGCATTTGTCGTTGTCCAATTGCGCGAGCTCGTCGGGTGTGAGGAGTTCGCGTCCGGTGCGCTGGTAGTTGGTGGTGTGGCTGCCGGACACGCCCTTCGAGTCGCTGGTGGTACGGATGTCGATGGTCTCCTTGCCGAGCAGCTTGCTGAGCCATTCAGTGGTGGACTGCTCGTTGCCGCCGAGGAACAGCACCGAGTCGCAGTTGCCTACGATGGTCTCCCACGAGTCCTTGTACATCGTCTTGAGCTGGGCGATGGTCTGGAGGATGATACTGACGCTGACCTTGCGCGAGCGGATCGTGGCGATGAGCTTGTCGAAGTTGGGGATGCGTCCCACGTTGGCGAACTCGTCGAGGAAGCAGTGCAATGGCGTGGCGAGGCATTCGCCGGGGTAGGTGCGGCAGCGGCGGATGATGCTGTCGAACAGGCATTGGTAGAAGATCGCGGCCAAAAAGTTGAATGTCGGGTCCTCGTCTGGCAGGGCGAGGAAGATGGCCGTCTTCCCGTTGGGATGCTTGTATCCGCCCTTGTGCTCGTCCGCATATCCGCCGATCCGGTCGATACCGAGGTTGTCGTCGGAGAGGATCTCCCGGACCGGGCCGACTGTCAATGGGGCGAGACGCACGCCGAGGCTGATGATGATGCCCTTCTTGGTCTCTCCCGCGCCCTGGGTGAAGGGCCTGTACTGGCGGGCCGCGAACTTCAGGCCCTGGGCGAGACGCCATGCCTCGCGCAGGTCCGGATCGTCGTGGTCCGCGCCATCGCGATTCCATTCGGCGCGGGTCTCCTCATAGATCTCCGTGGCGGTCCGGGCGACGGCGTCGACCTGGCTTTCCTTGGTCTCGTCCTGTTCGCTGGCTTCGAGCAGGTCGCGCATGTCGGCGACCGCGTTGAGGGTCTGGCCTGCGTCGATGTTCAGGCAGTCCTTGAGGATGTCGTCGGGCAGGTAGTAGACGAACGCGGTGAGCGCGGTCAGCAGGCTGCGTTCGGATTTGGTCCAGAAGTCGTCGGTCTGGTGCTCCTTGGGTGTGGAACCGTTGGTGTTGTCCATGATGTTGGTGACCAGGCGCATGATCGCCACGTCGGGCTTGTCGGGGTCGATGTAGCGCATGGGGTTGAATTTCGTCTCGCTGGTCAGGTCCACCAGGTCGAGCTGTTTGACCGTGTAGCCCATCTTCTCCAGCTTTCCGCCGGTCTTCGCGTAGAGTTCGCCTTTCGGGTCGGTGCAGGCGTAGTTCATGCTGCCCTTGAGGATGTTGGGGATGACGTGGGTGGCGGTCTTGCCTGAACCGGATCCGCCAATCACGGTGGTGTTGAGGTTGCGTCGCGTGGCCTGGGCGTCGAGGCTCAGGCCCTCGGTGGCTGTCATCTGGAGGTTCTGCCTGGTGTCGTTGTCGGTATACGGGGCCATCTCCCGGCTGGTGGACCAGCGTGCGGACCCGTACTCCTCGCCGTCCCTCCAGTTGCGTTGGCTCGTGCTCCACCGGTAGAGGTGGAACAGGCCGACAGCGCACGCGCCGCCCAGTCCGCACAGGAGGCTGGTCCGGTCGAATCCCAGGGCGAGCGGATGCTGGAGCATGGTCGTCATGCCGTCTATGATCCGTTCCATGCTTTCGCCGGCGGCGATGCCGTCCTGGATGCGTGCGGCTGCGAGGTCGGAGAGCCAGAATCCCGCGAGGATGGTCAGCGTCTTGACGATGATTCCTCTTGCTTGTTCCATGATTGTTCCTTTCTATTGTTTTCTTTCGGCGAGGTTCTCCTTGAGCCTGGCGCGGAACCGGTCGTACAGCGTCTTCCTGCTGGTGATCCTCCCGTCGGCCGGCTCCGTTTCGGCCTGGGCGTCGCCGCCGGCCGCTTCCGCGTCCTTCGGGGGTGGGAGGGGCGTGACGGTGGTCATGCCGCCCGGCGCGGCATCGATGCTGAATGGCCGGCCGTCTGCCATGAGCGTGGACATGAGCCGGCCGACGCGGCTGTTGATGTCGATCCATCCGCCGGTATCGGTCTTGTCCGCTCTGTTGCCGCTGACGGTGGTCCGTGTCATCGCTTCCCGTCCGGCTCGTCGTGGCTGGGGTCGAACGCGAGGCTCGTGGCCTCGATGTCGATGCCGGATCCTTCGTCGCCCGCGCCGCCTTTGACCATGAGGCGGGATCCCTTGTGCGCGTTGTCGCGGATGTTCGCCGAGTGCTCTGCGCCTCTGGCCCGGATGGTGATCTTCGGCGCGTCGCCGTCGGCGTCGGCCAGTGTTTCGAGCAGCCAGTCGTACTGTCCTCCGTGCGGCTGCGGGTCCCTGATGAGAGTGCCTTCGAACCAGATGACGGGCTCCATGGTGGGATGTTCCTCCGTTGTCATGCGTTCCTCCTGTCGTTTGCATAAGGTGAGGGGCGGCGTGCGAAGCCGCGCGCCGCCCCCTGCGGTGGGTGTGGGACTACAGTCCCAGTCCGTGGCGCCTGGGCGCGGGTTGCTCCCGTGCGGGCGCCTGGTGTTCCGGTTCCGGCTGGTCGCGGTCCAGGGCACGGTCCGGCTCGTGCTCCTTCAGCTGGTCGAGCCGGCTCAGCGTCCAGGTTGACAGTTCGTTGTCGTCCGATGCGCGCTCGAGGATCTCCTCGCGGTTGTCCCAGACGATCTGGTCGGCTTGCTGCTGGGTGACGCCCGTCCAGTCGCCCTGCTCGTTGATGAGCATGAGCGGATCTGTCTGCGGGTTCCATCCGCCCATCTCGCGTTTCTCCGCGATGTCCGCGGCGGTGAGGCCGTCGCCGGCGAGCTGGACCGCCTTGTCTGACGGGTAGGTGAGGTATGCGGCGATGTCGTTCTCGGGGTCGTGCGCGTTGACCTCGCCCACGATTCCGTGCAGGATCCCGACCGCGGCCGGGTCGGGGGAGTCGTATCGTTCCAGGATGTGTCTCGCGCGCATGCAGGACGCCTTGCGGTGCTGCTCGTAGAGTATGGCCGGGTCCTCCTCGACCTTCGTCACGACGTATCCGGCGTCCTCCCTCGCCTTCATCGCCTGGTCGCGGTCGAAGGCGGTGCTCAGGTATGCGATGTGCCTGTCGGGGTCACCGGGTTTCCGCCACCGGTAGGCGTATTCCTCCGGCGGCTGGTTCGCGGCCAGATGGCTCGTCCCGGCTGCGCGGGCCGTGTGTAGGCCGCCCGCGCGTTCCCAGCCCTCCACCGCCTTGGCGAGTGTTTTCCCGGCGGCTGGGTCGGCCGGGTCGATGACGGTGTGTTCGCGGTCGGCCATGTCGTTGTCGTCGTATTGCCATTCCGCCTGTGGCCGGTTGGCGTAGGACACCTCGATCCGGCCGGCCAGACGGTCCGTGTCTTTCCATGCGGGGTTGTCGTGGAAGTCGATCTGCACGGCGCGTCCGTCCGTGAGCCTCGCTTCGAGGTAGTGGCCCATGGCGTTGCCGCCCTGGGTGACTTCGGTGACGTCGTGGTCCTGTTCGAGCAGTCGTCTGGCGTTTTCCGTTGTCAATGGCATTCTTGCGCTCCTTTCCTTGGTCTCCTGGTCTCTACTTTCCGTCTCCCGGGGTTCGTCGGGTTTGGACGTCAGCCGTTCGAGTTCTGCCTGTTTTTGCCGGTACTCGTCCTCGTGGGCGAATGGTTCGGCCAGCGTCTCCTGCGCGGCGGCGAGTTCCCTTTCGGCGTCCGCCAGCCGTTCCGTGAGCTTGCCGGGGTCGGTGGCCATGTTCTTGACGATCCGGTCGAGCTGGCTGACGATGCTGGAAGGTCCGGTCAGGTAGGGTCCGGGCATCTCGGTACCGGATTCGTGCTCGTGGACGGCCTTGACGGCCAGGGTGATCCGTCCGGTGGTGGCCGCCCTGCGTGCGATGACGGGCAGTCCGTCGTATTCGGCGATCGTGTCCCCGTCGTGCGCCTGGTGGGCGGCCTGGTGGAGGAGCCTGCATGCGGTCTGCCGGTCGCCGACCGGCCGGCCGTTGATGGTCATGCCCTCCCACTTGCCGTTCATGCGTGCGGTCTGGTGGATGCTCAGGGCCTTGGACGCGAGCGGCTTGTCGTCGGTCTTCTCGCGGATCGCCTGGCGGATCCCCTCGATGCGTGGCTGGAGCTGCTGGTTGATGTCCCTGCGGGTGTCGGCCTTCTGCTGCGCCCATGAGGCGCGCAGGAGCTTCAGCTGGTTGATCTCGTTCTCCAATGTCATGCGGCGTTGGATGTCGGGGTCGCCGGTGGCCAGCGCCTTGATGTTGGCGAGGGTCACCACGTCGGCGTCGATGTCCGCGGCCTCGCGGGCGGGGCTCTTCGAGCTCATGAGCTGGCTGATGAACCGCTGCTTGCGTTCCACGGTCTGGTAGCTGTACGCGTCGAACGTGCCCTCGGTCACGTACCGGTAGTCGCGCACGTGGTCGTACGTGTTGCCCTGGCGCTGGATTCGGCCGAGGCGCTGTTCCAGGTCGGCGGGCCTCCATGGGCAGTCGAGGTCGTGGATCGCGGCGAGGCGTTCCTGCACGTTGGTGCCGGTGCCGAGCTTCTGGGTGCTTCCCATCAGCACGCGGATCTCGCCGGATCTGACTTTGGCGAACAGTTGCTCGCGTCTGGCGGGGTTGTCGCCGGCGTCGTGCACGAACGCTATCTGCTCGGCGGGCACGCCCAATTGGATGAGGCGGTCCTTGAGGTCCTGGTAGGCGTTCCATCCGCCCGACGCGGGCGTGCTCGAGTCGCAGAAGACGAGCTGCGTGCCCAGGCGTGGCGTCTCCTCCTGCCAGATCCGGGCGACGTTCTCGGCGCATGCCTGGATCTTGCCGTTCTCCAGGGGGCGGTCGTTCTCGTGGCCTTTGAGGAGCTTGGGGTCGAGGGCGATCTTTCGCCCGTCGCCAGTGATCCGCAGGAGGTTGTCGACCTCCGGCGGCACGTCGCCGTCGCGCACGAGGTCGGCCCTGTCGGACAGTTCCTCCATCTCCTTCTTCTGGCGGTCGGTGATGGGCACGGGGACGGGCACCTGCTCCAGTTCGGGCAGCGGCAGCTGGATGTCGTCGTTGGTGATCATGTCGGTGAACTGCTTCACCGCGTTCATCAGTTCGGGCAGGTTCTGGAAGCGCGCGAACCTTTGCTTGACCTGGAAGCCGTTGCCTTCGGGCTTCAATTCCACGGTGGGTACTACCTGGCCGTAGGCGCCAGCCCATGCGGCGAACGTGTCGAGGCCCTGGGCCTTGAGGGTTCCGGGCGCGAGGTAGCGCTGCATGTTGTACAGCTCGCTCATGGAGTTGGAGACCGGCGTGCCGGTCATGAACGCGATGTTGCCTCCGTGCCCGGCCTCGCGCAGCCATTCGCATTTGTCGAGCAGGTCCTCGCATTTCGCGGCGGACGACAGTTGCATGCCCAGGTCGGCGGATGCGACGGGCACGCCGAGGTTCTTGAAGTGGTGGGCCTCGTCGACGATGAGCATGTCCACGCCCAGCGATTCGAACTCGATGCCCGCCAGTGCCTTGTCGTCGCGCGACTCCTTGCCGTCTCGCAGGCGCTGCATGGCGGTCTCGGCGCTTTTGCGCGCCGCCTCCAGCCGTTTGACGGTGGGGTCCTTGTCGCCCCTGGCCTTGGCGGCGGCCTCGACGGCCTGGGCGAACTCGTCGACGCGGGCGCGCATGTTCCTCAGCCGTCGTTCCTTGCTGACGTGCAGCTGGCTGAACCGGCTCTCCGGCACGATCACCGCATCCCAGTCGCCGGTGGCGACCCGGCCCCAGAAGCGTCTCACCGATTCGGGGTTGCGTTGCGCGTCCTTGTCCATGACGAGGACCCGTCCGGCCGGATAGAGCCTGAGCACGTCGCCGGCCCACTGGTCCACGAGGTGGTTGGGGACCACGAGCATCGGCTTGGACGCCTTGCCGAGACGTTTCGCCTCGTGGGAGAGGGCGACGCCCTCGAACGTCTTGCCGGCTCCGACGACGTGCGCGATGAGGGTGCCCTCGTCGCTGCGCAGGGCGCGGGCCACCGCGTCCTTCTGATGCGGACGCAGGGCGACGCCGTGGGCGATGCCGGGCGTGGTCAGGTAGGATCCGTCGACGTGGCGGGGCCGCATGCCGTTGAATCTGCGGTTGTACAGGGCGGTGAGCCTTTGCGCGCGGTCGGGGTCCTTGAACACCCATTGGTTCCACGCGTCGCGGATCGCGTTGGCCTTCTCGATGGCGGCCATCGTGGCCTTCTGGTCCTTGACCCGTTTGGGCTTGCCGGACGCCGTGGTCTCCGTGGGGGAGTCCTTGGTGACGGTGATCTGCGCGTTGTCCAGGCACGCCTCCAGCAGTTGGAACGAGTTGCGGTCCTCGGTGCCGTACGTCCTTGCTGTCTTGTAGTCGATGTCGCCGCCGCCCGAGTAACCGACGCGCCATTGTCCGAGCTGGGGTATCCAGCCGACCGAGTACTGGGCGAGCTTGCCGGGCGTGAGCCCGTGGCCGCGCACGTCGAACGTCTCCATCATGAAGTCGTGGACGTCCCTGGCGGGGATCCACGGGGCCCCCAGCGGCGCCTTGATCTGCTCGGTCTCCAGCGGGGTGGGCTGTACGCGTTCCAGCAGATCGGCCACGTGTTCGAGCCGTTCCGCGTCCGTCTGGTCGGCGCGCGCGGCCTCGGCGTGCTCCGGCTGCTCCCGCCATTGTCCGAGCTGTTCCTCGCGGCGTGCGCGGAACGCCTGGTAGTCGTCGGGGCGCGCGTCGATGGCGCGTGGCGGCGCGCCGTAGGCGTCGTGTGCCGCTCCCTGGCGCAGGTCGGGCAGGTCGCGGGCGATGCCCCAGATCCATTCGCTGACCGACATGTCGGTGGCGAGCCGTTCGGCGAGCCGCGTGGGGTCGTCGGTGCCGGGCATGAGACGGCGTGCCATCGCGCCGATGGTCGTGTCCGTCCATATCGTGCTGCCATGCTCGTCGTGGGCCGAATAGCTCTCGAACAGGTTGGAGAGGATCGCGGTCTTGTCGGCGGTTTCGAGCCGGTCGGTGTGGGCGATCTTGTGGACGAACAGGGCGAGGTCCCTGACGGGCATGCGCCGGTCGGCGAGGATCGGCGCGTAGTGCTGTGGCGCGTCGCCGTCGCGCCATGTCCAGCACAATGCGTCCCACAGTGGGCTGGTGCCGTGCGATCGGTGCCATGCCGGCGCGTGCCACGGCTTCTGCTCTCCGGTGTCGGATCGTTCGAGGGTGACGCGTGAGTGGCGCTCGGGCAGTTCCTCCACCGCCCGCCAGGCGAGGGCGAGGACGAGTTCCGGGTTGCGGTTCCAGCCCATGGTCCATCCGTGCCGTCCGTCGTTGATGCGTTCGATGACCGGCGTCGGATCCCTGTAGGATTCGGCGGCGTACGGGTCCGTGAGGCTGCGCCACACGTCCGTTCCCGCGGTGTCGATCCATTCGCGTGCCTGCTCTATGGCGGGCATGTCCTCCGATGTCGCGTAGGTGGATGCCGCGAACTCCGTCATGGCCTCGCGTGCCGCCCGGCGTCTGAGGTGTTCGGCCATGGCCGTGACGTGGTCGAGCTTCGTCCCCACGTCTCCGGCGAGGTAGTCCTCGGCGGGCATGACCTCGCCGGTGTCCGGGTCACGGATGATGCGGTCGCCCAGACCGGTCTCGGCCTCATCGACGGTGGTGTCGGCCAGGCGCGCGATGAGTTCCAGGTCGACCCTGCCGGCGCGGTCGAGGCTGATGTTCAGCGCGTCGTCCAGGCTGTCGGCGTGGTCGGGCATGGGCGGTATGGGGCTGATGGTCCGTTGTGAGAGGCATTTCGCCTTGCCGGCGAACCTTCCCTTTTCGTCGGTCTCCTCCAATGCCATGACGAGATGGCAGCCGGATTCCTCGCCGCTGTAGGCGCGCCGGTTGGCGCGGTCGCACAGTCGGCCGAACTTGCCGGCGAACCGGTCGTATGCCCGGTCGAGCTCGGCGCGCTTGTCCTCCACGAGAGGGTCGTCCACGCGGGCGGGGTCGAGTTCGAGGCGTTGGAGTTCTCGTGCCAGGTCTCGCAGGCTGATCATGCCGCGCAGGCGCCGCGCCTCGTCGTCCTGGCCGTGGGCGATCTCGGTGACGGTGGTGCCGTCGCCGTACCAGACCACGCCGCGCTGGTCGACGGAGTATTCGAACGGTGCCACGTGGTCCGGCCGGACCGTGATCTCCGCCCGTCCGTCCGGTTCCGTCCCGCCCAGCGTCAGCGGTCTTCCGTGGGCGATCTGCGTGGTGAGCAGTTCGCGGAGCCGTCCGCCGATCTGTTCCGCGCCACCCTGGAAGACGACGTCGGAGTCGCCGCCGAACCGTCCGATCACCGGTCTGATGTCGCCCACCGCGTGTGCTGGCATGTCGTCGGCGACCGCCTGGTTGACGTTGACGGTGACGTCCTGGTATCCGGGCACGGCGATCGGCGTGGAGTGGATCCATGCCTCGTCGGGCGTGCGGTCGAGCGTCCGTTCGCGCTTGCGCAGCACGAGCACGTCGGTGACGGCCTCGGTGCCGGCCTGGCGTGCGAACGTCGAGGACGGCAGGCGCACCACTCCGACGAGCTCGGCCTTCCTCGCGAGGTCGGCGCGCATGGTCTCGGAGCGTTTGTCGAGCGTGTACCTGCTGGTCAGCAGCATGGCGACGCCGCCGGGGCGTAGCGCGTCCACCGAGCGTTCGATGAAGTAGTCGTGCAGGGGAAGGCGGGACGTGCCGCCGTCCGTGGTCCGGTAGTCGAGGCTGATGTCGCCCGAATAGGGCACGTTGCCGATGGCGAGGTCGAATCCCGGGTGGATGGTGCAGTCCGCGAGGTCCGCGTTGAGGATGGTGGCGTCCGGGTTCAGCGCGGCCGCGATGCGCGCGCTGGCCGGATCGAGTTCCACGCCCGACACGTGCGCCTTGATGTTTTCGGGGATGCCGGCCATGAAATTGCCTGTGCCGCACCCGGGCTCCAGCACCTGTATGGGCGTGGGGCCGATGCCGAGCGCGTCCCACATGGCCTTGACCACTGGGCCGGGCGTGTAGTAGGCGGTCAGTGTGGAGGCGCGTGCCTGCGCGTACTCGTCGTCGTCGAGCAGTTCGCGGATCTCGGCGGCCAGGGCGGCCCATTCGGGCTTGTCGGAGAATGCGTCCGCGCATCCGCCCCATCCCGAGTATCCGCGCAGCGTGTCCGTCTGCTCCGTGGAGGGCGGCTCGTCGCCGTTTCCATCGAGCGCTTTGAGCGTCCGGATGGCGGCGATGTTCGCTTCGGCGCGTTCGCGGGGCGAACGCGCGCGTTGCGAGTCGAGGGATGCTAGAAGCTTTCCACGATCTCGTGGATCGCCATGCTCATCGACTCCGCCTGCGCCTCGTTCATCCCGTTGAGCCGGTTCAGGTCGGTCATCTGCGGTGCCGCCTTCAGGCAGTCCGTCCGGTTGAGCAGGTGCCTGGACTCCATCAGACGGTCCATGATCTGCGCCTGGCGTTCCCTCGTGCGTCTCTCGATGTCCCGCAGATGTTCCTCGAGCACGTTGGCCATCATCATCTCCCTGAACCGCTGCGGATGGTTGTCCATCAGCCAGTTGATGCGCATGTTCTGGATTCCGTGCAGGCTGCTGCGGGTGAACACCTTGTACGGCACCGCCCACTTGTTGAACAGTTCCGGATGCGCCGCCCGGCGCTGCTCCATCGCCTTGAGGTGCCGCTCGTAGAGCGCCTTGAGCTGCGGGTCGGTCCATGTCATCTCGTCCATCATTGTTCCTTTCTTCGATATTGTTTTCCGTGCCGGAGGATTGTGTGAAACGTTTTACCACAGGTTGCGGCGTGGTTCCGCCGGGCGTGGCGGCGCCGACGCCGAGCTTGTTCTCGGCGGCGATCCGCGCGTCCCGCCGGCCGAGTCCACGGAGCCGGTTCTCCCGGTATTCGGCCGCCACGGCGGCTATCGTCTCGTCGTCCGCGCCGCGTGCGCGGAGTCGTTGCACCGCGACGTGGCCCACCGTTATCTCGTATCCGCGCACCTGTTCCGCCGTCCTGTCGGCCTGCCGCTGCTCCTCCTCGAGAAGGCCGAACAGGTCCAGCTGCTCGTATTCGGCCGAGGCCGTCCGCTTCGCGTATAGGCGTTTTCTCACCATGGTTCTCTCCTTTCTTATAGGGTTTTCCGCTGCCCGCGGTTCTGGTCGAGGCCGGGTGCGGGCATGGCTGTGTTGAGTCCGTCGAGGTTCTCCCTGAGCCTGGTCCGGAACCGGTCAAGCGTTGACTTCAGGTCCGTGTGCCGTCGTTCCGGTTTGTCGTGCCGCGTCGTCTCCGGTGATTCGGCTTTCGTCTCCGTGACGGCGTCCAGGGCCGGCGAGCCGGCTTCGTCGTGGTCCCGTCCCTGTTCCGTCGACGTGGTCGGCTCCGTTTTCCGTGGCGTGTCCGTCGCCTCCGCGTCCTGTTCGACGGTTGGCCGGCTCGCCGTTTTGTCCCTGTCCTGCGTCGGTTCCTGTGTGCCGGCGAGTTCCTGGATGAGCAGTCCGGCGGCCTGGCGGCGTTGGCGGTTGGTCCACCGTCCTTCGTCCGTTTCGGCGGTCCGGTCGACGAGTCGGCGCGCCCATTTCATTGCGACGGCCGGCTTGTACGTGCCAGCGCGCTGGTATTCCGTGAACCGGCCCTGCATGCGGCTGATTTGCGGCCAGGATTCCTCCACGGTTTTCGAGGCGAGTTCCACCGATGCCGTGTCGAGCGTCTCCTCGGCGTCGCGGTTGCGTTTCTGCGCGTCGATGATCGCCTGGACGAGCGTCTGCGGGTCGACCTGCATGGTGCGGCGTTCCGTGCCGCGGCCGGTGAACAGTTCGACCGGGGTGTCTGGTTTGAATCTGAGGTTGACGGCCCGTCCCTCGTTCTTCTGCTTTTGGTTCTTTCCGCTCATGAACATGTCGGTGGCCCAGCCGGTCAGGTCCTGTCCGTCGATGGTGGTGCCGCGGGGGAGTCCGACGATCATCTTCGGCCAGTCGCGTCCGTCCTTCGCGCGCAATATATAGGTATGCGCGAGCCTGTTCGCCACCCACGCGTTCGGCCAGACCTGTTTTGTCGTCGCGGTCGTCCGAGCCGGTGTCTGTGTCGCGGTGGCGGGGTCGGTGGCCTGCGCTGATTGTTCCTGTTGGGGGAGCGCTGGCGTCGGTGAGACGGGGCGGCCCTGGAGGATCGAGATGGCGGCCTGGTCGGTGAACTCGTCCCAGTCCGGGGCGCGTCGACCGTCGTTCAGGTTCAGCAGCGGCTTCTGCTCCAGTCCCGGTTTGAGCAGTCCGCTGCGCATGACGCGGCCGGTCATGCCCTGGGCGACGGATCCGCCGTCCTGTTCGCGCCAGTGCTGGTATTCGTCCCGGTAGACGCGGCTTTGGGTGAGCAGTTCGCCGTCGCTCATGCTTTTCGCTGGGAAGGACTCCCTCATGTCCTCGCTGTGGCTGATGGTGGTGACCTGCATGCTCAGGTCGTCGTATTGCAGGTGCTTGAAGCTCATCGCGTCGAACAGTCCCTGCTGGTTCCGATACCAGGAGAAGACCATGAGGTCGTATCCGTTGTCCTCCAGGAAGAACACGCAGGGGCGCGGCTCGTGCTCGACCGCGTTCTGCATGAGGCTGGCCTGGAGCAGGTCGGGGTCGAGTCGGCCCGCCGCGGACGCGGCCACGGCGAGACTGTCGCTCCATCCCATCGGGAGAGGCCGTCCCGTCGTCGGATCCGTCATGCGGTACCGGCCCGGCTCGGCCACGGTGTCCCACCGGTCGGGATGACGGTGGTTCCACTGTTCGATGCCCGCGAGCATCGCGTCCATCGGGCTCTGCCCGTCCGCCGGTCGGATGGCGAAGGATTCGGTGGCGCGGGTGGTGTCGCCGGCGATCGTGTTCCGGTGAACGATGGTGTCGCCAGGACCGTAGATCATGCCCACCGAGTCCTCGCCGGCCGTCCTTGCCGTGCCAGCCGTCCATATCGTGTCGCCGGACGAGGCCCACATGGTCACCGGCCATGGTGTCGGATCGTTGGTCCCGTTGATGGTGTCCTGGAAGATCGCGGCGCTTTTCGTCGCCTGTTCCTGCTGGTTCATTGTGGCTTCCTTTCAACGGCCCTTGCGGGGCGTGCGGTCCCTGTTCTGGGTGGGTGGCATGTGGTTCTTCTGCTCGGCGAGACTCTCGTTAAGACGGGTCTTGAACCGTTCAAGCAGCGCCTTCTTCGATCGGATCGGCTTCTGCTCTTTGCCGGCCGGCTTGGGGCCATTGGTTCTGGCTTGCGTCTGCTGTTGCGGATCCTTCGACTGGGTTTCGTCCGGCGTGGGTTCCGGTTGGTTTTCCGGCTCCGTTGCTGGCGTCTCCCGTCTTGGCTCGGGCGTCTGCGCACGGTTCTGCTCCTGGGTTTGCGCGCCCTGCCCGTAGTCGTCACGCAGGATGGCGTCGAGCTCGTCGCGCAGGTTCGGGGCGGCGGCGGCCTTGCCGATGATCCGGTCCGCGAAGTCGCGGCCGGTCTGCTCGTTCCATGTCGTGTCGCCCATGAGCTTGTCCCATGAGAGTTCGGGATGCCGGGCGGCGAGGCTGTTCGCGGCCATCTCCATGACCTCCGGATCCACGAAGTCCCATGCGATGCGCTGGGGCGGCATGGGCTTCGCGGCCGGTTCGACGGGCGTCTCCCGTGCCGGGGTTTCCGGTTCGTTGCGGGTCCGTTCCGTCGTCCGTTCCTGCTGTTCCGTCTGCTCGACGGCGAAGTCGTCGTCGGCGACGTCCAGTCCCATGTTCTTGAAAGCGCGTTGCACGGCGTGGCGGACGTGATCCTCGTCCCTGCCGGCGAAGTGCAGGACGAACTGGCCTTGGTCGGCGCGTTCAAGGTGATAGTCGATGCCGGCGGTCTTGAGGCTGCGCTGCACCTCGCGCATGGTCGAGTCGTCGAGTTGCAGCTCGTGCAGGTCGCCGTCCTTCTTCCTCTGCAATCGTTTCTCGGACATCTCGCCGCTGTCGATCCCGTCCTTCACGGCCGCGCCCGCGGCGTGCACGCCGGTCTTTGCGAGTTTCATACCGGAGCGGAGCATCGCCATGGCCACGCCCTTGGGGATTCTGAGCATGAGTCTCGCCCCTCCGGTGATGATGCTTTGGACGGCGTTCTGGATCTTCTCCTCTGCCTGTTCCTCGATTGGCATTGTTGTTTCCTTTCTGCTGTCGGTCGGTGTTTTCCCGGGCGGTTCAGATGGACCGTCCACGCTTGTGCTGTTGCTGCTGTTCGCGCCACTCGGTCTCCGTCTGCTCGCGGTCACGGGTCGTGTGGATCTCGCGTTCGATGGCGGACAGTTCGCCCTCGTACCGGTCGCACAGGGCCTCGCGGCATTCCATCTCCTCGCGCGTCTCGGCCACGAGGTCGGGGTCTCCCTGTTGGATCGCGTCGTGCAAAGCGATGACGGCGGCTTGCAATTCGTCGTGCGATTCGCGGACCTTCCCGCGCAGCAGCCTGAGTCCCTTGGCACTGTCGCCGCCCGCGAGGCGGGTCCATCGGATCGCCGCGTTCAACGCCTTCGCCTCGCCGGCGAGGCGGTCGAGGCGGCGCGCCTGCGCCTGGTAGTACCGCTGCTGGGCCGGGCTGACCCCGTATCTGAGGGGCAGCCGTTCGGGCGTGGTCTGCGGTTCGAGCCGGCTCGTGGGCTCGCCGAACCACTGGTAGAGGCCGGTCGTCGGGGTCTTGCCGGCGTACCGGTTGGACGGGTCGAGGATGATCTGGTCGCGGTCGCGGGGAAGGAACGCGCGCAGCGTGGAGCCGCCGTCGTCCACGAGACGCTTCGCGTCGAACGTGATCTTCTTCTTCCGGTGGGTGCCTGGCAGCCACACGGTGACCGTCTTCCTGGTCTGTTTGGCGACGAGCCGGCGGTTGAACGTGATGGGGATGACGGGCGTGCTTTGCAATCCGGCCATGATGTTCGTCATGTCGTACGCCTGGCCGAGTTTCTCGTCGCGGACCTTGAAGCCGGTGTCCTTGAGCGTATATGTGAGGTGCCGGCCGCGGACCTCGACGCCGACGCCTCGGATGTCGAGCATGTCCCTCCAGTCCTCGAAGTTCTCCGCCGTGGACGAGGTCAGGTCGATCAGCATGCGGATCCGGTCCTTGGTCCCCATGCCCTTCGCGGCCGCGTAGATCTCCTCCATCGACATGCCGTACCGGCGCTCCAACGGCTCCCCGCCCGAGGCCTTCTGCGCCGTCGACTCCGGTTCGTTCGCGCTCCGCACGGATGCTTCATCGACGTATTTGGGATCGCGCGCCGGCGACGTTCCGTCGTCGCCTTCGGCTGTCGTACCGTCCCGCATCTTGCGCGTCTGTTCCTCCACGACGGGGTTGAACACGACGCTCAGCCCCTCGCGGCGGCATATCTCGTCGCTGACCGCGCGCCACTGGTCGATGATGTCCTTGGGCAGCTCGGCCTTCAGATGCTGCCCGTACCGGGATGCGGCGCACACCATGATGTGGTCGTGCAGGTGGTGCCGGTCGGTGTGCGTGGCGACCACGAACTTGTATTCGCCGCCGGTGATCCGGCGCGCGAACTCCACGCCGAGCTCGTGCACCTGCTCTGGCGTCACGGGGTCCTTGGGACTGAAGCTGAGCTTGATGTGGTAGGCCAGCCGGCTGTTCTTCCGGATGCCTTGCGGCGACCTGCGGTTGTCGTCGAGCATGCCTTCGGCCAGTGCGTCGTGGTCCGTCCTGGTCCGCTCGTAGTTCGAGCTGACCAGTCTTCCGCCGTCGGTCTTGGCGGGCTTGATGATGTACGCCATCGCCCCGTTGTCGCCGCCGAGATTCGATTTCACGGGCCAGCCGAGCTTGACCACCGCCATGCTCACGCGTCCTTCCGGGCTTCGCGCCTGTCGGCGAACAGGTCGCCGAGCAGCTGCTCGATGCGGTCGAACGACGCGCGGATCTCCTCCACCTGGGTGGGCGTGATGTGCTCGTTCGCATTGGCCCAGTGGGCTATCTGGTTGACGTTTACGCCGATGCGGTCGATCTCGCGCGCGATCGGCTCGGGGTCCGTCAACGGTCTGATCTCGGTGACGTGGATGCGTCGTTCGGACAGCATCCTGCGCGCGTAGGAGCTGAACGACCGGTGCTCCGGCGCGTACCTGGTCAGCTCCTCATACAGATTCCGCACCTGCTCCCACTCGTCCTGAGTGAACGTGATTCGCTTGCAGATGTTCCGATCTCTGCCTGCTGCCCAGCTCATTCCGCACCTCTCTTGGAGGTGCGGAGTTGGGTTTTCTGTGATGCCGCGCGAGCGGTCTGGAGGCTCCGCCGACTATGGGGTACGGGTCTTCCCGGCAAGCCGATTCGCATCGCGAATCGAGTGATTGTAGCTACAATCACGTCGCTTGCTACTCCCATATCAATTTCATTGATTGGGAGTGATTTCGCACGGCATGATTGCGCAATGCCGTGAAGGATGATCGCGTTCACTCCTCGCTCCTTTCGCCCATGGCCTTGAGGGGACGGCCGGTGTCTTACGCCAATCGTCCGTCGTGGAAACGGCGTCGGGTTTGGACACTCGGAGCGCGGGAAATGAAAAGGCCCCGCGAAAAAATCGCGGGGCCGGTGGGTCGTTGGTGGCGCGTCATGTCCGTCATGCATACGGGCATGAAAAGGCCCCGGCCGTCTTGGTGACGGTCGGGGCAGGGGCGCGCGGGTTCCTAGATGATTTGCATGTCGGAGCGGACGCGTTCCGCGGCGATGTCGATGTCGCCGGGCCATGAGGGCACGCCGAACGCGAGGCGCACGCGGTCGAACGTCTGCGGGTCCTTGAGCGGTTTGAACATGCCGCGGTCGATGTATCGGGACATGTCGAAGATTCCGGTCGCGCCGTCGGAGCAGGTGACCTTGAGCTTGTAGCCGGGCATGGGCTCGCATTGGGTCACTTTGATTGAATAGTCGATGGTCATGTCCGTTGCCTCCTTGTCAGCGTAGCGGGTCGATTCTGAATGGGTGCTCGAGGTTGAAGGCCAGCTCCCAGTCGGCTTCCAGCTCTTCGGCATGCAGCAGCACCCATGCCTCGACCAGTTTGCGCTGCTTGCGCGGGAGGTCTCCCTTGAGCAGGTTGCCATCGAAGGTGAAGGACGCTTCGTGGCCTTGGTATCTGGCGTGGATGTGCGGCGGAACATGGTCGTCCGCGTTCATGGTGATGATGATTCCGAAGAACATGCTGATGACCGGCATGTCCGCCTCCTTGTTTTCGTTGTCTTCCATTCTAGGATATTTTTCTTTTGACCGGATGGTCAAGCGAAAGCGCTAGCGGTGGTAGCGGGTTCCGTCATGAGAACGCGTCGAAACCACGGGTTTCGCTGCGCGGGCGTTGACGGGTTCCGCGTGCCGCTATGATCAAGGCGTCAGCCGGCCGGTCAAAAGAAAATCCTCGGGATGCGCGCGGCATTGGTGCCGTGCTCCGTTTCCCGTCGGCGAGACGTGGCCTCCGTGCCACGGCGACGCCCTGTCGGGTCCGGGAACGGTTCCCGGCGCGTGGAGTCCAGAGGACGGTAGTCGTCCTCTGGCCGCCGGAGGCGCCGCCCGCGTCATGCGGGCGGCATCGGTCCCGGGGCGTCACTTGGCCGGGAACGGCGATGACGTTTTAGTCTTCGACGCTTGTCCAGTAGAGGCCGTCGTCAGGGATGTCGTCGACCTCGTCCCACATGGTTCGCGCCTGTTCGTCCCACCATGCCGCGTCGGCCCAATGCGCGTCGGCCTCGTCGTATCCGACGCTGCCGTTCGCCAGAGTCGCGTACCGGTCGAAGTCGATGCCCGTCGGGCATATGGCCTCCATCTGTTCGGCGGTCGCATAGTGGAGGCTGTCCAGATGGTAGGCCTCCTGTCCGGGTTCCAAGTCGTGTGCGGCGAGGTTGGCCCGCGCCGTTTCGGCGAGCTCGTCGTGTTTGGCCCGGAACCATTCCTCGGCCCTGTTCTTCTCCTTCATGTCCATGTCTCCTTTCATTCCGCGCGCCCGAACGGTTCGTCGGTGAACCACCAGTCCCTGATGACGAGCATCCACCCGTTCCTTTCGAGCAGCGGGTCGAGGTCGTCGGGCGTGATGATGTCGCCCGCGTGGTTGACCCATACTGTTTTCTCGATGCTGCATGGCGGCCATCCACCGTCGCCTCCGCGCACGGCGTAGCAGTGCCATCCGTCGGGAATGTCGCCCGCGTGGAGCCGTACGTCGCTCCACATCGCGTCGATTCGTCCCCCGTCGGTCTCGAAGACGGCGTGCTGCAATTCCATCGGTTCCATCTGCATGGTTCCACTCCTTAGTGTCCCGCCGGCGTTCCTGTTTTCCTTTCGCCGGACATGGGGCAGCCTCGCGGTCCCGCCGCGCGGCGGAGGACGCGTGGGCCGTGCCCGCTTCGGGATAATTGGGCGAAGCCCTCCCGAAGCGGAGCATGGAACACGCAGTTCCGAAGACGCGGGCGCGGGGCTGCGATGATGAACCATGGCCGGCCGACCGTTCCCTTCCAGGCGTCGACGCCTGGAAATCCCGGAAGGATCGGCGAAGATAGCGCGCGGCCCAGGGCCGCGCTCCGTTTCCGGCGAAGCCAGGATCACAAGCGTGTGATCCTGGCGGAGCCCGACTGTCCAAACCGGCGCGTGTCCAATCGCGTGACCATGGTTCCAGCCGGATCAAAACCGGGAACCGATGAAAACAAGACTGGAAAGGAAACGGACCATGGCATCCGATTACGTGGACGACTTCCTGCGCGACGAACGCGAGTCGTTCAAACGCAAGGAGACGGCGGCGAAGAAGTTCGACAACCGCCTCGACAATTTCCGCAAAAGCGCGCAGGCGCTGCGCGACGCGGCGAGGCAATTCGAGGAGGCGTTCCCCGGCATGAGTCGGACGATGATCGCGGACAAGCTGGCAATGACCGGAACCGAAAAAAGCGTCGCGTTCGACGCGAAGGGCGAGCTCGTCGCCGCGCCGGCCGGAAGAAAAACCGTCTCCGCCGAACCCACCGTCGCGCCGGCGGCCGACGCCGCGACGGATCCGGAGACGACCGGATCCGACGTCCAGGAGGCGGACGACGAGCCCGCCCCGAAGGACGCCGCCGAACCCGACACCTCGGACGACGGACGGCCCGCATGGGCGTCCGGCAACTACTGATGATCGGACGTGATGCGAGATGCGACTGATCATCGCCGAGAAGCACTCGGTCGGCCAGGCCATCGCCCAGGCGGTCGGCGGGCACATGGAAAAGCACGACGGCTATGTGCAGGTCGGCGACGACCTGGTCACCTGGGCGCAAGGACACCTCGTCGACCTGGCCGCGCCCGACGAATACAAGAACCACGACTGGGGAAAGTGGAGCCTCGACACGCTGCCCATCGACCCGACACCCGACTGGCAATGGAAGGTCAGCCGGGACAAGGGCGCAGACCGCCAGTACAAGGTCGTCGCAGGACTGATGCGCCGCGGCGACGTCGACATGCTTGTCGACGCATGCGACCCCGACCGTGAGGGCGAGGCCATCTTCCGTCGGATCGTGACGCATGTAGGAGTCTCCAAGCCGATGCGACGCCTGTGGGTCGCGAGCCTGGAGGAGGACGCCATCCGCGACGCCCTCGCGTCCATGAAGGACGAGACGGAATACCAGGGGCTCGCCGATTCGGCGATGATCCGCGCGAAGGCCGACTGGCTGATCGGCATGAACGCTTCACGCGCCTATTCGCTCGTCTACAACGCGCGGTTCACCGTCGGCCGCGTGCAGACGCCCACGCTCACCATGATCGTGGACCGCGACAGGGACATTACCGGCTACGTGGCCCGACCGTACTGGAAGGTCGTCGCCCCGATGGGCGGATGGAAGCTGGCCGGCGAACGACTGGACAGGCGGGAGGACGCCGAGACGCTGCTGCGGATCGTCAACTCGGACGACTTCGCCTTCTCGATCTTCAAGGCCGACCGCAAGCAGCAGCACGACGCGCCGCCCCGCCTGTACGACCTGACCGGATTGCAGAAGGACATGAGCCGGCTGCACGGCCTGACCGCCGCCCGCACCTTGGCCGCCTTGCAATCCCTGTATGAGAAAAAACTGGCGACGTATCCGCGCACCGACTCGCAGTACATCACGCACGACGACCTGGACACGCTGCGTGGCCTCACCGAAGGCGACCGGCTCGCCGCCGGCTTCATCGAACCGTCCGCGAAACCTGAACGGCCACATCTCGAACTGACCGTGAACGACGCGAAGGTGGCCGGCCACACCGCTATCCTTCCCACCATGCAGGCCGACAAGGCGGCGCTCGATGAGCTCGGCGACGACGAACGTCTCGTGCTGACGCGCGTGGTGCGACGCATGTGGGAGGCCGTGGGCGACGACTACGTGCACGACGTGACGAACGTCGTCGCGAACATCGACCCGCATTGGTGCGAGAAGCATCCGGACGAAGGTCGACTTCTGCCCGAGGGCGAATGCCGTTTCACCAGCCGTTCCGACCAGCCCGTCTCCCTCGGCTGGCACGCCATCGAGCATGCCGTCCCGCAGGAGGACCATGGCGAGGAGGACGAGGCCGCTGACAACATCATCCCCGCGAACCTCACCGACGGGGTCTCCATCGCGCCGGTCCCGCAAGGCGGGGCGACACTGTCCGAGGGAAAAACGAAGCCGCCGAAGCCATTCACCGAGGCGACGCTGCTCGCCGCGATGGAGCACGCTAGCCGCTGGGTGGAGGACAAGGAACTCAAGGCCGCATTGGACGACGACGAATCCCATTCCGGAGGCATCGGCACGCCGGCCACCCGCGCCGACGTGATCGAGAAGCTGATCCGCACAGGATACGTGGAACGCAAGGGCAAGCAGCTCCGCTCCACCGAACAGGGCCGATCCCTGATCGACGTGGTCGCCCTGAAGCTCAAGGACGTGGCATTGACCGCCGGCATGGAGCGACGCCTTTCGGAGGTCGAACACGGACAGACGGACGCCGCGGAGGTCGAAACGGAGTTCCGCGACCTCGCCGCCGGCATCCCGGCCGATGCCCAGGCCGCCGTCCGGCAGGACCATGTGCAGACGAGGAAACGGAACACGGAATCGTTCGGCCCATGCCCACGATGCGGCAAGCCCGTCGTCAAAACGGGCAAGGTGTTCCAATGCTCCACCAACCGGCGCGAGAAACAACCCGACGGCACATGGAAGACCACGGAGGGATGCGGCTGGAGCGCCTGGACGACCGTGGCCGGCAAGACCATCACCGACACGACCATGCGCGGCCTGCTCGTCGGCCGGAAGGTCAGCCTCGAGGGCTTCATCTCAAGGAAGGGCAGCAGGTTCGACGCCGCGCTCCTCATCGACAAGGACAAGGGCATCGCATTTGACTTCAACGACAACAAGGAAAGGAAAAGAAAATGACCGAATCACAGCAGACCATGACCGAATTCACCTACGCGACGGGGGAGAACCGACGTCACCGGCGACCGGTTCAGCCCGTCCGTGGTGCTCTTCTGGCTCAAGACCAGCGTCTCCGCGAGCAACATGCGCGTGATGTACAAAAGCCCGAACGAACACGATGAGCGCGCAGCGCGTCCTGATCCAGCAGCAGATGCTCGACCAGCAGCGCAAAGCCGACGCCGACGGCAACTCGCCGGCACAGTCCGAGTGACGAAACGGGTCACGGCCGCGGCCGTGACCCGGGAAACGCCGGGTCCGCCCTGTCGAAAACCGTGATTATACTAAAAGTATAATCACGGTTCGCGCAGGCGGATCCGGGTTTCTTATATCCAGGAGGGACCATGACGGAAGAGGATTGGAGCGAGACCAAGGCGTGGATGCGCGCGACGCGCGAACGCATCGGCATGACCCAGCACGACGCGGCCGTGCTCGCGAACCTCACCGTGGACATGGTCAAGAAATACGAGTCGGAGAAATACCGGATCCAACCCTCGGAAAGGATGCGGGAGATGCTCGAACACTATCTCGCCGAGCACAGGCGCGCCGTCGCGGCCATCGTGGAACGGCACAGGGGAGATGAGCGGGCCGTGCTCTCGTTCTCCCGCGTCTCCGACCTGCCCGAGGGGCTGCCCGACTGGGTCCGGGCCGAGGAATCCGTGAAGCGCCGCGCCGCCGCCGTGCGCGAGGCCGCCGTGCTGCTTGAGGCGGAGGGCGTCGCCGTCGACTACACCTATCTGTCCGAAGAAACGGAATAGAAGAGAGAAGGAAGGCCGATCATGTTCGGACTCTATATGCTCGCGATATACCTGGGCGTCGCCATCATCGCCGCGGGCTTCGTCTCACTGCTCGTCGTCGTCGCGTTGGCGGTGGGGCTGGTCACGCATCCCATCCGCACGCTCGCCCTCGTGTTCCACAAGCTCGCCGCCCTGGCCGCCGGCCTGGCGTTGATCCTCGCTTTGATTGTCTGGTTCTGGTACGACCACTCCAAGCCGGACTTTGTCCCGTGCTTCTGGGGATCCATCGGCGTGATCGTCGCGTCCATCCTTATCCGCGCGTTCGCCGAGTGGATTCTCGAACGGCCCACCAGGGCCGAACGCCGAGCCATGAAACGTGCCGCCGCGCAGGAAACCGGCCGGGTGACGATGCGCATGCCGGTATCGGAAGAGGTGGCCGCGGCGTTCGAATCGACCCGGGACGGCCGGCGCGCCTCCCTATGACATGCAGGCCGCAGGACGGAACGAACCGCGGCTGGAATAATGGACTTTGCAACCGGAACACGAAAAGAGGGACATGATGGCCAATCCCGAGCTATCGCAGCGCATACAGGAACTGCCCGAGGAACTGCTCGGCCTTGAACGCGAGCTGGGAATCGTCGAACGCCTGCGACGAATCGACGCGCTGAAGGACCGTGCCCGCGCACTGGACCCCCTGGACGGCGTCGAGGGCATGGCGCTGGCGGATTACGACCGCGACTGGCTGGTGCGCTACACCTACAATTCGAACGCCATCGAGGGATCCACGCTGACCTTGGAGGACACGTCCCTGGTTTTGGAGGGCGAGTTCGTCCCGTCGGATTCGCCGGCGCGGTACGTGTTCGCGGCGCGCGGTGTCGCGGATGGCATGGCCTACGTGCGCGAATACGCCCGGGAGGGGAGGAGACTGGATGAGGAACTGGTCCGGCGCGTCCATGAGGTGACTGCGCTGGACCTGCAGCCGTTCGCCCGTGGCACGTTCCGCCCCTACGGTTATCTGGCGAGGATCACCGCGACCCGCGTCAAGACCGCCGATCCGTTGGAGATCCGCGACGACCTGCGGGCCCTGATCGACGGGCTGGACGCGAGCGGCGCTCATCCGCTGCTCAGGGCCGCCGGCTTCCATGCGATGTTCGAGAATATTCATCCGTTCATGGACGGCAACGGGCGGACCGGCCGCCAGCTGCTCAATTTCATGCTGCTGAAGCACGGCTATCGTCCCGTGGCGATCAAGTATGACGCCAAGCGCGACTATGCCCGCAGTCTGGAGACCTGGCAGGTGGACGGCGATCCCGTGGCGTTCTGTTTCGTGTTCCTCGACTGCGTGGAACAGGAGGAACACGCGTTCATCGAACTGGTCGAGGGATTGCGTCGGAAGCCGGACGCCATTCGCAGCAAAACGGATCTGTTGGACAGGTTCGGCGACACGCTGCGGCAGAACCTTGCCCGGCAAGACGGGGATGGCAAGAGTGCCGGAATTGATCACGAGGGTCCTGGGTGCCATATGAGCCATTAGGCCGAAAGCACCGACTTGGAGTGGATGGGGAAGAACAAGGTGGTCGCATACCACCCTCAAGTGCCGTACCGTGTACTCGAACGCATCCCTGAAAAGAGCGTTTTGGATTCGCATGGATCCGATTGCGGCAACATGGTCATCCATGGGGACAATCTCGAAGCACTCAAGGCCCTGCTGCCCGAATACGAAGGCAAAGTGGATTGCATCTACATCGATCCTCCATACAACACCGGCAACGTGGACGAGCTCAAAGACGTGGATCTCATGTCCGAGGAATGTCCGATACGGTTCATCATCACGGTGGAGGCGTTGAGCGAGGGGCTGGGACTGCCCGTTCGCCTATGTCCTGGCAACCGTCGCGAAGTCGTCCACGAACTTTGCGGTCATCTGTATTTTCTTCTGTACGATGTCGTCCGTGTCGTCATTTTTAATGGCAGCGATGGCAAGCATGGTCTGGTGCTTGCTGCTGTTGACAGTTCTGCCCCTCGCCAGAAGCTGTTCGACCATCTCTTCGGTAAGGGGCGTACGGTGATGGATTCCGGGGGCTGAAACCGATTCCGTTATCTCGTTTTTTCGGTATTTCCGTATTCCGGTATCTTGGCATGCGTCATTTACCTACATTTTTTTGGTAAATGTAGATTCCTTCGACAGGCTGAAGATATCCCTTTAGGATTTTATCCTGACGAATTTTCTCCCCGAGGATCTTATCCGAATAGTCCAGTAGATAATCAAGAGTCGCCTGATACGGTTCGAGCATGAAGACGCATCGGCTTAGCGACTTCAGGTAATGAAGCCGCTTTCTGCGTTTCCTCTCATTGGATAATGGCTGCAAACCAGGTTCGGTCATTCCGTTGCGAAAGTATTTATGCCATTTGCGTGACAATGAGGGGAACCTGATTTTAATCCATGCTCTTTGTGCCCAGGTTGGGGATACGCGTGCCGCCGGAAGCGTTATGAAGCATTCATCGTAGAATATGGAATTCTTATATATGGCTTCCCATATCGGCATACTTCCTTCAGCGTCTTTCATGGTCTGATTGACTCGTTCGGCCCATTTGCGGAACTTCTCATATGCCGAGGAGGCCAACCCGAGGAAGAAACCAAACAGTGCGCTGAAGAAATTCTGGAAAACCGGATTCGATTCACTTGGAATCAAGAAAATGGCAATCAGGCAAATGGCGCTCAGCCCGACGGCAATCGCAGCCGGTCTAATGCGGCGGATCCGTCGTCTATAGAAATCCGGATTCATATTCAGCAACTTGCCCAAGTCGTTAATCAAACATCCCGAAGCGGACTCAGGATACACCTTTATATCGCTGGCTGAATCCGCGGTTTGGTTTCCTCCATCGGTGTCATGTCTATCGAAAGCGTCCATGCCGAATACTGTCTTGTATGAGATGGGATTCTCCTTACCGAGATAAATAAGCGAAACCATCATACATAACTTTCTGATTGACGCTCATTCCGTCCAAAACGATATAAGCAGTCTCAAAGCGCGATCACCATCGGTTCGCGGGTCTTCTCGTTCATCGGTTTCTCCTTGTCTCGGTTTTCCAGTGTTTCCATATCCCGGTTTTTCGGTATGTAGTTCTTTCGGTATTTCGGTTTTAGGTAAAACGGTTTCCCGGTTTTCACCGGTTCCGGTATCCCGTTCCAGCAGGATCTTCCTGAGCCTTTCCACCTCGTCCCGGAGCTTGCCGATCTGACGCTCCTTCTGGGCGATGACGGTGCGGTGGCGTGCCTGACGCGTCATGCGTGGCATCTGGCGAAAGGATTGCGACTGGAATGAAGGACTTTAGGAGCGGAATCAGGCGCGGCTCCGTCTAAGGGCCGTCGGTTTTGCTAGAATCTAAAGAGAAAAGGAGGTGCAATGTTCGGAACGATATCTGAATCCGAGATGCGCCGCCGCACGGAGAACGTCGGACTGTCGGTGCAGTCCGTGCGGCTGGAAGGCGGTGACGTGACGAGGGCCTTCATACGCGATGCCGGAGAATATGCGCGGGGGAGCATCGGCAGCGCCGAGCTTCTTTCCCGCACCCGTCGCCGTTACGGATTGGAGTGACGATGGCGCGTGTCTTCGATCCCTACCTGATTCCAGGAACGAACGTGCTGCGGAACCTTGTGGGCGCCACGGACAAGGATGCGCTGGCGGCTGCGGAGAACGATCTCTGCTCCGCCCGCGCCGCCATTCTGAGAGAGAATCTCCCACCTGCGGAGGGGACGCTGGAACAGCTTCGCCGTATACACCGGTTCCTCTTCCAGGACGTGTACGACTGGGCGGGGGAGATACGAACCATCGACATGGGCAAGGGCGAGGGGCTTCCCTTCCAACCGTTGGAGCTGTTTAGCATAGGGGTGCACTACTCCGAGGGGGTGCTTCGCGGTGACGATCTTCTCAAAGGCCTCGGTCATGAAGAATTCGTGAAGCGTCTGAGCGTCAGCTACAACAACTTCAACATCCTTCACCCGTTCCGTGAGGGCAACGGGCGGACGCAACGCATTTTCTGGGAGATCATCGCGCGCGAGGCCGGCTGGCATTTTGATTGGGGACTCATCGACAAAAGGACGAACGATCAAGCCTCGATCGCGGGGATGCAACGAAACGACCTGCGTCCCCTTGAGGATATGTTCAGGAGAATCGTCAAGCCGTTGTCCGAACCGTTGACCATGTCGAATGATCTGGCCCATCTTGGTGAGTATGCGCAACCGGCGAACAAGGCATACGACATGTCTCCCGCACAGAGACAACATGTGTGCGAGCATTACTCCTATCAGCGTGCCATCGTTCCTCCAGGGCAGGAAAAGCCGAAACTCAGGCATAGGTCGAGATGATTTTCGGATAACGCCTCACGTATCTAAGTGTTGCGACGGCAGATGCCGCAACGCTTAGATGCGTGGGCCTGTTTCGTTTGATGCCGGTCTCCACCGGTTTTGGTTTTTCATTATTTCGGTTTTTCGGTTTTTCGGTTTTGGGTATGCTTATCCGGACTGGCTCCGCCCGTCTCCGTCGTCTTCGAGCTCTTCCAGTCTTCTCCGGAGTCCGGCGACGGTCTGCCGCAGCTGGTCGATTTCCTCTTCCTTCTGGGCTATCTGCGCCTTGATGCCGGCCGGATCCCCGGCGGGGAGATATTCGAGCGCCAGTCGTTCGGCGACGTCGCGCCTGTGCCTCGGCACCACGCGTTGGTAGCATCGGACGGCCACGTCGACATCCACATGGCCGAGCTCGTCCATGGTCTCGCGCAGCGTGCCGCCCTGGATCATGAACATCGTCGCGTGCGTCGCGCGCAGGGAGTGGAACGTCACGTCCTCGCGGTTGATTCTTTTCCTCGCGGTGCGGAACTGCCGTTGGATCGTCGTCGGGTTCAGGACCCGTTCCGGGTGCCTGACCGCGTGGAAGAGCATCGTGTCGGGATCCCTGTCGGGACAGAACCTGTCGATATGTTCCCTGATGAGACGGCAGACCGGGGCGGGGATGGGCACGACTCGGTGGCTTTCCGGGGTCTTCGTCTCGTCGAGCCGGTATTCGCCCAGATCGTCCGGACCCTGCGTCACGGAATGCCGCACATACAGCAGCCTGTGGTCGAGGTCGATGTCCCTGAGTTGCAGTCCGCAGACCTCTCCGATGCGCAGCCCGCCCACCAGCAGCGCGAGATGGATCGACAGACGGTAGTATTCCGGGAAGCCCTCGACCAGCGTGTCGATCTCCTGCCTGGTCATCGGCGCCTGCTCGCGTCTTTTGGACGGTCTCTTCCTCGTGACGAGATTGCATGGATTCGAGGACAATAGCGGCGGACCCCCGTCCGGCTGCCGCTCGGTCGCGGCCCTCATCACGCGCTTGAGCAGCCAGACCGCGTGCTCGAGCGCGGAGGGACGTACCTCGTCGCATGCCTTCGCGTACCATTCGTTGACGAATTCCTCGGTGATGTCGCACATGGGCGTCTCGCCGAACCAGGGGAGCAGTTTGTCCAACGCCGCCTTCTGGATCCGCTTGCTTCTGCCGCTCAGCTCCGACCCGTCCTTCTTCCGCAGGTCGGCGACGAAACGCGTCGCGTATGAGGAGAACAGGACCCTGCCGTGCATCGTCCTCGCCGACGGATGCGTCCACCTGCGGATTCCCTTTTTATGGTCGATGACGAGCGCGTGCTCCTCGTCGAGCCAGCGGTACGCCTCGGTCTGGAATTCCAATCCGAATCGGCGGTAGATTCTTTGCCTGGGATTGACGGGACTCTGGTATCGGGCCTGCCAGGAGACGATCCTTCCGTCCGCGTCTTTGCAGGCGACGACGCATCCCCATTTTCGTCTTTTCCTGTCTCCATTGGCCATCGGTTGTTTTGTCTTTCTCTACTTCTTGAAAAACCATTAGAAGAAAGAGTAATTGCCTACGCCGGTGATTTTGAATAAGGTGCTATCCTTCGGCCGTGGGGATTCTATTTTTCGGGAAAATCGGGATTGTTCAGGGCTCTTGGAGCGGTTTTGACTGGGATTTCAACAATCTTCAGTGATCTGTTTCCTAGTGTCGCATCCCAGAGAAGAAGCATCATGCGCATGTCACCGGTTCGATGAGAACATCCCTGAACTGGAACAACATATCCGTGATACGTTGGACACGCTTGAACGTCAGAACTACGTGCACCGCACCGGCGACGTATACGAGTATCTGACCAATGACGAACAGGCCATCGAGAACGAGATCAAAAACGTCGATGTCGAGGACCGGCAGATCCGCTCTCGCATCGGCAAGATCATCAGTGGCGACATTCTCGGCTCTCCGCAGGTGAATTACGGGCAAGGCCGGCAGAAGATACCATTCCGCTACGGACTGTCCATTGACGGCATCGCGCAAAGCACGCAACGCCCCATAACGTTGAACATCATCACGCCGATGGACTCCGCCGAACGGGATGCCAAGATTCTCCAATCGGCGGGGATACGTGACGAACTGCGTGTGATTCTTGATGACAATCCGCTGCTTCTTCGTGATATCTATACGCTCGAACGCACCGAAAAATACCTGAAGCTGCACGCCAACGAGCAAGGTGCACGCAAACGCATCATCGATAACAAGCGCGATGACCTTGCGCGTATGCAGGTCGGATTGAAAGCAACGCTGGCCAAGGCATTGTCCGCCGCCACGCTGGCCTACAACGGTGCGACGCTGGAAACAACAGCCCGCGAGGATGCGGCAAGCGTCGTGACAGAGGGATTGCAGACGCTCATCGGTCGCCTGTACACGAATCTGGGCATGGTGGATGGCCTGGCTTATTCCGAAAAGGACTTGCCTGTCGTTCTGGCTGATGCAGATGCCAACGCCGATAGCGCAACGCTCGCAGAGACCGATTCGGTGCGCAACGGCCTGGATCTGCCGGCTCGGGAAGTCTGCGATTACGTCACCGGTGAGATTCGGAAAGATCTTACGCCAACGGTTCGTAGCATTGTCCAGCATTTTGAAGGTGTGCCGTATGGGTGGCCGTTGGCGGACACCTTGGCGTGCCTGTGCCACCTGTATGGTGCCGAGCGTATTCATCTTGTGCTTGATGGCAGCCGTGTGCCGCGCACGGATGTGGTCAAGTATCTGACGAATCAGAAAAAGACCGAAAGCATGGGCGTGGCGATTCCAAAATCGTATGATTCCGGAAAACTCAAGGAACTGCGCGGCTTTGCCGGCGACTACCTCGGCCTGACGGCGGGCAAACTGCCGGCCGACGCCGAGGAGATGGCACAAAGCATCAAGAACGGGTTGAATGCGGAGATCGCCAGAATCGAAGCTCTGAAAGATGCCAATACCCGGTTCGCGTTCGTTGCGCAACTTGATGAACCTGTGCGGCGGTTGCGTGCGGTGGCTTCCATGCCCGATGATTGGATTCTGGAATCTTTCCCGACCGAGAGCGAGGAGACCAACACCGATCGGCTGCTCGATGATAAGGAAGAGATCATCGACCCGATTCTTAAGGTGCTCAACGGCGTGCAGCGGGGAACGCTGGTTTCCGGTTTGGACTGGATCGCGACCAACGACTCGAACTTCACACTAGCCTCTGCCGAGCTTCAGAAGGAACGCGACGAGATCCGAGCCATCGCTGATGACCCCATGTTGTTCCGCGGCAACAAGGTCAACCTATTCAATACACGACTGACCGTGTTGAAGGAACATCTTGAGGCATGGATAGGCGAGGAGCGGGCACATGCGCTTGAGGTCGTGCAAACTGTGCGCGGCAACATCATTGGCATCGATTCCTACTGCAACGCCCGTGAGGATGCTCAACGCAACGCTCTGCAGACCTTGGATAATGCGGCCAGCAAGATCAACGACGCGAAGTACATCGCCGACATCCGTCAGACCGCCGATACGGTGAAAGGCAATCTGTACCTGGCACTAGTCAACCAGTTGGATGCCGCGCGGCAACAGGCGGAAGTTCAGCCAGATGCCGTAGCCGTCCATGACGGTCCGGTCGTCTCCACTGAATCCGTCGAGAGTGGGGATACGGAGCCCGAGCATGTCGATGTCTCGGTTGCGCCAACCGCACAACCGGTAAACCGCAACATCCGTGTGACCCCACCCAAGCCAAAGCCCATGCTGGTCACCGAAAACGATGTGGCCGAGTTCCTGGACGAATACCGCCGCAAGCTCATGAGCGCCATCCATGAAGGAAAGAGGATTCTGCTGTGAACACGAACAAGCTGCAGTCGTTTGCCGCCGAGGCGCGAACCTCGCTGATGAAGGCGGTCCGCGCTCGCATTGATGCCGCGTTGGAGCCGAATTCCTTGGCTCAGTCCGACAGCCCGCGTGCATACCGGGAACTGACCGAAGAGATCCTGCGCAATGGCGGCGGCGAACAGGGCAGGGCAAAGACCGCCGAACGCCATGCCTACCGCTGGTTCAACCGCATCATCGCTCTGCGGTACATGGACGCCAACGAGTTCACTGGCGTGCATGTGGTGTCCGGTGAGGAACTGGATAATCCGAATGCGCTGCCCGCGGTGCTGTCGGCGGCGAAGCGCGGCGAATTCGAGGATGAGGTATTCGGGGGAGTAGGCACAAAATCAAAGGTGCTGCCTACTATTCAGGCATTGCTTGACGGCGGCAAACCCAGCAACGACCCGCAGGGAGACGCCTATGGTCTGCTGTTGCGCTCCTACTGCGATTACTGGCACAGGTTCCTTCCGTTCATGTTCGACGACGCCGGTGCCGCCGATGAGATCCTGATGCCCGCCGACCTGCTGGCCAAGGATTCCGTGCTGCGCAAGGCCGTCGAAGTGATGACCGTGGCCGACTGCGTGGGCGAGAGCGATGAGGGCAACGTCGAGATCATCGGCTGGCTCTACCAGTTCTATATCTCCGAACGCAAAGACCAAGTAATGGCCGGCTTCAAGAAGTCCAAGAAGGCCGGAGCCGACGAGATTCCCGCCGCAACCCAGCTCTTCACCCCAGACTGGATCGTGCGATATTTGGTCCAAAACACCGTAGGCCACCTCTGGACCCAGAACCACCCAGAATCCCAACTCCACAACACGTGGGAATACTATATCGACCCGGTTGGGGAAGACGCCGGAGAGATTCTCAAGATCGATTCTCCCGAAGACCTCACCGTCTGCGACCCAGCCTGCGGCTCCGGCCACATACTCGCCTACGCCTTCGACCTCCTCTACAGCATCTACGACGAAGCCGGCTACTCCGCCAACGAAATCCCCGGCCTGATTCTGGAACACAACCTCTTCGGCATGGAGATTGACGAACGAGCCGCCAACCTCGCCGCCTTCGCCCTCACCATGAAGGCCCGAGGCAAATACCGTCGTTTCTTCCGCAAGGGCCGCCAAGTCCAACCCAACGTCCAGCGCATCACGCCGGAATACTTCGCCGATGACGAAGTCACCAAACTCAACGACCTCTACCACGTGACCTTCGACACCGACACTTGGAACACCTACCAAAACGCCGACACCTACGGCTCCCTCATACAACCACCAGCGGATCTGGTGTCGTTGCTCCCGCTGGCGGGAGCTGTCGAGCACAGCGAGACTGAGGGTGGTCAAGCGCAACTCTCGCTGATATCCGATCAGCTCAGAGACCGTGCCAACCTCGTCCTCACCCAAACCCGCTACCTCTCCCGCCAATACGCCGCAGTAGTGGCCAACCCGCCCTACATGGGTTCCGGCAACATGGGCAACGAGCTCAAGAAGTTCGTCACCGACCATTACAAAGACGGCAAAGCCGATTTGTATTCATGCTTTTACTACCGATATGAAACTCTCACAGATCGAAATGGGTTATTTGGTACTGTAATCGGCGATACGTGGATGTTCATCAAGTCGTTCGAAGCTATGCGAACGAATCTGATTGATTGCCGGCATATTGAAAGCTTTATCCACATTCGTGACATATCGAATCATCCTGATATTTTTGGGGCGAACGCAGCTTTCATCGTTTCTAATGAAACAAAAAAGAAGCATTCGATCTTCATCAAGTTGACTCAAAATGGTTCATGGCGTAAACGTTCCGAGTTCCTTCAGGCGGTTCAGCAGAAAACTGAAGGCGCAGTGTTCACCGTCAACCAACACGATTTCGCCCAAATTCCCGGCTCCCCAATCGTGTATTGGCTATCCGATGCAATGCGTAAGACATTTACGATTGGTAAGCCATTAGAGGAAATCGCCAAACCTCGTGTGGGGCTACAAACTGGCAATAACGATCGCTTCATTCGCGAGTGGTGGGAAGTCAGCCAGTCTCGGAGTTCATTCGGCTGTAAATCCCATGAAGAAGCTGCCGCTAATGGCAAACGTTGGTTCCCGTACAACAAGGGCGGAGAGTTTCGTAAGTGGTATGGGAACCAGGAATTCGTCGTCAATTGGGAACATGATGGTAAGGAGATTGAGAACTTTAGACCGCATTCAGTGGTCCGCAATCCTGATCTTTATTTCCATCCGTCGATTTCATGGTCGAAAATAAGCAGCGGAGATCCAGCTTTTCGTTTCTTCCCTGGTGGATTCATATTTGATGTTGCTGGCACGTCCATCTTCTCCTCTGATGATTTACGTTCGACGATCATGGGATATGCAGACTCGACAACCGCTTATACCCAGTTGACTGCCATCGCTCCAACTCTGAACTTTGAAGTTGGACAAATTGCTTCATTGCCGATTTCAGAGAGGCTGGATGGCATAGACTGCGATAATGTTAAATCGTTGATTCGGTATTCTAAATCCGACTGGAATTCCAGCGAAACCTCATGGGATTTCGATGGTTTGGAGTTGTTGAGCTACCTCTCAGTTGGGTTCGTTGACGACTCTCTCGATAAGGGAATTAAGGGTATTTCACTCGTTGAACTCATTCTGAAATATATTGCTCGTTGTAAGTGCATTGCCGAAGAGCAACGCCAACGAGAAATCAAGAATAATGAGCTGGTCGCTGATGCCTACGGCGTACGCAACGAGGTGCCATGCGACGTACCAATCGAACGAGTGTCGCTGAAACGTAATCCAGCATTCGCATACCCGAAGAATACACCCGCCGAGCGTGATGAACTCATGACGCGAGATATCATCAAGGAGATCATCTCCTATGCGGTCGGCTGCATGTTCGGTCGCTACTCGCTGGACAAACCCGGTCTGATTCTCGCATCCCAAGGCGAGACCCTTGATGACTATCATGCGCAGATCCCGAATCCCTCGTTTGAGCCGGACGCGGACAACGTCATCCCCGTCACCGAGGATGAATGGTTCGAGGATGACATCGTGGCCCGGTTCAGGCAGTTCCTCGTCGTGGCCTTGGGCGAACAGCATCTTGAGGAGAACATCGCCTATATCGAGCAGGTGCTGGGCAAGTCGTTACGCAAGTACTTCGTCAACGATTTCTACGACGACCACGTCAAGATGTACAAGAATCGTCCGATCTACTGGATGTACTCCAGTCGCACCGACAAGAAGGGCGTGTTCAAGGCGCTGGTCTATTTGCACCGCTACACACCTACCACCACCAACAACGTGCTGTCGTACCTGCGCGACTTCACAGCCAAGCTGCGCGCCCAATCCGAACGGTTGGCGCAATCAGACAAGGCTAGCGAGGTTCGCCAAGGCGAAAAGCTGCAAACTGCCATCAAGGAGTGCACCGACTACGAGCGTGACATCCTCTACCCGCTCGCCACCCGCAACCTCCCCATCGACCTCGATGACGGCGTCCTGATCAACTACCTGCGCATGGGCAAAGCCGTTCGAACCATCCCCGCAATCGAAAAGAAACGCACCACCGTCCAATCCTGGACCTGGCCCATTCATATGTTAGGAGAGTGATTTGATGGCGGGATCGTTAGCTGAATATGATGCACTTGAAGATTGCACACGCAATATTTTTGGCCGTGTTATGTGGTCTCACAAGATACAGGAGAAACAGGCAGACATTTATCTATTTGAGTCAAAAGGGTTGACAATATGCAGTATTGTGCTTTCTTCGATTGTGTCAGGCGGACTCGTAGCAGCGTTATTTATTGACCCTTTTTGGCTAAAATTGGTTTCAACATTAATGTCTTGTATTTCGACAATTCTGATTGCTGTCATTAAGAGATTTGATTTTGAAAAATTGATTCAAAATCATAGGGAATTCGCAACCCGATATCTTGCAGTAAAGGATCAACTAATGTTACTGCTTTATCAAATACGTTTGCATGACAAGGATTGCGATTTCTTAGAAGAAGAGCTTCGCTCTCTTGTTTCAAAGGTATCTGAAATTAATTCTGTAGCGCCACAAACGACAAATTGTGCAGTTAGTCTCGCGTCAGCTGCCTTGCATAAACATAAAGATGATGACATAACCGATGAAGAGATAAACAATGGGCTCCCTCCATCACTAAGAAAGGAATGTAAGAAATGACTTTTTACGTTCAGAGGCATACTGGAGTTATCAATCAAGAAACTCGTGGGTTAATCGCGAAAAGATACCGGACTGTTACTAGGGCCATTAATCGAGAATTTTATGATTCGTATAGTGAAGTTGAGCATAGCTTGTATGTAGGTTCTTATGGTCGTTGCACAGCAGTCGATACAAGTGATATTGACATTATGGTAATTCTTCCGCGCGAAGAATATGATCACTTCGATTCATATCGGGGTAATGGACAATCTAGATTGTTGCAATCTGTTAGGACTGCCATTAAACAATCGTATTCTACAAGCGATGTGCGAGCAGACGGCCAGGTAGTAAAAATTGCCTTTAGCGATGAGATGAAGTTTGAAATACTGCCGGCTTTTGCCTCTGTGGATTGGGCGGGAAATACTGTATACGATTATCCCGATGCGAACCAAGGTGGTAATTGGCTTTCGAGCAATCCTAAGGCTGAGCAAGAAGCCATGCGGCAAAAGAATAAATTGTCTAATGGTCTGCTTGTTGATACCTGTAGGCATATGAGGGTGGTTCGTGACTCTTGTTTTAAAAGCTACCATCTTTCAGGAATTGTCATTGACAGTTTTGTTTATTCCGCTATTAAAGATTGGCATTGGTGTAATCCCGGTGTTCCTTCTTCCTCTCCTAAAGGTTCATACGAGGAAACAATTCTTAGGTATTGGGAAGACTTCATTCAGTTTTCTCCTAATTCTTTGACAGCACCAGGGAGTAGAGATTCCGTCAATGTGCAGAAGAGCAATGAATGCTTAGGTAAAGTGCTGCGATATATGGCGGGTAAATAACAACGTTGGTGATTATATGAGCATTGATAGTGGTGAATCCAAGAACGTAGAATACAAGATTGCCTTGCCTGACCGCAGTATCAAGTACACGAAAAAACCGCGGTGGCGTTTGCTAATGGCGAGGGCGGGCGCATCGTGTTCGGCATCGAGGATTAGACACTGCGCGTGGTGGGTGTGCCGGATGATCAGGTGCTCACTATCATGGATGCCATCTCGAATGCCATTACGGATAGTTGCGAGCCACTGATTATTCCGGATATCTCCATGCGGGACATTGACGGCAAGACGGTGATTGTGGCGGAAATCCTGCCGGGCGCGCAGCGGCCATACTTCGAATCGATGGCCCGGCTTGACGAACAGCAACGCAAAGTGCTGGACATGCTTGTGCAGAATGGTCCAATGGAATCGTCATCCATAGCGGATCAGCTGGGTGTGCAAAAAAAGACGTGCGATAGACATACTGAATGACATGACGGATAAGGGAGTAATTCAGAGAATCGGTGTCAACCGCTCAACTGCCTATGTAGTACAGCGAGGAGCACAACAATCACGCGAGGTCATAGATACGCTATAAACTGATTCATTAGTCAGTAGTAATGCGAGACTTCCAAGAGCCGGGGGTAGTCCCCCGGCATTTTTTTGTATGGAGGGAGCGGTCAATGTCGATTATCGGTGGACTACGGGCAACCTGTGGACGGAGAAGAGGACGGTGAATGAGCAGCAATACGCAGATCGGTCGTTTGTTGGCGGCACGTTTCGCAAAATTCGACGGCACTCCGCATAGCGAAGGGCGCGTGGTGTTCTGGCATGACGAGGCCGGTGAATTCTCCGAAGAAGTGGACAGCATCGTTGGGCCGGAAGCGGAGAACGAAGCGCTGCGCGATGTTGAGCTGGTTCGTTTGGAGAGTAATCCGTTCGCACTGAAATACCGGATCATGCTTGCAGAACCAACCACCAAATTCCTGGTATATGTGGAAGGCAAACTGCCGTCCAATGAGGACAATTGGCTGCTGGATCTTGAAATCGCCTATGGTCCTTGGTTCACTGCGGACAAGCTGTCAATGATCCTCAACGAGCTGTTCCCGCGCGAGGCATCCGCCGAAACGCGCCGTGATTGGCTCGCCATCATGCAACGCTGCAAGCCGTTCTTTGATGATGACGATTTGGTTCAAGCCTTGCAGCAACGATTGCGTGCGGAAGATGATGCCAAGACCTTCCAAGCGAAGATGATCGCATCCCTGCTGGGATTGCCCGTCGGCGAACATAGCTTGCAGGCCATCTGGCGGGAGCTGCTCACGCAATACGCCAAAGACTCCGCTCGCGGCATCGAGACAATCGAGGCCATGGGATTGGCCGACTACCACTGGGCGGGCACACGCGGCATCTACAGATTTGACTCCGGCAATCAACTGAACAAGCCCACGGTGAAGGATTTCGTGATCTGGCTGTTCCGTCTCGCATGGAACGGGTTCAGCGATGCCGAGAATAGCATCGACTATTACGCGAACGTCCGCCGCGACTTCGATACCTGGCGCAATAACCCGAAAACCACTCCGGTGATACAGAGGCTGGCGAGTGAGGTGTTTCCGGATCTGTCGCTGGATAACACCATCGCCACCATGAGTCTGGCTGAACTGGAACAGCACGACGTATTCAGTGAAGTCGACGAGCAAATCGTGGAACTGCTCTATAAGGCATTGGACAATGCGGACGTGACCGATGAAGATGTGCAGCGTATCATCGCTGCCCGCCGATACGGTCTCTGGTTCTCCCGATTCGCCAATGATTACGACATCATCGCGTCCGCGAGCGCGCTGCGTGCCATGCTGAGGCAATGCCAGCCCATCGTGGAATCTATCTCTTCGCCGCAAAATGGATTCGAGGCTTATACCAATTCGCTCTACCAAGTTGACGGCTGTTACCGGCGCTTCATCGCGGCGTGGAAAATCGGTTCCCCATCGCGGGACAGGGACATCGCGGACAGTCTGGAACGGGAGTACTCCAGGTACCAGTCCGAGCTTGGCGTCGCATGGCAGCGGCAGGTCGGCAAGATGGACAGTTGGGCGATTGCGGGTGTGTCTTCCCAAACCGAGTTCTATGCGCGCAATGTGAAGACGGTGACGGATGCGCATAAGAAGATCGCGGTCATCATCTCGGATGCGTTGCGTTACGAAGTCGCCGAGGAATTCTGCAGGAAGCTCAATGAGCAAAGCCGGTGGACCGCGTCCATAACGGCTCAGCTCAGCACGCTGCCGTCGTATACCCAATTGGGTATGGCGGCGTTGTTGCCGCATGCGGACCTGTCCATGGATACAAAGAAGCATTATTATGCCGTTGTGGATGGGAAGGATGCGAGCGGTACGCCGGCTCGTGCTGCGATTCTCGCCGAAGTCGGAGGTACCGCCGTAGAGGCGGAGGATCTGCTCAACATGAAGCGGGACGAATACCGCAATCTGGTGAAATCCTGCAACGTGCTGTACGTGTACCACAACACCATTGACGCCATTGGCGATAAGGAAGCCAGCGAATCCGGCACGTTCGAGGCGTGCAGTCGAGCGATCAACGAGCTTGAAGCGGTGGTGAAGCGTTTGTCCAACGCGAACGTCACCAATATGATCGTCACCGCCGATCATGGTTTCCTCTACCAGGACCACGATATGTCGGATGCGGAATGGCTGAGTGAACGGCCATCCGGCGATGCGATATGGAAGGAAAGCCGACGTTTCGTCATAGGCTCCAATCTGGTTGGCAAGTCCGCATTTACGACATTCAGCGCGGCGCAGGTCGGCTTGCGGGATATGGCGGGCGAAGGCGTGACCATCCAGGTGCCGAATTCCATCCATCGCCTTCGTATCAAAGGGCCTGGCGTGCGATACGTGCACGGCGGGGCTTCTTTGCCGGAGATCGTGGTGCCGATCGTGCACATCAGCAAGGGGCGGTCCGCCTCGGAAGATGTGCGCAAAGTGAGTTTCAGAATCCAGCAGACGACCGACCGCATCACCACTGGTCAGATCACGGTCGACTTCCTGCAGACCGAGCCGGTGGGCGGCAAGGTGTCCGAACGGACCGTGCTGGCCGGCTTGTGGGGCGTTTCGGCGGATGGCAAGGGTGTGCTCATCTCCAATGAGGTGCCTATTGCGTTCAACTCCACCAGCAAGGATTCCGCTGACCGCCACGTGCCTGCCACATTCCTGCTGGCCGGCGATGCCGGCCAATTCAACAACACAACCGTCGAATTGCGTGTGAACGAGCAGATTCCCGGCTCCAGCCAGATGCGCCAGCTGGACGTGAAGGCAGAGTATCTGCTCAAGCGCGGCTTGTTCACCGATGACGGATTCGATTTCTGAAGTTGAATGTGTCGTTGCCGAATGTGTCTTCGGTGAAATGAGATTGGGCGTAAGGTGGGATTATGGCAGATGAATCCAATGAGGTGAGCGGGTCGTTGACTGGTGCTGGTGCTGAGGGCGGCGTGGCGGCTCCCGTAATGAGCAATCTGGACCGCAAGATCACCGATGACTTCTCGCAATACACGGTGCGCAAGGATCTGGTAAGCGAAGTCAAAGGCAATGCGCTGGTGCCCTCATATGTACTGGAATATCTGCTGAGCAAATACGCGACCACCACCGACCAGGAGAGCATCAATGCCGGCGTGAAGCGCGTTCGCGACATTCTTGCGGACAATTACGTTCATCGCGAGGAAGCGAACCTCATCCAATCGAAGATTCGCGAGAAAGGCCGATACCAGGTTATCGACAAGGTACAGGTCGCGCTTAACGAAAAACTCGACCGGTACGAGGCCACATTCGAGAACCTTGGCATCAGTCGCGTGGTTGTCGATTCCATTACGGTGGACAAGAATCCCAAGCTGCTGGTCACAGGCATCTGGTGCATGTGCACGCTGGTATACGCCTATTCCGACGACCGCGACGAGGTGCCGTGGCGTTTGCATCGGCTCATGCCCGTGCAGATGTCGCATGATGACCGCGAAAACTATCTAGCCATGCGCGCGAAGTTCACCGCGGGGGAGTGGATCGACCTGCTGATGCAATCGGTCGGATTCAACCCGGATCTGTTCGGCGAGCGCGCCAAACTCCTGCACTTGGTGCGCATGATCCCGTTCGTGGAACGCAACTACAATCTGATCGAGCTTGGACCAAAGGGCACCGGCAAGTCGCATATCTATTCTGAATTCTCGCCGCACGGCATGCTCATTTCCGGTGGCGAGGTGACGGCGGCGAAGCTCTTCGTGAATAACGCGAACAAGCAGATCGGCTTGGTGGGCTACTGGGATACGGTGGCGTTCGATGAGTTCGCAGGCAAAGCCAAGAAAGCTGACAAGGCTCTTGTGGACATCATGAAGAACTACATGGCCAACAAGAGCTTCTCGCGCGGCACCAATGTGATGCAGGCCGAGGCATCCATGGTGTTCGTGGGCAACACCTCGCACAACGTGCCATACATGCTCAAGAACTCCGACCTGTTCGAGGAGCTGCCGGTGCAATACCATGATCCGGCGTTCCTTGACCGCATCCACTATTACCTGCCCGGGTGGGAATTCGAGCAGATCCGTACGGAGATGTTCACGAGCGGATATGGCTTCGTGGTGGACTACTTGGCGGAGATACTGCACAACCTGCGCAACGTGGATTACGGTTCGGCGTTCGAGAAGTATTTCAAACTGTCGCCGTCGCTGTCCACACGAGATAAGGATGGCGTGCGCAAAACGTTCTCCGGTTTGATGAAGCTGATCTATCCATCCGGACAGGCCACGGCCGAACAGATGGAACCGTTGTTGCGTTGCGCCATTGAAGGGCGCAAGCGCGTCAAGGACCAGTTATGCCGTATCGACTCCACCATGGCGGAAGTGGATTTCAGTTATATGCGGGCTGGCTCGGTGGAGCCGATCGCCGTACATGTGCTGGAGGAGGATGATTACCCGGAGCTGTATTGGCGTGGTGGGCATGATGAGCGTGACGAGGTAGAGAGAGGTACGGTTGCTCCTGTTGCACTCGCTGATGACGCTAGTCTCGGTGTTGAGAAGGTTGGTAACACTACTTCTGACGTGCCTGCTGGAGATTCCATCGGTTCTGTTGATGACAAAGCTGCTGCCTCAGCTGACGTAACTCATAAAGTTGATAACACGAATGAAACAGAGTCTTCGTCGCCAGTACTTGCCACTGAGTCTGCGGCTACGTCTTTGTCTACTCTTGCGCGCGTGCCATCTTTGTCTCCCATTGAGCGTGCCGCTACAGCGGCCAAGGAAGGACATGTCGAATTCGCTGAAAGCCAGCGAGGTGCCACATATAATAAGCTGTTCGGTCCGTATGTCGCTGGTGCGACGCAGATTACGCTCAAGGACCCGTATATTCGTAAGACTTATCAGGTGCGCAACCTCGCGGAGTTTCTTGAAACCGTGTACACATACACTAATCGTTCAGGCGAAGTGCATGTGCATTTGATTACCGGATGCGATGAGGAGTATCCCGACCGGCAAATCGATAATCTCAGCCAAGTGCAAGCAACATTCGGCACATTAGGCATTGCGTTGACCTACGAATTCAGCGAGTCCGGGCACGATCGTTCCATAGTCACCGACACCGGATGGCGGGTCATCTTGGGCCGCGGCTTGGACATCTACCAGCGTTACAGCGACAACGACTGGCTCAATCCACTGACCAGGCAACAGAAACTTCGTCGCGTGAAGGAATTTTCGGTTACGTATCAGCGGAAGTGATGTCGCGTGAGTGGGACGCGCGACAATTGAACTAGTTAAGCTGATGAGCACGTTAGCGGCGTGCGGGACACCTTAGCAGAAATATCTTGTTTCCATAACGCTCATGAAGCTGACAGAGGAATTTTGCAAGAACGTATGGTGTTAACTATTCTGTAGATATGAGTGGATGTACAGCACCAATTCGTGGTCATCGCACGGCTAGCGGATTAGCGGCTTGCCCAGTGTGTGGAGGCAGGGGCTACGGCTATAGAGCTCCGGTGTATTATTTTTCTTCGAATAGCTATGCGCCGCAAAGTGGCTATATAAGTAACGGCAGCCACGTTGGAAGCTCGGCAAGACCTCGCTGGTCTCCAGATACGTCTTCCGTAACTTATACGAAGGATGAAGTACGGGCATTGACACCTGTTCGCAACGCCATAGAGTCTCGAACGCAATTACCGCCAGAATCCTATGATGTTTTCCTCTGTCATGCGTGGGATGATCGTCGTGGTATCGCTACCGAGTTGCATGACAGGTTGCAAACCCAAGGTGTATCGGTCTGGTTCAGTGAGAAGAACATCATCCTTGGACAACCGTTTTTGCGTGAAATCGACAAAGGGCTAGCGAAGTCTCGTGTTGGTCTTGTCCTCGTCACTCCGGCTTTTCTGGAGAGGATTCGTAGTGGCGGTGTGTCCGAGAAGGAACTCTCGGCGCTTCTTGCTCGTGATTTATTATTCCCAGTCATATACAAAACGACTTTTGACGAGTTAAGAAATGTTAGTCCATTGCTTGCCTCTAGGAATGGGTTGGACGCGAATGAAGATCCTTTGGAGGATATCGTTACCAAAATCGCTGAATTGGTGACATTTGAGAATAGCTAGTGGCGATTTGTCACGTGCCTACGGATATCGCATTCCGAAGATATCTATCATAAGCGACGTAACGAGCTGGAAAGTGACCGATCGATACGTTGGGGTCAGTAGATCATCCATGGCAAGGATCGCAACATCAGCTAACCGAGGGCTTCGTTTCAGATGTTGCAGCGACGGTGACCATCATTCTTCGTAATATGACAAGTTCGATCTCCACCGTTTGTTTTGGGAATAGAGGTAATCCTCATAGGCGTTGTCCGATGTGGCATATTCGTGATGACAGTGTTCGCCGGTCTCTGCGTTGTCGTATTCGACCGCCCAGTTGCCTGATTGGAATGTGTTTGTAGTGTATGTCATGACCTGCTCCTTTGCGACGCACACCAACGCCGAACAGAACAGCAGTCACGATTCGTCTTGTGATGAAATCGCCAAGCGGCTTCATCGCAAGTTCTTCCCTGATATGGAAATACCGTCACGGGGAAGTGACAGGCAATGCAACATTTGCGCCGGAGACCTCGTCAACCTATTCATCGGCTCGTTCCCTAGAGGAAATCGACAATCGCAAATCGACCAGATAGTGCAGGATCTCCGCAGCGAGTACGACAAGCCCACGCCCACCTCTGAAGACAACGCGCAATACGCGGACACCATTGACTGGCTTAACGACGACGAGACTTTTGGCGATGAGCGAACCATAGCATCGGCCATCCTCCCGATGTTGTTCTATGCGGAAGCCATGCAGATGTTCAACACAAAGCTTGATTACTGGGCTTACCTCATCACCCGTTATGTCAAAGGCAAGGGATTCCTCATGGATGAGCATTTGGCCAAGGTCTGGGTTTGCAGCCAGCTGACCAATATCATTAGGAATCTCAGCGAGGAACAGGCTGGCATCGCACTGGGTACTGGGCATACGCTGACCAATATCGCCAAAGCTGGTGGAACTTCGCAGCCTAACGTCAAAACCAAGTGGCCGCATATTCATGATTATGCCGACGCATACAAAGCGCTGAAAGAAACCGGCGAAGCGCAGGATGTCATTATCGATAACCGTGCGTACGTATTTGCACCTGCCAGCGATGAGAGCTATCGCAAACGTGCTGAGTCGATAATCGACGGGCATAATGCGGAGAGGCTAAGAGACCAATGACATATTAATATTGCTGGACGCGGCAGAAGGAACTTTAGGGCCGCCAAGCTAAGTGGTCAAAGTGCGAAATACTAGTCTTGATAATGACGCAGTATCGCAACACATAGTCGCCGGATGTGTGCCAAATGCCGTAACCGCGTCGCCACTGTCACCCCTACAACGCAAACGCCAGCTCCTCCCGCAACGCAGTACGATTCGGATAACGCCCGACAATCTCACGCGCCAATACGCGGGTCTCCTCATCGCCAAACACTGCGGCGAAACGGCGCAGCTGTTTGGCGATTTGCTGGTATGTGCTGCGGCGCGCCGTCAATGTATTGTCGACGCCACGTTCCACCGTAAACCGGAACACGGGCGTGCCCATGGTGCCGTGTGGCATCGCGTCGAGGATTATCGATTTTGCCGATTCGGGGTGTTCGATGGCGATGGTGCGCAGCAATGGCAGCGGCGGGTAATCGACCATGACGCAATAGGTCAGGGCCGCGTCCGAAAGCCGCTCGTCCACGATGAGCTTCTCGTAAGCGGGATTGCGCCAACTGCTGTGGCGCTGTGTGCCGCCTTTGGTGGTTATTTCCGGCTGGTACTTGATACGGTCGATGATGTTCCGGGCGCAATCTCTGGCCAGCCCATCAGCCACGTCATGCCATTCTTCTGCGCTAAGACCGCCGTAGATGCGTAACAGATTGCGTAGTTTACTCACGTAATGGGTATCGGATCTGTCGTTGCAGGAAAGAATGTAGTACCGATACACGTTGGCGAGTAGGCCAACGTCATTGAGTCCCTCGGCGCAGCATTCCATGATGGTATGCCATCCATGGGGCAGCAGGTCTGGCAGCAGACCGTTATGCCGGGCATCGATATCGACATCTTCCATATCCCGGCTCGACAGAAGGAAATCTTGTGCGAGCATGTATGCGGAACGCAAGTGCCCTTCATGAATCATGTTCGCAGCGTTCATCAGTGTGAGGGCCATTGACTCCGGGTAGTCTTTCAGAAGCTGCTCGCGTCCAGCGTCATCGTTGGATAGAGCGTATAGGTCGTAGGCGCTCATGAGTGTGAACAACTGCAATACGTGTAACGATTCATCCGGAATGAAGTCGGTTTCGTCGTCTACTTCGCTCGTATCCTCGTTATCCTCATCCTCGTCGTCCTCGTCGTCCTCGTCGTCCTCGTCGTCCTCGTCGCTTTCTTCGCTTTCTTCGTTGAACGAGTATTCCAGATTGCGCGTTATCGCGTTCTCGATCACGTCATAGGCCCATATGCGTTTGTCGTCATATTGGGCGAAAGCGAGCGCGCTGGAAATCAGCAACATACTGTTCAATGGTTCGCATTGCCGCATGTCTTTTTCGTTCGCGGCCTGCGCAATGGTGTTCAATGCCTTGCCGGCGGTAGAGGAGTCGGCGAATTCCGCCGCATTCTCCATATAGCATCGCACGCGCATCGCCAGATCATCCATAAGCGTGAGCAAAGGTTCGGAGCCATCATCGTTCTCGGACGAGAGCAGAAGCGCGTGGACTTCGTGTATGCACAGTCGCAGGTTGCCGCATGCGCTCGCGTAATCACTGGATTGCAGGGCATTGCCCGCGATAGCCTGCACGGTTTTGATGAATTCTGTGTAGTCACATGATTTGCTGTACGCATCGCTGTGTTTACTGATATGAATAATGAAACGTTCATGGCATCGGCGGATTGTGTCGGAGAGCATGGTTTGTGCGTCGATCAGCGGGATTAGCGGTCGTTCTTCGTCTGGCTGGGCGCAGAATGTCTTTGCGGCTTCGCGCAGTTGGGTGGACCACAGGAACAGCAGATGGCCTTTGCCCTGCTCTGCGCGCGCGTCGAGGTGTTGCTGGATGGGATCCAGCACGGTGCGGGGGAGTGCGATGACACCATCGTGAGCGTTGGCGGTGTCATCATTGTGGTGATTGCCGTGCGCGCCAATGAGCTGTTTGCGCAGTTCGTAAAGCACGGCACCTATGTGCTTGCAATATGGTGTTCTCTGATACGGGCAGGTGCACGCGGCGGATTGTATGCGAATCGAATTGTCGTCGGTTGTGGATTCGTGGTCGCTGTTACTGCTGGTAGTGGCTTGGTCATCAGTGTTTGCTTCATTGGCGTTCTCGCCGTGAGCGTCTTTGCTGAGGCGGATGTCAACGTCATAACAGTCATCGGCACTGCCGGACACCTGCGCGTGATACAGCTGCGGCGCAATCTCCTGCACCGAACTCACTCGGCCTGATTCCCAGTAATCGGTGGCGCGTTCGAGAATCAACGGTGTGCCTTCGAACATGACCTCGAATTGAGCCAGCGTTGGCTTTTGCGGAACAACTATACTGCTGATTGTAGCGGGTGGAGTGTTACTCGCCGCTTGGCGGTGCATACTGGTCTGATGTAGTCTTGTTTCCACTGGGTAATCGCATTCGGGGAAGAGGCGTCAATGGCTGTACTGACAGATGCTGAAGCTCGTCGTATGCTGGAACTGCTGAAGGAAGCTTTGTCTCCGAAGTCCATCACCCTGAATAAAGGCGAGAAGCAATTCCAATTGCATCAGATAAGTTTGTAGTCAAATGAATCGTAGTGTTTACGACGAGAAGAAAGTATGACGAGTTCTGATTTTGACTCATTAATTCGAAGTTACGGAAAATGGCTGTCTGATAACACGACTTATACGCAACTGGATGAGTGGTATGAAGTTAATGTTCCACTTCTGGATGAAGACAACGACTATACGCAGTTCTATGTGAAGCCCGGGAAGAACAGCGTAACGTTCTCTGATGACTGTGCCACATTACGCCGTTTGGAGTCGCATGGGATGACTGTGACGGAATCGCGTTTGGCAGTGCTCAAAGATATTCTGAATCAGTTTGGTATTGAACGTAACGGCGACGAGCTTACTCTGACGAGCGATACTGCTGATTTTGCTGATGCCAAGAATCGGTTCCTGCAAGCTATCATCAAAGTTGGTGATATGTCTATGCTGGCCAATCCCATGTGCAGACGTATTTTGCAGATGACATTCGTATGTTCTTTAATGCGAACAACATACGGTATGTGGAAGGCGCTCAGTTCCGTGGCAAGTCTGGTTTGCTGTGCCAGTATGACTTTGTGTTGCCGTTTACGAGTAAACAGGCGGAACGATTCTGCACATCTATTACGCGGCCTTCCCAGCGACTCATTTCCAGTACCTTATTTCATGGGAGGATACGCAGGCGGCACGAAAGACACCAAGTGAACTGGTTGTTTTCCTCAATGATTCGGATCGGCGCATTGACAATCAGCTAATAACCGCTTTGGAAAAGTACAATGCGTATCCCATTAAGTGGAGTGAGCGGGAATTTAAGGAGAACTTGTACAAGCTTGCTTCGTGAGTGGTGTTTGTGGCTTTGGTCGGGAGCGAGGTTTCTGCTGTTTGCCGTGTCGACCTCCCCTCAGTCGCCTACGGCGACAGCTCCCCTCGGGGAGGGGAGTTAAGGAAGCGCTTAACGTGCGTGGGGCTTCAGCCGCTCCCAATACGCCCGAATCGCGCCGAACGAATACACCGCGATCGCGACCCAAATCACCATGAACGCCGCATAGCCCTGCGCGCGCATCGGCTCGTGCAGCAGGAGCACAGCCACACAGAACTGGATCAGCGGGTTGAGATATTGGATGAAACTCACGGTCAGGTAATGGCTGTGCTGCACGCCGTAGGAGAACATGGCCAGCGGAATCGCGGTGGCCAGGACGGAGAACGCCACTAACAGCGCGACCATGGCCGCCAACGTGGCGACCAAACGATACGCGAGCACGCTGGTGGCATTCATACTGGACAGTGCGCGCCAGTACAGCGGCAGCACGCCCCAGCCGATATTGGACACGAGCGGCGCGGCTATCCCCATTCGCGTCTGCTCGACGGTACGAACCGAAGTCACGTCTCACCACCATAGCGACTGATCACATGAGTGTCCCGCACCTGGTCACATGGCATATTGGACTTGCTGATGATGAACAGTACCGGTTATTGTTAGAGTCTTTTCCATAGGACACGGAGATTGAACAGATGATTCGGCCTTTTCTGAGGGCGCGAATCAGATTCGTAACGCAGTGGTTTGTCCCAGACTCTGTTACGGTGATAATAACTTCATCGTTGATAAGGGAGTCTTCATGGCAGGCAATGGCAACACGGCATTTCGTTTCCGAGTCACTTTGCGCCTTGACGGGCGTGAATGCTGGCGGGAGATTCTGGTGCCGGCATCATTGACGTTCTTCGATTTGCATGCGGTATTGCAGGAATGCTTTATGTGGTACGGCGAGCATCTGTTCTGCTTCTGCGCCACATTTCCGAATGGGAAGCAGGTGCAAGTGGAAGAATTGTGGGGAGAAGAGCCCTCATACCATGAGGCGAAATACGAACAATATATGCCGGTGGAGCCGTTGCCGGAAGTTCGCGTTGCTTCGGAAACCGAGCTGGGCGACGTGTTTCCCAAGGTGCGTACCGCTCGCTATTACTACGATTATGGTGACGATTGGATCCATGATATTAAGCTGCTGCGTACCTACCGCAGCGTGCACGTTGCGGATCCTCAGCTTTGGGATGGGGCTGGGGATGCGCCTCCGGAGGATGTCGGCGGGGTGTATGGGTTCGAGCGGTTCCTTGATACCTTGGGCAATCCCGAAGATGAAGAACATGATGGCATGGTTGAGTGGGCCGAGGACCAGATGTGGGATCGTTTCACGCTGAACCGCCATCGTGAGCGTCTGTTCCGTTGGCACAAGCACCGTGACATGATGTTGCATGGGTGATGCTGAACAGATGATAGCCGAACTGCATTAGGCTACTACGTCCCACACCGTAATGTATGACCAATCATTAGGAGGCCCGTCATGACTGCTCATTTCGACGAGTTCGAAGAGGAGATGACCTCCCGCAGCCTGGAGCGAGCATATGATTACGTGGACGAGCATAGGATCGGTGGGTTAGAGGAAGTGTCGGCCGGACTATTCCACGCCGAAGTGCACGGTTCTGAACTCTACGATGTCGATATTCGACTTCGTGGCAACGATATCGTGTTCGCATCCTGCACCTGCCCCTACGACTATGACGGATACTGCAAGCATATTGGTGCGGTGCTCTTGACGTTGCGTGATTACAAACACGGCGGTAATCATCAGCAGAACGTGACATACGATGCGATGATTGCAAAGCAGGACGACTCTCGGCCAGACATACCCGTAGCAGCAAATCCTCTCGCATCGAAACCTGAAGTGTTCAATCGAGTGCTGCAACATATTCGAGAACGAGTGGGACTGCGCAAATCAGAACGGTGGACGCCCGCTCAGCATTTCTATCTGGTTTGGAATCAGGACGAAATCAATGCCATCGTGACTGCGAATCCGGCAATCGCGAGCGGCATGGAACCATTGATGCCCGAAAGCGCCGTGGATCGCGTCATGGAATCTCCCATGCGGCGACATCTCGGCAAGGACTACGGCTGGAAATTCGAATGGGGAGATGCCGCCATAAACGGCGTGATGGCCGTATTCGAGGAAGCAGAACAATCGAACGACTATCCGCTGGCCATGAGACGCATGTGCGCGGCTTTGCGAAAAACAGTGTGGTTCGCGAGACAAGTCGATGATGAAGAGGGTGCGCTACAGACATATATCGAACACCTCAATGAGCGGATCCTCGCTTATACGTATGCCGCGGCACCAATCGTTACAGGCGAGCAAGCGCAGCAGATGCTGATTGCAGCGTTGAGATTCATACGTGATACCCCTATGGTCGAGATGCTGTTTTGGCCGCACACGCCGCTGGAATGCGTCATCCCATTCGCGGATATTCACGCACGAGGTACGGCGGACGTAGAACAGATGGAGCATCAGCCCCGCGAGATCGGCACGACCTCGTTCATGTGCCGCACCTATGCGCAGTCCACATTGAATGTTGCCCAGCAATTCCTTCATGACAAGAAGGGGGATTCCATTGACGGCCATCGAACGAACCTGACCGATTACGATTGGCGAGCTGCACAGGACTATCTGATGAAACTCCATCATGACTTTCTGCTGTACGGCGGCGACGCAATTAGTGCCGATGAGCTACTGTCCAAAAACACGGACGTGGCCGAATGCAGATTTGCCGTCATCGCACGTAAATTCCTGGACGGGGATTATGCCGGGGCCGCCGCTTTCTTGGAACAGACTTACGATTGGGATGCCGCGCAAAAGCATGCGGGGTATTGGGAGCTCACCGCTCAACTGCCGCATGGCGAGCTTACCATGCTGGAGGCCTGCTATGAACGACTGAACGATGAGAACGGCATCAAACAATTATATGAGTACTACGTCGCTCACAGTGATTCAGTGGCGGACGAACGTTGCATTCCCATCCTCAAATCGATGGTCGGCAAATCGGGCTGGCCTCAAAGCGTTCAGAACATCCTGCGCAACTTTCATGAGCATGATTTCGGTGGGAAAGTCCTTGCACGACTCATGACTGAAGAGCGCCTATCCGATGAGGCCTTGGCCTTAGCCGGGCAGCGGCCGGAACTCCTGCGTGATTTGCTCAAGCCCATCAGCCTCAATCACAGCGCGGAAGCAGAACGACTGATCAGAAAGCAACTGCCGCTGGATCGCGATCTGCAACAGGGAAATCGCAACGAATACCGATTCGTTGCCATGTGGATCGAGCAATATCGCAACGTTTTCGGACTCGACCAAGCCAAGGCTCTCGCCAAGGAGATCATGGCAAAGTACCCGAGACGGTATGCACTCAAAGAGGAAATCGGCCGCGTGCTAAAGTAACTTACTGATACCAAAACATTCTAACACTACTCCGACGATGCCCCGCCACCGCGGCCACAAGAATGCACGCAATACCGAATACGCGCAGCGCGCCGCCTTTGACCTGCGCATTCGGGCGGAAGAAAATACACCACCAAATCAGATACAGCGCATGACCCCACATCAGCTGCCGCGAACGGCTAAATCTGCCGAGTTCATCGAGTTCACCGGCCCTATTAAGTCCCTCAACTCCATCAATCGCCGTCTGACCCATCACATCACGCTTCATACACATTGCCGATTGACAGTCCTAGAACACAGTCTAGAACTGTCATGGTATGTTCGCGCAGATAAGGGCTCCAACAAAATTGGCTAAAAGAGAACTCGGCAACCTATAAAAAGGGCGCGCCCGTGTGCCCTTATCGTTCAGCTCCGCTCACGAATGAAATCGAAGATCACGTCGAAGACCTGCTGGCTCCAGAAATCGTACTCATGTTCGGCGCCGTCGACTAGCACCAGCTGCGCGTCCACGCCGTGCTCGACCAGTCGGTCGCGCATCTTGACGGATTGATGATAGGGGACCACGGTGTCGGCGGTACCGTGCAACAGGAGCATCGGTGGATACTGCTGGTCATCCCGCACCTGCAGGTAGGGGCTCATGTCAGCCGCACGCTGACGGACCTCGGCATTGATGCCGGTCTCATGGGTCGCACCCACCACGGCTGCGAACGGGCCGAAATAATACAGCCGGAATGGATTGGTCTCATCGTCGAATGCATCGACAGCTTCAAGCATGTCGGTGGGCGGGAAGCAGCTGACCACGTACTTCACCGCATCGCTTTCATCGACATTGGTGCCGTCCTCATATCGCGGATCGTCGGCGGTCAACCCCACCAGCAGCGACGTGTTGCCGCCGGACGACGTGCCCCAGATGCCGAGACGGTCGGGGTCCACGTGCCATTGACGCGCGTTTGCCCTGAGATAGCGGATGGCTGCTTTGACGTCCTCGAGATATGCGGGGAACACGTCGTGGGGATCGCTCGAGGCATCGCGATGATTCACCGTAGCCACCACAAAGCCTTCGCGGGCCAAAGCCGAGAGCTGCGGAATCTCGTAGTCGCGATGCGGCGTGGTCCAGGCGCTGCCTTGCACGAATACCACGGTGGGGTAGCGGCGGTCATCGTCATCGCCGGTGGATTGTGGTGAGATGATATCCATCACCAGGTTATCGGCCCCGGTTTTGTACGCCACGTTGCGGGTCAGCGTGGCCAACCCGGTAAGCGTGGGATTGTGCGGGATATGGATGACATTGTTTGCGCCGGCGTTGGCATCACTGACTTTGGCTGAATCGGTAGTGTTCATGGAATCCCCCTAGCTTTGTTGCTATAGAGGTCATCATACAAGAAATAGGCATGATTACGGCACAACGATGTCTCGGTCACAGCGAAGACATAAAGACGCGAAGACGCGCCCGGCAGCGCGCGCTGCCTGCCTGCGAGTTGCCTTCAAGTGCACTTCAAGCGATAAGGTGACATAAGCCGCGGCAATGGAGATTGCTGCCCGGCAACGAGGCGGACAGTGCCCGTTCGCCGATTCACGATTACAGAAATGAGACACTATGAAGACTCAGGAAATCGGACAATCCGGCATGATTGCGTCACGAGTGGCGCTGGGTGTGATGCGCATGGACGCGCTGGATGCCGCCGATGCGGCACGTACCGTGGCCGTGGCCCATGATTCTGGCATCGACTATTTCGACACGGCGGACATCTATGGATTCCATGATCATGCCGCGCACGCCAGTTCGAAGCGTTTCGGCCAAGCGTGGAAGGACGCAGGACTCGACCGCAGCACCATCTTCATCCAAACCAAGTTCGGCATCGACTACAGTTTCGGCGAAAACGATGGCGGCGCCAACGGATATGACTTCAGCGCCAAGCATCTGATTGACGCACTCGATCACGAGCTTGAGGCTTTGCAGACGGATTACGTCGACGCCGTGCTGCTGCACCGTATTGACACGCTGTTTGAGTTGAACGAGGTCGCCGAAGCATTCGACGCGTTGGAATCAAGCGGTAAAGTGCGTCATTTCGGAGTCAGCAATATGGGCCCGTGGCAGATCGAACTATTGCAAAGCGGCCTTCGTCAGAAATTGGAAATCAACCAACTGCAGTTCGGCCTGATGCATACACAGATGCTCGACGCTGAAATCCAATTCAATATGGCGAGCGATCCCGCAGCCGATCGCACCGGTGGCATCCTGCCTTATTCACGGCTGAAGCATATGACCATTCAGGCATGGTGCCCATTCCAATCCGGCACGGAATACGGTCCGTTCGTCGGCAACGAGCATTTCCCCGAGCTGAACGCCGAATTGACCCGTCTTGCCGGCAAATACGGTTCCACGCCCAACGGCATTGCCGTCGCTTGGATTCTGCGTCATCCCGCCGGTATCCAGCCGTTGCTCGGCTCAATGACACCGGAGCGCATCCGCCAGATGGCGGCCGGTGCCGATATCGAACTCGAACGCCGTGACTGGTGGTCGCTGTATCAGGCAGCCGGCAATCCGTTGGTGTGATTGCGGAACCACTCGACAACCCGTGTTTCACTCACCGGCATCATATGGTACGTAGGAAATCCCGGATATCGGCGATTTCCTCATCACAGATGGCATGGGCCATGCCGGAATACTCGCGATAGGTCAGATGTCCGGCCCGTTCAAGGACCTGATGGGCCGTTTGCTGGTCGGGCAGCGGAATCGTGCGGTCCTGCGCGCCATACGCCAGGAAGAATCGGGTAGGGGAGTCAAGCGCCGCCTGTTCCTCGCCCATGAACGAAGGACTGAGCAGGATCGCGGCATCGAACAACGTCGGATGCACCTTGACCAGACGATACGACAGATAACCGCCTTGGGAGAAACCGATCAATATCTTCCTGCGATGGGCGAATGCCGAGGCATCCAGCAGTGAAGCCACCGCATCCCCGACCGCCGCGCATTCGCGTTGGCGCTCGTCCACGCCGCAGCCGTCGGGATACCAGTAATTGCCGCCCATATAGGGCCTCGCGTAGGTGGCGCGGAACGAGATATAGCTGGGTACGGCGGCAATTGCGGCCGGGGCCGCATCGGCTCGCGTCGGCGCATATACGGCGTCGAGAATCCGCATCATCTCGCTTTCGTCGTTGCCGTAACCGTGGAACATCAGGAAAATGGGGTCATTGCCGCCGGCATCGATCTGGCTTGTCATCTGCATTCGCATCGTCATCACCTCACCAGCGAGCTTACATGCATTAGACTTGTAGCGATTGACCCACCGAGCACGCAAGGAGCAAGTTATGGAGCCGAGGCGCGGGCCTCTCACCGCAGGCGAGAAAGTGCAGTTCACCGACCGCAAGGGCAAGAAGATCACCGATCAGCTTGTGGCCGGCGGCTCCACGCAGACCGAGCATGGCCTGATTCTGCATGACGATGTGATTGGCAAGATCGAAGGCACCGTAATCCTCACCGTGCATGCCAAGCGCGAGGCACAGGTCAATCAGGTCTACCCCGAGAAAGACAAGAACAAGCCGTGGAAATCGTCGCGCGCCATCGGCGGCTGGGAGTATGCGGTGATGCGCCCGCGACTGGCCGATTATGTGCTTTCGATGCCGCGCGGCGCGCAGATCATGTATCCGAAGGACATCGCCCAAGTTATTCAGCTCGGCGACATCCGCTCCGGCATGCGCGTGCTTGAGTCCGGTGCCGGCTCGGGCGCGATGAGCGTGAACCTGCTGGACGCCGTGGGCGAGCGCGGCCACCTGACCACGATCGAGCTGCGCCCCGAATTCGCCAAGGTCGCCCAAGCCAATGCCACGCTGTACTATGGCGAGGCCCCCAGCTGGTGGGATCTCAAAACCGGCGACTTCGATTCCGTTGCCGCCGAACTGCCCGAACACTGGTTCGACCGCATCATGCTCGACATGCTCGACCCGTGGAACAGGCTCGAGCAGGCATACCGCGTGATTGCCCCCGGCGGCGTGTTGGTCAGTTACGTAACTACCACCACGCAGATGAGCCGCATGGCCGAAGCCCTGCGCGCGGCCGGCTGCTGGACCGAGCCGCAGATCCAGGAATCGTTCGAACGCACATGGAAGGCCCAGGGCCTCGCCGTACGCCCCGACCACCAGATGATCGGTCATACCGGTTTCCTTGTTATCTCGCGCGCCATGGCCTCCGGGTTCGAGGCGCTCAGAAAGCGCGATCGCGTGACCAAGGACACACAGACCGACATCGACTCGCTCACCGACGAACAGCGTGAAGCGCAGATCGAGGAACTGGAACTGCGCGACATCTCCGACCACAAACTACGTAAGGTGTTGCGCGACCTCGACCGTCAGGTGGGAGAACTTGGCAATACGCACGAATAACCGCCAAACGATGAGTTTGTGAACGCTCACACACCTCTATACTGGAAGCAATACCACACCGCCACACCGCCACACCGGGCAGACGGTTCGTGAAGGGAGCCACGGATGGGCATCAAGCTGAGTAAAGTCGCCAAAGCGGCGAAGAAATACGACCATATTCTCATCATCATGAGGCATGCCAAGGCTGAGCCGTTCGGCGACAAGGGTGACTCGGAGCGCGAGCTCACCGACAAAGGTCTGAAACAGGCGAAGGCCGTGGGCAAGGGCATCGAGTCGTTGGGACTGGTGCCCGACCAAATCTCCTGCTCGTCCGTTACCCGCACGCGCCAGACGTTGGACCGCATGCTCAAGACCTTTGGCGACAAGCCAATCGTCGACTACCGCATCAGCCTGTATGACGGGGGAGTGCAGGCGGTGTTCGACGAGCTCGCCCACGTCAAGGCCAAGAATCGCGTGTTCATGATCGTGGGCCACGAGCCGACTGTGTCGATCAGCGCCCAATGGCTCGCCTCCGCCGACTCCGACGGCGAACGACTCGACCTGCTGAATTTGGGACTTTCGCCCGCATCCATCGTGATCATGGGATCGAACAAACCGTTCGACGAATGGCAGGTGCACAGCGGCGAACTGCTCGCGGTCATCAATGTGAAAGACTTCGACTAAAGCGGATATAAATTCCATCTATAACGACACTCTGCGGCCATTTATAAGGGCCGGAATCCGGATGTTTTGCTACCCTAAGTCGGGTTACGAACGCATACATTGGAGGATTCATGTCCACTCTGACTTCCGTCTCCGGCTTCCCCCGCATCGGGCAGAACCGCGAACTGAAGAAGATCATCGAAGGCTACTGGAAGGGTGCCAACGACCTCGCCGCCGTCAAGGCCACCGCCGCCGAACTGCGCGCCAAGCACTGGAAGCTGCAGCAGGCCGCCGGCATCGACCTCATTCCCAGCAACGACTTCAGCTACTACGATCAGATGCTGGACACCGCCATCCTTCTCAACGTGATTCCGCAGCGTTACGCACGTCTCTCCTTCGACAACCAGGAGGACACGCTCTTCGCCATGGCCCGCGGCTACCAGGGCGACAAGGGCGACGTGACCGCCCTGCCGATGAAGAAGTGGTTCACCACCAACTACCACTATCTGGTGCCCGAAGTCGAGTCGGCCGCGGAGATCAAGCTCAACTCCACCAAGCCGTTCGACGAGTTCAACGAGGCCAAGGCGCTGGGCATCGACACCAAGCCCGTGTTCATCGGCCCGTACACGTTCCTGAAGCTCGCCCGTACCCCGGAAGCCACCGAACTCGAGCTCGACAAGGGCCTGGTCAACGCCGTGGCCGCCGTCTACGTCGAAGTGCTCGCCAAGTTCAACGAGCTCGGCGCCGCATGGGTCCAGCTCGACGAGCCGTACCTCGTGCTCGACAAGGAGCCGGGCGACGTTGAACTCTTCAAGACCCTGTACACCAAGATCCTGTCCGCCAAGGGCAATGTCAAGGTGCTGCTCAACACCTACTTCGGCCACATCGCCGACGTGTACGAGACCGTCAACCTGCTCGGCTTCGACGGCATCGGCCTGGACCTCAACGAAGGTCGCGAGGAGAACCTCGAAGCCGTCGCCAAGTATGGCGTGGCCTCCAACACCACCATCTTCGCCGGCGTGATCAACGGCCGCAACATCTGGCGCAACAACTACGCCACCTCCCTCGGCCTGGTCGACGCCCTGAAGCAGGTCACCGCCAACGTGGCCGTCTCCACCGCATCCTCCCTGCTGCACGTGCCGTTCAGCACCGAAGGCGAGACCGGCATCCCGGCCGAAGACCTCAAGCACTTCGCGTTCGCCGTCCAGAAGCTCGACGAGCTCAAGGAAGTCGCCGCCCTGGCCGACGCCACCGAGGACGAGAAGAAGGCATCCGCCGCCCTCGCCGCCAACCAGGCTCTGTTCGACGGCACCCGCGTGGCCGCCGACCCGGCCGTCGCCGAGCGCATCGGCAAGCTGTCCGACGCCGACTACGTGCGTCAGCCTGCCCGCGAGGAGCGTCAGGCCCTGCAGCGCGAGGCCCTCGGCCTGCCGCTGCTGCCGACCACCACCATCGGCTCCTTCCCCCAGACCAAGGAGATTCGCGCCGAGCGTGCCAAGCTGCGCAAGGGCGAGGTCACCAAGGAAGCCTACGACGAGTTCATCAAAGCCCAGATCGACGCCGTCATCAAGAAGCAGGAGGAGATCGGCCTCGACGTGCTGGTCCACGGCGAGTTCGAGCGTAACGACATGGTCGAATATTTCGGCCAGAACCTCAACGGCTTCCTGTTCACCAAGAACGCTTGGGTCCAGTCCTACGGCACCCGTTGCGTCAAGCCCCCGATCGTCTGGGGCGACGTTTCCCGCGCCAACCCGATTACCGTGGAATGGTCCGCGTACGCCCAGTCCAAGACCGACCATGTGATGAAGGGCATGCTCACCGGCCCGGTGACCATCCTCAACTGGTCCTGGCCGCGCGAGGACATCACCCACGAGGAGCAGACCAAGCAGCTCGCCCTCGCCATCCGCGACGAAGTGCTCGATCTCGAGGCCGCCGGTATCAAGGTCATCCAGATCGATGAGGCCGCCCTGCGTGAGAAGCTGCCGCTGCGCAAGTCCGACTGGCACGTCAAGTACCTCGACTGGGCCGTTCCGGCCTTCCGTCTGGTGCACTCCGCCGTCAAGCCGACCACCCAGATCCACACCCACATGTGCTACTCCGAGTTCAACGACATCATCCGCGACATCGACGCGATGGATGCCGACGTGATCTCCTTCGAAGCCTCCCGTGGCGATCTGGTGGTGCTCGACGCCATTCATGACGCGCACTTCGAGACCGAGGCCGGCCCGGGCGTCTACGACATTCACTCCCCGCGTATTCCTTCCGAGAAGGAGATCGAGGATCGTATCTACGAGATCCTTGACAAGATGGACGTCAAGAAGGTGTGGATCAACCCTGACTGCGGTCTGAAGACCCGTGGTAACGCCGAGACCTGGCCGAGCCTGGAGAACCTGGTCGCCGCCGCCAAGGCCGTGCGCGCCAAGCTCGACAAGTAGCGGAAATCACCGAGCTCCCTCTGGATGAGGGAGCTCGGGTTTATGTAAGGAAATCAGCATGCATTCCCCGATGTTCACCCTTGAGGTCTTTCCCCCGAAGCGCAACGCGCCTGTCGGCACCATCTACGACACCCTCGACGGACTCGAAGGGCTGAACCCCGACTTCATCTCCGTGACCTACGGTCACGGCACCCATTCCGACCGCACCGCCACCGCGCGCATCGCCCACACGATCAGCAAGGAATACGGCATCCCTGCAGTCGCCCACCTGACCGCGCTCTACTCCGACAAGGCCAAGATCGATGAGGCTCTCGACATGTTCGAGGAAGCCGGCGTGAGCGCCGTGCTCGCGCTGCGCGGCGACTACATCGACGGCGAGCAGCTGGTCGGCGAGTTCAACCACGCCAGCGACCTCGTGTCATACATCCGCTCCGTGAAGCCGGACTTCAAGGTGTTTGGTGCTTGCTACCCGGAAGGCCACTATCAGGCTGACTCGCTGGACCAGGACATCGAAAACCTCAAAATCAAGGTTGATGCCGGCGTCACTCACCTGATTTCCCAGCTCTTCTACGACAATGAGGACTTCTACCGCTTCCTCGACAAGGCGCGCGCCGCCGGCATCACCGTGCCGATCGAGGCGGGCATCATGCCGGTGCGTGGAGCCAAGTCCGTGCGTCGCATGGCCGAGCGCAACGCCTCGCGCATCCCGGACAGGCTCAACACCCTGCTGAACAAGTGGGGGGACGACATCCAGTCCCTGCGTGCCGCCGGCATCCTCTACGCTTCCGAGCAGATCGCCGACCTCGTGGCCCACGACGTGGACGGCGTCCACCTGTATTCGATGAACCACCCCGCCACCACGCGCCGTATCTGGCGCAATGCGGAACCGTTGTTCCGCGGTACGCAAGGTTGACGCATATCGCGGCGCGGCGCATCTCAATGCGTCGCGCCGCACGTTAATCTGCTGGCGAAACCCAGAGTTCTCCCAGCGGCCGATGGGTATCATGAACGTGCAAGCCAACCAAAGCGATGGAAGGGAGTCCGTTATGTGCACTGGTGTCCGTTTCTCCGATGATGAGGGCAACACCTATTTCGGACGTAATCTCGACTGGAGTTTCTCATATGGGGAGACCATCCTGGTTACTCCGCGCGGCTACCACTATGACACGGTGTTTGGTGCGGGCGGCAAGGCGAAGCCGAACGCGGTGATCGGCGTGGGTGTGGTCATGGCCGATAGGCCGATGTATTTCGACTGCGCCAATGAACATGGTCTGGCCATCGCCGGCTTGAATTTCCCCGGCTACGCCTCGTTCGTCCACGAACCGGTCGAAGGCACGGAAAACGTCGCCACGTTCGAATTTCCGCTGTGGGTGGCGCGTAATTTCGACTCCGTCGACGAGGTCGAGGAGGCGCTCAGGAACGTGACGCTCGTCTCCCAGATCGTGCCGGGACAGCAGGAGTCTCTGCTGCACTGGTTCATCGGCGACGGCAAGCGCAGCATCGTCGTCGAGCAGATGGCCGATGGCATGCACGTGCATCATGATGACGTCGATGTGCTGACCAATCAGCCGACGTTCGACTTCCATATGGAAAACCTGCGCAACTACATGTGCGTCAGCAACGAGATGGCCGAACCGACTTCATGGGGCAAGGCCTCCTTGACCGCCTGGGGTGCGGGTGTGGGCATGCATGGCATCCCGGGCGACGTGAGTTCCCCGTCGCGCTTCGTTCGTGTGGCCTACACCAACGCGCATTACCCGCAGCAGAACGATGAAGCCGCCAATGTGTCGCGCCTGTTCCACACCCTCGGCTCCGTGCAGATGGTGGACGGCATGGCGAAGATGGGCGACGGCCAGTTCGAACGCACGCTGTTCACCAGCGGATATTCGTCCAAGACCAACACCTATTACATGAACACCTATGATGACCCCGCCATCCGTTCCTACGCCATGGCCGATTACGATATGGATTCCTCGGAGCTCATCAGCGTCGCCCGATGACTCCTTCCCGGCTCATGCCCCATTCGGAGGGCATGAGCGTATATAGTGGAATCTTATGGAATCGTCGATCTTCAAACCCAGCTCCATGGACCTCATCAGGGCAGGTCTGCAAGACCTCGACAAGGCCCGCGCCTTGTTCGACCAGCTCAAGGCGGACGACATTCCCGATGAGCGATGCGCCGAACTGCTGAGCGCGCTGGCCCACGCCTGCGACCCCGATATGGCATTGAGCAATTTCGTGGATATCGTCAACGCGATGCAATCCAGCCAGCGCGATCTGGAACACGTCATCCCCGACAACGACGCCCTGAAGCGTCTGGTCACGGTGCTCGGCGTCTCCGACGCGATGGGCAAGTTCATGCGCTTCAAGCCGCAGCTTGTGGAGGCGGCAGCAGTCGACAACTGCAACAGCCATCTGTTCAATCACGCGCAACGCCGTGCACGTCTGCTCAAGGCGGTCGGCGCGGACCCGGACGAACCGGCCATGCCCGTCGCCTCCAAGGATCTGGCCGAAGCGGCCACGGCCCTGCGTTCCAGCTACCGGAACCAACTGGCCGCCATCATCGCCCAGGATGCCGTGGCGGACGACCCGACCTCCATCCAACCGACCATCAGCCGCGAACTGTCCGACCTCGCGGACGCGGCGCTCGAAGGCGCGCTGGCCATCGCCCGCCACGAAACCGAGGGCAGCGAGCACGTGCGCTTCACCATCATCGGCATGGGCAAACTCGGCGCACAGGAACTGAACTACGTCTCCGACGTGGACCTCATCTACGTGGTCGAACCGGCCGACAAGGATGTGGACCATCAGACGCTGATTCGCGTGGGCACCAAGATGGGCACCATGTTACAGCGCGTCTGCCAGTCCGCCATCATGGGCGTGGCCGAGCAGCCGCTGTGGCAGATCGACGGCGGCCTGCGCCCGGAAGGCAAGGACGGCGCGCTGGTGCGCGTGCTCTCCTCGCACAAGAACTATTACGAGCAGTGGGCCGAGAATTGGGAGTTCCAAGCGCTGCTCAAGGCCCGCCCGGTGGCCGGCGACCCCGACCTCGGTCAGGCCTACATGGACATGACCCGGCCGTTCGTGTGGAGCGCATCCAAGCGCAAGAACTTCGTCTACGACTGCCAGAAAATGCGCAAGCGCGTGGAGGATTTGATTCCCGCGCCCCTGAAGGACCGCGAGATTAAGCTCGGCCGCGGCGGTCTGCGCGATGTGGAATTCACCGTGCAGATGCTCCAGCTCGTACACGGCCGCACCGACGAATCGCTGCGCACCAGCAACACGCTCGACTCGCTGCAGCGCCTGTCCGAAGGCGGCTATGTCTCGCGCAAGCAGGCCGTGCGCATGTCCCAGGACTACCGCTTCGAGCGCGTGATGGAACATCGCCAGCAGATCTGGTCCCTGAAGCGCACGCACCTGTTCCCGGACCTCGGCCGGGCCTCGGTCGGAGGCCTCGAAAAGAAGCGCGACATCGACGTGGACGAGCTCAACCAGAACCAGGAGCTGCGCCGACTCGCCCGCGCATTCGGCCTGCACCCGGAAGAACTCGTCGACAAGTACGACGACACCCGCCGCGAAGTACGCCACCTGCACCTCGACATCTACTATCGCCCGATGCTGCCGGTCAACGCCCAGATGGAGAACGACCAGATCGTCCTGAGCGTCGAGGCAGCACAGGAACGATTCGAATCCATCGGTTTCGGCGACCCGGACGCCGCCATCCGCCACGTGCAGGCGCTCACCGCCGGCGTGGGGCGCGCGGCCAAAATCAACCGCATCATTCTGCCCGCCGTCTTGCAGTGGCTGGGCGAGGGCCAGAACCCGGACATGGGCCTGCTCAACTGGCGCAAACTGGAGGAGAACTTCGGCACCGAATCCGGCTACCTCGGCTTCCTGCGCGACTCCACCTCCGCCGCCCAGCGCCTGTGCCACATCCTGTCCAACTCACGATTCCTGGGCGACGCGCTCAACAAGTCGGTCGAATCGATCAGCTGGCTTGGCGACGACGACAATCTGCAGGCCCGCACGCGCGAGGCCTTGGACGTGCAGACCGGCTCGGCGCTGGAACGTTTCGGCTCGAACATCAACGAGTTCGCCACCTCCATGCGCGCCATGCGCCGCCACGAAATCGAACGCATCGGCCTGTCTTGGATGAGCGGTGTGATCAGCGACTCCGACAGTCTCAAGGCCATGACCGACGTGTATGACGCGATCATCGATGCCTCCCTGACCTGGGCCGTGCGCCACCAGATCGCCGAGTTCGGCGTCGAAACCGCGCCGGCCGGCATCACCGTCATCGCCATGGGCCGTTACGGCGGGCGCGAAGTGAACTTCAGCTCCGATGCGGATGCCATTCTCATCTACCGTCCGGCCGACGATGCCGACGACGGCCAAGCCAACGCCTTCGCCAAGAAGGTCGTGGAAGACCTGCGCAACATCCTGCAAGGACCGACGACGCTGGAACCCAAGATCGAACTCGACCTGGACCTGCGCCCGGAAGGCAAGAACGGCCCGCTCGTGCGCTCCTATGCCTCCTGCGAGGAATACTACGAATCCTGGGCTTCGACCTGGGAGCGCCAGGCGCTGCTGCGCGCCCGGTACGCGGCCGGCGACGCTGAACTGGCGCGGGACTTCCTGATCAACATCGCCGACCCGCTGCGCTACCCGACCACGGAACTGACTGAAGCAGAATTGCAGAACATCCGCAAGCTCAAGGCCCGCATGGAAGCCGAGCGTCTGCCGCGCGGCGTGCGCCGTGAACGGCATCTGAAGCTCGGCAAGGGCGGCTTGTCTGACGTGGAATGGACCGTGCAACTCATGCAGCTCCAGCACGCCGGCGATATCAAAGATCTGCGCGTCAACGGCACGCTGGAGGCATTGGACGTGCTGGAAGCCAAGAAGCTCATCAGCGCTATCGACGCGATTCAGCTGCGCAAGGCATGGACGTTGTGCACCGCGGCCCGCAACGGCAGCTATCTGTGGAGCGGGCGCGCCAACCAGGCCGATATTCTGCCTGATGACATCTATTCGCTGGGCGGCATCGCCGTCTACCTCGGCTACGGTGCCCACCGCGGCCAGCATTTCGAGAACGACCTGCTGGCCGTGATGCGCAAATGCCGTGACGTATGCCAGCGCTTGTTCTATGGGAAGACCGAAGGCGAGGCGGCTGCGGCAACCACCGCCACGGCCTCCGCCGCAACGCAGCAGCCGCAAACCGCCCCTCGCCCGCGTATGCACGTGATCGCACCGCGACTGGAACGAAATCGACGCCGCGCGCAGCGATAAGGCAGCATATTCGTTGGATTTTCAGGTGGACACTCGGTGAATGCGGCTGTCCGAAAAATGGCGTAAGTTAGATTAGGTCACGCAAGGGTGGCCACCTGAAAACCACGAGCGAAAAGGTGAGCCTTGTCTGAAGAAACGCCAATGGTCGGCAAAAGCGTCGTAACGCTGGACGGCCTGTCTACAAACCAGATTCTCGACCTGCTGCATAAGGCCGAATACATCGATTCCCACCGCAAAGAGATTGCCCATACCTGCGATGGGCGAGTGCTGGCCACGCTGTTCTACGAGCCCTCCACCCGTACGCGCCTGAGCTTTGAGACCGCAATGCTACGTCTCGGCGGCAAGGTCATCGGATTCGCCGGCGCGCAGCTGGCCTCCGTGACCAAGGGCGAATCCATCGCCGACACGTTGAAGACCGTGTCCAACTACGTGGACGTGGTCGCCATCCGTCACCCGAAGGAGGGTGCCGCGCTGGTGGCCTCCCGCGCCGCATCCGTGCCGGTAATCAACGCCGGCGACGGCGGCCACATGCACCCCACGCAGACGCTGGCCGACCTGGCCACGCTGCAGTCGCGCTTCGGCCGCATCACCGACCTGACCGTGGGACTGTGCGGCGATTTGACCTTCGGCCGCACCGTGCACTCCCTGATCGAGACCCTGTGCCGCTTCGGCAACGTGCGCTTCGTGCTCATCAGCCCGGACGAGCTCAAGACCCCGCAGTACGTGATCGACCGCATCAACGCCACCGACAGCTGCTCCTACGTGGAAGTGCGCGACCTGGCCTCCGTGATCGGCGACCTCGACGTGCTGTACATGACCCGCGTACAGAAGGAACGCTTCTTCAACGAAGACGACTACCTGCGCCTGCGCGACACCTACATTCTCGACGAAGAGAAGCTGCAGCTCGCCAAGCCGTCCATGGCCGTGCTTCACCCGCTGCCGCGCGTCAACGAAATCGCCGTGGACGTGGACGACGACCCGCGTGCCGCCTACTTCGAACAGGTCAAGAACGGCATGCTCGTGCGCATGGCCCTCGAAAGCACCGTGGTGGGCGACGAACTGCCCGGATACGAACCGCTCAACCCCAAGGAGGTTCAGGCCTGATGGAAGTCACCAGCATTCAGAACGGCATCATTATCGACCATGTGCCGGCCGGAACCTCGCTGAAGGTTCTCGAATACCTGAAAATCGACCCGGCCAAAACCAAGCTTGCGCTCATCATGAACGCCGACTCCAAGCGTTACGGCTCCAAGGACATCATCAAAATCGAAGATGACAAGGACATCGACCTCGACGTGCTCGGCTTCGTGGCCCGCCAAGCCACCGTGGACGTGGTGCGCGGCGGCAAGATCGTCGAAAAGAAGCAGCCGAACCTGCCCGAGCACATCGTCGGCGTGATTTCCTGCGTGAACCCGCGCTGCGTGACCACCGCCGAGCCCGGCATCAAGCAGATGTTCCACCTCGTGCACTCCGAGCGGCTCGAATACCGCTGCGACTACTGCGACGAGGAAGCCAAACTGTGAGCATCACCCTACGCAACATCAAGGTCTGGAACACCGGCGAGGTCATCGACCTCGTGGTGCCCGGGACCGCTGCCGCCTACTTCGCCGACACCTCCGCCGTGGCTGACGGCGCCGACATCGACGCCACCGGCCTGACCGTGGCCCCCGGTTTCGAAGACCCACACGTCCACTTCCGCGATCCCGGCCAGACCTACAAGGAATCGATGGTCTCCGGCTGCCGTGCGTCCGCATCCGGCGGATACACGAACGTGCTCATCATGCCGAACACGTTGCCGGCACTGGATGGGCAGACCGTGTCTGGCCCGGAAGCGACCGGTGCAAAAGAGGTTCTGGATGCCGGCTTCGACAACGTCATCGACTTCCTGCAGCAGTACGATACTGCGCATGACGTTCAATTGCCGGTTCGTTACGATCTGTGCGTGTGCGCGTCCAAGGATCGCGCCGGTCATGAGGCAAGCGACGTTGCCGATTGGCTCAAGTACGTGCCCGGATTCGAGGACGACGCCAAGACGCCGGCCATGCTCACGCACCCCATCACCGCAATCAGCGACGACGGTTCCGCTGTGACGCCGGAGATCCTGGACCAGGTGCTGGAGAACGTCAAGGCCTCCGACCTGTACCTGATCGAGCATTGCGAGCATCACGATACAGGTGCCGTGAACGAAGGCCCCGTTTCCCGCGAGCTTGGCGTGCCCGGCATTCCGGAAGACACCGAGCTCAAGATCGTGGCCCGCGATATCGAAGCGGCCCGCCGCACCGGTGTCCACGTGCACTTCCAGCATGTGAGCACTGCCATCTCGTTCGAGGCGATTCGCAGGGCCAAGGCCGAAGGACTGCCGATTACCTGCGAGACCGCGCCGCACTATCTGGCGTTGAGCGACGAGGCGCTGCTCAAGTACGGCACGCTCGCCAAGATGAATCCGCCACTGCGCTCCGAAGCGGACCGCAAAGCCACCATCGCGGCCATCGCCGACGGCACCGTGGATCTGCTGGCCACCGACCATGCGCCGCACACGTTGGCAGAGAAGGAACTCGGCTTCCTTGAGGCGCCCAACGGCATCATCGGACTGGAATGCGCGTACGGCGTGTGCCACAAGGTGCTCGTCGACGGCGGCTTCATTTCCGATGAGCGTCTGATCGAGCTCATGTCCGTTGGACCTGCCGAACTCATGGGGCATGTGCCAACCGACGTAGCCGCGCTGGTCGAGGACTACGCCGAACCCGCGCCCACCGGGGATGATCCGGATGGCGTGATTGCGGGGGAGAGCGACGCTCAGCCGCAGCGTGAAGGCGTCAACCGACTGCTCGACTTGAGCCGCGTGGATGACGCCGACAATGTCGACCTCGTGGTGCTCAACGCCGCCGAGGAATGGACCGTGGACCCCGAACAGTTCCACTCCAAGGCTCGTAACACCCCGTTCGGCGGCTGGCAGGTCACCGGACGCCCCCTCGCCACAATCATCGGCTCCCAGCTGATGTTCAGCCGTCTGTAGATAACACAAGGAGCAGCATGGATCGCCTGATCGAAGCGATTGACAACACTCAGAACCCCAGCGTCGTGGGCCTTGACCCCACTGAGGCGCTGGTGCCGCCGCAGGTCGTGGCGAGCTTTGCCGACGAGGTGCGTGACTCGGTCGAATCCCCGGAGGAAGTCGAATCCGCGCAGCTGGCCGTCGCCTACTTCGAATACAACCGCACGATCATTGACGCCATCGCCGACATCGTGCCCGCCGTCAAACCGCAGATCGCCATGTACGAGGCGCTCGGCCCCGCCGGCGTGGACATCTACACGATGACCTGCGAATACGCGGCCCAGCAGGGCCTCTACGTGCTCGGCGACATCAAGCGTGGCGACATCGGCTCCACCGCAGCCGCCTACGCCCACCACCTGAACGGCGTGGGCGACTTCGACCCGTGGCATGAGGATGCGGTGACCGTCAACCCGTATCTCGGCACCGACGGCATCACCCCGTTCGTCGAGGCCGCCGCCGAAGCCGACAAGGACATCTTCGTGCTCGTGCGCACCTCCAACCCGTCCTCCAGCGAACTGCAGATGCTCGACCTGGCCGACGGCACGAAGGTCTACGAGCACGTGGCCGATCTTGTGGAAGGATGGGGCGCCGAGACCATCGGCAGCCACGGCTACTCCCGCGTGGGCGCGGTGGTCGGCGCCACCCACCCCGAGGAAGGCAAGGCGTTGCGTGAACGTATGCCGCACACGTTCTTCCTCGTGCCGGGCTACGGTGCGCAGGGCGGCACGGCCGCGGACGTGGCAGGCATGTTCGACAAGCAGGGCAGCGGCGCCATCGTCAACTCGTCGCGCGGCATTATCGGCGCATGGAAGAAGAGCGGCAAGTACTCCGAATCCATGACCGCCGACGAGGCGCTGGACCTTGTGGCGAGCAGCGCGCGCCAGGCGGCGCTCGACATGCGCGATAATCTGCGGGTTGCCGTATATAGGTAGGTAGATTGTCCGGCTGTGGGCTATACGTGAGTGTGGGCTGGAAACCGGAGCCGAGTGTGTTTAACTACCTCTCAGTCAACCTGCGGTTGACCGCTCCCCTGATAGGGGGAGCTTGATGTGCTGAATAGGAATGAAATGACAACTTTCACCCCCACCCATGATGTGGTTACGGAAGCGACTGCGGCCGGATTCTTCCCGCCGCGCCACAACGTCGAAATCACGCAGGTTACGGAACTGACCGACCGCGTGATGCGACTGACGTTCCGCGACCCGTTCATCGCCTCCCATGCCAAGCCCGCCCAGTTCGTCAACCTGTTCACGCACGACGACTTCATGCTCATGCCGCGTCCGTTCGGCGTCAGCGAAGTCGACGGCGACGAAGTCAGCGTGATCTTCGCCGTCGTGGGACACGGCACCGAACAGTTGGCAGGACTGCAGGCCGGCGACACCGTCGACGTGCTCGGCCCGCTCGGCCGCGGCTTCAACCTCAAGGAAGACGCCAACTACATTCTTGTCGGCGGCGGACTCGGCGTGCCCCCGCTAATCTACGCCGCGCAAAAGCTCGCCGAACACGACGCCTCCTTTGCCACCGCCGTATTCGGTTACCGCAACGACCACTTCGCCGAGGAATACGTCTCCCGGTACGCGGACTGGTCGTGGAGCATCGACGACGCCGAAGGCAACGTGGTCGACCTGCTCAACAAACTGGAACAAGGCGACGACCTGAAGGCCTACGATCGCAAGCCGATCATTCTGTCCTGCGGACCGCTGCCTATGATGAAGGCCGTGGCCGACTGGGCCGCCGAACGCGGCATCCCCGCGCAGCTGAGCATGGAACAGCGCATGGGCTGCGGCTATGGCACCTGCGTGCTGTGCACCATCGACACCGTGGACGGCCGCCTCAAGGTCTGCTCCGACGGACCCGTGTTCACCCGCGAACAGCTCGGATGGGGGAAGTGACGATGAGCGCAAACAACCAGTCCGCGCAGGGCGGCGACAACCACATCAACCTGTACGAGCCCCACGTGTGGAAGCACCACACCAAGGTGGCCGGTCTGGAATGGAAGAATCCGGTCGGCACCGCCTCCGGCACCTTCCAGTACGCCGCCGTCCGCTGGTTCTACGACGTCAGCCAGCTCGGCGCCGTATGCACCAAGGGCGCCTCGCCCGTACCGTGGGAAGGCAATCCCTCGCCGCGCACCGCCGAATCGCCGGCCGCGAACATCAACGCCGTGGGCCTGCAGAATCCCGGCATCGACCATTACTTGGCCGAGGACCTGCCCAAGCTCAAGGCCGCGGGCGCGTTCGTCATCTCCAATGTCGCCGGACATTGCGATGACGATTACGCGGCGGTCGTGGAAAAGCTCGCCGACTCCGACGCGGACATGCTGGAAATCAACGTCAGCTGCCCGAACGTTTCCGCCGGCGGCATGAGCGTGGGCACCGACCCGGTGGCCCTCGCCAATCTTATGGACCGGCTGCGCCCGATGACCGACAAGCCGATGATCGTCAAACTCACGCCGAACGTCACCGACATCACCGTGCCGGCGCGCGCGGCCGTGGAACATGGCGCCGACGCGTTGAGCATGATCAACACGCTCAAAGGCATGCGCATTAACATTCGCACCGGCAAGCCGATCATCGCCAACGTCACCGGCGGCGTATCCGGCCCGGCCGTGCTGCCGGTCGGCCTGGCAGCCGTCTATCGGGTGCGCACCGCACTGCCGGAGATTCCGATCATCGGCCTCGGCGGCATCGACAGCGGCGAGAAGGCGCTCGAATACCTGTACGCCGGCGCGAACGCCGTCGAAGTGGGTGCGGCCGCGCTCTTCGACCCGGTGGCCCCGCTGCGCGTCGCCCGCGAACTCGACGACCTGTTGGACAGCCGTCCCGAACTCGCTGCTAAACTGGCCGCAGGACAGACTTGGAGGTAAGGAACATCATGGCAGAAACACTCGCACATCGCTTCACTGAATTCCTGTTGGAATCCAACGCGCTGAAGTTCGGCGACTTCACGCTGAAGTCCGGCCGCAAGAGCCCGTACTTCATCAACGCCGGCGCCTTCGACGACGGCAAGAAGATCGCCGCGCTCGGCGCGTTCTACGCCGAAAAGATTAGCCAGGCCATCGTGCACAACACGATTCCCCGCAACATCGACACCGTGTTCGGCCCCGCCTACAAGGGCATTCCGCTGGCCGTGTCCACCGCGATCGCGCTGACCGCCGGCCACAACATGACCGTCGGATACACCTTCGACCGCAAGGAGAAGAAGGACCACGGCGACGGCGGCTGGATGGTTGGCACCCCGCTGACCGACGGCATGAAGGTGCTGCTCGTGGACGACGTGATGACCGCCGGCACCGCCGTGCGCGAAGTCATCCCCAAACTCAAGGCCGAGGCGAACGTCGAGGTCGTGGGTCTCGTGCTCTCCGTGGACCGCATGGAGAAGACCAAGGACTCCGACATGTCCGCCGTGAAGGCCGTGGAAGCCGAATTCGGCTTCCCGGTGCTCTCCATCGCCAACGTGCGCGAGATCTTCGACGCCGCCGCCAAGATGAAGAACCCCGACGGCACCCCGCTGCTCAGCCACGACATCCAGCAGCGCGCCGCCGCCTACCTTGAGGAATACGGCGCCTGATCGTCTTCAATCTAAAAACCAAAAGCGGGCTTGCGAGCCCGCTTTTTTTATTACGTTCCATGAACAGCAGCACCATATTAAGGCAAAAGCTTTGGCAAGGAGCGTGCTATGAACTGGTTAGTTGATATAGGGCTGTTTGCGCTCGTGGGGATATGCAGTTACTTCGGCATCGAGCATCATCTGGACAGCAAAGCGAACAAGTTGTCGCAAGGTAATGAAGAAGACCGCCGAGATGCTGATGCCCAAGTAGAAGCAGCATGAAAATGACGGAATGACGTTGGGGTGACGCCGCTCATACTCGGGATATGACGGATGAACAGCCTCTTGAAACGGAGATAAATGTCTCCAGAAGGCCAAATCAGCTCCCTTGAAAGCGAGATAGGGTTCTAAACTCTGGGACCGACTCGCCTGTGATGAAAACCCGCTCGGCGTAGAATTACCGTAGGTTCGTTGCATTCGAACAAGGAAGGCCGCTATGGGGAACATCACCGACGATATTTGGCAACATTTCGACACTTTCGCCGAACTGCCGTTCACCGAGGCGGATAGCCTCGCTTTGTCCCAGTTGGCCTATGCTCGCATGCCGGATAACGTGCCGCGCTATCACGAGAATGCAGAGACCGCCGACGGCATGATCGCCACGGTTCCGATTCACGATTTGCTGCGTGCCGAATGCTATGACGACATGTTCGGCAAGGTGTGGTCGCCTTCGATGAATGTCGATCTGTTACGTGCGATGAGCGAGAGCCCACGTTGGAGGAACCTACGCGTGGGCGCATACGTGGACGAATTCGATGCTGCAACCACCAAGCAGTTCTCGGCCTGCGTGTTCGAACTGGGTAACGGCACGCTCTATGTGGCTTTTCGCGGTACCGACAGCTCAATCGTCGGGTGGAAAGAGGACTTCATGATGGCGTTCCGCCGCCCGGTCGCCTCGCAGGAGGCCGCCGCGCGTTATCTGACCGAGCTGGCTGGCCATTGGGCCGGGCCGATTATGGTCGGCGGCCATTCCAAAGGCGGCAATCTGGCGGTGTATGCGGCGGCCAATGTGCCTAGCGAGATTCAGGAACGTATCACGGTCGTATATTCGCACGATGGGCCTGGATTCGATGAGGTGTTCTTCGATGAGGACGGGTACGTACGCATTGCGTCGAAGATCCATAAATCGGTACCGGGCTCGTCGATCATCGGCATGCTGTTTGAGACTCGTGAGCATGTGGAAGACGGCTATACGGTGGTCAGCAGCGACGGTGCCAGCATCATGCAGCATTTCGCATTGCACTGGCAAGTCGATCATGGCCAATTCGTACAGGCTGATGGACTGACAAGTAGCGCGCAATACCTGGCACGCACGATCAACGGATGGATGGCAAAATACGACGACGAGCATCGCCGCAAGTTCATCGAAAACCTGTTTGCCATCTTCGAGGCTGGCGGATACGACACATTCGGCGACCTCACTTCGCATTTGACACAGTCACTGCCGATTATGCTCGCCGCGGCCCGCAACATTGATGTCGAAGATCGCGACGTGATGATTGAAGTGCTCAAAGGCTTCGCCGCGACAGCCGCCGCGTCGGTAATCTTGGCCAAGTAGTCGGAGGCCATCAAACTGGTTTTGCCAGTCAGTCTCAATAGCGCAAAAGCCGGCCCCTGAGATACTCAGGAGCCGGCCCTTACTTCCATTTCCCCAGCGGGGTTGGCTTAATCGCAGTATATCTCACTGCTGACCATGCCTGTTTTACTTACTCCTAATCAATGAGCTTGTAGCCGTGGTCGGAGACTACGGACTTGAGCTTGTCGAGATAGGTTTCGGCGGCCTTGGAGAGCTTGGAACGCTCGTTCGTGATCCAGCCGACCAACATCGTTTCGTCGGTGTCGAGCGGCACGGTGACGATCTTCTCGTTGTTGAGGTCGCCGTTGTCGATGCCGGTGCACACCGTGTAGCCGTTGAGGCCGATGATGAAGTTCAGGATCGTGGCGCGGTCGGTCACGTTGATCTGCTTGGGGGAGTACTCCGGCCAGACCGCTTCCTCATAGAAGTAGAACGAGCCTTCCTCGCCCTGCTCGTACTGGATGAACGGATAAGGTTTCAGGTCCTCCATGGTGATGACCTTCTTGGCGGCCAGCGGGTTGTTGCGCGAGATGAACACGTGCAGCGGCGCGCGGAAGAGCGGGTGGAATTCGAGGTGCTTCTCGCGCAGGAGCTTGCCGATCACGTCCTTGTTAAAATCGGACAGGTAGATGATGCCGATTTCGGACTGCATGTTGGCGACCTGGTTGATGATGTCGCGCGTGCGGGTCTCGCGGATGGTGAACTCGTATTCGTCGGACTTGATGGAGTTGATCATCTCCACGAACGCCTCGACGGCGAACATGTAGTGCTGGGTGGAGACCTGGCACAGCTGCTTGCGCGGTTTGGCATGCTTATAGCGCTCTTCGAGCAGGTCGGCCTGGTCGAGCACTTGGCGGGCGTAGGTCAGGAATTCCGCGCCGTCCACGGTCAGGGCGATGCCCTGCGAGGAGCGGGTGAAGATCTCGATGCCCAGCTCGTTCTCCAATTCCTTGACCGACGAGCTCAGGGCCGGCTGGGAGACGTACAGGGCATGGGAGGCCTCGTTCATCGAGCCGCACTCGACGATTTTGACGATGTATTTCAGCTGCAGCAGTGTCATAAAGTCTATTTATATCGCTAGGGATAGTCGCCACACGGCCGGTCACCGTCGTCAAGGACGGGTCCATAGACTTCAACTGCCGCGATGCAACGTTTGGCGACTTACAGACGTACGCCGAGTTCTGCGAGCGATTCGCGTGCCTGCAACGCGTTCTCGAAGAGGATGCCGTGGATGCCGACCTCGTTGGCGCCGACGATGTTCTTGGCGGTGTCGTCGAAGAACACGCAGCGCTCGGCCGTGAGGCCGAAACGGGTCAGGGCCAGCTCGTAGATGTCGGCGTTCGGCTTATGCATCTTCTCCACGCCGGAGACCACGGTGCCCTGCAACAGCTGTTCAAGGCGCGGGTACTTCTCGAAGGCCAGGTGGAAGGTCTCATGCGACCAGTTGGTCAGACCCCATACGCCGTAGCCGTGGGCCTTCAAATCCGCCAGCAGCTCGACCATGCCCGGAAGCGTGCGGGGCAGCGCGTCCGCGTAGTGGCCGATGTAGAACTTGAAGATGTCGGCGAGTTCCTGGCCTTGTTCGCGTACCACATCCGGGTAGATGTCCGCGAAATCCTCGCCGGTGTCCATGCGGTCCTCGTAGCGGAAGAAGCCGCAGGGGTCGTCGTCGGCGCAGATGCGTTCCACGATCTCATCGGGGAATCGGCCTTCCAGGCATGCGCGGGTGTTCCAGTCCAGCAGCACGCCGCAGAAGTCGAAAATCACGTCGGTGATGGGGGAGTTGGCCATGATGCTCCTTGTGTTGTTGGGGCCGTTGAGTGGGGTCTGCGATTTAGTATAGGGGGTTTCATACGTTGGCTCCCCTCTCTGAGGGGAGCCAACGTACGGAATCATGCGATGACGTCGGCGATGGCTTCGGGGATGGCGTGGGCCACGTCGCCGGCCACAATCGGGTGGCCGAGCGTCATGAAGCGCTGGCGATGCTCGCGGCCGATCAGTTCCGGCTCCTGCCAGCCTTGTTGCTCGGATTCGGAGGCGATCGCCGCCGCCAGGCCATGCAGGTAGGCGGCCGAGGCCACGGTCTCGCCCGTGGTGGCCACGTCATCCTGCTGGGCGAGCAGGGCGCCGGTCAGACCGGCCAGCACGTCGCCCGCGCCGGCGGTGCCCAGCCAGGCCGGTGCGCTACCCGACGCATAGACGTGGTCCTCATCCACCACGATGGTCACCGCGCCCTTCAACAATACGGTGGCGCCGGTGAGCTCGTGGGCACGCTTCGCGCTGGCCAACGGGTTCAACCGCACGTCGTCGGCGGTGTACGGCTCGTGCGAATCGGCATGCTCCGCGGTGCTGGCGGCGGTTTCGAACCGGTTGAGCAGTTTCGCCATCTCGCCGGCATGTGGCGTGATCACCACCTGGCCGGGCACACGCTCCGGCAGCAGGTCGAGTGCGCCGGCATCCACCACGATTGGCGGCATGTCGTAGGCGTCCTTGTTCTCATCCTCGCTGCCGAGCGCGTAATGCTTGAGCAATGCGGCGATGGTGTCCCGCTGCATATCGCCGTCGGTGCCCTCGACGCTAGCCTCGGGCACGCCGGACCCCACGACCCAGGACTGCACATGTCCCTTGCCGATCACGGCTTCCGGCAGTGCGGCGAGCACCATGTTCTGCGCGCGCTCCGGGCCCAGATACCGGACCATGCCGGTGTTCGCGCGGGCGGCGGCGCTGGCGGTGAGCACGGCGGCACCGGGGTAGCGCTGCGAGCCGGTCACCAGACCAACCACGCCCCGGGAGTATTTGGAATCCTCGAACCTGGGGAGACGGACCGCGTCGGACGCGAACGAATTATCCACCACCTCGACGTCCGGATCCTTGTCGTCGATATCGAATCCGAAATCGAGCAACTCGATACGGCCGCAGGCGAACGTGGCGGGCGGCAGCACCGCGCACGGCTTCATCGCGCCGAACGTGACCGTGACCGTGGCCGGAATGTACGGGCCGGGCAGAGAACCATCGTTCACACCGACGCCGGATGGCGTATCCACGGCAAGTACCAGCGGAAAATCGCCTGACGACTCACGGTTTGGCAGGGCGGGCTCATCGGGAGCCTCGCCGTCGAGACCAAGGGCGGAGGCGAGTGCGGCGGGGATGCCGCGTAGCGAGCCTTGGATGCCGATGCCGGTCATCGCGTCGATGATCAGATGCGATTTCCTGGCCACGGCGATGGCGGTCTGCAATCGCTCGCCGGCCTCACCGGCGGAAAACCCGGACGCGCAACCGGGAATATCAGCCGCGGGATCAAGCACCAGCACCTTGCCTCCGGCGCGCACGAATGAGGCGAATCCGGCCTCATGCAACGACCGGCCCACGGCGATGGCGGTGACGTTCGCGCCCTCCTGGGCCAGCGCGGCGGCCGCGAACAGACCATCGCCACCATTGTCTCCGGCCCCGGCCAGCAGCACGATCGACGTGTCCTCCAGCGCCAGATCCTCGTCGTCCAGCATACCGGCCGCCATGTGGGCCGCGGCCTGGGCGGCCATGCGCATCAGCGGCACGCCTTTGTCCAGCAGGGGTCGCTCCATGGCCCGGACCGTATCGGAGTCATAGGCGCTGTGCAGCAGCAGTTCGCGACGATCGGCGTCTTCGGTGTATTCCATGGCAACCCCTTTCTTGTGTTTGTTACTTGCGGTCCGTGTTTACAGGCCGTACACCTCGTGGGCGAACTTTTCGAACACGGGGATCGAGCGCTTGACCTTCTCCGTGTCGATGCAGTAGGCCATGCGGAAGTATCCGGGCACGCCGAAGCTGTCGGACGGCACAAGAATCAGGTCGTATTCCTTGGCCTTCATGCAGAACGCCACGGCGTCGTCCTCCAGCGCCTTGGGGAAGATGTAGAACGTGCCGCCGGGGCGTACCACGTCGAAGCCGATGCCGGTCAGCGCATCGTAGAGCAGGTTCATGTTCGTCTCGTAGACGTTGAGATCGGCGGTCTGGTCGATGACCTTGGCCACGCCCAGCTGAATCGAGCTCGGCGGGCAGTTGTGGCCGGTGCCGCGCGAGATCTGGCCCATCATGGGCACGAGCAGGTCGGCGTCGGTGGCTGTGGGGTTCACCGCGACATAGCCGATGCGTTCGCCAGGCAGGCTCAGCGACTTCGACCACGAGTAGCAGGTCAGCGAGTTCGCGTAGAAGCTGGCCGGGTAGGGCTGGGTGGCGCCGTCGAACACGATTTCGCGGTACGGTTCGTCGCTGATCAGGAAGATATCGTGGCCGTATTCGACCTGCTTGGCGGTCAGGATCGCGGCCAGACGCTTGAGCGTGTCCGCTGAATACACCGCGCCGGACGGGTTGTTCGGGGTGTTGATAAGCACGACCTGCACGTTCGGGTTAAGTGCAGCCTCGAATGCGTCGAAGTTGATTTGGAAGTTCTCGGTGTCGGCCGGCACGATGGTCAGCTTGGCGCCGGCGCCCTTGACGTACGGCTGGTATTCGGGGAAGTAGGGGGCGAAGGTGATGATCTCATCGCCCGGCTTGGTCACCGCACGCATCGCGTGGGACAGCGCGCCCGCCGCGCCCGTGGTCGGGAAGATGTGGTTGCCGGTGTATGCCATGCCGAAACGTTCGTTGAGGTTTTCGGCGATCGCGTCCTTGACGGATGGGATACCGAGCGAGGGGGAGTAGCCGTGGATGGCCACCGGATCGCCGTTTTCGTAGAGGTCGACCATGGCGTCGGTGAAGGATTTCGGAGCCGGCACCGAGGGATTGCCAAGGCTGTAATCGAACACGTTCTGGTAGCCGATTTCGGCACCGCGGCTCGTGGCGTACTCGCTCAGCTCGCGAATCACGGACTTGCCGCCAAGCATGGCCTTGTATTCCTCATTGATCATGGCTGTTCTCCTCGCATGGTTGTACTGGTATGCACCACGCTACTACTATCGCGGCCGGTTTGCGCCATTTGCCGCGCCGTGCCTAAGCCGGCTGTTCTATTTGTTCTATTAGTGGAGTTTGAACCGGCATATACCCTTGCAATAAAGCCATTTGTAGGGTCTGAGGCTTTCCGGGGTTGCTTGTCTCATAGATTTTCGGCCTCTTGATATTTGCGGTTGATAGCTGTGATGTGTGTGGGCGATGGCTGTTGAGGCATCATGGGGATCTCTTCGACTGTCCGCCGTCGCCATGCCGCCATGATGCCTACAGAAAGTCGAGTTGCGTATTTCCGCCAAGCAGGGTGGTGACCGGTGGGGGCGATCGGTGGGGGTGACCGACACCCGCTATAGGCAGCAGGCAGCCGCACACATCCCAATATCTGTGGGACGGCAGACGAGTCAATCGTTTGTCGTCCGCGCCGTCCCTCAAGAGCGCGGGATGGCAGACAAGTCAACCGTTTAACGTCCGTAGCGTCCCACACCGACGACTGTAGAAACCGCGGAATAACGCCGATTCTCGCTGCAGCTCCATGATTATGCACAACCGTTCATAGCGAGCGCTGTGGGACGGCGGGCGGAAAACGGCCGAATCCGCGTGCCGTCCCACACCTCGTACAATCCGCGTTTTGGAAAAGCATCACCGTAAGGCTGACGCGCATCCGCATCCACAGCAGGAGCCTTACCGGCCGTAATCCCGCACTCGATTATTTTTTCTGACAGGAAATCGAACCCGAAACACTAACCCATGCCCGCCCCACCGCAAACAGCGAATAACCAAAAAAAGCATGATCTATCCTTGGCGCCGAATAATGAGAGCCTGACTGTAGTGGCTACGGGTAGCTATATCGGAGAAGGATTCGATCAGAAGCGTTTCGACACGCTTCTGCTTGCCGCTCCGGTCTCGTTTGAGGGTACTCTCTCGCAATATGTAGGGCGACTTCATCGCGAGAATGATGGCAAGACCGAGGTTCGTGTCTATGATTACATCGACGTGACCGTGCCTTTATCCGCTGTCATGTATCGAAAACGGCTGAAGGCATACGCAAATCAAGGATATTCGGTAAATCCTGACCATACTGAGAAAATGGACATGCTCAGTGCAAAGGCGGAAGCGTTGCGCGCTTGCATGACGGCCGCGACGCAGGGCGAAGATGCTGCGGATGCGTTGCTCGACACCCGGTCTGACGGATTATTCGAAGGCAGCATCGTTACAGCCACGAATTATGCAGAGATACTCCGCAAGGATATTGCCGGTTGCGCACGTTCCCTGATTATCTCGGCTGAATATGTATCACAACAGGGACTCAGCGCAATTGACGATGAATTGCTCCGACTGGCCGACAGGAAAGCGCTCATCGAAGTTTATGTCCGTTTGCCGGCGACTGCTGCGGTGGCAACCAGAACACGAATAGAACGGAATATTAATCGGCTGCGTGCTATTGGGTGCATTGTCCGGACCGTCGAATCGTGTTCCGATTTTGCCATAATCGATGACGGATTGATTTGGTTTGGAGGCATCCCTTTACTTGGCAATCCAAGGAGTGACGACTGTGCACTTCGATTCAAAGATACGAAAATCGGCGAGAATCTAGCAGATGGACTGAAACGACGGTCGTCCTGAGTCAATATTCAGTTAAGATAATCGCGCAGTACGAGGGCGTGATTGATGTGCGGGTCCTTGGCGGCATAGAGCAGGGTCACGTCGGGATGCTCCGCGCAGATGTGGCGCAGATTGTCCACGGCGGCATTGGCGTCGAGCTCGGCGATGTAACGCATGCGGAATTCCGCGAATTTGGCGGGGTCATGGCCGAACCATTTGCGCAGGAGGGGAGAGGGAGCGACGTCCTTCAGCCACAGGTCCAACGCCGCACGCTCTTTCGTCATGCCGCGAGGCCACAGGCGATCCACCAGCACCCGATACCCGTCCGACGCAGTCGGCTCTTCATATATACGTTTGATTGCAATACCCATACGCCCCATGATTGGCGTGCGCTTGCCGGAAGTCAAGGGGAGACGCGATCCATCTACCCGTTCGATTTCTGGGTGTTCTGTCTAAGGCCTTGTGCTATGACAGCTAGCGATTCAGCAGCTTTTGGTGATATCGTCCAACCGGACCGCCTTGCCCCTGTCGAAGGTGTTCATAGTGAGATCGACGGGTTTGGTCTTGATGAACGCTGACAGCGCGGTGTGTGGCGGGTTGTCGATCAAGTGGGTGATGGGGGCAATCGCCTCCTCGACGCTGACGCCCACAATGGCGTAAATGGCACGCGCCAGCAGCTTCATCAGTGGCGAATCGAAACTGTTCAATGCCTCATTGCTGCGCACGGCCCAAGGGTTGAACAACACATAGTGGATGCGGCCTCCGGTCTGCTGTTGGTTTTCCGCGAAGAGCACTCCCAGCAGATCGTTCAGACGACTCGTACAGATAGTCGCGCAATGCTAGAACGTGATTGATGTGCACCCTTCATTGACGGTCTCTCAATTGATCTCCTGCGATTCATGCCGTATAAGGAAGTTCTCGACCAAGGCGATCATCGTGTCCTTCCCCGCAGGTGCGGACAGCGCAATCATCAGCGTCATCGCCGCCAAGGCGTTACCCTCCACAAGCAGGGGAGTCATCGTCGCCCAGTATACTGTTGCCGTTCAGGAAATACACGAACAGTGCGGCGGCACAACGTTTATTGCCGTCGGAGAACGGGTGATCCTTGACAACTTGATACAGCAGGTTCGCGGCTTTCTCCTGGGTGGAACGGTACAGTTCTTCGCCTCCGAACGTCTGGTAGAGTCCTGCGACGATTCCTTGGAACGAACCGTTGCGTTCCCTCCCGAACAGATCGGATTGCGTGTAGAACGGCATCGACCGGATGAACAGCATCGCGTCCTCATAGGTCAAGACCCACTGGGACTCGTCGCCCTTGGGTATAGGGACATTGCCTGTGTCATAGTCGTTAAGCAGCACAAGACTCGGCAAATATCGTTCCAAGATCTCTGCGGTGCCAGCAATTTCCGGTTCGGTGGACCTCGATAGCACCTTGACGACGGCGTGAAGTGTGTCAAGCCGCTTGCGATTGATGATATAACCATCAACGAGATGCTGCTTCAGAACTGAGTTGGCCCATCGCCGGGAATAGATGCCTTCCTTGGATTTGACGCGGTATCCGACCGACAGGATCGTATCCAAGTTGTAATGCTCGACTTGGTATGTCTTACCGTCAGATGCAGTTGTCGCAAATTCTGCGACAACTGAAAATCCATTGGGCTCTTCCCTCAATGCATTGCCGATATGCTTGCCGATTGTTTTGATATCGCGGCCAAACAGCAATGCCAATTGCTGTCTGTTAAGCCACACCGTGTCCTCGTCCACCTTCACATCGAGGTGCACGGTGTGGTCCGCGCTCTCGTACAAAGCAATCTGCTGCTTCAGTTCCTCGCCAGTCATGAGATTACCTCTCTTTTTCGGCTGTCTGTAAATCATGTCGTTGGCGTCGCCAAATTATGCATCCAGTTTATCAGGACAGTCGAACATTTGTTCGATTACTGTATCTCGCATCTTTGTATGACTTTCCCGACGACGTATTGGCTATGACGGAGGTAATGGGCACGGGGATAATGCTGATGATGGGCATTTCCATCATGCAAAAACCTATGCCCCGTATTGAAAAAAGCTATTGGACCAAGCCGTTGGGCTTAGGCCATGATAATTGGGCCATTGCGCGGCTTATCCGTTCGACGGATGTTCCGGATTTGCGATGGCGTTGAATTGCAATTATCAAATGAAAGAGCAAATTGTATGAGCGAAAACAACGATGCCAAACACGTGCTGTTGGTGTTGATCAGTCACTCCGATTTGGGAGGTGTGAGACCTACTGGCTTTTATGTTGATGAGGCCGCACGTCCTTGGCAGGTGTTCAGACGAATGGGCTTCACTGTGGGCCTTGCATCCATCGCTGGTGGCGTACCGCCGCAGGCTGGCCGTCATCCCGGTGACCCTGTGCAAGAGCAATTTCTGCATGATGCGGATATATCACGCCAGCTAGTGAATACGCGCGCCTTGGCTCAAGTAAACGCGAACCGATATGATGCGGTGCTATTCGTTGGCGGTCACGGTGTGATGTGGGATTTCCCCAACAATTCTGTGGTGAACGCCGTCGGCCGGAACATCTGGGAGCGCGGCGGCATTGTGCCATGGGCCTGCGGCATTGGTGGATATGACGTTGTCGGATGGCAGTTATCTGATTGCCGGCAAGCAGGTCACCGGATTCACCAACGGCGAAGAGCAAAATCTCGGGCGTTATCCGTGGCTGCGGCGGGCGAATAGAAGGGAGATTGAGATAGAGGCAGGGGAGATGCCGGGTGCATCGCCGGCATCACGCCTCCGTGAAATACTCGTTTTCGTCCGCAAGCCGGCCGCCTTTGATGAACAGGAATCGCTCGCACAACTCCTGCAGCTGGAGATGAGCATGGCGATGCTGCGGTCGGAAGCCCACTGTCTGAGCACGGCGATGAGCTGGAGCACGCCGTCCGGGTCGAGGTCCACGAACGGTTCGCCGAGAATCAGGAACTCCGGATCATTGACCAGCGCGATGGACCAACGCAAGACGCTGTTTCATGCTGAACGAGAAACCGGCGGGCCTGCGGTCGCGGTACGGCCAAAGTCCCACAAGTTCAAGCACCGGGCGGATTGGGAGGCGCGAGCGGTGGGTCGGACGATTACAGTGTGAGCCGAATACGTTCATGAATCATCGAATCACAAGGCGAGGCGGACCGCAAGTATTCGAGAGTCGCCAGTTCGGTCGATTTCAATGACAATGGTGTGGACGATTACGCGGATATCGTGGCGGGTGCGCGCAAGGACGCCGAAAACCATCCGGCTTACGATTCCGGCTACTATCAGGGCGGCTATCCGCCGGCCGATCGCGGGGCGTGCACCGTACGTGATTCACAACATGGCGCAGCGGCAGCGCGAAAACGACTACTTCGCCTTCAAGAAGCACATGACGGTCACCGGGCACTACCGTTTCGACGCTTCGAAAGTGCTGTAGAGCGTACTCAGGGCTTGGCGATGACGGTCGGAGCGGCGTCGGCATTGCCGGCTTTGGCTCCGGCTGCATCAGCTGAATCGGTGCCGGCCGCACTGGCGTTAGCACTATCGTCAGCGTTGGCACCGCCGGCTTTGGCCTTGGCATCAGCCGCGCTCCCGCCATCAATCACCAGTCGCAGGTAATCGCGGTCGGCGGACTTGCGGCGTGGCACGAAACGACTGATGATGGAGTCCTTCTTGCCGCGGTTCTTCACGTACAGGAAACCGAACACGGAGAACACGACCGCGCCGATGAAGTTGACGACCAGATCCTCCATCGTGTCGATCAGACCGATGTCGAGGTAGCCGCCGAGGCCCAGGTCTTGGCCATTGACCGTGACCTGGGTAATGTCGTTGATGCGAATCGCATGGTTGGTGTGCGTGGGGTCGAGCATCACCGAGCTGATGGAATGCACGATGGCGTCCTTCTGCATGTCGAACCCGAACAACTGGTCCATGCCGAATTCGAAGAACTCCCAGATCACGCCGATGGTCATGGAGAAGCAGAAGGACACGATCGCCAGATACAGGGGCGAAAGCTCGAACTTCACCCGGTCGGACCGGTTGAGCAGGTCGACCAGCGAGAAGCCGATCGCCGCAGCGAGGAAGCCGTTCATCGTATGCAACACCGTGTCCCAGAACGGGAAGATCTCATAGAACGAACTGATCTCGCCAAGAATCTCAGCCGAGAACACGAACACCAGCACGATGACTTCCAGCACCGAAGGCAGCTCGATGCGGAACTGCACCTGGATGAACGCCGGCGCCAACAGCAGCAGCAACGTCAGGATGCACAGGAACACATTTTCGTAGTCGCCGTTAAAGAACTGGAGTATTGCCATGGCGAGCACCAGCATGCGCAGCACCACATAGACCGCGAATGAGCTTTTGTGTTCGCGGATTTCCATGCCCACGGCTCGGCTCATGGTTTTCCAGCGTACGCGCCAGGACGGTTTGCGTTGTGCGTCGTGCTGTTGCGACTGTTTCCGGGTCATCCTTGCCTCTTTCTCGCATTGTTCTCGCGCCAGTCTATCCGAACCTGCTTACAGGCAATCGGCAAGAACGGGCGATAGTCTGGCCGCACGAACCGAACGGAAACCGATACTGTCTCGATTGTGGGCCACGCGAATCATCCGACAATGCTCGATGAGGCCATTACGCCGGCTCCTCATGGCTACTGGTCGTAGGGCTGGCAATCATGGCCATGCCGGTAGTTTGGGCTATCGTGAGGTGTGCGAGATGGGCTTTGTGCCGGCTGGCAGCAAATCCAAGCAGCGAAACAACGGAATGAACGAAGCGAAAGGAACGGTATCTGATGACTCCGATTGAATTGTCAACCCGACGCCGGGTTACGGGACTGACTTCGGATGAGTTCGCCAGGCTGTTCGTCTCTTTGCAGCGTGAAGTGGACGGCGAAGCCGCGCATTGGAGCGCCACGGATGTCGAATCCTGGGAGCTGGTCGGCCCGCCGGTGACCGCCGAACAGCATCTCATCGACACGTTCGCCGCGGCCAACGAATTCGTGGCCACGCTTGCGGACCGCCTGTACCACACGATTATGCCAGTCACGGAAGAATCGGTCATCACCGCATACGCTGATGACCTCACATTCTGGGCATCGCATCCGGACCTTGGCGGAGTGCCGTGCGCATTATGGAACATCGCCGCACTGCAGGCGGCCGAATGGGCCCGCAAGGAAACCGGCATCGCCTGTGAACTGGACGTGCGCGAACCGCTGGTGTGACAGCTGAGCTCAAACATGCGTAGGTAACGGCATGGTTTGAGGACTATGGTGTTGCGTTATCGGTCGGAAAGGATGTGATGGTGGGGCGTCATAGCAAAAAAGCGCGTGGCCAGTCGAGGAGATATGCGCGAAAGCCCTCCGTTTGGAGCGAAATTCGCGGCTATCTGCTGACAGTGATCGCGGTGATGCTGGTCGTGTTGCTGGGACGTACCTTCGTGTTCAACGTATATGTGATTCCATCCCGCAGCATGGAAGACACGTTGCAAATCGGCGACCGCGTATTTGCCTCGCGATTGACTCCGAGACTCTTTACACTGCACCGTGGCGACATCATCGTGTTCAAAGATCCCGCAGACTGGATGGAGGGGGAGCAGCTTCCCACCAATCTGATGTCGATAATCGACAGCAATCGTTACCTAATCAAACGTGTCATCGGTCTGCCCGGCGATACCGTCGCCTGCAAGGGATCCGGGGAGCCCATCACGGTCAACGGCAAACCCATTGATGAAAGCGCTTATCTTAAGTCCGGCGTGAATCCAAGCGACAGCCCTTTTTCCGTAACCGTTACTGACGGCAACGTGTTCGTGCTTGGTGATAATCGCTCCAATTCCAGAGATTCTCGATACCATCTTGACGACGGCAACAATGGGCTAGTGCCATACGACGATATCCAAGGTGTGGCGTTGTTCCGCTTCTGGCCATTTACGAGAATCGGCATACTGAACTGAGTTTGGCGTGAATCCACGAGTTGATACGTGCCGCACGGTCCGGTGCATCCTGCAGCCGGACCGTTACCGGAACCCTCCCCCCGAAATCTGACGACCCCCCTGTCTCACAGCTATCGTACAGCTCCGATACGGGAAACGTGCGGGTGATTCCATAACGACTACGTACTTCAGGAAGTGACGTGTATCACACTATGGTCATGTGTTCAGTCGCGCGCGACCCAAAGCGTATCGAGGTCGTCGGCCTCGGTCGCCTTTTTGCGCTTGCGTACCCACTGTTGCAGGAAATACGCCCCATAGCAGGCCACGATGAACACGAGCTCGGCCACGAGCGCGAACCGTTGCTCCACGTCGAAAATCACCAATACGAACGATGCGGTGCACAGGATGAACGCCGCCCAAGACACGTACGGATAGCCGGGCGTGCGGTATTTGAGTTCGCTGGTGGAATGGCCGGACTCCAGCCAACGGCGACGGAACACGATCTGGCAGTAGGCGATGGCGATCCACACCACCACGGCGGACAGGCCGGAAAGCGCCACCAGCACCAGGTACACAGTCGAGGCGGCGATCACGGAAGACAGGAGCGCCAGCAGGCCACCGGCCATCGCGGCGCACAAGGCGAGCATCGGCACGCCGCGACGGTTCGTTTTGGCGAACCAGCGCGGAATCATGCCTTCGTTGCCCATCGACCACACCATGCGCGTGGAGGCGTACAGGCCGGAATTCGAGGCGGAAAGCACGGCCGTCAGCACCACGAAATTCATGATGTCGCCCGCATAGGGGATGCCGATGCTGTTGAAGACGAGCACGAACGGGCTTTCGCCCACGCCGGCCTGGCGCCACGGGATCAGCGCGCACATCACGGTGATCGAGCCGATGAAGAACAGCACCAGGCGCCACAGCGTGGTGTGGATGGCCTTCGGCACGGTGGTTTCCGGGTCGCGCGTCTCGCCGGCGGTCACGCCGATGAGCTCGGTGCCGGAGAACGCGAAGTTGACGGTCAGAATCGTGGCGAACACTGGCATGAACCCGTTGGGGAAGATGCCGTCCTTAACGAGGTTGCCGAACACCGGAGCATGCTGGTAGCCGGCAATCGGAATAACGCCGAATATGGCGAGCAGGCCGATGACGATGAACGCGCAGATAGCGAACACCTTGATCGAGGCGAACCAGAATTCCGCTTCGGCGAAGAGCCGCACCGACAAGGCGTTTAAGGTGAAGATGAGAATGATGCACGCCGCGCTCCACACCCATGTGGGGCTGTCCGGGAACCAGCGTTGCATGAGCAGGCCGGCGGCGGTGAATTCGGAGCCGAGCGCCACCGTCCAGGTGAGCCAATACTGGATTGCGATCACGAAGCCGGTGCCGGGGCCGATGAACTTTTCGGCATACACGTGGAAGGAGCCGGTCACTGGCATGGCCACGGACAATTCGCCGAGCGTAAGCATGACCAGATAGACGATGAGCGCGCCGATGCTGTATGCCAGGATCGTGCCGATGGGGCCCGCCTGCTGGATGGTGTATCCGGAGCTCAGGAACAGGCCGGTGCCGATCACGCCGCCTAATGAGATCATCTGCAGGTGGCGGGATTCCATGCCGCGCTTCAGGTTGGTATGTAGGGCGTGCTCGTCTTTGCCATCATGTGACGACTCGGACTGGCTGGTTTGCGCTGGTTGATTCATCTGTTCCGAATGGCTTCGACGGTCATCCGTCTGAATCTGCGGTTCCTGTTGCGAGGACGGCGACTGTGCCGCCGTGTCGGTGTCGGGCTGACTCATGTTTCTCTCTTTGCCATGCGTGCGTTCCATAGGCGTCGTCGTGACGGCCCGGAATAGTATACCCGCACCGAGGATATAGCTGCGCTGCATGATGCTGAGTCAAAATCAGCTTCAAGGGGCTGATTTGGCGTTTGCCGGAGGTCTACTTCCGTTTCAAGGGGCTGGTCAACTGGCGGAACGCAGATAGAAATGGCATTGTTCTATCGCTATTCCGCCGTTTTTAACCAGTGGCTACTTTGGCATCAGCCCCTTGAAACGGAAGTAGATGTTCCGCAAAGTCAAAATCAGCCCCTTGAAACGGAGATAGGCACTCGCAGCGGCTACTTCACCTTCTGGATACGCAGCACGAACACGGCAGCGCACACGGCCATGACGATGGAGATGGCGAACGCCGGCGTGTAGGTGCCGGTCGTGGTCTTGACCACGGAGGTGATGGTGGGACCGACTGCTTGGCCGAGCGTGGTGGCCAGGTTGAGGATGCCGAGGCCCTTACCGGCCTCTTCCTTGTTCGGCAGCACGTCGACGTTGAGCGCTTGGTCGATGGCTGAGTACACGCCGTAGCCGAAGCCGGCGATGCCCGCATACAGGTACATGCCCGTGACGCTCGGCATGATCCACGGCATCGCGGTGCCAATCGCGAACAGCAGCGAGGCGATGATGACTGGTACCTTGTGCGTGTGCATCTTGTCGGAGATCGGGCCGGAGATCAGCGAAGCGGTCAGGGAAACGACCATGGTGATGATGGACATGGTGGCGATGGTGCCGGCAGCCTCGGTCTTGGTCTGGTGCACGTAATCCTCGACGATGTAGAGTTGGTACACGGAGATCATCTGGTAGCTGAGCAACATGCACACTCGGCAGCCGAACGCCTTGTAGAAGTCACGCGAGGTGGAGAACTTCGGGAAGTGGAAGGAGACAGCGAGATCCTTGAGCGTCATCTTGGTGCGTTCCATGTCCTTTGAGGATTCCTCGCGAGGTCAGATGTCAAGCGCCACGAATCCGGAAGCCCATGATCACGGCGCCGATGATGAAGCCGGCTTGCGCATTGTTGATCATGCGAGAGCCGATCATGGTGCCGATGGGCTGGCCGGTGACCATGCCGCCGCCGTAGAAGGAGTCGGTGCCGCACAGCTTAGGCATCGCGATTATGTGCCTCGTGCTCATCATCCGTATCTGTCTATTGCCTCTCTTCTTCTCCCAAATGCGCGCGACGCAGCGTATGCAGGTGCTCCAACCGCAAATCCAACGTATCCAACGCAAGTACGCCGCGCGTAAGGATCCGCGTTCCAAAGAAGCCATGCAACGTGAAATTATGGCTTTGCAGCAGCGGCATAACGCCAATCCGCTCGGTTCATACCTGCTTCGCTGATTCAGGCGCCGATTCTGTGCTCGCTGTTCTACACGCTGCAATCCCTGCCCGCAAGCGCCGCCGGGAATGCGGAACCGTTGAGCGGCATCGACCGCGTCATGGCGGGCGACATCGAATCATCGTCCATATTCGGCGTGCGCATCGCCGACTCGTTCGGCACGGTCGTCTCGCCGCAGTCGCACGTCGTCATCGGCGTGGCCGTGGCGTTGATGTGTCTGATGTTGTTCGCGATGCAGTGGCTGCTCATCCATCGCAATACGCCGAAGGACGCCATGGATTCACCGCAGTTCCGCACGCAGAAGCTGACCGCGTTTGTGTTCCCGGCCATCTACGTGGTGTCGGGCGGCACCTTGCCGTTCGGCGTGCTGCTGTACTGGCTGACCAATAACCTGTGGAACTTCGGCCAGACGCTCTGCCAACTGCGATGGTTTCCGGCGCCCGGATCCGAGGCGGGGAGCGCAAGGCCGAACGCGACCATGAGCGGGAGAACCGGCACCGCGCCGCCTCCGGATTGCCGTCTTTGGAAGAAGAGCGCGCGGCGGCCGCGCGTGAGGAGGCCCACGTGCGCCGCGAGCGTGAAAAGTCGGTCGCCAGCCGCAATCGCAGACAGCGCAAGAACGTGCAGCTCGCCAAGCGTTGATGGCACATGGGAGAGGTTACGGGGGATGCGCTGAGACCCTCGTCCCCGGAACGGTTCGAAGTGCTATACTGCTTGCACTACGCTGCGATGCCTGAGTGCAAACGGATCCAAGACCTTACGATGACAGGATGAACGATGATGGCCACGAACCGCACATTACTGGAACAGGCCCGAGAATTGCAGGCGCTGGCCCAGACCGGACTGATGTACTGCAAGGACCCCTTCGACCGGGAGCGCTACGAGCGTATCCGCGCGATGGCGGTCGACATGCTCTCCACGCAGGTTGATGCGCCGGCCGGACAGGTGAGTCGACTGCTCAGCGCCGGATATCCGACGCCGAAACTCGACACTCGTGCGGCCATCTTCGATGAAGAAGGCAGGATCCTCATGACGCATGAGAACAGCGGGGAATGGTCACTGCCCGGAGGCTGGGTCGACGAGAACCAGTCCATTCGGTCCAACGCCGTCAAGGAGGTCAAGGAGGAGACTGGGCTCGATGTGAGGGGCGAGCGACTCATCGCGGTGCAGGACTGCGCCAATCACAACGCGCTGACCTATCCGTACGGGGTGCTCAAGTTCTTCGTATTGTGCAGCCGCGCCGGCGGTTGGTTCTCGGCCAACATCGAAACGACGGAAATCCGCTACTTCGAGGAAGACCGGTTGCCGCGGCTTTCGGAAACAAGAAACACCGCGGAACAAATCGCCATGTGTTTTGCGGCCCACCGCGATCCCGACTGGATGACGCTATTTGAGTGAACCCCGTGAAGGCATCCGCACATGCGCGTTGCGCGGCGCCGCCTGGTCATCGTGCCGACGGCGAGCATCGGTTCCGAACACTGACGCCGAACCGTCGAAGCCGTTCCTGTGGAAAATCCGTGTCCAGGCCATGCAGAACCAGGTGGCCATCGTCATGTGCAACCGGGTCGGCAAGGAAGGCGATGTGACGTTCGCCGGCCAATCGGTGGTGGTGGACCCGTACGGCAACGTCGTCAGCAAGGCCGACGACCAAGAACAGTTGATTATCGTCGACATCGATCTCACACAGACCGCAGCAGCGCGCAAACAGCGGCCATTCCTGGAACTGCGACGACCCGAATGGTACGACTGAAGGGGCGAATGGGTAATAAGCAATGTCACGATTCGCCGCACCCATCAGCCGCATTCGTGCCGGCCTACAGATACATGACCATACGCAGATTGCAGCCAGCTGGTGCAAGGCGGGAATGTGAAGTCATTGTGCGTTTGCTTCGCGAAGCCGCGCAATGCCGGATTCAAAGCAGCTGCTCATCATTGCTATGGATGCGGGACTGAATGGTCACTTCTCTTGGACCGCCGGTCTCACTGGGAGCTAGCGCGTCACCGTCGTTGTTCCAGAAGCGCAATGCGCCTTGTCGGGTCTCATCGTTGACGGATAGCAAGAGATCTCCCTCAAATAGTGTGCGTGCTGTGCGATGCTCCGAACGAGCATCTTGATGTTCTGCACGAAGCATGAGGTTCCTGCCCCAACGATCCGGCATGCAGTCTTGAAAGATGCGATGCATCGCATTATGCTCGGCCGGGAACGTTCCGGGGGGAGAGGGGCATCTCTGGACAGAGGGATACTGCGTTTGAAGAGCGCATATAGGCCGTATCGTATGTGAAATGTGCCGATTCGATGCCGCGCCTGATACTGGTGAATAATTTCCCGACGGTGACGTCTGTGCCGTTGAACTGCAGGGTGACGATTGCTTCCATGATGTGTTGCGCCTCCTGCTGTACTATCGAATACGTTTTGGAGTGTCTTCGTCGGCGCGTAATTTGCCGATATCTGTGTTAAGAGGGTCCGTCGCTTGCTGTACGCCGTCCAGCAGTCCAAGCAGACGAGCAATGCGGAGGAAGTTCTCAAAGCTGCCATTACCCGTACGCAGCATTTTGGTGACCGTTGGCATGGATAATCCAGCCCGCTCGGCCAGCAAGGCTACGGGAATGCGCTGTTGTCTGCGCGCCAAATCGAGGTTGGCGGATATCTGACGCATCGCCCGACTGACCGGGATTGGTGTGCGTGTCGGCATATTGGCACCTCCTATCCCAAATTTAAACATAAATTTTATATCTAATTTTCGATTATCCGCATAAACACTATACTTTCAAGTATTTTGAAGTATAGAAAAAACTCATTTTACCACGAATTTACCACGATTGAATGAGCCTTGATATGACCTATAAAATAACACCCAAAAGACATCATTACACCTAAATGGTGTCTTTTTAAAAAGCAGTCAATCCTAAAACTAACTGCTTTGTGTATATGGATATGAAATTGTAAACTAGAAGCTGTTTATTTTTTCTTTTTAGGTTTTGGCGTTGGTAGTTCATCATACATCACATCAAATAACCCCGTCAGAAAATCTCTATTATCAACTTCTTCCACCAATAACATTTCTTTGGCGTTTTCGTATGGAATTTATGTTTAAATTTGTATGGACTAGCCTTATGCGGAGGTTACGCCAATATACGACAAGAACGAACCAACGTCAGCCCGGAATCTTTTCGACGATGGTGTTCAAGGTGTCGAAAGTCTCATCGATTTGGTCCACTACCTGCTTGCCCTGGTTGACCATTTCGGTGATCTGTTCCGTGCGGGGTTGCGGCAGCGCATGAATCGACGTCTTGACGCGCTTCAAGACCGCACCGGCGTCGGACAGGTCCTGCTTGATGGAAGCGATTTTGGGAATGGAAAGCGTGCCGTCGGAGAAGTTCATGCCGGACAGCAGCTCTTCGATATTGAAGTCCACCAACGTGCCCTGCGCGGCACTGTCGATTTTGGGCAGGGCGTTGGTCGCGGCGTCGGCGGCCGCATCCAGCATGCCGCGCACCGCCTTCACGTCCGAACCGTAATACAGCACGTATTCGGCGGCCTGCCATAGCATGCCCTGGGTTTCGTCTCGCGCCGCGACGATGTGACTGCCAGCGCTGTCCATCTGCTCAAGCGCCTGCTTGAAGTCGCCCTGCCCGACGGATTGCTGTGCTTCAGCCGCATATTCGCCCGCCTGCTGCGCCTCGCCGATCACCCGTTGTACCGACTGCCAGAACAGCCAGCCGGAAACGCCCACCGCCAGCAGAATAGCGACCAGTATTGCAATAACAACAGTGCCGGTATGTTTGCGCTTAGCCATAAGACCAATGTACCTGCCACTCTGACCAGCGTCATTCACGGATTAGCATCATGGCCGGGGCCTCATTCTGGCTCATCGGTATGTTATTGGCGATGCGTAGTGGTGGTTATGCGAGTGTCTTTTGATTAGTGCATTCGCTTTTTCGGAACGGGATTGCCGATTCTGCAGGAACCTATTCCGGTAGGTATGATTGTTTGCAATGAGGAGGTTGACATGACGGAACAAGAGATACGTGCGATGAGAGTGGCGGAAGCCGTCCATTCTGCCCGTATGGAAGGCGGCGGTGTCACATCCTCGTTTTTTGCAGACGCGCGCGACTATATCGAAGAACAAATAGACGCACACGAATTGGTTAATCGTACACGTCGCCGATACGGTCTGGAATCCGTGTGATTGAACTGCCCGAAACCTTTGACACATATCTGATTCCCGGCACAAACGTACTGCGCAATCTTATCGGTGCCACAACCGTTACAGAACTTGAAGCGGCTGAAAACGATCTTGTATCTGCCAGAATGTTGGAATTCCAATCGAATCTTCCTGTCGCTCAAGGTACTTTGCGACAACTGCAGCAGATTCATCGACAATTATTTCAGGATATATACGACTGGGCCGGTCAAATCAGAACAGTAGATATCGTGAAGGGAAGCAGCCAGGTCTTTCAGCCTCTTGCATTTTTTGATGTTGGCGTGCAATACGCCGAACGAATCCTGGACCGGGACATCAAGACCGCCCGCACCCAGGAGGCGCAGAATCAAACCGCGACCGTGATGAACGCCATGCCGCTGTCCGGCTCGCTCGGGGCCATCCGCTCCGCGCTGGCCGGCGACCCGCGTTTCGCTGACCCGTGTGGTGAGGCGCTCTACGGCAGCAAGGCATGCGCCGACTTCGTTAACGAAGCCAAGAACATCCACGCACGGCAAATCGCCGAACAATTCGCGTCGGAACAGGGCGTGCGGGATCAGCCGAAATGAGGCGCGATCCTGCGTGAATATGCTGTCATGCGATTGCTTGACATGGCTGGTCTGCGAATGCATGTTTTACCGGTCGCCATCGATTGGAATGCTGACATCCAGCTGCCAGTGGGCTTGTCCGGCGCGGGTTTGGAAGGTGCCGCCGCGTGTTTCGATGATGGTCCGGTAGCGGTCGAGGCCGCTGCCCAGGCCGAGTCTCGTGTCATCGGATGCGATGGTGTCGCTGGCGGAGACGTGAATGGCGTCCGTGTCGAAGGTGACGCAGATGGCGCACCAATTCGCCCGGATCTGTGTGTTTGGCGATGTTCGCGTACAGTTCCGCCAGCAGGCCCGACAGCAGTCGCATGGTCTCCGGCGTGAGCGGCCGGTGTGGTTCGGCGAGCAGGTTGTCGCCGGTGAATCCCGGGGCTTCGAGTCTGGACTCCTCCTCGTCGATCAGCGATTGCAGACCGGCACGCTGCGCGGCGATGCCGGCTTCTGCGGGCACGGGCCGGCTGCCGCACTCAAATCGCCGTCGGCTGGTTCAAAGCAGGATGTAAACCCGCTATTTGCCCAACAGTTCGTCATGGCTGCCGGTTCGCATGAACATGGCGGTACCATCATCGCGAATCCATAGAAGTAGCCAGTCGCCGGCATTGCCGATGTGGCATTCCAGTACGCCGTTTAAATCACCGGTAAGTGTGTGGGCGCGATGCCTACGCCTCAATACTTCCTTGGAGTCCGCCGTGTCCTCAAGAACCAGACGAATGACTTCTTTCAGCGGGCGTAAATCAGTGTGCTTGCGTTTGAGCTTCTTGATATCTCGCTGGAATGCCGCCGTGTAATCCGGTTTGAGCATTGATCAGATTCCCAACGAATCGAACATCTCATCGGCACTGTTGAAGCGAGGTTGGCCGTCGGCGAGCCTGTTCTTCGCCTCGTCAAGGGCCTCCATGGTTTCAGGCGGCACGATCGTATAGGAAAGGTTTAGGGGAATGCGCTTCTCCCGGACAATCTGCTTGTAGAAGGCGCGGGTGACCGAAGACAAGTCCAGACCGAGATCCTCGGCTATGTTTGCGGCTTTCTGCTTGGTGTCCGCATCCACGCGGACTGTGACGGATGCCATGCTCACATTAACCTCCACCATCATTACGTAAGACAATAGTATGTATTTGTATGCTAGTAGTCAACATTCTGCGGTTGCGACATCTCGACCATGGTACACATCCCGCAAGCGGATCGTTTACCGGATGCAATCGATGATCGGAATGCCGACCATCCAGCTGTCGGCGGGCTTGTTCGGAATGGCTTCTGGTTCATCGCAACGCCAGCGCGGGTTGCAGCCGTATGGCTTTGATGGCCGGGGCAAGAGAGCCGACAAGCGAGGTGACGATGGACGCGCAGGCCGCAATCATCGCCGCCGCATATGGGTATGCGGGCGGTTCCATGACGATACGCTGCCGGTCCCGACGTCGGACAACAGATCGTCCAACGCGGTTTTTGCGTGTTGATCGTCCACGCCTTCATTGGGATGGACGAGGATGGTCGGCCCATTTGGTTCCCAGGCTTGTGGCCAGTAGCGTTGCAGTGTGGTCGCGTTGACGTAGATGGTGGGTGCGTCCCTCCCGTCGGCGATGACACCGTTCACCCGTGCCCCACATGACATAAAAGTCCTTGGAAACGGCAGAGATCATCGCGCACATCGCATCCAGGGCGAACGGATCATTGTCCAATACGGGCGATACGGATCGACCGTGCCGCAGCTCCGTCCATGTCATCATGTCCCATTTCGAGAACCCAGCGGCCGGCATGAATCGTGAACGGTTCGCCGCATATGTGCGAGGGTTGCGTGATGAGTCGCTTGGCGTCGGCCTGCCGGACGGCTGGGTGCCAGCCACCAAATACATTCTTCTCGTCAACGATGAGGGCGACTATGTGGGCATCTTCAACCTGCGTCACCGGCTCACCGACTTCCTGCGCAACGGTCCGGGCCACATCGGCTACGGTATCGCCCGCGAATACCGCGGCCACGGCTACGCGACCGCCGGGCTCAAGCTCACGCTCGCCAAGGCCCGCGAGCTCGGCATCGAGGAGGCTTACCTGAGTGTCCACAAAACCAATCCGGCAAGTCTTGCGGTGCAGCAGCATTGCGGCGCACGTATCGACCATGAGGACAAGACGGAATACTACACACGCATCGCCACCTGCACGGAGAGCGATGGCCTCTATGCGCGAGGCGATTGACGGCACCTCTCGCGTATAAATGGCCGATTATCAATCGGTTTTAATCAATCTCGCCTCGGTCGATAAAGTCGCCGTCGAGGAACCAATAATCGTGCGGATTTCCGCGTAACGCCATGAACGGCGTGAGTTCCACGCCCTGTGTCTCAGCTCTGCTCAGCAGATAGGCGCGGATAATCCACGGATACTCTAGCACGCCCGACTTGAGGGTGATGATTTGCTCCACTCTGCTGCCGCTGACGCCGAAATCCTTGCCGATCCGTTCGGCGGTCAGACCCAACCGGCTCATGTTCTCCTGAAATTCGCGGATAGTCGCCGCGCGTTGCTCACTGTTGTCATGTGATTGCTTGGCATCAGGTTGTATTGACCGTAATGGAGGCCACTGGATCAGCGCCGGAAACTCATGGAATTCGGGCTATTATGATGGGAGTAAGAAAAGCACAGCACAATTGAACATAAAGACGATCTGGAGCATTGCATGAGCGTCAATACGGCATTTGAAACCAGTGATTTGCCCAAAGCGGAGTTTATGTTTCCTGGGCCTGAACGCGATCGCTTGGTGAAGCTCATTCTGGACGGCGTAAAAACCGCCACCGCTGCGCTGATGATTGAATATGAGGAAGAGGTCGAACCGCTGCCGTGCGTTGGCGCGCATTCGGTGTTGGTGGATTCCGATGAACGACCCGTAGCCGTACTCGTCACCACTGCGGTTGACGTGATTCCGCTCGGAAAAGTCACTGACCGGTACGCCATCGATGAGGGTGAAGGCGACGTCACGGCGGCCCAATGGCGGAGCGCACACGAATCTTTCTGGAATTCGGCGGAATACCGCGATGAATTCGCCAACCCAATCTTTCCGTTGAACGACAACTCGCTCATAGTATTCGAGCATTTCGAAGTCGAGCAACGGTTGGAGTCGAATAACGCATTAGGTTAGGCGATAGCAAAACTTTTCTTCAGGCAACTCTCCGAGCTCCGCAACATCTGAAGGAATGCCCATGTCCACTAGAGCGACAGAAGCGGAAAGCGTATTGAAGGAGCATATGGGATATCTTCCGGTATCGGAAATGGAGCGTCGAGGAGTTTCCCGCACGGAGATTTCGCGATTCGTGCGTGAAGCCAAGCTTGAGAAAGCGGCAAAGGGCTTATATGTTTCACCGAATGCGGAGTCCGATCCGCTGTTCGAATTGCAGTATCGATATCCGAAAGCCATTTTTTCGCATGAAACTGCGTTGTTCTTGCTTGGAGAGGGGGCGAGCCCCCCTGACACCGACGATTACCTTACCGCAATCATCAGGTACGGCTCGTCTCAAGAATGAAGACGTAACAGTGAGAAAGGTGGCCGACAATCGCTTTACAATTGGCCTGGCGTCGGCTATCACTATGTTCGGGCATACGGTTCGCGTTTATGATTTGGAACGAACCATTTGCGATTTGTTCCGCTCCCGCAGCACAGTGGATCCGCAAGATTTGCAATCCGCCTTCCAGAATTACATGAGATCCGCGCACACTGACTTGGTCAAACTCATGAACTACGCTCGCGAATTTCGGCTCGTGAACGTGATGCGTCCTTACCTCGAAGCGGTGATGCCGGCATGGTTCACCGGCGAATTCATCTTGTAGGCAGATTCAGCATCTTGTAGGTAGCTGGCCTTGGCGAGAGGTCATTGCAATGGCGGTATTCCGATCATCGCCATTGGAATCATCTGCCTACAAGAGCACGAAACACCCTACAAGATGAGACGGGCCAGTTGGGTCAGTCCCATTCATCCTGCCGGTTCGCAGGCCGCAATTGTCAGTCACAACTGGTGCATCTTCCTCATCCATGCGAATGATACGAATCGCCTTTCATCCCAATGATTTCGCTCTCATGGCCGATACCCGCATGCCGTCATGTTCCGTACCTTGGAATCAGAAGTCGAGAGTCATGGTCCGAAACCGAACGGAGCGGACCGAAGCAGGGAGCATTGAAGATGGGATTTCTTAAGAACTTTTCCGAACCGTTTGCGTTCGCGCTGGCATTGTGGCCGTTTGTGTCCATGCTGCTGACTGTGCCGGTGCTGGCGTTGCTGTATCACCGCGACAATCGCATCCGACTGTCGTCGGCCATAGTGGCGTATGGCACGGTGCTGTACCTGCTCGGCCTGCTGTGCTTCACACTGTATCCGATGCCGGCCGATGCGGCGGCCTATTGCGCCGCGCACCATCTGACACCGCAGCTCAACCCGCTGCAGTTCATCGGTGACATCCGTACCGATGGTCTCACCGCCGTACTGCAAATCGCGTTTAATATCGTGTTCTTCCTGCCGTTGGGCTTCATCATGGGCCGCATATGGCGTTGGCCGCTGCCGGTTACCGCAGTACTGTCGTTCGCCACATCGCTGTTTCTGGAGACGATGCAGCTGACCGGCCTCATGGGCGTGTTCCCGTGCGCCTACCGTCTGTTCGACGTGGACGATCTCCTGTGGAACACAACCGGCGCGCTGATCGGGTTCGCGCTGGCCATGTTCTCGCTGCGCCTGATTCCGGCGCGGGTCGCCGATACGACGCCGACCACCACACCCGGCTTCATAAGGCGGCTGATCACGTTCATCATCGACATGACGCTGATCGGGTTCGCCGTGATGCCGACGCATCTGTTCGTCATGATCGTCCGCTCAAACCTGCCCTCGGGCTCCAACGGCTCATGGCAGTCGATGGAACCGTTCGACTGGACCGGTTCGATCCTCTTCCTGGCGGCGCTCATCCTCTTCGAGGGCGTGGTGCCATGGTTGCGCGGCGGCTGTACGCTCGGCGGCAGCTTCACGCATATGACAGTGGAAACCCGGCCGCGAGAAGGCTGGCGGCGTGCGGCGTTCTATGTGGCGCGCATGGCGACGCTGATCGCCGTGGTGTGGTGGCATAGCGGCGGATTCAATCTGCTGGTGTTCATCGGCCTCGGCATCTTCTGGATGGTCAAGCATCAGATGCCGTACGACCTGATATAAGACGTAATTCGCCGAAAAAGTGGGGCTCTTGGCTTTCAAGGGGCTGATTTCGTCCGGTGGGGACATCTACTTGGCTTTCGAGGGGCTGCTCAAACGCCGAACCGCGAGTATAAACGGCTTTGCGGCAACGACATAACGCCATTTCAGAGCCTTGTCTACTTGGGCATCAGCCCCTTGAAACGCAAGTAGACCTCCGGCGAACGCCGAATCAGCCCCTCGAAACCGAGTTAGGCGCTCTTTTCGCGTTTGAGCTGCCGTTCGAGGGCGTAATAGACCGCATAACAGCAGGCGACGAACGGAATCATGCAATCAGGGTCGAACGTTGCGTCTCATCGAGCACCACGAGCACCAGCGCGCCGATGCACATCACGATGGCCAGCCACGGCAGCACCGGGAAACCGGGCGCACGGTAGTCGAGCTCATCGGCGCTGTGCCCGTCCCTCGCCCATTCACGCCGGAAACGGATATGGCACACGCACACGGAGAACCACACCACCAGCGTCGCCAAACCGGATACTGCGACCAACACCAAATTACACGGTCGAGGCGGCGAGCACGGAAGACAGCAGCGCCAGCAGCGAACCCGCCATGCTGAACAGCACGGCCCACACCGGCACACCACGGAAATTCGTCTTGGCGAATCGCGCGGGAATCAGCCGCTCCTTGGCCAGCGACCATACCATGCGCGAACACCACCACAATGAACACGGCCGACCACACCCAGGACGGCGAATGAGGAAACCATCGCTGCATCAGCAGCCCGGCCGCCGTGAACTCCGATGCGAGCGCCACCGCCCAGTTCAGCCAATACAGGATAGCAATGGTGAACGCGGTGCCGGGGCCGATGAACCGCTTCGCATACATGTGGAAGCTGCCGGCATACGGCATGGCCACGGACAGTTCGCCCAGCGAGACCATCACACAGTAGACGAGCAGGGAGCCGACCGCGTAAGCGAGGATCGCGCCCAACGGCCCCGCCTGATGAATCGTATAGCCGGAGCTGACGAACAGGCCGGTACCGATTACGCCGCCCAGGGAGATCATCGTCAGGTGGCGCGACTCCATTTTCCGTTCGAGGCCGGTGTCGTCCTTGGGATTGCCGGCTGACGCCATGCTCGGGTCTCCTTTGGTCGGGTGAACAGTTGTGTCTCGTGTCGGTTGTGCGGGCGGCGCTCGATGCCTCCTACCATATGATAGCGGTAACACGAACAGCGAGTGGAACACGAGGAATTTGGAATGACGGAACTGTATATCGGATCGCATCTGTCGACGGCCGGCGGATGGAATGCGCTGCTGGAACGCTCCCATGAGGAGGGCGGCACCGCGTTCGCGTTCTTCCCGCGATCTCCGTATGGCAAACGTTCCAAGGCGCTCGACCCGGCCGGTGCGGCGGCGTTCGGTGCGCGTCTGAAGGCTGAGGGCTATGGGCCGTTGGTCGTCCACGCGCCGTACGTCTACAATCTGGCCGGCAAGGATGAGGCCAAGCGCGCATTCGCGATCGAGGCGTTGGCCGAGGACATCGAGCTGCTGACCGCCATCCGCGAGGCCGGCCAGGAGGTGTATATCAACATTCATCCCGGCGCGCATGTGGGCCAAGGCGCCGAGACCTGCTGCCGGCTGATTAGCGAGGGGCTGAATCAGGTGTTCGAGCGTGCGGATGGCGTCATGGTGCTTCTGGAGACCATGGCCGGCAAAGGCACGGAATGTGGCCGCAATTTCGATGAGCTCGCCACGATCATGGATGGCGTGGAGAATAAGGCGAACGTCGGCGTCACGTTCGACACCTGCCATGCGTTGGATGCCGGCTACGATTTGGTGAACGACTACGACGGTGTGACGCGCCAGTTGGATGAGGTGATCGGCTTGGCTAGGGTCAAGGCGATTCATGTGAACGATTCGCAGTTCGGCCTCGGCTCGCATAAGGACCGTCACGCCAATATCGGCGAGGGCCAGCTCGGCATCCCGTTCTTTACGCGACTGGTCAACGATCCGACCATGGCCAAGCTCCCGATGATTCTCGAAACCAAGGAGCAGACGTCGACCACGCACCGCGACGAAATCGCGCTGCTGCGCGGGCTGGTGGACTGAATCACATCGGCAGTTCAGCACCACCACCGGCAGCAACGGCACCTACTGGTCCACCTACCAACGGTGACATCGTTGTCATGCGAACTTCATATACCACAATTCAACAATATGATTTCATAGTTATGACACTGTGATACATATATAGCAAACATTGATTCAGTGACGATCTCTCGTCAAAGATGTTCCGTCAAAACAGGCGCATGGGCTCGGTCGAATCCAACGGCTGAATCAGGCGTTTGCCGTCGCCCTGCAGCGGGGCGACCTCATGAAATTGCAAGCGGCGGGATAACGCAGTGCCTGAGTTCCGCACGCCGGCGAGCAAGGATGCGCCGTCGATGGTGCGGTCCAGCCACGGCGTCCCATTCCAAGTCGAGCGCAAAACGTCTGCACATGCGTGCCAGTTTATGCCAATGTTCTGCCTAAGCCGGAATCGCCTGCGAAAGCCCAAAATGTAGGACGGGTTCGGCAATCGGGACAGGACGTGACCTAGAGTGGCGCATGACCGAACACCAACAAAGGGAGGACCATGTCGGTTTTGGACGAACTGGTGGCGGGAGCGCTGGAGGATCAGCGCACCCGTGAGCTCACCGTATCGCTTGAGGATGTGAAGAAGGCCGCGCTGGCGGCCCCGGCTCCGATTGACGCGACACGATGGCTTAAGCGCGCCGACGGCATCCCCGTGATCGCCGAGATCAAGCGCGCGTCTCCGTCCAAGGGCCACCTGTCCGACATCCCGGACCCGGCCGCGCTGGCCCGCGAGTACGAGAAGGGCGGCGCAAGCGCCATCTCCGTGCTCACCGAAGGCCGCAAATTCCTCGGCAGCCTTGACGATTTCGACAAGGTCCGCGCCGCCGTGCACATTCCAGTGCTGCGCAAGGACTTCATCGTCACCGACTACCAGATCTTCGAGGCCCGCGCCCACGGCGCCGACCTGGTGCTGCTCATCGTCGCCGCATTGGACGACGCCCAGCTCAAGCACCTGCTCGACCTGGCGCACGAGCTCGGCATGACCGTGCTGGTGGAGACGCACACCCGCGAAGAGATCGAACGCGCCCGCAAGGCCGGTGCCAAGGTGATCGGCATCAACGCGCGCAACCTGAAGAACCTCAAGGTGGACGTGAACAAATACAACGAACTCGCGGCCGATCTGCCCGATGACGTCATCAAGGTGGCGGAATCCGGCGTATTCGGCGCGGTCGAGGTCGAAGACTACGCCCGCGCGGGAGCGGACGCGGTACTGGTCGGCGAGGGCGTGGCCACCGCCGACAATCATGAACTTGCAGTGGAACGACTAGTAAAGGCAGGAGCACAAGTGAAAGCATCCGAAACGACCCCGCTCAGCGAACATCAGGGACCGTATTGGGGCCAGTTCGGTGGCCGCTATGTGCCCGAGGCCCTGATCACCGCCCTCGACGAGCTTGAGCGCGTCTACAATGAGGCCAAGGCCGACCCCGAATTCCACAAGGAATTCATGACGCTCCAGCAGCGTTACGTGGGGCGCCCGAGCCCGCTGACCGAAGCCCCGCGCTTCTCCGCACTTGTCAAAGAGAAGACTGGTCTCGACGCCCGTATCTTCCTCAAGCGCGAGGACTTGAACCACACCGGCGCGCACAAGATCAACAACGCGCTCGGCCAGGCACTGCTCGTCAAGCGCATGGGCAAGACCCGCGTGATCGCCGAGACCGGCGCCGGCCAGCACGGCGTGGCCACCGCCACCGTGTGCGCCATGCTCGGCCTCAAGTGCCGCATCTACATGGGCCAGATCGACGCCCGCCGTCAGGCCCTCAACGTGGCCCGCATGCGTATGCTCGGCGCCGAAGTGGTCGAGGTGACCCTTGGCGACAAGATCCTGAAGGACGCCATCAACGAAGCCCTGCGCGACTGGGTCACCAACGTCAAGGACACGCACTACCTGCTCGGCACCGTCGCGGGCCCGCACCCGTTCCCGGCCATGGTGCGCGACTTCCAGAAGATCATCGGCGAGGAGGCCAAGCAGCAGCTCCAGGACTGGTACGGCATCGACCATCCGGACGCGATCTGCGCCTGCGTGGGCGGCGGCTCCAACGCCATCGGCGTGATGAACGCCTTCCTGGACGACGAGCGCGTGAACCTCTACGGCTACGAAGCCGGCGGCAACGGCCCCGAATCCGGCAAGCACGCCATCCGCTTCGCCCCCGGCACCGGCCAGCTCGGCATGTTCCAGGGCGCCAAGAGCTACCTGCTGGAAACCGACGAAGGCCAGACGCTCGACACCTACTCGATTTCCGCAGGCCTCGACTACGCTTCCGTGGGCCCCGAGCACGCATGGCTCAAGGACATCGGCCGCGTGAACTACAGCTGGGCCACCGACGAGGAGGCCATGAACGCCTTCCGCGACCTGAGCCAGACCGAGGGCATCATCCCCGCCATCGAAAGCTCGCACGCCGTGGCCGGCGCGTACAAAGCCGCCGCCGATCTGAAGGCCAAGGGCTATGACAAGGCCGTGATGATCGTGAACATCTCCGGCCGAGGCGACAAGGACATGGCCACCGCCGGCAAGTGGTTCGGTTATCTGACCGACGACCAGGCCGCCGCGCTCGATGTGACCGGCACCCACGGCAATACTGTCGCCTGAACAAGAAGAGGAGATTGTTGATTATGACCAACGAAGCAACCACGCCGTCCGGCCAGCCGCTGGGCATCAGCCACAAGCCCAGCAAGTCGGGCGCTATGTTCACCAAGTTCAAGGCCGAGAACAAGCCCGCCTTCATCGGCTACCTGCCCTACGGCTTCCCTAACCCGGACGTCTCGCTTGACGCCTTCAAGACGATGGTCGAGCACGGCGTCGACGCCGTGGAAATCGGCCTGCCGTACTCCGACCCGGTCATGGACGGCCCGGTCATCCAGGCTGCCGCCTCCATCGCCCTGAACAACGGCGAGACCATCAAGCGCGTGTTCGAGGCCGTCGAAACCGTGGCCAACGCCGGCGGCGTGCCGCTCATCATGAGCTACTGGAACCTCGTGTACCACTACGGCGTCGAGCGCTTCGCCCGCGACTTCGAGAACGCCGGCGGCGCCGGTCTCATCACCCCGGACCTTATCCCGGACGAGGCGGGGGAGTGGATCGAAGCCTCCGACCGCCACGGACTCGACCGCATCTTCCTGGTCTCCCCGGACTCGTCCACCGAGCGCCTCGAAACCGTGGCCCGCAACGCACGTGGCTTCGTGTACGCGGCCGCCCGCATGGGCGTCACCGGCGAACGCGCCACCATCGACGCCTCGCCCGAACTCCTCGTGGAACGTACCCGTCAGGCCGGTGCCGAGAACGTGTGCGTGGGCATCGGCGTGTCCACCGCCGAACAGGGCGCCAAGGTCGGCTCCTACGCGGACGGCGTCATCGTCGGCTCCGCGCTCGTGCACACCCTGCTCGCGGACGACAACAAGACCGCACGCGACCCGAAGGAAGGCTTGAAGCTGCTCGCCGCCAAGAGCGAGGAACTGGCCGAAGGCATCCACAACGCCCGGTAAACACCCGGTGCGCCTCACGCGGGTTGTGCCGTGACACGGTAGGGTAGTCACAGAGCGTCAAGCACAACCCGCGCGTGGACACACACCATGAGCACCAGCAAGTAGAGGCACGATGAATCTGGCTTATATTCCCTCGCCGACCTTCTCCAAGTTCGAGATCGGCCCGTTCACTATCCACATGTACGCGATCTGCATCCTGATCGGCATCTGCGTGGCCGTATGGATCCTCGCCACACGTTGGAAGCGGTACGGCGGCACCTTCGACCAGATTCTCGATACCACGCTCGTCACCGTGCCCTGCGCACTGGTGGGCGCGCGCCTTTACCACTGCATCACCACGCCGGCCGACTACTTCCCGCCCACCGGCAACTTGGTCAACATCCTCAAGGTGTGGGAAGGCGGCATGGCCATCTTCGGCGGCATCTCCGTCGGCACCTTGGTGGCGTTCCTGTGGTGCCGTCACAAGCACTATCCGTTCGCGATCTTCGCCGATGCCATCGCCCCCGCGCTGCCCGTGGCCCAGGCCATCGGCCGACTCGGCAACTGGTTCAACCAGGAGCTCTACGGCTGGCCCACCACGTTGCCGTGGGGCCTGAAGCTCAACGACGCGGACGCCATCGGCAAATCCGAAATCTGCTATTCTGGCGCGCAATGCCCGGACTACAGGACCACGCTGTTCCACCCGACGTTCCTGTACGAGATGATCTGGAACCTCATTGGCGCCGCGCTCATCATCTACCTCGGCCACAAGCTTGCCGACCGGCTCAAGGCCGGCCAGCAGTTCGCCATGTACCTGATGTGGTACGGCCTGGGCCGCACCTGGATCGAGAACGTGCGCATCAACTATTCCACGGTGATCCTGGGCCTGAGGACCAACGTGTGGACCGCGATCATCGTCTTCGTGCTCGGCTGCATCCTGTTCGTCGTGCTCTACCAGTACGGGCCGGACCCCAAGGCGCAGGCGCGCGGGCTTGCGGCGGTCACCGCCGACGAGCTCGAACGCCAGAGCATCGAAGAGGAACAACTTCGCCAGAAAAAGCAAACCAATCGCACTAAGTGACACCACGATAAACAGCGCCGAAACAGCGCGAAACACGGGGCTCCAAGTCCCATTGCACAGATAAGGTAGGAAACCATGAGCAATATCGCAATCGCACCCAGCATCCTGTCCGCTGACTTCTGCAACCTCGAACGTGATCTCAAGGCCATCGCCAACGCCGACCTGGTCCACGTCGATGTCATGGACCATCATTTCGTGCCGAACCTGACCCTGGGCGAGCCGATCGTCGGCCGCATCTGTCAGGTCACCGATCTGCCGGTCGACGTGCACCTCATGATCGAGGACCCGGACCGTTGGGCTCCCGAATACGCCAAGCTCGGCGCCGCCTCCATCTCCTTCCACATGGGTGCCACCCACGCCCCCGTGCGTCTGGCCCGACAGCTGCGCGAGATGGGCTGCAAGGCCTGCTTCGCCGTGCGTCCGGCCGAACCGGTCGAGCCGATCTTCGATATCCTCGACGAGTTCGACATGGTCCTCATCATGACCGTTGAGCCCGGCTTCGGCGGCCAGAAGTTCCTCGACAACCAGATGGCCAAGGTCCGCCGCCTGCGCGATGAGATCACCCGCCGTGGCTTGAAGACCCGCATCCAGGTCGATGGCGGCGTGAGCCCCAAGACCGCGCACATCGTGGCCGAAGCCGGCGCCGACGTGCTCGTTGCCGGTTCCGCCGTGTACGGCGCCGAGAATCCCGCCCAAGCCATCGACGACATCCGCACCAAGGCCGAGGCCGCGTTCAAGGCCTGAGCTCCAAGCCTGAACCGCAATCCACCTTTCATCCATAACCGCAAGAAAAGAATCTGAATCACATGAAGACGTTTGAATCCCTGTTCGCCGAACTGTCCGAAAAGGCCCAGACCCGCCCCGAAGGCTCCCTGACCGTCGACGAGCTCGACAAGGGCACCCACTTCATCGGCAAGAAGATCATCGAAGAGGCCGGCGAGACCTGGATGGCCGCCGAATACGAGGGTGCGGACCGCACCGCCGAGGAGATGAGCCAGCTGCTCTACCACGTCCAGGTCATGATGATCAAGCACGGCCTGACGCTCGAAGACGTCTACAAGCACCTGTGAGAGGAACGCAAATGCTGAGAATCGCAGTGCCCAACAAGGGCATGCTATCCGAACCCGCGTGGAACATGCTGGCCGAGGCCGGCTACCGTCTGCGCACCAACCCTCGCCAGCTGGTCGTGCAAGATCCCGACAATGGCATCGAGCTGTTCTACCTGCGTCCGCTCGATATCGCCGTATACGTGGGCCGCGGCGCCATCGACGTCGGCATCACCGGCCAGGATCTACTCAAGAACTCCGGTACCGCCGCGCTCGAGCACATGCCGCTCGGCTTTGGTGCCTCGACCTTCCGTTTCGCCGCACCGAACGAATCCCCGATCACCACCCTGGAGGATGTTCAGGGCAAGCGCGTGGCCACCACATTCGATAAGCTCGTACACGACTATCTGGTCGAGCACGGCATCCAGGCCGAGACCATCCATCTGGACGGTGCGGTCGAATCCTCCGTGCAGCTGGGCGTGGCCGACCTCATCGCCGACGTGGTCTCCACCGGTACCACCCTGCGCAACGCCGGCCTGCGCGTGTTTGCCGAACCGCTCATGCACTCCGAAGCCTGCCTGATTCGTTCGCCGCGTCTGAACGAGCAGGACTCACGTCTGGCCGTGCTGACCCGCCGTCTGCAAGGCGTGCTCACTGCACATCAGTATGTGCTGATGGACTATGACATTCCGATCAGCAAGGTCGCCGCCGCCGTGGCCGTGACCCCCGGCTTTGAAAGCCCGACGATCTCCCCGCTGCACGATAAACAGTGGAACGCCGTGCGAGTCATGGTTCCCAAGGCCAAGGTCAACCAGCTGATGGATGATTTGTACGAAGTCGGCGCACGCGGCATCATCGTTACCGCTCTACAAGCCTCCCGCATGTAGACTGTTAGTCGATATGACCAACCAGAAAGTCAACACCAGATACAGTCCGGAAGCACGTGACATCTATTTCACCGTGCCCAATTTGATCAGCGCGCTGCGAATCATCTCGATTCCTTTCATCAGCGTGCTGATATCCAAGCACGAGATGATTGCGGCGCTAGCCCTGATCGCCATTTCCTCGGCTTCAGACGGACTTGACGGCATCATCGCGCGCAGATTCAACCAAGTGAGCAAGATCGGTCAGATTCTTGATCCGATCGCCGACCGACTGCTCATTTTCTGCTCGATTCTGGCTCTCAGCGTCGCCGGCATCATCCCATGGTGGATGCTGATTATCGTGGGACTGAGGGATCTGTGGATGGCGATTCAGGTGCTATGGCTTGCCCAGTACGGTTATGGTCCGCTGCCCGTGCATTTCGTGGGCAAGGCCGGTACCGCGCTGCTGATGATTTCCATCGTCGGTCTGATTTTCGCCGATTTGGGCACCAGTACGTTTTTCCACTTGCTCTACATCGCCGCGCTGGCCGCCGGCATCTGGGGCATCGCCATGTATTGGCTCGCCGGATATATCTATACCAAGCAGGGCGTCGGATTGCTACGCAAGGAACTGGGGGAGAAGTATGGCGCTTGAGGCCACGGCCCCGGTCTCATTCCCCGTACCCAAGGAGAATGAGCCGGTACGACGCCGCGCCGTGTTCTCCCACTCAGTCCGAGGCGCGGAATCACATCATGCGCTTTCCCCGGATGACGCCGCCGCCATCCGCACCAGACGTCGCCGTAAAACCAACGACGATTCGCTTCAGCTCATCGATGATCTTGTCAATCGTCCGATGGATCCGATGTTCTCCGACTCACGACTGGTCCATGAGCATCGTTCGACCTTCTCCATCTGGTTTAATCGCATCGTCGTATTCATCATCTGCGTCGGCGTTGGCTTTGCCTGCAGCCTATTCGTGCAACAGTTGCAATCCGATCCGCGTAAGCAGGTACGGCAGACTTTGGCCACGCAATTGGAGAATCGCAACTCGCAAATAGACGAACTCACCACGGACGTCAATAATTTGCGCTCCCAAGTTGACGAACAGTCCAAGAAAATATCCGGCAGCGTGAAAAGCGATACGCTTATCCAAGACGAAATGGTCAATGGTGCCACGGTGGTCGAAGGCGAAGGAATCACCATGACGCTGGCCGATCCAATCGCGGCAAGCCAGTCGGATCAATCCTCCTCGACGAGAGTCGGCACCTCCACGAACATCCGAGTCATCACCGATCTGGATCTGCAGCAACTGGTCTCCCTGATGTTCCAAAACGGAGCCGAAGCCATTGCCATCAACGGTAATAGGCTCGGCGCGCAAACCTCGATACGCAAGGCCGGCGGGCATATTCTCATCGGCATGACCGCGATACAAAGCCCCTATACCATTGAAGCCATAGGCGATAAGAGCGCCTTGGCCGAAGCGATGGGGAAGAAGAAACTTGCAAGTCTTTACGATTCCTTCAAGGAAGCCGGTATCTACCCGCAGGTGAGCAAATCCAATTCGATTACACTTGAGGCAGCAGTCACTGGCGAAGTGAAGTACGCGGAAAGGAATGAATAATGGCAGCCGTTCTGGGACTGATCATCGGCGTCGTCATCGGCGTGTTCGTCAAGCCGGACATTCCGATCATCGTGCAGCCTTATCTGCCGATTATGGTGGTCGCTGCTCTTGACGCCCTGCTGGGTGCCGCGCGAGCCTATTTCGAGCGCAGCTTCTCCGACCGCGTGTTTGTGATCTCCTTCCTCGCCAACGTGGTGACGGCAACACTGCTCGTGTTCCTCGGCAACCAGCTCGGCGTCGGTTCGCAGCTGCAGACAGCCGTCATCGTCGTACTCGGCATCCGCATCTTCTCCAACGTGTCCGCGATCAGACGCTTCATCTTCCGAGGCTGACAAGGGTACTGACGTATGGCACGTAAAGCACAATCAGACAACATGCTGGAGAAAATGCGCGACCAGCATGCACAAGACAAGGTCAACGACCGGATGGAAACCGGGTCGTTTCCCACGGTGCGTAAGAAGCCCCGGAAGGATCTCAACCGTGCCAGCAACAAATCACGGTTACTATCCTCGATTCTCATCGCTCTGATGTGCGCGTTGTTGGGTTTCGCCTACATGAGCCAGATCAATAACACTAAATCCACGTACGAAACGATGGACGAGAGTGAACTGGTAAGGCTGCTGAACGAGTCGAATACGCAAATCTCCAATCTCGAGCAGCGTAAAACCCAGTTGAACAGCCAGCTCAACTCGCTGAAATCGGCGGCTAACGAGCAGGAGCAGGCGCGTAAGATCGCCAAGCAAAACGAGGAGACCAGCGGCTTGATCTCCGGCAGACTCCCGGCAAAGGGTCAAGGCGTGACCATCCGAATCGGACGAGGCTTGACGACTAAAGTGGACGCCTCAATCATGTTCAACCTTATCGAGGAACTTCGCAATGCCGGTGCCGAGGTAATCGCCATCAATAACGTGCGCGTCATCACCTCCACCTACATTCAGGACGCCGAGGAAGGTTTGATCGTGGATGGCACCACCATCAAGCCCACATACACGGTGAAGGCCATTGGCAATCCGCAGGAACTGTCCAACGCAGTCGATATCGCCGGCGGTGTGGGCGCTCAGCTCCAGGTGAAATACGGGTCCAACGTCAATGTACAGCCTTCTGACAGCATCATTATCGACGAAGTACGCGAAGCTACGCAAAACCAGTATGCAAAGACGGTAGAATAGGGGATTATGACCAACCCGATTCCTAGCGCAGGCGAAACCACCATTATCGGCCTGCCCGCGATTAATGTACTGCCCATTACCACCACCGGCGATCGACCGCTGACTCAAGAGGATCTGGACACCATCACCAGATTGTCCGAGGGAACGGCATTGCTGATTTCCGCCAGGGGAGCGGTCTCAGGTTCTCGTTACTTGCTTGACGAGGATGAAATCACCGTCGGCCGTGATCCGCGAGCTGATATTCTGCTCGACGACTCCACCGTATCCCGTCAGCATGCCGTGTTCCGCAGGGTCAACGGTCAGTTCTTTGTGGTTGACGCAGGAAGTCTGAACGGCACCTACGTGAACCGTCAGCGTGTTGATCAGGCGACGCTGAAGAACGGCGACGAAATCATGATCGGTAAATTCCGCCTCGTGTTCTTCACGAAATCTGCCATTATTTCCCAATAGTCCACACCCAGCACGGGGTTAGACTGATTGCAGAAATTGCAATCATGTGATTACACCAGTGTGAGTCATATGCGAGACACGCATGAGTTAGGGGAGTGCCATGGGACAGACCGGGCTGCATCTTCATGTTTCGCTTGAGGACCGTCAGAATCTGAACGCTGACGCGATTCAGGGGGAGTTGTTCTCCAACGTCGATACTGAGGAGATCAAGCGCGGCTACCGTGGCACTGTGGCCTCCAAGGTGGCCGGCATCACGTACCGACAGCTCGATTATTGGGCACGCAAGCAGATTGTTGAGCCGTCCATCACGCCGTCTCATGGCTCCGGTTCACGACGACTATACTCGTTTAAGGATGTGGTGATTCTCGCTGTATCCAAGAAGTTGCTTGATGCCGGTGTGAATCTGCAGAACGTAACGGCGGCCATCGGATTCTTGACTCAACGCAGCACCGATCAGCTGGCCAATGTGACCATCATGTGCGATGGTCAAAACGTACATGAATGCACAACCAGCGAACAGATGCTCGAACTGTTGCAAAGCGGTAAGGCAGTGTTCGCCGTGTCGGTGGGTTCGTTGTGGCACCAGATTGAGACGGCCTTGGAACAGGAAGAATATGTTGATCTTGAGGCCAAGCCGCTGACGATTGCCACGGGCCGTCCGATTGATGAACTGACTGCCATGAGGATGCGCAAGAAGCTCGAGGCACAGCGCTTGCAACGCGCAACCGCCTGATACATGTATGGTTGTTGGCGACTTGCCGGCTTTGGTCGGCAGGTCGCTTTGTTGTATGTGTTGCTTTTGTTGCCTGCCATCTTATGTTTTTATATGTTGCGGTGATTATTATGACTGATTGGAGGACCGGGTGAACGGGATTGTTGTCGGATTGTTGCCGGGCGTTCTGTGGATGGTCGCCGTCATCTTTGCTGTGTCCATCATCACTATAACGGTCAGCCGAGGCCATCTGTTCACGCCGAAACGCCGGCGACCGCCGGTCGATCCGGTCGACTGGTCGATGGTGAAAACGCATTTCATGTCGTTTGCGGCGGCGCTGATCCCGTTTCCCGTGTTGACGTTTACAGCGGATCTGATGGATGCTCGCATGCTCGCGTTCTACGACCACGCGCAATTGCCCGGAGCAATCATCATATTCGTGCTGGTGCTGCTGGAACTCATCGCCATGTATCTGCAGGCACGCAACGCTTCGGAAACCGAAATGGACAAGCGTTTGGGCGTTGCTTCTCACCGGAATAAGGATGATGTTGCGAAGTAGCCGATTCTCTGCGGCGAGGCTAATCCGCAGCTAGATACTACTGGTTCGGCTAAAATCACCACATACTATTAACCGATAATGTACGTTATGTCAGATTAGTTATCCTTGACAAGGATTCGGTCGCCTGTATCAACTAGTCCACGCATACCAAGGCCGACAGCCAAAGGAGCACCGGAGCATACCAGGCCGACAGCCAAAGGAGCACCGGAGCGACCACCGCAATTGCAAGAATCGCCGTGCCTTTCAGCCAATCCTTGTCATCTCGTTTCCAGTGGAATGCTCGCCAAATGAACCATATCAGCATGGGAATCTCATACAGCGACAGCAATGGCAAACCGATGAAAACCAGGTCGAAGCCCGCGGCGCAGGCTCCATCGCATCCCATCATGAAGAAGTCCTCGCCGTTGTGTTTCAGTGTGTTTGGAAATAACGGTTTACGGCTTCTTCGATCTGCTCGGGCTTCTCGATGATTTCGTAGGCACCGTGTTCTTCCATCTCACCGGCCGGAGCGTAGCCCCAGCGGCAGCCAATGGCGTCCAGATTGCAGGCGTGGGCGCCGTCGATGTCGGTGTAGCGGTCGCCGATCATCACGGCCTTGTCCCCCGCTGCAGCATCAAAACCGATTTTGTCGAAGCAGTACCGAATCACCTGATCCTTGTCCAAACGAGAGTTATCCCTGGATGCGCCATAGATGCCGTCCAACAGCTCGGTCAGATGGAAATGCTCACAGATCGGAACGCATTGGTACTCGGGCTTGCAGCTGGCCAACGCCAGATAATAGCCGTCGGCACGCAGCTTGAGCAGCTGTTCGCGGATACCGGGAAACACGACGTTCACCAAGCGGCCGGGAACTTTGTTGCCGGGCTCGTTCGGATCATCGAACACGGCGCGATCCGCATAGTAGCTGCGGTAGATGGTGACCGCCCGGTCAAGCTCATCCTCCGGCACATGGTTGCGTCGCAGCGATTCGATGATGGCCGGACCAATGAAACGATGCAGCTCGGCATCGTCGGGAACCGGGCGACCCAATTCCTCGAACGTCTTGACGACGGAGGCGATGATGCCGCCGTCGGACTTGGTAAGCGTGCCGTCGAGATCCAACAGGACCACTTTCATCGGATGCTGTGCCATTGAGATTCCACTCCCCCTTGTTCATGTCGACTGCTTTGAATGGTCGTCAAACAATGCGACTTGTTCCAACAATGATTATGCCCAGTCGGGATGACTGGGCATCAAGTTCACGTGTTGTTCAGTAGGAGATCACTCGTAGTCGGGAATCCAACCGTCACGGTGCATTTGCAGGCGCTTTTCGAGCAGGGTGGCCAGTTCCTCTTCGCTACGGCGTTCCAGCAGCATGTCCCAGTGGGTGCGGGTGGGTTTGCTGATTTCGTCGCCCTCACGGTCGGCGTCGCCCTCACGGTGGGCCACGGAACCACAACGGCACTCCCACTCGTCCGGGATTTCGGCACCCTCGGCAAACGGCAGGATGGTGCGGTGGCCCTTCGGGCATACATACGCCACATCGTTTCGCGCGGCGAAATCGACGTTGTCGTCGGACTCCAGCGATTTCGCTCCGATGCTCATGCCCCTGAGGCTACGTTCTGCCATATCGGCATCCTCCTTGAAAGATCTTTAACCCTACTAATTTACGCAACAGTTCGGACTTGGCCGCTATTCCAAGCTTCCGACGTCGGCTGACAAACTCCCGTCAAACAGCCCCGTCAGTCCACGCCGGAGTAGGCCACCACGCCACGATTGACCCGGTCGGCCGCTTCGTGGGCGAGGCCTGCCAGCCGCTCTCCCCCGTCGAACGGCAGCGGCTGGGCGACAGCAATCTGCTGCAGCACGTCAGCCAGTCGTTTGGCAGTGCGCACGAAGTCGCCGCCGGTCATGTCGGTGCCGTACAGGCACGATCCCAGCGAACCGCCATCCGCCCATTCATACATGATGTCGAGAATGCCGAAGTCCGGCCGCTGCATCTCGTCCAGACCGTGATCCTCGCACAGGATATCGATGTCTTCACAGATGCCCTTGAGCTTGGACGAAGCGATTGCGATGGGCCCGGAGATGCCGCCCGGGTAGTGCCTCGGTTCGCCGTCTCCCCCGCGTCTGGCCTCGTATACCAGTGAAGAGAGCACAGCGGCCAGTCCGTTGGCGTCGAGCTTGTCGAACGTGCCGGCGAGCAGCGCCTCGCACAGTTCCAGGTCATGTTCACTGTAGATGCGGCGCAGCAGCGAGCCTTTTTCGGTCAACGTCATGTCAATGTGGCCGGCCGCATTGACATGACGTTCGAGGTAACCAAGCCCGGTGAGAATATCGCAGATGCGATCGAACTGACGGGCCACGGACCCGGTACGGGAGTCGTAGCGATCGGTGACGCGCTGCAGTTCGCGGGTCTCGCGGGCCCAGCGGTGGCCCCACTTGAGGTGTTGCTGGAGGTCCGGGCAGTTGCGGCATGGATGCTCGTGCTCCGCCTTGCGCAAATCGCGAATGCGCTGGTCAAGGTTCTGGAAGGCGCGTGAACGCTCCTGATCGGTCAGGAACACTTCGTGCTTCAGTTTGCGGCGGCCTTCCTTTTCGATGTCGCTCAGCTCCATACGCAGGGTCATGAACTGTTTGAAGTCGCCGTGTTCGCATGCGAACGCCTGTTCGTATCCGGCCAGCGCGTTCTTCAGTGTGTTGATCTGCGATTCCAGCTGCCAGGCCGATTCGTTGGCCTCCCACTGGGCAAACGACTGGTCCAGGGTAACGTGCGCGGTCTCGTAGTCGCTGGAGTTGAGCAGGTTCACGGCCATGTTGAACGTGGGTCGGAAGCTCGAGTGCAGCGGGTAGACACGCTTGGATGACAGCGCGGCGGCCGTGGCGGGCACAAAACCGTGATGGTCAACCACGATGGCGTGGCCGATGGTGTCGATGCCGCGCCGACCGGCACGACCGGTGAGCTGCGTGAATTCGCCGGGCGTCAGGCCCACATGACCGGTACCGTCGAACTTCTCGAGTTTCTCTACCACCACGCAGCGGGCCGGCATATTGATGCCCAAGGCCAGTGTTTCCGTGGCGAACACCATTTTGACCAGACCTTCTTCGAACAATCGTTCGACTATCTGGCGGAACAGGGCAATCATGCCGGCATGATGCGAAGCGAAGCCTTCTTCCAACGCAAAGCGGAACTTGGAGAACTGCAGGGCTTTCAGGTCTTCCTGAGTGAGTTGCCCCTCCACCATCTCATCCACGATGCGGCGAATCTTGGTCACTTCCTCATCGGTGGTGAGCTCCAGTCCAGCGTTGATACACTGTTCCACGGCCTGGTCACAACCGTTGCGCGAGAAGATGAAGTAGATGCCGGGCAACATTCCCAGAAAGTTAAGCTCGTCCACCACGGCCCAGCGGCGCGGGGTGTGGCGTTCCGCTTTCGGGGCATGGCCCTTGGCGCCTTTGCCGCCGCGGCCTCTGCCGAAGCCCTTGCGCTTATCGGGGCGTTCCTCGCCGCGCCGGCGTGCGGCCTTGCGGTCCAACTGGTCGAGCCGGTTGATGAGTTCGGCGTTGAGCTTGGTGGTCTGCTCGCCGTTGCCGTCGCGGCGATAGAGATCCAGCACCTCAGGCTCGGTGTGTTCGTCCGCCTGCACGATGACGTGCTGTTCCAAAGGCACGGGGCGGTGTTCGCTGATCACCAGTTTGGTGTCGCCTCGCACCGAGGCAATCCAGTTGGAGAAATCCTCCACGTTGGACACGGTAGCGGACAGGCCGACGATCTTGACCGTCTTGGGCAGGTGGATGATGACTTCCTCCCACACGGGCCCGCGGAACCGGTCGGCCAGATAGTGCACTTCGTCGAGAATCACGTAGCGCAGTGCGTTCAGCGTGGTGGAACGCTCGTAGAGCATGTTGCGCAGCACTTCGGTGGTCATGACCACGATGTCCGCCTCGGAGTTGATCGAGGTGTCGCCGGTGAGCAGGCCTACCTTGTCCGGGCCGTACACGTCGACCAGATCATGGTATTTCTGATTGCTCAGCGCTTTGATCGGTGTGGTATAGAAGGCTTTGACGTTGCGTTCCTGGGCGAGATAAATGGCAAAATCCGCCACTACGGTTTTGCCGGCACCGGTTGGGGCCGCGACCAGTACGTTGCTGCCGGCTTCGAGCGCGTCATTGGCTTCGGTCTGGAAGTCGTCCAGTTCGAAGGGCAGGGATTCGGCGAATCGCGCTGCTGCGGACGCCCGATGGCGCTGGACTTTTTGGAATGATGCGTACCACTGCGAAGGGCTCAGCGTCTGGGAATCGGCATTGCCCTTATGGTGTTGGTGACGTGCCATTGCTGCTTTCCGTTAGTTGTTGAATCGCTTCCAGCGGGCCCATGCCTGGGTGTGGCGTTCGCGCTTGGCGGCCTTGCTGCGAATCACGTCCGCATGGGCCTCGGCATAACGATTCTGTGCCACGCTGAGCGGCTGAGTGAACAGAGGCGGCTCGCTGGTGTCGGCAGAGGTGCCAGACTCCCCCATCGCGGCCACGCGTTCACCGAGCTGGCCGCCGATGTCGGACATGTCTTTCAAGGCACGGATTCCATGAAGGGCTGCATAGATGAGTCCGGCAACAATCATGGCCAGCATGAACAGGGCCAGAATCAGCCATATCCACCAAGGCATGAAAGGCTCCTTACTTGTTCTCGCTGATGCTCAGTTCGCGTTCGGCGCGTGCCACGATCATGGTGCGCAACGTTTCCGGGGCGACCGCCGTGATATGACGCGCGTGTGCGATGCAGAAGGCCACGAACCAGGAGTCGGAGGAAACGGTCAGATGCACCTTTTCACCGGCACCGCATTGTTCGACGGTAGCGCCCGGCAATGTCTTGATGAATGCCAGATCGCGCTGATCGGTGATGAACACCGCGTCGGTACCGTTGTCGAAACTCCACTTGCGCAGTTCGCTCACCGGCATGTTCGGGATGTTGATCTGCTTGGTGGGCTTGACCAGTTCCGCCTTTTCGATACGGGCCAAGCGCAGCACCTGCCAGATGCGCGGCTTGCCGTTCGCCTTGTCGATGGTCTTGTCTTTGGAGACGTAGGCCTTCTTGTCCTTAGGGGCGGCGGAACCGACATCCGTGTAGACGGCGGCATAATACACGCCTTCGTCGATGAAAATCTTGGCGGGGGCCACCAGCTTGCGACGGGTACTACCGGTACCGTCGGAGTACTCCATGTCCAACAGCGAATCGGTGTTGATCGCGCGCTTGACGATGGAGAAGCTTCGGGGCTCCAGCTCATAGCCGGTCAGGCTCAGCCACGGGGTCTGGCCCGGGCTGACATGGCGGCGCAAACGCTCATACAGGGATTCGGCCTGCCCACGCTGCTTGTCCGGCAGTAACGGCGAATGCGCCAAGTAGCTGACCGAGGCGGTGAGCATGCTGAGGTATTGCGGCGAAATGCCGGCAAGACGTTCAAGGCCCAACGAATTGGTGGCGGAAACAATACCCTCGGCATCCAGCAGCGGCCAGTCGATATCGAAGAACTGGCTGCCAGCCATCTCACCATCGTCGGAAACGGTGGTCAGGGTGTTGATGTCCTTATGAATGATGTTGACGAATTTCTTGAGCTCGTCGTCGTTCTTCGGTTTGCCGATAAAGCGCTCGGCCAGCTCGCTCATCGAGAATTCCTCACCCAGGTGAGCGGAGAGGAACAGCATCAGACGCAGGCGACGATCCACCTCGCTGCCCGTTTGGAAAGCGGGGCCGTTCTTCTTGTTCTGGGCCTTGATCGACTCGGGATCACCCGGCTCACGAACATCGCGACTAATCGACGGGGAAACCACCGAGGCGCTTACAGGGCTGGCGGATTCGTCGGCCAGAGTGAATCGGCTGGCGGCGTGCAGGCGGCGATGATAGGCGTCCACAGCCTCCTGCGGGCTGACAATCGTGGCACCCGGATGCTCCAGCACAAACATGGCCAAATCGTCGGAATCGGTGTAGGCCACGTTCAGGTGTTCGCCGTCCACATCAACGGTGGCGGCAAAGCGACGCGAATCGATAACCTTGACCAGCGAGTCCGGAATGGGCTGCGTGCCCAAGCCAGGCGCAATCGAATCCAAACCGAGACCGGGAATAGGGGTCTGCGGCACACGCGGCGTGGTGCGCGACGCATGTTGGGCGAGCTGGGACTGATCCGGCTCGGAGGAAATCGACATCGAACGAGCCAGATAGTTGGCGGCGGCAAGCACCGGCATATCTTCCGGCTCGAACATCAGACGGATGCGCGGTTCGTCGCCCAACTGCAGACGGTAGGACGCGAAGTCCTGGCCTTCCGACTTGGACGAATACTCAGGCTGCCGTGATTCGATGGCGATGCCCATAGCGGCGAGCTTGGCGCGATCACGCTGGAACTGCTTGGCGAACGCGGCCTTGGCGGCCTGATCTGCCAGCTCTCCATACGAGTCGGCGTAAGCCTTGACGCGCTGCGCAATTTGGCGGGATGTGAGCCATTGCGGGAACGCGGATGACAACACAGCCAGTACGTCCAGCTCGTGCTTGCCCCATTTGTCGGAAAAACGCCGACGTCCGCTTGTGCCCTCTGCCATTAGTCCTCACGTATAGTTATTGTTTCGTTATAAGTGCGTATGAGTTTCCTCACACTCACTCTATCTTAGAGGCTTTTTCCGCACTTGAGCGCCATTTCACAAAAATAATATCTTTTTTATCGTTCGACCGTGTTGTAAATCACACCCAATCGTCCGGTTCGATGCCTTGCGGACCAACGTATTCGCCGTTCGGCACATAGCTTGGCTCGCCTTTATCTTCCAGTTTGGCGTCGGCGAACATCATGACGTCACGTCCGAATGTCCAGTCGCCCTGAATGGAAACCGAGTTGGCTGCGGCCAAAGATGGCACGGCGTAGGGGAACCGTTCGTCGAAATCGTGGATGTTCTTGTAGTATCGCGGATCAAGTTCGACGTTCGGGAAGATGTAATTGCCGTCTTCCATCTCATACGTGTCCGTCAGGTGGAATCGATCGGAACGCATAATGAACAAATCATTGGTGGTTTTCACCGGAAGGAAGCGCATACGATCCACTTGGACGCAGATAGAACCGTTGAACAGACCGATTGCGGCGCCCATGGCGGTTTCCAGCTGAATCACCTGTTCGGAATCCGGGTCCGTGGGATTCACGGTCTTTTTGTTACGAATCACCGGCAACGGCAACACACCATCGCATTCGGCGAGCTTGTCTTTCAAAGCGTCGATGCGAACCCAGATTGAGTTGGTGTTGAAGTAAGGATGCTTGGTGATGTCTTGGGCCGCTTCCTTATCGTCCGGATGGACCTGGCTCATTTCACGCAGTATTAGGCGACCAGTGGCCTTGTCTCGTACAATATGGCCGCCCTTGCGATCGGCCTTGGTGCGGATGGCCACTTCAGCCATAAACGGGGCACCTGTGTTTTCGAAGTGCTGGGCCAACGTACGCGAGGGGCGCGCACCGAGATTGTCGGAATTGGAGATGAACAGATACTTGAAGCCGCGCTCCTCCAATACGTCAAGCAGACCAGACTCCCAGATGGTGGAGAACAGGTCGCCGTGGCCGGGCGGGCACCATTCCAGCTCCGGGTTCGCAGGGTAGCTCACAGGTTCGCCGGTGGCGGCCACGAGCTTGGGTTCCTGATGCTGGATGATTTCCATCGGCACGTCATGCTGACTGAACTTGCGATGATGCTTGAGCACCTTCATCGTGTCCGCCGAAGTGTGGAAGGAGTTCATGAACGTCAGCGGCAGTTCGACGTTCAGGCGTGTGCGAGCGGTAAGCACCTGACCGATGATGATGTCGATGAAGCGCATCTGCTTGGCCTTGTGCCTACGCACCGGCAACAGCGACTTGGCCTTGTCTAATCCCATGGAGGTGCCCAGACCGCCATTGAGCTTGAGGAATGCGGTCTTGGCGAAGGCGTCCACGGCCTTGTCGTGGTTGATGGTCTCATAGACGTCGTGGAAGCTGGGCACGTGGCCAAGCGGCTCGATGTCGTCCTCGCGAATCCAGCTGGAGGCTTCTTCATGGCGCCATACGTCATACAAATGGTGGAACTGGTTGATGGCGGTTTCGCTCATGCCATGCTCGCGCATCTTGGCGGCCGAAAGCTCGAAAGTCTCATCCACTTCGGGGGTGTTTACGGTTTCTTCGGGGGTGTCCGAGGTAACGGCGTCGGTGTCGTCAGCGGCGGCGATATCCAGTTGGGCCTTATCGTTTATTTCTGTCAATTCGGGTCCCTTTCGTCAAATCAATAGGAACCAGTCTAGCCCCTGTTTGGGGCAAACGCATACGACGGGGGTGCGGAGGCGGTGAATTGTCGGTGATAATTCATTACGAATGGCTTACAAAGGTAAGTCCGTCGTCATGTTGTCTCATATTGTCTGAAAACGGAAAAACCCCGGAAGACAACCACTCAAAAGTGGCAGAATTCCGGGGCTAATCGGTCGGGCCGGCGGGATTTGAACCCGCGACCCCTTGACCCCCAGTCAAGTGCGCTACCAAACTGCGCTACGGCCCGATGGTGCAAAAGCACCGAGTAGATAATTTACCAGATATTTGAAATCTGGCAAATTACGCGCGTGTCACTTCCGCTTCTTCTTCTCGCGGATGTTCACGGAGATCTGAATCGGCGTGCCTTCGAAGCCGAATTCCTCGCGCAGGGAACGCTCGATGTAGCGGCGGTAGCCGTGCTCGAGGAAGCCGGTGGCGAAGATCACGAAACGCGGCGGGCGCGTGGATGCCTGCGTGGCGAAGAGGATTCGCGGCTGCTTGCCACCACGCAACGGGTGCGGGTGGGCGGCCTGAATTTTGCCGAGGAAGGCGTTGAGCTTGCCTGTAGGAATACGCTGATCCCAGGATTCCAAGGCCTTATCCATGGCTCGCGTCAGACGGTTGGTGTGCCAGCCGGTCTTGGCGGACAGATTCACACGCTCGGCCCACATCACACGGTCGAATTCGGTGTTCCACAGGCGTTCGAGACGCTGCTTGTCGAACTCGTCCATCGCATCCCACTTATTGAACACGAGCACGATCGCACGGCCCGCATCCACGGCTGTGGACATGACCTTCAAATCCTGATCGGATACCGGCTGCGAAGCATCAAACAGGATCAGCGCCAATTCACAGCGCTCGATGGCGGCCTGCGTGCGCAGAGAGGAATAATATTCCGCGCCTGTGAGCTTGTGCTGGCGTCGCTTGATGCCGGCCGTGTCGATGAACAGCCAATCCTCGCCATCGATGTTGACGATTTCGTCGACGGGGTCGCGCGTAGTGCCGGCCAAATCGTTGACCACGGCACGTTCTTCGCGCGCCAGCTGATTGAGCAGAGACGACTTGCCCACGTTCGGGCGGCCCACCAGAGCCACGCGGCGCAGGCCGGAAGGCGTGAGGTAGCCGGAAGTCTTCTCGGCCTGCTTGAGCTTGTCGAGCGCGACGTCCAGCAGGTCGCCCACTCCCCTGCCGTGCATGGCGGAAATCGAGTATGGTTCGCCGAGGCCGAGCTTCCAGAATTCGGCGGCAAGGTATTCGCTGGCCTGGTCGTCGATCTTGTTGACGGCCAGCACGACCGGCTTGCCGGCGGCACGCAGCATCTTGACGATGCGCTCATCGGTGGTGGTCATGCCCACTTGACCATCGACAACGAATACCACAGCATCGGCCAAGGTCACGGCAACCTGTGCCTGTGAGGCGATGGCGGATTCAATGCCTTCCACGTCGGCTTCCCAGCCGCCCGTGTCCACCAGCTTGAAGTCGGTGCCGGCCCATTCCGCGTCATAGCTCACACGGTCTCGCGTAACGCCCGGCGTGTCTTCCACAACGGCGGCACGGCGGCCGAGGATACGGTTGACCAGGGATGATTTGCCCACGTTCGGACGGCCTACAACAGCCAGCACACCCACCGGCTTGGGGCCGGCCTTGCGCGCGCCTTCCGTGAAACCGCGGCCGGAAATCAGATCCTCATCGCCTTCGTCCAGCTCATAGCCTTCGAGATTGGCGGCATACTGCTCGTACTCCTGGTTCTCGATGGCGTCCTCGACCAGACCGATGAGCAGATCGAGCGTGTGGGCGAAGTCCAAATCGGAATTGTCGATGGTAGTAACGCCATCGGCGGCGGTCAGGAAGCTGGTGACCTTGGAATCGGCCTTGTCGCGCGCAGCCACATCCTCAGCACCCACGCCCTTGACGGCTTGGCCGGTGCGACGGGCCTGACGGACCTCCTCACGGGCGGTCAGCAGCACGCGCACCTCGGCGTCCGGGGACACCACGGTGGTGATATCGCGGCCCTCGGCCACGATGCCCAAACCCCCGGAGAAGGAGTCGGCCGACGCTTCGCGGGCGATGTAGGCGCGCTGGGCGGCGATGAGCACGTTGCGCACCGGGATGACGTTCGACACCTTGGAGACATGGCTGGAGACTTCGGAGGAACGAATGGCCTCGGAGATGTCCTCGTCGTCGGCGAATACGCGGGGGTTGTCCGGGTCCACGGAGATATCGAAATGGTCGCCGGTGAAGAACTCGCCCACCGCTTCGGTGATGACACGCTCATCCACGGTTTCGGCGTCCAGATCGATGTCCTGCTTCAGACACCACCAAGCGCAGGCACGATACATCGCGCCCGTGTCAAGGTAAGCGTATCCGAAATACTTGGCCAGCGCCTTGGACGTGGACGACTTGCCCACGCCGGCGGGGCCGTCGATGGCAACGCGAATCACAGACCAACCTCCTTGGACAGCGAACGGACTTCCGTCTGGGACAGCACGCGGTAGGAACCGGGCTTCAAATCACCGAGCTTGATCGGGCCGATCTGGGTGCGCACCAAGCGCTTGACCGGGAAGCCGATTGAGCCGAAGATACGTCGCACGATGCGGTTCTTGCCGGAGTGCAGCACGACCTTGACCATCGTGTGGTCACGCGAGGAGTCGATGATCGCGCAGTGGTCGAGCTTGATCCAGCCGTCGTCGAGCTGCACGCCGGTGGTCACGAGTCGACGGCACACGGTGCCGGAGATCTTGCCTTCCAGCGTAGCGACGTAGGTCTTCTCGACCTCGTACTTGGGGTGCATGACGTGCTGCGAGAGCTCGCCGTCGTTCGTCATGAGGATAAGACCCTCGGAATCGTAGTCGAGACGGCCCATGTGGAAGATGCGCTCGTACTTGTCGCCCACGATGTCGCGCAGCGTGTAGCGGCCCTTCGGGTCGTCCATGGCGGAGAGCACCTTGCGGGGCTTGTTCAGCGCCAGAGTGACGTGGTTCGGATTGACGCGTACGCGCGAACCGTCTACGCGCACCTGCTGCTTATGAGGGTCAACGCGAGTTCCGAGCTCGGTGACCAGTTCACCGTCGACCTCGACACGGCCTTCGGTGATCATGTCCTCGCACTTGCGGCGGGAACCGAATCCCGCTTGGGCAAGCAGCTTCTGGAGTCGAATGGAATTGGAATCGTCTTGCGCTTTCGCAGCGCGGGAATATGCGTTTGGCATCGTTCTCCCAACGTGGCCGGACAGATTCTGTCATCGCAGAGACTGTCGATTTGTATACATACTTCAGAGTTGGCGGACTGGAATCCCAGTCAATTCCAACCTATATATCATACCGCAACGTAGGACTGCTGCTAGACTGGCAACCGTTTGTGCGGGTTCGCCCGTCTTCCAACAGATGAAAAGGAATGAACAATCATGGAAGAAACCAAGCAACAGCCGCTGGCTCTGCGCGTGTGCGCCGAATTGGCCGGCAGCTTCCTGCTGTGCTTTGCCATTTACGCCTTCTCCACATGGGGTTCGGCCGTGTATGGCATCAATATCGTGTTCTTCGCGTTGGCTACCGGCTTGGCATATGCCGCAGTCACCGCCATCTTCTCCCGCGTGTCCGGTGGCCAGCTGAATCCGGCCATCACCGTAGCCTCCGTGCTGGTTTCCAAGACGAAAATCCTGGATGGCATCCTCTATGTGATCGCTCAGGTCATCGGTGCCATCGCCGCCGGCTTCGCCGTGGTCAAGCTGCTGCCCACATCCGAGCAGGTAGCTGCCAAAGTGTGGCTGACTCCGGCCGTTAACGGTTTCGAAAACGGCTCCGTGTCTTACTCGCTGCTGACCCAGTATGGCATTACGTTCTCGATTACGCTGGCGATTGTCGTCGAGGTCGTTGCCTCTCTGATTGTCGTTGCCACCGCCATGTCTTCTCTGGGTGATCACGGCGAGTCCTCGGACCGTCATGTCATTGCCATGGGTCTTGCCTATGGTCTGGCCACCGCCATCAGCTACCCGGTTACCGGTGCCGGTCTCAATCCCGCCCGTTCCACCGGCATCGCACTGGCCGCGATGAATGAGGGTCTTACGCAAAATCCGCTGCAGCAGCTGTGGGTATTCTGGATTAGCCCGGTCTTGGCCGCCGCTGTGGTGGCGTTGGTCATGATCATCGCGCAGATGATGACCACTCCCAAAGTGCCGGCTGCCGCCGATCTTCCGCAGACGGATGCCGATGCAAACGCGGACACGCTCGACGATGGCGAATTCTTCGATCAGGCCGCCTCGTCTGATGGCGATTCAGCGGAAAAAGATGTTGCCGAAGAGTCCAAAGAAGCTGAAGTAGGTAATCAGCAGGCCGATTCCCAAGGCGATGCCGATGAAGGAGTCGAACGCCACTGAGCGCACTTTCCATGGGCTTCTGTCCTGAAGAATCAGGCGAACAAGCCCGGTGATGATGGCCGTCACGGCAAGTATGACCGTGGCGGCCATCGTATATCCGAAAGCAACCAGCAGTGTGATGACGGCGACGACGCCGAGTACGCACCATTCAAACCATGGCTTGCCCTCATGTGCTTCGGATACATAGGGATGGTTGTGCATGTTGCGATTCCTTCTGTCGAACGGTTACGTGACCACAATAGCAGGCGAATAGCAAAGGTGGGATTCCGCTTGGACCCGTTGACGGGTCAGGCGGAATCCCACCTTTGTGCGTTTTGGCTGAGCTGCTCCCCTCAGAGAGTCCCGATCAGTGGAAGAAGTGGCGGGTGCCGGTGAGGTACATGGTCACGCCGGCCTTCTTGGCCGCTTCGATGACCTCCTCATCGCGGATGGAGCCGCCAGGCTGCACGATGGCCTTGACGCCCGCGTCGATAAGCACCTGGGCACCATCGGCGAACGGGAAGAACGCATCGGATGCCGCGACCGCACCGGTGGCGCGATCGGCACCATCGGCCAGCGTGTTGGCGCGCTCGACGGCCAAATGGCAGGAGTCCACGCGGTTGACTTGGCCCATGCCGATGCCAACCGTGGCCTGGTCGTGGGCCAGCAGGATGGCGTTGGACTTCACGCAGCGGATTGCACGCCATGCGAACACGAGGTCCTTCAGCGTGTCAGCGTCGGCGGCCTCGCCGGCCACGAGCTTCCAGGCGTCCGGATCGTCGCCGACGGCGTTGATCAGATCAGTGTCCTGCACAAGCAGGCCGCCATCGATCTGGCGGATGGCCTCGTGGCCCTTCGGCGGCTCGGCCACCTCGAGGATGCGCAGGTTCTTCTTCTTGGTCTGCAGCAGTTCGAGCGCGGCCGGCTCATAGTCGGGGGCGACGATGACTTCGGTGAAAATCGGGCGCACGCTTTCGGCCATCTCAAGAGTGACCTTGGAGTTGCAGGCGATCACACCGCCGTAGGCGCTCATCGGGTCGCAGGCGTGAGCCTTCTTGTGGGCCTCGGCCGCGGTCGCGCCGATGGCCAGACCGCACGGATTGTTGTGCTTGACTACGGCCACGGCAATGGCGGGAGCCATATCCCATACGGTGCGCCAGGCGGCGTCCGCGTCCACGTAGTTGTTGTAGCTCATCGGCTTGCCGCCGAGCTGCTCGGCGTGGGCGAAACCGGTCTGGTTGAGCGGGTCAATGTAGAGGGCGGCCTGCTGGTGGGAGTTCTCACCGTAGCGCAGGGTGTGCGCACGATCCCAGGTGCGGGTGAACTGGGCCGGGAACTTGGCGGAATCGACTTCAGTGCCCTGATCGTCCTTGTCCACCTCGACGGCGTCCAGAGAGGCCGGCTTGGGCCAGTGCTTGGCGGTCCACTCGTTGATGGTGGCGTCATAGGCGGCGGTGTGCGCGAAGGCCTTGGCTGCAAGCCACTTGCGCTCGTCCAGAGAGAAGCCGGTGCCATCGGCCACGCGGGAGGCGACCAGTGCATAATCGGCCGGGTCGGTGACGATGGCCACGGTGGCGTGGTTCTTGGCCGCGCCGCGCACCATGGAGGGGCCGCCGATGTCGATCTTCTCGATGGTATCGGCCTCGTTGGCGCCGGAGCGCACGGTGTCGGCGAACGGGTACAGGTTGACGACCACCAAGTCGAACGGCTTGATGCCGAACTCCTCAAGCTGCTTGGCATGCTCGGGGTTGGTCATATCAGCCAGAATGCCGGCGTGAATGTACGGGTGCAGCGTCTTGACGCGGCCGTCGAGGCATTCGGGGAATCCGGTGACATCGGACACCTCGGTTACTTTGACGCCCAGTTCGGCAAGCTTCTTGGCGGTCGAACCAGTGGAAACGACTTCGGTGCCGGCCTTCACGAACGCTTCCGCGAGTACTTCGATGCCTTCCTTATGAAAGACCGAGACCAGTGCTCGACGTATCGGTCGGTTCGTGTTTGTCATCCTGTTCCTCCTTGGATTCTTGTGGTTGTGACGCTAGGAACCGCGCCTGATGAACGGTGGCGGTCTTCGATGTCGCGGCGGTGGTGCGGGAATCCTTGATTCTCTCAACCAACCAGACTATCGGAAAAACGAGCGCTGTGCCAATCAGCGCGAGCAGCCATGCCGCGGTAAGTCCCAGTGCGGTCGAATGACCGACGACTCTGGTGGAGGCCATGACGTCGACGCCTATGTGAGCGAGACGATGATCGCCAAGCGATCCATTGGACAGAGCGAACAGCAATGTGGATGCCAGTGAGATCAGCATCGCGCTCAGGCAGAATGACCCGGCGGAGTAGATCAGCGAAACCAGTACTGGGCCGCGGGTGGACGCATTCCGTATATTCAACGGTCTGCAGGCGAATCCTTGCGGTAGGAATACAGCCAGCAGGCCCACGAGCGCAGCGATGGCGAGAGGCGCGTTCAAGGCAACGGTACGCCATAGTTCGCTGCTGACCGGTTCGGGCAGAATACCGAATGCCGGAATTGCAGGAAGCTCTTTGGATTGGCCGAGCCATAATGTGAAACTGGCCAAATCACCGATGGCGAATCCGCCGCCGAAGAGCCAGGAAACAGCCCAGAGCATGACGTTGGGTAGCCAGATCAGCATGGCGACGGTGGTGAGAATTCGTGAACCGGTTTCCATCCCGGACAATTCGAACAACGATACGACAGCGGCATGGTTGCGTACCGACCATACGATGACGGTAATCAATCCAATTGCCAGATATATGCTCAGTATCGCGACGGCCAAGGCGACGCCGATTTTCAGGCAGTGGCGTATGTCCGCCGGCACCTGCTTGCGAGTCCAGTCCCTGAATGCTCGCATTTTGGCTGATTCCGGTACGGCTGCGCATAGGAAACCGATCGAGAATACGATGGCTGCTTTCAGCAACACCAGCCACTGGTCATCGACAAGACCTAGGTGCACGGATTGCCGGAATGCCTCGTTCAACCCGAGCCAAACAATCAATCCGGCAACATACGCATGCGGCCCGTATGCTTTGATTCGCATGATGAGTGCATTGATCAGCCATATCAGCAGTATGGTCAACAGCAATGGCGTAATGGTGAGGGTGAACGAATCGGTTCTAAAGCCCGATCCCTCACTCAGAAGCACAACGGCCTGTGTCAGCGAGGTTGTGCCGACGGTGAGATTGTCGCCGCCCTCTTCCATAGAGACGACCAATAACATCAGCGCTGTATAGCAGCCTAATGCAACGGCATAGATGGCCATGGATGCGAGGGCGACTATGGCTCCCCGCACCCATTGGCGAATCACGGCTTTCATCACGATTGGTTGGAACCGATCAGTCGATGTTGGCCTTGGCGAGTACGTCACGCATGATTTCGGCGGCCTGGCCCGGGGTCTTGCCCACGGGGATGCCCGCCGCCTCGAGCGCGTTCTTCTTGTCCTGGGCGGTGCCCTTGCCTCCGGAGACGATGGCGCCGGCGTGGCCCATCTGCTTGCCTTCGGGAGCGGTGAAACCGGCGATGTAGGCGACAACCGGCTTGGTCATGTGCTCCTTGGCCCATGCGGCGGCGTCCTGTTCGGCGAAGCCGCCGATTTCGCCGATCATCATGACAGCCTTGGTGTCGGGGTCGGCTTCGAATGCCTGCAGGGCTTCCAGCAGCGTCGTGCCGACGATCGGGTCGCCGCCGGCGCCGAGACATGCGGTGAAGCCGATATCGGACAATTCGCCCATGAGCTGGTAGGTGAGGGTGCCGGATTTGGAGACCAGTCCGAGCGGGCCGCGGCCGACGATGCCGTCGGGGATGATGCCCAGATTGACGCCGGGGTTGCCGAGCGTGATGAGACCAGGGCAGTTCGGTCCGATGATGCGCACGCCCTTCTTGAGCGCCAGTTCGACGAAGTATGCGGAATCGGCCACCGGAATGCCTTCAGTGATGACCACGATGAGTTCGATGCCGGCTTCGACGGCTTCGACCACGGCGGACTTGGCGAACTTCGGCGGCACGAACACCACGCTGGCCTTGGCGCCGGTGGCTTCACGTGCTTCGCCGCAGGTGGCGAACACGGGGATGTCCGCGTCGGCACCGTTCTTGGCACCGGGGAAGGTGACGGATGTGCCGGCCTTGCGCGGGTTCACGCCGCCGACGATATTGGTGCCGGCCTTGAGCATGCGAGCCGTATGGGTCATGCCCTGATGGCCGGTCATGCCCTGGACGATAACGGGAGCGCCGTCTTCGATGAACAGCATCAGCGAACCTCCTTGGACTGGGTCGCCTCACCGGCGAGCTGCGCGGCCTTGGCTGCCGCGCCTTCCATGGTTTCGGACACATGGATATTCGGGTTATTGGCGGAGGCGAGGATATGCAGACCCTCGGCGGCGGCGTTGCCATCGAAGCGCACAACGATCGGCTTGGAACCGCCGAGCTTGGCGACCGCTTCGAGGATGCCGTTGGCGACTTCCACGCAGGAGGTGATGCCGCCATAGACATTGATGAACACGGATTCGACCTGAGGGTCGGACAGTACGATCTCCAGGCTTTCGGCCATGACGGCTGCGGAGGCGCCGCCGCCGATGTCCAGGAAGTTGGCGGGCTTGATGTTGGTGCCCTGTTCCTCGCCAGCGCCGGAGACGGCATCCAGGGAACTCATGACGAGTCCTGCACCGTTGCCGATCACACCGACCTCGCCGTGCAGGTGCACGTAGTGCAGGCCGTGTTCGCGGGCGCGCTGTTCGAAGGGGTCGGGAACGATGGGATCCACGAAACGCGCCCAGCCGTCATGGCGGAAGGAGGCGTTGTCATCCAAGGAGATCTTGGCGTCCAAGGCGCTCAGCTGCTTGGTGGATTCGTCATCCGGGTCGCCGATCTTGGCGAGCGGATTGATTTCCACGAGCGTGGCGTCGTTGTCTTTGAAGCAGCGCCACATCTTGAGCAGAATCTGTGCGGCCTGATCGACGTCCGCGTGGTAGAAGCCGATGCTCTGTGCCATTTCGGTGGCAGCGGCCAGGTCGAAGTCACCGAGCGCATCGATGTGCAGGCGCTTGACGGCCTCCGGATGTTCCTTGGCGATTTCCTCGACTTCGGTGCCGCCGTTAGCGGTGGCCAGCACGTCGAAGTCGCGCGAGGTGCGGTCCACGGAGATGGACACGTAGTATTCGTGCAGGATGTTCTTGGCTTCGGCTACAAGCACGCCGGAAACCTTGTGCCCGTGGATGGTCATCGGCAGGATGGACTCGGATTCAAGAATCGCCTCGTCGCGGTTATGGGCGATCTTGACGCCGCCGGCCTGACCACGATGACCGATCTTGACCTGCGCCTTGATTACGCAGGGATAGCCGATTTTGTCCGCCGCTTCGGCGACTTCATGGGAGTTCTGGGCAAAGATGGCGTCCGGGGTGGGAATGTCCTGTTCCTCGAGCAGCTGACGCGCCTGGTATTCGTAAAGATCCATCGATCCTTCCCTGACTATGTAATTGGTCCGGCATGTAACTGTACACAGTACATGCCGGACCTTGAAAACTGACTGTACGTTGGGTGAGACGAAATCTCAGGCCGGCATCGCGATCAGCGAGCTGCTGGGCTTGCCGTCGAGCTTATCCAGACCGTCGAGGCCATCGAGCCGCATCACGAAACTGAAGCCCACCACGGTGCCACCGGCCTTTTCGATAAGGTCGGTGGCGGCTTTGGCGGTGCCGCCCGTGGCGATGAGGTCATCGACGATGAGCACTCGCTTCCCTGCCTGTACGGCGTCGGTTTCGATTTCGACACTGGCCGTGCCGTATTCGAGGTCATAGGATTCACCGATGGTTTCGGGCGGCAACTTGCCGGCCTTACGCACGGCGATGAAACCCTTGCCCAAATGGGCGGCCATGGCCGGGCCGAACAGGAACCCGCGCGATTCGAGACCGGCAATGGAGTCGAATTCGCTCGGGGCCACCGGCAGGGCCTCTTCAAGTGCTTTGAGCAGAATCTTCAAGCCCTTGGGGTCGGCGAGCACTGGCATGAAATCACGGAAGATGATGCCTTCCTTGGGAAACCCCGGTACGGAACGCACCAAGGACACCAGATATTCGGCGTCCTGTTGCCCTACCTTGCTCAATGCGTCGATGGTGATGTCCGACTGTGCCATAGTGCTCGCCCCTTTTATGCCTTTGCGATGCGATACGCGGATGGTGCTACCGAATCGAACAGCTTACTTCGTCTTGGTTTCGTTGTCGTCACCGGTCTCGTCAGCGGTGTCTTCCTCGGACACGACGGACGCCTCGATCGGAACCTGACCAGCCTCATCGTTAGCCGGAGCCTCGGTGTCTTCGTCGGGCAGCGGGTTGCCGTTCTCGTCGACCTCATCATCGGACACATAGGCCGGGCGGATGTACTCACGGGCGATGGCATTGAAGCCGAAACGCAGCTTGGAGCCTTCGGAGTCGATGACGATCTCCTCATACTGCTCGTCGACTTCGACGACCTTGCCGATCACCTGGCCGATGGTGATGACCTCGGTGCCGGGCTGCAGATTGCGACGGAAGTCCTGCTTCTCCTGCTGTTGCTGCTTGGCCTTCTTGGACTGCCACCACATCATGCCGCCGAACACGACGACGATCACGATGAGCATAATGTACTGTTCCACGAAACAACTCCTTCAAACGAGCGACATTGACGAAACGCTGCCGAGTGTGCAAACAGGAGAAAGTCTAGAAGAGCTTGCTGACATCATCTTTGGGCGTAATCCCCAAATGCTGCCATGCCTTCTCGGTAGCCACACGGCCTTTGGGCGTGCGAATCATAAAACCTTCGCGCACGAGATACGGCTCGCACACGGTTTCCACGGTTTCCGATTCCTCGCCCACCATGGCCGCCAGATTGTTCAGGCCCACGGGTCCACCGTTGAAGTTGCGCACGATGGCATTGAGCACGGCGATGTCCAGCCGGTCGAGGCCTTCGGAGTCGATCTGGTACAGGGCCAGCGCCTCCTTGACGTCGTCCGGCCGCACCACAATCAGGTCGTGGACGATGGCCCAGTCGCGTACACGGCGTAGCAATCGGTTGGCGATACGCGGCGTGCCGCGCGAACGCAACGCAAGCTCATGAGCGGAACCCGTATCAAGGTTTACGCCCAGTACGTTGGCCGAACGTTCGATGAGCTTTTCCAGCTCCTCGTGCGGATAGAAGTCGAGATGTGCGGTGAAGCCGAAGCGTGCGCGCAACGGGCTTGGCAGCATACCTTCGCGCGTGGTAGCACCGATGACGGTGAATCGCGGCAGGGTCAGCGGGATGGAGCTTGCGCCCGGGCCTTTGCCGACCATCACATCGACGCGGAAGTCCTCCATCGCGATATACAGCAGCTCTTCGGCGGCGCGCGGCAGACGATGGATCTCGTCGATGAACAGCACTTCGCCGACGTCGAGGGAGCTCAGAATCGAAGCAAGATCACCGGCATGCTGAACCGCAGGGCCGGAAGTCACGCGAATCGGCACTTCAAGCTCATTGGCAACGATCATGGCCAACGTGGTTTTGCCCAAGCCAGGAGGGCCGGCGAGCAGAATATGGTCCGGTGGCACATCGCGTTTGCGGGCCGCGTCCAGGAACAGTTGCAGCTGGGCCTTGAGCCGTGGCTGTCCGATAAAGCCTCCGAGAACATGGGGGCGCAGCTCCTCGTCGCTGACCGGCTCGTTGCCGATCGGCTGGGAGGAGACCATGCGCAGCGACTCTTCGTTGGCACCGGTGTTGGAGGCTCCGTAATCCGTTGTCTCGCTCATCAGCGGCCCCTATCCATCAGCGCCAAAGCCAGACGTAGCACACGCGGCACATCGTCGGTGGCAAGCGGCGTGGGAATGTCGTTTTCGGCGCAAGCCTCGGCAACGGCCTGCTGGGCGTCCTGCTGACGCCAGCCAAGCGAAATCAGTCCTTCGACAACCTGTTCCGTACCGGTATCCACCGGAGACTTGGATGTTGCCGCCTGAGCGGAAGCACCCTCGATCTGACTCAAATCAATAGAGCCCTTAAGCTCGAGGATGATCTTCTGTGCGCCCTTCTTACCCAGCCCCGGAGCCTTGGCCAGCGCGGTGGCGTCGTTGTCGGCGATGGCGTGGGCCAACTGACTCGGCGTCAGTGTGGAGAGTAACGATTGGGCCACTTTAGGCCCAATGCCGGAGACCTTGATGAGTTGTAGGAAGGTTTTCTTGGCGTCCCGATCCAGGAATCCATGCAGGGTAATGGCATCCTGAGAGAGGTTCATATAGGTGAAGACGCGGGTGTCTTGCCCGGCGTGCAGACGGCTCAGGTCGGTGGCGGACATGCGCACTTCGTAGCCCACTCCCCCAACATCAATCAATGCGGTATCGGTTTCGACCGATTCAACCCGCCCGGTCAGCATGCCGATCATACAGGTACTCCTTCAGCGCTCCAGGATTCAAGACTCGAACAACTGTTCGAAAGTATACTACATGCCTCGGTCGTGGTTGATGCGGCGGCGCGTGGAGTTCTGTGCGGCCTCAGCCCACTGGCGTTGCGCGGCGGTCAGATGTTGTTCGCGTTCGCCGCCCTGCAATGCGCCTGCCGGGCGCAGCGCATGGCAAATGGCCAAAGCCAAGGCATCGGCGGCATCGGCGGGAGTCGGCATTTTGGTGAGGTTCAAAATACGTGTCACCATACGCTCCACCTGAATCTTCTGCGCCTGCCCGTTACCGGTGATAGCCAGCTTGGCTTCGGTAGGCGTATGCAACGCCACGGGAATATTGCGTTGCGCGGCGGCGAGCATGGCGAGGCCGGCGGCCTGTGCGGTACCGAGTACGGTGTTGCGGTTGGATTGGGCGAACACACGCTCGATAGATACCGCGTCCGGCGCGAATCGGTCCATTTTCTCGGACAGGCCGTTGTAGATGGCCAGTAGACGCAGATCCTGGGTGATATCCGGTGAGGACCGCACCACGTCCACGTGAATAAACGAAAGCCGGCGGTGCTCGCCGGCTTCGATCACGCCGACCCCGCAACGTGTGAGCCCGGGGTCGACGCCAAGGATAATCACGAGGATTACTCCTCGTCGAGCTGGGCCATCACCTCGTCGGAAGCGGTCCAGTTGGAGTAGATGTTCTGCACATCGTCGAGGTCATCGAGGTTGTCGATGAGCTTGGACACCTTGCGGGCATCTTCAAGGCTCAACTCGACCTCGTTCTTCGGCTGCATGACCTGGTCGGCGGAATCGTAGTCGAAGCCGGCTTCCTGCAGAGCCTTGCGCACGGTGAACAGGTCGGACGGACCGGTCACAACGGTGAACACTTCACCGTCATCGGTAACGTCCTCGGCACCGGCTTCGGCGGCGGTTTCGAACAGCTTGTCGAAGTCCACGCCCTCGGACGGCACCACAATCTGGCCCTTGCGCTCGAAGTTGAAGGACACAGAGCCGGAGGTGGCCAGAGAGCCGTTGCCCTTGGTCAGGGTGGAACGGACTTCGGCGGCCGCACGGTTGCGGTTGTCGGTCAGGCATTCGATGATGAGGCCAACGCCGGCAGGAGCGTAGCCCTCGTAGACGATGTCTTCGTAGTTGGCGGCACCATCTTCAGCACCGGCACCACGCTTGACGGCGCGAGCGATGTTGTCGGCCGGCATGGAGGCCTTCTTGGCCTTGTAGATGGCATCGTACAGGGACGGGTTGCCGTCCGGGTCGCCGCCGCCGAGGCGGGCGGCGATTTCGATGTTCTTGATGAGCTTGGCGAAGAGCTTGCCGCGCTTGGCGTCGATGGCGGCCTTCTTGTGCTTGGTGGTCGCCCACTTGGAATGACCTGACATAATGCTCCTAGCAATTATTGAAACGGATGATGTCAAACGAAACGATTGTAGGCCGTTAATCAGACATACCCGTAATGTTTCCGATGATTGTCTTATTGCGCGTACCGATAAAACCGGTTGCGCGGGTGCCGCACCCGGTCAGGCAAGCGGCAAATGATACTGCGGGGCCAGCTGTTCGAATGCCTGGGCATAGGCATCTCGCTGGTCGGACAGCAGAATCGGCATGGTACGCGTCTGGGCGACGATGGGCATGAAGTTCGCATCGCCATTCCAACGCGGCACCACATGCTGGTGCAGGTGCGCGGCGACTCCGGCACCCGCGACCTCGCCCTGATTGATGCCGATGTTGTATCCGTCCGGACGGGAGACGGTCTCCATCACCTTCATGGCGAGGGTGGTGGCCTTCTCGAATTCGAACAGTTCGGCATCGTCGAGTTCGGTGATGAATCCGACGTGACGGTACGGGCAAATCATGAGATGCCCGACATTGTATGGGTAGAGGTTCATGATGGCGAACACGTGCGTGCCACGCCAGGCGATGAGGCCGTCTTCGTCGGATTTTTTGGGTCCGACGCAGAACGGGCATTCCTTCGTCTTGGGCTTGGTTGGGCGATCCTCGCTGTTGCGCAGCACATAGGTCATGCGCTGCGGAGTCCACAGTCGTTCGACCGTGTCCTCCTGAGGCGGAAAGTCCGCCGGATTATCGACACGCACGTCAGTCATTTTCGCACCCTTTCTTGGCTCCCCTCTCTGAGGGGAGCTGTCCGTGAAACGGACTGAGGGGAGTGCGAGCCATGCAGGACTCCCCTCAGTCGCCTACGGAGCCAGCTCCCCTCAGAGAGGGGAGCCAGTACCATTCACATCACTCAGCCACAGCGGCGTTGAAGTCGTCGGCGGAGTTCACCTGGACGCGCTTCTTGATGACGGTGAGGATCTGCTCGCGGGCCTTGTCCACCGGAACGCCGTTGAGCTGGCTGCCGTCACGGAAGCGGAAGCTGACCGCGTTGTTGTTCATGTCTTCCTCACCGACGATGAGGATGAACGGCACCTTGGACTTGGAGGCGTTGCGAATCTTCTTGCCGAAGCGATCGTCGGAGTAGTCGATCTCGCAACGGACCATCTCATCTTCAAGGGACTTGACGAAGCCGGCCAGATGCGGGGCAAACTCGTCGGCAACCGGCACGCCGAGCACCTGCACGGGGGCCAGCCACGCCGGGAAGGCACCTGCGTAGTGCTCGAGCAGCACGGCGAAGAAGCGTTCGATGGAGCCGAACAGGGCGCGGTGAATCATCACCGGGCGCTGGTGGGTGCCGTCCTTCGCGATGTACTCGAGCTGGAAGCGCTCCGGCAGGTTGAAGTCGAGCTGGATGGTCGAGACCTGCCAGGTGCGGCCGATGGCGTCGCGGGCCTGCACAGAGATCTTCGGGCCGTAGAAGGCGGCGCCGCACGGATCGTCGACGAGCTCGAGGTTGGATTCCTTGGCGACCTCGGCGAGCGTGTTGGTGGCCTCCTCCCAGATCTCGTCGGAGCCGACGTACTTGTTCGGGTCCTTGGTGGACAGCTCGAGGTAGAAGTCGGTCAGGCCAAAGTCCTTGAGCAGGTTCAGCACGAAGGTGAGCAGGCTGGTGAGCTCGTCCTTCATCTGCTCGCGGGTGCAGTAGATGTGGGAGTCGTCCTGGGTGAGGCCGCGCACGCGGGTCAGGCCGTGGACCTCGCCGGACTTCTCGTAGCGGTACACGGTGCCGAACTCGAAGAGGCGCAGCGGCAGCTCACGGTAGGAGCGCTGACGCGACTTGAAGATGAGGTTGTGCATCGGGCAGTTCATCGGCTTGAGGTAGTAGTCGGCGCCCGGCTTGGTGATGTTGCCGTCCGCGTCCTTCTCCTCGTCGAGGTGCATGGGCGGGTACATGCCGTCCTTGTACCAGTGCAGGTGGCCGGAGGTCTCGTACAGGCCGCCCTTGGTGATGTGCGGGGTCTGCACGAAGCTGTAGTGGTGCTTGCGGTGCATCTCACGGGAGTAGTCCTCCATAGCGTTGATCACGGCGGCACCCTTCGGGTGGAACACGGCCAGGCCGGGGCCAATTTCATCCGGGAAGGAGAACAGGTCCATCTCGGCGCCGAGCTTGCGGTGATCGCGCTTGGCGGCTTCTTCCAGGCGGGTCTGGTAGGCCTTGAGGTCTTCCTTGGTGGCCCATGCGGTGCCGTAGACGCGCTGCATGGTCGGGTTCTTCTCGGAACCACGCCAGTAGGCGGCGGCGGAACGCTCGATCTTGAAGGCCTTGATGTAGCGGGTGTTCGGCAGGTGCGGGCCGCGGCACAGGTCCTTCCAAACCACATTGCCATCACGGTCTACGTTGTCGTAGAAGCTGAGCTCCTTTTCGGAGATCTCGGTGGCGGCGGCCGGGTCGAGGTGTGCTTCCTTGTCTTCGATCAGTTCGATCTTAAAGGGCTGGTCGGCCTCTTCCTTCAGAGCCTCTTCCTCGGTCACGGAACGACGGCGGAAGGACTGGGAGGACTTGATGATGCGCTGCATGCGCTTCTCGATGTCCTTGAGGTCGTTCGGGGTGAAGGGCTGGTCGACCTGGAAGTCGTAGTAGAAGCCGTCCTTGATGACGGGGCCGACGCCGAGCTTGGCGTTCGGGTAGACTTCCTGCACGGCCTGGGCCATGACGTGGGTGGCCGAGTGACGCATGATTGCGAGGCCGTCTTCGGAGTCGAGGGCGATGGGGTCGACGGTATCGCCATCGTTCAGCGGCGTGTACAGGTCACGGTTCTCGCCGTTGATCTTGACCGCGATGATGTTCTTGTCTTCCGCGAACAGTTCTACGCCGGTGGTGGTTGCTTCCACCTCCTTCGCTTCGCCGTTGACGGTTATGGAGATGGTAGCTTGCGCCATGATTTGTCCTTTGCTATCGGGGCCCACGGTACTAATGTGCAGGCCTGGACTGGTTAATCAACGTAGGACACGATAGGTTGGGCGTGCGACAAATACCACCAGCATCTGAACCAATACGAAAAAACCTCGCCGAAGCGAGGTTTCGTTGTGGAGCGGACAACGGGACTCGAACCCGCGGTCTCAACCTTGGCAAGGTTGCGCTTTACCAACTAAGCTATGTCCGCAAAGGAATCCGCCGTGAGAAGCGGAATCCAGTGGGCGATGTAGGAATCGAACCTACGACCCCTTCGGTGTGAACGAAGTGCGCTA